>Ga0265327_10000089_pt1 | contig 197227 bp, 165 predicted proteins | sample 41621metaG_FD_202089 | JGI IMG/M metagenome (GOLD analysis project Ga0265327, IMG submission 202089) | Rhizosphere microbial communities from Carex aquatilis grown in University of Washington, Seatle, WA, United States - 4-16-21 metaG | ecosystem: Host-associated > Plants > Roots >... | reverse complement strand
ACCGGCCGCCGGTCGCCTTTGTTCATGAACGTCTACAAGGCTACGCCTTTCCGACGTTCATGAACAACCAATCAATTCAATGGAATTCTTTAGTTTTAAACGCTACTAACTGAGGTAAGCTTTCACTGACAAGTATTTCAAAGAAGCCGATATAGACAATGCTTTGATAAAAATATCTTCCGTTAACCTAAATAACGGACAATATCTGGAAAATCTGATAGGGTCTCTATGTGATTTTCGCAATTCAAACTCAAATAATAATTCCAAAGTTTATTTTTAAGAATTCGCCGACCATCTGCCTGGCCATACCAACGTATTCTTCTTCTGGGTTTAAAAAATTTTTTAACCGCTCAAGTTCTCTTTTTAAAATTCGTTCAAAATAAAATATCCTCACACTGTCAGGCGAGCCAATAATGTCATTATAGTTTTTAGTTGCCTCTTTCACTCTTTGTATTTGTGCCTGCATTTCAATAAGCACTTTTTCGCGCATTTGAACAAGAGCTACTCTTTGCAAAACATATACATCTATAGACGTTTTCCCCTTAGTACTTTCTTTTCCTGTGGCATCTTTCCTTGGACGAATAATGCCTTCAGCACCATATTCCAAATGTTCTTCGGGATTATCAATACAAGGATTCAGCAACAGTCTATAAGGCTCTTCATCAGCAATTCCATTAGCATTATTATGTTTTCGTACATACTTACTTAAATTGGACAATGGAAATTGATTCATTTTGCCCATCGTTTTCTTACTAACCACTCCGTAAATAGAATGAGTGAGCTTTTGATTACAGTTTCTGCAAGAAAGCAACAAATTATCCCAGTCTGCCGCCAACCAATAATAACCGGGTTTCTTGTCTGGAGTTGCTTCTTCTATTTCTCCTTTGGGTCGGAAATGTTCTACATCGCCTGAATAAACATGCAGAAATTTGCTTTCACAATACGCGCATTTCTCTTTGAACAGTTTTATGAGCGAGTCCTTTACCTCCGCATCCGCATATACCTTAAACTCAAATTTTTTTCCTTTAGAAGCTGCGGATGTATAATGTTCGATAGCCCTTTCGGTTTCTGTCTTTCCTTGTTTATTTTTCTTATCTAAGGCAGTTGGTTTAGCGACTTGTTTTCTGTCAACTTTTATCATACCGATTACGTTTTAGAATCCAAGATGTTCCATATACTCTCCACCCGCTTTAAAGCTTCAGCCTTCAAATTTTCTTTTATTTTCAGCCCATCTTCTCTGGTTTTTCGTGCAAGTAATTCGTCAATCACATAGTAAGTAAGCTCTTCCCGTTCCGTATCACCTAAATGCTTAATCCGTGGCACAAGTTGGCTTAATTTTAAAAGCTCATTTTTCTGTTCATCACTTCTGTCTTTTTCATCCAGTGCCAGAATAGAATAATACTTATCAAAAAGTGCTTCTGTTTCAGGATCGATTGTACTTTTAAGTCCAAAAAAATCGGAGGTGAGAATCTGATCAATACGAAGTTCGCTGGGATCAGGTAAATCTGATAACGCAATAATTTCCTTGTCCTCATTTTTTGTCAGAACAACCGCTTCTCCTGCAATTAAACCCCGCAAACAAAGTGGTTCATGAGTAGTAACTACAAATCTGATTTTGGGAAAGGCTTTTCTTAATCGGCTAACGACTTCCATTCTCCACCTGGGATGAAGATGTGTACCTATTTCATCAATTAAGACCATTCCTTCTGCTAAATCAAATGTTACGTTTTCACCGGCCAATGTAGCCATTATATCTACAGCCAGATAAAAAACAGTTTTATAACCATCACTTAATTCATCTATATAGAATTTTTCGTCACCTCGTCTTAAGATAGCCTGATATTCTTCTATCTCAATAACATCATCCTGATCAAGAAGCATTAAGTCTTTTAGAGTTAGTGCTGCACGATCGAAAATTTCTTTGTCTAATGTAGCCAACCAGTTATCTGCGTCAATAAGCGAAGAGGTGTAGTCAAAAAGGTTTCGGACTTTAGCACCATAAAATTCATTCTTCTCAGGAACCATTTTGCCAACCTTAGGCTTTAAACGAATGGAATTATATGCCAGTATGTTTACAATAGGCTGAGAAATTGTCGAAGTGATCTCGCTCTCAGTGAAATTGACTTCTATAGGGTTTACTACACCCACTAAATATATCTTGATTAGCCCTTCTGTTGCCCCATGTTTAAGGATCTCCTTTCCTGTTACTCCTAACTCCATCAAGTATTCTTTCCCAGATAATCCTATTGCTAATGCCTTTAAAATAGAGCTTTTGCCCACGCCATTCTCACCTAAGAATAATACCCATGGTTCTGTTTGCGGGTTTAAATTTTTAAGTTTGCTTTCCGCAATTCCGCTATTATTTCCAAAATCCAATGACAGATAAGAAAAACATTTAAAATTCGTTAGCTCTATTTTCTCAACATAAATATGTCTAATTTTGTCCAGTTCTGGTACTCCTATTTTATCTTCGGGTAAGTGGTCAATTTCTGCGTCAATTTCCTGAAGTAATTCCGGCGTATTTTCAATCTTTTCTTCATCTTTTTTTACTGCACGGAACCCCCTATTTATTATAACACCGTGATCAATATTTTTCTTAACCCATTCCGTACCCTTGCTTTTTAGAATCCATTTTAAAAGAAGTTCTCTTCTCAGACCTAAATAAGAACGTTCCGAACCTTTAGCAAATATTTCTTTCTCCCATCTTTCCAAAGTTTGCTTTATTAAAATCTCGTTCGTTTGCTCTTCCACAAATAAGGAAATGAAGTAATTAAATTCCTGTTTTAAGGTGGACGCTACCTGATTTCTTGCTCGTGCTAAATCAGAACGATTAAGTTTTATTATTTCGATCGTTATCTTTCCTCTGTCTGTAAGTCCTTCAATAATTCCATCTTCACTATATAAAAAGTGATCTTCCGGATTGTCAGTGCAAGGATCTATTAAAAGAGCCTTTTCAAATACCAGCGTTTCGCTATAAGGCACATTGATCGGCGTTCGTAACCCTTCCACAGGAAACCAGGTAGATTTATATTGATTACAATTACTGCAGCAATAGTACAAGTTATTCCATTCGTATGTCAGCCACCAATAGTGGTCTGTAGAGAACTCTTTTTCAAATCCTCTCGCACCACTTTTAGGACGAAAATGATCATATTCAGCTTTGGTGACTTCTAACGGAATTGTAGATTCGCAATAAGCACATTTACCATTAAACACTTGTCGCAATGCTCTTAAAAATTTGTCTCTCAGCTCCGGTTCAAAAGGTCGGGTATATTTTTCCTGTGATCGACTTTCTTTAGAGCGGGTATAAAATTCCTCTAGTCGTTTTCGGGCGAGTTCTATTTCGTTAGAATAAAAGACCTCGGGAGGGGAAATAGTATTTCTATCTACAAAGATCATCGCGTATGGGTTTTGGCAAATTTTTCTAAAATTGTTGAACTTGGATGATTTGAAAGTGATATCAGCTTGTTCGCCAACGCCACTGGAACAATAGCATTATCATACATATCGCATCTCAATTTTTCAATATTCCAAAGAATAACATCCAGATTTTTGAAGTCTGATTTTTGAGGATTTAGTACAATGTTTTCATTTTCTACAGGCAGTGTTATCACATATATTCGTTCGTCTCTGGATTTGAATATGATCTTCGAACTATAATAAGATGTACGTGCATATGGATCGGGATTATCAGAAGGGCCGGGTAAAATGTACGAGTAGATATGTTTATTATTTAATAAAAGAACTTCTCCCGGCTTGAGTAAATTTTTTATCTCATCTGCATGTTCAACAAATGCGCCGGATTTTTCAAGACCCGCTAGAAAAAGGTTGTATTTGCTAAACAAGTGATTACATAGTTTTCTTACAGGGTCATGCATGTTCGCTGTTTGGCCAAAAAAGGCCAAAGGCCCATCTTTAATAAAAAGAAATTTCTGTAATAATTCGGGTTTGTTTTCCTTAATAAACTTAATTGTGTGAATGATATTCATTTGTTCAATTAAGTTTGTGAGGTAACCTAAAATTCCCCCCGCACCCAATTCATCATCTACTACTTCGTGAAACCTGAAAATATCAGTCAGATAAATGTCTTTATTACAAGACTTGCATGATTGTGAAATATAGTCACTATTAAAATCTTTTCTATTTAATGTGACGTTAGATTCGCCGCAATGTGGACATCGAGATAGGTTATAGGCTTCTATTGGTGTTTCATAAAGTTCGTAGATGAGCCAATGTAATGTTACGAGCTGGTTGTCCTTGTCTCCCTTATTTTTGAAAAATTCGTAGATGGCACGTCTGACAGAATGGGTCAGAGTTACATTAGCTTTATAAGAAACATTTTTAGTAGGAAGTACCAATTTACTTCTTTCCAGATCTTTCAGTTTTGACATCGACTCCCTCGAAATAAATGGCATCTCAGAAATGCTATCCAAATCTTCGGTATTTAAGAGAATTTCTCCAAACTGAAAAAAGGTTATTAAAGAAGATGGGAAAGTTTTTTTTACATGGATCGTTGAGTAGCTGCCATCCATAGCAATAATATGCTCAATCGGATTGACGTCGGGGTACTGCACTTGTATCACCAGTGCTTTATTCAATTCCACTTCCTCTACAGACTTCGGATACTGGCAACCTTCCAAAAAGGCTTTTACATCAGCATCATTGATGATGTTGGAGTGAGAAGACTTACTGGCTAACTCATCGGGCCGTTTCCCATTTTTGCTGCTATATGCCATCTGCTATCATTTTTTAGGTATTTCAACAGAAAACTTCTCTATCTGAACGGGCACCACAAATGGGTTGGAATAGGTCTTCATCCGCACAAATCCTTTATCGTTCTTTGCACTAAATCGAATCAAAGCATCTGCAAAATCGTCAAAGTCATAATACTTTCTCAGCTCTTTTATTTCATCTTCATTGTTTAAATGCGCAATAAACCAGTTTTGAGTATTCTTTAAAATATTCGAACTAATTGAACTGACTTCCTGTGTAGCGTAAACCATCCCCAGATTTAGTTTGGCACCTTCCTTTGCAATCCTATTATATATCTGACTTAAATCTTTATCATCTTTTTTAGGAAAGAGGTTATGTGCTTCTTCGAAGTAAAACTGGATGAAATTGTTTGGCAGATTATTAATAAACCGATTCATCGAATGGCTGAAAATTTTTTGGCATAAAATTTCTGAGTATAGCTCCTGTATCTTAGGATTGCCTTGCGATAAATCGATGATAATAATCTTACCCACCCGCAGTTTTTCAATAATTTCCTCTTCAAACGCTTTTACTCCGGTATTTGTATGTTGTTCTACGATGCCCCGTAATTTTTGATAACCACTTACGTTGACTGCCCCGCCGGAATTTCGTTTTCTCGTTAAGAATACAAGAAGTGCTTTTAAATCCTCATCAGCCCATTCTCGCCCTTTTTTTGTTCTGTAATCGGCAAAGTGTTTGTGAGAACTATAATTATCCCAAATAGTCGTGAACCAATTTAATGCGTCGTCAAAAGAAATACCCCTATCGGGTATTAAACTGCCATCACTTTTAACAAGCTTATTCAATTCGTCATTGCCCGAAAATTTTATAGTAGTCATATCCGAAGGCAGTGGGAATTTAGCTGCGTGCAAACAGCACAGATAAACAGCTATTTTTCTTTCCCATCTGGTATGTGCACTAACATCAGTTTTATCAGGCTCTGTCAAATCAATTGCAAGCAAGCTTTTCACGTAATCCCCACTTTCATCAGAAAGGAAACTTTTTACCAGCTCAAACCCAGATTGAATTTGCTTGTAAAAATTTACTTTCATGACTGTAAACCCGTCCTTTTTTAAGACACTATATCTTGTCACATCGTCCTTATAGCGGTCTGAAATTGCATTCCCATCTTGTAAATTAGAGTTTGCATATTCGCCATTAATATCGAATATTATTTGTCCTACCTGAAACTTAGGGGCCCCTCCGTTATCGAAGTTTTTCAAGTATTCTTCTACGTTATTAGAACTATCGCCAGGTAACTTTTGCGTTGCCTTTGATGATATTTGTACAGTCGCTTCAATTAATTTTTTTACCGTATTCGATTTACCTGTCCTAGTCATGCCAAACAAGGCAGTTCTTTTACCTAGAAGGTCTGCAGGATGAATAAAAACTTCTGCCTTATCCTCTGGATTTTTACTTTGAAAACGAAGACTAGAGCTGTATCTTACATGCCCTACTGAAAATTCATTGTCGTTTCCAGGTATAATGTCGGGAGAATCACGTTGATTCACAATGAACCCCAATACGTGTTTATTGACTTTGTAAACGCTGTAATGATGTGCAGAGTAAAAATTCTCAAGGTCTGCCCCAAATTCAACTACTCCCTTTTCATTTCTATAGAATGTCCCCAACACTCGACACTCTAATCCTGAAAAACTAAACTCATAGCGTGTAAAGTCATCCAACTTTGAACTTTTACCTGAGGTAGGCAAGTTGTCTTTATAGTATTCTATCATGGAGCTAATCACAGCACTATCCGTAGGTAATTTGGCAGGCGCAAGTGCTCTCAATAGAATAGCTTCTTCAACGGTTGCTTCATTGTCATAAAAAGCCAATAAAAAAGTTCCTTGCGCGATCCCCTTTACCCGTTCCTTATCGTCGTCACAAACAAGTACGTTTGCTTTATTATAATCAAGTGTGAACGGATGTCCCACAAAAAGATCGTCCTGTTTTCCTAGTTTTAGGGGATCAACAGACATCAGGGCTTTTATTCTGTCGACAGTTTTTGTCATGAGCGTAATTTTTTCAAAGGTGATTTTAATGATGGGTCACTAAAACGAATAATGGCTTGTGTAATATAATCTTCTTTAATTTCAAAAGACATCCATTTACGGTTTAATTTTTCCGCGCAATAACCCGTTGTATTACTGCCGGAAAATGGGTCAAGCACTAGGTCTTTTTCATCCGTTAAAAATTGGATGAAGAAGTTTACCAGACCACCCGACATTCTCGCAGGGTGCGGTGTTATTTCTTTTTCCCTACACGTTTTTAGGAAATAATCATTAGAGTTAGTATTAGAAAAACTAAGCACGCTATGTGGGAGGCGGACATCCCTTTTGGGATCCAATGGTTCCATTTCAAAAAAGTTATGCGCAATGCTCCCTCCATTATCCTTCAAAAACCCTTCTTCACTAATTTGGTGTTCTGAGGGTCTTTTCCCAGTGTTATAGCTCTGCCGTTTTAAAAGTTGTTGCATACTTTTACTATATGGTCGAAGGACTTTACTATTATCTGCTTTGGGATAATCATTTTTTGCAATCCACCATACATGGGTGTAACTATCCACTGTTCTTAACCTGTTAACAGTAACCCATTGTGCGGGAGACGGAAGTTTTGAAGGGTTATAACAAATGAATTCCTGGATCAGTCTAAGCTTAGCTTTAGGGTGCTTTACCAAGCCCCAAAGACACTCTAAATGCAAAAGCGACTGGACTGGTCTTTCGGGTTCCCAGGCATTTCCAATTTCTATAACGAGCGAACCGTCATCTGCCAAGAGATCAGAAAATATAGGTGCGAGCTTAATAAACCATTCTTTATACTCTTCACCTTTTTCATTACCATATTGTTTTTTATTGTTTAATGGGAATGGTGGTGAAGTAACAATTAAGTTTACTTTCCCTTTTAATGCTGCAATCTCTTTGTCCTTCTCAAGTAGTTCAATTGAATTCCCTTGAATGAGCATTCCTCGTTTGGACTTGTATATCGCATCTTTATTCTTTTTGGACATTAGTACTTATAAAATTTATTTTTATTTGGCATTTCAATTTGTTAATTCCCCTAATAACATTAATCTGCTCGCAAGTTAAAAGATACATCTATTATTAGTTTGAAGACTATACCATGCGCCAGATTGCCAACTAAAAACTACATATGTTAACTTTCATAAGCAAGGGAGCTGTAATTGAAAATAATTAGACGGAAATATAAAAATATTATCCCTAAAATAGCAAAACCACGCAGAAATACGTTGTTTGGAGCTACACAACCTCAAGTACCATATCCGTTTGCTCACTCGAATATACATATCCGTAGTTAGTATAATTACATGCTTCCCGCTTATACAAATTTATGACAGGGTTTAGGGTAGCATCTGCAAGTGATTGTTAGTAATAACAGAGGTGATGTTTCATATTTAACGGCCATTATTTGGCTCTTTTGGGCAGTTCGTATTATGTTTGGAAGTAATAAGCTTTACGAAATGCTAGAGGATTTACGTTTTGATTTCGGTAAGTATTTTTTATTTAGTCGGGCAAGCTGCTCCAAACCTTTCAAAAAATGATTCGAGTTATACAGGGACGGTCACCTGACGAATCAATTTAAAGCTGACAGACTTATTCCATTTTTTTCCTGTAGGCTGCTTAATTGGTAAAGAACTTTTTTCACAACGTCCATCCAGCGCTGTTTTCAGCAGAAAGTGGTAAGTTTGTAGTGATATGTTGCTCTTTGTAAGAAGACGTGAAGAACTGTAAAAAGCGGTAAAGAAATCTGCCATAAATAATGGCAGTTCGACTAAAAATTCGACTAAAAGAAAAAGGCTACTGAAAATCAGTAACCTTTCATCTTTTTTGCGGACCGGACGGGACTCGAACCCGCGACCTCCGCCGTGACAGGGCGGCATTCTAACCAACTGAACTACCGATCCTTGTTTCAGATTGGGTTGCAAAGATAACGAGAAGTTTTGCAGATATGCAAGTGGAGCGCAAAAAAAATCTGAAAAAATCATTTACAACCGCCACATACCATTAAATGTCAAACAGATAATAAGCGTTACTTACTGTAAATATGCGCGACAATTCCACCGGGAAAAGCTTGCACCTCATTTAGTTTAAGGTCGAGCGGCATATTGAGACCGTCGAAGATGGGGAGACCGGCACCTAATATGATCGGATGAGTAACCAAAATGAATTCGTCAATAAGCCCGGTTGCTATAAGGCTTCGCATAAATCCGGCCCCGCCGATTGCCATGATCGGGTTGCCCGCTTCTGCTTTAAGCGTCTGAATGCCCTCCGCAAGATTGCCATCAAAAATACGTGCCTGTGTCCAGCAGGTAGGTCCAGCGTCAACGCCGTTAAACCCTTTTTGTGTAAAGACTGCTTTAGGAATCTCGTTCATCGGCGCGGCAAATGGATCAGTAGATGTTGGCCAGTAAGCAGCCATAGACTCAAAAGATTTCCGGCCCATAATATGTACGCCAGCCTCCCAACACTTCGCAACGGCCCAGGCTTTCGAAATCTCGTCGCTGGATTTGAGTATCCAGTTAGCCGTTCCATCTGCACCGGCAACAAAACCATCTACCGATACCGACATGCGCATTTGTAACTTCCGCATAAAAAATTGTTTCTTCAAATGTAGGCAGCCAGCGGCGTACCGATGGGTGGCTGTAGCGACAATCTAAAGGATGATTACGCCATCATTTATTGAATGAAAGATATTCCTGTTGATCGGACGACGCACTAAGGACCGTCCAAGGGGCGCGCTAAACACCAAACTGCGTCAGGTGATGATCCAGATGTTTATAAAACATCGTGTCCCATTCGGCAGCTGTCAACGAACCAAAGGAATGCGATTCTTTTCCTTCAAAATAAAGAGAACCCAATTCTTGTGTTTTGTTGATGTAATCGATCAATCTCTGTTTTTCTTTTTCAAAATCCTGATGCGCTGATACCATGAACACTGGGGCCGTAGGGCTGTTCCGCTTGTACGGCTTATCGCCTACTACAATGGGTTTCACAAAGGCCTTCAGCAGCATTCTTTTAAAAGCACCGGGCTTTGGATGGTTATTGTCGTAAGCCAATTCATAGGTTACATTGCAATGCGCCAGCATCTGTGCCACATTCATTTTGCCCCATTGAGGCTGAGTAACGGGTGTAAGCTTATTGATTCGCTGAACCAGCGCATAGGCATCGGCCTGAAGGAACGCACTTTTTTGCATAGTAACCATCATTTGGCGCAAAATTACATTAATGCACCACCACAACCGGCACAAAGGCTAATAAAAAGGGCCGCCCATTGGGCGGCCCTTTGTCCGATGAATTGATATGTGCGGTGTTAGTATTTGTTGACCGTTATTTTATCATACCCGATCACTGCACCTTCCCGATTGCTGATCAGCAACATATAGGTACCGTTGGCGAGTGCACTTACATCGATAGCAGTTGCATTATCTTTTTTCAGGATCACTTTTCCATCAATAGCATGCAGGGTCACATTTACGGGTTCCGGAGCATCTATTTTTACGATTGAAGAAGCTGGATTCGGATAAACCTGGATATGCTTCATTGCAAGGCTGGAAACGCCGAGACCTGTGATCACAGAATCAGCAGAAGTACCGGCACAACCATGATCGTTTGTTACCGTAAGCGAATAGTGGCCGTCTTGCGTAACGAGATACGTATTGTTCGTAGCACCCGCAATCGGCTGGCCGTTCAGGTTCCATTGATAAGTATTGTACAGTGTGTTTGTGCTCAGGATAAATCCATTTACCTGAATGACCGGAATCGGTGAAACATAAACAGTATCGGTAATTGTTGCAGAAGTATCGCTACATCCCGCAGCTGTTACTTCATATACACGGTAGCTGCCGGAAGACGTTACCGTATAACTGGAACCTGTTGCACCAGTAATGTTTGCACCAAATTTCTGCCAGAAATACTGAAGACCAGCCCCAGCGTTAGCAGTATGTTTAACGCTGTCGCAACCGTGCGTGCCAGCAGGTGTTATGGTAGCCACAGGAGATGCATTGATTGTGACGTTGGAAACTGCGGAGGTATCTGCACAACCCGACGCACTTACGTACGCGCGATAATTGCCGCTCGCTGTTACCATGTAAACAGAATCTGTTGCACCGGCAATATTTACGCCAGCTTTCTGCCAATGGTAAGTGAGGTTATTTGCCGGGAGCAAATGCAGTTTTACAGAATCACAAGCCGCAACGTTGCCGGAAGGGGTGAAGCTTGCAGCACCCGCAATTGGCGTAATAACAGCAGCACCTGAAGGAGCCGAGTTACAACCAGGCAGAATGCTTGACACAGTATAGCTTGTTTGTGCTGTTGGCGCGGCCCATACCGTGCGGTTTGTATCAGCAGCAGTCATTGGAATAGTGTGCAGGGAATCTTTATACAAACCAGTAACCGGAGACCAGCTGATTGGTTTGGCTACATTATAAATCAGTTGAAGATTCGGGCGGTAAAGACTTGTCACATTAGCTGCTGGATTTGCAACAGAGTGTGCTACCAGTGTATCATAAAGCAGGTATCCGCCATAACCGTTATTGTTGTCATTGTAGTACATGCTCATAACATTCGGCATCGCTGTGTTATACACGCCTACAGCCCATTTCGGTGATGCTCTCATCGCTGTAAACTCAACAACGAGGTTACTGGTTCCATCCCACACAAACGGTGTATTTAACTGATAGTTGTTTACCCCCGCAGCGATCGTTACATTCTTTTTAAACAATTGAGTAGTCGGCAGCCAGTTGCCTTGTGACAAAGTGCTTGCAGTTGTCAATCCAAGTCCTACAGTTATTGTATCCATTGAGAATACGCCAAAGGTGTAAGCAACATTTACGCCTACTGCGCTGATGCTCTGACCTGCAACCATACCTTGTGCGGCCAGTTCTGCTGCAGTGTAGACCATCTGCTGGCGGTGGTTGTATTGTTGCGCTGTAAGTGGCGTGTTATCGTCGTTATTCTGGTTGAAAGTACTGTCAGCGCCGATGCTGGCATACGCCGGAGCTGTTGCAATACCTGCAGCTGTGATTTTCACAGAGCCCCCGGTATTACACAATATTGCACCTGCCGGCGAAAGTATCGGACTTACCGGTGAAGTAATTATGTAAGAATTTTTAACAGTCGTGCTTTGTGTAGGACCCGCTGCGGCAGTTAATGCAACAGATGTAGGGCAAAAACCAGACGCGAAGGCAACAGCGCTTGCGCCTACGTTTGTAGGCGTTACGTTGTCTTCTGCAACGATAAAATACACAATGCTGTCACCGCCAACAGGCATACTGGTAAGCAGCGCATAGTTTGGTGTAAACGTGTAAGTATTACCCGAAGTATTAGTTCCTGTTACGTATTTCCATCCGTTAACCGCTGAAGTATTAGCACCGCCGAAAACATCCGCTTCAGAAGCTTTTTTATAATACATGCGAGGTTCATGGCCAGAAGTTGTATTCACACCTGTAGCATCATAAATAGAAGCATTAAGCGTTGGCGCAGTTGTCACACACAAGGTGGTTGCCGGAAGTGGCGTGTATAAAATTACCGGTGGATTTTTATCTTTCAGGATACCTGCAAATTGCAATGCACCAGCATCAGCAATTACCGGACGTGCTACACCCAGCTGATCCGTATTGATCGGCGGAACGGAGATCGGTGAGCCGAGGCTTTCTGCAAAAGAGTTGCCTGTTGGCGCATAAAAGCCAGGATGACCAGATACAGCTGTGAGATTATCTTCATAATAGCTGGTGCGTTCGCGCTGACCCATCCATTGTTTATAAAGGCTGAGACAACTATTATTAAAGTTTGGATCATTGACCGGGCCATAAGAGTTTACACCGGCAATATTGAAACCTTCTGTATAGTAGTAGCAATTGGCTGCATTCGGCACATAATAAATATTACTTCCCGATGTGTTGGTAATGATCGGTGTTGGTCCACTGCCTGGCGTTCCGGATTGTTTCACCAATACAGAAACGACCCCTAAACCTTTTGGCTGACAGTTGATATCAAGTATATTATTGCGCAGGTCCAAACCAGCAAGGTTATCTGTAAAGTAAATACCAGCTACGCCAAAGTTATTACCTGTACTGCTCATGTTTAATCTGATTGTGTTGTAATACACATTTGCATTGGCAGTATAGTTGGACGAATTAAGCCACATGCCGTAAATGCTGGAAGGATTCGAACTATTACCATTCCAGTTAGGCATATAGAAATCAGAGATGGTATTGTTGTAGATATTAGCGCTGCCATATCCGCCTACGCCGGCAATACCATAAACAAACGAGAAGGAAGCCGTTGGCGTTCCTGTCACTACCAGCCCGGTAATGATATTGTTGTAACAAGCGTTGTTGATATAGCCGTTATTGAGCATCATACCAGTGATAGACCCAGTTGTAGAGCTGTCGCGGGCTACATAACAATCGTGAATGCTGCCATTAAAATTTTTATACGGTCCGTTGAAATAGCCACCGTTAGCTTTACAGTTGATTACGGTATCAAAAGCCATTTCAGAACCTTTGGCGCCATAGCTGCCATAGAAGCTCCAGATGGTGCCGCTGGTGTTACTGAGAGAAGTAACTTGCACACGATCCAGTTTGTTGTATTTATTGATGTACACCTGTCCGGTTGGATTCAGCAACGTACTGGAAACACCATTACCACAATAAGTAAATTTCAACTGACCATTAGAACTACAATTACTCATGTAGTTATACATCACCGTGAACAAACCTGTAGTACCCTGGTTAGAAGCTGCATCAATAGCACTCAGATCGCCACTACCCGGCGCGCCTTGTTTGTACAGGTTCGTAAACGTGTTATTCATAACGGTTACGTTTGTGCGCCAACCCTGTGTAGTATTGCTGCCTTGCTCAAAAATACAACGAAGATTACCATTGCTGTTTGTCTTGTTCGGACTAGACCAGTAAATATTGCTGAAAGTATTGTTGCAAAGACTATCGTTCTTAAAATCCTGCTGATTGTTATACAGACCGAAGAAGTTACCTGATGTAGCAAAAGTATCGGTACCAGTCACAGTATTACCATTAAACGCGAAGCTTGCATTAATATCGGAGTGCCCTGTTGTCGGGAACCCGTTACCGATCAGGTTATCGTTGCGCACACAATAAAAGCCACCAATAAATATGGAACCTGCAGGGAGTGTCCAGTTGATATTGAACTGGTTATTTTTAATGGAAAGATCACCACGGCCTGTACCTGTTGAAATCATCGCCAGCGTCGCGTTTCCGTTTACAGGAACTGTCTGGAATGGAGATACGCTAAAACTGTTGTTATGGAAAGTCAGCACGGAATCATAAATAGCATGCACACCAGCAATAGAAGCAAAGCTGGAGCCACCGATCACGATTGTGTTACCCATACCAGCAGTATTGCTACCTACACGGTTGTCGTAATCAAATCTGCCGGGACTGTTCATACCACGCAAGCTAATTGCCGTATCTGTATTGGTAATGGTGTTTCCGTAAAAACGGTTGCTGCTGTTGGCATCAGAAGTCGATGCACCCGTCACGGCCAGTACCAGGTTACTTCCCGGAACACTGTGTGCGAGACGGATACCACAACTGGCAGTATTGGCCGCATTCAGCGTAATAGAACAATTTTGAATCAGGTTATGCTGACAACCGTCGAAAGGAGCTACGTTATTTTTCTTTACAAAGTTATACCCCCATTCCATCTGCGCAGTGGCCGTTGTGTTGCCTGCACTTTCGGTCAGATTCAGTCCATTGATAGTTACGTAGTCGGTACCGGCCAGTGTGAAGATCGCATCTGCGTTACCGGTACCTGTGCCAGCTGTAATTGTACTGTTGTTACCATTAATCACCAGCGGTTGTGCAGACGAAAGGCTCGCGTTTAAAGTTGCGCTTCCGAGTAAATAACCACCTGCAGGGGCTGTCTCCAAGGTTCCGGCTGTGATATTGATCGTAGCACCGCCGACACCCACACCCTGGGTATTTAGCGCGGTGACGACGCTCGCAATGGTAGGGTACGTTGCGCTTGGAATGCTGTAGGCGCCCGTCAGCTGCGCTTTTGCAGATACACCTGCCGCACAGCTCAAGACAAGCAACGCCAGCCTGTTAATGTGTTTTTTTCTTACCATTTTTGAATGTTTGAAAAATGTTTAAAAAATAGATAAGGCTTTCTCCGAACAAGGTGCACAGCAGCGGTTCTGAAGGAAAGTTTCCAAAGCAGAAAACTGAGGTGTTACAAAACGGTTTCTTATCTCTACTAAGTTTTAAATATTATGGGTTAAAACATGTAGATACCTATCCATATTTCAATAAATAAATACTGAATCTATATGCTAATTATCTTGAGGAGGCATTCAAAATTTATCCAAATAGAAACAGTCTATAAAACACCCAAATGGTTCCCAGACAATTAAGAAAACAATAGAAGCCCGGTGAAAAAATAGTTACAAAACAGCACCGGCAGACCGCTTATGCATGCCACAGAGATGACCGTCCGGGAAGTAATACGTCCCGGAGGAAAAAACGCCTGTTCATTAATGATTCAGCTCAACTAAAATTATGGATTGCCCAGCCGGTCAGCCACATTTTTGCCGCTTACCAATGCGGCCTCTACCGTGCCGATAGCGGAACCTTCGTACATGGCTTCTCCGGCAAAAAAAATGGTGTCCGCAATGAGTTCGTATAATACCTTTTTAGCTTTTGCCGACGCGGTAGTCTCATAGCTGTAAGAGCCCAGAGTAAAAGGGTCTGTAGTCCAGTTGGCGATATTCCAGGCAGTAAGATTTTCACGAAGTGTTGCTACCGGAAGCGAAAATATATTTGAAAGTGATTCCAAACCAACCTGCAGCACTTCTTCGTCTGTACCCTGCGCTATTTTTTTTGCATTCGGCCCGCCAAGCCAACCGGTCAGTATTCCGCTTTTACGCGGATATTGCGTCCACCAGGTAGGCACGGTTTGCTCGGAAAATAAAAATGCCAGTTTAGACATGTCGGCGCCATGCCGGTTATGCACCAATAATTGGTCATAAAACGGTTCATTAAACTGAAACAGCAATTTGAGAATTGCGCCCATTCCCAGCCTATTTATCGCTTGTGTATACGCTGGAATCTCTGGTGAAAAACAAATGCTTGCTGCGCCGTCGGCCGCCTGCAGCACATTTACCGGAACGGTAATAATTATTTTCCGGGCATTAAACTTTTGTCCACCGGCCGTAATAGCGGTCACATTATTTTCCACCCATTGTATCTCTTTTACGATGGTAGAAAGATGTATCGTTCCGCCATTAGCCAAACAAGACTTTTCCAGGTAAGATAACAAGGAGCTATACCCTTCGTCTGGCCGGTACTGATCGCCGGATTCTTCTTCCTCCCATTCGCGGCGAATAGCCAGAATACTGGCGTTGGCGGTATCGGCGGTATCATAGCCATTTGCATAGCGGATCACCGCTTTTCGCAGGTCCGCATACCGCGTTCCGGACAAATATTTTTCGAGGAAAGCATCTACCGTCATATCCTCTGTTACCTTATGCAGCTGCGCTATTAAATGATCCCAATCTTCAATAAAATGATCCTCTTGGGAAAAACGGCCCGCTTTAAATTGCCACATTTCGCCTTCCATTTTGTGGTAAGGAATAGCAGCCTCTTTAAACAACGATAATGTTACCGGCAGATCACCATGAATAAACTCCGCCCCCAGTTCGGCAAATGGGCGAAAGCCGCCTTCCGCTATGGTGTGTATACGACCGCCAATGCGGTTACGGGCTTCCAGTACTGTTACCTGGTACCCTTTTTTCGCCAGAAGATGCGCCGCCATTAAACCTGCTGCCCCGGCGCCCACAATTAGTAGCTCCTTGTCCATGCTCTTAAAAATGCTTTCAGTAAGGTAAATGCTTCGGTCGTGTCCGACAAATTTGTTTACCTCCCAAGTACGGACCGAGCGGCAATTACATTTGAATTATTTTAATTATATTTAATAACAATATCATAGTTCAACTGAAACGGCTATGAATGACGGAGCTTGTATTTCCATCAAAAAAGTATGCATTATGAAAATCAGATCCTGTTTGTGGTTGAGCGTATTGCTATCCTTTGCAGCGTTCACCATTACTACCACCCCAAGCTGCCAGCCGACCGGCGAAGGTAAAACAGACACCGCTAAAACTACTGAGAAAATCAGCGCTGACCCGCTTCCTTCCTGGAACGATGGCCCCTTAAAACAGTCTATTGTTGACTATATAACCAAAGTAACCAAACAGGGCTCACCGGATTTCATTCCTGAAGAAGCCCGTATTGCAACCTTCGATAACGACGGCACATTATGGGCCGAACAGCCTTTGGTACAGGAATTATTTGCCTTTTATATGGCGGGAAAAATGATAGAAAAAAATCCGGCACTGGCCAAAAAGCAGCCTTTCAAAGCGATTGCCGAAAAGGATAAAACCTATCTTCAGAAAAATGGCGAGAAGGCCTTGCTCGAGATTGTGATTAACACCCAGGCAGGCATGGGCGAAGATGATTATGAGGCGGCAGCAAAGAACTTTTTTGCAACAGCGCATTATCCCAAACCCGACGTGCCGATCAAGAACATAACCTATCAGCCACAGCTGGAACTACTGAAATACTTAAGAGCGAATGGTTTTAAAACATTCATCTGCTCTGGTGGCGACGTAGATTTTATGCGCGTGGTATCTAGAGAATATTACGGCATTCCAAAAGAGCAGGTGATCGGTACGATGTTCCAGTATGAATTTATCGACAGCAACCGCTCCAACTACCGCAAACAGGCGCTCTGGCATTTCAACGATCAGAAGAAAAAACCGGTAGGCATTCAGATGGTGATTGGACAAAGACCTGTGTTCGCCTGCGGTAACGAGCGTTCCGGCGGAGACATCGCTATGTTGGAATACTGTCAGCGCAACAAATATCTTTCGTTTCAGATGATCATTAATCACGACGATTCGGTACGGGAATTTTTTTACCAGGAGAAAGACTCCGCTTCGTTGAAAGCCGCTATGAAAAACAACTGGCATGTCGCCAATATGAAGCATGACTGGAAAACAGTGTTCAGTAAATAATGGGAATCCTTATTTGCTACAATATAAAACGCCATAATCATCACGATCAAAGGAAAGCATATGTCGGTCGAAAAAATCTACAAAAAATTTGAGCGCATTATTTCGGGCATTCTGCTTTGCGTGGGCATGCTGCTTGTCATATTTCAGACGGTAGAATTGTTTTGGGAAACCGCAATGAGCCTCACCATGCATATTCCAAAATTCGGGTTTGAATACCGTCAGGGGCAGGCAAGAGACGTGGTCATTCTGTTTTTCAATGTATTGCTGGCATTAGAGATACTGGAGACCGTCCGCGTTTTTGAAAAACATCACGAAGTAAAGATCCGCGTTATCCTGCTTGTTTGCCTTATTGCCATCAGCAGGAAAATCCTGATGGGCGCTGCACACACGGCAGAAGAAGACATCGGTACGGCAGCACTCCTGCTCGCCTTGTCGGTCGGCTATTTTCTTGTTACCAGGTCTACTACCAAAGAGAGCCGGGCGCAAGACGAGGAAGCTGAAAAAATTGACTAATAAAATATTGGCTGTCGACTCTATGATTTTAAAAAGTGAAACATCAGATGTCTGATAAAGCCGGAATGATAAATTATTAAAAAAAAGCAGCCAGACAAGCCGAAGCCTTCTGACTGCTTTTTTCTTTTGATCGACACCTGCAATCAGGCATCAAAACCAAACATTATTTCACAAGCGTTTTAATAGAAACTGAACCTGTGGCAGACGCGAGTTTCACTACATAGTACCCTTTGGCAAGGTGTGACAGGTTTAGCTCTCTCTGGTTCGCACCGGCGTTTACAGTCCATTCTTGTGCCGATATTACCTGACCGGAAATATTATACACCCAGACATTCAGTTTTTCGCTTCTGTCACCCGTATAGTCAAGCGTGAATACGCCTTCGTTCGGATTTGGAAACAGTACACAGTCGAGCTTTTTACCTTGAAAATGATACACGCCCAGGTCCTGTATCACTTTTTTGATCGCTGCATATGCATTAATCTTTCCGTGTCCCCAGATATTAGTTCCCGCAGCAGGAATGGCGCCGGTATAACTGTCCACAATAGCTGTGCTAAACAATACATCCTTCAACTGGGTTGGCGTCAATGCGGGGTTGGCTTGCAGCAGCAAAGCTACGATACCTGAAGCAGCAGGTGCAGCAGCAGAGGTGCCCAGAAATTCGCCGTAGTAATATTTCCTGCCTGTGTTAGGATCGGTATATCCCGAAACGATACCGGATCCATTAGAGCCGGTTGGCGTATAGGAAGTATCATACGAAGTAACCGAAGTAGCGATGGTAAGACCAGGCGCCGCGATATCCGGCTTGATACGTCCATCGATCATAGGTCCGTGGCTGGAGAACGGCACAATATGGTTTGCGCTTACATAGCCGCTATAGCTCAATTGCTGGCCGTTCATATTGATATAACCGGTTTTGGATGCATAAGCCCCCACTAATAATACCGACTGCGCAGCACCCATATCGCTCACCGTAGAAGTGGTGTTACCTGTTACTGCCCATGTACGTCCCAAACTGTCAAATGCGCTCTGGAAGCCATGCGGGAAACCATAGTAATAGTATTCGTTCCAAGCCTGGATCGTACCATTCGTGCCCTTCAGCGATATACCAACACTGTCTGCGGTGTGATTAAAAATATTGATGGTCATGCGTGGCTTGCCATTTGCCTCCGCAGAAGAAGTAATGAACTGTACCGAACAGGTGTCGTTACCAGCGGCGCCAATCAGATTCATGTCATGAATATTATCGTCGATGCAGACAAACTGCGTAGTATTACCAACACCATTGTTGTAGAGCGTTACTTCGCCGCAAAATGTTTTACCCGGTTCGCCCCATACATCAACCCAGGTACGTTGGTAGGTACCCGGTGTAAAAGTCAGGAACGTACTGATCGTAGTATCGGTTGCGGTAAATGTTTTGCTGAGATGGATTTTTTCTTCGCCCTCGTTACCCGCGCTCATTACAACGATTTTACCGGCACCGGTCATATTGTCGCAGGCCTGGTTGAAAAGCGAAGTACCGTCGTGCGCACCAGACTGGGAGCCCCAGCTGATATTTACTACTGCCGGTTTATGCACCGAATCTGCGTAACGGAAAATATAATTAACCCCGTCAATAAAATCGGTAAAGCTTCCTTCCATCCATTGCCCGCCGATACTGTCGCGACGTACGCCTACCAGTACGATATCCGCGTCATAGGCCATACCCCTGAAACGGCTGTTCAGATTACTGCCATAACCAGAGCCGGCCGCAATACCCGTTACCGAGGTGCCGTGCATCTGGTGGGCGTTATCGGTGCCGCGTTGACGAATAGAATTGGTATCTCTGTCTTCACGGCCATAGGCATAACCCGGAGGCGGCGTACCTGTTCCATCCAGCTCCCATACACGTTGTATGCGATACCGGGTGCCGAGTGTGTCGTAAAAACTGGGGTGCGTATAGTCAAAGCCGAAATCGATCACACCCATTACTACATTTTTGCCACTATAAGCCATTGGCAGATTGTAGCCTTTATGTACCGAATCTACCCGTGTTGTTCTGCGGGCTACGTCGAGATTGGGTTTGAGCGGCTCATCGAGTTGAATATAACTGATACCGGCTGTTGTTGTAAAAACACTCATTTTTTCCACCGGCACTTGCACGGTCCAGATGTCGCCGGCTTTTGTACCAATGAACACACCTATGTTTTTAAGATTATCATTGGCCATTGCCGCATCCGACACTTTGATCAGTGCACTCACGCAAACCTGACCATTCGCCATTTTTCTATATACATATCCCGGCATTACGCCGCCGGTATTTCCTGATTTTTTAAGTTCCAGCATGTATTGTCTGGCAACAGGTGAAAGTTTCGGCAAGCTTCCCTGCTGACTTTGCGCGAATGCAGGAGCAGCTAAACAGGAAACCAATAAAAACGAGTAAAATTTTTTCATTTCTGGTTGATAATAACATATAAAACTACTTCTTATCAGATACAAATCAAAAAAACCTCAGACCACATACTGCACTCCCGAAAAAGCAGGACATCCGAGTATTTTCCGCTGCGTTTCATTCATGGAGCGATAGTATCAACGAGCTTCAGGCCCGGAGCCTCAAGCATTCTGCTTCAGCTCAGATTGTGGATAAAATAAGCCACCGGTCAATTGTCCATTGCCAACTGCCTATTGTTTATAGCCAATATTTCAGAACCGTTTACAGACAAGTCATTTTTGAATTATATATTTATTTCATATAGAAAGATTTTACACCCCTGGCTTGTGGACAGTTTTGTCGGCAGAAAGAAGCGGTATTTATTATTTTTGACACCCCGTGGTAATTTTAATACCGAATCATGCAAATCAGGAACATCGCGCAATTACTTGAATCGTCTTCATCTATCCAGATACTCCGTATGCGGAATGCTACCTGGATATTGCCCTTCCTGTATCGCGTCTATAAAGAATCTGACCGTTTCTCTATTTCGGAGATGCAGCTCACCACTATGCTGTCCGATCTTCTGGTAGAACAGGGCGATACCAGCGAAGACTGGGAAGAAGTAAAAATCGAGCAGGGAGAAAACGAAGAGAGCCGCGCCCGCAAATATCTGCTCAACTGGGTACAAAAACGCATTCTGCAGGACTTTCCCGATGCGGAAGGCCATACTATGTACCAGCTGAGCTCTTATACCGAAAAAGTTTTTCAATGGCTACAAAGCCTCGATAAACGCGATTTCGTGGGAACGGAGAGCCGCTTCAAAATGTTGTTTACTTCCCTGAAAGAAATCGTGGAAAAAACGGAGGATGATAAGAACAAAAGGCTGGAAGAACTAAAGAACAGGCGCGCCGAAATAGACCGGGAAATCAAAGCGCTGGAGTTTGGCGCACCGGTAGAGGTGTACAGTAATGCCCAGGTGCACGAACGCCTGGATCTCTTTACCAAACTGTGTTATGAACTACTGAGCGATTTCCGGGAAGTAGAAGATAACTTCAAACAGATCCACCGCGATATCGTAGAGCAGCACACAAAGGCAGAATCAAACAAAGGAGCCATCATCGGCTATGCATTTGAAGCTTACGATGCACTGCGCCATAGTAACCAGGGCAAAAGCTTTTACGGCTTCTGGGATTTTCTGATCTCCCGTGCCGGCCAGGAAGAATGGCGCCTGTTGATGGATCAGCTGGTAACCTTGCTGGAAGACCGCGCCATCAACAACGATGCGATTTTCCTGCAAAATATAAAATCGCTGCTGTTGCACCAGGGCCGCACCGTTTACGAAGCCAACGATAAGATGGCGGAAAAACTGAGCCGTATCATTACCGAAAAAGAAATTGCCCGTCACCGCCGTTTGCGTCAGCAGATCAACAGTGTGAAGAACGCCATTCTTGAAGTAATGGATGATGGCGAAGTACCTTTCGGCCTGGAGATTGAAGATGGGGCGGATATTAAAATAGTTATGGACCGCCGGATCAACCTGGAGCTGAAACAGCCACTGGCAGATGTAAAGCAGCCGTCGGTCGCAATAGAAAGTATCGAAGATCCGGAACGCTTTGGCCGTCTGCTACAGATGAGCCATATCGATAAAAAGAAACTCTGGGGTAAAGTAGAAAACGTGCTGAAAACAAAACAAACAGTGACGCTGCGCGAAATCATCGAGCAAGAAAAACTGGAACATGGTGTGGGCGAAATCATTTCTTACTATGGCTTTTTGAGAGATAAAGGCGCCAGGGTACAGGTACTTTCCAATATGAAGGAACTGATTCCGCTAGATGAATCGGAAACCAGATTTATTGAAGTGCCTTATTTATTGTTTGGAAAAATAAAAGAAGAAGAAAATGAGTCAGCCAACTAAAATATTACCTTATACATCGGTTTTTGTAAAGCTGCTGAAAGGTCCGGTGGAATACCTGGAACGCGCAGCCTGGGAAAAACTGTTACTCTATAAAAAAGAACTGATCCAGTTTTTGCAACAACTCGGCCTGCAGCTGATCATCGATGAAGAAGACGGATATGCTTATCTGCGTCACATCGTAGACGAAGAAGATGAGGCCGGCGTTACCTGGATGCAGCGCCGCGCTTTCTCTTACGATGAAAGTGTGCTATTGATCCTACTTCGCGAAATGATGGCTGAATTTGAAATTGGCGAGGTGACTTCGCGTGAACTGGTGAAAAAACGCCGGGAGATCCGCGAATATGCAGAACTCTTCTTTAAGGAAAATAGGAGCCGTGTAAAGTTTATGAAAGAACTGGACAGGCTGATCGATAAAGCGGAAGAAAACGGTTTTCTTGATAAGATCGAAGATCATGAAATGATGGACGAACAGAAATACCGTATCAAAAAGCTGATCAAAGCAAAAGTAGACAGCGAGGTTTTAGAACAATTCAAAGAAAAACTGACCGAACATGCAGCTCAACGTATTTAATACAGACAATCAGAAGTCGGGATTCCGCCTGCAATACCTGGAAGTATTTAACTGGGGCACGTTCGACAATCATGTGTACTCCATTAAACCGGAAGGGGAAACTTCTCTGCTGACCGGCGCCAACGGTAGCGGCAAAACGACTTTCGTGGATGCATTGCTGACGCTGATCGTCCCTGAAAAAAAATACCGTTTTTATAACCAGTCATCCGGTAGTGAAAAGAAAGGCGACCGTACTGAAGAATCATATGTACTTGGCGGTTATGCCACGCTCAACAATGAACTGACCGGTGTAACACGTACTTTATATCTGCGCGAGCAGAAAGAAGAAGCCTACAGCATCTTACTGGTAAATTTCGCCAATGAAACGGAACAGACCGTCACGCTTTTCCAGGTGCGTTATTTTGCCAATGGTGAAATGAAAAAAATCTTCGGCGTAGCTCATAAAGCGCTGCATGTAGACGAAGATTTCAAGCCATTTGATTTAGCGGGCAACTGGAAAAAAGCCATTGATGCAAAATACAATAAAGCAGGCCGTAAACAGGTAGAATGGTACGATGCTGCGAGCAAGTACGCACAGCGCCTCGTAGATGTACTGGGTATGCAAAGCCTGCAGGCATTGAGCCTTTTTAACCAGACGGTGGGTATCAAAGTACTGGGTAATCTCGACGAGTTTATCCGTACGCATATGCTGGAACCGCGCAATATGGAGGAAGAGTTCATAGAACTCAAAAAACACCTCGCTACGCTGATCGATGCGCAACGCAATATTGAGAAATCGGAAGAACAGATCAAATTGCTGAAGCCACTGCAACAACACTACCAGAAGTATGAGCACAATAAAGAGCTGCTGAAGGAAGCACGGCTGAAAATGGAGACCGCTACCATCTGGAACCGGTATACCAAATACAACCTTTTGCAAGATGCCATCCTGGAAGAAAACGCAACGATTAAAGCTTTGCATGCAAGCCTGGAAACCTGTAAGAACGAAATCCGCGACCTCCACGAGCAGGAACGTTCTACACGCAACCAGATGGAGCAGAACAAGGCCGGGCAGCGACTGAAACAACTGGAACAGGATGCAAAAGAACTCAGCGCAGCTTTGCAGATGGCTGAGAAAAACCGCTTAGTCTTTACCGAATGGTGCCATACGCTGAAGCTGGAAGAACAAAGTGAGGAAGTTACAGACGAGGCAATGTACAAACGCGCCAAATCGGAAACGCGTAAAGTCAACCTGAGAATTGAAACAGAGAAGCGCCTGATCGACGAAGACGAATATGAAGCGAAGGATACATTTAAAGATGCGGTACGCGAACGAGAAGAGCTGGAGAAGGAGCTGAACAACATGCTTCATTCCAAAAACAATATTCCGGGTCACCTGATCCAATTGCGTAAAGATATCTGTGCCGAACTGAAGCTGGATACGGGCGATCTTCCGTTTGCGGGAGAACTGATGCAGGTGCATCGCGATGAAATGAAATGGGAGGCCGCATTAGAAAAATTGCTGCACGGATTTGCACTGCGATTGTTGATTCCGGAGAAACACTACAAAAAAGTCAACAAATACGTAAACAATACCAATCTTGGAAAACGCCTCGTGTACTACCGCGTAGACGATGTGGTGATTTACCAGAATCCGGATCCCGGCACCGTGCATGAAAAGCTGGAATTCCACCCGGAACATAAGATGTCTGAATGGCTGGAACAGCAGGTGATCCGCCAGTTCAACTTCGTTTGTCTGAACGACGAAAAAACGCTCGACCGCTACGACCAGGCAATCACAGTAAATGGCTTGATCAAATCGCGCGACCGTCACGAAAAAGATGACCGCCCAGACCGCAATGATCCGGGCCGTTATGTAATGGGATGGAACAACGAGAAAAAGCGCGAAGCGCTGAAAAGAAGAAGAGAGGAGCTCACGACGATCATCGACGAAAACAAAGAAACCCTGGAACGTTGTAAACGCCGTATGGAACGTATCAACAACCAGGTGTATGCGCTGAAACGCATCGAGGAGCACGAGGGTTTCGAAAGCATGAACGTGGCGGCTATTCAGCGGAAAATACGTGTGAACGAGGAACAGATGGAAAGCCTGAAGGAAAGCAGCGATCATCTGAAATCACTCACCAACCAGCTTGAAGATATTCGTCAGTACACGATGAATAAAGACCGCGAGCGCTCTTCACTGGATCGTGAAATTGCACTGCGCGAGGAGAAAGAAAAACAAATGATCCAGCTGAGAGAAGAACTAAAACCGCTGGTGGAGCTGATCGACGAGGATGGCAAAGAAATGCTGATCCTTTTCCAGCAGCATCACTCCGACGCATTGTCTTCACTCAACATCGGCAATATCGACAGCGTTTACAAAGATCTTTCGGAGCAAATACAAACCGGCATCAGCGATCTTGAAAACGACATGAATAAGGAAAAAGGCCAGGTAGAAAGAGCGGTGGTCCGCCTGAAATACCCGAGCCTGGAAATTCAGCAACGCTTCCCGGATTGGTCGGCCGATGTGCAATATCTTTCTGAGGATGCATCGCATGCCAATGAATATATCGAATGGTTGGAAAAGCTGGAAACGGAAAACTTGCCACGTTTCAAAAGAGATTTTGAAAACTATATCAACGACACAATTACGTACAAGATCGGTGGCTTGAACGAAGAGCTCGAAAAATGGAGTAACGAGATCCGTCGCAGCATTTTGCGCCTCAACCAGTCGCTCGGCGCTATCAATTTCAACCGTCTGCCAGATACTTATATTCAACTCGGCCATAAGCAGGTTACGGATACTACCGTAAAAGATTTCCGCGCCAAACTGCTGGAAGCCTTGCCGCAGGTGGCTAACTGGCAGCAAAGCAGTTTTGAGGAGAAAGCAGAGCACTTTAAAGAGAAAGTGCAGCCACTCATTGCCCAGCTGGAAGAAAGCGAAAACTACAGGGCGCGTGTGCTGGATGTGCGTAACTGGTTTGAATTCTGGGCCGACGAAAAATACCGCAATACCGATGAGCTGAAGAAAACCTACCGCCAGATGGGGCAGCTTTCGGGCGGTGAAAAGGCACAACTTACTTATACGATTCTTTGTAGTGCCATCGCCTACCAGTTCGGTATCACCAAAGAAGGCGAGAACAACAGAAGTCTCCGCTTTATTGCGGTAGATGAAAGTTTCAGCAACCAGGATGAAGAAAAAGCAACTTATCTTATGGAGCTGTGTAAGCAGCTGCACCTGCAATTGCTGGTGGTAACCCCAAGCGATAAGATTGCGATCGTACAAAACTTTATTGCACACGTACACCTGGTGCAGCGTGTAGCCAATAAAAACAGTGTGATCTATAACATGACCATTAAAGAGCTGCAGGAAAATATAGCGGAGAAGAAAGGTGAAATTGCAGCAGTCGCTGAAGAGTAATTAAAGATGAAGGCGCTTGGCGAATACCCCGCGTGGCGAAACTACGCTGGTATAAAATACAAAAAGGCTCGTTCTTGCTGGGACGAGCCTTTTGTTTGTGGGCGTTTATACAGTTGCCCGAAAGAACGTGGAGAATAAAAAACTGCCATTTTTATTCTATATGCCGAATGGCAAAAAAGAACACACCAGTCAGACGGCTTGGAGCCGTCCGACTGGTGTGTCGTATCATAGCAGCATTCCTGTTAGAGATTAGGACTACTTATTTCTTCAAGAGTTTTTCAGCCAACAGCAACTGACCTTTTTCGTCTGTAACAAAGATCATATACAGGCCGCTTGCCAGTCTGCCGATATTTGCGGTGCGGACGTTATTTTCGGCAAATACTACCTGACCGTTGATATTGCGGATAGTAACATTCACCACAACCGGGGCATCGATCGATACCAATTCCTGAGCCGGGTTCGGATAAATCGTCACACCATTTTTGCCATTGTTCAGGTTCTCAACACCAGTACTGCTCACGTTCACTGTATCCGAATTATTCGTACAACCATTGCTATTGGTCACCGCTGCATAGTAATAACCATTTTGCGTAGCCGTGTAAGACTGGCTGGTTGCACCGGCAATTGCCTGGTTGTTCCTATACCACTGATAAGAACTGAAAGTACCGACGCTCAGCGTCATACCGGTTGTAGTAATGGTGGCTACAGGCAAAGGATTTACGGTAACGTTTACCGCCGTATCCATTACAGCACAAAAGCTGTCAGTAACGGTTACGCTATAGGCGCCGGTAGTGGTTGCCGTGTAAGAAACAGCAGTAGCGCCGGGAATATTATTCCACCCGCTCTTCCATTGATAAGTGAAACCGGTACCCGTTATCGTATGCAGGACTACAGAATCACCCGCGCAGAAAGTAGTTGCGCCACCTGCGGTAACCACTGGTTCCGGAATAGTATGTACTGTTACTGTTATTGCAACAGAAGTATCGGTACAACTGCCGTTGGAGACCACCACCGCATAGTCACCCGGAGCAGTAGCCGTATAAGCCGCAGCAGTAGCGCCTGGAACTGAGTTAATACCGTGCATCCATTGATAACTAAGACCGGTGCCCGTATTTGCATTCAGGGTTACCGAACCGGCAAAACAAAAAGCAGTAGGACCTGCCGCAGTAATCGTTGCCGCCGGCAGAGCATTTACTGTTACAGCGGTAGCAGCAGAGGTGGCATTACAGGTTCCGTTAGAAACAACAACCACGTAGCTGCCTGCTGTGGCTGCGGTATAAGAAGCATTCGTTGCACCAGTAATATTATTGGCGCCATTCTTCCATTGGTAAGTAAGACCTGTGCCGGTATTGGCATTGAGCACGACAGAACCACCAGCGCAGAAAGTAGTAGCCGTTGCAGCGTTAACGGTGGCCGACGGCAATGGATTTACTGTTACCGTCGTTGCCGTAGAAGTAGCAGAGCAAGTACCGTTAGAAACGGTTACCGTATAAGAACCCGCTGCAGTAGCAGTATAAGAAGCGTTGGTAGCACCGGAAATGTTCGTACCATTTGACCATTGGTAGGTAAGACCAGTACCGGTATTTGCGTTCAGCACTACAGAACCGCCAGCACAGAAACTTGCATTGCCCGCAGGTGTAATGGTCGCCCCGGCGCCGCTTAATACATTGACAGTAGTGGCTGTAGAGGTAGCGGAGCAAGTGCCGTTTGAAACCGTTACCGTATAGTTGCCCGCAGCTGTTGCGGTATAAGAAGCGTTGGTAGCACCGGAAATGTTCGTACCATTTGACCATTGGTAAGTAAGACCGGTACCGGTGTTGGCGTTCAGCACCACAGAACCACCCGCACAAAGGTTTGTTGCACCCGCAGCTGTAATAGTAGCCGTAGGCGCCGGATTTACAGTAATCGTCGTTGCAGTGGACGTAGATGAGCAAGATCCATTAGCAACAGTCACGGTATAATTACCAGCAGCAGTTGCCGTATAAGAAGCATTCGTTGCCCCCGCGATATTCGTTCCATTTGACCACTGATAAGTAAGACCGGTGCCGGTATTGGCGTTCAGTACTACGGAGCTGCCAGCACAGATCGCAGTATTACCAGCGGCGGTAATCGTTGCGGCAGGAGCCGTATTTACCGTCAGCGCCACAGGCGTGGTGGTGGTGGTAGCACATGCAGTAACTGCTACAGAATAATTGCCGGCATCGGTGGCAGTAGCGCCTGTAATCGTATACGAATTGGTAGACGCACCAGAAATTGCTACACCATCTTTCATCCACTGATAGCCGAGGTTAGCGCCTGAAGCGGCTACTGTAAAAGTTGCGTTACCACCTACGCAGATAGACTGTGCGGCAGGAGCATTGGTAATGGTCGGTGCAGCGCACTGTGGTGCGAAAGCGATACCACGGAAAATTTTGTTCGTACCCGCAGTTACAAGCGTTGTCAATGTAGTATTTGCCGAAGAAATGGAAGTATTAAAACCGTTTCCATCTACTACAGCAACCATTTTAGCGGCTGTAGCCGCATATAAAAATACAGTATCGTTCCGTACATAGCTCGTAATACCTCTGTATCCGTCAGAACCCGTACCCACGCTGCCATTTGCAGTCCACGTGCCGGCAACATTGGAATATTTCATAATGCCCGCGCCGTCGTCCGCTACGTAAATAACGGAGTTACCATTGCTCAATGTAGCCATTGTAAAATCATACGGACTGCCTCCTGAGACCGGCATGCCTGGCAGGTTTACAATCGTCTGGCCTGCGGTGGTCGGAAGACCGGTACCAACAGCCGCGATACGAAGCGCTCCCGAAGATGAACTGGTATAAAGCTGCCCGTTGATAATATTGACACAACGAACGTTGGTAGAAGTAGTGCTCAGATTGATTGCCGTTGCCGACGCCGCCGTACCATAATATACGCCACCGCTGCTGCCGCTGCCCACCCAGACATTCACGCTGTCAGTAGTAATGGCACTACGCAGATTATTCCCCGAAGCAATATTATTGAATGCCGCAGTTGTTGCTACCACACCCTGACTGTTTACAATACCAACCACACGGGAAACAGTAGCGCTGGCTGTACTGGCTACACTGGCCGTACCCACAGCCGCGTCATAACCCGGCACTGCAAGATATTTACCATTAGGAGAAAGGTGAATATAGCCATCACTGGTAGCGCTTCCGCTTTCCGTCAGCATATGATTGACGCCCGAGGTTGCAGTTGGCATAGCGATCGACTGCACCAACGTCCCGGCGGGTGTATATTCATCAAGAAAAACGGCCGCTGCTGCGCTGCTTAGTGTTGCGGTTCCATCACCAATGCGTTCCACGACCAGGTTGCCTGCGCCAAACGGTTGTTGCGCTTTCGTTACTAAAGAGCTAAGTATTAAGCAAGGAAGCAGCCATTGCTTAAGACGGGTAGTTTTTACGTTCATAAAAGAGAAAAATTCTATCAAAACTATTTTCGCAGAATAACCATATTGTTATTTGTGCGTTAACTTAACGTTGCATCATTGGGTATTGGTATTACAGCGGCAAAATAAATACCGGACCAGGCGCCCGAGCAGCGTAAATCGCAAGCCAACAGGGCGCAAAAAAGGGATGCATACGAGCCACACAACGGGGGATTGCCGGTTAAAAACGCTGCGGATAACCGCCATTTAGCCGAGGCCAAAGCTTCTAATCATTAAAATGAGCAGAATGTCTGGCTAACAAATTACCTTTGCACCCACTGTTTATAAGCATATAATACAAATGTCTGTCATTCAACCATTCCTTCGGCTAAGCGGGCTGGAACCGCTGGTTGTACGTCCGGAAACGAATTTTGTCAATGTAGGAGAACGAACCAACGTAACCGGCTCCAAAAAATTCGCCCGTCTGATTCGTGAAAATAAGTATGAAGAAGCCCTCTCGGTTGCCCGTCAACAGGTAGAGAACGGCGCTCAGATTCTCGACATCAACATGGACGATGCGCTGCTCGATGGCGTTCAGGCCATGACCACTTATGTGAATCTGCTCCAGAGCGAACCCGATATTGCACGTATCCCCATCATGCTCGATTCTTCCAAATTCGAGATCATTGAAGCCGGATTGAAATGTGTACAGGGAAAATGCATCGTGAACTCTATTTCGCTGAAAGAAGGCGAAGAGAAATTCATCGACCAGGCATTTATCTGTAAAAGCTACGGCGCATCGGTTATTGTTATGGCTTTTGATGAAAATGGCCAGGCCGATACCTTGCAGCGTCGTGTCGATATTTGCCAGCGTGCTTATGATATACTCACCAAACAGGTAGGTTATCATCCCGAAGACATCATTTTCGACCCCAATATTTTTGCGATCGCTACCGGTATCGAAGAACATAACAATTATGCGATCGACTTTATCGAAGCAACGCGGCAGATCAAAAAACGTATGCCGCTCACCAAAGTAAGCGGCGGCGTGAGTAATGTGTCTTTCTCTTTCCGCGGAAATGATACCGTACGGGAAGCCATTCACAGCGTATTCCTGCTGCATGCCATCAAAGCAGGCATGGATATGGGTATTGTAAATGCCGGTCAGCTCCAGGTGTATGATGAAATTGAACCACAACTCCGCGAACTCTGCGAAGATGTGATCTTGAATAAACGGCCGGATGCGACGGAACGGCTTGTCAACTTTGCCGAAACCGTAAAGGCAAAGGGTAAGGAGGAGAAAAAAGACGATGCTTGGCGCAACAATTCAGTAGAAGAGCGTCTGAAACATGCCCTGGTAAATGGCATCACTGAATTCATCGAACAAGACACAGAAGAAGCACGCCTGAAATACGCGAAACCGCTGGATGTGATCGAAGGGCCGCTAATGGCCGGTATGGATGTGGTAGGCGATCTGTTCGGCAGTGGTAAAATGTTTTTGCCCCAGGTAGTAAAAAGCGCTCGCGTCATGAAGAAAAGCGTAGCGGTACTGACTCCTTTTATCGAAGAAGAAAAGAAAAACAACCCGAACGCACAAGCCGGCGGTGCTGCCAAAATTTTGATGGCAACCGTAAAAGGGGATGTGCATGATATCGGTAAAAATATTGTGGGCGTTGTACTGGGCTGTAATGGTTACGATGTGATTGACCTCGGCGTAATGGTACCGGCCGATAAAATTCTGGATACCGCACAAAAAGAAAACGTCGACATCATTGGACTGAGTGGCTTGATCACGCCGTCGCTCGATGAAATGGTGCACGTGGCCAGGGAAATGAAGCGCCGTAAGATGACGCAACCATTGATGATTGGCGGTGCTACTACTTCCCGTACGCACACAGCGGTGAAGATTGCCCCGGAATACGACAACGGTGTGGTGTATGTATTGGATGCGAGCCGCAGCGTTACCGTAGCCGGAAGCCTTTTGAGTAAAGAACAAAAAACGGGTTTCCTCTCGGGCATCGATACGGAATACACCAAACTGCGCGAAGATTTTGCGAGCAAGAAAACGATCAAACAATACCTGCGTTTTGCCGACGCTCAGAAAAACCCGGTAAAAATAGACTGGCATAATTATACGCCGCCAGTTCCGAATGTAAAAGGCACCAAAGTATTTCCCGACTACGATCTCGCGGAAATCCGTCAATATATTGACTGGGGGCCATTTTTCATTGCCTGGGAAATGCGCGGAAAATTCCCGGATATACTGAAAGACGAAAAAGTAGGCAAAGAAGCAACCAAACTTTTCAATGATGCCAATGCGATGATCGATAAAATTATTGCTGAAAAATGGCTCACCGCAAAAGGCGTTGTTGGATTCTGGGGCGCCGAAAAAATAGCCCCGGATACTATTGTGGTAAAAGATGAAGCTGGCAATGAGCTGTACCATCTGGAATCTTTACGACAGCAGATCAAGAAAGCCGCCGACCAGCCGAATTTCTCCCTGGCAGATTTTATTAAGCCGAGCAATCACCCGGCCAAAGGCGAAGCGCCAACCGATTATATGGGCGCGTTTGCGGTGAGCATTCATGGCATTGAACCGCATCTGCAGCGTTTTGTTGCCGATCACGACGATTATAACAAGATCATGTTGCAGGCAATTGCCGACCGCTTCGCGGAAGCTTTTGCAGAAGTATTGCACCTGCGTACACGTAAAGAGTTTTGGGGTTACGTAAAAGATGAAAACATGCCGATTCCCGAACTGGTAAAAGAAGAATACCAGGGAATCCGCCCGGCGCCAGGCTATCCTGCCTGCCCGGATCATACGGAAAAGATCAAATTGTTTGACTTGCTCGGGGCAAACGAAAATGCAGGCATCGAGCTCACTGAGTCTCTGGCAATGTATCCTGCCGCCTCCGTATGTGGCTGGTATTTCAGCCATCCGCAAAGTGTGTATTTCGGTGTAGGTAAAATTACTGAAGACCAGCTTGCCGATTATGCAGCACGCAAAAACATGCCGGTTGATGAAATTGGCAAATGGCTTTCTCCAAATTTAGAAGGATAATTTTTTATGATTCCAGAACAACAAGACGAACGGGTATATACCGCTCCTGTTTCTACACAACCGAAGGCAGTACAGATTTTCGCAAAGATCATCTCTTATGCACTGCACCCTGTGTTTATACCCACTTTACTGGCGTTGATGCTTTATAAGCTGGCGCCGGTGGGCTTTGCAGGCGTTACACAAAAAGAATTCAATATGTGGCTGTTGAGTATCGGCATCACTACTATCTTTTTTCCCCTGCTTAGCGTATTGCTGATGAAAGGACTCGGTTTTATCAAGAGCATCCACATGTATGATCCCAAAGACCGTATCATTCCGCTCATCACTACGATGATCTTTTATTTCTGGGCCAGCCATGTATTCCAGAATATCCCGAAAGTGCCGCTTGTAATGAAGGTGTTGATGCTGGGTGCGTTCTGGAATGTGATCGTGCTGTTTATGGTGAGTATTTTCTTTAAGATCAGCATGCATGCAACCGCAGCTGGCAGTATGATCGGCATTATCATCGTCCATATGATGATCAGCCCGATCAATATGAAAATACCGCTGTTTATCGCTATCGCAGTTGCGGGACTTATGGGTACTGCCCGACTGCTGCTCAATGCACATAAACAAAGCGAGGTCTGGCTGGGTTATGCGCTGGGCATACTGGTGCAGATTGCAGCGTTCTGGTATTTGAAGTAAGCTGAAAGCGTAAAGCCTAAAACTGAAAAGCTGAAAAAATTGATGAAATATTTAGAGAGCCGCCATTAGGGCGGCTCTTGTTTTTTTGCCGGCGCAACAAACACTGGACCCTGCGCCAGAAATGTGTTTGCGCTTTTTTTTGTATTGCCTGATGTGCGCGGAACGTTTTTGATCAATGCCTGTAGCCGCCATTTTTGGGCGGCTACTGTAATGGTAAGTGCTGACTAAAGCTTCGTGACCTTAAAACTATGCGGCTTGCCTTTATACAGGATGTGTAAATGGTAAAGCCCCGGCGCGAGGGCACCGAGATTACAACTGTATTCCTGCCCGGATATATTGCCTGCCTGCACAATACCGCCCTTGCCGTCGTAGAGATGAAAATGTGTGTGCGGCGCTGCTTCGCTGAATTTTATATGCAGTGCATCGTGGGTAGGGTTTGGATACACGACGATGGATGAGGCGTCTGTACTGCTGGCATCTTCGTTGCTGCCGCCCGCCATTCGTGCGCCGGCCTGTGGCTGCTGGTTGGTAATGCCGTCGGGATATGGATTGGCAGGATCAAACAGCTTGCAGTCGTAATACCGTTTTACGCGATTGCCGGTAGCGTCGTAGTCATAATAAATGCCGCAGCGCTGGCTGGTTTGCGCATAAGCGGCAAAGATGCCCGCAACGGCAATACAGGTAAGTGTGATCTTTTTCATTTTGCTTTGTGTTTATAATCCAATTTGAATGCCTAAAGCGGCATAGCTAATATAAATTTGCGGAGGAGTAATGCCATACCTGATATTGTAGGAGTACCAGGAAGCGCACGTCTATCGTAATTAAAGCCTCAGTCACCTCCATATAGCGTAAACATACGGTCCAGTTGAGTCGCTTGCCACATAACAGAAGTTGCACCGCCCACACCGGCTGAGCATATGCTGCTGCCAAGATTATTGTTTAAAAAAGTACCGCCGTATAAGCCGGCAAGGCTGCCCGCAGCGGAACCAAACGCACCTGCATAAAAAGCACCAGGGTCACCACCGGAAGTAAAAATGAAGTGCTAACATGCATTAACGCCCTCCCGCCTTCGCGCAGTAAGTTATTACCGATATAATCACCTTAATTTTATATCCTTAATTCTTCCGTCCATCTGTATTGAAAGCAAATCGTCTTTAATACTGAAGTTTTCTATAAGATCAAGAGATTCATTTTCCAATATTAGTCCTTCTCGATTTATGATCTTAAAAGAAGCCTCTTCTAAAATCAGTAAGCGGTTGTCACTAATCATATACAATCCTATAAGACTGATGTTAATTTCAAAGGCAGCTTTAATCTGTAGATTTTCGTCTATCAGAAAAACACCCTCCCCCGTGTCGACTACAAACACATCATTCCAAAATAAAAAACTCAAATGCTCCTCATTTTGGTTACTGGCAAAAGACAACACAAATTGTTTCTCTCTTGTCAGGGAATGATAACATACACAGCAATAATAATTGTCTCCATATGTATCCTCAATAGTTAAGGTCCTTGATGCTTCCTGATTTCTATAAAAAGTCATCGCTTCATTAGAAGATGAGAAACTGAAAACCTTCAAGTATTTATTTGCAACGATTTGTTTCATGTTATTATTTCCCCCCTTAAAAGTATTACGGTTATCAATCTGTTTCCATTCCAGTAACTCTGAACACCAAGTGCACCGTCAGTTGCTGATATTGCTGCTATCTCTTGTTCCATATGCTAATTTAAAGATCAGGCAGCTGCTCCGGCTTCAACCAGAGCGATACAAATTCCATATCATCATCAATTACAGCCACACAATTGGTGATAAACTCAACGGCATTTCCTTTCTTTTCAGGATCACCGATACAGACCCAGCCAGTTTGGGTATTTACATAGATTGGAAAATCGTCGTTACGTACGCCATAAGCGAATCCTCCTTCTAAATTATCAGTAACTTTTAGAACGCCCAATTTGCTTTGAGGTACACTGTAACTGGATTTTATCCATTCTTTGTATCCACAAAAGCCCCAAAGCTGAACAATTTTATCGCCCACAACAGTGAGATTTATCTTATTTACTACAACATCAAAATTTATCCATTGAACGGAAGGAGTTGTATCAAAAGAACATTCTTTGCTGTTGTATGTTATTTTCTTTTGCTCGATCGAAATGGTATAGTCTATCGAAAATTTCATAGCTTTTTATCTAAATTAAAATGATAAATAACATTTGTCTTTGGATTAACGCCTAACTCGTAGCTACCGTAGACGTACCAAATGTAGCGCCAGCTACACCTCCTGCTACAGCACCAATGCCGCTATAAACACTTGCAGTTTGCTCATTTGGACACGTTAAAATGGCGATAGCGGCAACTCCGGAAAGTTCTCACAGAAAATGATTTCGTTTTCTGTTTTGGAAATACAGATCATATAATAGCCGTCTTCTTTCTCATGACCTTGAATAAGCCTCCCTTCTACATTGTAATCGGCCATGTGATAAATAAAGCTATCAGTTTCGTCAAATAGCCTGAAGCTTACATACCCTGCATTTCGTTGGGCTCTGTAAGTATCGAGGGATACGAACTTAAATTTGTTTAACAGCCTTTTTTTATCTTCTTCAGAAATTTCAGCTATAGTAATCGCCTGGTTCGCTTTAAACTCGGATTTTATCACCGTATACGGATCTTTTAAATCAGTACACCGAACAAAATCCTCTTTGACGTACTGCTTGTTGTTATCGATATCTATACAAGAAGAACAAAAGATGATCACAGATAATATTATTGTCGCTTTTTTCATTGTTTAATGTTTCGAGTGTGTATCAATATAACTCTGCGGGGGAGTAATACCGTACGCTGCACCACCCACACCAGCTGAGCATACACTGCTGCCGAGATTATTGTTCGAGACAGTAAGGCATTACCGGTATAAAACAACCTGGTGAACCAGCGACAATCACGCTGCCCGACCATATGGCATCGATTAGCAATCTACAAATCGGGAAGTTTTAGAAGCCTTCCAAAATCCGTTTTCCAAATATCAAGTTCGTATATGTCCCCCTTATTATCAACATTTAAAGAGGCTACTACTTCCACTCCATCAATATCTGTAAACTGAAAGTCACTTACTTGGTCTCCAAATACTCTGCCTTCTATTATCTTTCCCCTCGGAAATAGCCGTAAACTTCCCATTTCTCCGTCGCTCATCGGGCATACTAACAATTCCTTTTTCCAATTTTCTGGCATGGCAATGGCCGACTTTTTAATGAGGAAGTCAATAAGTTTTTCCTCTTGCATTGTAGGTTTTCTATTTAACTCCATGGATTCTACCTATATTAAATGTTCCGTCAGAAAGCTTAAAGGCGGTGTACTGTATTTTCTGCCCTCCAATTTCAATTATTTGATTAAAAGGTTTCCCTACAATTACCTGCGATGATACTGTTTCAAAATGATTTCTAACAGCTGATTCTACCAACGATCTATCTGATCCTAGTTCATCCGTGTGTCGGAAAACGTGATATATTTGGTTTTCTGTTTTTCCAAATTGAACAATATTACCACCTCCCACACTCCCTTCCGCCTTCACCACCGCTTCCTTCAGCTCAATCGGATTTAACTCAGCGGCTTTGGTAGGATCTGCAACCGGAGCGGTATAAATGCGCATCAGGTGCCCATTGCCTGTCCAGAAGTCACGACCGTGAATATAAGCACCGCTGCCACCTAATAGGCCACCGGTTACATACGACATGCAATGTTCCCATAAACACTTGCAGTTTGCTCATTTGGACACGTTAAAATGGCGAAAGCGGCAACTCCGGAAAGTTCTCACAAAAAATGATTTCGTTTTTTGTTTTGGAAATACCAATGATGTAATAGCCATCATTTTTTTCCGGATGTTGGCATACCCTCCCTTTTACTTTATAGTCCGCCATATGATATACAAAACTGTCATTGAGCCGATAAATACTAAAATTTACCTGATCGCCTTTCCAACGTGCATTTAAAGTGTCAAAACTCAAAAACTCTGCACGCTTTAACAATCTACTCCTATCTCTTTGTGTAACCCTGGCAATTATAAATACCTGGTTGCCTATAAACTCAGATTTCAATATTTTATGCGAGTCTAATAGCTGGGTGCATTTAACGAAATCATTCTCGACGTATTGTTCATTAGGATTCTCATGAATGCAAGAACAAAGAAGAATCGATAACATTACCAATATAAATGTCTTTTTCATCGTCAGTGTTTCGAGTGTGTATCAATATAACTTTGCGGCAGCGTAATACCGTACACTGCACCACCCACACCAGCTGAGCATGAACCAGCGACAATCATGCTGCCCGACCATATGGCATCGATTAGCAATCTACAAATCGGGAAGTTTTAGAAGCTTCCAGATTGCAGTTTAGTAACCTTAAAGGTGATGTGTTCCAATTTAAATACCCTTTCTATACTACCGTCGCGTATTAACGCAAATTCAAAGGGTGGCGCGTCTATATAAAACCCATTTTGAAAACCTATTAATCTATCAAATTCGAATTCAGCCTTACTGTTAATAATCTCATTGTTTAAAACATCCATTGATTCCCTTTCCAAAAGCGCGTTAAGGCTATGTGTAGGCAACGCATTTAGATCGTTTATTCTACTACTAGAGCCATTATAATCGGCACCATCACTGTAAACCTCCAAATACTCATTTTGTTGTAAAACCCTTTTTTCTACCAGAATTTCCCAATTGGCTTGCAGCCAATCTCCAATTGCGTTTTCATTTGTCGTATACGCTCGTGCAGAAAGTAGAGGTACTGCGATATTCCAACTCGCATTTAAGAACGATGCAAACGATTTTATTACCTGATTCGTTTCCATATTATTACTAAAATAAACTGTTTAAAAAATCAATCTCATTGTGCAGGTTTCTATTCCGCATACCATAAGATATTCTCTTCTAAATTTCCCATATCATTATCTCCCCAAGCTAGTTTCAAGAATGTCTAGCTTATTTTGGTAAATACCAAAGCACATCGCGTTCAGAAAGAATTTTTTCCCTTTCGAATCCGTTAGCAAAAAAATTTTGTAGTCTTTTGTCGTTTTGAATCCAAGCTCTTCAACCAGCGATTTGTTATTCTCTTTCTTCTCTGCTATTGAAATTTCCAAACCTTTAAATACAGAAGGAATTACCAGATGCAATACGCCCTTAATAATGATGTCAACAATATAATTCCTGTTTTTGTTTTTCATACTTCTGATCAACAATTGATCATGAGTTGATGTATAATCAAGCATCTGAAATTCATTCGCTAAATCTGAAAATATTGCCATTGTATTCCTATTTAAAGATCAGGCAGCTGCTCCGGCTTTAACCAGAGCGATACAAATTCCATATCATCATCTATAACCGCCACACAATTGGTGATAAACTCAACTGCATTTCCTTTCTTTTCAGGATCACCGATACAGACCCAACCAGTTTGGGTATTTACATATGTTGGATAGTCATACTCTTCTTTATCATTAATTCCGTATACGAATCCATACTTCAAATTACGCTCGACCCTTAAAATTCCTTTTTTGTACATAGGCACCTGGCAGCCTGATTTATTCCACTCGGCAAAACCACAAAAGCCACCTAGATCAATTACCCTATTGTTAAGAACGGAAAGAGTAATCTTATTTACAGCCAACTCGAAATCTATTTTGTCATTAATCTTATCTGTGAAAAAAGAATACTCGTCAAAAAGATAAACCAAGTGCTGCAACCCGATTTCACTACTTTCTTCAATAAAAAATTTCATATACTTTATTTAACTCCTCTGAATAAAAAATGATAAATAACATTTGTCTTTGGATTAATGCCCAACTCGAATATTCCATTTGAATCATTGAATGCTCCCGGTACTTTCCAATTCATACCCCCTGGAAAAGTTAAATCAGGAATACCGACACCTGATTCCATAATATTTGTAATAGTCGATGGCGAATTTATATATGGTCGTGTCATGACATTTTTTGCTACTGTCTTCGTAATTGTATATTCACCTGCATGTATTTCCCCCGTACTCCCCTCTGCCTTCACCACCGCTTCCTTCAGCTCAATCGGATTTAACTCGGCGGCTTTGGTAGGGTCTGCTACCGGAGCGGTATAAATGCGCATCAGGTGCCCATTGCCTGTCCAGAAGTCACGGCCGTGAATATAAGCACCGATGCCACCTAATAGTCCACCCGTAACATACGACATGCCTAAACTCGCCAAAATCTCCTTTCCACCTGGCATCGCATCACCAAAGGCTGCCGCATTGCCGCCATACAGTATCGGCTGAGAAACAGCTGTACCAAAAGCAGCAGCATTTGCAGCGGCAACGAAACCACCGCTAGCTACCGTAGACATACCAAATGTAGCGCCAGCTACACCTCCTGCTACAGCACCAATACCGAAAGCTGTGGCCGCCCTCGTCCAGTTAATACCGCCTCCTGCTACAATATCATCCCAATGGGTAACAGTATTCATCACACCGCCGATCGCGGCGCCGATCACGATATTCCAAAAGTTCCCATCAGGATCATTATACTTCAGCGGGTTATTCCGCGCATAAGTATAGCGGTTAAAATCCTGCGTGGCCGTAGGTTCTTTCACATAATCATCCGGGCTCAGCATCCGCCCCAGCAGCGGATCATACAAACGGGCATTCATATTGATAAGGCCAAACTGCGGCATATCTTCATGGCCGGTATAACCACGGATCAGCCAGGCAGGTGCTGCCGGTACATTATTGTAACTCCAATCGGTTGGATTGCGTTTGCGGCCCCAGGCATCGAAGTTTTGCTCGGCCACTACGGCGCCTGTATTATCGGTCAGTTTCAGGATAGAACCCAGGTGATCTTTATATACGCTGTACGCTTTGTCCTGCCCGTTTTCCACTACCACGATGGCTGCCAGTCCATCGCCGCCTGACACGTATTGTATATAGCGGAGTTGGCCCGTGGCTGCATCGAGAGTTATATCGCAATCGCCGAGGTAATAACGGGTTTCTTTCACCACCCCGTTTTGCTTCAGGACCGACTGCGCGCGATTGTAGGTATCGTCGTAGCGGAAGGTCTGCTGGTACCCGTTTTCAGAAATCGTATCGGGGCGATTGAACGGCGTATAGCGGACATCCTGCTGCAAGCTGCTGATGTTGCCGGCTGTATTGCTGACATACATCACCGCATGCTTTTTATAATCGTAATCGCCTACGTCGGATTTGCTTTTGATATTGCCCCAACTAGTGCTGGTGTTCTGGTCGTAACTGATGGTACTGGCCGGATAGGTGACCGGCGTGATGCCTGCGCCACCGCCGCCGAGTATCGGGCCTCTCATGCCGCCCGACAGGCTGCTGATACCGATGGTGGAAGTGTACCCGGTAACCGTAGCATTGGTCAGGCGGTCGAGGTTATCGTAGGTAAAAGCTTCGGAGAAGTTGCGGAGGTTATCGGAGCGTTTTGTAATGTTTCCGGTGGTATAATCATAACTCAGGCTATAGCTCTGAATGCTCGCACCAACGGTAGCATAACTTACAGGCAGGCCATAATAGTAACCAATAGCGGTCTGCACGCCATCTGCAAGCGTGTATTTCGTAGGCTGGCCGTATCCGTTAATGGCTTGCGCGGTATAAATGGAATAAGGATTCGCATAATAATCGTTGCGTACATTGGTCAGATAACCGGCGCCATCATAGCTATTGCGTACCTGGTACCCGGAGGGAAACATTTTGGTGACTACCTGGTTCTGGGCATTGTACGTGTAATTGTGCTGGAAGGTCAGTCCGTCGATCGTTTTTTTCTGATTGGCAACCCTTCCGTAACTGTCGTAAGTATATTCTTCGGTGATGCCGCTGAACGCGGTTACTTTCTTCAGTTGGTTGGCGAGTCCGCCACCCGCGCCATAATAGCTGTAGCTGGTGCTTCCTTCCGGCCCGGCTTTCCGACTGATATCGCCTAAGGTATTATACGTGATCGTATGCCGGTTGTTGCGTGCATCGGTCTCGGCAGTAAGTCTGCCGTAGGCATCATATTCATAAGTTGTAATGCCGCTGCTGAAATCGGTGGATTTTGTTTTTTGCCCGTAAGCGTTATACTCGTTCGCGATAAAGGTATTTGCCCCCTGTGCAACGTTGGTGATATTGCCGCGGCTATCGTAGCGGTAATTCAATTCGCCGCCATTGTCCTTTACTTTGATCAATCTGCCGGCGGCATCGGTTGTTTTGGTACTGATGCGCCCTGCTGCGTCGGTAATGGTTTGTACCGTATTACCGGAACTATAGCTGATTGCTGTTTGCACAGTTCCGAAGACACTATTGCCGGATGAGGTCAACCGGTTGTAAGCATCGTAGGTGTTAGTAGTGGTCAGTGGTGTTTCCGAAGGCAGATAAGCATTGGTTTTGGTGCTTACATTGCCGCGGGCATCATAAGTCGTGCGCTGCGTGGTCCACTGGTTGTTCATGCTGGCTACATCGGCACGCACTTCCCTGCCTAAGCCGTCATACCATTTTTTTACATCCGGCGCGCCGGCGGCTGTAGTGAGCGCATACCAATAGGTACCGTTCTGTACCTCCCATGTTTTGGATAGATCGGTAACCACGCCGGTAGCACTCGTCGTCTGCACCAGATCACCGAAGCTGTTATAAACATTGGTAGTGGTGAGTCCGTCTATTCCTCTTGCGGTCAGTAAACTGCCGAACCGGGGATCGTAGGTGAAGTAACTATATTGAAGCAAGGTGTTACCTGTTTGTATCGCGAAACGATATTTAGTATCATAAACCTTGATGGCTGACATCGCGACAACGCCACTGACAGTCTTTGTAGTTTTTGTGATATTGCCGCAGGGCGAATAAATAAAGCTGGAGGTTACTGCATTGGGCGTTCCATAATTGCTCACAGATGTAGTCAGCAAACCTTTGGCGCCATAGGTATATTTGTTGGACGAGCTCACCGATGCATTGCCCTGTCGCGTGCTGGTAATGGTTTGAACTTCTGGTTTCGATGGATAGGGATAACCATTGGAAGTTGTGACATAGCTTACCGTGGTATTTTTTTGTTCTAGTCCGTTGGCAATATTTTCGGTGGCGGATGTGGCATTACCATAGTCATCGTAAGTGCTCACCGATGTGGTGGTAACGCCGCTCAGGAAGTCCGTTGCTGTTGCGGTAGTCTGGTCGGTTGAAAAAAGATCGGAGCTGCCGATCCGTTTTAGCGTAGTGGTTTGCTCGCTCACCGAAAGCGTTTGTGCCGGGTGGATCAGTGTGGTAGTGGTTTTGCTTCCAACAGGCAGTACGCGGATTCTTGGATTGCTGGTGGCAATGGTTTGCAGTTTGGTTTGCGTCTCGATGGTTTTATTCGCCGTACTGTCTACTGCCTTAAAACTCATAAAGCCGATAAAGCCTTTACCCATCAGGTGCAGCACCGGGTTGCTATAATAATAACTGGTAATAGTAGGTGTAATGCCGGTAAGTCCGCCATTGGTGGTAACGCGCATCACATTCGTAAACGGCAGCGTACGGGTCACCAGGTCGGTACCATAATTGGTAAAGTCGTTGCTGAAATTTGCGGAACGGCTGAGGGAGCTGTATTCAAAACTGGTTTCATTGCCCAGCCCTGTTCTTATTTTTTCCAGCAATTTATCGTTGCTGTTTGGCCGTATCGTCAGCAGGTTAGTCCCTGTAAAAATATCGCTGCGATTGTCTCCATTCAGGTCGGATACCTGTACGCAAGGACACTGCCGGTCGGGGAATGCAATACCTGGCTCATAAGCCTGATATGCCCATGTATTATACCCGTTCGAGTAGTAAGTCTCCAGGTGACTCAGCCCGCCGAATGTGCTTTTGTATTCATGCAGGATATCGGATTTACCATCGCCGTTATAATCGCCGATAATGATCCAGTCGTGTGTTGCGTAGCCATTTCCCTGATCGCGTGTTTCGCTGTAATGCAAAGTGGGCAGGCGGCTGTTTCCGGGAATAAAGCCGCTTATTTCAAAACTGTCACCGGTACCGTATGCTACTGCAGGCGATGGTTCCAAGGTTGGTTTCCCTGTTAATGGGCCGGCAGCTTCAGAATTTTTATCGATAATAAATAAGTCGGTAATACCGTCGCCGTTAAAGTCTCCGGGCCAAACAGTCCATTCAAATTTTTCTTTATAGTAGCTTACTGCAAACGACAAATTTTTAACTGCCCTGATTGTACCATTAGCACCGTTCAGGTCGAGCGCGTATACATCAATGTGATCATCCTTCTTCAGATAAAATGCCACATCACCATCGCCATCAAAATCGCCGGTAAAGATCTCATCGGCGCCGTCAAATGCTTCTGCGATCAGTTGCGTAGCACGCACATCGATGATGCCTGTACCTTGTTTGAAACAGAAAAGTCTGGTATGGTAATTGTCGTTGGGATTACGCACTATGAGCAACGCTTCGGGAAGTTTATCACCATCGAAATCGCCCAGCAGCAAATTTGATTTGGCTTTGATCTCGTAACCTTCACCATTGTTGGCAGGCAGGTCGTAATCAACTCTTGTAAAATGACCATTGCCGTCGCTCATTAAAAGATTAATGGCTGCGGTGCGTTGCTCGGCCGAGACGGTGTTGGTGATATAAGTTTGTAATCGTAAAATGTCGTCACGGCCATTACCGTCAAAGTCGGTGGCTACTATTTTCTGGTAGGTTGTATTGATCTGTTTATAAAACCCTCCAATGCGCCAGGAATTACCGGCGAAATAATCAGCACCCGGTAAGGATACGGTGGCATAAGTCTGAAAATTGCTTCCTGTAGCATTGCCTTTGTATATTTTGTAACCCAGGTTTCTTTCTGCGGTAGTAGACAATGTGTATTGCTGCGGCACGATGATATCGGTGATGCCGTCGCCGTCTACATCTGCCGTAAAATAGTCAGTACCGACGCTCGCGGTACTGGTCACAAACGTTCCGTCAGTTAAGTCTCCGTATTTAAAGCTAGTTGCATTCAGCGAAATGCCGGCGCCATCTGTTTCTTCTACTTCTTTGAGAAAAGAATAATGATCCGATAACCCGTAGGTGAATTCATAAGTGCGAAACAATGTGCCTTCCGCATATACTTCGATCCTTTGCAGCAGATTCCTTTTATAAACAGTTCCTTCTGCACTCCGCAATGTATTGGCATCTCGTCGTGCAGCGTAAATAAACTTTACACTGTTGTAGGGTTGCAGGCCTGCCGCATCATTGCCGGTGTAGCGGATTTCAGACAAAAGTTTTTCGCCGTTGATGTCTGCGTAATCGTACAGCATATAGTTGCCCGACTCGTCGGTTACTTTGTTGAGGAACCAGGCATACCAACGTGATGTGCCGGCACGCGGCATACGGGCATTGGGATCACTGCCGTATTCGGCCACTTTACCATCTTTGCTCAGCGCCGTGAAATAAGTAAACGTCTGACTCGTGCCGCCGATTTGCCGCACCAGCGTATAGTCCGTTACTTCGGTAAGATATTCGGCGCCGTCACCCGGATTTTTCAGCAAGCGATTGCCATCGAGCAGGTAGTTGTCATCGACCGAAGAGGGAGCGTTGACGCTGTCGTAATACAAGGTATGCGGCGCGGCAGTGATCATGCTGATGCCTGCGAGGTTCCAGCCATAGCCCACCAGGCCATTACCTGTTTGTGAACTGTAGCTGATGGAAACCGAAGGCGCCATCCCGTTGGTACCCGGCGCCAGTTTAATGGGAATATTGTAGGTGGCCGCGCCGGAGGGGGTCACTGCATGCTGCCCCTCCAGTATGCCTACCGGTTTGGATAGGTCTATGCTTTTTGAAAAATTGCTGTTGTCATACAGTGTTTCATAATTGACGGTTTGCGCATTTGCCAAAAAGGGGTGCGCTAAAAGAAGTGAAAGGCAAAAGAAAAAATAGCTGCAGCACTTAGGGATCCGGTTGAGCATGGAAAGAGTATTATGTTAACCTTCTCCCAACGCAAGAATGATGCCGTTTTTAACAGTTTTATCACATCTGATCAATATTTTACGGCGCAATAGATAGTTCAATTCGGAACACGCACCGTTTTGCTCACTTCAGGCCCGGATACAAAAATTTGCCTGTAAAAACTATGTATTAAAAATTGAAAACATCAAACAAACCGACGTCCGCCTGTTATTTTAAATCACTCCATCCGCCAACAAACCGCTGGAGGACCGCATAGTCCGGCAGACAAACATCAGATGGTTGCCTATTGTTAATTTAGGCCAGCGAAACGACACCAATTTGCAACGACGAAATGCATGCCGTCGAAATTCTATTGCCGGAAGGCCCAAAAACAAAAAGCCCTCCAACATGGCTGCAGGAGGGACTTTAATCCTTTATCGGAATCTGGCATCAGGAAATCATATTTCGTAACATCAGACGTTTAATCTGTAAGAATATTTCCCGTCATTTCTTTCGGTATCGGCAAGCCCATATATTTCAGAATAGTTGGCGCAATATCGCCCAGTTTGCCTGGACGCAACGTACCGTGATAATCATTGGAGATCAGGAACAGTGGCACGGGATTTAATGTGTGCGCCGTGTTTGGCGTTCCGTCCGGATTGATCATATAATCGGAGTTCCCATGATCTGCGGTGAGGAAAATAGCATAATCATTTTCCAACGCTGCCGGCACAATTTCAGAAACACATTTATCAACAGTTTCCACCGCTTTGATAGCTGCTTCCCAAATGCCGGTGTGACCTACCATATCGGCGTTTGCAAAGTTGAGACAAATAAAATCGGCTGTTTGTTTTTTAATCTCCGGCAATATGGCTTCCGTCAGTTCCAAAGCACTCATCTCCGGTTTCTGATCATAAGTCGCTACTGTTTTTGGTGAAGGAACCATGATACGGCGCTCTCCGTCAAACGGTGCTTCGCGGCCACCAGAGAAGAAGAACGTGACGTGCGGATATTTTTCCGTCTCTGCAATACGGATTTGCGTTTTCCCATTGTTAGCCAATACCTCGCCCAGCGTGTTGGTCAGGTTATCGTTATCGAAAATGATGTCCACATTTTTATACGTTTTATCATATTCGGTCATTGTCACATAATGCAGGGAAAGCGGATGCATATTCTGTTCCGGAAACGCTTCCTGTGTGAATACTTGCGTAATCTCCCTACAGCGGTCGGTACGGAAGTTGAAACAAACAACAACGTCCCCATCTTTGATCGTAGCCAATGGTTGGTTGGCGTCATCACATAAAATAATAGGCTTGATAAATTCGTCGGTTTCGCCGGCGGCGTAAGATTCTTTTATCGCAGTGAGTGCATCTGTCGCATGACGACCCGCACCCTGCGTGAATGCATCGTAAGCCAACTTAACACGTTCCCAACGTTTATCGCGGTCCATCGCATAATAACGGCCGGTAATAGAGGCTAAAAAAGCATCCGTATTTTTGATATGATCCTGCAGTTCAGCAATAAAACCTAAACCGCTTTTCGGATCTGTATCGCGGCCATCGGTAAATGCATGGACAGCAACACGTGGTACACCGTGGCTTTGTGCCAGATCGCATAATGCTTTCAGATGGTTGATATGGGAATGCACACCACCATCACTTACCAGGCCAATGAAATGTAAAGTTTTACCGGCATTCTTCGCATCGTTCAAGGCCTGCAGCAGCTGGGTATTTCTTGCCAGCTCCCCGTCGCGCACTGCTACATTGATACGCTGAAGTTCTTGATATACAATACGGCCAGCTCCGATATTTAAATGTCCTACTTCAGAATTGCCCATTTGTCCGTCCGGCAAACCCACGGCCTCACCACAGGTAACAAGTTCGGTATTCGGATACTGCGCATATAAAGATTTAACAAATGGAGCGTTTGCATGGGCAATAGCGTCTGCCGAGGGCACCTGACCTTTTCCCCAACCGTCCATAATGATAAGCATTACTTTCTTTGACATGGCCGCAAAGGTACATAAATATGTACCGTCCATTTTTAATATTCATTTGTCCCTTACTTGACAGATTACCATTATCTTTGCATTGAGCAAGAATTTCTGGCACAGTTTTCGATTGTCTTATCACTAAAGACAGCTTTGCCTTCTTTTAAAAATGAAAAAAACAGTCACTACCGCTATCTTTTTGATAGTCGTGTCCTTAGTATCACTGGTATCCAGCTTCGCGCAGGCCAGCCAGTTTGCCAGTATCACCAATGCATTGCGCAGTGGTGACGCGGTGGAAATTGCTAAGTATATGGACAACGTGGTAGATATTACCATCAATAACAACCAATCTACCTACAGTCGTTCTCAGGCAGAAATGGTGCTGCGCAATTTTTTCAGCAAAAACAAACCGAAAAACTTTGAAGTGGAGCGGTCAGGAGATCAGACCACGGGGCATTTCAATATTGGCTTGCTGGTTACTACCAATGGAAAATATACGGTGTATCTGTTCCTGAAAGAAAAGAACAATGACTTCTTCCTGCAGGAAATAAGATTCGAAAAATAAATACAGAAAGAAACGACCTTTTAAACAGGTCGTTTCTTGTTTTTATGATCTGGTAAATTCTGCATCCTGTATCAGTTCTGGAAAAATATCGTTCATTGGCTCGAATCGCATTTGCTTAACTGCCCTTTCCGGCGTATGACCGGGATGGACTGCCCCGGCTGCGGATTACAGCGTTCTATTATCAGTCTGTTCAAAGGCGACATTGCTACCTCGCTCCGGCAATATCCCGCCGGCATCTTTATCGTTGCATTATTTCTTTTTCTTCTGCTGCACTTACGTTTCGATTTCAGGTATGGTGCACTGGCCTTAAAAATTTTATTTATGGCTGTTGTCGTCCTGATTATCGCTCACTATTTTTATAAAATATTTATGCATCAATTGTTCTGACTATGGAAAACCAATACAATCAAACCAACATTTTTAATTCGTCGCCACAACCATTACCCAATGCCGTTGCCGTGCTGATACTCGGAGTTATCTCTATTATCAGCGCTTGCTGCTATGGTATTATAGGGCTTATTTGCGGCATTATTGCATTGGTGCTGGGTAATAAAGACATGCGCCTTTATCGCAGCAATCCACAGGCTTACACGCTCAGCTCATACAACAATATGCAGGCAGGTCGCATTTGTGGTATTATCGGATTAATACTTTCAGTGCTGGTCATGATCTTCTTTATTTATGTGATTTCGGTAGTAGGCCTTGAAAATCTTCAGGACCCCGACCGAGCGCGCATGATCATTCAACAGAAATTCAGTTAAAAATAAGACGGGAGCACCCGTCTTATTTTTTTGGGTGGTATGGTACGATTTTGTAAGTGTCTTTACAATAGATATATTTTACATAGATTACATAATAACACCCTAACAGCTGCAGTATGAATAAAGACAAGATCCAGGAATTACCATTTTATGCAAGACTGGCTTTCATTCTGATTTCGGTGGTACTCATTTTATTTTTGCTGAAAATGGGCCGGGGCATTCTCATCCCTTTGTTTTTTGCCCTATTAGCATCGTTACTGCTTTATCCGGTTACCCGCCGCCTGGAAAAATTACACCTGGGGCCGGGCCTGGCATCGCTTCTTTCCGTAATGCTTTTCCTGGCTTGCATTGGTGGATTTATTTTCTTTTTCAGTTTACAGATCATCGGCTTTTCAAAAGACATCCCGATCCTTGAAACAAAAATCCAGGAATTACTGCATCATGTGCAATACACGATTTCGTGGCGCTACCACATTGATAGTACGCAGCAGATGGAATATCTTAATAAATCGGCTAACAGCTTTCTTACCGGCGCCGCTAATTCCATCGGCAACATATTCCTGAATGTAATAGGCATTGTGATCTGGACCATTTTTATGTTTATTTACACTTACTTCATGTTGTATCATAAAGGGCTGCTGGTACGCTTTTCGCTCGCATTGTTCCGGCCGCAGCATCGTGCAAAAGTGTATAATGTACTGACCCAGACACGCTCGGTGATTAATGCCTATGTACTGGGCCTGCTGATAGAAATGGCAACTGTAGCGATCCTGAACACGGCTGGATTTTTAATACTCGGTATCAAGTATGCCATGTTACTCGGTTTACTCACCGCTGTGCTCAATATTATTCCTTACCTCGGCATTTACACCAGTATGGCGATCTGTGCCCTGCTTACCTTCGCCAACGGCACACCTTTGCAGGCAATAGAGGTGGTGATCATGCTCATCTTTATCCATTTTCTGGATGCCAATGTACTGCTGCCTCGCATTGTAGGCGCCAAAGTAAATATGAACCCTTTTATTACCATTGTGGTAGTGCTGCTGGGGCATGCAATCTGGGGCATACCCGGCATGTTCCTGTTTATTCCGCTTACGGCAATGGCCAAAATTATCTGCGAGCAGGTTGATGCACTGAAACCGTGGGCAATACTGATCGGCACGGAAGAAAAAATCCCCCATAAGTCAGGCCCGCCCGATGGACAGGAACAAAGAGAAGAACTAGACGAAGCATAAAATATTTCAGCTATAACCACCCCTTTATCGATAAATATTGCCGGTTTATCTAATTGGGTCCCAAAAAGAATAACCCTGCCGTATTTTTATTCCGGGCTTCAATTCATAGGATTGACGACAACGCAGTGGTTTCCTTTTGGGGCTGCTGCGTTTGTTATTACAGACCTATCTTAAATGTCGTTAAATGCGTACAGTGTAGTATTTTCGCGGCAATAATTAATTATGAAAATAGTTCCAGGAGAAATAAAAACCGCCCAGTTGCATGCATTATTGCTGGGTTCTGTAGCACCACGCCCTATTTGTTTTGCCAGCACAATCGATGAAGACGGTAATCCGAATTTATCGCCATTCAGCTTTTTCAACGTGTTTGGCAGCAAGCCACCCATCCTGATTTTCTCACCTGCGCGCCGCGTTCGTGATAATACCATTAAACATACGCTCGAAAACATTTACGCCACCAAGGAAGTGGTGATCAATATCGTTAACTATAGCATTGTGCAGCAAACCAGTCTTGCCAGCTGTGAATACCCTAAGGGCGTAGACGAGTTTACCAAAGCAGGATTTACCCCGGTTGCCTCCGATCTTGTAAAACCATTTCGTGTAAAAGAATCGCCGGTACAACTGGAGTGTAAAGTAACGCAGGTGATTGAAACCGGTACCGAAGGCGGTGCAGGAAACCTTGTGATCTGCGAAGTAGTGTGCATGCATGTGAACGATGACGTATTAGACGAAGACGGTAAAATCAACCCTCATAAAATAGACCTCGTTGCCCGCATGGGCGGCGATTATTATTGCCGCGCTTCCGGTAGCGCGGTGTTTGAAGTACCAAAACCGAACACGCAACTCGGCGTTGGTATTGACGTACTTCCCGAGCGAATCCGCACCAGTAAAGTCCTTACGGGTAACCACCTCGGCATTTTAGGAAACAGTACTTCTATTCCTGTTGTAGCCGAGATGCTCTACGATGACCGCCTGGCGCAGATTGTGCGCGACTATAACACCGACGATGAAGCGAAACGAAACGCACTGCATGAATATGCAAAAGAGTTGCTCGATGCTGGCAACGTAGAGAAGGCATGGCAAGTGCTGCTGGCAGGGGAATAAATTTTAGTTGACAAGAACAAAAGATAGTCCGCAATGTCCGGACGAAATAAGAAAGCCCGGTTTAACAATGTTGAACCGGGCTTTTCATTACTCAGCCATATTCGACCTCCATATGGCAAACTTCATTACCAACCTTTGCTCTTGTGCTGCCTTGAAAGAGAAAAGCGCTCCTTTTCGGAACGCTTTTCGAATTATTAGACCACAGAAATTATTTCTTATAAAGCTTGCCGGATCTAGCTTCCGGCCTCGCACTCTATTTATAAACCTGCACTATGCAAGTATAAGATTCCATTTTTTTGATTTGATTTTCGCGGGAAAGACTATTTAATTTATTCGCCTTCGGCAGATGAATCACATCTTGTTTTGGTAAAGAGCGAATCAGCTGCATGAGCGCTTTGCTCGATACCGCATAAGTAGTTCCTTCGCTTGCAGACTCTTTACTGGTCACTATGCCCAGTACATTACCGTCTTCATCCATTACCGGAGCGCCACTCTGGCCCGGAGCTGCAGGCAGTTCCAGCCGATATTGGATAGAATCGCCGCGCAGGCCGTTTTTAGCGCTGATATAACCTTCGCTGTAAACGATCTCATCACCCGGATAACCCAGCGTATAAACACGTCTGCCCAAATCAGCTTTCGCGTTGGCAAAAGTATAAGGCACATCGTTTTTAGAGAAACGGAAATTCTTGTCTTCGATTTTGAGGATCGCTACATCATTCTTTTCGTCATAAGCTTCGATGTAGGCTTTATAATATTGACCGTCGTGCACCTGTACGTACAAAGAATCGGCTTCTTTGGCAACGTGATAGCTGGTAGCTATATAACCGTTGTTGGTCACTGCAAACCCGGTACCGCTAATATTTCCCGGAGCTGGTGGATTGGCCTTGATGGCGTCAATCTTTTGATTGAGCTGATGCTGGTTGGTTTTAATGGTCTCCAGTTCGTTGTGCAGTTTTCCCAATTGCACAACATCTGCCTTGCGGCTGTGATCGGTCTGGCGATAAATAGCCACCGATGCAATTGAGGTAACGAGTGCGATCCCTGCCGCCACTGCTGCAGTACGTAAATAATGAGTACGTAGGGGAATAGTACGGGTCTTTGTTTCTTGTCTGGCTGTTTCCTGCTGGCTGATATCAGCGAGCATAGCGCGAAAGTTTGCTTGCTTTCCACTGTTTTGCAAGGAAGACAACAGACTTACACATTCCTGAAAAGCTGCCGCAAATACCGGATCCGCCTGTTGGCGTTGTTCCAGCATAGCGACTTCTTGCTCCTGCATTTTGCCGGAGCGGAATGATTCCGCTAATTGCCATATATGATTGTCTGTAGACATATTCTTTATTCTCTCTTCTATTTCGACTGTACTCCGTAAAACAGTTTGCGGAGCCGGGTCAGGCATTTATACTTCTGCGTTTTGGCATTGTCGGGGTTGGTATATCCAAACTCACTGGCGATCTGTTGCATGCTTTTGTCTTGCGTATAGAAAGCCCTCAACAATGAAGCACAAGGCTCACCCAATTGGTTCAACGCCTGGTTTAGCTGGTTATAATGCGATTCCCTTTCTTCGTGCACCTTTATTTCATCTTCGTAAATCCAGTCCCGTCCTTCTTCACTGCCTGTATTTTCCGGGAGATAACCCGGCTGGCGCTGCATTTGTTGCAACCGCTTATACCAGAGATGTTTACTGATGGCAAACAGATAAGTACCAATTTTGCAGGTCAGCCGGAAATCTTCGCTTTGAGATTTCTCGTACAATATGACCATCGCTTCCTGGTAAATATCCTCTGCATCGCTTTCCGTACCACCATTATTAATAATCCAGTGCACAACGGTAGGATGATGCTGCCGGTAAACCCTTTCAGCTGCAGGCCTGTTGCCTGCTGCCAATTCTGCCAGTAATTGTTGTTCCGTATTTATTGGGTTGTACACTATTTATCCGTTTTTCTGTAAAAAGTAACCCATGGGGTAAAAAATACTTTTCAGCCTTAAAATTAAGCTTTGTAACCCTACTTTTTTAAAACTTTAAACTTCTTATAAAATATTGATAATTAACGAGTAAGATTATCTTTCAAAAAAAAGAGGATTTTTTTTTGAAACAGCGGGTTACCTTTTCTTGTTTTGAGTATAAATGGTAAATAACAAACAAAAAAATCAAGTCATGAAATTTGCAAAATTAAGCATCTTCGCTCTGGCAATGGGTCTGTTCGTAGCTTCTTGCGGTAACTCAGAAACTAAAACTGAAACTACTACAACTGATACAACTGCTGTAACTCCAGCTGCTCCAGCTACTGTTGATACTGCTATGGCTGCTCCAGCTGCTGATACTACTAAAATGGCTCCAGCTGCTGACACTACTGCTAAAACAACTACAACAACTACTACAACTGAAAAACACTAATTTTCAGCTTTTAGTTAAGTTATAAAGTAAAACCACTCGAAAGAGTGGTTTTCTTTTTTATTGTTAATGCTAAAGCTAGCGTTACTATATAAAGTTTTCAGCTTCGGGCTCCGGGCTGTAAGCTAAAAAAGATCGCTTTTCAGCGATCTTTTTTTCTTATTCTTTTCCGGCAATCACCATCACGATCTCTCCTTTTGGCGGATTGGCTTCGTAATGCGCTGCCAGTACGGATAAACTTTCTACCCTGGTTTCTTCAAACATTTTAGTGAGCTCGCGGCATACGGCGCCTTGTCGTTCGGGCCCCAGGAAAGTAGCCAATTCCTGTAAGGTTTTTACCAACCGGTGGGGTGATTCATATAAAATGATCGTCCGCTCTTCTTCTGCCAGCTTTTTCATAGCCGTCTGCCGGCCTTTTTTTACTGGAAGAAATCCTTCAAAAACAAAGCGGTTGGACGGTATGCCAGACTGAACGAGCGCGGGTACAAATGCGGTAGCCCCGGGGAGGCATTCTACCGGAATGCCATTACGCATGCATTCTCTTACCAATAAAAACCCCGGATCGGAAATACCTGGTGTGCCGGCATCAGTAAGTAGTGCAAATGTTTTGCCCGATTGCAATTGCGATACCAAATGAGCTAAAACCTTGTGTTCGTTGTGCTGATGGTAAGGCGTCAGCGGTTTCTGGATATCGTAATGTTTCAGCAGAAAGCCACTGGTACGGGTATCTTCACAGAGTATCGCATCGGCCTGTTTCAAAACTTCTACGGCACGGTAAGTAATATCTCCCAGGTTGCCAATAGGTGAAGGAATGAGATAAAGGCGCATGATTTACAATATTAGAAAGACAAACCGTTACAGAACAGCAAATTAACCTTCGATGATTGATACTTCGAAAGATTCCATTACCTGATTCGCCAGCAGTTTTTTACAAGCGTCTTCCGCCAGTTGTGCCGCTGCTTCTTTGGTACCAGCCTCGATATTTAATGTAATGTGTTTACCAATACGAACGTCCTGAATCTGAGACAGGCCCAGGTTGTGAAGACTGTTGTTTACTGCTTTACCCTGAGGATCCAACAGTTCTTTGTGCGGCATTACATTGATATGTGCTATATATTTCATCGAAAAGAAATTTTAAAAAGATGTGCAAAGGTAAGTTACAAACTGGCTTCTGCGGTAGTTTTCTCGGCAGGTTGTTTGTAAAACAATGATAAAAGGATGTATAAAATAAATGCGAATGGAATAGCGGCTGTTTTAATAACGAAGAATAAAGCCACGGTAGCAACGATCAATACAAGTTGCGGCCAGGTATGCGCCATATCCCATTTTGACGGCATCAATTTAATAAACCGGACCTTGGAAATCATGAGCCATGACAGCAGTGCAATGATCAAATAGATCACCCATTTGTTGTACAAAAATTCACCGATTCCGTACGGGTTGTACCATAACAACAGTGGAAAGGACGCAACGAAAATTCCCGCGGCCGGAATAGGCATGCCTGTGAAACCTCCTTTTTGCGGAACAGACACATTAAATCTTGCCAGGCGCAATGCACCAAAACAAGCCAATAAAAACGCTGGCGCTGTAGTGAGCATACTTGCATCGAGCGCGCCGGGTTCTTTCATCTCTGCAGCCCAAAGCAATTTAAACAAGATCATGGACGGTGCTACGCCAAATGAAACGAGGTCGGCCAATGAATCGAGATCTTTTCCGATGGAAGAAAAAAGCTGAAGGGAACGTGCTGCAAATCCGTCCAGAATATCACAGATTGCGGCAATACCGATCAGAAGACTGCCCCAATATAATTGCTCTACGCCCCAAACCGGCAGCGAAATACCGCCCTGGGTAATGTAGAAAGGTTGTGCATTTAATATAAAAGCGATGGCACTGCAACCGCAAAAAAGGTTGGCCAGAGTCAAGAGATTCGGTAAATGCTTCATGAGGCACCAAATGTAATAAAAAATGTGAGTTATGAGTGTCGTTGGCGAATGGCGAGCCGTGAAAGGCGGTTCGTCAATTTCAATGGGCAACGATGAATAATAAATGTTGTTCGATTTTCATTTGGGATAGAATCAGAGGCGACCTTTAACATCCGTGAAACGAGCTGATAACACGGCTTAACAAATGGCGGGAGTAGTTTTACATTGTAAAAAGAAACAAACAGATTGCAGTCTGTATTTAAAAATACTCCAAGTGGAAAGGGGAGTTACAAAGCAAGAGCCGGGTTCGCCCCGGCTTTGTTGTTTATATGCGATGGTAAGTTTTACATTTAAAGTTGAGGTGAGGTATTGAACCGAAACGTAGCACTTACCAAACCTCTTGTATTTATCGCTCAGAATTATTCAGGCACTACCAGACGGAAACCGTTGCCATGAATATTCACGATTTCCACAGAAGAATCCTCTTTCAGGTATTTACGCAGCTTAGCGATATAAACGTCCATACTACGGCCATTGAAATAAGTATCACTACCCCAGATGCGCTTCAGCGCTGTTTCGCGCGGCAGCAGATCGTTTTTGTATTCGCAAAGCATCAGCAGCAATTCGTTTTCTTTCGGAGACAATGTCTGCGACTGTCCATCGTGTTGCAAAGTGCGCAGCTTGCTGTTGAAATGGTAGCTGGCGATATGGAATTCAACCTGGGAATGTTGTTTTTCCTGCAATTCCTGGTTGCGTTTCAGCACTGCTTTGATTTTATGCAGCAGCACTTCGCTATCGAATGGCTTGGTGATGTAATCGTCTGCACCCAGTTTGTATCCGTTCAGGATGTCTTCTTTCATGCTTTTGGCAGAAAGGAAAAACAATGGTACATCGGGATCTACGTTCCGGATCTCTTCAGCCAATGTAAAGCCATCCATATTCGGCATCATCACATCGAGCAGGCAGATATCAAATTTTTCACGGCGGAAAGCAGCAAGGCCTAAAATACCATCGCGGGCCAATTCTACAACGAAATCATTCAATTCGAGATAATTCTTCAACACCTGACCAAAGTTGGTATCATCTTCTACCAACAATATTTTAAACTTTTCTTTTTCCATAATCTGTTATAATAACGTTTTCAAAAATAATGCGGTATTCCGAGTAAAGGTTCAATCTTTTGTTAAAAGAATCGCGGACAATTATACAGCTTGCGGGCACTTCCGCCATGTGTATACAGCCCTTTATACACAATTCCGAATTCCAGCGCGCCATTGCTCTGATTGTACGGGGCAAGTTTTGAAATGGTAAAGTCATAACTCATCATAATGCGCATACCGCCCCACTCGTAGCCAAAAGTACCAATCACCGCTTCGTTCCATCGGTTAAAGGCTCCAAAGATCAGCTGACTGGCTTCCCGGCCTTCACCACCCACATACACCTGCGCCAACGTGCCATAAACTAATTCATAAGCTTTGCTTTGTGTAGAAAAGTACATAGACGGATTCAGGATAAACGAATTACCCATTTTAAAAGTTGCATCCACATTGGCTGTAGGACGCATGCCCAACTGATTGTTCTGTCCGTAAAAACTTTCTTTCGGCTGATTGATCTGATCTACACCGACACCTACTTTAATGTACACATTATCGTTAGGAAAGTACGCATAGTTCAAACCGGCGCCTACTTCCATGTAATTGGTTTTGGCAACGCCTGCCTGTTCACCATTCGGCAATGTACCATTAAAGGCAAACCCATCCCATTGCATATCGAAAGTAAGCTTAGTAAAATCTACACTTCGTTGTGCATAGGTTCCGGAAACACCCATAGAGAGCATACTTGAGTAGCCCATCTGCAGATGGTACGCAACATTGCCTACAACCCGGTTGAGCGATAAATTGCCATCGCCGGCTTTATCATTGAAAAAGGCAACGCCAAAGCCAAGCCAGTTGCTCAACTGATCGGCGTGCAACGCCTGAAAATCTGCATAAGCAGAAAACGTTTTATAAGGTACCGGTACCGATGACCATTGATTGCGGTAATTAACCCCAACCCGATAATCGTTGTCCGACATGAGCCCTGTATTTGCAGGGTTCGTCAGCATCGGCGCATTATAATATTGTGAAAAATGGATGCCTTGAGCCTTTGCGTTTTGACTTAGCAAAAGACAAAGCACAGCAGGCATTAAGCCTTGCTTCGCCAAACAAACTAGCTTTTGCGAACGGACGGCAGTAATAATATTTTGAATACTTTTCTTCATGAGCTTGTCTTATCGCAATAGTGTAACATTTCCTTTTTTCTGCATCGAAGTACCGTCTACAAACGTAACATTCAACACAAAGGCATAAGCGTCCATTGGCTGCGGTTTTCCCTGATAGGTGCCATCCCATCCTCTTTCCAGGTCGGTGCTCTCAAATATAAGCTGCCCCCAGCGGTTAAATATTTTCAGATCCATGGTTTCAATCGCGCCACCACGAACGTAAAGTACATCGTTGTTTCCGTCGCCATTAGGACTAAACCCGGTAGGAATATCTGCCGCTGTATAAATCTCGGCGTCTACATATTTGCACACCGTATCTGCACACCCCTCGGTGCTGCGCGCTGTAAGGCATACGAGATAATGTCCGGTCTTACGGTAAAAATGACTTGGATTTACATCGGCCGATCCTTTACCATCACCAAAGGCCCAGTCGTACAGGTCTGCATTTTTAGAAAGATTGGTAAACTGGATCGGTGTATTAGGCACCGGGATTACGGGTGCATAGCTGAAATCGGCAGTCGGCAAGGTTTTTATCCGAACGGTTTTGGTTACAGAATCCACTTTATTGCAAGTAGCCGGATTGCTGGCAATAAGTGTTACCGTATAAGTTCCGGGTGCCATGTAAGTATGGGAAAACGAAGTAGCAGCAGATGTACTGTCATCCCCCAGTTTCCATAAGAGCGAAGCCGCGTTGCTGGAAGTGCTGGTAAATAACAGCCCTGACCTCAGACATACAGAATCCGGCACATCGATTCCCGCTTTTACCAGCGGATTATTGATCACTACCGTTTTGCTCATAGTGTCCGGACTGTTACATGCCGTCGTATCGATCATCACCAACTGTACGGTATACGAGCCGGCAGAAGAGTAGGAATGGCTGGTAGGATTAAAACCGTTGTAAGAAGTGCCGTCACCGAAGTACCAGATAAATTTGGTAAACGAGGATGCACCTGGCGTACTGCCATAAGTAGCGGTATTCGTCAATGCGATATTGAAAGGATTACAGCTATCGGTAACTATTGCGGTAAAATCACTTTTCACAGAATTAGTATCTACTATAATTGTCAGATAAGCCGTGTCACGCGTTTTACATGCATTAGGATTATAAATGGAAAGGTACGCGTGGTAAACACCCGAATTAAAATAAGTATGCGACGGTGCAAAGTTTGTATCGATTGCAGAGCCGTCCCCAAAATGCCATGCATAAGAAATTGCGTTTAGGGAACTATCCACGAAATGCACCGTAAATGGCGGACAACCTTTTGCATTCGGGCTTACACTTGCCTTGGCATCTACCGCCCCCAGCTGGAAGGCGATTTTCAAAGCTGCTTCATTACAGTTGGGACTTCCGTCGATCGGTGCATACACCCCTGGTGTAGTAGGAAATGGCGGACCTGAGGCTCCGCCGCAGTTGGCACAAATAGCCTCATACACCACCCCGCTTTTGTCAAAACGACTGGTACCTCCGTCTACGTGCTCACCATATCCCGCGGTGAGACTGTACCTCCCATAAAAAGTACCGTACAATAATGATTGAACGTTTTTGCTGAGCACGATGAAATAGAAATCATAACCATCGGTCGTACTTTGCGCGGCATTAGATGTAACCGGCATACCTGTAGTAGTCCCGATTGATGAAGGCATCTGCGAAATCCCCAGGTTACCGCCCCAACCCGAGATATAAATATTCTGGCAAGTATCTACCAGAAAGGCTACCGGAGAAATGTTGGTATGGTTCGGATCGCCGGAACCATAAACTGTAGAGAAAATATTTGTCGTAAGATCTTTATTCATTTTGATCACAAACTGCGTGGAGTTTGGATTGGAATAAGCCACGTTTACCACCGGGAACGCACCGCCGAGTGATTGTCCCATAGCATACAGGTTATCCTCCATATCCATTTGCAACCCATAAACCTGGTCATAATTGGTAGTACCGATTGCCGTGCATTTTTCCAGTGTATAACTACCGCTATTCAGGAATCGTGCAATATAACCGTCCGTTCCGCCAATGTAGCTGCCATGATAAGTGCCTGCGGTAAAAGGGAAACCTGTTGCACTCATGGTACCGCCGCCAACAAATAGATGCGTTTGTGCAGAGTCAAGGGTCAATACATAACCGGCGTCGTCTGAGGTTCCTCCAAGGTAGGTCCCCCATATCATAGCAGTAAGTGTCGGATTCATTTTTACAATGACGGCATCCTGTCCACCTTTTAAAGTGTCTTGCGTTGCATTTACAGTCGGAAAATCCGTAGAGCTTGTTGACGTGGTCACATATACATTGCCCAGCTTATCAAGAATGACTTCGCTGCGCGCGTCATCTCCATAATTATGTTTCAGATTACCATAAGTATATTCACTCGGATCAAAATTCATACAATCGTTGCCGGAGCCACCTACATAAGTAGAACCGATCAAAGCTGTTGCCGAAGTATTGAGCTTTATGATAACAATATCCGAGTTACCGTTCATGCTCGTATCATATGCAGTTGCGGTAACAGGGAAATTATGAGAATAGGTACGGCCGGCAATCACCAGGTTATTATTGGCATCGACCATCATACTTTGTGGTTGCTCATTACTGTTTCCACCTAAATAAGTTGCCCAGATTTTGGTAGTTCCTGTCGGGTTAAATTTTATGATACCCATGTCACAGGCATAGTTGCTACCGGTTACGTAATCACCGCCGCCATAGGTTATCTGAAATGCCCCGTTAGAGTACGGGTATCCGGTTCCATTCACCAGGCCACCCGCATAGAAGTTACCCGAATTATCATAGGTTGCGGTAAACCCCCAGTTATCTGCTGTGGAACCGGTAAATGTGCAGAACACTACCGTCGGATCAATGATCAGCGGCTTGGCATGATCATATTCTTCGATGATATCGTAAGTAACAATGTCTTTCTTCAGCGAATAGCGACAAGCCACCTCTTTACGGCCACCGTCCGTATATTGATAAGCATAGGGCTTCATTTCCTGCACTTCGCCTACGGAAGTACCAATCACCAGGTTGCCATTCTTAACAGTCAGCTTATCGGCGCCCTCATAACGCAGCCGAATCACTTCGGCACTGGTGCCGGGCTGAATGATAAAATCGTATTTAAGGTTATTATTTTCGGATGAAACATGCAGATTCACTCCCGGATAAAGACCTGCATAGTCCAGCACCAATGCCGGATGGATACCGGTTTTCCAGCGCGAACTGTCATTGCCGAAAAAATAGTTGTAATACCATGTTTGTTCTTTACTTTGGGTAATGACCGGTTTCGCAGCGCCATCAAAATACATGCGGTAGGCATGAAATCTCAGAACTTCAGGACCTTTTACCTGCCCGTGTTTTACCGCATCCACGCGATCTTTATTGGAAGGATCACCGATGAGATAAGTAAAGCAATTTTCGGCAAGATAAACATCTCCCTTACCGGTAATGGATTTGTATCGGAATGGTCCATCCCATTGCCCGCGGTTCTCGATAAACTCCAATGGAGTGTTCACAGCAGGAACTGCCCGCAATAGGGACGGAATGCAAAGCAGTGAAAAAAATAAAAAGTAGATTTTCTTCATCGGAAAAATATGGTGCCTGTAGTGGCCAGAGTAGTAAATTTAATATTTTTCTGTCTTAATAAGAGAAGACAGATTCCAAAGGCCGAACGTCAGGAAAAACACATCCCTAAAAAGAAAATAACTTGTCAAAAAAGGGTAAAAATCCCGAAGGCAATGCGGATTGCCTTAAAAATGAATGAAAAGGGCAAGTAGTTTTAGTTCACCACCTTATCGGCGCAGCAGCTGCTGGCAAACGCTTCCGGTTTAGCCTTGAAAGCAAAGCCCATTCCGAGAATGTAACCCATTGCTTCACGCAGAGCTTCGTTGCTTTTAAACTGAGGATTGGTGTTGATGTCTGCGTGCACTTCCATGTCCACGTCAAATTCATTAAACAAATCACACAGCTCATAAGCGATCTCAATGCTTTTTGCAACTTCCACCAACATTCTTTCCTTGATGGAATAAGGCTGTTTCGTTTTTTCGTTGTGAATAAACATGAACCCGCCATGCTTTTCGCGCAGAAATACAATCACCGTTGCAAATTCCGTTTCTTCGCCACGTACCTGAGAATCCGTACCAATACAAACCTTCAGATGAAAACCTGCATTCCTTTCTTTAATAATTGCTTCTTTTACCGCTGTCTTAATCGGTAGGTGGATATTTTGTCCACTAAAAGTCCGCCATTGCATAGGCATCAATTTTTGCTATTATTAAAGTTAACTACAATATTGTTACGAAATCATTAAGGAAAATGACAAATATTAAAGAAATAAACAGTTTATCAACATTTTACATTAAATCACAAAGCTGCGTGTTTAAAACCTTATGCCGGCCGGGGCTTATGCCTTAAGTTCAGGTACCAAACCAAAAAGCCGGAACACGATCGTGTTCCGGCTTTTTTCATATAAACTGGCTGCCAGGCGACCAGAAATAGTGTCGACTCTATTAATAATCCATACCCATTCCACCAGCGCCAGGCATTGCAGGAGCAGCAGATTTTGGTTCTGGTTTGTCTGCGATTACACATTCGGTAGTCAACAGCATGCTTGCAATTGAAGCAGCGTTTTCTAATGCTACGCGGCTTACTTTAGTTGGATCGATAACACCTGCTGCCAGCATGTTTTCATAAACTTCCGTACGCGCGTTGAAACCGAAATCAGTACTACCTTCTTTTACTTTCTGAACGATGATGGAACCTTCGATACCTGCATTTTCAACGATAGTGCGGAGCGGAGCTTCCAATGCACGACGAATAATAGCGATACCGGTATTTTCATCAATATTGTCGCCTTTCAGGGCAGCCAGCGCTTCGATAGAACGGATGAACGCAGTACCACCACCAGGAACGATACCTTCTTCCACAGCAGCGCGTGTAGCGTGCAGCGCGTCGTCTACGCGATCTTTTTTCTCTTTCATTTCTACTTCGGTAGAAGCACCTACGTACAGTACTGCAACACCGCCGCTCAGTTTTGCCAGACGTTCCTGAAGTTTTTCGCGATCATAGTCAGAAGTAGTTACTTCCATCTGAGATTTGATCTGATTAACACGGGCAACGATATTTTCTTTTTCGCCTTTACCGTTTACGATCGTCGTGTTGTCTTTATCGATAGTAATGCTTTCTGCCTGACCGAGGTAAGCCATAGAAGCATTTTCCAGTTTGTAACCTTGCTCTTCGCTGATTACGGTACCGCCAGTCAGTACAGCGATATCCTGCAGCATTTCTTTACGACGGTCACCGAAACCTGGAGCTTTCACTGCAGCAATTTTCAGAGAGCCACGCAGTTTGTTTACTACCAGTGTAGCCAGTGCTTCACCATCTACATCTTCAGCGATGATCAACAGCGGACGACCGCTTTGTACTACGCTTTCCAGAATAGGAAGAATGTCTTTCAGGGTGCTTACTTTCTTCTCGTAGATCAGGATGAACGGATTAGAAAGTTCTACCTGCATTTTCTCTGTGTTGGTCACAAAGTATGGGCTCAGGTAACCGCGATCGAATTGCATACCTTCTACTACTTCTACAGTAGTATCGGTACCTTTTGCTTCTTCTACAGTAATGACACCTTCGTTACCAACTTTCGCCATTGCTTCAGCGATCAGTTTACCGATAGTACCATCGTTGTTTGCAGAGATGGTAGCAACTTGCTCAATTTTCTGATTATCGTTGCCAACGGTCTGACTTTGTTTTTTCAGGTTTTCAACAACCACGCTTACCGCTTTGTCGATACCACGTTTCAGATCCATTGGATTAGCACCGGCAGCTACGTTTTTCAAACCTTCGCCGATGATCGCCTGAGCCAGTACAGTTGCGGTAGTAGTACCATCACCTGCTACATCAGCAGTTTTAGAAGCTACTTCTTTTACCATTTGTGCACCGATGTTCTCGATCGCATCTTCCAGTTCGATTTCTTTGGCTACAGAAACGCCGTCTTTAGTGATACCTGGAGCACCGAATTTTTTTTCGATTACTACGTTACGACCTTTAGGACCGAGTGTAACTTTTACTGCATCAGCAAGAATATCAACGCCTTTTTTCATTTTGTTGCGGGCGTCTGTATTAAAGAAAAGTTGTTTTGCCATTTTACTTGATTTGAGAATTAATTGATTTGAAAATTTAAAAGTGATTTTGAACAGATAATGTGTGAATCTTTAAATCGGCACATTATCAAATTTTCAAATTATTTAAACGATTGCGAGAATATCGCTTTCGCGCATAATCAGCAGATCTTCACCTTCAATGCTGATTTCTGTACCTGCATATTTGCCATACAGTACAGTGTCGCCCGACTTAACGGTCATTGGTTCATCTTTTTTACCAGGACCAGCCGCTACTACGGTGCCACGTTGTGGTTTTTCTTTTGCTGTATCGGGGATAATGATACCGCCGGCAGTTTTTTCTTCAGCAGCTGCAGGTTTTACGATTACACGGTCGTGAAGTGGTGTAATGTTTGCCATAGTTGTTCTTTATTTTTAAGATGATTAAATAAGCTCGTTGTGTACTATAAAAGACTCATCATCTTTTATGCCAAAGCAAATGTCAGTCAATTTTGCAGCAAAACAGGCCGCCATTTATTATTTTATCGGAAAAAATTGGACAAAATTTCATACATCCCTGAAATACATTCACTCATTTTGTCAGCAACCATCTGTCAGCTATTTTTGCACAAATTTCAATTATGGCATTACCAATAGGACAACCGGCTCCGGATTTCAAACTTTTCGACAGTGAAAAAAATGAAGTGGAACTTTCCAGCCTGCAAGGCAATAATGTAGTACTGTTGTTCTTCCCGCTGGCTTTCACCGGCACTTGCACCACTGAACTGTGCTCCATCCGCGACAGCTACCATATTTATGAAGGACTGAACGCCAAAGTACTCGGTATCTCTGTTGATTCTCTGTTTTCTCTCGACAAGTTCAGAAAAGAACAAAACCTGAACTTCCCACTGTTGAGCGATTTCAACAAAGAAGCTTCTGCCGCTTACAATGCGCTGTACGAAGATTTCGCTTTCGGCATGAAAGGTGTTTCTAAAAGAGCCGCTTTCGTGATCGATAAAACGGGCAATGTTCAATATTCCGAGGTGCTGGAAAAGGCTTCCGATCTACCCAATTTCGATGCCATCAAAGAAACACTGGCTACACTGAATTAATTCGACAATTCTTCGGTAATTGGAAAATTTGAAAATGCCCGTGTTGTCAATCATGCAAAATCGCTGATGGGCAGTGAGCGTTTACGCGTTTGCACCGCTACTGGTCAAAAATTAAGAAAAGCCGCCCCACGTAATTGTTGGGTGGCTTTTCTTTTTATTGTTATGCAATTTCTTTACAACGAATTATTTCTCGATTGCAAAGCGAAATACTTTGTTAATGCCATCATTTATCTTCAGGAAATAATTACCGGCTGGCAAAGAGTGAGCCAGTTCAATGCGTTGTTCATAAATACCATTTATCATTGGAAATTCTTTCTGATAAACACGCTGGCCAATAGCATTCAATACTTCTACGAGTAACGTTTGTTGTGCTTTATCTGCAACCATACCCTTTACTGTAAAGCTACCGTCATTCGGATTAGGAAACAATTCAGCCGAAGACCTACTAGTGTTTACAGCGTTTACATTAGTCGGCAAAACGACTTTCATGACAATGGAATCGCTCTTAACGGTCACTGGACTGGCGCACAAAACGCTACTGGTAAGCGTACAAGTGACTATATCATTATTAGCCGGCATGTAACTATAATTTGCGCTGCTACCTACATTTGCACCATTCACCATCCATTGGTATGCGGGCGCCGTACCGGCATTAGTATCAACTAACGTAAACGTTACCGAAGTGCCTGCATTCACAGGATTTTGAGAAGCTGTGATATTTATTATTGGTGTAACTGGCGGATTTACGGTCATGATAATTGTATCACTTGTAACCATCGGGAAGACTGCATTGAGGTAGTTGCTAATCATTGTGCAAGTAACTGTATCTCTATCAACTAAAGTAGTAGTTGTATAATGATCGCTATTGGCTCCCGCTACATTTACACCATTTACCTGCCATTGATATACAGGCGCCTGGCCTCCATACTTTGGAGTAGCAGTGAAAGTTGTAGCCGTATTCGCGCAAATGTTACTTTGAGGTACGGTGATGTTTAGTGCTGGTTTATTTACAATTGCACGGATTCTTTTATTGTCAATGTCCGTTACAAATAAGTTACCCGCCGTATCTAATGAAACATCGGCAGGATGATTGAACTGTGCAGCCACAGCCAAACCACCATCCCCTCCAAAGGAATAACCACCAACACCTGCTATTGTAGTAATAATACCTGCATTGTCAACTTTACGAATCCTCCCATTTTCATTATCCGCTATGTACAGATTTAGACTGGCATCTATAGCTATTCCAGATGGGTAACTTAGCATTGCAGCGGTAGCCGGACCACCGTCGCCACTATAGCCGCTAGCTCCTGGCATTCCGGCTACTGTTGAAATAACACCGTTACTATTTATTTTACGAACTCTGTTACTATCAAGAAAATAAACACTTCCGAACTTGTCCACAGCTATGCCCCTAAGCTCACCTAACTGTGCAGCAGTTGCCTGACCACCATCACCGGTGTTCCCGGCAATGCCAGTACCGGCTACGGTACTGATAATGCCTGCACTATTTATTTTGCGGATTCTGTGATTGTTTCCATCTGATATATAAATATTACCCGCTACATCAACCGCAACTCCGCTTGGCTGTAATTGTGCTGCGACTGCAAGGTTCCCATCCCCACTATAACCCGCAACACCGGTACCGGCAATGGTAGAGATTATACCTGCTGGGGTTATTTTCCTTAGTCTCCTATTATTGTAATCTACAACATAAACATTACCAATAGTATCTATAGCTATGCGATACGGATGATTTAATTGTGCCGAAGTAGCAGGGCCACCATCACCGCTATAACCTGCTACACCGTTACCCGCAATGGTAGTGATGATACCGGCAGTATTTATTTTTCTAACTCTATTGTTAAGGAGATCCGCAACATAAATATTGCCTGCACGATCTACGGCAACACTACTGGGAAAATTGAATTGCGCGGCTATTGCCTGACTGCTGTCGCCGCTAAAACCTGGGTTACCAGTACCGGCAATTGTTACGATAATTTTTTGTGCAGATACTTGCACACAGGAAAGAAGGCATGCAATCCCGAGCGTTAGTAAACTTTTAAATTTTGACATAGAATTCCCTTTAGCTTTCGATTCAATATTCTCTGCCAGTTCAAATTTTATGCCAATTAAAGTAGTTGTGACAAACAAACAAAAACAATATACACAAACAGCTCACTATCTACTATAAACGAAAAAGCTGCCCGAGGACAGCTTTTTCGTTTATTGTTTTTGCTAATTCTTATTTTTTAGCTGGTTTGCTCATCAGCGTTTTCATCTGCTGAACAAAACTATTGGTTGGTTCAATCGCAGCAACTTTGTCGAGGTAGCTTTGCGCGTTTGCTTTATCACCTTTATTATAGTAATACAAAGTAAGATATTGATACGCTTGCATTAGGTCTGCTTTCTTATCATAAGTAGGACCTACTTTTTCCAGCCATTTAGTGTAGAATGGAGCAGCAGTACCTGATTTGCCTTCGTTGTCTACCGCAGCAGCCACACGTCCACGCCAGTAAGTAGCAGATGGCTGATCAGGATATTTGGTTTCCATTTGTTCAAATGCTTTAGCAGCTACATCGTAGTTTTTAGAGTAGTAAGCCATTGCCCCCCACCAGAAATAATCCAATGGTTGAGACTCTGGATACGCAGCAATAAGTTTACCATACCATTCCGCTGATTTCGGATAGTCTTTGGCATCTTTAAAGCTTTCAGCGATCTGGCGATAGATATCAGACTTGTTTTTAGAAGTATCTGTAGTCACCGCTTTATCATAGTAATAGCTCGCAGAATCACCCTGGTTGTTTTGACTCAGAATTTTTGCGTAATACAGATAGTCTGAAGGAATGATCTTCGCGGGATCTTGCTTTGAGAAGAAAGTCTTCATATTCTGCAACGCGTTTTGATAATCTTTGGTTTCATATTGGCTGTAACCAAGAATGCGATACAGATAAGCTTTGTTTGCACCACTGTTAATCAACTCCTGGAGCTTGTTGATGGCAGCAGGATAGTCTTTAGACAAGTACAGGATATTGGCGTACTGCATCTGATCTTCGATAGATTTGTCAGACAGTTTCAAGTATTGTTCGATATTTTGCTTCGCAAGGTCATATTTACCTACCCAGAAGTAAGCATTTGCAAGATCTCGGTAAGGCAGCGGGTTGGACGGATCAGCATCCTTTGCTTTACCGTAGCTTTCCAGTGCGAGTTTGTAGTTTTTGGCAGCATACCAAAGCGCACCGATACGGGAAAACGCCAGAGAGTTTTTCGGATCTTTTCCGGTAACATTCTCGTAGTTATTCATGGCTTCACCACCACCGCCTTGTACTTGCTGATAGGCGTCACCTAAAGCAATATGCGTATCTGCATTGTCATTTTTCGCCAATGCGGCTTTATACCAGGCGATTGCCTGCTGCTTATCGCCACCTTCTGTATAAGTAATTGCGTCAGCAGCATACTTCAACGGTTCCCATTCTTTCTTTTTAGCAGCATCTGCCACTTCTTTTGCAATACGAGTGCCCTCCGCTACATTTTTTTCTGTAAAGGCTGCACGTGCCATACCCGCCTTATTAGCCGGATCTTCGGGAAATTTAGCAAAATCAGCCTTAGCCGCCGCTACATTGTCGAGCGAAAGCTCGGCGATACCAAGATAATAGTTTGCAGTAGCATTGCTTCCGGCCAAAGGAGCGAGAATCTTTTTTGCAGACTCGTAGCGCTCATACTTAATCATTTTAATGCCGTCTTCAAGAGATTGTGCCTGTGCGCTGAAACCAAATGCAACAGCAGCAACAATAGCAATCGATTGTTTCATCATTTTCATTATGTTTTTCATTACAGGGCAGGTTTATTTCTACCCGATACATGTATATTTTATCCTATAAAACAATTTTTTCGTATTCTTATTGCCCACTATTTACCGAAGCTTCTCTTATGACAATATTCATACGAAGCGGAAACAGATGAGAATGCGCAAAGATAAGCTGTCCGCGTTCTTTACTTAAAAAGTTAGCAAAACCCGTGCCCAGACCCGGATAGGTTTCGCTGGTAATGAAATAGAGGTTACGGGTCAAGGGGTATAATTTCATCGCGATCCAGGCCTGATAAGGCTGATAAAACCGCTGTGTACTATCATTTTGTATAGAAGCTACTTTTATTTTTTTCATAAAAGACTCGGTTGCCGAATCATCGGCATCACTTACATAGCTCAAACCGATAAACCCGATAGCATCGGGATTTTTTGCCACATAATCTACAACCTGGCTGTTGCTTTTTGCCGCAAAAACATTGGCACCTAACTTATCTGATTTCAATAATGAATCCGTCATATAACGGACTGTACTCGAACCCTGATTATCAAATACGACCGTGTACTTCTTTTTGTACTGTCCGGTCAGGATGCCTTTAAGCTGTGCCACGCTCAGCAGACTGTCGGGCGATGAAGGATTTATAATTACAGCCACGGCGTCTTTGGCCAATGGCAATGACGTAGGTACAATTTTGTTCTGTTCGCAGAGTTGCTTTTCGCCGTCACTCAATTCGCGGGTGACGAGGATCAATCTCGATTTACGATCAAGCAGGTCTTTAAAACAATCAGATTCGGGCTTGTAATGTGCGGTGATATGCGCGTCCGGGAAACTGCTGTCAAATACCCTTAACTGTTCGGCGATAATTGGCTGATAGGTCTCATCTACCGAAATATCGATATTGCCGCTCGTTGTAGTATCGGTCGGCTTTTTAGTATCATCCTGGCAGGAAGAAAGAAAGAAGCCGGTGGCTAAAGCCAGAGATATGGTTTTAAACCATTGCATGGGCGCAATTTTAGTCATTATTTGAAAGAAAAGTATGGCCAGACAAGCTGTTGTAACAATAATTTAACAGCAAATCAGAAAGTTATGTTACTTCTTACCAACGTCTTTAAATCATTTTCGGGTTCTATCCCGCTTTATTCCCCTGATATCCATAAAACCTCTCCAAAGACGAAAAACACCGTAGACGATCATCAATCCACCGAGCGCATAGGCCAGGCCGGGACCTAGCGGCACAGCGCCATAATATTTCATATACACAATAGTGATACCTATGATGAGGTACACTAATCCCATACCGATATTGAGTGTTGACTGAAAACGACTGTAAGTTCCATTGCTGCTTCGCTGACGCTCTTCGTAGCTCATCTGTTGCATGAATTTTGCGAGTTAAAATTAGGCATTAATACAAACATCCCCTGAAATTAAAATGATACGCATTAAGCAAAATACATTTTGTTCTTATTGGGGTAGTTGTCTGAATCAATAGACGCAAACAGTGGATAAATGCACAATCTTAAAAGTCAATTATTTGTCAATAAAAAAAGAGACTGCGGGTTAATACAGTCTCTTTTTTAAATACGCTAAAAATTAAAAACTTATTTCTTAGCGGCTGCCTTTTTAGGCGCAGCGTTTTTAGCAGGAGCAGCTTTTTTAGCTACTGCTTTCTTTGGTGCTGCAGCCTTCTTAGCTGCTGCTTTTTTAGGAGCAGCTTTTTTAGCTACTGCTTTTTTAGGAGCAGCTTTTTTGGCAGCTGCCTTTTTCGGAGCTGCGGCTTTTTTAGCTGTTGCTTTTTTTGCCGGAGCTGCTTTTTTTGCTACAGCTTTCTTAGGAGCTGCTGCTTTTTTTGCTGGCGCCGCTTTTTTTGCTGCGGCTTTTTTTGCTGTTGCCATAACCTTGTGAATTTAAGGGTTAAAAAAAAGATCTTTATGGCAAAACAGCCGAGCGGGTTAGGCTTCGGCTGTAGCTGTTACTGTTTTTACTGAAATCAATGTTTTTGTACGTGTTTTGCGGAACTCAACGATACCGTCGGCCAGCGCAAAAATGGTAAAATCTTTACCTACACCTACATTTGTACCGGGATGGTATACTGTACCACGCTGACGTACGATGATGTTACCAGCAACGGCAGGCTGACCACCATAGATTTTTACACCCAGACGCTTGCTACGCGAGTCGCGGCCGTTCTTTACACTACCTTCACCTTTTTTATGTGCCATTTTTTATTATCTCTTTACGAATTTACAAAAATAAAATTAATAAATCAATGATTAAGCAATTTCACTGATTTTGATCTTTGTCAGATACTGACGGTGACCATTGCTTTTCTGATAACCCTTACGGCGCTTTTTCTTAAACACGATAACTTTATCGCCCTTCAGATGATCAATGATTTCAGCTTGTACTTTGGCAGTACCACCGAGAGTGATGTTACCTTCAGCACTGGTCATCAGTACATCAGAAAACTCAACCTTATCGCCTACGTTTCCAGAGAGGCGGTGAACAAACAGTTCCTGGTCCTTTTGAACTTTAAATTGCTGACCAGCTATAGATACAATCGCAAACATGACGCTCCTAAAATATTTCGCGCAAAGTTAATACTCTTTCGGTTTTAGACAAATTAATTTTTCTACTTTAGTCAATTCGCCCTATCAAATGCCAGTTATAACATTTCTTCCTCACGAGTTTCTGGTTCAGAATTGTACATTTGCCGTCCACGTTTTAAGAGAGAGATGAAGATAAAATCTTTTCTGGCCAAGCCGTATGCCGCCATTGTCCATGGTAAAATACGCAAGGGAATGGCCACCGCAGTTGCCGATCAGCAAGCAATTTTACAAAACCTGCTGAAAATAGGCAGCGGCACTACCTTCGGGAAAGACCATCATTTACAGGAAGTCAAAACCTATGATGCCTATAAAAATGCAGTACCACTGCGCGATTACGAGGCTTACAAACCGTATATCGAACAAATAAAAACAGGCGGCATAAACGTACTTTGGAAAGGCAAACCCATATATTTTGCCAAAACTTCGGGCACTACCAGTGGGGTTAAATACATTCCGATCACCAAAGAATCTATCCCTAATCATATTAATACAGCGAAAAATGCGCTGCTCTGCTACATGGTGGAAAGCGGCAATACTTCTTTTGCCGACGGCAAAATGATTTTTTTGTCGGGATCGCCGGAGCTGGAGCGTGTTGGCGGTATTCCAACCGGTCGTCTCAGCGGCATTGTAAACCATTTTGTACCGGGCTATCTGCGTACCAACCAGCTACCTTCTTATGAAACCAATTGCATTGAAGATTGGGAAACCAAGCTGGACCGGATTGTGAACGAGACCATCAATCAGAATATGAGCCTCATCAGTGGTATCCCACCCTGGATGCAGATGTATTTCGACTGGCTGAGCGAAAGAAGCGGCGGTAAAAAAATTAAGCAATTATTTCCTAACCTCCAGGTGATTGTGCATGGCGGCGTAAACTTTGAGCCATATAAAGCAAAGCTGTTCGACAGCCTGGGTGGCAAAGTAGACGCGATCGAGACCTTTCCCGCTTCCGAAGGTTTTTTTGCCTTTCAGGATACGCTCGAGCATGAAGGTTTGCTGCTCAATACCAATTCGGGCATCTTCTACGAATTTATCCCTGCGGGAGAAATATTTAATGAAAACCCTACCAGACTTTCGTTAGCCGATGTGAAACTCGGCGAAAATTATGCGCTGATCATAAACAGCAATGCAGGTCTTTGGGGCTACAACATCGGCGATACGGTACGCTTCGTAAGTCTGAACCCTTACCGTATTGTGGTAACAGGCCGTATCAAACATTTTATTTCGGCTTTCGGCGAGCACGTGATCGGAGAAGAAGTGGAGCAGGCTTTATTGGCTGCCGCAAAAGAGCAACAGGCACATATCATCGAATTTACGGTGGCACCGCAGATTCAGACATCGGGCGAGTTGCCGTATCACGAATGGTTTATTTCATTTGAAAAAGCACCGGATAATCTCGAAGCTTTTGCGAAATCGATCGACAATCATCTCCGCAGCAAAAATATCTATTACGACGATCTGATTACCGGCAGTATCCTGCAACCGTTGAAGATCCGAGAAATGCAGCCAGACGCTTTTATAGAATATATGAAATCGATCGGCAAGCTGGGTGGACAAAATAAGGTACCTCGCCTCAGCAATGACCGGAAGCTTGCAGATGCGCTGCAACGCTGGCAAAAATAAACGGGCTTGAAACGGGGAGTATTCAAAATGCTTCCCGTTTTTTATTTCGCTTTCTTCTTTCAAATTTTACCTTTGTTGCAGGAAACCGACTTGTTTTGCTAAAGGCATATTTTCAGAAAACGATTGTGGAAGCCGGCTGTGATGAGGCCGGGCGCGGCTGTTTGGCCGGTCCTGTGTTTGCAGCAGCAGTGATTTTGCCTAAAAACTTTCGCCATCCTTTACTGAACGACAGCAAGCAGCTGAAAGAATCGGACCGTGAATTATTGCGCCCGATCATTGAGAAAAAGGCGATTGCCTGGTCGGTGCAGCAAGTAAACCACGAAGAAATAGACCGGATCAATATTCTCAAGGCTTCGTTTAAAGCCATGCACATGGCAATCGATGCATTAATGGTTCGTCCGGAATTATTGTTGATAGATGGCAACCGTTTTTCTCCTTATTTCGGTATTCCGCATCAATGCTTTATTAAAGGTGACGGCAGATTTGCATCTATAGCGGCAGCCAGCATTCTGGCCAAAACTCACCGCGATGAATATATGCAACAATTACATGCCCAGTTTCCTGATTATGGCTGGAATGCCAATAAAGGCTACGGTACATTAGCACACCGCCGCAAGATTGTGGAGATTGGTTTTTCACCGTTTCACCGTAAGACTTTTAAAGTAGACCTCAATTTCGAGCGTGTGCCGGAAGACGAAGAAATTTTTGAAGATTAGCAGCCATAGCATCTTTACACCAGCGACAAATTGATCTCGAATATAGTTCCTACCGGATCATTGTCTTTTACGGAAATACTTCCTTTGTGCTGTTTTACGATTTTCCGGGTAAGATATAAACCGAGACCTGTTCCTTTGCTTTTGCGGGTGCTTTCATTACCGATACGGTAAAACTTATTGAAAATTTTCTTCTTCTCATTGTCCGGAATACCCTGCCCTTCGTCGGCCACCTGGAAGGTAAGCTGGCTGCCGTTTTTATGGAGATAAACGGTGATTGGCGTGTTAGCAGGCGTGTATTTGATGGCATTTTCCAGCAGGTTATTGATAGCCATTTGCAGCAGCAGACGGTCGCCATTTACCGAAAGGTTTTCTTCCATTTCAGATTCAAATCTGCCCTGGTAACGAATATTGTAATCTTTTAAGGATTGCAGCAACAGTTCGGAGAAATCAAATTTTTCGCGGGCTGCTACATACTGGTGTCCTTCCATCTGCGAAGCGATGAGCATATTGTTGCAAAGGTCGTTCAGCCGGTTTGATTCGGTAATACAACGCTCCAGCAACTTGTTTTTCTTGTCTTCGTCGAGCGCATATTTTTCCAGTGTTTGTAAATTCAGCTTCATGGCTGCGATAGGAGATTTCAGCTCATGGGTTACCGAGAGCATAAAATTATTTTGCTGGCGCGAAAGACGGATACTGCGCCGAAAGGAAGTGTACACCACTGCCGCGCCAATAAAAATCACTACCAAAAAAGTAAAGCCTTCACCAAAATACTGCGCCCTGCGGCTTTCTCTTTTTTTATTGAGTACCGCCAGGTTGGCGGCAAAGACTTCGGGATTACCAACGCTGTCTATGTGTTCTTTTAATGCAAAACGTTCCTGCTGGTAAATAATCTGGCTTTGGTGCTCGAGACTGAATCCCCAAAACACCAGTGCAGCTATGATATAAACCAGCAATAAAAGGTATACAGTATTGAAGAAACGCATATGATGAAGTCAAAAATCAAAAGTCCAAAAAACAAAAGGTTAGTTCCTTGCCACATTGCGGTCGCCGCCTCTTTCTACGCGCAAGCCCACCTGCAGCACTTCAGGCAGCGGGTTGATACGCATGTTTTGCTGCAATTTGATTTCGTAAGTTCCTTTTTTACGCAAAATAGAACGGTCGCCTGGCTCAGTGAGCGGCACACGTTGTTCCCAGATTTCGCCCATGCCACGTCCCATCCATTGCCCGGTAGTTGCAGCAAGTGTTACCTCAATCGGTAATTTAGAAAACGCGGTATCGCCCGGTTGCTTCATATAGATATTCATCCAAATATTGGAAAATGAATACGCATCGGTATGCCGGATGATAAAATACATATCATACAACGACGTCGTGTCTGTCACCTCTATCTTAAATGCGGGCTGATAACTGTATTGCCAGGCATTTTGCGGAATCGTGTATGATTTCTGATAATAAGGCGATGGCATGCACCCTGCCAGCATTAAAAAAGAGATAAATAGTAGCGCGTAAAATTTCATTTATGATGTTATGATTTTCGAAGCAGCCTTGCAGTTATTTTGCCTGCCGCCACGAACAAACTACAAAATATTCAATACTTGTTCTTTTGCCTTTTCCAGTTCGTCTTTCATCTGCACTACGATCTGTTGAATATCGGCGTCGTTGGCCTTTGCACCCAGTGTATTGATTTCGCGGCCTACTTCCTGCAGTACGAAATTGAGCACCTTGCCTTTGGAGATTTCCGGCTTGGAAAGTATCTCGGTGAAATAAGTGCAATGCAGTTTCAAGCGTGTTTTTTCTTCTGAAAAATCACTGCGTTCAATATAATAGATCAGTTCCTGCTCCAGGCGATTATTGTCGATCTTCTCTACTGCAATATCTTTCAGCGATTGCATGATACGCGTTCGTACGCGTTCGGTGCGCTGCGCTTCCAGCGGCAATATTTTTTCGAGCAGCGATTCTATATTCGCGATACGTTGGGCCAGATCTTTTTTTAGTACCGCACCTTCGTTTTTGCGATGCTGCATCAATTGTTCGGCAGCAGCTTCGATCACTTTTTTCACTTCAAACCATTCTTCCTCGGGAAGTACATCCTGGTCGGCTGAAACGATTTCCGGCATACGCATCAGCGTAGATAAAATATTATCGTCGGTACTAAGATTGAGTTCATCGGCAATCTGCTTCATGCTCTGGTAATAAAAGCGTGCAAGCGAAGTATTGACGGTCATCGGACGGGAGGCGCCTTCCTGCTTTACAGACACGGTAAGGTCCATGGTGCCGCGCATCAGTGCAGTATTGAGCAGACTACGGATATCCAGTTCGTACGAACGTAAAATAGGCGGAAGCTTCGTCATTACGTCAAATTGTTTACCATTCAGAGATTTGATCTCTACAACGACCTGGCGTCCGTTAACGTCAGCTTCTGCGCGGCCAAAGCCTGTCATCGAATACAGCATACTCATTCTTCTTTGAAACAAAAGTCTATAAAGGTTTTACAATAAAAAAACTTCTGACGGGATTTATGTAAAAAACTATGTAAAATCGTCTTAAAAGTATCAGAAATATCGGCACGGGGAATATAATTCGGTTATTTTTGTCGTTCATCGTAAAAATTTTTTACGCATGCGATTTGCAGCCACCATCTGTTTATTCATCATATCATTTTCTGTTTTTGCGCAGCAACCAAATGCGTCGAAAGCAGACCTGGAGAAGCGTCGACAGGCGATCATCGAGTCTATTAGAGAAACTCAGGAGCAACTGGAGATTACCAAAAAGGATAAAAAAGCCACGCTCACACAGCTCCGCGCCTTGCAGGCCAAACTGGATGCCCGTCAGCGGCTGATCGGTAATATCAACGAAGAAATTGGCCAGATAGACAATACCATCCACACTTCGTCGAATGAGGTGACCAACCTGCAATCGAGACTTGAATTGCTGAAAGCACGCTATGCACAGTCGCTCCGGTATGCTTACCGCAACCGGAATTCCTATAGTATGCTGGCATTCCTGTTTTCTTCTGCTGATTTTAATGAGGCGGTCCGTCGCATGAAATACCTGAAAAGATATCGCGATTATCGTAAAGAACAGGCCGATGAAATCCGCTATACGCAAGGTCAGATCAAGCAAAAGATCAACATACTGAATACGCAGAAGACGCAAAAAAATATGCTGCTGACAGCTGAAGAACAGCAGAAAAAAACCTTACTCGACGAAACAAACCAGACCAATGCGGTGGCCAAAGAGCTGAAAGGTCGTGAAAAGGAACTGGCTGCCGAAATTCAGAAAAACGAAAAATCGAAGCGTGAAGTGGAACGCGCTATTAACCGCGTTATCCAACGCGAAATTGAAATGGCACGGAAAAAGGCAGAAGAAGAGGCACGCAGAAAAGCAGAGGAAGAACGCAGACAGGAAGAGCAGCGAAGAGCGGTTGCAGCAGCTGCCAACAAAGCAAATAATGGCGTAAAATTAAATACCGGCTCCGGAATGCGCGGTGAAAGCGGAACTGCTTCTGCCGGTAATGCATCACATACGAACACAGGCAATAATAATAGCAGTGCACCAATAGCGAGCAATGTGCCACCACCACGCCACAAGCCTGCCGAGGATCTGTCCTATAAAATGACGATGACGCCGGAAGCAACAGCGCTGTCTAATGGCTTCCAGGCGAACCAGGGCCGCTTGCCCTGGCCGGTAGAAAAAGGTTTTATTTCCGGACACTTCGGCCGCCAGAGATTGGAGAATGTAAAAGTTGACCTCGATAATTCAGGTATTAAAATTACTACTTCACCAGGCACTACGGCAAGAGCCGTGTACGATGGGGTGGTCAGCAGTGTGTTCTACGTGGCAGGCAAGGGCGTTGTCATGATCAATCATGGTGATTACTACTCCGTTTATAATGGACTGTCTTCCATAAATGTGGCTAAAGACCAAAAAATACACACCAAACAAGTGCTCGGTGCAATCGGGCAAAACGATGATGGAGCTACCGAAATCGACTTCCAGATCTGGAAGGTCAATGCAAAGGGCCAACCAACGAAGGTGAATCCGGAAAGCTGGATCGCGCATTAAGTCAAAATAAAAAATAAAAACAAAAAACCTGTATCAACACGATGCAGGTTTTTTGTTGGTCGCTACAGTCCGCTCCACGCCGATCCTAAAGTGCAGGCCCTAAACTTTGGAGATTATGACGAATACAATCGGGCGGAATTTTTCGGCAGGCTGTGCTACTACATAAAAAAATCCCGCACCATAAAGTGCAGGATTCTTTTAATACAATTTGAATCAACTCCTTTTTACTAAGGGAACAGCATACCGTTGTATTTATTCACATCTACCGTTGGGATAGAGGAATGGTAGTAAGCATTAATCGTACGGATCATTTCATTGGCCGCAAGTGCATAGCCGCGCTGTGTCAGGTGCACCCCATCGAGCGAGAACGTGCCGCCACTTACGTAAGTAGTCGTAAACGTAACGCCATTGTAGATAACGCCGGATGAAAATGTTTTGAGATAAGCATTGATATCTACATAAGCAAGCTTATAATTGGTTGCCGCTGTTTGAATGATCTGGTTAAAGTCTGCGGTGGCGGATTTCACATTAGCTATTTCGGTAGCATCCAGCACAAATTGTTTTGGGATCGGCCTAATACTGCCCCATCCTGCCCGTAATGAATCCTGTGGCGTAGTCAATATCAATAATTCACCTTCTTTCGCCTGGCGGAAACCTACGGGTGAATTTACATCCTGGATAATAAAATAGTTTTGGCCCAATGTAAACGTTATGCCTACCGGAGCGTACGCTGCATTGAGCGAGTCTACCTGTCCTTGCCTGGTCAGCACCAGCCCGTTGATTGGGATGGTGGTAAAATAAGGAATGGTCGTCACATCCGGGATATTTATCAATACCCCTTTTGCTCCGTGTGCAGTCAGCGCTTCTACCGTCGCATTATAGCTCGCCTCAAATGCTGCGGTATTTGAGATGTCGGTAAGATTAGTACCGCCGCCTACAACACCTTCGCCACCTGCTGTTGCATAGCCAAGCACGTCGTTGTTACCGAGCCACATGGAGAAAAATGTCGCATTTATTTTCAACGCTTCATCCAGCGGCTTTTCTGTAGCGGGATTTGAATAGAAACGGGCGGCATAGGGGTTCAGCATGCCATAACCCGGATACAGGTAATCGATACAACGGATACCTGGTACGCCCGTATTATTAAATGGCCCTTGCGATGCAATATTAACAGCGCTCCCAGCCGTATCATTTTGGGTAGCAAACACAGGCGCCAATGATCCATTCACCACTGCGAGTACTCGTTTCGGACCAGGCCAACCGCTTTCACCCGGCAACAATGGCTCTTTGAAGTCACCACCGCCTACCAGCTTGAATTGACCAGCCAGCATTGCGGGATAGGAATTGATTTGTCCGCTGCGGTACAGGGAACCATCGGCATAACCGGAGGTGAGCGAGTTGCCAACAGCGAGGTACCTAGTAAAATCCGCATCGCCTTTTTGTGGTGTTTCCGGTTCTATTTTGGGTTTGCATGATGCCACAGACAATGCCAGCAACCCTATTATGTATGTTTTCTTCATTGTAATTGCTTTTTGTTGTTTATTTAAAATCATACGAAACGCCTATACCCGGAGTAATGGCTTTGGTTTGATATTGCCCGGAAAGGCCGGCAGGAATAAATGTGGCGTCTCTTTTTTCTGAAGTCACATATTCTACGGCAGCAAGAATGGTCAATTTCGACGTTGGCTTGTAAGAAAGGCCGCCGGTCAGCACCAGACGGTTGGCATCAGGCAATTCGGGGGAAACATAGCCATCACGTACCGGTGATGGATCATAAGCAATACCTGCCATCAGGTTAAATGTTTTGCAGACTTTATAGTTAGCACCAGCGCGGCAGGCGATGGTATTTTTATATAATCTCGGCGTACGTGTATTCTGCAATTGTGCCGTTTGCTGATCATAGTCGAAACGTAACGTATCATAAGATTTCCAGCCCACAAGGTCGAAGTTGGCTGTCAGCACCAGGCGCTCACATGGCCTGAAACCCGCACCGATCGACAATACCTGTGGTAAAGGCAATGATGTAGAAAAGCCCGTGTTCGGAAACTCCGAAGACAAAGAGGTCGGCACATTAAAAGTAGCGTCTCCACTATTTACTTTCATTTTTACTTCAGAGCGATAGGTAATACCAAACTGAAGATCTTTATTGGCCTGGATATGGATACCTACATTATAGCCGAAGCCGTTTGCGTTCCCTTTCAGTTCTGCCTGCCCGTCAGCACCGGTCTGATCCTGCACGGGAATAGCTTGTCGCAGATCTACATTACCAGTGGCATAAACAAAACCGGCACCCACGCTTACGATGTCGGACACGCGGTAACTCACCGTTGGCTGAAAGAATATACTCTGCAATTTGATCGATTGGTTGACATAACGACCTGTCCAGTCATCATCCCATTTCAATCCGCTGCCAAATGGCGTATAAATGCCCAAACCAACACCCAGCCTTTTTTGCTTGCCAACCGTACCGCCCACATACACGTTAAACGGAACAAAGGTTTGCTCTTTGGAAGTATAAGAATAGCCGCCGGTTGGCTGCTGGATGTACTTTGTTGCAGGCATGATGAACAATGCACTGCCGTAAGCCTGAATACCATCCATCCGCGATAAGCCACCCGGATTGTAGAAAATAGTAGACGCGTCCCAAACCCAGGCTGCGCCGCCGCCGCCCATAGCTAATTGTCGCAGCCCCTGTAGATTTAACTGGTAGCCGGCGCCAAGGCTCATCACAGCCGGAAAAAGCAGAGATGTAGCCAATAGTGCATGTTTCTTCATAATGAAGTCTTTTTTGTTGAGAATACAATGAGGATAAAACTTAACCAAAAGTTAAGCCGAACAAATGTAATAAACAACAGACATGTGTTCTTTACAATATAAAAAGACAAAAGTTCTTAGCTGGCTACTGCAATTGTTGCAAAACTCACGCCTGAGGCACCGGCTTCCAAAACGGTTACAGCGGCTGCTTCTAAAGTAGCGCCGCTCGTCAATACGTCGTCTACCAGCAAAACATGTTTCCCTTTTATCTCGGTATTCGGCTGAAAGGCACCGCTTAGGTTTTCCAGTCGCTCGAGCCGCGTCTTTTGCGTCTGACTTTCGGTGTGCCGCACACGCAGCAGTCCCTTTTCCGCAACAGGTATCTGTAAATATTTACCCATTGCCGCCGCCGTCACGAAGCTTTGATTAAAACCACGCGCTCTTTCCTTTTTGGCATGCAGCGGAATAGGAATGATAAGATCGACTGTGCTGATCCATGAAATTGTATGGAGTTCTGCCGCAAATTCCGTTCCGAGAAAAACAGCAGTCTTCCTTTTGCCCCGGTACTTCAGCCCATGCAATAAATGTTGCAACAAACCTTTTTCCGTAAAGTAAGCGAAAGAAGTTCCGTAACGGTAAGGCACGCGGCCGGCCAATCGCATGGCCGATTCGTTTTCGGGTATATGATGATAACCCGTGCGAGGCAATAATTGTTTGCAGTGCAGGCACAAAACAGATTCATCCGCCACCAGTGAGCGATTACAGCCTTCACATAAATCGGGGAAAAACAGGTGCACAAAACCTGCACACAGCTGCCTGATTTTTTGTTGCATAGAGGTAAGTCACGAATGTAGTTTAAAACAACATACCGTACACTTCTTCTATTTTATTCACTGGTTTGATGGCGATGCCATAGTTCCCTTTCGGTAAACCTTTAGCATTTGCTTTAGGAATGAAGATGGCGTCCATGCCCAGTTTTTCAGCTTCGGCAATGCGTTGGTCGATCCGGTTCACGGCACGTATTTCGCCCGACAAACCGATTTCGCCCACCAACGATACATTCGACGGTAAAGCCTTGTCTTCGTAAGATGAAAGCAAAGCACAGACAACCGCCAATTCAATGGAAGGATCTTCTATTTTAAGTCCACCGGCTATATTAACGAATACGTCTTTGACACCGAAATGAAACCCGCCGCGTTTTTCCAACACTGCCAGGAGCAATTGCAGGCGACGCAAATCGAGACCACTTACCGTACGTTGCGGTGTGCCATAAACGGCATGTGTCACCAAAGCCTGCACTTCAATCATTAAAGGCCGAAGCCCTTCGATGGTCGCCGCAATTGCTACTCCGCTCAACGGCTCGTCATGCTGTGACAATAAAATTTCGGAAGGATTGCTTACCGGGCGCATGCCTTGGGTTACCATTTCGTAGATGCCCAATTCGGAAGTAGAGCCGAAGCGGTTTTTAAGCGTACGCAGAATGCGATAAGCATAATGCCGGTCGCCTTCAAACTGCAGTACGGTGTCTACCATATGCTCCAGCACTTTGGGCCCCGCTATGGAGCCATCTTTGGTGATATGACCGATAATGCAGACCGGGATATTGGAAGTCTTGGCAAAACGCTGCAGCTCTGCTGCGCATTCACGCACTTGCGATACGCTGCCGGCGGCCGAGGATACATAAGGCGATTCTAATGTTTGTATAGAATCGATGATAAGTAATTGTGGTTTTATTTTTTTGGCTTCCTGAAAGATCGTTTGCGTATCGGTAGCGGTGAGCAAAAACAAATTCGGATTACTGATGCCCAGACGATCGGCACGCAGTTTTATCTGTTGTGCACTTTCCTCGCCGGATACGTAAAGCGTGCCGCCGGCATTTTGCCATTGCATGGCTGCCTGTAAAAAAAGTGTCGACTTGCCGATGCCAGGTTCGCCTGCAATCAATACAACTGAGCCAGGCACTATTCCGCCACCCAACACCCGGTTTAATTCCGGATCAGGCAAAATCATTCTTATTTCTTCCTGAGTGATGATTTCGGCAATACGATGTGCTTTCTTTTTCTCTTTGGGTTCTTCGTCCCAGATAGTTGCCGACTTACTATTACTTTCTTCTTTCTGGATCACTTCTTCTACCATCGTGTTCCACATGCCGCAGGAAGGACATTTACCTACCCACTTCGGACTTTCATAACCACATTGCTGACAGAAAAAGGCCGTTTTTACTTTTGCCATAGTGATGCTAAAAATACCTAAAAACAAAAGAGCCATCGGAGGAATCCGGCGGCTCTCACTTACTAACCCATTAAATTCACAACTTGATACAAATGTAGTAAACCCGTCCGAACGAAAAAAATGGATTTAAGGCATTGATCTATTGTCAGTTTGTCGCAGTAAGGGGTTAGGGCTCAATTTCACTTTATTGCATATAATTACAAGGGTGAAATAGCTTTAAATTTTATCCTTTCATGCCAAAATGGCAAGGTTTCATAACACAGCGGTAAAATTCCGGAATGGAGAAACCACCATTTATAGATAGAAAAAATGCAAATAACTGTCATTTCCCCGCGGGTACGTATTTTGCAGTGTTTTCGTATAAAAACGGACCAAAATTATGACCGAAACAACCGTACAGATAGAAAAAATACAAAGACATTTCCTCCCGGAAAACTATACAGTAACCACCTGGGAAACACTCCAACCTTATTTTGAAGACTTGGTTAACAGGCAGTTAGACTCCAAACAAGCACTCGATCAATGGCTGCGCGATGTAAGCGAACTGGAAGCGGTGGTAAGCGAAGACGTCTGCTGGCGACAGATCCGTATGACCTGCGATACGACAGATCCGGAGCTGGAGGCAGCCTTTACCTATTTCGTAATGGAAATTGAGCCTAAAATGAAGCCTTACAGCTTTGAGCTCAATAAAAAACTGGTGGCCTGCCCTTTTGAAAAAGACCTCGATCCGGGCATGTACTTCCCTTATCTGCGCAGCGTAGAAAATGCTATCGGCATTTACCGGGAAAACAATGTACCGATCCAGGCAGAGCTAAACGTACTGGCGCAACAATATGGTGTGATTGCCGGCAAAATGACGGTGCACGTAAACGATAAAGAATATACGCTGCAACAAGCCGCTAAGTTTTTGCAACAACCGGATCGTGCACTGCGCCAGCAGGTGTTTGAAAAAATAGCAGCGCGCCGGATGCAAGACAAGGATCAAATGGATGAACTGTTTGATAAATTGCTGGCGCGACGTCAGCAGGTAGCACAAAATGCCGGCTTCGATAATTACCGCGATTATAAATTCCGTGAGCTCGGTCGCTTTGACTACACGCCGGAAGATTGCTTTGCTTTTCATGAGGCCGTACGCGAACATATTCTGCCTTTGCAGCAAATGCTGATCGAATATCGCAGAAAAAAACTGGGCCTGGATATCATGCGCCCCTGGGATACCGATGCAGAGCCGGAAGGCATACAGCCACTACACCCATTTACCGATGGAAAAGAGCTGACCGAAAAAACAATAGAAGTATTTAATAAACTGCGTCCGTTTTTTGCAGCGTGCATTAATACGATGCGTGCAATGAAACGCCTGGATCTGGAAAGCCGCATCGGTAAAGCACCAGGTGGCTATAACTGTCCACTCGCAGAAACCGGCGTTCCGTTCATCTTTATGAATGCCGCCGGCACTATGGGTGATGTGATTACCATGATGCACGAAGGTGGTCACGCAGTACATTCCTTCTTGTCTCATGATTTGCCATTGAGCGCTATGAAAGAATACCCGATGGAGATTGCCGAACTGGCGAGCATGAGCATGGAGCTGTTTACTATGGAACATTGGGCTACATTCTTCCCGGATGAAAACGAGCTGCACCGCGCGCAACTGGAAGAACTGGAGCGTGTAATCGATGTATTGCCGTGGATTGCTACGATCGACAAATTCCAGCATTGGCTGTACACCAACCCTGGTCATACGAAAGCGCAGCGCCAGGAAGCATGGACGCGTATCCTCAATGAATTTTCTACTGGCACGGTCGACTGGACCGGCTTTGAAGATTACCGCACACACCTGTGGCAAAAACAATTGCACCTGTTTGAAGTGCCTTTTTACTACATAGAGTATGGCATTGCCCAACTTGGCGCCATTGCTATGTGGCGTCAGTATCGTGGCAATAAGGAACAGGCGCTGGATAATTATTCAAAAGCATTAAGCCTCGGCTATACCAAGACGCTGAAGGAACTCTACGCAACCGCTGGTATCAAGTTCGATTTCAGCCCGGCATATGTAAAAGAATTGGGCGCGTTTGTGAAAGAAAGAATGCAAGAAATGGGCGTTTAACCGCTGATTTCGGATGTCTGATTGTTACTTTTTTCATCCTGATCGGGCAGACAAGTACATTTTAAAAACGACAAAAGGATTTATGAGTTTCTCATAAATCCTTTTTTATAATAGTGGAAAACCAGGCATCAGCGACCCAATAATGTGGCAGCCTTTTCCAGACTTTCCGGTTTGCCGACATCTATAAAGATATCCCCGGTATGATTAAAGCCTTTGATGATATTTGTTTTTGCAAAGAACAGATACACATCGATCATAGAAAATTTTCCCTGGAAAGGCATGTTTAAAATAGATGGCGCAAGTACCTGTACCCCGCTGAATGCGTAAGGATGCAGTGAAAGCACCTCACGGCTGATTCTTTGTTCGCCGGTATTATTATTGGCCCAGCCGCAGAGCAGCATATGGTCATCAAATAATAATTGCCGGGAAGAAGCGCGTTGCATAACCGCCAGTGTTGCCATTGCATCCGACTGCTTATGTTGATCGATCATTTTCCCCAGATCGAGATTGGTGAGTATGTCTACGTTCATCACCACAAAACACTTCTCGTCTTTAAAATAAGGACTTGCTTTCCTGAGCCCGCCACCGGTTTCCAGCACAGCATCCCGCTCATCCGATAGGGTTACGTTACTGCCGAAACCATTATTTTCCTGCAGCAGTTTTTCTATCTGGTCCGCGAAATGATGCACATTGACGACCACATCTTTAATGTCGAACGATTGCAGGTATAAAAGATTATGTTCGAGCAGGGTTTTGCCATTTACCTCCGCCAGGGCTTTGGGATGATGGTCTGTAAAAGGCTTCAGACGAGTGCCAAGACCCGCCGCAAAAAGCATCGCTTTCATTCTCTTCAGTTAACGATCACAATAATACGTTAGAAATGCATACAACCATCATTCACCAAGAGTCGGCCATTTTTATTTTTTGATGACCGGAAGGGCTGTAAGTGCCCAAATCTTTTACCTTTGTTCAAATTTCAAAAACACGATATGTCATTAATAGTAGTGGGTACTATGGCGTTTGACGCTTTGGAAACCCCGTTTGGAAAAGTGGACAAAATTATTGGCGGCTCCGCAACATATGTGGCTTGGTCTGCTTCCAACTTTACGCAACCTATCAAACAGGTTTCCATTATCGGCGGCGACTTCCCGCAGTCTGAAATTGACGCGTTAAAAAAACGTGGTGTTGCGTTTGATGGCGTAGAAGTAGTGCCTGATGGCAAAAGCTTTTTCTGGAGTGGCCGTTACCACCTGGACATGAATACCCGTGATACACTGGTTACTGATCTGAATGTACTGGCACAGTTCAATCCGCAAATCCCGGACAGCTACCAGGACTGCGAATTCCTGATGCTTGGCAACCTTGTGCCGGCAGTGCAGATGAGCGTAATCAACCAAATGAAAAAACGTCCGAAGCTGATCGTAATGGATACGATGAATTTTTGGATGGAATCTGCAATGGATGATCTGCTGAAAGTATTGGGCATGGTAGATGTACTGATGGTCAACGACAGCGAAGCACGCCAGTTGAGCGGCGAATACTCACTCGTGAAAGCAGCGTTGAAAATTCAGAAAATGGGGCCTAAATACCTGATCATTAAAAAAGGGGAACACGGTGCATTGTTATTCCACGGCACAAATGTATTCTTCGCTCCGGCATTACCGCTCGAAGAAGTGTTTGACCCAACCGGGGCAGGCGACACATTTGCCGGTGGTTTCATTGGTCATATTGCACGCACAAAAGATATCTCTTTCGAAAACATGAAAACTGCAATCATCGTAGGTTCTGCAATGGCTTCTTTCTGTGTAGAAAAATTCGGCCCGGAACGCTTGATAGAACTGACGCACGAGGAAATAGAACAACGCATTGAAGAATTCGTTGAGCTGGTAAATTTCGACATCAACCTCGTTCAGTAAAACTGATTCGTCTTTATAAAAAAATCCTCCTGCATTACTGTGGGAGGATTTTTTTATGTACTATCCTGCCGACCGTTGCTATTGACCTTTTGCAGGTGTAAATATTAAAGCTTAGTTTAGTGAGTACTATTCACCCCGTAAAACCACAACTTATGCGTCAAAAGATTCAATTCACAGCCATTCTGCTACTGGTCCTGGCATCTTTCAGCACACTGGCGCAGGAATCTTTCTCTGAAGGCTCCGTCGTCTACAACGTAACAATACCGGCTACCGCAACAAATCCTGCCAAACAAATCGGCACCTATACCGTAATCATCAAAAATAAAATGGTACGTAAAGAGTTTGCGCTCGAAAATGGCTTTACAAGCACGCTCATTTATAATATCGCCGCCGGCACAGCCGTTTCCCTGAAAGATATTCCCAACCGCAAGTTTGCTATACAATTGAATGTTGCCGATCTGAAGAAACAATACAAACAATACGAAGGTTTTAAACTGAATGAATCCGGACAAAGCACAAATACCGGTGGCTATTCTTGCAAACAAGCAACACTGACATACAAAGACGGCAAGACGATCAACATTTGCCTCTCTGCCTGGACGCTACCGGACCCGATGATTTTTGAATATTTCCCTGCTATAAAATACTTACCGCTATCATTTGAGTTTATCAACGAAGAAGGTAAAATGATCGTTTTTGAAGCAAAAGAAGTGCTACGCACACCAGTAGAAAGTTCCTTATTTCGCGTGCCCACAGATTACAAAATAATTACAAACGAAGAATACAAGAAGCTTAGTCAATAGCGGGGATTTCGTAAATTTAGGTATGCTGCGGTCTATCACTATATGCATACTCGTTTTGCTCAGTCAATGGAGCTTCGGCCATCCACCCGATGAAGTTTATCATAGCTGGGAAGATGCGCTTGCCAATAAGGAATCCGTGTACAAAATCCGCATGACTTATAAACGGATAGATAGCATCCCCGATATTCTGGACCAGTTTCCCAACCTTGAAGAGTTGGATCTTGGCAATAATAAAATAAGGTATTTACCAGCATCTTTATTCACTTGTGGTAAATTGAGAAAACTGGTATTGACGAAAAACCGGCTAAAAGAAATTCCCAACGCTATTGCTCGCTTAGAAAGTCTGCAAAGTCTTACCGTCAGTCATAACAATCTCGATCGTCTTCCGGACTCTATCGGCTACCTGAAAAATCTGACAGAGCTGGTTATTACGGGAAATAATATCGAACGCCTTCCTTTCAGCATCGGACATCTGCACAAACTGGTGCGATTCAAAGCCGGGTTTAATGTCCTCGACAGCCTGCCTGCGTCTTTTACTTTACTGAACCGGCTTGAAGTGCTGGATCTGAGCCAGAATCAACTGACAGTATTACCTGAAAATATCGGCGATCTCACCAGCCTGAAGCTCCTTTATATTGGCAAGAATCAACTGGAAGAATTACCGGAATCCCTGGGCAATTGTACCCTGCTGCAGGAATTTGACGCCGTGTATTGCGGCGCCATTCGTTTACCTTATTCAATGGCCAATCTCCGCCGCCTGGATATCGTCTATATCGACGATCGTACCATTCCTTTTTATCAGGATATAACGATGGCTCAGCGGCAGAAAATCATTGTAGTGCACCCTACCTCCGCACCTTACCGCTCTACACAATAAACACCTGTTTTAATTATACACGAGGCCGCCATGGCAATTCCGGCGCACCGTTGATATGCCCGATATAACGAGACAGTACAAAAAGGAAATCAGAGAGGCGGTTGAGATACTTCAGGATCAGTTCGGGAACAGCTTCTCCCTCACCGACCATTCCTACACACAGACGCTCTGCGCGGCGACAGACACAGCGCGCTACATGACAAGTAGACGCAGCAAGATTACCACCGGGAATAATAAAAGAACGCATTTCAGGAAGCACTTCATTCATTTTATCGATGTGCTGCTCCAGCCATGCTACATCGGCATCATGCAGATCCGGCAATTTCATTTTTACTTCTTTATCAGGATTGGTCGCCAGTACAGAACCAACCGTAAAAAGACGATCCTGGATTTCGCGCAGCCATTCATCAATTTCCTTATTCGCGCACATATCGTTTACCATTCCGAGATAAGAATTCAGTTCATCCACCGTTCCATAACTTTCGATACGGATATGATTTTTGGGAACACGCACGCCGCCGATCAGGCTGGTAGCGCCTTTATCGCCGGTTTTGGTATATATCTTAAAAGCCATTGACTCCTTGTTGAGATTGAAAATATTTAGCCCGCAGCAAGTATTTGCGACCGTATCGGGTTGGGATTAATCTGATCCGTTTCTACCACACCATCACGTACACGTACGATACGGTATGTATGGTTCGCGATATCTTCTTCATGTGTAACCAACACCACTGTATTACCACTAGCATGTATTTGTCCGAAAAGATCCATGATCTCGATAGATGTTTTCGTGTCGAGGTTACCGGTAGGTTCATCGGCAAGGATCAGGGAAGGGTTATTGATCAGCGCACGGGCAATTGCGACACGTTGACTCTGCCCGCCCGAGAGTTCGTTTGGTTTATGATGCGCACGATCGCCGAGCCCTACTTTCTGGAGCATGACACGGGCGCGTTCTTCTCTCTCTTTTTTATTGACACCGGCATAGATCAGGGGAACCGCTACATTCTCCCATGCGGTGAGCCGAGGCAACAAGTTGAATTGCTGGAAAACAAAGCCGATCTCAACATTCCGCACTTCCGCCAGTTCATCGTCACCCATACTGCTCACATCTTTACCGTTAAGGATATAAGTGCCGCTGGTAGGCGTATCCAGACAACCAAGAATATTCATCAGCGTAGACTTTCCGGAACCTGAAGGGCCCATGAGCGATACATATTCATTCCGGCCGATCGTAAGATTGATTCCTTTCAGTACAGGCACCGCCTGCTTCCCCATGAAGTAGCTTTTGTGGATGTTTTCAAGATGAATAACGTCGTTCATATACAATTTTGGGATCGCTATCTGCGTCCTTCAAAAATACACATAATTTTATGCCTTACTCACAGCGCATTAAAAACTGTATGATCCGCTTTCCCAACTGTAAGATTAATCTTGGCCTTTACATTACAAACCGCCGTCCCGACGGATACCATGACCTGGAAACGGTTTTCCACCCGGTGCCTTTGCAAGATGCATTAGAAATGATTCCAGCAAGCGAGTCAAACATTCATCTTACAGGAAAACTAGTGGCGGGTAATAACCAGGACAATCTTGTGTGGAAGGCCTTACGGCTGTTAAAACGGGATTTCCCTGAAAAAGTAGGACATTTTGAAATACACCTGCATAAAGTGATACCAATGGGCGCTGGTATGGGTGGCGGCTCGGCTGACGGCGCTTTTGCACTGGCCATGCTGAACGACTTGTGTTCACTGGCATTACCGAAAGAGCAACTTGCCGTTTATGCCTTAGAACTGGGTAGCGACTGCCCATTCTTTGTCTACAATACGCCACAGTTTGCGTCAGGAAGAGGCGAAAAAATGGAGCCCGTTACGGTAGATTTATCACCCTACAGTTTACAACTGGCATGCCCCAATGTCCATATAGCCACTGGCAAGGCATTTAGCATGATTACACCGGGGCCGGCACCTTTTGACCTCCGGACGATTGGCGAATTGCCTGTTTCCGCATGGAAAGATCATATCTCCAACGATTTTGAGGCGCCTATTTTTGAACAACATCCCGCTGTAGCTTCCATCAAACAACAATTCTACGACGCCGGTGCTGTTTATGCTTCTATGAGTGGTAGTGGCAGTACGGTGTTTGCCATTTTCGAAAAAGGTATTAAGGCACGCTTTGAAGCTTCGTTAGAGACTTTTTATTTTGAATAGCCATTATAGTTAAAACATTAAAGCATGCTCCTGCAACCGGTGTTTCGAGATATCCTTCTGTTATTCGCCGATAAAATTAGACTAGCTATATTATTGGGGATAACAACAAACGAAAAAACCTGCCGGTAAAACCGGCAGGCATATAAATGTGTGTAGAGGAATCTCTTACTTTACTTTAGCAACAATAGCTTTGAAAGCTTCAGGCTCGTTCATTGCAAGATCAGCCAGAACTTTACGGTTCAGATTGATATTGTTTTGAGACAATTTGTGCATGAAAACGGAATAGCTCAGACCTTCAGGGCGAACTGCTGCGTTGATACGAGCAATCCACAGGCTGCGGTATTCGCGTTTTTTCAGTTTGCGGCCTACATATTTATATTGAAGACCTTTTTCCAACACGTTTTTAGCAACGGTATAGACGTTTTTACGTTTGCCGTAAAAACCTTTGGCCTGCTTCAGTATTTTCTTTCTTCTCGCGCGCGATGCAACCGCATTAACGGAACGTGGCATATCTTTACTTAATTAAGATCGTTAATAATTTAAATAATTGATGCTTTCCAGCATTAACGCATACCGAGCATGCGCTTAACCAGGTTCTCGTTCGATGGGTGAACGTACGCGGCTTGACGCAAATGACGTTTGCGAGTTTTAGATTTTTTAGTCAGTAGGTGGCTTTTAAACGCTTTGTACCTACGGATCTTTCCGGTGCCTGTTACTTTAAATGTTTTTTTAGCACGGGAGTGAGTCTTCACCTTTGGCATGATCTCAATTTTGGGATGGCAAAAGTACGAGAAATTTTATAATTCTGAAACTAAAAATCAAAAATATTCGCCCGGCAAACAATTTTAATTTAATTAAATATCTAATCAGATGAGTGCCTTTGTTAACCTGTGCTCCTGGACGCAAAAATTAATACAGACAAATTTTAAAAATAATCGACTGTTGCAACAAATTAATTTTCAGTGGTAATTTCGCCCACTTCGTTGCAACAAAAAATAAACAAGAAATCAGCCAAACAATTATTTTTACACCACTATGGCATTACTGCGTTTCCGGATATATTGGGAAGAAGACGACCAGATCTACCGTGACATTGAAATTCAGCCCGGTCAGACTTTCCTGGCCTTTCATGAAGCAATTGTAAAAGCATTTGAGTTTGACGGCAAACACGCTGCCTCATTTTATGAGAGCAACGAACGTTGGACCAAGGGAAGAGAAATCTCTTCTGAAGTACTGGTAAACAAGAAAGACGCACCAGCACTTTCTATGCTTAAAACCCCTGTTTCTGCACTGGTTTCCCAACCGGATCAGAAATTTGTATACGTATATGACCGCGTTAAAAACTGGTCATTCCAGGTAGAACTCATCGGCGTTACCAAAGATGAAAATCCAAAGATCACTTATCCGCACTGCGTTCGTAAAGAAGGCGTTGCGCCGGCCCAATACGGCATTAAAGGCGTACACCCCGACAAGTTGATGGAATTTGAGGAGAAATATGACCTGACTGGAGAAGATATGGCTGAGGGCTTCGGCGATGAAGGAGAAGACAATGCAGAAGAAAGCGGCAGTGATGAATTCGGCACAGACAGTTACGAAGAATAGTTCAGACATTTTGAATTTACATACGGCATACATTATTGCAGGCCCTACCGCGGTAGGAAAAACCGGCATATCTATCCGTTTGGCACAGGCTTTGGGCACCGCTGTTGTCTCGGCAGATTCCCGCCAATGCTATAAAGAAATGAAAATTGGCACGGCACAGCCTACCGCATTGGAAATGCAGGCTGTGCCGCACTATTTTATCGATATCTTTCCGCCGGAAAAAGCACTTACAGCAGCCGATTACGAGCAACTTTCGCTCGGTTACCTGCAGGAAATATTTACACAGCACAACACCGCCGTTGTTTGTGGCGGCACAGGGCTTTACATTAAAGCACTCTGCGAAGGCCTGGATGAAATGCCCGATATCAGTGACACAATAACAGCAGATATCAACGAGGCCTATCAAAAGAACGGCATTGGCTGGCTGCAATCAGCCATACAGACAGAAGACCCCGCCTTTTACACGCAAGGCGAAATACAAAATCCGGCGAGGTTGCTGCGTGCCCTGATATTTATTCGTTCTACCGGGAAAAGCATTACAGCATTTCGCACCGGCGAAAAAAAGCAACGTCCTTTTAAGATCATCAAAGCTGCGCTGGAATTGCCGCGCCCTGTGCTCTACGACCGCATTAACCGGCGTGTGGACATCATGATGGAAGAGGGATTGCTGAAAGAGGCAGAAGCTTTATATCCAAAGCGTCACCTCAAAAACCTGCAGACCGTCGGCTATTCGGAACTTTTCGATTTTTTTGAAGGAAAATACAGTCTCGAAGAAGCTGTCGACAAAATAAAACAACATACCCGCCATTATGCCAAACGCCAGATGACCTGGTTTAAGAAAGATCCTGAATTTACTTGGCTTCAGGCGGATGACCCCGACGTGGTGGAGAAAATTTTAAACCTTTAACGGCTGATTTCGCGATAAAACCGTAAGCATAAAAAAGGATGTTTCATAATGAAACATCCTTTTTTGTATCGTTCAAATCCAGATTAGGATTTCTTTTCTGTAGCAGTACCTGTTGTTGTTTTGGCTTCATCTTTCTTTTCACCTTTCTTGCAGCACTCTTTCTTTTCGCCTTTCTTACAGCATTCTTTTTTCTCGCCTTTCTTGCAGCAGTCTTTCTTACCACCATCTCCGGCAAATGTTACGCCAGCGATCATCAGGGCACCGAGGAACAAAGTCAATTTTTTCATGTCTCTTTTATTTATTTGTTGAGTATTTACAAATCTGAAAATACGAATTTAGGAGATACGAGCCAAAACAGTCATGCCGCCCTGCACCACATCGCCGATTTTAACATCAATTTGGGTTCCTACCGGAAAGTAAATATCAACTCTTGATCCGAAACGGATAAAACCAAATTCATCGTTCTGTTTCAGCTGATCGCCTTCTTTTACATAATAGCAAATGCGACGTGCCAATGCTCCGGCAATCTGGCGCATCAACAAGGTAGTTTTCTGGTTACCAACTACAACGGTGGTACGCTCATTCTCTGTAGACGACTTCGGATGCCAGGCCACGAGGTACTTGCCCGGATGGTATTTCATGTATTTTACTTCGCCTGCAATGGGCGTACGGTTTACGTGTACGTTCAGCGGACTCATGAAGATAGAAACCTGCAAACGCTGGTCTTTAAAATATTCAGGCTCAAACGTTTCTTCGATCACCACCACTTTACCGTCAGCAGGCGCAATCACCAGGTTATCTCCTTTGGTAAAATTTCTTGCCGGAATGCGGAAAAACCATACAATCCAGAACCACAGGGCGAAAAATACAACCTGGATCAACCAATAAAGGATCGGGATTTCCATCAGGAATTTCGCATTCAGCCAGGCAACCAAGGCAAAAACAAGGGTGGCAATGGCAATGTATTTATATCCTTCGCGATGAATCGTCATATTGTCTGTACGTTTGGTATTTCGTTTGAAAATGGAACTGAAGGCGCGAATTTAGCTTAAAATATGGTTATTGGTAAATCGTGCATGAAAACATACGCATACGCAAAAGCGAAAGGAGCCGCCACCAACAGCGAATCGAAACGATCGAGCGCCCCTCCGTGGCCCGGCATCATGGTGCCAGAATCCTTTACCCCGGCCATTCTTTTCAGTTTCGATTCCAGCAAGTCGCCAGCAGTACCGGCAACTGCGGCACATAGCGCCAGCGCCATCCAGTCGATCATATGATAGTAGGAAGTAAAATAACCCCAAACCGCGGCACCGGCAATAGTAAGAACAGCGCCGCCTGCCGTGCCTTCCCATGTTTTCTTGGGAGAAATCGGAGAGAAAGGCGTTTTGCCGATAAATGAACCAACAAGATAAGCCATGGTATCATTGGTCCAGATCATGAGTATCAAAGCCAACGGGATCACAAGGCTCACGGTACGCATTTCAATCAATAACGAAACAGGCAAAACGATATACAGCAATCCGCCGAAGGCTGCAAAGACTGCCATCAGCGCCGTTTTCTTGCGTAAAGCCGCAATCAGCAACATCAGTACCGGCACGAATGCAATTACGAAAGGATACGCTTTTTCCTGACCCGGAGCAAAGAAGAAACGCGCGAAAAACGCGAGCAGTCCCGCGGCCTGTGTTACCCAAGGCATCCAGGAAGGCCATTCTATGTCAGGAAATATTTTAGGGATCAATCTTAAATATTCCCGCAAACAAAGTACCTGGATGACCAGTGTAAGCACAATAAAATATTGAATCTGCCCAAGCAGGCCAAACATCATAATGATGCAAAAAACAATGGCGCTACCGAGTCGGGTAAAGAAAGTGGGCCAGTTTAAAGCCATAGTAATTTTTTTGTGTGTCTGTTAAGAATTGCGCGCCGCCAGTTCTGCCGGTGTAAAATCGATCGACCAAAATTCTGAAAGTGGGGTGCGGTTTTTCCAGAGCATATAAAATCCGCCAGCCATCACCAACCCACCGACAAGCGGCACATAAACCGGCAATGTACCGCCGTCTACAATTGCCTTCCAAGTGGCATTGTCACGGAATACATAAAGCAGTACTACCTGTAGTCCGTTATTGATCAGATGCGCCAGCATGCTGCACCAGATTGACCCTGTAAGATAATAGATCATTGCCAATAGAATACCGGCAAGCAAGATGGAAACAAAACCATAGACATTAAAGTGGATCAGTGCAAACAACAATGATGTTACTGCCACCGAAAAGAACATGTTGGGCTTTTTGCGGGTGCCATTTACCATATTCATCATGATACCCTGATTGACGGTAAACTTGTGTGCAAAACGCATGAGTACGCTCCGGAACAAAAGCTCTTCGCCAAAAGCCGGAACAATAGCAAATACCAGCACTGCGGCCAGCATTTCGCCCAGGGATCTAAAATTGAGGTAAGCCGCCCAGATCTGGTCGTTCTTATCTTGCATTTCTTTTGCAAAATTGCCGAGCGGCAAAACACGCATCCATTGTTCAATTCCCACAAAGAAAGGAACGGCGCCGAGCATCGTCAGGATGACCCAGAAATATTGAATATTCTTGCCGGCTTTACGAAAACCGAGATATGCGGCCGGTTTCGGATGCGCGAGATAAGCAAACAGCAGGCAAGGCAGTGCAAAAATGCTGATATGCGACAAACATTGCGCCCACATAGATGCACGAATAACCAATGGCGCACTGTGTTCACTGATATTGGTTGCGTCTGTGAGCGTAACGCCAAATACTTTTTGCAGGACGATCGGTAAAACGCCGGCGGTTATCAATGCCGCAGTCATAAAAATTAAACCGATGAGAATCAGCAATTGAAGGTACCATGGGTAGTCCCGCAAATATCGATTGAGCATAAACAGTTGAAAAATTTTCGGTGCAAAGGTAACAGAGTAAATGCGGTGATGCCACTATTTCTGAGTTTGCAGGAAACCGGGTATTTTACCGGGCAGACGAATAGCGTTGCTCGGGAAAAAGAAAAAGTAATGAGTTTGGGTAGATCAACCATTTAGACATTAACATTGTTTTACTATTTTAAAAATGCGTCAACTAACAATCTTTAGTTAATTTTGACTGATTTCCATAACTGTTTAGTGAATGCAAGAAATAGCCGCAGGCCCGCTTCTGAGCCAGATCGATACCCCAGCCGACCTGAAAAAACTAAATAAATCACAGTTGCAGCAAGTCTGCAATGAACTGCGCCAGTTTATTATTGACTGTGTCAGTGTGCATGGCGGACACTTCGGTGCAAGTCTGGGTGTGGTAGAGCTTTCGGTAGCATTGCATTATGTGCTGAATACTCCCGACGACCAACTCGTTTGGGACGTGGGTCATCAGGCTTATGGTCATAAAATTCTCACAGGTCGCCGCAAAGTATTTCATACCAACCGGAAATATGGCGGCATCAGCGGGTTTCCGAAACGCGACGAAAGCGAATACGATGCATTTGGCGTGGGCCACTCCTCCACATCTATATCTGCAGCGCTCGGCATGGCGATTGCCAGTAAATACAAAGGCGAGCATCTACGCCAGCACGTAGCCGTGATTGGCGATGGCGCCATGACGGCAGGTTTGCCGTTTGAGGCGCTGAACCATGCAGGTGTGAGCAACTCCAATATTCTTGTGATTTTGAACGACAATAATATGTCGATCGATCCGAATGTTGGTGCACTAAAAGAATACCTCACTGATATTACCACTTCTCATACCTGGAACCGATTTCGTGATGATGTCTGGAAACTGCTGGGCAAATTGCCTTATGGCGATCTGCAACGTGAAATGGCATCTAAAATGGAAGCGAGTCTGAAAGGAATGGTGTCTAAAAGCAGCAATCTTTTCGAAGCTTTGGGCATGCGTTATTTTGGCCCGATCGACGGTCATAATATTCTGAAGCTGGTAGAGACCTTAAAAGATCTCAAAGAAATTCCGGGCCCGAAGCTGTTACACATTAAAACCGTAAAGGGAAAGGGTTATGAACTGGCAGAGAAAGACCAAACGCTCTGGCATGCTCCCGGCACTTTTGATAAGATCACCGGAAAGATCAATAAAAAGGTGGCTGCTATTCCTGAACCACCAAAATACCAGGATGTTTTCGGTCATACGATTATTGAACTGGCTGAAAAAAATCCGCTTATTATGGGTATCACGCCGGCTATGCCTTCTGGCTGCTCGCTGAAATTCATGATGGATAAAATGCCCGACCGCGCCATTGATGTCGGCATCGCAGAACAGCATGCCGTAACACTAAGCGCCGGCATGGCGACTCAGGGACTAAAAGTATTCTGTAATATCTACAGCTCGTTCATGCAGCGCGCTTATGACATGGTGATTCACGACGTCGCGATTCAGAAACTGCCGGTTATTTTCTGCCTTGACCGCGCCGGCGTGGTGGGCGATGACGGCCCTACGCACCATGGCGCTTATGATATAGCATTTATGCGTTGCGTACCTAATATGGTGGTAAGCGCTCCGATGAATGAAGCAGAACTGCGTAACCTAATGTACACTGCTCAACTTCCCGAAACCGATGTACCGTTTGTGATCCGCTATCCGCGCGGACAAGGCGTAATGCCCGAATGGCGCACTCCGATGGAAAAAATCGAGATCGGTAAAGGTCGCAAGATCCAGGATGGACATGATATTGCTATCCTGACGATCGGGCACCCAGGCAACTTCGCCATTAAAGCAGCGACTGTGCTCGCAAAAGAAGGTATTGTGCCGGGCATCTACGACATGCGCTTTGCGAAACCTCTGGATGAGGCATTGCTGCATGAGATCGCGCAAAATTACACGCGCATTGTAACGGTTGAAGATGGCACTATCGTTGGTGGCTTCGGCAGCGCTGTATTGGAATTTATGGCTGCGCATAATTACGCACCGGAAATAAAAATGCTCGGCATACCAGATCATATCGTAGAGCATGGCAAACCGGAAGAACTGCATCGCGAATGTGGTTATGATGCGGAAGGTATTGTAGCCACGGTACGCGAAATGCTAAACACGGCTATTCTCGCAGCGGCTTTAGCAAAATAAGATTTAGAAAAATTAGGATATAGGAACGGCTCGCTAATGCGGGCCGTTTTTTTGGGAAATCTTTACAAGGAGCTTCCCGGTTATTTATTTTATTGTCCGCAATCTCATTTACAGGTTATCCGATTCTTCTTCTCCATACATAAAACCTAAACACAGGCATCGGCGATCAGGAAATCCGTATTTTTTTCTCCTTCAGGCAACCTTCCCGTCGCATGAAGCATATATTTAGGTATAACCACCATGCAACCCAACCTTGATGGACGAATCAAAAGCTATTTCTCGGTGTAAACAAAAAGACCGAAAAGCGCAGCGATTCCTGTTTGATGCTTATTCGAACGGGATGCTGGTGATTTGTCTCCGCTATGTGAAAAACCAGGCAGACGCCGAAGAGGTAATGTTGACGGGCTTTTATAAATTCTTTGAGCACATTGACCGGTTTGTGTATAGTGGTGCGGGAAGTATTGGCGCATGGCTGAAAAAAATAATGATCAATGAGGCACTGATGTTTCTGAGAAGACAACAGCAGTTTTCTTTTGTAGCAGAAGAATATGCCGGCGCCGTATCTACAGAAGACTATTCAATAGCACATTTGTCGGCAACCGAGATACTTGGTTTGATCAGAAACTTACCCGCCGGTTATCGTACGGTTTTTAACCTGTTCGTGATAGAAGGTTATAGTCATAAAGAGATAGCAGCTGCATTGTGTATTTCGGAAGGAACGTCAAAATCGCAATTAAACAAAGCACGCGGCATGTTGCAGAAGATGCTGACAAAAGAATATTGTAGCTATGAAAAACCAACAGGAAGATAAAGCGATACGTGAACGCCTGGCTTCACTGGAAAGTTTTCCGGATGACGTTCGGCCAAACAACGATGAACTCTGGAGCCGGCTTGACAAGGTATTACCACCGCCGGAAAAGAAACGCAGAATACCTTTTCTATGGACAGGCATGGCCGCCTGTGCTGCCGGGTTAATATTGTTTTGCACCATACAGCACACTCCGTCGTCTACGCCTGCTGTGCCGGTGAAACATCAGATGAGTGCTACGGTAAAACATCCTTATCTGCAACCCGAAATACAGGAACTTCAGTCGATCAAACAAACGCAACAACCACCTGCCCACAAAAGAAAAAAAACATTACCGCAACGAACCCCAGTACCGCCAACGCGGACAACTGTCAACAAAAAAGCAGTGGGTGCTTCCCTCGTTTCCATAGGCGGAACGCCGCCGGGTTTTGACGCTTCTATTTCTGATCTCATTGCCTATTAACGCTATCCAATCATCCATTAAAAAGACATTCAATGACCGCAACATTTTACAAAAGCTTTTTTTTGATCTGCAGCTCTTTCTTGCTTTTCTCGTTTGATCTGCCCGCACACTGGTTTGCCGCAGGAAGCGAACCTAAAAAATACGAAATGGGCATCGACAAAGGCGCTGGTCCACAAGGTAAAAATGCCGCGACAATCAAATCGAAAGACAAGCACCCCAACGGGTTTGGCACGCTGATGCAAACCTGTATTGCAGATAAATATCTTGGAAAAAGGATACGCATGTCGGGGTATATGAAATCGGAAAATGTTTCGAACTGGGCCGGGTTCTGGCTTCGTGTAGATGGCACGAACGGGGCACGTGCATTGGCTTTTGACAATATGGGCAATCGCCCGGTAAAAGGCACCACAGATTGGCGCAAATACGAAATTGTACTGAACGTGCCGTTGACCGCCAGCAGTTTTTCTTACGGCGCCTTACTCGACGAAACAGGCCAGATATGGTTTACCGATTTAAATTTTGAAATAGTGGATAATTCCGTTCCGACAACCGGAAGCTGCGAAGTTTGTTCACTGCCAGAGCAACAGCCCGTAAACCTGAACTTTGAAAACTAAATACGTTTATTGACCAAATGAACGCGGTGAATGGCGGGAGACAGCTCTCGCCATTTTTTTCATGACATAATTATCGATTGTCTCTTACCAAAGAGATAATAAAACTGTAAACAAAAAATAACCTACCGCTAATATTAGAATTCTTCTTTTGCCCAAAACAATCAGATGAAGAAACTATACTTAGCACTTTCGGCCCTTGTAGCAGGCATTTCCGCCAACGCCCAAATCACTTTGTTGCAGACTTATACCAACAATACTTCGGTGCCGGTTGGCGCCTACCAGGGCATCACCATGCGTGAAGCAGGTTTCTCCAGCCTTTATTATATTCCCGGAACGCAAATGGAGTTTTTTACCATCTCCGACCGTGGCCCCAACATCGACGCAGGTAGCGCGAACTGTGCAACTACCGGCAACGAAAAAATTTTCCCTTTTCCAGGCTATGTGCCTAAAATGCATCGCCTGAAACTGACTGGCGATAGCATACAGATACTGCAAACCTGGAATATGCGCAAACCAGACAGCACAAATGTCACAGGCTTACCGAACCCCGCCGGCTTCGGCAACGCCGGGGAAATCGCATGGTCTGACACTTCCAATAACTGCCCGAATATGCATACCGTAGGCATCGATTCTCTGGGCCTCGATCCCGAAGGACTCGTAATTGGCGCGAACAATACATTCTGGGTTTCGGAAGAATATGGTACCAGCGTATTGCAGATGAACCAATATGGAAAAATACTAAACAGGTATACGCCATACGGCAGCGGCCCTAACAGAATCGGTATCGATACCGTGCTTCGAAACCGAACTTCTAACCGTGGTTTTGAAGGACTGGCCATTACACCGAACGGCAAGATATACGCATTTATGCAAAGCACGATGGACTTTCCTGTGAGTGCAAAAGATACGACCCGTGTAATGCGCATCCTGGAGATCAATCCGCAAACGAATACCACACGCATGTTTGTTCACCTGAATCCGGGCACCTCCAATGTCAACGGTGATAAGATCAAACCAAAAGATTGGAAAATCGGAGATGCATCTGCTATTAATGACAGTACATTCCTGATTATCGAACACGGTGTGAAAAATGCTAATAATCAGAAGAAAATTTATACACTGAGTCTGTCGGGCGCTACACCAATTACCAACAATTGGATCAATGGTAAAACAATCGAACAATACTATGACAGCACAGGCCTTGCCGCTGTAGGTATCACTGCGTGTAAAAAAACGGTATTCCTCGACCTGATAGCCAATGGCTGGAACCCTGCTATGGACAAACCGGAAGACCTGGCCATTATCAACGACTCTACAATTGCGGTAGGTCAGGACAATGACTATGGTTTTGTAAGCGCCGCCGCTAATGGCATTATTGCAGCAACCAACCTGAAATCTACTATCTATGTTTTTGGTCTCTCTGGCGCTAATAAAATCCCGAATTATGTAGCACCGACCAATACGATCACTTACCCGGTGCCTGCAGTAGTGAATTCGGTAAACGCACAGCCTAAACCGGTAACTGTTTATCCTAATCCGTTGCACCAGGGCGAAACGCTGTATTTCTCTGCGCCTGTAACAGCGATCGTATTTGATATTACAGGCCGCCAACTGGCCGCTATCCACAACGCGACAGCATTCAATACCGCCCATCTTTCTACCGGTATGTACACCATTCGTACTAATGATGGAAATGCGACCCGTTTTGTAGTTTACTAAGCCGAAAGCTGAAGGCCAAAAGCGCAAAGCTGTTTTGTCGGCTTTGCGCTTTTTATATCCTACCATCTTCAAATTTCAAATTCCCGCATTTTCAAATTGCGTTGGCGAATTGTTGAATTGCCAAATTAACCGTGGCATCTTTTTTGTCTAAATAGCGGTAACTTCATAGAGATAAACGCTGACTATGCAAAGACACACGTACGAATCAGGGATTATCGGCAACTGTGCTTACCTGGCGCATGTTCATAAAGACACAAACATTTCATGGCTTTGCTGGCCACGATTCGACAGCAGTTTCATTTTCGGTGCACTGCTTGACACTCAAAAAGGCGGTTCTTTCCAGATTCTTCCGCAAGGCGAATTCCAATCAACACAAGCTTATGTTGAGAATACCAACATTCTTACCACTACGATAGCATGTAAAGATGGCACTTACACCGTCACAGACTTTGCACCCCGATTTCCTCTTTATGACCGTTACTACCGCCCACTGATGCTGATCCGAAAAATAGAGGCGGTAAAAAATAATCCAAAGATCAAAGTTTCCTGCAAGCCGGTTGGCGATTATGGCGCCACCCCGCTAATACCATATATGGGCAGCAATCACATCCAGTTTCAGGGACTGGAACGCCCGTTGCGCCTCACTACGAACATTTCACTCAACAATATTCTCAACGAAGAATACCTGGTGCTTACGGAACCGAAGTATCTTGTTCTTACCTATGGCTTGCCGCTTGAGGCGCCACTGATCGCTACGGTAGAAGATTTTTTAATGCAAACCAAAACCTATTGGCATCGCTGGATCAAAAACACCGGCATTGGCAATATGTATCAAGAGCAAGTAATCCGTTCCTCACTTGCGTTAAAAATTCACCAGTATGAAGATACCGGGGCCATCATTGCGGCAAGCACCACAAGCCTGCCTGAATTTGACGGCAGCGGGCGTACCTGGGATTACCGTTTCTGCTGGCTGCGCGATGCTTATTATATCCTGAATGCTTTCAACAACATCGGCCACTTTGAAGAAGCAGAACAATATTTTCATTTTATAGCTAATGTTACCGTACAAGATAGTGGCCGTTATAACCCGATGTACACCATTACCGGGAAAGCCGACTTCGTGGAAACAATTATAGATCTCGAAGGCTATATGGGCAATAAACCGGTACGCATCGGCAACCAGGCCGTAGAGCACATTCAAAACGATATTTATGGGCAAGTGCTTTTGTCGTTGCTGCCACTTTATACCGACCGGCGGTTTATTTATGAAGAACGTCCTTACTCCGCACGATGGATTAACAACATCCTTAAAAAGATCAACGATACATTAGATGAACCTGATGCAGGTATCTGGGAATTTCGAAACCTGACGCAAGAGCATTGTTATACAAATTTATTTCAATGGGCAGGCTGCCGTGCGGCTATTAAGATGGCCAAACATATCGGCGACCAGGAATTGCTGCACACCGCTAAAAAACTGATGCAAAGGGCAGCGGCTAAAATTGAAGCCTGCTTTGATCCGGAGCGATATGTCTACACACAGGCAATCGGCACCAAAAATTTAGACGCCAGTACGCTGCAACTGATCATGATGCATTACATTGATCCGGAATCGGAAAAAGCGCGCGGACACTTGCGTGCACTGGAAAAAGAACTGAAGGCCGACAAAGGTCTTTTCTATCGTTACCTGCATGCTGATGATTTTGGCAAACCTCAGACTACGTTTCTTATCACCGCATTCTGGTATGTAGAAGCGCTGGCTTGTGTGGGCAGGATCGATGAAGCTATTGAGCAGTTCAATCACCTGCTACAATATTCTAATCATCTCGGTTTGTTCAGTGAAGATGTAGACGAACGCGACGGCAGCCAGTGGGGCAATTTTCCACAGGCATACAGCCATGTAGGACTGATGAACGCCGCCTATAGAATAGCGAAACGCCTGGACAGACCAAATTTTCTTTAGGTCATCTTGCCGAACTTCAAAATGCGTGATTGCCATATGATGAACCCATAAAATTCAACGATCGAAAAATCATCCGTCAAAAAAAATCCCTCTCAGCAATATTGCCGGAGGGATTTTTCATGTTACTGTTGTTGTGAACTTATTGGGTCAGCTTACTTCTTTGAGCGGAATATTCATCAGCGTTCCAGAAGCAGTTGTATGGTACATTTCTGACAGTAATCCTCTTACTTCTTTGTACGAATTTAAGAAATAAGTTGCAGCGGAAACATTGCTGCCCACTTTAATTGTAATAGCATCTTGCGGCATAGCTTTAAACATATCTTCATCGGTATAGTCATCACCAATCGCCATGATAAAATCATATAAATCCCTTTCCAGCCAACGCTTGCTGGCGCGACCTTTATTAACGTTCAGATTTTTTATCTCCAGCACCTTATCTCCTTCCAGAATCTGCAATCCGCGGTCTGCCACAAAATGACGGATATCATCTGTCAATTCATGAGCACGTAATTCGCCCAGACCGGCCTGTGCATTGCGATAGTGCCAGGCCAGCGAATAACTTTTTTCTTCGATATACGCGCCGGGCGTACGATTCACATAAACTGTCAGTACATTTTCGATTTCTTTTTTCCAATCCACATTCAGGTCACGACGGTTCTTCCATGGCTTTCCGTGTTCTTTATACCAGGCGCCATGTTCCGCAATAAAATCGATCGGCAAATGTCCCAGCCAACCCTCCAGTGTTTCGTAATCCCGGCCACTTACAATCACTACATGATTATGCGGATCAGCACTCAGCGATTCCAGGATATGCAGCAGCTGGTCATCTGGTTTTGCATCCTTTGTCTGTTGTTGAAAAGGCACCAATGTCCCGTCATAATCAAGCAGCAGCAGGCGCTTCGCGCTGTGCACATAACTGATCGCTATTTTTTGGGCAATAGAAGGATTGATTACACGAGTAGCCAACGACATCTGGCGCAATTTTACTTCAGCCAGCTTGTCAATAAAATTGGTCACCCAGTTATTGATATCGAAGCGGGAAACAGTTTGTTGCATCGAAGTCATCCGACGTTTCTGTTCATCTTCCGGCATATTCAACGCCTGGTAGATAGTTTCGCAGAAATTCCAGATATCATTCGGATTTATGATCATCGCCTCCGAAAGCTCCCGGGCGGCACCGGCCATTTCACTTAACACAAGTACGCCTTTCTGATCCGTTTTGCTGGCCACATATTCTTTGCTGACAAGGTTCATACCATCACGCATGGGCGTTACCAAGGCGACATCTGCGGCCCGGTACAAGGCAGACAACAATGTCGGAGAAAACGAACGGTAAAAATGTTGTATCGGTTGCCAGCCAAGCATTCCAAACCGACCATTGATCTCACTCACCATCCGGTTCATTTCTTCTTTGATCTCTTTATACTTCGTCACATTATCGCGGGAAGGAACAACCAGTTGTATGTACACGACTTTGCCCCGCAATTCGGGATAACGTTCCAGCATCAGGCTGAAGGCCTCCAGCCGATGAATGATTCCTTTACTATAATCAAGCCGGTCGATGGAAATGATCAGTTTATTATTGTTAGTGAGTTTGCGCAGTTTCTTTTCATTCCTGCGCGTCATGCTTTGCTCCGCCAGCTGCCTGTATTTTTTGTAATCGATACTGATCGGGAAGGCATCAACCGAAACCACCCTGTCTTTTACGTTCAACTCGTTTACCGAACCACTGATATTGGCAATTCTGTTGGCCGCGCTAATAAAGTGTCGCACATCATCATAAGTCTGAAAACCGATAACATCGGCGCCGAACACCCCGCAGAGCAATTCTTTTCGCCAGGGCAACAACCGGAATATTTCGTACGAAGGAAACGGTATATGATTGAAAAAGCCGATACTCACATCGGGCAGTTCGCGGCGCACCATCTGGGGCACCAGCATCAGCTGGTAGTCGTGCACCCAGATAATATCATCTTTGGTTGCAATTTTCAATATTGCTTCTGCAAATTTCTTATTGACTGATCTATAGACTTCCCACTGCTCGGGGTGATAACTGGCGTAAGTGGGGAAATAGTGAAACAGCGGCCAGAGCGTTTCATTGGAAAAGCCCTCATAAAAATCGTTGATCTCCTGTTGTGTAAGGAATATCGGGGCAAGATTCTGTAAGGCAAGATCTGTCTTTATTTTACTCTGATCACCCTCTCCTACCGCACTTCCCGGCCATCCGATCCAGAGATTTTGGTTTTGTTTGTAGATACTCGACAAGCCTGTGGCGAGACCGCCTTCGCTGGTTTGGTAAGTGATAGCTCCGTCTTTCCACGTTAGTTTAACAGGTAAACGATTGGATACTATTATTATGCGTTTGTTCTGGTTCATATAAAGATCTCCTATCAGCATACTTTGCCAAAAAAGTTGTGCCAGCACACTAACGCACACGCTACCATTTAGCCATACAGCTCCAGATGGATGTCTTTTTTATCATATCCCATCCCTACAATACGTTCCTTTGCCTCATCGATCATGGCGCGCCAGCCACACAACATAAATAAAGCGGGGTGCCTTTCCGACGCCAGGTCTTCATAGATCGGATGTACATAACCTTGCTTACCATCCCATTCCTCACGCGATAGCGTTGGATGATACTGAAAACCCGGAATTACTTTTTCCAGTTCTCTCATTTCGTGGGCGTAAAGCAGATCATGTCGCGTACGGCAACCGAATATCAGGTGCAGTTTTTCATGCGGCACCTGGTGCTTGTGAATATAATGAAGCATACTGCGAAACGGTGCAATACCTGTACCGGTGCAGATCAGATAAAGATCGCGGTCTAAATGCTCCGGCAATACAAAAACACCTTGCGGACCGCGCAACGTAAAGTTACTGCCTTCTTGTATTTCTTTAAAAATATAATTGCTGCCTGCTCCGTCTTCCACCAAAGAAATCAATAGCTCAATTTCATTGCTGCCGTCCGGCATCGAGGCAATACTATAGCTGCGCCAGCGCTTATTCCGCTGCTCATGTATCGGAAGATCAAGGGTTACAAACTGCCCGGCCTTAAACGGGAATGTTTCATCTTCCAGACGAATCCAATAACGACGTGTATTGTGCGTTTCCTGTTCGATACGAACCACGGTACCATTCTGCCATTGTGGAATCATGAGCGGAGATTTGATTCAAAATTAAACAGTCAGCAGCCAAAAGTCAAAACAAAAGCTGAAAGCTAAAGAAGCAAGTTACCTCTTACAAATCGAACCCGGCCTTACGACATTCTATAACAAGAAAATTCAGTCAGCTGCGAGCCATCGTGCAGGCATATAAAACGCATCGATTTACTGTTTGACAGTCGGAATCATTTGTTTGCGCTGCACCGAGTCTTGTTGTTTGCGCATCCATTCTTTAAAATTGGTACGGATCCACATTTTGAATTCCAGGTCGGTGGCAGTGCGGGCGTAATCGTAAGGAACAGGATAAGCATTCATAAAATAGGCAAGCGTATCGCCTGTCAGGTTGGTCAGTGCATTCACCAGTTCCGGTGTATAACGGGAGTCTATGAATCGCTGGTCTTCCCAGTAATTGTAATTTTTCTGAAAACGGTAGATGTCTTTACTCTTCTTGGAGAACTGTTCTGCAAGCAATGTAAACGGACTGGAAATAGATCCGCCTTTCTGTCGCGCCAGCGCCCTGGAGTAGGTAGAGCGGCGTGTCAGTGAATCGATCTGGTATTGCGTATAGTTCCTGGTACGAACCGTATATTCTTTCAGCAGATAGCTGGTTACTTCCATTTTAAACGACTCATCGACCACACCCATTGCCGGTGGCATTTTCCATTGCAAGGTTTTGTACCCAATAAAAGTAAATGCAATCGGATCTCCGCTTTTAGCGGCAAGGGTAAATGTGCCATTATCTTCCGTATAGACAGACTGCTGTGTCCGCACATTAATGACGACTACCGGCGAAAGTGCTTTTCCCGAAACCGCATCTGTCACAACACCTCTTAAAGTTTGTGCATCTGTTGTACCGAGGGTAAAAAGAGTAATGATTATAAGGAATAAGTATCTCAAATAAACCGGATTGAACGTGAAATTAAGCGTACATCAATATTTCAGAAAATATAAGAATCGTTTTTGGGATTATTTTAACCGAATCGCACTATTTAGCATCATTTTGACGGTATTTTCCGCAGAACCGGTCCATATTGCCGCGCATATTGCCCTTTTTTATACTTTTGACCCGTCAAAATTTCTAATTCAGATCATGTCAAGTCCATCATTTTACAAACGTCTGCAAGATGAATTGCAGGACATCCAAAATGCAGGTTTATATAAATCAGAGCGCATTATCGAATCAGAGCAAGGCGCTGAAATCATGGTGAACGGAAAAAAAGTGCTGAACTTTTGTGCCAATAACTATCTCGGCCTTTCCTCTGCTCCGAAAGTAATTGAAGCCGCTCATAAAACAATCGACAGACGCGGCTATGGTATGAGCTCCGTGCGTTTTATCTGCGGTACGCAAGATATTCATAAAGAGCTGGAAGCAAAGCTTTCCACATTCTTGGGTACTGAAGACACAATTCTGTATGTAGCTTGTTTTGATGCAAACGGTGGTGTTTTTGAACCATTGCTGGGCGAAAACGATATCATCATTTCCGATGAACTGAACCATGCTTCTATCATTGATGGCGTTCGTCTGTGTAAATCGCGCCGCGCCCGTTACAAGCACAATGATATGGCAGACCTCGAGGCGCAACTGCAAGCGTCTATGGACGCCCGTACCCGCCTCATCGTTACCGATTCTGTGTTCTCTATGGACGGAACGATTGCGCAGCTCGACAAAATCTGTGATCTCGCAGACAAATACGATGCAATCGTGATGATCGACGAAAGCCATTCTTCTGGCTTTATGGGTAAAACCGGTCGCGGTGTGCACGAACTCTGCAATGTTATGGGCCGTATCGATATCATTACCGGCACGCTGGGCAAAGCGCTCGGCGGTGCATCTGGCGGTTTCACCAGTGGTAAAAAAGAAATCGTTGAAATGCTGCGCCAGCGCAGCCGTCCGTACCTCTTTTCCAATACCGTGGCACCGTCTGTAGTAGGCGCTTCTATTGCCGTATTGGATATGCTGAGCGAAACGACTGCACTGCGCGATAAACTGGAAGATAATACCTTGTACTTCCGCAACCAGATGACTGCTGCAGGTTTTGACATCAAACCAGGCACCCATCCGATTTGTCCGGTAATGCTCTACGATGCGGTATTGGCGCAGCAATTCGCTACCCGCATGCTGGAAGAAGGCATCTATGTAATTGGTTTCTTCTACCCGGTTGTTGCAAAGGGTCAGGCACGCATCCGGGTACAAATCTCTGCCGGTCACGAAAAACACCACCTCGATAAAGCCATCGAAGCATTCACCAAAGTAGGTAAAGAGCTGGGGGTAATTAAGTAGTAAGTATTAAATTGTGGTTACTTATCTGTAATCACACCAATCAGAGATACAGCCATCGGTCGTTTTATGCCAGTGGCTGTTTTTTTGCTTTTGAATGACAAAACATGGATAAGCTTTCAGCTTCGCGCTTTAGGCTTTCAGCTTTTGTTTTAGTATTTTCACACGTCAAAAAGTGATACGCGTTTTAAAACAGCGCCGAAGAAAAAATCATCACACAAAAAAGAGATTTTGTGAAAGCAATTATACCGGTCGCCGGAGCAGGCACCAAATTAAGACCACTCACATATACACAGCCTAAAGCGCTGATTCCGATTGCAGGCAAAACCATTTTGAGCGTGATTGTGGATCAGTTGCTGGATGCAGGCGTTACAGAATTTGTATTTGTCATCGGTTATCTCGGTGAAAAAATTCAGCGCTATATCGCCAAAACGTATCCGGAACTTTCTTACACACTGGTCACACAGAATGATCGTCGTGGCACCGGCCATGCCATATGGCTGACGCGCGAAGCCATCGGCAATGATGAAGTACTCATCGTACTCGGCGATACGATCTGCGACTACAATGTACAGGAGTTTCTGAATAAAGAAACATCGCAGATCGGTGTCCGCAAAGTAGATGACCCGCGCAGTTTCGGCGTAGCGGAACTCGACGACAACGATCATGTGATGAAAGTGGTGGAAAAACCATTGATCCCAAAATCGAATATGGCGATGGTGGGCGTTTACTATATTAAAGAAACCAATGCACTCTTCTCCGCGCTGGACAAACATTTATATAAACGCGGCGACGAAGACGGTGAATATCATCTTACCAACGCGCTGCAGCAAATGATTGAAACGGGCATCCGCTTTGATGCCTATCGTGTCAACAACTGGTTCGACTGTGGCAAGAAAGAGACACTGCTCACTACTAATGCCACTTTGCTGAAACAGCTCGACGATGGCAGCAATGACTATGCTCAATACATCCAGGACGGCACCGTTATCATACCACCTGTAAACATCGCAGAAGGCTGCAATATTCAGCATTCTATCATCGGGCCAAATGTAACGATCGGTGAATACACGACCATCAGCGCATCGATTATCAAAGATTCTATTATCGGCTCTTATGCCCAGCTGGAAGAAGTGGTGCTCCACTCATCCATCATCGGCAACGACGCATTTGTACGCGGCATGAGCCAAAGCCTCAATATCGGCGACAATACCGAAATCGACCTGGGCTAAGAAAAAAGCTTAAGGCAGAAAGCACAAAACTTACAATGGTAAACGCTACGCTTTCTGCCATTTTTTTATCAATCATCGACGACTCTTCAATAACCAAAAATGGACGGATTCAAAAACCGTATTACGGAATTATTCGGCATTCAGTATCCCATCATACAAGCGGGCATGATATGGGCTTCGGGCTGGAAACTGGCGGCTGCTGTCAGCAATGCAGGCGGCCTGGGCATTATCGGTGCCGGAAGTATGTATCCCGAAATTTTGCGCGAGCATATACAGAAATGTAAAAAGGCCACCAGCAAGCCTTTTGCGGTTAATCTCCCATTGCTGTATCCGAATATCGAAGAACATGTCGGTATTATTCTCGAAGAAAAGGTACCGATCGTTTTTACTTCAGCAGGCAATCCGAAAACATGGACGGCAAAGTTGAAAGCGCAAGGGATCATTGTGGTTCACGTCGTTTCCAGTGCCAAATTCGCACGCAAATGCGAAGAAGCCGGCGTAGACGCGGTGGTTGCGGAAGGCTTTGAAGCCGGCGGCCATAATGGCCGTGAAGAAACAACCACGCTCTGTCTTATTCCTGCAGTTCGTGAAGCCATCAAAATCCCGTTGATTGCAGCCGGCGGTATTGCTACGGGCCGGGCAATGTTTGCGATGATGGCGCTGGGCGCCGAAGCAGTACAAATGGGGAGCCGTTTTGTATGCAGTCCGGAAGCATCCAGTCACCAGGCATTTAAAGAAACAATCGTAGCTGCTAATGAAGGCGATACTATGTTGTCTCTAAAAAGACTTACTCCCGTCCGCCTGATAAAAAACGATTTTTTTAAGCGGGTACAGGAAGCGGAAGAGCGTTGTGCCACAACCGATGAATTGCAAGAGATCCTGGGCCGCGCACGCGCTAAAAAAGGCATGTTTGAAGGAGATCTGCAGGATGGCGAATTAGAGATCGGGCAGGTAAGCAGCATTATCCGCGATATAAAACCGGCAGGACAAATTGTGGCGGATGTATGGAACGAATTTAAGGCTACGGCGCAAAATCCGTTTGGGTTTCAGGCCTAAGCGCTATGTTTAAGAAACTGCACTTCTATTCTATATTATAAGGTTCGCTATTGCGAACCTTTTTAGTTTCCTTGTCATATGCCAATTTATATCAGCCAAACAGCAAGAGTAATTGTGCATGCAGCTATTCAATCTCAGACAACATCAATACCCCATTGCTTCATGGCATCATTACTAAAAACCTTTATGGTAGCGGGATCCATAATTTTGGCACGCGCCGCTAAAAATCGGTTAAGATGATCACCATACATACGCTTCAATCGCACCGGATTCAGTTCGTTCATTTTTCCCCAATGGAAGGTAAACGGAATGTTCAGCTGCTCTAAACGATTCCAGACAGCAGTATAAAACTGTTGGGTTGCCTGCGATTGCACGCCATCCAATTCCAACACACAACTCACGGGCGCGAAATGGGTAAATGCCATTGTAGCTTTCGATGATTTCACAAACCGGAAGGCAAACAAACCGGCAAACGGTCCGGCGGTTTTATTGATATCGATCAATGCCGTCGCCACATTTTGCACCTGCGCCACCGGGATAGCAATCGCCGCACTAGAGACTTTGCCTCTGATTGTGGTATTATTAAAAATCTCACCCAAACGGCCAAATTGCTTTTCATAAAGCGTGAGGCTTGCGGACAATACTTTATTAGCAACAAGCGGAATAGTGCCCGGCAAGAAATCGGCGATTCTGCCAATAAAAGCCGGAGCATCATCGCCCGGCCCGATGCCTGCGCCATTTGGTTTTGGTGGTGTATAATCGTTGCGATAAGGTCTTTTATACATGGTTGTCATATACGCGCCTTTATCCAGATCATACGGATTGAGCATGGTCTGAAAATGAAAAGGCTTCTCGGTTGTATAAGGCAGTCTGGGGTTTTTGAAATCCAGTGCAGTCACCATTTGTGTCCAGGAAGCATCGTAAGGCACCCGTCGCAAATAAGCTTCCAGCAAATAATCGTCTTCTGTTTCCAGCAGCACGCCGTGCACAAAACCAAAGGAACCAAAGCTGACCAATGCCGCGTAAAAAGCTTCGTCGTCGCGCACCAGTGTGGCACCCAATTTATCGGCAAAGGAGTCAATCAAAACCGGATAAGATGCCCGTTCCAGCCAGATATGTTTATCGGGACCGGTAATAATATGCAATCCTGCCACGGCATCTTGTGTAGCCCCAAATCCAATAGCCGCCCCATGTGTACCTGTTGCTATGGCACCCGCAATCGTCTGTCCGTTACTTGCACCACAGGCAGAAAGTGCCAAACCTTTTTGATGCAGAAAATCATTGAGTTCCCAGATGCCGGTGCCGCACTGCGCCAGGCAAAGCTTTTTTGGGTCACCTTTATAGAGCGGTGAAGCACTAGCGGCTGTAATCGTAAAACGGATATTAAGCAGTTTCGTGTTCAGAATAATGCCCTTAGTTGCCGCCACTGGCGATAAAGACCAGTTTCCGCCTATGGCACGCAACGATATATTTTTCGCAATCGCGTCTTTTATGATTTGCTGAATGCCTTTGGTGGTATCATTATAGATCTGTAAGGGCGAACCAACGGTCTCATTGGCAAGATCATAATAATCGGCGACCGGTTGTGTAATATTCAAATGCTGGTTGCTCCAGGTCAGCGGACCGTGTTTCAGGATTTTCATACGCGGCTATTATGTGGTGGTTGCGAAAAAATGATTTACAAAGAATCGGTGATGGTGCAAGGTTTAGCACATTTCCAGTACACAGTTGCCGGACAGTAAATACCTAATGTAACCACCGACAGCAGGGCATTTCCGAAGTTAACTTTAAAGCGAACCTCCGAAACACCTAAAACGCCGAGCGAATCGCAAACCGGCGTCTGTATGATCTGTGGCTTATTAACGTTGCCCCAGAACAGGCTGTACACTTTTTTATGATTCGGATAAATATCGTCGGTAGATGGCTGTGCATGTGTAGCAACGCGGTAAGAATAACAACTGCTGAAACAAATACAGCAACTCAATAATGACATGGTGATGTATGTGCGAAAACGCATGAGTTAATATTTTAATAAATATAATAAATTTAATCACCTATGTTTTGATTTTTCGCCATCATCAGAAGTGGCGCCGTTGATTATGGGTTTTTACACAATTTGAGCTATTGCATCTCTACGCGCCTACTTTTGCATGTCCAAAAAAATAGACGAAAAAGTAGTCTAAACCAGATCGCTTCATCGTTTCGACGATCGCTCGATTAAGCTGATTTGCCGCTGTGCTGTCGGGCAAAAAATTCGAAACCAACCTTTTTTCTACATTGCGATTTGACAGGAATCGAACACATTATTTTAATCCGTACGAGCAGCGGCCGTTGCGGGCAAACACAAAAAGCCGGAGGCTCGAAGCCTCCAGCTATTGATTCAATCAAAAAACAAACAAATTATCAATCGCAAAGCAAATGCCGGCAGGCTTTGTGCCTTATGCTTTACGTTTTAAGCCTTAAGAGCGGTCCCAGAACATCGGCGGCTGAATGCCGAGTGCGCGCAGGTACACAAAGCCCTGGCCACGGTGATGGATTTCATTATCGATAAAGTACAAGATGGTTTTAAACCCGGGATTTTCATACTGCCCGAAAGCCAATTGCACTTCCTGAAAACGTCCTTCCGGAATTTGTCCCCACAGATCATTGATCTGGCGCGTGATTTCATCCCATTGTTTCAGGACTTCTTCTTTGGTTTTGCCTTTAGAATGCATGCCCAGTTCGCCAAAAGTTTTCCATTCATTCGTTACAATACCGTAAATGCCAGGACCGGCCATTTCCATCATTTCATTTACCAGTTCAGCAAACGGACGCATACCACCGACCGAAAAACTGAAAAATTCCTTTTCCGGAAATGCTTCAATCGTCTTGCGCGTCAGTCTGCGGTGACCTTGCCATTGTTCGAGAAAATCGTTAGCTGTCATTACTGTTGCGACTGGCGCAGTCATAGTCTTGTTTTCCATTGCTTCAGCAGTTTTGTTTTTATGAGATTTTGATTTCTGATACAAAGTAAAAACCGGCTGGTGACAGCCTTATGTCAACAAGTTTTTTTTGAGCAAAAAATATTTCGGCAAGAAACTCAAATCGTGCATCATTAAATCGGGTTAAACATGGCGTATTGTGCGCGGTCTGACATGACCATTGAACAGCACGGGCCCAACTTTATGATTTTGACTTTTGAATTTTGAATTTTAATCTTTGCTTATGGCCAAACAACACACGGTGCAAATTCCCCGTTCTGCTTTTGAATTTCTGAACATGCTCCAGAAAAACAATAACCGCGAATGGTTTAATGAACATAAAGACATTTATCTTGGGGAAACCGGGAAGATAGAGGCCTTTGCAGACGCCTTATTGCAAGCTTTAAGCAAGCACGATGAGATAGAAACCTTATCCGGTAAAAAAGCATTGCACCGCATCTACCGCGACACCCGTTTCTCAAAAGATAAAACGCCTTATAAAACCAATTGGAGCGGCAATTTCACGCGAGCTACCAAGTACCGTCGCGGCGGTTATTATTTTCATATCGAGCCGGGCAACAGTATTATTGCCGGCGGTTTTTGGGCGCCTAATAATGACGACCTCAAACGAGTGCGTGACGACATCGCTTTTGATCCTGCGCCGCTGCAAAAAATATTAAAGAGCAAAACGTTCGTGCACACCTTCGGCGAGTTAAAAGGCGAACAATTAAAAACTGCGCCAAAGGGTTTTGACAAACAACATGAAGCCGTTGACCTGCTGCGCTTCAAACAATATTTGCTGATTCGACGTTTCTCGGACAAAGAAGTATTGAGTCCTGATTTCCTGGAGCAAGCCAACCAGACGTACAAAAACATGCGCCCGTTTTTTGACTACATGAGCGAAGCACTGACCACGGATGGGAACGGGGAATAATTGGTATCGACAACTGCAAATTTGCGATTGAAGATTGAAGATGCTATACGTTTCGAAATTAAAACGGTAATGTTTGTTACCTTATCTATATTTTTTGCGCAACACCGATAATTTTCAGTTTTCATTCAGATTTGCCCGCAAGCTTGCGTCCATTGTTTCAAACGCATCACAAAAACAAAGCATGCTGCTCAAACACCAATTTAGTTATCTGCTCTTCGTATTGGCCAGTACAGCCTTTCTTACCGCCTGCGATCCTCCGAATAAAATAGCGCACCATTCAAAAGCTGGTCTCTCATTTTTTGTATTAGGCGATTGGGGCAATAAAGGTGGCGGCGCGCAAATTCCCGTAGCAAATGAAATGATCGCACAGAGCGCTGTCTATCATCCTTCGATGATTCTTACAGTAGGCGATAATTTTTATGAAGACGGCGTTAAAAGCCTTCAGGATGAGCATTGGCAGCTTTCTTATGAAAATGTCTATAAAGACCTCACGAAAAAATACGCCTGGTATGTGGCATTGGGCAATCATGATTATCGTGGCAATGTAGATGCCGAGCTGCAATACCATACGGTCAATCCCAACTGGAACATGCCAGCGCGGTATTATACGTTTGTAAAAAACATCAGTGATAAAGTAAAAGTGCGTTTTGTTGTGATCGACAGCGATCCTTATGCAGACGACTATTATACCGATCCGAAATACAAAGGCGTGTTTGCGGGACAGGATACAGCGGCACAAACACGTTGGGTAAAAGAAACGCTGGCATCATCAAAAGAGCAATGGAAAATTGTGGTGGGGCATCATCCGATTTATTGCCTGAAGCCGAAAGCGGGCGAAACGGAAAGCCTAAAAAAGGCCATGGAACCGCTTTTCAAAGAGTATGGCGTACAGGCTTATATCTGCGGACATGATCATATCATGCAATACCATACACCAGCCGGCAAGACAGCTTATATCATTTCCGGCGCCGGCGCCAAACCTACACCAAAGGAAAAACCGAAAGAAAACTTCACTGTTTTCTCAGCAGGCGTACCGGCTTTCACAGCTGTTACGATGACAGAAAACGAACTTCAATTCAGTTTTATCGATACCACCGGAACGATTGTTTACCACAACTCCATTAAGCAATAGCGATTCTGTATTAATTGGGGTGAGTAATAGCGGGCGACGAAAGTTGCTCGCTTTTTTGTTGTAGACAAAACTAATTTAAAAGGTCATTTAACACAAAAAAGCCTTTAGAAAATCTCTAAAGGCTAATTGTCGGGACGACTGGATTTGAACCAGCGACCCCTTGCACCCCATGCAAGTGCGCTACCGGGCTGCGCTACGTCCCGAAAAAATTCGGGACCAAAAGTATAAAAGCAGGTTGATACCTACCAAATTTTTCTTCGACTTTAATATAAGTCCGCCGTAATCAACTTCAAAAATTCTGATCTCGTTTCATTCTTTTCAAACTGGCCGCTGAATGCAGAAGTAGTAGTGACGCTATTTTGCTTTTGCACGCCACGCATCATCATGCACAAATGTTTGGCTTCGATGACCACTGCTACGCCCTGCGGATTCAACGTCTCCTGGATGGCGTCAAGGATCTGGTGCGTCATACGTTCCTGCACCTGCAGGCGACGTGCGAAGCAATCTACCACGCGGGCAATTTTACTCAGACCGGTGATCCAGCCGTTTGGGATGTAGGCAATATGCGCCTTGCCGAAAAATGGCAACATATGGTGCTCGCACAAGGAATATAATTCGATGTCTTTCACAATCACCATTTCACTGTAAGACTCATGAAATTTGGCAGAGTTCAGCACTTCACGGGCATCCATATGGTAACCCGCAGTGATGTACTGCATCGCTTTAGCAACGCGCTCCGGTGTCTTAAGCAATCCTTCCCTGTTTACATCTTCACCTAGCAATTCAATGGAAGATCGGTAATGTTCCATCAGTTTATTGGTGATATCTTCGTCGTAATGTTCTGTTTTATGATATGCCACGAGTATTGTCTGATTAAATAATTAAAAACGGTTATCCAATTACGACTGTTTTAAGGTCGCGGTTTGCGCCTAACCAAAATATTCTACATATATGCGCGGCGTTTCGTAGAGCTTAATACAATGCAGTTGGGCGCCTTTCTCTGCAACATGCGGTTGTAATTCGTTCCAGATCCCGATCGCAAAGTTTTCAGCGCTGGTAAATTTACCTTGCATGAAATCAACATCCATATTCAGGTTCCGGTGATCGACACGCTCCACAATTACGTCTTTAATAATATCGCCCAGCGTTTTTGCATTAAATACGAAACCCGTCTCCGGATGAGGTTCACCTTTTATGGTCACATGCAATTCGTAATTATGACCATGCCAGTTAGCATTGCTGCATTTGCCAAATACCTCCAGGTTTTGGGCGTCCGACCAGCCTTCGTTATATAGTCTGTGTGCTGCATTAAAATGCTCCACACGCGTCAGATATACCATTTTTTAATTTTATACAGGCAAAATTACTGTTAGTAGCCGGTTTGTCAAAAAAGTGCTTAATTCGCAAACATGAAACTATTGCTCGCCGCCGCTACAGCGCCCGAAATCAGCCCTTTTATCAGTCATCTCGAACAAAAATGGGCATCTCCAGATCCCGGCGTATATAAAAAAGACATTCACGAGATCCATATTTGTGTGACCGGTGTCGGTTTGGTCGCGACGACCTATGCAGTAACCAAAGCATTACACCGGCATTCTTACGATTTTGTGTTGCAAGCCGGCGTAAGTGGCAGTTTCGACACTACTATCGATTTAGGTCAACTGGTTTTGGTGCAGTCGGAACAGTTTGGCGACCTCGGTGCGGAAGATCATGAAAATTACCTTGATATTTTCGATATGGGTTTGTTACAACCGGAAGCATATCCTTTTACCGATGGCAAATTGGATACACCGCTCCATGAAATCCCATTCCCTTTTAAACTACTGACAGTCAGCGGAATTTCAGTAAATACCGTAAGCGGTCATGCAGCTACTATTGCCATGCGCGATCATAAATTCGGCGCTCAGGTGGAGAGTATGGAAGGAGCCGCATTGCACTATGTTTGCCTGCAGGAGCATGTTCCGTTCGCACAGATACGCGCTATTTCGAATTATGTAGAACCACGCGATAAAAGCAAATGGAAGATGAAGGAAGCCATCATAGCTTTAAACAAATGGTTGATAGATTTTTCTGCGTCGCTGTAACGACTACAAAGCTGTTACTTTGCAACGCCGAAGGATTTTAACGCTGTAAAATTTGAGAAAGCAGGCAGGCGATTGCGGATAGCTTTACCAATCAGCAGGAAGAACAACTTCGCAAATATTCAATAAACAATTTTCAATTTACAATAGATGAAACTCACGCTAGGCTTTAGTCCCTGCCCGAACGATACATTTATTTTCGACGCAATGGTTAACGGCAAGATCGATACACGTGGTTTGTCGTTCGATTATGTGCTGGAAGATGTGGAAACGCTGAATCGATATGCAGAACAAGGCAAACTGGATATTACCAAACTGAGCTATAATGCTTTCCTGAAAACGGTGAATCAATACGCGTTGCTGCACAGCGGCAGTGCACTTGGAAAAGGTGTCGGGCCGATGCTGATTGCAAAACAACCTTTGGATCTGAACAATATCGCCGATTTCAAAATTGCGATTCCGGGTGTAAATACAACAGCTAATCTTTTACTGACATTGGCTTTTCCGCAAGCAAAAAACAAAACCGAAGTAGTATTCAGCGAAATCGAAGCCGGCGTCTTGAACGGTACTTATGATGCGGGGTTGATTATTCATGAAAGCCGTTTTACTTACGCACAGAAAGGCCTGCATAAATTGATCGATCTCGGCGACTGGTGGGAACATACGATGCATGCGGCGATTCCGCTGGGCGGCATCGTGGTGAGGCGTAGTTTCGATAAGGAATTGTGTGCCACTGTCGATGCGGTGATTAAAGACAGTCTCGCCTATTCCTGGAAACATTATCTGCAGCTCAGCGATTTCGTAACAGCACATGCGCAGGAAATGGAAGAGCAGGTAATGCGCCAGCACATTGAACTCTATGTAAACGATTTTACCACCGACCTCGGTACAGTAGGCCGTCAGTCGATCGAGACATTGTTCGATGCGGCACAGAAAGCAAACCTGCTGGAAGCCGGCATTCCACAGATATTTTATTAGGCAGAAAGCGCAAAGCCAACGCTAAAAAAAAAGATAGAGGTGCGCATACTGCGCCGCTATCTTTTTTTGTACTGCCTCACGCCGATCATCTGACTGGCTCAATAAAATAAGCCTGCAGCGTCTCAACCGCTGCAGGCTTTTCTAAACTTACCGATCAGCACGCTTAGCAGTGTACCCACCAGTTTTTTCTTTCGACCTTCAAATTTTAACCGCCTAAGTTATACTCCGGAAAAAAGTATAGCGCAGCAGCATTTCCAAGGCCAGCGAAATAATTGCAATCAGTGCAAACGGGAAGAACAACTCTGCATAATGTTTATAACTGCTGATCTCGACTTTTGTTTTCTCCAGTTTATCGATGTCCTTATAAATGGCCGCCAGCGAAGTATTGTTTGTAGCGCGATAAAATTTGCCGCCTGTTTCGTTCGCAATTTTCTTCAGCGTCGGCTCGTCCACATCTACTTTCATCATTTGTTTGGTGGTAGTACCGTCTGGCATTTTTACAGGCATTGGCGCTTCTCCGATGGTGCCCACGCCAATCGTATACACGCGTATTTTGTATGCTTTTGCAATATCCAATGCTGTTTCCGGCCCGATGATCCCTGTGTTGTTCACCCCATCTGTGAGCAGGATAATCACTTTGGTTTTACCATCGGTTTTGCGGATACGGTCTACGGCTGTAGCCAGGCCATTACCCAGAGCAGTACCATCTACCAGCACCCCACTCTGCACTTCGCTGATCTGTTCTTTTAAAACGTTATGGTCAATCGTGATCGGGCATTGCGTAAAGCTTTCTCCTGAAAAGATGACCAAGCCAATACGATCTGTGGGTCGCTGATCCACGAAATCGATCGCTACTTTTTTGGCAGCCTCGATACGGTTTGGCTTCAGATCTTCTGCCAGCATACTCCCCGATACGTCGAGCGACAATACTATATCGATCCCTTCACTGTCTATAGATTCGGTTACATTGCTGGATTGCGGACGTGCTAATGCTACCGTAAGCGCTATCAGCGTTATCACACGCAACACATTCAGCACCGGGCGAAAACGCACTTTTGCACTAGGTCTGATGTTTCCTAAACCCTTTAAAGTAGTAAGGCGCAGCGAAGGTGTATTTTTTTTGCTTCGGTTTTGCCACCAGATCATCAGGGGGATGAACAACAGCAATGCAAAAAACCAGGGATGCGCAAAACTCATATGTTTCCAGTCTAAGAGTGCCTTCATATCCTATTTCGTTGTTGTTTCAGTGATGACCAATTTCGTTGTGTTCACAAATTCCCGGACCGATTCCATTGCCTGCATATGCTCCTGAGGTAATGGCTGAGCTTTCGCAAATTTTGCCAGATCTGCCATACGTAATGTATTTGACAACATGCCCTGATAAGGTTGCATATCACTACGCAGTGCCGCTTTATAAAGCAATTCATCTGTCGTCAGTTCCATTGCCGGTGTCTGGAAACGTTTTTCGATATAATCGCGGAGGATATCCGTCAGCTGCACATAATATTCTTTCACCTGGTTGTTTTGCCAGAGTTGTTTCTGATCCAGCTCCGTAAGCAGTCGGTTGTATTTCTCCTGTAAGGTTTCCAGCGGCGCTGCAGGTTTTATTTCCGGAGCCGGAGTTTTCCTGTTGCGAATAAAATACTGTACTATAAAAATGAGCAGAACGAGGAAAACAATACCGCCGATGATCAGCCAGATATAATCTTTCCAACTCGACTTCACCATTATAATACCCTTGATCGGCTTGTATCCTTTCGTCGTATCTACAGCCACGGTTTGCACCAACAGCTGAAACGAATCAGTAGCTACGGTATAACTGCTGCCACTGTTGGGTATGGCCGAAAACAAAAACGAAGGCACCACAAAACTTCCGGAATCAAAACCGGTTACAGACAGTCTTTGTTTCAACGTAACCAGGTCGCCCTGCTTTAATGTATCGATCTTGCCTTTTTCTACTACCTCCAGATGATTGAATGTATCAGGGATTTCTGCCCATTGCAGTTTTCCCTTCATCTGGTTGTACTGGGCTTCAATAAATATATGCGCTTGATCGCCGACCGTTATATTGGCCGCATCAATTTTGGCATTGAGCTTTACATCGCCGTTTTGCGCGAAACTGAAGTAGCTGCAAAAAATAAGGGAAATAAAAAGAAAAAATCGGGAGACAGGAGGCATATTCCGGGCCATATTCATAATTATCTTCCTTTAAAAAATCCTTGTAACACTTTTACATAATCTTCGTCGGTACGTACCCGCACCAGCGAAGCGCCGCTCTTACGAAACGACTGTTGACAATACTTTTTCTGTTCTTCAAATGCGGCGCCGTATTGATAGCGCACTTGCTTGTCATCGGTATCCAGCCAGCGCATTTCATTACTTTCGGCATCTTTCACCTGTATCAATCCCGCAGCAGGCAATTCCTGGTCGTGACGATCATAAACCTGGATGCCCACAATATCATGCCTGCGGGCGGCCAATTGCAGGGCTGCATCATAGGGTTCGCTGATAAAATCGCTGAGCACGAAGGTGATGGTCCTTTTTTTCAACGCATTGGTCAGGTATTCCAAAGCCGCATTGACATTAGTGCCTTTGCTGTTTTCCGATGGCTCCAGTGCAATCAATTCACGGATGATACGCAGGATATGACTGCGCCCTTTTTTCGGAGGAATGAATTTTTCTACTTTATCAGAGAAAAAGATCACGCCTACTTTATCATTATTGGTAGCCGCAGAAAACGAAATCACCGCACTCACTTCGGTAATAAGATCCCGTTTCAGACGCTGTTGGGTGCCAAACAATGAACTACCGGAAACATCAACCAGCAACATCACGGTGAGTTCTCGCTCTTCTTCAAATACTTTTACAAATGGATGAGAGAAACGGGCCGTCACATTCCAGTCGATCGCTTTCACATCATCACCGGGTGCATATTCACGCACCTCGCTAAAAGACATACCACGCCCCTTGAATGCCGAATGGTATTCGCCGGCAAAAATATGGTTGCTGAGTCCTCTTGTTTTGATCTCGATCCGTCTTACGCGTTTCAGTATTTCCGCTGTTGTCATCATTGCTGTACAGTCTGTTTAAAGCCTGAATCAGAAAACCGTCATTTTACAAAAGATAAAACACTTTTATGAAATGACGGTCTTTATATAAAACGTTATGCTGTTACGTTGCTTTTAGCAATCACATTTTTGAGGATCGCTGCCATTTTATCTGCACGTTCCTGCGCTTGTTCTGCCGTCCACACCAGGCTGATCGCCGAAGAGATACAACGGCTGATGATCTTGTCGCTGATCGGGAATGGCTGATTGGAATAATGCATGATTCCTTTTTTCTGCTCTTCAGGGAAGCGATTGAGCCAGGCACCGTTTTTCAGGTGTTCCCATTTGCGGATATAATGCCAGTTATTATCGTACCAGTAGAAATTACCCATAATGCCGGCTGCAGCGAAATCTGCAACTGCCTGGCGTGCCATATCTTCCGTTGGCAGGAAGAAAGAAAGATGGGTACCGGTATCGCCTTCCGGATCGGGAATGACGCGAAACGTCAGACCTTCTACATTTTTCAGCGTATTGAAAATAATACCGTGGTTGCGTTTCTGGATTTCGAGGAATTCATTCAAACGACGCACCTGCGCCAGTCCTACTGCAGCGTGCAGCTCGGAGATACGGAAATTATAACCCAGGTATGGATGCAGATCTGCACCACGGTCCTTACCTGCGTGGTCATGACCATGATCGCTGTAATGGTCTGCTTTTTTATAAATGTCTTCGCTGTTGGTAAGTACTACACCGCCTTCCGCGCAAGTAATAATTTTTACGAAGTCAAAAGAGAAAGTACCTGCATGACCGATAGTACCGAGATACTTGCCTTTGTACTTACCGCCAATTGCCTGGCAGGCGTCTTCCAGCAGAATCAGGTCGTGTTTTTCGCAAATAGCTTTCAGTTCGTCGAGACGCGCCATACTACCGCACATATGCACTGGCATAATTGCTTTGGTGCGCTCTGTCACGGCTTTTTCCACGGCTTCAGGGTCCAATGTCAGTGTTTCATCAATATCTACCAGTACCGGAATAGCACCTACGGAAATAACGGCTTCAAAACTGGCCACAAAAGTAAAAGAAGGCATGATTACTTCGTCGCCGGCACCAACGCCGAGTGCTGCCAGCGCGGTAGTAAGTGCAGCGGTGCCGCTGCTTACGAGTTGTGCATATTGACTGCCAAATGTTTTATTGATTTCAGCTTCCAGCTCTTTGGCTTTCCAGATGCCATTACGCATACCGTCAAAGCCATAACGCATGAGAATTCCGGTTTCTAATACGTCATTTACCTCTTTGCGCTCCGCTGCGCCAAACAGTTCATATCCGGGCATGATATTAATATTTTAGACCACAAAAGTAGTAGATATGCCTATAGTAGTTACTTAAAATTTTCTGAAAATAACTGGCTGCACATAAGGCAATTGCCTTAGATTTGATCAAAATTTCCATTACTATGCAATACATGCCAAAACTGATTACCATAGCATTGGGCTCTTCTTTGCTGTTTGCCGCGTCTTGTCAGCAGAGCGGTCCAAACAAGGATAAAGGCACCGGCGACACAACTGCGGCCACTGCAACTCCTGCCAACGTCGTTGCGCCAATCAGCATTGCCCCGGTGAGCGCGTCTCCGGAATTCCCGAATGCTTCGCTGGCAATCGCCAAAGTAAGCGCTGCACCGCAAGGCGCCGATTCTTCTAAAGTAAGTTTCGACTTTACGGTGAAAAATTACGAACTGAAATCGCAAACGGCTGATGGCAGTGCTAAACAGTGCAATAACTCCGCTCAGGGTCAGCACATCCATTTCATACTTGACAACCAGCCATATAAGGCGCTTTATGAGCCCAAAAACGAGATAACACTCGCTAATAACACAGAACATTACCTAATGGCTTTCCTGTCGCGCTCTTACCATGAGTCGGTAAAAAGCAAAGGCGCCGGATTGGTGTACCACTTCAAGATCGATGAAAAAGGCAACCTGAAGAAGCTCGATGACCCGAAACAGCCAATGGTATTCTACAGCCGTCCGAAAGGTGACTACCTGGGCGATGACACCAAAAATCTGCTGCTCGATTTCTACGTATGGAATGCTAACCTTTCTGCTGATGGTTATAAAGTAAAAGCTGATATCAAAAACAACGATATGGCCAGCCATGATACTACGATTACGATCACAGAATGGAAGCCAAATTTCATCCAGAACCTCGGTATGGGCAAATCTTCCGTAACACTGACACTGGTTGATAAAGACGGCAAACAGGTAGATGGTCCGAACACTACCGTTACCCGCAATTTCCAGCTGGCGGAGAAAGAGCCGCTGAAATAAATTTTCGATTTCTAAAATATAGAGAAGCCCGCTTGATGCGGGCTTTTTTATTGCTCGCGGCGGGCACAACGGCACGGCATTTATTTTTTTTTACGGTCATCCCGGGGAGCGATGTGGGGACCTGATTTATTGTTTAGAAAAAATTATTTGTTTGTGTCTAATTAAAAACCAAGGAAAAACGAACGTTAAGGGTTCTTGCTCGCGTCATCGCGAGGCACAAAGCGAGCTGCACAATAACGAAACAAACTACCTGTAGATTAATTTGTCGTAACACCATCTGCACAATGACGCGTGGGGTGCCGCCTGCAAAATGTGTTGGTTGCTCGCGTCATCGCGAAGCACAAAGCGAGCTGCACAATAACGAAACAAACTACCTGTAGATTAATTTGTAGTACCCTCATCTGCGCAATGACGCGCGGGGTGCCGCCTGCAAAATGTGTTGGTTGCTCGCGTCATCGCGAGGCACGAAGCGATCTGCACGAAAATGAAACAGACTACCTGTAGATTAATTTGTAGTACCCTCATCCGCGCAATGACGCGCGGGGTGCCGCCTGCAAAATGTGTTGGTTGCTCGCGTCATCGCGAGGCACAAAGCGAGCTGCACAATAACGAAACAAACTACCTGTAGATTAATTTGTCGTAACCTCATCTGCGCAATGACGCGTGGGGTGCCGCCTGCAAAATGTGTTGGTTGCTCGCCTCCTCGCGAGGCACGAAGCGATCTGCACGAAAATGAAACAGACTACCTGTAGATTAATTTGTCGTAACCCTCATCTGCGCAATGACGCGATACAAAATCCGCCGCGACACTTCGCGGCAAGCAACAACGCCCATTACTGGAGACGTTACGCGCAACATGTTTACGACACCGGCAATTTCCCGAATTTCTGCCGATAGGCTTTCGCAAAACTATCACGATTATCGTAGCCGAGTTGTGCCGCAATTTCCTTTATGTTCAGTTGGCCCTCTATCACTAAGGCTTTTGCTTTTTCCAGCTTGATATCTCTGTAATAGTGATAGTATGAATCATTAAATACAGCTCTGAAATTTCGTTTAAAAGTAGAAACGCTCATATTTACCATACGCGCCGCCGTCTCCAGATCCGGGAGGTCATTCAGCTTCTCTTTGATGATCTGCTGATTCAATTTGACCAGTCGTCTTGTATCATCGTGGGCGCAGGAAAATCTTTCGCTATCAGGATGGAGCAATTGGGTCAAAAACACAGACAATAACCGGTAGACGTTTCCCTGCAAATGTATTTTCTGAAAAACAGTATCGGAAACATACCCTCTGGTTTCATGAAAAATAGAAACCATGTTGTTATTGATGTAAGTGGACCCTACAAAGGTTTCCCAATTGAATAAAGGCATATATTTTGCTGCCTGGGCTGCACCCTGCTCCGTTATTAACTGATGGAGCAGCTCTTCCGAAATAATAATACTCATCCCCTTCATGCGGTGGGCTGCAAGCAATGTAAAAGTGGGTTTAAAAAAAGAAGAACTATAGCCAATAAAATATTGATCGCGGGAGATGCTGTCGGGGATATCTGCGCGTAAGCTGTTTGTATCGCTGAAATCAAAATAGGCGCCGAAAAAGCGCTGCGAAGATTCCCACCGAACTGCGATGGTTTTATCCAGCTCCATATCATAAAATATAACGGCAAGCTGATCCTTTACCAATTCTATATGCTCAATCGTGTCTTCCGGCGAACCAAATGCAAATCGGCAATGCTGGTTACCGATTTTCCGAGGTCTGAAAATCTGCATTGCGGGATCGTTGCACCAGCCAGTCAGCCAGTTTCCGGCAAAATCCCAATCAATAACGGTTTCAATTTTCATAGGATATTATGTAGGATTAAGAATGAAATGCCGCTCATGCAATCACAATATTTGAGCCGATTGCACAGCTATATGGCCCGAATGGACGTAATCTAATATATAATTTTATTGTGTTCCCGACAATGGTGATGACCGAGGTCTGCCATTTACCGGTAATTACACGCTATGAACATCATTCCCGGCTTTTAACCTTAGTATAGCCGTATAAACTAAACGGCCTTATTCTTATGAAAAAAACAATACTAGCCTTTGCGGCCCTGCTTCTGTTTGGATCGGTCATCAGGGCACAACCATTTTACAACAAAACGTATTACAACACGTCTCCTTCTGCCGAAGTGTTGAAACCAGTAGACCATGTGAATGCCCAATCTAACGGATCCTCGGTAATGTTGGCGAAATGCGAGGAAACCGGAAGCATCGGTACTAAGCTCGTCCTCACCAAATTTGACGATGCGGGTACAATTCTGTTTCAGCGCCTATGGAAAACGAATATTACGGAAGCACAGATAAGGCCGGACAAGTTGATATTGACAGGCGACAACGGTTTTATTGTGGTGGGGTCGGTATACAGCGATGGCAACACCAATCCTTTTGCAGCCAAATTTACCAGCAACGGCGACCATACGGCTATGGACTGGGCCAGTGAATATGTATGCAATACCGGCTCCTGGGACGAGGGAAGGACCCCAAAAGTAAATATCGTGAAAGTACAAGGCTCGTCTGACGAATATATCATCGTGGCCAACGGCAAACCCGTTGATCCGAGCGTACAAACTTCGTATCCACAGGATGCTGTGATTACAGCGCTCCGCATCAACGGTAATACAGGCAATGTGATCTGGGCCAATAAATATGGTATGCCATTTGCCATGCGCACAGGAGCTACGGCACCTTTCGGATATCACTCACTTCCAGGGGGAACGCCGCCGCTGAATATGATCACCAATATGCCGCATGCTTTAGCTAATGGAAATGGCAAAAGTTTTATTGCAGGTTCCGTCGATTGGGGCATTCAATACGGCCTCGGCTATCTAGGCTTCTATATGGCTATCAACGATGACGGTACCGTCAATCAGGATTATAATTTTATGAACACCTGGTCTCCCAGCGAGCATAACGCTATTTTTGATGACCTGTCTGACGGTACGCTTAATCCGAAATTCATCTTGTCTTACAATTCCGGAAATACCAGTTCTTTGCCCGGCTATCAAGGTGCTTATCTGCAAAAGTTTACTGCGCCTGGCATTATAACACCTGACATGGTGGGCGGACTTCCCGTGGCCGATTATTACACAGAAGGCGGGGATGAATTTTATGCCATGGGCCTCGACAAAAGATACGATGGGCTGCATTATGTTCTATCATCATGGAGCCGCGTGAGCGAAAGCGGTGCTGTTGGTATCCCAGGCATGATGATGATCGATAAAATACCTCCGGCACCCTCCTTGCCACCAGCCGTAACCGGCTACAACAAGTTTGACGTCTTAAATCCAAGCAGGTTCAACAATGTGATCACGATGCTGGCTCTGCCAGACTACAGCATGACACAGGAAAGGTATGTACTGTTTAATAAAGTGACGAAATCAGGAAAAGATGGCGTCAGGATGACGAGCGCCGATGGCAGCCTCCAGGCTTGTGGTTATAAGCCTTCCTCTCTATTGCTGGCCCGGGTTAATTCTGAATTTTCCCCGCTGCCACAACCGCGAACGAACATATTGCACACACTGACGATTAAGTCACTGACTTTAGTAGAACAAGCGATCACGAATGATTATGATAATTGCGATTGGACGCCATTTGCGGGTGATTACTACCGGAAGGCACAACCAATGGCGGCCGATTTAGTGAATCTGTACCCGACTTTGCTACAGGCCGATCAGCAGACAATCACACTAGACATACAAATAGCTGATGCTGCAACACTGGAAATAAAGATAGTGGGCATGAATGGCGCGGTAATACAGCGGCAGCAATTCCAGGGAAATAAAGGCAGCCAGCAATTCCAACTGAGCATACCTACAATTGCTCCAGGTCAATATATGGTGAATGTAAACACCGCAGATGGTAAAATAAACAAACACGTGCTGATCACGAAGCTGTAATATTTGGTACCGATCTCTATCAAAGTAAAAAGAGCTAACTATTTACTCCTATGAAAAAAAGAAGAAGCCCTGGGCTTCTTCTTTTTTTCATACAAGAGTGGGTGGGTTGCCCGTACCATCCTCCGCGCAATGACTGGCCGGGAAGGTCTGTGTAATGGCGGTTATTGCGCGTCATCGCAAGGCACGAAGCGATCTGCACAATAACAAAGCGCACTAAATACAGATTGCTTTACCGTACCATCCTCCGCGCAATGACTGGCCGGAAAGGTCTGTGTAATGGCGGTTATTGCGCGTCATCGCGAGGTACAAAGCGATCTGCATAATAACTAAGCGCACTAAATACAGATTGCTTTACCGTACCATCCTCCGCGCAATGACTGGCCGGGAAGGTCTGTGTAATGGCAGTTATTGCGCGTCATCGCGAGGTACGAAGCGATCTGCACAATAACAAAGCGCACTAAATACAGATTGCTTTACCATATTATCCTCCGCGCAATGACTGGCCGGGAAGGTCTGTGTAATGGCGGTTATTGCGCGTCATCGCGAGGTACGAAGCGATCTGCACAATAACAAAGCGCACTAAATACAGATTGCTTTACCGTACCATCCTCCGCGCAATGACGCAAAACATCAGCCCGTTACTAGACCACTCTCTTCGCCACCGGCGTACTATCCAAATCCAAAATCTGTACAATACCCGGTTTTTTACCAATGGCAATCGTACCGATTTCGTCCTGCATGTTTAACACCTGCGCCCCATTGCTGGTAGCCCATTGCAGCAGGGTTTCCCATTCAATTTGTGGAAAATGTTTTTTCAGCGTGGTTATTTCTGCAAGCACAGAAAGCTGATGATTAGACGAAAGACTATCGGTGCCGATACAGATATCCGCACCTTCTGCCATCAGCATCGGTACATCCGGCAGACGATTTTCAATATACAGATTTGCGTTCGGACAAAGACACCAATAGCTGCTGTACTGGTGCGCCTGCGCTTTGTGCAGGTCTTCTTTGCTCGTACAGGTATTGTGAATAAACACAACAGGACGTTGTGGATTCAGCCATTCGATATATGTTTTCAGGGACGATTTGCTGGAAGGCTCAAAAAAAGAACCATCTATTTTCAGACTGTCGAGCAAATCATTTACTGCGCCGGTTTTATCGATATAAAATTGGTCTTCGGCCGGCGTTTCCTGGTTGTGAATAGAAATTATTTCGCCTGGCTCATGCGCATCAATCAGTTTAAACAAAGCCTTAGAAACAGAATACGGCGCGTGCGGCACAATCGATTGTTTGAGCTTTACACCAGAACTGTGCTGCGCAGCAAACTGATCATATATCCCGCGACTGTACTCAAAACGCTGTAGTGCATTCGCTTCGGAAAACCCGATGCATTCTATAAACGTGTGCACATGCATTTTTCCCTTGCTGCGCAGATCAAGCGTATCCGTTCCGTTCGCAATATCGCCTACAGCTACAATGCCGTTTTTCCACATCGTTTCATATGCTTCATGACGGGCATTTATTTTTTGTTCTTCGGTGAAATCATTGCGGCGAAACATGACACTCTGCAAAAAAGGAATCAGACCGGTATGTTCCGGAATAACGCCTTTCATATGCGACAATTCCATGTGGCAGTGTACGTTTACAAAGCCCGGGGCCAGTACGCCGGTATAGTACTGCGCTTCAGGATGGCCATTGTGATGAATATTTATAATGGTGCCGTCATCGGCAATTTCGATAGCAGTTTGCAGCGGCAACCATTTATACCCGTCGTGAATACGGTCGGCTGTGATGATCATATACGATGTAGTTTGTGCTTATGATATGGCTAATAAAAGAAAAACCCCGTGGTGGGGTTTCTCAAAATTAGTTTTTAAAATGTTTCAGCAGAATGATTTCTCTGTCGGTCAGGAAACGCCATTTGCCGCGGTTCACGTTCTTTTTCGTAAGGCCGGCATACATCACGCGGTCCAGTTTTTCAACTTCATAACCGAGCGATTCGAAGATGCGGCGTACGATGCGGTTTTTGCCGCTGTGAATTTCCAGGCCTATTTCATTTTTAGCGTCGAGATAAGCAATAGAATCCACTTTTACTTCACCGTCTTCCAGTTCCAGACCTGCTGTGATTTTGTCGAAATCAGGTTTAGACAGCGATTTATCGAGCGTTACCTGGTAGATCTTTTTAATCTCATGGCTTGGATGCGACAGTTTCTGTGCCAGGTCGCCATCATTGGTGAGCAACAACAGACCGGTTGTATTGCGGTCCAGGCGGCCTACAGGAAAAAGTCTTTCGGCACCCGAATTTTCTACCAGTTCCATTACGGTTTTGCGGCCTTCCGGATCTTCGGTAGTGGTGATAAATCCTTTCGGTTTATTGAGCAGGATATACACCATGTTTTTTTGCGGCGTCAGTTTTTTACCACCGAGAATCACCAGATCACCGGGTTTTACACGGTAGCCCGGATCCAGCATCATTTCGCCGTTTACTTTCACTTTACCTTTCTTCACCAGCTCTGCTGCATCACGACGGCTGCACTGGCCGCTGTGTGCAATATATTTATTGAGCGTCATAGGGCCTTCCAGCTCTACTTCGCCCCATTTAGAAGCGTTCCGTTTTACTTCGCGTTCGTCGATGTAGTCATCTTCATCATCGTCAAATTCAATCTCTACATTCTTTTTCTTCTTGATCTTCGTCGGCTTTTTCTCGGTAGCATATTTATCGGTCAGCTCCTTGCTGAAGCCTTCGTTTTCATTAGCTACGTAATTTTCGTCTTCCTCTTTTTTGTATCGGCGTTTTTTCTCGAAAATATCCTGATCGCCAAATTTGTTGGAATCGCCGTCATTATCGCCAAACTTGCCTTTCTTACCGCCTTTACCCGCGTCTTTCTTAGCGAATTTGCCATCCTTTTTGTCGAAGCGTTTTTCGCGCTTGTCGTCTCCTTCAAATTTCTTCCTGAATCCGCCTTCTCTTTTTTCAAAGTGTTTTTCACCACCTTCACCATCTTCATATTTCTTGCGGGATGGCTTTTCATCACTATCTCTGTCTTCAAAGCTTTTCTTATAACTCGCTTTTCTATCGGCGAACTTATCGTCTTTGTTGAATTTCTTTTCGCGGTCAAAGCGTTTTTCACCGCCTTCGTTATCGTCAAATTTCTTACGGTAACCACCCTCGCCACGGTCTTCAAATTTCTTTTTGAACCCGCCCTCTTTCTTTTCGAAACGTTTTTCACCGCGGTCTTCGCCGTCAGATTTCTTGCGAAAACCACCTTCACCACGGTCTTCAAATTTTTTCCTGAATCCGCCCTCTTTCTTCTCAAAACGTTTTTCGCCACGCTCTTCGCCGCCTTCAAATCTTTTGCGGAAGGAAGGTTTATCTCCATCGCGCTCCAATTTTTTAGGCCCGTAGCTTTTACGGCTGCCTGCATCGCCTCCTTCTTCTCTGCTTCTATAAGGCTTTTTGAAATCGCCTTCTTTTCGCTCAAAGCGACCGGAATTTTCACGTTTTTTCCCGAATGGCCTTTCTTCTCTGTGCTCACCTTCTTCACGTTTTCTGTAGGGCTTACCGGCATTGTCCTTTTTATCAAAAGAGCCCTCTTTCTTACCATAAGGTTTGCGTGAATCGCTTTTCTTATAACCAGAAGGCTTATCTGATCTCTGGGAACGTGAAGCATCCGAATTTTTTCTCATTACAACTATTTCTATAATAATGTTAAGACGGCAAAGGTACAACGTTTAAAATGCCCATGCACCTTTGATTTGATTGATGAAGGATTATTTCCTAACTTATATTAAATATAATCATTTTACCTGATGCATTTCCGGTGTGTTTATATACTCTTCTTCCTGACGCTGGCGATTTTTACGGAATCGGCGGCTCAAACTTCCTTGTTCAGCACACAGCTCAATCTTTCGATGGGCGCTACCCGCGTGGCAAAGGGCGACTACCCGCAAACGGGTTTCAGCACTTCAGTAAAAGAAATGTACCTGGTAACGGGTGCTATTTATATTGAAGGCGGATTCTGTACTTCTTTTTTGAACAGCCTCCAGAAAACAGATGGGGTTTACCATGCTCACCAGGCGACCTTGCTCACAGCTCCTGTTGGCGTAGGCTTCTATATGGGCGACGACCGGTTATATCTCAATTTCGGTGTTGACTTTCTGACTGGCATTTATACAAACACACCAAAAGAAATTCCCGACCCGAGACAATGGGTGATTGGGTATATGCCGGAGTTTGGTTTTTCGTTGAAAGTAGGCCGCTATCACAAGCGGGGCTTTGGCTTGGGCATGATGGGCCGCATCTTGCTGATTCAGTCCGCAGACTCAGGAGAAAGCAATAATCCGCATGTCGGCTTCGCTGGTGTGGGTATCGTTTTCCGCTTCTAAGGACGCTTTTGAAAAAAAATTTTCAATTTTCCTGTAACTTTTTCCGCAGCACTCCGATTTACTTATTGAATGGACATTTACAGCTATAATGCTTGCGTACAACAATGGGCTGATGCTCTTTTCAGGTTCGCGTACAAGTGTACGGGGCATGAAGAAGATGCCCGTGACGTGGTACAGGGTGCATTTGAAGTATTATGGCAAAAGCGCGACGATGTGCAAAAGGAAAAAGCAAAAGCTTTTCTGTTCCAGGTGACCTACCGGCAGTCGGTAGACAACTACCGGAAAAAGGGAAAGATCGTATATAAAGAAGCCGAACAGATAGACGTCGCTTACCCGCATAACCCAGACCTTAAAAAGATCCTTGACAAAGCACTGGCCCAACTGGACGAACAAGCGCGTGCATTGGTTTTGCTGAAAGACTATGAAGGGTACCGTTATGAGGAAATTGCCCAGATAACGGGATTGAATGAAGCTCAGGTGAAAGTTTACCTGCATCGCGCCCGGAAAATACTGAAAGCCTATCTCGTTAACGTTGAAAACATCATTTAAAAAAAGCTGCTATGGTGACGTTTGAAAATTATGAAGAGTATATGATGTTGTATGCCGACGGAGAGCTACCGGAGGCTGCGATCGAAAAGTTGCTTGATTTTGTGGCGCAACATCCTGAACTGAAAGGCGAGCTGAACGCTTATATGTCTACCCGGCTGCAACCGGAAATGGAAATGGTTTTCGCAGATAAAGAAAGCCTTTTGCAACCGGTTCCCGAAAAGAAAATAATTGCATTGGGCTGGATCAGGTATGGACTGGCTGCGGGCCTGGCTTTATTGATCGGTATTGGCGTTTACCGGCTGGGTAATTCAGATAAAACAACCGATCATAATATCGCCGTTACCAAACAGGCACCTGCCACGCAACAGATCGCCGCTAAAGCAATCATCAACCAGACAGATACGGTAGGCATTCATCCGGCAACGCTGGCACCGCACAAAAATCAGATCCGTAAAAAACAGGACGTGCGCAAAAGCATGGAAAATGTGGGTCATATGCAAAAACCGCAGGAAAGAAATAATAATATAGCTACGCTGCGACCTAGCTCCGATCAGGGTTTCGCCGTAAACATCAAACCTTATGTCTCCGATATATATACCGTTGCAGACCCTATTATCATTGATACAAAAAAGCCGGTTAAAAAAAGTCGACTGCCGGTAGCTGATGAAAGTAAAGAAAGTATGTACGTGCTGGGAGCGGCCATCTCAGAAAGAGTACAGGATGTGAAAAACTTCACCGCAAATATAAAAACGACCGGTATGGGTTTCAACATCGGCAGTAAAGAAATTAAAGTCAACTTTTAAAAAAACATTTTATGAAAAACATAGCAATCACCCTTATTCTTTTGATCGCTGGTGCTATCACTTACGGCCAACGTACTATCAACCTGAGCAATACCGACTCCGGTAAATCCAGCGGCCACGGCCATTCGCTTTCTGTGGGCAGTGGCGGCATCCAGATCACCAGCGATGCAAACAAAGACAAAAAGAAAAAGTTTGATGTGCAAATCGGCATGGTTGACCTGGGTTTTAACAGTCTGCAGGATAAGACGAACTATAACGCCCCGGATGCACAGAATTATCTGCAGGTAAACCAGGATCAGAAAAACAGCAATCTTTTCAGTCTGCGCGGCGGAAAGTCGATCAATGTAAATGTGTACCCGGTATTACTCAAATACAATGCACTTCGCACCAATAATCAAAAGATTATCATCTCCACCGGCGTTGGCATTCAGAGCTATGACTTCCGTTTCAATAAACCGATCAGCTATGTAAACAATGTGAGCCCGGCAATTATTATGGACACTATTTCGTTCAGCAAAAACAAGCTCGGATTTTACTTTCTGAATGTTCCGCTGAGTGTTACTTTCAAGACCCGCTTGTCCGAAAAACTATGGGGTGTCTACGGTTTCGGCATTACCGGCGGCTACCGCATTTCATCCTGGACCAAACAGATCTCCGATGAGCGCGGCAAAGACAAAAACCATGACAGCTTCAACTTCCAGGATTTTAACGCTTGCGTAACCGGCGAAATAGGATTGGACGGGTATATCCGCCTTTATGCTTCTTATCAGCTGACCAATCTTTATAAAAACGCGCTCGATCAGCATCCGTTTTCCATAGGCGTACGATTCCTGGGCATCTAGTCTTAAGCCGCAAATCGTGGCGTACTAAGTCGCAATTTGTTTTACCATTCTTAATATGCTAAATGATATAAAAACCCTGACAGATTTATTAACCAGGCTCCCGTTTCCGGGAGCTTTTTTATTAGCTGTACGTATCTTAGCAAAACGCATCCAGCGCTACAGATAAAGCAGAGTTCATTCGTGCGCGCGTAGAGCCAGACATTTCAGCTTGCTGAAAGTTGTACACTTGACTGAAGAAGAAAAGGCAGAAAACATCAGATGTTTAGCAAACTCCATCCACGGATTCTCCCTATGCCGGATAACGGTCGGGAGTGCATACATTTCGCACTACAGCTTCGCTTCAACTTTTCTACAGTTTTATTTTGGACTTTTAAATCCTTGTCCGTTCCGAATGACGTGTTGATTTTTAACTTTTGTCCTTTAACTTTAAGGTATGTGGTGGATATACGCTTTGCTTTCTGCACTGTTTGCCTCGCTGGTAGCCATTTTTGCCAAAGTGGGCATGAAAGGCGTAGATTCTGATCTCGCTACCGCTATCCGTACTGTTATTATCCTGGTGATCGCATGGCTTTGGGTCTGGTGGAAAGGCGGCGTGCCACAGATACATTCCCTGACACGGCAAAACTGGCTATTCCTCTCCCTCTCCGGTATTGCTACCGGCTGCTCCTGGTTATTTTATTTCAAAGCACTACAGCTGGGCGAGGTATCACAAGTGGCGCCGGTAGACAAATTAAGCGTAGCACTGGCCATTATCCTTTCCGTTATTTTCCTCAAAGAAGTCATTACCTGGAAAATAGCTATTGGTGCGCTACTCATTATCTCCGGAACCATTGTGCTTATCTTTTAAGCCTCCACAATACGGATGGTCCAAAAATCGTCGCAGAGATCGCTGTTGGTCAGGTATGCATAAGGCATGGTATAGTAGCCTTTCAATCCCCAGTCTGTACCCCAGGAATTGCGGATAATAAACCATTGCTTGCTGTCGTCATAACCAACAGCCATTACAGCATGGCCGCCCACCACCTTTTCCTTGCTTGTATCAGGCAGCAGCAAATGACCGCTCTTAGCCACCTTATTGCTCTCAAATGCATCGTAAACCGTAAAGCCAAACACAAAGGGGAAACCATCGGCAAGGCAACCTTTCAATTGCGGCAGCGTATTCGATATCCGCATATAGCTCAGCGCCTGATGCTTCAATGCTTCCGCATAACATTTGGCGCCCGGCTTTTTTATGAACTTACCTTCATCGTAAGGCCACATTGCCTCGGGGCAAACGCCGTTCTTGTTCACCGTTTTGATACCATCTCTTATTTGGGCGCCGGCATCACTGTTGATCGTATGCTCTATAGCCCGTTCGTTGTAATAAATGAACAGCCGGGAAGGAACAAAATTGGGAATGCCCTGTCTCATCTGTTCAAATTGAAAAGCGCCGCCGATTGCGTTCGCGGTACAGCTTCCAAGATCGCCTTGATTATACACGGGAGGACAGTTTCTGGTGAGGTCCATTTTAGTGGGTAAAGCTTTCAAGACCTTTTGCGGTGCGCGATAACGAAAGTCCCGGATATCCGGCAGATCGGGCACCCAGCCCAGTTTTTTTGATGGTGATTTACGTTCTGGCATAAGATGAATATTATAACATATAAAATTATAATATTTAATTGTAGAAATAAAAAAGCGGGGCCAGAAGACCCCGCTCTTGCGATCTATTTTTTACAAAAACTACCGTAGCAATGTAACATTGCCTTGATAGTGCTCTTTTACACCGTTGGCAAAAAGTACGTCGATGAGATAAACGTACACGCCTTCCGGTTGGTCTTTATCGTTGAACTTGCCATCCCAGCCGCGTCCATCAATACTGGATGTTTCGAAAATCGTTTGACCCCAACGGTTGTAGATAACCAGATGGAAAGTGGTAACGCTGCGAGACAAAAGCTGACGAGGGAAGAAATAATCGTTGTTACCGTCGTTGTTTGGAGTGAAAGAGTTTGGAATATCGATGTAGCAATCTTTCCGTACTTCAACACTATCGGATGTGCTACAACCATTCAGCGAAACAGTTGCCGCATATTGGCCCGGCTGATTTACCGTGATATGATTGGTCGTTTCACCAGTATTCCACAACCATGTTGCAGCAGGATCGATTGCATTCTGACGGTCGTAAATAACAAGCGGCGCCGCATTTGGACACATCACTGTATCCGGACCGAGATAAATACGAGGGAATGGTTTGATTACTACATCTTTGGTGATGGACGTGTCTGGGCAAATCCTGTAGAATGAAGTCAGTTTTACCGTATAAGTTCTTGCAGAATCATAAGCGTGATTGGCCGGATTCGCATTTGGTGTAACGGTGCCATCGCCAAAATCCCAACGCAGGCCAGTGTTGCCAATGGTCAGCACATCAGGGATAAACGTGATACCCTGACCGATACACAAAGCAGAATCGCTCGTGGTAAAGTTTACATACGGGATCGAATCAACGACAATCGTATGGTATGCGGTATCCTGACAAGGTACAAAATCGCTCACGTAAAGAGCTACCGTGTACACCCCGGCATGCTGGTAATTATGCTGTGCGGTCAGGTTTGTATCTGCTGCGCTGCCATCACCAAAATCCCAGGTCTGATGAGGACCAGTAGCCGTAGAGGTGCTGGTAAATGTAATAGACTGGCTTTGCTGACAAACAGAATCTTTGCTCACTGTAAAAGAAGCAATAAGCGGATGCCGGATGTCAATTGATTTGGTTTGCGTATCGGCACATATCAGGTTGCTTGCCACCAGCGTTACATTGTACAATGCTTGCTGCATGTAAACATGCGAAGGATTGGCTACCGTATCCTGAGAGCCGTCACCGAACGACCATACGTATTTATAAGAAGGTCCGCCACCGTTTGACTGGTTGGTAAATACTATGGTGTCTGACGTACAGCCGTAATGAATTACATAATCAAAAGCTGCATTCAGCGGTGGATCTACCAGTGTAAGCGGGCCCATTGCATTGGAAATACAAATACCACGTTTCACCTTGATATCATTGTAAACACCTGCAGTGAGATTATTGATGGTAATAATGCCTTGCGCATTCGACGTAAGCGTATACGGAGTTACGGCAGTGCCATCTTTAGTATAATAAACGGTGTGCGGCGTACTTGGCGACAGTCCATAAACACGGATATAACCATCGTTATTGCCACAGTAAGTCGGATTTACAAAATTAACCGAATCAATATGAGGACCAATGCCACCAGGGCCTGTAGGGCCTACTGTTACAGTAACAGTGTCGGTGAGTGTATCGGAACAACTTGTTACCAATGCCACATAAGTAGTAGTTACTGTCGGGCTTACTACTACGGTGTCGCCGGTACCTACCAGCGTACCAGCCAGCGTGTACCAGTTAATTGGTGCGTTACCATTCGGAACCGGAGCATAAGTAATAGGCGCTACTGTGTAAGTAGCTGCACCGGAAGACAGGGTAGATGGTGTGAACTGGTGTGAACTATGGAAAGCAGTCCAGGTACCCGGATAGTTTCTGCCCGGAACCGGCACCGCATCTGAACCGGTAGCATTTTGCACCCCTTCTATACCGGCGCCACTGTTCCAACTGGTACAAAGTGGCTTATTGCCGAGATGTATGTCTATTTTATTAGTGGTTTCGTGCAGGATGATCTGGAATGAAGTACGTACGCTCGTACAAGAGTACATAGGGGCATCACAGAAGGAAAGCACAAAGATCCGGTTGGGTGCGGTACCTACGGTACAATAATCCAGCGTACCGGGAGCTACGCCCGGCGGCGTTGGGTAAATATCGGCGTAGTGCCCCATGATACAGTTGTACACATCACTGTTTCCCGGAATGCCGGTACTGATGACCCATGCAGAACTTTGATTGGCACGGGTGGTATCAAAACTGATATAACCGTTAGAGGAAAAAGTACATTTTGAATACGAGTTTCCATAAAAAGAGAAAGAGAACCCGATCGGGATGACACCTGTGAAATAGTCATCCGACAGCGACACCTGGACACCATTGCGGCCCGTAAGGTTTGCGCGCAGCGTAGCTGACGTATTCGGGCATATTAATGTATCGGGTGTGGTAATAACCACCTGGGCTTCCGCAATCGTAAACGAAAGCAAACATAATAGTGATAGTAAGATTTTAGGTATGTAACCTTTTCTATTCATACGAAAGAAATTAACTGATTAAACAATATCCTTTCAGCCTCATTTTCGAGCAGAAAAATCATTTCCTACTCCCGACAGAATCTATAGACAGGTAAAAATTATGTAATCGTTGGCCGACAGTTAAATCTAAGTTAATTACTTTCCCGAATAGTTGTCCCCATTTTTTATTAATTAATTCATTTCATGGCCTCCCGGTCTTTTTGTAACCTGAAAAGCTCGTCGCGGAGGCGGGCTGCCTCCATAAAATCCATGTCTTTAGCTGCTTTTTCCATGTTTTTCTTCGTCTGAGCAATCAGTTTATCCAACTGTGCCACAGTTTTATATTCTCCCGGCCCTTCAGCGGCTACTGCTGTAAGCTCTTCATGGACAGCATATTTATGCTGATCGTCGTACCCTTTGATGTCCAGCACGGAAGTCTGCTTAAATATCTGTTCTTTTGATTTCCGGACGGTTTGCGGCGTAATATGGTGCTCGGTATTGTATTTTACCTGTTTTTCCCGGCGGCGATTGGTCTCGTCGATCGTGCGCTGCATACTTTCGGTTATTTTATCTGCATAAAAGATAACCAGACCTTCGGAGTTACGAGCTGCACGACCAGCCATCTGTGTCAGGGAACGCTCATCACGCAGAAAACCTTCTTTATCAGCATCAAGAATAGCCATTAAAGACACTTCCGGCAAATCAAGGCCTTCCCGGAGCAGGTTTACGCCCACCAAAACATCGATCACGCCCAATCTCAGGTCGCGTAAAATCTCCACTCGTTCCAGGGTATCTACTTCTGAGTGTATGTATTTCGATTTTACATTGATACGTTTCAGGTATTTGTCCATTTCTTCGGCCATCCGTTTCGTCAGCGTGGTTACCAATACACGATCACCTTTCTGTATCCGTTTGTCTATTTCCTCCAGCAGATCGTCGATCTGGTTAATACTTGGACGAATTTCAATCGGTGGATCTAACAAACCGGTCGGACGAACGATCTGCTCTACTACCACACCACCAGTCTGCTCCAGTTCGTATTTGCCTGGCGTGGCGCTTACAAACACTGCCTGGTTTACCAACTGCTCAAACTCATGAAAATTGAGCGGACGGTTGTCTAATGCTGAGGGCAGACGGAAACCATATTCCACCAGGTTCAGTTTGCGCGAGCGGTCGCCGCCATACATACCGCTGATCTGCGGAATGGTTACGTGACTTTCATCTACTACCAACAGAAAATCATCCGGGAAGTAATCCAGTAAACAGAAAGGGCGTGTACCCGGTCTACGGCGATCCAGAAAACGGGAATAGTTCTCGATGCCGCTGCAAAAGCCCAATTCGCGGATCATTTCCAGGTCGTAATTCACGCGTTCTTTAATTCGCTGTGCTTCCAGCGGCTTACCGATACTTTTAAAATATTCGACTTGCGCATTCATCTCGTCCTGTATTTCGTGCAGGATCTGGATCATCTGATCGCGCGGCGCCAGGTAAAGGTTAGCCGGGAAGATCGCGGCATTCGCCATCTTACCGATGCGTTTGCCCGATTCTATTTCAAAACTTTCGATCTCTTCAATTTCGTCTCCGAAAAAAGTTATGCGGTAACCATAATCTACGTATGGCAGATTAATATCTACCGTATCGCCCTGCACGCGGAAACTACCTCTCGTAAATTCCAGCTGACTGCGGGTATAAAGGGAATTGACCAATTTATGGAGAAACTGGTTCCGGCCTACCGAATCGCCCTGGTTGATCCGGATGATCCCGTTAGCATATTCAGTCGGGTTACCCATACCGTAAATACACGACACCGATGCGACCACTATAATATCGCGGCGACCGCTCAGCAGGCTTGATGTTGCCCGAAGACGCAATTTTTCCAGCTCATCATTAATGGAAAGGTCTTTTTCGATGTAAGTATCAGATATGGGCATATATGCTTCCGGCTGATAATAGTCGTAATAGGACACGAAATATTCTACCGCGTTGTTTGGGAAAAATTGGCGGAATTCGCCATACAACTGGGCTACCAGTGTTTTATTGTGCGTGAGTACCAGGGTTGGCTTTTCTACCTCCTGTATCACATTGGCCATAGTAAACGTCTTCCCCGATCCTGTAACCCCCAGCAAAGTCTGAAACTGTTCTCCTTCCTTAATTCCTTTCACCAACTGACGTATCGCCTCTGGCTGATCCCCCGCCGGAGCATACGGACGTTCTATATTAAAGCTCATACAGACGAATTTCGTCTTTTTTTGTCAATCCGCGCTTGGCAAACAGCCAGCGTTCGCCATGGGGTTATTTTATAAAGACGACGCACCTGGGGCCGTCCGCCGGCAACAATTTCTTTAAGCGCTGGTCAGTACCCAACAGCTATAATGATCCAGGTAGTGATTGATGAACACAACCGTTTTCACTAATTCCGGTTTTTCGCCCGCTATCAATAATTGGACTGGAATAATATGCTGCTGCAACATTTCCGTAATAAACGCAAGACCTAAAGCACTGCTGGTTCCAAACTCACCTGTCTGATGTTTGTATGCCGCCGCTGGCAAACCCGAAAAATACTGTCGTTGCAATTCATTGTACAGACCTGTATGTTCGTCACCGCTTTTGCCCAGGACAACCAAATCGGCTTTTATGTGTTCCAGCCCCAAAGCTTTAAAACGTTTCAACGCCTGTTCGTTATCTTTCGCCTTGAACAAATGCAGCTGTTCAATTTTCAGTGATTTTGCAGAAGGCTTCAGGCTTACCGTCATAAATGCAGCCCCTTCGCCAGCCACTGTTCCACTCAAGGATTGCTGCAACAGATTTTCAGATTTTACAGGCTCGGACGCATAAACACCCGCACGCTGCATTAATGTATTACTGGCATCGATCAATTCGTCGAGGCCGCCCGCCAATACTGTTTCTTCCGGGTGTTGCTTTAGGTAGAGCGCTGCATTGATAAGTGCATGCTCAAAAGAATGGCCGCGATGTACATAAGTAAGATTATGGCCGTGGCAACCAAGCAACAATGCAATTTGTCCGGCAACGGTATTGTGCGTGGATTGTATAAACGCAGTCGGTGTGAGCATTTGCTCATTTTGCGTGACGAGTTTATTCAGAAATGTTTCAGTGTCTTGCAAACAGCCCATTGCAGTACCTACAGAAATGGCGTCCGGTTTTTCGATTCCTGAATTTTTCAACGCAAGTTTGGTTGCTGCAATACCCATGCGCACTACTTTGCTCATACGACGCAGCTGCATCGGCGGGATCATTCCTGTATAATCAGGCTCCTGCGCATTTAACCGGTTGCTTTCATAAGAAAGCGCCTCCGGTAAAAAATCATTTTCTTTTTGTGTTCCCGCCGCACTGATCCATCCTGCACTGTGTATATACAAATTCATGCTCTTGCCGGTTTATTTGAATGCAATTCTATTACGACATTCTCCAGTCCTGGTTTTTGCTTGCCTGAAAAGATAACATTCATGGGGGCAAATGTCGATTTTTTTTCGACGATGACTAAGCCGTAGTCCATGATTTTTTTACGACCGCTGAACTAAAGCATTTAATAAATAAATAATCCGGTAGCAGACTTGGTATGATAATTGCTCCGATTTAGATCACCCGGGGACGGGTCATTTCTAAAAGATCATGTCGAATAAAACATATAATATGGGGAACCTAAAAGAAGCGCAGGCAAAAATTAAAACTGCCAAAGCTGAAAAGCAATTCTGGGTAAACCTGAGCCAACTGGATTTGACAACAGAGGATTTAGGTACGTTATTACCCGAGCTGGAAACATTCGCGGATCTTCAACAGCTCAATTTAGAAGAAAATAAACTTGAGATCTTGCCCCAAGCAATAGGTAATCTACCTGCACTGCAACGCCTGAACCTGGGCGGAAACAAACTAAAAACCTTACCTGTAGAAATCTGCAAATTAAACAACCTCTCCAGCTTGATATTAAATCATAATAAATTTCAGGACTTCCCCGAAACAGTGAGGTGGCTGCCTAACCTCGTCAGTCTTTATTTAGACCAAAACGAACTTAAAGTCTTACCAGAAGAGATGTGCAGTATGACCCAACTCAAGCAACTGAGCCTAAACGGAAATCAGATTGAGACTTTGCCTGAAAAATTCGGAGAACTAATCAATCTCCAAGTCGTTGGCTTAAACGATAACGGACTTAAAGAACTTCCGGCAGCAGTGTTAAGTCTGCACGAGCTCGAGTATTTATTTCTGGGAGGAAATCGGCTGCAAACCATACCAACAGATATAGATAAACTATCGAAACTCGAAATCTTATACTTAGACTGGAAGGAACTCAAAGATATACCTCCGGCATTGGGCCGGTTTCGAAAACGTCAGACCTTGGCTAGACGATATTGAGTGATATACCCGAAAGAATAACAGCACTACCTAATCTCGAAACTAAACTGCACTAATAAAGCTCATAATAAAGCATTTCTTCGAGCAGAAACAAACACCAAACCGTTGAAAGCAGATCATTCCAGGTTTTTGACTTCCAAAACTTCGTGGTCGTTCTGTCTAGCATTTTGAAAAAACCAGTGACGAGCAATTGCCGCCGAAGCCAAATGAATTGGAAAGCACATGTCGGATATCCTGACCTGTTTTCAACTCCGTAACCGGCCGCCAGCTGATATCTTCCATAGGCGTTTCAAACCGAAGGTTCGGATAAACGATGCCGTCGCGGACACTCAACACGCTAAAAACCGCTTCCACAGCGGCTGCGGCACCAAGCGTATGCCCGGTATAAGCTTTGGTAGAGGATGCCATTGGAATCTTGTCGCCGAATAATTGTTCAATTGCCTTTCCTTCTGAGCTATCGTTATTGGCGGTACCTGTTCCATGCAGGTTGATGTAACTGATATCTTTTGCCGTGATGCCGGCAATGTCCATTGCGCCCTGCATGGCCAGTTTATTGCCAATGCCATCGGGCGATGAAGCCGTTTGATGGTACGCATCATTGGCGTTGGCATACCCGCTGAGCGTGCAAATTGCGCTAGCATTGCACTGATGCATGGCCTTCTCACTCATCAGCACCAGGTAGCCTGCACCCTCGCCCAGATTCAATCCCCGGCGATTTTGATCGAATGGCTGGCAAAGTTGCTTGTCCAGGATCATGAGTGTATTAAAGCCATTCAGCGTAAACTTTGATAAACAATCCGCACCACCCGCAACGGCAATATCCAGCATACCGTTTTCTATCATCTGCGCAGCCATCATAATACTGTTTGCAGACGAGGAACAAGCGGTACTGATCGTCGTTACGAAATCGTGAATGCCGAGTGCATCAGCCACCAGTTCGGTAATGGCGCCACATTCGTGGTGTACGAACATCACTTTGTCGCCCGTATGATTATCTTTTAAGAAACCAGGATAAAACTGTTCGGTAAGATCCATTCCGCCCACGGTATTGGCCGAGAAAAAACCGGCACGTAACCCTTTCGAAATATCCTGAAAAGGTGACCAGGCTTCTTTTGCAGCGATCATACTGAGCAATGCAGTACGTGGCCATAATTCATGAACGGCCGCCATTTTTGCCAGGTCTTCGTTGCTGAATTTTACTTCCGCCACCGGCAGCTCATCCTGCCAATGCGTTTTCAGAAAATGTGCTTTACCGATTCCCGCCGTTTTATTGACTAAGGAAGCAAGACAGCTGGCCGTATTCGCGCCGATCGCACTAATAATGCCGGTACCCACAATGTATGCCGATTGTTTCATGAAGCTGTATTATTGTTTGTAAAGCGTTGCCAAATGCGCTGTTGTCAGCGCCACGCCTGCCTTGTTTTTTTCTACCCAGAATAAACAAAGATCCATATCCGCATCGGTAGCATCTACATAACCGCAAAGACAAGCATCCATGCCTTTGTGCTGCATCAGATCATTTGCCCAGAACCAAATCGCCGCTCCATCAAACCCATCGGTGACCTGAGATAGTTGCTCGCCTTTAAATCCGTGCCGGATGCAGATTTCACCCAACATGATATTGGGCAGCGTGTACACAAATAATGCCGGACTCGGAATTTCCGCTACCGTCTGCAGGTACTTCTTATCTACTTCCAGGCAACCCTGTGCGGTGGTCAGCACCAGGCCTATTTTATCTTTATCGATTCCGTTGTAAATAAATCCATCCTTTCCCGAAAGCAATATTTCCGCGCCTAGCCAGGCCCATTTCGACAATACGTCCATCTTGAAAAACTTAAGATAGGCATGTCCCAATACGCGATACCAGTCATCGGGCTGCTGTCCGGCCGTTGACAACAAAAGCGGAGTATTGTCTTTCTCCGCTTTTGTTCTATTAATACGCACATAGTGCGTTATGGTCAATTGTTCATTCATCAGGCATTCGTTTGCTGCGTATCGAGATAGCGGGCCAAAGTTCGCACATTCTTTTCGTGATTTTTCACAAACGGATTGTTTTCGTCCCACACATAACCTGCCAACACGGAGCAAATCTGGGCCATAATATCCGGGTTTCGGTTCTCGGCAAAGAATACCTTAAACAAAGTACCGTCATACCAACCATTTACATACGTGCGGAACACATCTACGCCAAGCTGCATTTTCTTCATGTAGTCGTTCTCCCAATCGATTGTCTCGCCGTTCAGATGACGGACCACAAGGTTCGCAGCCATCTGCGCAGAGACAGAAGCAAGTGTCACACCAGAAGAAAATACCGGGTCAAGAAATTCTGTTACGTTGCCAGTGAGCACAAAACCTTTGCCGAAAAAAGTATCGGTGGTTGCACTCCAACTTTGCAGGCTCCGCGGTTGTTCCCAAACCAGTTCTGATTCGCCAAAACGTTCCTGCAATTCAGGCTGCGCCGCAATCAGCTTGCGATACATCGTTACCGGATCACCTTCATATTTGTCGAAAAATTCCGGATCGCCTACATAACCCACAGAAGTGTTGCCGTTGGAGAATGGAATCACCCATATCCAGGTTTTTGGATCGTGCACATAAATAATAATTCGGTTTGGCTCAAAAGCCTCGCTGCGCTTCGGGTCGGTTATATGACAAAAAACGGTGCGGCGTGTTGCCTGCGTGGAAGGCTTATTCAAACCAAACAACGTCGGAATCACACGACCATAGCCGCTACCGTCTACAATAAAACGGGCTTGTATTTTTTCTTCGCTGCCGTCAGCCATTTTCACGGTCGTAATGCTGTGGTCATCGAGTATCTGAATGTCTGTAACCTCGGCCTGATAAGCGATAGCCACACCTTTACGTTCTATCTCATCGGCCAGTGTTTTATCAAACTCCGCGCGCGGCACCTGCCAGGTCCAACGCCAGCCATTTGTAAACTGCTGTGAGAAATTAAAATCGCAGACTTCTCCGTTCATCACAAATTTGGCACCGTCTTTCTGTTGAAAATTTTTCGCTTTTACTGCGTCCAGCAGTTCCGCTTCTTCCAATGCTTCCATGCAGCGTGGCAGCAAACTTTCTCCAATTACAAAACGAGGAAAGGTCATTTTTTCTACTACCTGTACTTTAAGACCCGCTTTATGTAAGATTGCGGCTGCGATACTTCCCGACGGGCCCGCACCAATCACCAGAACATCAACATTTTTCTGCATGCTAATAGAGATTATATTTTGCAAATATTAGATGCAAAATATTTTTAAAAAATAATTTTTGACAGTCTATTTTTTCTTCAGTGCTAACACTGTATGACTCACTCCCAAATTATCAATATCTTTTGTGACTTCAAAGCCCGCCTGATCGATTAATTTCAGAAAAACAGCACTATCATACATCTGGCTATTGCCGTTGGCCATAGTCGTAAAATATAAAGAGGTCATTTGCAGACTAAATGCCGATGCTTCGAATTTTTGACGGTCCCAAAATGTTTCGTTAATAAATACACAGCCGTTTTCCGGCAATGCTTCATGGCATTTCTGTAAAATGGAAACAATCTCATCGTCAGCAAAGCAATCCAGGAACTGGCTCATCCAGATAATATCGAACCCTGTCGGCAATTTGGATTCTTTGTCGAGCACATTGCATGGATGGTAGGAAACCCTGTTCTCAAATCCTTCTGCCTCGATATTTTTTTGCGCCACGTTCAGTTGTACTTGCAGATCTACTAAACCGACATGAACCTCTTGGTCATAATGGAGACAAGAGAGCGTAAATTTACCAGTATTCGCACCGATGTCCATTATGCGCTTCGGCGCAGATTCGAAGACAATTGGCAATGCCTCCGGAAACGCATTGTCAGAATAATAATGGTCGAAATTGAACCAGCTGCTGTGTGCCGGTTCCGGTAATACAGATAATCCCTGGTAAATCGTGTCCCAATTACCGAGGTGCCTCAGCCCGCGTGGCTTGCTGTCTGTAAGGCTTTGGTCCAGATCCTGTGCACCGTCATAACATACATCGCGCATAAAATCTGCATTGACACGTGTCATCGGGTGATTCAGGAAAAAGTGTCCCAATTTCGATAAAAAATATTTGTCGTCCCTGCGGTAGACCAGTTTGATACCCAGCCCGGCCTCCAGCAAAATACGTAAAGTATAGTGCGTCAGTTTCAGTTTCGATTCCAACGCTTCGATGGTGATACCGTTCTGACGCGTTGCTTCTACTTCTTTCAAAATGCCCTTATCTCTCAAAAGCATCGACGCCTGAAAAACATATGGAGCAAATGCTATAAACTGCGCTTGAGAAATGGCTTCCAGTGCACTCATTTTATCTTCTTCAAACAATGCAGGCTTTTTTACGGATACTTCGGACATAAAAAAAGAATAATTTAAAACGAAATCATAGCGTTTTTCAACGCGCAATTTAAATGGATAAATTGAAAACCAGGAATGCCTGACCGCTGCCGGCAGATTTTTAGGCTTCCACCGAGTTCAATCCACGCCAGATTATGAGCCTGGGTACGCCAATCAAGCATCAGAAACAGAAACGGCCAGGCGACCCAAAGTCCCCTGACCGTTTTTATTTATCATTTTGCAGGTGTATTGCTTTTGACTTTCCCCTATATATCACCATTCCTCAGGTAATCTATAATCTTATTGAGTTCGTCTTCTGTCAGATTCGGAAATGGCGTCATGACCGTACTGGCCCATTTATGATACAGATCGTTGGCATACTGATCTCCGGAAGCAATCACGGCGGAACTGTTTCGGATAAACGCTTTCATCTTCGTCGTATCATTGTTCCATCTATCTAGTACCCCTTCCAGTTTCGGACCTGTTTTGTCTTGCTTCATATCGTGACAGATCGCGCAATTGTTGACAAAAAGGGCTTTCCCTTCGCTCATCTTCGGCGCTTCCGAATACGGATTGGATGATGATTTATTTCCCGAATTATTACACGCCAGGAAATAGATGCTAGTGATCAGCGCAGATAAGATCAATAAACGTCTTTTCATGAAACTATTTTTCTAAAGAATGAATACTACGGAAGATGCGGCGCCAGCGGAAGTCTTTAAATAAGCCGTCTTTACCGTAACTCAGCCATACAAACCAAGCCTTTCCTACCACATGGTCTTCCGGAACGAAGCCCCAATAGCGGGAATCGAGTGAATTGTGGCGATTGTCACCCATCATCCAGTAATAGTCCATTTTAAAAGTATAGCTGGTTGCAGCCTGACCATTGATAATAAACTGACCACCTTTTTCTTCTAGTGTATTGCCCTCATAAACGCCAATGATCCGGCGGTAAATGGAAATATTCTGTGGCGTCAATGTCACCGTCGTACCTTTTTTAGGGATCGTCAGCGGACCGTAGTTATCGCGGTTCCACTTATAGTTAGCCGTATCGTAAGGGAACGGCAAATATTCTGCTTCTACAAAACCTTTAGGATAAAATGCCGGCGTCACTGATACTACACCCGGTTGTTGTTTCACCATATCCACCTGGTCATTTTCCATCATATAGTAGAAACTCTGTGCATCGCCCGGGGCAAAAGACGGGTCTTGATCGACATTGTTTTTTTCCATAAAATCGGCGGACAAACCGCCATTGCCTGATTTTACCAGGAAGGTCGTTTTTGAATGCGGAAAAGTCGGCGTTGGTTTATCATTAATATACGCGACACCGTCTCTTACTTCCAGCTTATCGCCCGGAATACCGATACAGCGCTTAATATAGTTATCCGTTTTATCTACCGGACGTACAATAATATCACCAGAACTTAATACAGCATCGCGGCCAAAACGGCGGCAAAGTGCATAATAATCGGCTTCCGGCTGTTCTTTTAATACGGTATCGCCATTCGGGAAGTTGAATACTACCACATCATAACGCGCTACGTCTCCAAATCCCCACCAGCGATGGTATTTCCATTTTACAGCATCGGTATACGATTTACCGCCCGTAACCGGCATCGTGTTGTGCACCAGCGGAACCGCCAATGGCGTCATTGGCACACGCGGGCCATAAGATAATTTGCTGACAAAGAGATAGTCGTTTACCAGCATACTGCCTTCCATGGATGGTGTAGGGATGGTGTAGGCTTCCACAAAAAATGTCCGGATAATGGTTGCTGCCACAATCGCGAAAACCGCGGCATCTACCCATTCACGCCAAACCGGCTTCTTCTTTTTATTTTTTGTATCCTTTTTATTTTTTTTCCAAAAGGCAAGTTGCATACAGAATGATATAATGTGGTCAAAAGTACGGCTAAAGATAAAAGATAAAAGTTAAAACTAAACTGGCCTCCAGATCACAAAGAAATGCCATAGCCTTCTGATTACACAATGTTTACCGGGCCTCCGCCGCATGCCTGCTTTTTATATACTACCTGCTATGCTCCTTTTTGACTATTTTGCAAAAAAATAGGATTTAGTATCATGCCTCGTTCCGTTACTATATTAGGAGCCGGCCTCGTCGGTTCTCTGCTTGCAATTATTTTAAGAAAAAAAGGATACAACGTTACCATTTACGAACGTCGCCCCGACATGCGTAAAGAAAACATTGGTGCGGGCCGCTCTATCAACCTGGCTATGAGCACGCGCGGATGGCATGCGCTGGAACTGGCCGGTCTGAAAGAGGAAATGGAAAAACTTGCGATACCGATGAATGGCCGCTATCTGCACCAGGCAGACGGCACAGCGGCTTTCCAGCAATATGGCAAAAACAACGAAGCGATTTACTCCGTAAGTCGCGGTGAATTGAATAAAAAACTGATGACGCTGGCAGAAGAAAATGGTGCAACGATCATCTTCAACCAGCGCTGTGTAAAAGTAGATGTTCCTACCAATACGGTTCATCTGCAAGATGAAAATGGTAAAGAACAAACAGTAGCTGCCGACCTGCTCTTTGGCGCAGATGGCGCATTTTCCGGTCTGCGTGCCAGCTATGCACATATGGACCGTGTCAATGCGGCACACCGCTATATCGAGCATGGTTATAAAGAACTGAATATTCCCGCGGCTAAAGACGGCGGTTTTCAAATGGAAAAACATGCGCTGCATATCTGGCCGCGTAAAAATTTCATGCTGATTGCCCTGCCCAATATCGATGGCAGTTTCACTTGTACACTGTTCTTCCCGTTTGAAGGCAACCCTTCTTTTGAATCGCTGAAAACAGAAGCGGAAGTAAAAGCATTCTTCGAAAAAGAATTCCCGGATGCAGTCGGCATGATGCCAACGTTTATCGAAGACTTCATGAATAACCCAACTTCGTCATTAATCACCACGCATATATCTCCCTGGCATTACCAGGATAAGAGCGCATTGATCGGCGATGCCGCACATGCCATTGTGCCATTTTACGGACAAGGCATGAACGCAGGCTTTGAAGACTGCTCGGTGCTGGCCGCATTGCTCGACAAACACGGCGACGACTGGAAAACAATTCTGGATGTCTACGAACAAAAACGCAAACCAAACGGAGATGCGGTGGCTGAATTGGCGCTGCAAAACTTCATTGAAATGCGTGATAAAGTAGCGGATCCGTCTTTTCTGGAAAGAAAAAAAATTGAAAAAGAATTAGGCAAAAGATACCCGAATCATTTCATCTCTGTATACGAAATGGTATCCTTCAGCCACACACCATATCATACTGCACTTAGCTGTATTCAGGCGCAAGACAAATTGCTGGCGCGTATTATGCAGGAGGGCGACTTCTTTCATAATATACAGGAGCAGGAATTTGATCTGAAACTCGACCAGTGGATCAATGATTATCACCGGTCGGTACAACAACTGGACTTTGGCAACAATGCGTGATAAACGATGGACACTTAAACAGGCTGATTCATCAATTGTACAGCAACTTAGCAAAGATTTACCCAATGTAAGCCCTGCTATCCATACGTTGCTCGCCGTTCGCGGCATCCATGATTTTGAATCTGCGAAAACCTTCTTTCGCCCGGAGCTCAGCCACCTGCACGACCCCTTCCTGATGAAGGGCATGAAACAGGCGGTGCAGCGTATTTCGGAAGCGATCGAATGGCATGAACGCATCATGGTGTATGGCGACTATGACGTGGACGGCACAACGGCCGTAGCAGTGGTGTATGATTTTCTGAAAACACATTATAAGGGAGATCTCACTTATTATATCCCGCACCGTTACCGAGAAGGTTACGGTGTATCCAAACAAGGCATCGACTTCGCGCACGCAAACGGCTACCACCTGATCATTACGCTCGACTGTGGTATCAAATCTGCCGAGCTTATCGGGTATGCACAATCATTAGGTATCGACGTAATTGTTTGTGACCACCACTTGCCGGATAATAATTTACCGCCGGCTTTGGCCATATTGAATCCCAAACAAAGCGATTGTCCTTATCCTTATAAAGAACTGAGTGGTTGCGGCATTGGTTTTAAACTGATCACCGCACTGGCGATGCATTGGAAACTGCCGCTGGAAAGCGCTTATCAGTATCTTGACCTGGTAGCTACCAGTATAGCGGCAGATATTGTGCCGATCGACGAAGAGAATCGAGTATTGGCATTTTACGGCATGAAAAAGGTCAATGAAAATCCATCGCTGGCAATTAAGACCTTGAAAGAAACATCAGGCACCAACCGGCCGTTGCATATCGCCGACCTGGTGTTTGTAATCGGGCCGCGTGTAAATGCTGCCGGGCGTATGGACGATGCTAAAAAAGCGGTGGAACTGTTTATCGAAAAGGATGAGGAGAAAATCAAGGTACTGGCAGATTCGCTGCACTCTGATAATTTCGAGCGAAAAGAAATTGACAAAAATATCACGCAGGAAGCGCTCAACCTGATTCTCGGAGATGATGTGATGATGGCCCGGAAATCAACCGTACTTTTTCAGCCGCACTGGCATAAAGGAGTGGTAGGTATTGTTGCTTCCCGCCTGATCGATCATTTTTACCGCCCGACCATTATTCTTACCGAATCAAATGGCAAAGTAACCGGCTCTGCGCGCTCCATCAGCGGTTTCAATATTTACGAAGCGATTCATGAATGTCGAGACCTGCTGGAAAACTATGGGGGTCACTTTTATGCAGCTGGCATGACCATGCATCCTGACCTTGTGGCTGCTTTTGCAGAGCGCTTCGAGCAGGTTGTATCCCAGACAATCTTACCGGAGCTACTGATACCGGAAATACAGATCGATGCGGAACTGCGCATTGGCGACATCCGACCTTCGTTCTTTAATATTCTGAAACAATTTGAACCATTTGGCCCCAACAATCTGCGACCGGTTTTCCTTACGCGCAATGTGTACGATTTCAGAGGGCATTCCAGAGTTGTAAAAGAACAGCATTTAAAATTTGTAGTACATCAACACACTGGCGAAACAATCGACGGCATTGGCTTTGGCCTTGGCGAGAAATATGATATCGTAAACAATGGCCCATTTGATATGTTGTATACGCTTGATGAAAACGAATTTAACGGGCAAACCAAATTACAGATCAAAGTGCTGGACATTAAACCTTCCCGGTAAAATGCTTGCCTGAGCTACAGCCAGGCAATGTCTATGCTTAACTTTTTACTTTCCGTTATACGCAAAAGAAAAGCGGTTGCCTCTAGGAGACACAACCGCTTTTCTTTTATATCGTAGCTGATTACTGGCGCGTGAATTTACGAGTATCGAGCACGTGGCTTTGAGCGTCCATCAGACGAACAAAGTAAACACCTGCAGGGATATCGCTGATATCCAGTTGTGCGCTACCGCCTGTTACGCGGAAAGTACTTACCGGTTTACCGATCAGGTTGTAAACAGAAATAAATTTAACACCTGCATTCGGGTCAAACACAACATTTACAGAGTTGTGTGCCGGGTTTGGATACAGCAGCACATCGTTAGAAGATTTATTAACGTTGGAAACTGCTGTTGGGCTTAAAGCGCGAATAGCAAATGTTACGTTTTTAGAAGTACTGCCGTTCGCCAGGTTTACCGTAATATAATAAAGACCGGTTGTAGAGCTTGTACCCAGATCCAGTGTCAGGTGGAACATACCGTTTGTGACACCGGCGTTATAATCGTTAGAAACCCAAGTGGTGCTCGGGTTCAACGCTGTTGCACCTGAATAACAGTTTTTGTTATCGCAAACGCCGATTGCGTTGTTCTGATTAGCCGCATTTGGTTGGTTTTGACCACCCCACCAATCTGAAGGAAGGTTATTGGAAATGGCTTTCCATGTGATTTTGATAGCTGCACCACTTGTATTAGTGATCAGGTTATCCAAATCGGTCGAACCGCTACCCAATACATAATCTATAGACGCTGTATCTTTTTGTGTAGTGAACGACTGTGCTTTAACCCCGTTAGACAGAGCGGCACAACCAAGAGCAATGAGTAAAAACTTCTTCATAATCAGTATTCTAAATTAGATTAACACCTTTGTAATCATGCAAGTTAATTTCTTTATGAAATATCACCAAATATGATTTGACACAACATTGTTAAAAATATTAGCCAAATTACGCGCATTTTATTTTCGTACATTGCTTTAGGTATTTCTGAAATGATTTACCGGCATTTTTTTGCTAAAAACTAACTAACTGATGAAATTGGACAGCAACAAAAACGGCGGCAACCAAAATAAAAGGAGAATGGTGAAGAGTTTTTTGGCTGGAATTGGTACCATGGCGGCAATCGGCTTCTTTATCCAGGCAAAAACACCGGATTCCTACTTTGAAACATCTAAAAACCTTGAAATATTCGCCAATCTCTTCAAAGAACTAAATACTTATTATGTAGACCCTATAGAGCCAGGGAAAATGGTAAAAACAGGTATTGACGCTATGCTGGACGATCTGGACCCTTATACCAATTATATCACCGAAGCCGATATTGAAGATTACGAGTTTCAGACCACCGGGAAATACGGCGGCATCGGCGCCACCATGCGCAGAAAAAGCGACGATATCGTGGTAGAAGATGTGTATGAAAATAGCCCGGCTCAAAAAGCGGGCCTCCATCCGGGCGACCTGGTGATTACCATCGACAATCAACCAGTAAAAGGAAAAACGATTGAAGATATTAGCCTGCTGCTGAAAGGCTCTCCCGGCACGCAGGTAACCATCAAGTTAAAAGACGTTTATTCGGGCGAAGAACAACAGAAACTTATTACCAGGGGCGAAATAGAACTTTCCAGCGTGCCGTACGCCGGGCTCGTGGGTAAAGAAAAGAATATCGCTTTTGTACGCCTTACCCAATTTACGCCCAACTGCAGTCGTTTGTTGCGGAACGCCCTCGACAGTCTGAAAACAGCACAACCGGCACTGAAAGGTGTCGTGTTGGACCTTCGCAACAATCCGGGCGGTTTGCTGGATGAAGCTGTTAATATCTGCAATCTTTTCGTAGACCGTGGCCAACTGGTTGTAAGTACAAAAGGCAAAATGAAAGACTGGGACAAAGATTTTAAAACAAGCGGCGCTGCCTGGGATACACAAATTCCTTTGACTGTACTTGTAAATCATTCTTCTGCTTCGGCATCCGAAATCGTAGCCGGCACAATGCAGGACCTGGACCGTGGCGTGATCATCGGCGAGCGATCTTATGGCAAAGGACTCGTGCAGACCACTCGCCCGCTGGAATATAATGCCCGCCTGAAACTGACTACGGCAAAATACTATACGCCAAGCGGCCGTTGTATCCAGGCACTCGACTATACACACCGCAACGCAGACGGTAGCGTGGGCGCAGTACCGGATTCTTTGAAAAAAGAATATAAAACAAAAGCAGGCCGTAAAGTGCTGAGCGGCGGCGGTGTGGAGCCCGATATGAAAATCGTGGACAACAGGGTCAGCAAGCTTTCGATCACACTGTACTCGAAAAATTATTTCTTCGACTACGCCACGCAATATGCAAAAGCGCATAAAACAATTCCGGCGCCGGGCACTTTTTCACTTACATCTGGCGAGTTCGCCGATTTCACCAAATGGCTGGAAGGAAAAGATTATTCTTACAAAACGGAAACGGAAATAGCCCTGGATTCTTTGAAGCAAATTGCCATCCGCGAAAAAAATTACGATGGTGCAAAAAATGAATTTTCGGCGCTGCAGACCAAAGTAGGACACGATAAAAAACAGGATCTGATGAAGCATCAGGAAGAAGTGACACGTCTGCTGGAGAGCGAAATCATTTCCCGTTATTATTATCAGAAAGGCCGTATCGAATATAGTCTTCGCTCTGATGATGACCTGGCGCTGGCACTGAAATTACTTGACCAACCCAGCAACTATCAGGCATTGCTCAAACCAGGCAAATAGCAGCCAGTTGTTGGCAATTAAAATTATAAAAACAGAGGCTGTCTCTTTCGAGACAGCCTCTTATAATTTTCAGCATATGCGGATTCCGACATCAATCACTGGTTCTTAATTTTTAACGATCCGTAGTTTAGCATAGTTTAGCATGATCTTTTTCTGCCCGTGACCGTCTTTAAACTCGATCGTAGCGATGCGATTGTTGGCGCCGCCCTCGAGTGTCAGAATTTTACCGAAGCCAAATTTTTGATGTTCCACATCCATACCGATCTCCATCGTCATCGGATCATCGGCAGTAAAGTCACCGGAAGGTTTGTGCGCTTGCGGCGCCGCTGCTTTCTGCTGAATTTTCTCGGCAAGCTTTTTCAGCGACGGCGTTTTTTCGAAGGCATTTCCATTTTTCGGAATCATCCCGCTAAAACCACCAACCTGGCCTTGTGCTTTATGACTGGCGCCAGTGAAATTACGTTCGAGATATTCTTCCGGAATTTCGTCGATAAAACGGCTGGGCTCATTCTGTACCAACTGACCGAAGCGGTAGCGGCTATTAGCATAAGTAACCCACAAACGGGTTTTGGCCCGGGTGATCACCACATAAAACAAACGGCGCTCTTCTTCCAGGTCTTCACGGCTATACATGCTCATCGCACTTGGGAAAAGATTTTCCTCGAGGCCTACGGCAAACACACATGGAAACTCCAATCCTTTTGCTGCGTGAATGGTCATCAGCTTTACCACATCCTGATTTTCGTCGTCATTATTATCGGCATCTGTCAGCAGGGTAATCTGCTGCAAATAACTGCCGAGGGATTTATCGACCAATTCACCTTCTTCGTCCGGTGTTTCCGTAAATTCTTTGATCGAGTTGAGCAATTCCTGTACGTTCTCATAGCGCGCCAGTCCCTCTACCGATTTATCATTGTACAGCTCCTGCACCAGACCGGTATGCTTACCAACAGCAAAAGCTACTTCATAAGCATTGCTTTTTTCCAGCATCACCTGAAAACTTTTAATCATCACTACAAAGTTCTCAATAGATGAGGCGCCGGCCCCCTTGATACCAAGCATATCCGGAAACTGCAGCATTTCCCACATGGTTTTGTCGTATTGGCTGGCAGCAATCTGGATACGTTCGATGCTGGTTTTGCCAATACCACGGGCCGGGTAATTGATAATACGCTTCAGGTTTTCCTCATCTTGCTGATTCACGATCAGTCGCAGATAAGCCAGGTAGTCTTTGATCTCTTTACGTTGATAAAATGACACGCCACCCACCAGGCGGTATGGAATGTTCATCCGGCGAAGACTTTCCTCAAACGAACGGCTCTGCGCATTGGTACGGTACAACACCACAAAATCCTTATTGTGGTAGTGATTGCGTAGTTTCTGTTCGGTAATGGCGTCTGCAACAAAACGGCCTTCATCGTTATCTGTCAGCGTGCGCACCAAAGTGATTTTCTCACCGAGGTCATTACTCGTCCACAGAGATTTCTCGATCTGATTTTTATTATTGGCGATTACTTTGTTGGCAACGTTGAGGATACTTTGCGTACTGCGGTAATTCTGCTCCAGCTTTACCACTTTCACATCGTCATAATCATCCTGGAACTGAAGGATATTTTTGACCGTAGCGCCGCGGAAAGAGTAAATACTCTGCGCATCGTCGCCCACCACGCAAATATTTTCATGTACAGCACCCAGCAATTTGATAATCTGGTACTGCGCCTCGTTCGTATCCTGGTACTCATCGATCAATATATATTTGAAACGATGCTGGTATTTAGCCAGTACATCCGGAAAATTTACCAGCAGCACATACATTTTGAATAACAAATCGTCGAAGTCCATCGCGCCATTGCGGAAACAACGTTTGGCATAAGCATCGTAGATATCGCCGAGCAAGGGGCGGCTGCTGCGTGCATCTTCGGTGGTGATATGCGGATCGAGCTTATAACGCACCGGGTCGATCAGGCTGTTTTTGGCTGCCGAAATACGGTTGTAGATAAATGCGGGTTTGTAATGTTTATCGTCCAGGTTCATATCATTGACGATGCCTTTGATCACGTTTTTTGCGTCGTCAGTGTCGTAAATGGTAAAGTTGCTGGGGTAACCCAGTTTGTTGGCTTCTGCACGCATAATTTTTGCAAAAACCGAGTGGAACGTTCCGATATACAGATTACGCGCTTCTTTGGAACCCAGTATCTTTTCGATACGTTCCTTCATTTCTGCGGCGGCTTTATTCGTAAAAGTGAGCGCCAATATATTGAATGCGTCCACGCCACGATTCATCAAATGTGCAATGCGGGTAGTCAGTACTTTCGTTTTACCACTTCCGGCACCCGCTACAATCATAAGCGGTCCGTTTATATGCTCTACTGCCTCTTTTTGCTGATCATTGAGTCCCTTCAGATATTCTTGCATGCGGCGAAATTAATTAATTTGAAAGTTCTGGTAAGTTATAAGTTTTAACTTATAAGTGGTGCGTGATGCATGGCCGGCGACAGTAATGAGTCTTTAAATTTCCAGCTGCACAACACCTCTATACAATTATGAATTACAAAAACCGTAGTTATACGCTGCACTTTATAACGTTTCAACTTATTCCATTCATTAACTTATTAACGAATGAACGTATCAACCAGAACAGGGCTGTTAAAGAAAATAAAATTCCTACATTGAGTAATTATAGAAATTACAACGCATTATAAATTTGCGGACGGAGACCAAAAGCTATGTTACGTTTTCAACATGTATTGCATTTGCTGGCGCTCGGAGTTTTGCCTTTCCTTGTTTTACTTTTTATAGGAATGCTGCTCTGGCGCAGAAAGAAACTAAAAAGGCTCGGAGACGAGACACTGGTGTCGGATCAATTGATCGGTTATATACCGGGCAGGAATACGACCCGGTTTATTTTGCTGAGCATTGGATTGACCGCCGCCGTTTTGGGCTGGGCTAACTTACAAATGGGCGCAAAAACAGATAAAGTACAACGCAAAGGCGTTGATATGATCGTAGCACTCGATGTGAGTAAAAGTATGTTGGCCAATGATATACAGCCCGACCGTTTAACGCGTGCCAAACAACTAATTATGCGGATGCTCGATAAGGCAGACAATGACCGTGTAGGATTGGTAGTGTTTGCGGGCCGTGCTTATTTGCAGGTGCCATTGACCATTGATTACAGCGCCATGAAAATGATGCTGCAAACAGTGAAGCCAGATATGATCCCGACACAGGGTACTGTAATTGGCGATGCCATCGATCTTTCTCTGAAATCATTTTCGCAGAAAGAGAAAAAATACAAAAGCCTTGTAATTATTTCTGACGGCGAGGATCATGACGAACATGCTTTGGCTAAAGCAAAAGAAGCCGCAGAAAGCGGTGTAATCATTCATACAGTAGGTATCGGTTCTCCACAAGGCGTAACACTTTATGACCCGTCTACCAAAGCCCCAAAACTGGATGAGAACGGCAATCCGGTAGTGACCAAACTGAATGAGGCGGAGCTTCAGAATATTGCAGCGGCGGGTCGTGGTACCTACAATCTGCTCAGCAATTCAGATGCTGTGGCTGAAAAAATAATGTCAGAAGTAGACGGTATGGAACAAAAAAATCTCGGCGCGGTTATTTTCACCGACTATAAAAGTTATTTCCAGTATTTCCTGATCGTAGCATTTGCAGCTTTGCTGATTGAATGGCTTATGCCTGCTGCAACGAAAAAAACAAAACCGACAACCGTATGATGATGAGATGTAAGATAATCGGGACGTTTATACTCGCCTTTGCTGCACTACCCGTTTTTGCACAGGAACGCAAACTGATGAAAGAAGGCAACAATCTTTACGAACAGAAAAAATATAAAGAAGCAGCAGCGGTGTATCAACAGGCACTGCAAAAAAATCCCACTTATACACCAGGTTTATTCAATCTCGGCAATGCTTTATACCAAAGCAAACAACTTGATGCGGCACGCAATGCGTTGACCACTACAGCAAAAAGCACGAACAATCAACTAGAGCGGTCGAGCGCACAATACAACATCGGCAACACCTACATGGATGAAAAAAAATGGCAGGAAGCGATCGATGCTTACAAGCAGGCACTGCGCAATAATCCGCAGGATGCCGACGCGAAGTACAATCTTTCGTATGCTTTGGCGATGAAGAAAAAGGAAGATGGAGGCGGTGGCAAAGACCAGAAGAAAGATCAGAACAAAGACAAGAAAAATAAAGACCAGCAAAACAAAGATCAAAAGGATAAGGACAAGAAGGACGAACAAAATAAAGATCAACAGAACAAAGATCAGCAGAACAAAGACCAGCAAAACAAAGACCAGGACAAGGATCAGCAGGACCAACGTCCGCAGCCGAAACCAGGAAATTTATCGCAGAAACAAGCAGACCAGATTTTAAATGCATTGCAGCAGGAAGAAAAAAATCTGCAGGACAAAATGCAGAAGGCGAAAGGAGTACCAGTGAAAGTAGATAAAGACTGGTAGCTTGTTTCGGCAGTATAAAACATAAAACGATAAGCTGTTACATTCGAAAAAATGTAGCAGCTTTTTTCTTTTGCAAGACAAAAAATCCTTTCGTTTTTTTCATCAGTATACAGCACTTGTTCTGTTTTCGATTGGTAGTTTGTTCACAAGTTTTCAACATTGCCCGAAAAAAAGTTGCAAGATTTTTTTTTAGTCGTAAAAATTCTTTTTAATATTGTGTTAGGATTGTACTTGCTAACCCATCCTTATAAAAGTCCGACGGCTCACAAACCTGTCGGACTTTTTTCTTTTCTGCTGAAACATACGCCAGCAAAGACTTTCAACGAACCTCTTTTGATATGCTTCACTATTATCTCTTTTATAAGCCATTTCAGGTACTTTGCCAGTTTTCTCCGGAAGGTGATAAAAAAACACTTGCCGACTATTTTCCCGGCATCACAAAAGATATTTACCCCGTTGGCAGATTGGATTATGATAGCGAAGGGTTGTTGTTGCTCACAAACGACAAAGCACTTACCCACCGTTTGCTGGAACCTAAGTTCGCACATCGCCGGACGTATTGGGTGCAGGTAGAAGGCGTTCCGGATGCGCATGCTTTGCAACAATTAGAACGCGGCGTAATGATCAGTGTGAATGGCAAACAACACAAAACACTCCCGGCAAAAGTGATGTTATTTCCGGAGACACCAGACGTGCCGGAACGGATTCCGCCAATTCGTTTCCGAAAAGAAATTCCTACGTCCTGGCTCGCGCTCACAATTACCGAAGGCAAAAACAGACAAGTACGTAAAATGACGGCTGCTGCCGGTTTTCCTACGCTCCGGCTGATCCGTTACAGCATTGGCGATATTACGCTGGGCAATTTAAAACCAGGAACATTCATAGAATTAAGCGCAGCAGAAACGAAGAAGCTTACGCGGCGCCTCTGATGACACCGCAACATCGATTAATTTTCCAAACACTGCCGAAGTAACCGTTTTTTTTCAGCACTTGTCTTACCGAAGGTAGTCGAAGCAAACCATACTCATCTCTGAAAACGCCGATCAGGAAGATTCGCTATTTGCATTTTTTACGATGCGGTGAAACCACAGCATCGTTGCGTTGTGGTCAGAAAAATCACATTGGGGATCTAAGCGAGGTTGGTCTCAGTCTGGTGCCTGTATAATTTCGCGTAACGGCCGTCGAGACGCATCAGTTCATCGTGCGTACCCTGCTCCACGATCCTGCCGTCATCAAGCATCACAATCTGATCAAATGTCCAACTCGTGAAAATGCGGTGCGTGATTACAATCGCAGTTTTATTGCGGAGATAAGTATTGAGGTTCCCGAGAATTGTTTTTTCCGTTTTGGTATCTACCGCAGAAAGCGATTCATCCAGCAACAGAATATTACTGTTTTTGAGCAAGGCCCGCGCCAACACCATTCTCTGTTTTTGTCCGCCGGAAAGCATTACACCTCGCTCTCCTATGACGGTCTCATATCCTTTTGCAAAACCGGCGATGTCTTTTTCCAGGTCGGCGAGCCTTGCGGCTTCTTTCACTTCAGCTTCAGTGGCGTCTTCACGGCCAAATTTTATATTGTTATAGATCGTATCAGAAAACAGAAATGCTTCCTGGGGCGCATAGGCTATTTGTGCGCGCAGCCGTTGCAGATTAAATTCACGGACAGAAATACCGTCTAGTTTTACAGCGCCCTGCTGCGGATCGTACATGCGTAGCAGCATATGTGCCAGGGTTGATTTACCGGACCCCGTTTTTCCGATCACTGCAATTTTCTGGCCAGCATTGATCCGCAGGTTAAAATCTTGGAGCGCCCGGATACCTGTGTGCGGATAGGTAAATTGGATATGGCTAAATTCGATATCGCCTTTTACCTTACTTTCTGTGCCGGTTGCAGGCGAAACAATTTTGGGTTCCGTATCTAAAAACTCGTTGATTCTTTTCTGTGAAGCTGCCGCTCGCTGTGTAATAGAGGCAACCCAGCCAATGCTCGAAATCGGGAACATCAACAGATTGATGTAGATCACAAACTCTGCGATATTACCCGGCGTCACGTTTCCCCTGATCGCCATATAGCCGCCTATTAATACGGTAATGAGCATACTGAGCCCGATAAACAGGTTCATAGAGGGGAAATAAATAGCTTCGGTCATTGATAGATTAATAGCGCTCTCTTTGTACTGCTCCGAAGTATTGCGGAAAAAACCCAACATGTTTTTTTCCTGTACAAAAGATTTAATCACGCGGATGCCGGAATAAGACTCTTGCGCTGTTGTTGTAAGATCTGAAAGCTGTGCCTGAATTTTTTCGCTTTTCCGGTAAATAACCTTGTTGACAAAATAAATAGATCCTGCAAGCAACGGCAATGGCGCTACCACGTACAAAGTAAGCCATGCATCTACGCGCACCATTCCCCAGATACACATTACCGACAATACAAACAAGTTGACGCTATACATAATTGCCGGGCCTGTGTACTGCCGCACCCGCGATACGTCTTCCGCCATCCGATTCATGAGATCGCCCGTAAAATGCGTCTTGTAAAAATGGGTATCCAGCTGCTGATAATGATCATAGATTTCGTTTTTCTGATCGTACTCAATCAACCTTGACATCACAATGATGGTTTGCCGCATAAAAAACATAAATATGCCGCGCAGCAGCGCCAGACCGAGTAGCAGTAACCCATTCCACAATACCAGTGTGAAAATATAAGAACGCATAGCGTCGGCAAGTACAGAATTGGCTACCAGGTGATAGCTATCTATATTCTCCTGAACCTGGTCAATCACATTGCGAATCACCACAGGCGGCAATACAGCAAAAAGGTTGGAAATGGTAACGAATAATATGCCCAGCAGCAGGCGCCATTTGTAGCGAACAAAATATTTATTGACGGCAGCAAGTTGTTTCATACGCCCTGCGAAGTTAGTTGATAGGCACCAGCTAACCATTGATTGGTTCTATGAAAATAGTCTTGCCTGGTTTCCGGCTTATCCGGTTATTCTAATAAATTATCGTTCCACGGAATAATATCTTGCCCGCGCCATCCACAATTATTGCAACATACGTACCTCTTGCTTGCTGATGAATATCCAAGGTGTTTGGACGATCGTCAGAAACCGGGCCCTGAAAAATCATTTTACCATCCTGAGAAAATACCCGTAGTGTATACGTCTGCGCAACGACAGCAGTTTTACCCCGCAACTCAATTGTGAACTCCCCCGTATTGCTTGGGTTAGGATAAATAAGCGGATCAATTACAGGATTTATACCTGCCGCATTTTCGAATTTGTTCGCTGGCTGGCGCTGGGTCGATGAGTCTGCCTGATGCTGGCTTGCCGAAACTAAACGGTCTGGCTCGGGAATGATCGCAAAAATCGAAAATTCCGTATTGTTATCCGCTCCGAAAGAAAATCCATTTTCCAGGTTGCCTTGCGACACGAGGCAGTTTGTAACGAGATTTTGCGTAGCGACAGACGCCAGGTAATTAAAATTCATTGCAAGATTTCTTGCCCTAACCAATTTTGAATTAGGGTTTTCAGTTGCGTATGCCGTACTCGACACATTATTCAAGCCGGTCAGATTGCTCGCAGACACATCAACTTTAAATGCATTCCAATTGGCCGTATTGTCGATCTCCTGAGCTGTTAAATAGGGATCTTCGCCACTGGTTGTCAAAGAGGATATATTTGTTTGCGCATAGCGCCTGATCTCATCTCCGAAAGAACTTAACGGCAGGTAAAGTGAACCCAAGTGATAGGTCACCTTTTGATCTTTGCCCACCAACTCGGATTTGGGAATTTCTCTGACCTGCCCTTCGACGGTATGGTTCGACATAGCAACTACAATGTCATTATTCCCTGGTCGTACACAAAACATTGGCCCCCCTGAAAACCCTGGACCGGTGTAACTGTTCTTATTTTCCAACCCTAACCGACCATTAAAAATGCCGTTATATACCAAACTATCCGCTATTCGCAACGGCGAGCCCTTCCAATGTCCCAACGCATAGAAGCTGTAGTTTGAAGATGGTATAAAATTTAAATCGTAGCCTAAGGTTGTAATAACCCTTGCCGGCAATTGTTTTTTATCGATCAGCAAAATGGCAAAGTCTTTTGCCTCGTCCCATTGGTACGCGACGAGCTTCGCATCAGGAATAACGGTGTGAATGCCGGAAATTGTTTTTGCGCGGCCATTGTCATCTGTCCCGTAATATTTAAAAAACATTTCAATAATCACCTTATCATTTACCTGTGGATTAGGTTTCATACTTGCAATAACGTGCGCTGCGGTAACCATGCAAATCTTGCCGTCGCTGCGACTTGTGCGGATAAAATAAGCGGTGCCATTTCCTCCATGAGTTAGACCGGAATAAGCGGACGCTTGAATGGCTACCACTCCTTTTGCCGACTTTGCAGCATTGGCAGGCATGCCACGGCCTGTTGAGTCCAGGTATTTGCAGTAAGCACTATAGGCGCCATCAAGCGCGGGCAACATAGAAGCTGGTTTTTGGGCTTTTAATAAAGTACTGTTGATTACTACCGGGAAAAAGAAAAAAAGAAAAACACATTGGGTTGGTCTCTTACCGAACTTATACTGGATCATTATTTTTAAAAATTACTTTTTAATTGAGGTTATCGCGTCTTTGGTTAAACCGGGATTGCGTTAGGGTCAACAAATAGCGTACCAATTATCAATGAATGCGTTAACGTTCCTTTAGCCCGATAATTAAAACTTCAGCAAGGCACTACTGCAAACGTCAATCCCTGTAAGTGAAAAAATTTTCGCGCAAAAGAAATTACATGCACCAACTATATCGGCACCTGAAAATGGCCGCTATCATTTTACCTTTCAACATATGAACCTAATACGTACCTTCGCGCAAATTTTTATCATTAATATAATATGAGAGTAGCTATTGTGGGCGCCACCGGTTTGGTGGGCAGCACGATGTTGCGCATCCTTGAAGAGCGCAACTTCCCGATTACAGAATTGATTCCTGTTGCATCAGAACGTTCGGTAGGAACCAAGATCAACTATAAGGGCAAGGAACACGTGGTGGTGTCTGTAGATGAGGCTATCTCTCGAAAACCGCAACTGGCTTTATTTTCCGCAGGCGGCAGCACTTCCCTGGAACTAGCGCCGAAATTTGAGGCAATTGGCTGTTATGTAGTAGACAATTCATCTGCATGGCGCATGCACCCAGATAAAAAATTGGTGGTTCCCGAAGTAAATGGTCATGTACTGAAACAAGAGGATTATATCATTGCCAATCCGAATTGCTCTACCATCCAAATGGTCATGGTATTGCAGCCGCTGCATAAAAACTATGGTATTAAACGCGTGGTAGTAAGCACGTACCAATCGGTAACAGGCACTGGACAGAAAGCCGTGAAGGAACTATTGGACGAACGTGCCGGCGGCAAAGGACAGGGAGTATATCCGCATCCGATCGACATGAATGTATTGCCGCATATCGATGTTTTCCAGGAAAATGGCTACACCAAAGAAGAAATGAAAATGGTGCTGGAAACCTGCAAGATTATGGGCGACGATGATATCAAAGTGACGGCTACTACGGTTCGTGTACCGGTAATGGGCGGCCACAGCGAAAGCGTGAATGTGGAAATGAACAAAGATTTCGACGAAACCACTGTAAGACAACAATTTAGTGAAATGCCTGGTGTCACCGTAATAGACAATCCGTCTAATAATGAATACCCAATGCCATTGTTTGCCGCTGGTAAAGACGATGTTTTCGTAGGTCGCATCCGCCGCGATTATTCCCAACCCAATACATTAAACTGCTGGATTGTGGCTGATAATCTCAGAAAAGGCGCGGCTACCAATGCCGTCCAGATTGCCGAATACCTGCATCTTCAGGGCTGGATTTAATAAGCAAATCCAACCTGTCATACTATTGTAAATAATTGTATTTAATAGACTAATGGTGTAACAAGGGACTACCTTTGTTACACCAAATTTTTTCCGCATGAAATTGAAACCTTTACTTTTAACAGCCGCAGCTGCATTTAGTTTACAAGCCAATGCACAGACATGGGTAAGTGATTCTGTGAGTACTACCCCGGGTTATGCAAATGATGTTTACTACAGCATGGCGAATGGGTCGGTAAGCGCTGTTCCGAACACCAATTGGCATTTCGGCTTTCAAATGGTTCCGCAGGCAGGTCCTAGCTCTACTGCCGGCATTATTGCGAATCATGTAATGGGTAAAGTATCCGTTTACTCTATCAATAAACAAGCAACCGGCCATTTTACAACGCTTACAGCGGGCGATACCGTTGGGAAAATGGGCAACGCGCTGTACAATTCCGATACAGCCTGGGGCTTCGGTGCTTTCAACCAAAATCACAATCCAGCCAACCTGTTTGACTACGGCTGGGGGCAATACAACCAAACAACGCACTTTCTGAACGGCGACTCGATCTACATCGTAAAAGTAGACACGGTCGTTTATAAAGTATGGATGCAAGAATATGTGACGTATCCAAACGATTCCATCAGCTGGAATTTCCGTATCGCAAAATTTGACAATACAGATGATACGACCATCCTGATGCCACGTCATAAAAATGGTTTCGATTTTACCAACCGACAGTTCGGTTATTATAACGTAACCACACATACCATTCTTGACCGCGAACCGGGACGTGATGCATGGGATATCCTGTTTACCCGCTATATGGACAGCGCATCTCAGGGTCCGATGTTCCTGCCTCATTATCCTGCAGCAGGTGTATTCAGCAATATGAACACAATGGTGGCGGAAGTACACCATATCAACCCGGATACTGCCGGCACTTCACAAAACTATTCTGCCAATACCAATGAAATCGGTTACGACTGGAAACATTATGACCAAGCTACGAACACATGGGGCATTGACAGCACTGTTTATTTTATCAAAACAGGCGGCAATAGTTATTACCAAATGCAGTTTACCGGCTTTGGTGGTGCTGCAACCGGCAAATATTATTTCCGCAAGCGCCAGTTGACGCCAACCGCAGTAAAAAATATGAGTGTCAATAATGTAAACGCACTGGCAATTGTTCCGAATCCGGCACAAAACCAAACAGCGGTAATGATTGATGCGAAAGAAAACATTGGCACCGCCCATATCATGATTGCCGACCTGAATGGCCGTCTGGTACAGCATTATGCAGTTACCGTAAACAAAGGCATGAATGGTTTCGCCATCAACACGGCAGCAGTTCCTGCGGGCATATACATGGTAACGGTTACGAATGGCAGCTGGAAAGTAACAGAAAAATTGATGGTACAACACTAAGCGTATTGTACCGGTCTTGAAAAATAGGCAGTTCAGCTATCAGTGATGGTAGCTGAACTGTTTTAAACGAAGAAAATGAAAACTATTGCGCGCTTATTGTTGGTGTATATGCTGGTCCTGTTGTCGATGGATGCAGTAGCGCAAAATATTTTTATAAAAACGGAAGACGGAACGAATGGTACACCTGTGGCATTGGCCTATGTTAATGTGTATACCGGTGATAAAAACGTTCCCGCACAAACGGTGCAAACCGATGATGCCGGTAATGCAATGGTATCATTACCTTCTTTTCCCTGTCATATCGTTATTTCTGCTTTAGGCTTCGAATCTTACACGCAAAGCTTTACCGCATACCCTTCTGATAAAGAAATTAATATAGCACTCACCCGTAAAAATACCGGGCTGAATGAAGTGGTAGTAACCGGACTTACGCGTCCTACCCCACTGCAAAATGCACTTTCCCAATACCGCATCATTTCCGGCAACACGCTGCAGGCGCAAGGAAGCATCACGCTTTCCGACGCGTTGAATACGCAATTGAACATGAATGTGAATAATGACGCCGTGCTGGGCGCCAATATTACCATGCAGGGAATGAATGGCGACAAAGTAAAGATATTGATTGACGGCATGCCCGTTAACGGCCGCGAGAATGGCAATGTGGATCTGGGACAGATCAACCTGAGCAATATAGATCATATAGAGATTGTGCAGGGGCCAATGAGCGTGGTGTATGGCAGCGATGCACTAGGTGGTGTTATCAATCTCATCACAAAGAAACATACACGCCCATTTTCCCTTGAAGCGGGCTTTAACTACGAGTCTATCGGTAAATATAATGTAGACCTGAACGGCAGTTTCAAAATCAAAAAAAGGAACCAATTGAGTATTGGTCTGGGCCGGAATTTTTTCCAGGGCTGGAAGTATAACGACACACTGATCAAAGCGCAGAGCAACAGCAATCAGTATTTCCCATATCACCGCAGCATGCTCTTTAAGCCTAAAGAACAATACTTCACCAATCTCGACTACCGCTACACCGCTCCTTCCGGGTTTAACCTTGAACTGGCTTCCGATCTGCTCTACGAGCAAATAACGGACCGGTCGGCGCCCGCCACATTCAGTTCATTCGGCTGTAATGCACTGGATAATGTGTACAAAACAACACGTTCGCAAACCCGCTTTTTCATGGATGGCAAACTGGGCAGCGGCCATTGGCAAAGCCAAAACAGCTATTCACTGTATTACCGTGTAAAGAATGCTTACGTAACCGATCTGGCCACCATGAATGAAACTTTGGCGCAATCGCAGGATGGCTCGCAGGATACATCCCGCTTTGACGATATTAATCTACGCGGAAATTATAATAACAAATGGGGCAAATTGGATTATACCGCCGGTTATGATGTTTTGCTCGAATTCGCAAACAGCAACAAAATTGAGGATGGCCGCAACAATATACAAGACTACGCTGCTTACACGAATCTCTCAATGCCCTTCTTCCATGACAAGCTGGTTACGCAACTAGGTTTGCGCGCTTCTTATAATACACAGTATGCTGCGCCGGTTACACCATCTTTCAACCTGCTGTATCATCTTACAGACAGAATGCAGTTACGCGCTTCTTATGCCCGTGGTTTCAGAGCACCTACACTGAAAGAGTTATACCTCGAGTTTATCGATATCAACCACCACATTATTGGCAACCCAGATCTGAAAGCAGAAACTTCGCACAACGTGCAGGCTTCCGGTTCTTATCAATTCTATAAAAAAGGTACCAACTATGCGCAAGTCGTATTAACCGGGTATTACAACGATATCAATAATGAGATTGCTTTAGTGTACAATGGTCCGGTAAATGCTAACACGGCCGACTATACTTATGGCAATGTCAATCATATGCGCAATGCAATTGCCAACGTTATGACCGATGCACAACTGAAGGACCTGTATCTCCAGTTAGGTTATTCTTATGCTTACACATTTGCCGAAAGCGGCCAGTACAGCAATTATAAAGTATCAGAAATAACAGCCAATATCCAGTACGCCTGGGCAAAACCAAGACTCAAATTTTCACTGTTCTATAAATACTCCGGATCCCAACCGGCAATGCAACAGAATATAGATGGTTCGGTAACTTTCAATGGTACTACGCCATCTTACAATATGATGGATGCATCGGTAGAACGAAAATTCTGGAATAAAAAAATATCGGTTGTGGCTGGCGTAAAAAATATCTTCAACGTTACACAACTCTCTCCGCAAGATGCCATAGCCGCGCCAGCGAGCAATCCGCACGGCGGCAACGGTATGGTCAATTTTCTGCCAAGAAGATTTTTCACAACGATCAAGTTGAACCTTTACTAATACTCATTGCCAATACACAATTGGCGGTTGACAGCCGCTGCTGTTTCCTCAATTTTTGAGCCTACGCTTTGTGCTACATAATCGAGTTCCCTCAAACTACGATCTTACCTTCCCGACAAACAACGTCATTACATTTCTCAGCCTTTGCCTGCTGAACCTTTCCGCTGGATTATAATTCATCTGACGTTTCCGACCCAGCATCCGCCAACAGCACCGTAGTATCCGGAGCCGTAAACACGTTGCTTTACCCGCTATATTATCTAATTGTTGCCGTCCCACACTTAACGCGTGCATAATAATCCCGTAATACACCCCTTCTATTTTTGCTCCCTCTTTGTTTTACATACGATGGCCATCTTAATGACCAAAATTGATTCTGACGCGCCCCTGGACATATTTTCTTCTTAGAAAGCATTTATCAAATATCATATAACATGGCAAAAATTTACGTCAAGTTCTTTTATCTTCTTATCGCTATCTCGCTGCCCTTATTCGGCATGGCGCAGGCAACTGCCGTTTCCGATAATTTTCAGGGCTGGACTTCAGTCGGCAGCTATTCTACAAGCACTGCTGCCGGACCGGGCGGTGCCTGGGGTTACACCAATTGTATCATAAGCCCTACCGGCGCTCAAAATGGCGTTGGATCTTCAGGATATGTGCAGGCACAAGCAAATTCCGGCATTCTCACCTTACCGGTCATTGCAACAGGTGGCATTGGTACGCTCAATTTAAATGCACGCATGTCCAGCACATCGGGTGCGGTATTTATTGTGGAGAAAAAAGTAGGCAGCGGCTCCTGGAGTACCATCTATACCAGCACCACTACTTCCACTACGGCCGTGGCGTATTCTGTACCCGTAAACGATAACAGCGCCAGTCTGCAACTGCGTATCAGCAATACAGGCAGCCGCGCCATGTACATCCATGATGTAGCCGCTACTTCGTCTGCACCGGTTATTACCGCTTCCACAACTTCCATCGCGGCCTTTACCACAGGCTTAGGCACACCTGCTACGCCGCAGTCGTACACAGTTTCGGCTATCAACATGACAACCAACCTGTCCATCACAGCACCTTCCGGCTTTGAAATTTCTACCAGCTACAACAGTAACTTCGGCGCTTCATTATCGTTAACACCAACCGGCGCCAATCTCCCAACTACCACCATTTATGTACGCTTGACCGGTGCCGCACTCGGAACTTTCAGCGGTAACATCTTACACGCGACCACAGGCGCTGCGAATGTCAACGTTGCGGTAAGCGGCACTGTTGCTTATGCAGCCCCAACATCAAAACCGGCATCAAACATAGGCGCCACGAGTTTCTCGGCAAACTGGGCCCCGGTAACAGGCGCCACATCGTACTTGCTGGATGTAAGCACCAATGCACCATTCAGCACCACAGCTACGGCTACTACGACCGAAGGATTTGATAGCTATACTGGTTCTGCGCTCTACAACGGATGGGTGTTCGACAATACGATCAGTAGCTATACCGGTTCCGTAAAATTCCTGAACACCAGCAGCGGTACTTCGGGCACGGCTTATTCACCTGCTCTGCCAGCCAACAGCACGGCCGCCGAATTGAAATTTTCGCTGACCAATAATGCATCTTCTGGTTCTTCTTTTCTAGTGGAAGGATTGTCAAACGGCAACTGGACAACCATTGCCACAATCACGAGCTCGATGGTGCCCTTAAGTTCCAGCGCAACATTTACTTACAATAGCACCACATCGCCGGCATTACCGGCAAACCTTACACAGTTCCGTTTTACTTATAGCAAAAACACCGGCAACTTTGGCTTTGACGATGTAGCGATCAAATATAACACGATTGTTTCCTCTATGCTCAGCGGCTACAACGCGCTCCAGGTAAACGATACCACTGCAACTGTTACTGGATTGACAACCGGCACCGCCTATTACTATCGTGTACGCGCTACGGATGGCGCTCTTACTTCGACCAACGCTGCAACGACCACCGTAACTCCGCTTATTTTCAATAAATACCACTCTATTGCAGCTGGCAATTTCGACAATACCTATAACTGGCAAGGCTGGGACGGCACGCAATGGATCAACTATCCGCTTCCGCCACACGACATACTGGACAGTATTGCGATTGACCATAACATTATATTGACCACTGATATCACGATAAAAAATCTTGCGCTGAGCAATAATATTCTTTCCTTAGGTAATCATACACTGACCGTTTCTAATCCAATTACTGGTGGTAAAGCAAGTGCTTATATCAAAACAGACGGCACCGGTTCATTAAAAATGGCGGTCGGTAATACGCCCGTCTTTTTCCCGGTAGGCAACAACAGCTACAACCCCGCTATTCTGACAAACACAAGCAATGACAATTTTGCGATCAGAGTAAGCGATGCCGTCTACCAGGATGGCTACGGTCTGAACAGCGCAACGGTAACCGCTCCTGTGGCCAACCATACCTGGTTTATCACCCCTGATGGTACGGGCAATAATGTAACAATGACGCTACAATGGAATCTTGCAGATGAGATCAACGAATTTAACCGTAACCACACTTACATCAGACACTTCAACGGCAGCAACTGGGAAGATTATCTGACGGCCTCGGGGTATACAGAAATAAATGTACCGGGCGGCAACCCCGTCGGCACAGATGTGTACAATGTAACACAGGCGAATATTGCTAACTTCTCTCCTTTTACTGTAGGTGCTGCACATATCGCGCCATTGGCAATGGATCTTGCGGCAATCAATGCCGTGAATAAGGGAGATGCAAACATTGTATCATGGAAGACGGCCAGTGCAGATGCCTCCGACATCTTTGCCCTGGAACGCAGCCCGAACGGTAAAGAATTCGCGCTTATCGCTACCTTGCCGGCTCAAAAAGACATTTCAGATTACCAATACACAGACAGCAAACCATTCAGCGGCATCACTTACTATCGTCTTAAAATGACTGATAAGTCGGGAAAAATAAGTTATAGTAAAGTAGTGATCGCTAACACTGCCACCAGCAGTTCCGCTTTATTGAATGTATATCCCAACCCGGCAACCGACAACATAACCGTGTACACCGGCAGGCCAAATGGCGAGCTCACCATTTCTGATCTCAACGGCAAAGTACTGAAAACCGCAACAGCTACTACTGACGCTACTACTATCAATACAGGCGATTTGGCAAAAGGCATTTACCTGATCCGCTATACTGACGGACAGGCTACGCAGCAAACCAAATTGGTTAAATAGCTGAACCATTTACCGGCCGAAACACGATTGATAAAACGCTATTGCTATCGGCACAATATGACATAAAAAAAGGTCAGATGTTTAAAACATCTGACCTTTTCGATTATAGAATTGACGGATTAAAAAACTACTTCTTTTTACTGAAAAAATCTCTCAGTTCTTTGCTCATATCTTCACCACGCTTCTTCAGATCTTGTAATTCATTACTCATATTACGGGCGATATCATGAAAATTAAGCGGTTCGCCACCCTGCATATAGCTAAGTTCCTGAGGCGTGCGCGCCAGCGGAATCGCTATCCAGGCTATGATATAGGCCAATAAACCAACGCCACCCACCAGCACACAAACGGCTACGATCAAGCGAACGATCACCGGGTCGATATCGAAATAACTGGCAATACCACCACACACGCCACCCAGTATTTTTTCGTACGGATTGCGATAAAGTCTCCTCTTTTGATTTACGTTATTGCCACTATAGTACTGCTGCTTTTTCGTTTCGTAACGAACCGGCAGATTTTGTACCGGGCTGCCACCAAGATCACTGGCATGACCCAGCGTTTCCATTACCTTACCGACATCAGCGCGGTCGATGGCAGGCGCACCACCATTTAGCCGGATATTGAAAAGCTCCGCTATGCGGTATTCAATGTCTTGTATAATTTCTTCCCGGCCGTCTTCATTCACAAATTGCCTTTCCAGCGAGCTAATGTAATCTCTCAGGATCATGTACGCGTCCTCTTCAATAGGAATGACACGTTGTGCTATATTGATCTGAATAATGCGTTGCATATGGTTTGTTTTATATGGTTTGTTTTATATGGTTTGTTTTATATGGTGCTTGTTAAATGATTGACTGCATAACTTAATTCTTCCCAACTGTTGCGAAGTTGTGTGTAGAACAAAACACCGCCTTGCGTCAGGGAATAATATTTTCTTGGCGGCCCCGAGTTAGATTCTGCCCACCGATAGTCGAGCATCCCCGCATTTTTAAGCCTGGTCAGCAGCGGATAAAGTGTCCCCTCCAAAACCACCAGCTGCGCTTTTTTTAATTGTTCCAGGATATCGCTGGGATAAGCTTCTTTTTCCCGCTGTATAATACCCAGGATACATAGCTCCAGCAACCCTTTGCGCATTTGTGACGCCGTATTTTCAATATTCATTGCCATGTATTTTCAAAAGCAAATATATGTCATCAACAGTATTATGCAATGCATAGTACCTAGTTTAACCTAAAAAATCCCCCTTTTCTGGAAAAAAAGAAGGCGGACGCTCCGCTTTCATCAAAATATCATCAATTTTGCAGCATGAGTTTCAGCAAAATACAGCCGTCCGATATCGATTTCTTCCGGTCACTAAACGATGTTCGCGTTCTTACCGACGAAGAAAACCTGAAACGTTGCGCCTCCGATGAAACAGAAGACCTGGAATATATGCCGGAACTGGTACTGCAGCCGGAAACAGTGCAGGCGGTCAGCGATATTATGCGCTATTGCAACGAACGCTGCATTCCGGTAACACCACGTGGCGCCGGAACTGGCCTTAGCGGCGGGGCATTGGCAGTGATGGGTGGCGTGGTGCTTGATATGAAAAGGTTCAATAAGATTGTGAACATGGATATGCGCAACTTGCAGGTGACGGTAGAACCGGGAATGATTACACAGGAATTGCAGGATTTCGTAAAAGAAAAAGGACTTTTTTATCCGCCCGATCCGGCCAGCAAAGGCTCCTGTTTTATTGGCGGGAATGTATCCGAAAATTCTGGCGGACCTCGTGCCGTGAAATACGGCGTGGTAAAGGATTATGTGCTCAACCTGGAAATGGTTTTGCCGGACGGGTCTATAATATGGACCGGCGCTAATGTGCTGAAAAACGCTACAGGCTACAATCTCACGCAGCTGGTAGTAGGCAGCGAAGGCACGCTCGGCGTCATTACAAAAATCGTACTGCGTTTGATTCCGGCCGTACAACACGACATGCTGATGCTCGTACCTTTCCGCAAGGCTGAAGAAGCCTGCGCCGCTGTCAACGCTATATTCATGGCCGGTTATACACCATCTGCCATGGAGTTTATGGAGCGCGATGCGCTGGAATGGTCAATGAAATATGTGCAGTCTTCAGGTGTTTCATTGCCCGATGATATTGCCGCTCATTTATTGATCGAGGTAGATGGCAATCATTACGACCAGCTCTACAAAGAAATGGAAGCAATCGCCGATATCGCGCAGCAATACGACATCGATGAAATTCTTTTTGCGGACAGCGCCGAACAAAAACAAATGCTCTGGACGCTGCGTCGTAAAGTAGGCGAAGCAGTGAAAAGCAACTCGGTCTATAAAGAGGAAGACACCGTAGTGCCCCGTGCCGAACTGCCGGAATTACTGCGAATCATCAAAAAGCTCGGTAAAGAATACGGCTTTCAGTCAGTTTGTTATGGCCACGCCGGGGATGGCAATCTGCATGTAAACATTGTAAAGGGCAACATGACGGATGCGGACTGGAATACCAATTTGCCGAAAGGAATTAAAGAACTTTTCAAAGAAGTCATTCGCCTAGGCGGAACCATTTCGGGCGAACATGGTATCGGACTGGTTCAAAAGGAATATATGAGTATAGCATTCAACGAGATACAACTAAGCTTGATGAAACAAATCAAGGCTATATTCGACCCGAAAGGAATTTTAAACCCAGGCAAAATATTTTTGTCCTAAATTTTAACAGATTTCGTCGCGGTAATCTTTACAGAATAGTGACTTGACAGCTTTTGGAATAAGGTTTTGCTTAATTTCGTGAGAACAATAGTTAAGGGTTGAATAACGTATATTCGTTCCATAACCACATATAAAAAATATCGGATGAAATATATAATAACGGCAATCATGCTCTGTATTGGCTTGCAGGCAGCACAAGCCCAGGATGTATATACCAGCAGCGGCCGCTCTATGCGCCAGATAGAAGCCAAGAAAAGACAAGAAAATAAGGGTTTTGATCCGTCAAAAATTATCGTCGGTGGTTATCTTGGTCTGTCTTTCGGAACATATACCAGTGTCTATGTCGCACCGGTAATAGGTTACAGGATCACTGAAAATTTTGCTGCAGGTGTCGATTTCAGCTACACCTACTATAAATATAAAGACTATTTCTTTCTGCAAAATCCAGTAACAGGTGAATCCAATTATTATGACTTTACGTCAGATCTCCTGTCTGTAGGCGTTTGGACGCGCTATCGTGTGTGGCAGGGTTTGTTTGTGGGCGCTCAGTTCGACCAGAATTACGGGAGTTATACCGATCCCGGCTTTGACCAAAGCGGTAGCGGCAATATCGTAAATCAAAAGGTGAAGTACAATTTCCAATCACTCCTGTTGGGTGGTGGTTATCGCGCGCCAATAGGTGACCGGGCATCCATGAACATCTCGTTGATGTACGATGTGATCCAGAACCAATATAGTCCTTATTACGGTCGCGTCGTTCCGATGATTGGCTTTATGTACGGTTTTTAATCTTTACCTGATTTTAAATATTTACCGGACTTTGCCTCGAAAAGGCAAAGTCTTTTTATTTTCACATAATGGGCTCTGCAGTACTCCTTATAATTATACTTGCCTATTTCGCACTCTTAATGGGCATTGCTTTTTATACGTCCCGTCATTCCAATAATGAATCTTTTTTTATTGGCAACCGGAACAGTAAATGGTGGGTGGTCGCATTTGGCATGGTAGGCACTTCGCTTTCCGGCATGACCTTCATCTCCGTACCCGGCACGGTTGGCCGGTCTGGCTTCGACTATTTCCAGGTGGTGATCGGTTACTGGCTCGGCTATTTTGCCGTCGCTTATATTTTACTTCCGCTTTATTATAAGCTTCAGCTTACTTCCATCTATACTTATTTGGAAAAAAGATTGGGAACCACGGCTTACAAAACCGGCGCTTTGTTCTTCATTCTATCCCGCACACTGGGTGCTACTTTGCGGCTTTATCTTGTCATTAAGGTACTACAGCTTTTTGTGCTCGACAACATGGGTATTTCATTCGAGGTTACTGCTATTGTGATCCTGGCGCTTATCTTGCTCTATACCTATCGTGGCGGGGTAAAAACAATTGTATGGACCGACACGCTGCAAACCACTTTTATGTTGGTGGCCTTACTTGTGTGTATCGGCTACATCATGCACGCATTGGGGCTCGGCATAGGCGATACCTGGAAAGCGCTGACGGCGAAAGGCTATACGAAGATGTTTCATTTTGAACCCTTACCGGGCAATTTCTTCCTGAAACAATTATTGGGCGGCGCTTTTATCACCATTGCGATGACTGGGCTTGACCAGGAAATGATGCAAAAAAATATCAGTGTAAAAACATTGAAAGATTCGCAGAAAAATATGCTTACCCTTAGCTTCCTGCAGGCGTTTGTGGTGTTTATCTTCCTGATGCTCGGCGGCTTGTTATATCTCTATGGAATGAGCAAAGGCGGCAGCTTCCAGCAAGTGATGACAGATGGCAAACTGACCACGCAATTTATACTCGACGGCAAAAACATTATGGGAGACAATATTTTCCCGACGATCGCTTTTCATTATTTGCCGCCGTTCATAGGCATCATCTTTATTATCGGGCTTATCTCCGCTTTGTTCCCAAGTGCCGACGGTGCGCTGACCGCACTGACTTCTTCTTACTGCATTGACATAATAGGACTGAAGCGCAGAACGGATCTCACCGAAAAGCAACGTTCCACCAAACGGCTTATTGTACATAATATGTTTGCCATTATTTTCCTCGGATTTGTTTTTCTTTTCCGGGAAGTGGATAATGGCTCGCTGATACAAACCTTACTGGTGGTGGCGGGATATACCTACGGACCGCTGCTTGCTTTGTTTGCTTTTGGTATTTTTACCAAACGGAAAGTAACGGACAATGCATTACCGATCGTCTGTATTGCGGCGCCGGTGCTTTGCTATATCATCAAAGAACATGATAAACAATGGCTGGGCGGCTATGTGATCGGTAACGAGTTATTGATCCTTAACGCGGCCTTGACATTTTTGCTGTTAATTTCGTGCTCCCGTCGTGAAGCAAAAGAAATACCATTCACGAAGGTGCCTAATGAAACAATGACGCTGAAACAGGACGTAAATCTGTAACATCGGTCCATCAGCATTCGCTGGCTTTTGTGCCTGCGCAAGACATACATCAAATGAAAGAACAACTGACGAAAATAAAGCTCCGTGACTGGACGGAAACAAAAGCGCATTCCAGCTGGCAGATCTTTAAGATCATGGCAGAGTTTGTGCAGGGGTTTGAAACGCTGGCTAAGATCGGCCCTTGTGTTTCTATATTCGGATCGGCCCGGACACAGCCAGGCCATAAGTATTACGAACTTACCGTAGAGATATCGCGCAGGCTGGTAGAAGAAGGTTTCGGCGTAATAACCGGTGGCGGACCGGGCATTATGGAAGCAGGCAATAAAGGTGCGAACCTTGCCGGCGGCATTTCTGTGGGATTAAATATTGATCTCCCTTTTGAGCAGCATTCCAACCCATACATTGCCCGCGATAAGACGCTGAACTTTGATTATTTCTTTGTCCGGAAGGTAATGTTCACCAAATATTCGCAAGGTTTCATCATGATGCCGGGCGGATGGGGAACGATGGACGAATTTTTTGAAGTGGCCACATTGATCCAGACACGCAAGTTTACGGCAACGCCAATGATCTGCATGGGCAGTAGCTATTGGAACGGATTGTTTAACTGGATGCGCGAAGCGATGCTGGAAGGCGAAGGGAACATCAGTCCCGGCGACCTTGAATTGATAAAAATATTTGATACTGCTGATGAAGTAGTCGCATATATTCGCGAATTTTATACCCATAATAAACTGCAACCAAATTTCTAGAGCGATGTCCAAGCTGTTGATTCCCGCCGATCTGAACGATTATGCAGAAAAGTACACTACGCCGGAAACGCCCGTGCTGGCTGCGCTGAACCGCGAAACGTACGAAACCGTGCCGCAACCGAAGATGTTGTCAGGCCACCTGCAAGGAGCATTTCTCCAGATGATCAGTAAAATGATACGGCCGCACCGTATCCTGGAACTGGGCACTTATACCGGCTATTCCGCCATTTGCCTGGCACAGGGACTCACGCCAGATGGGCATTTGCACACGATAGATATCAATGAAAACCTGGAACCGATGACCCGGAAATATTTTACCGAGGCCTGGGTAGACCAGAAAATAACCCGCCATTACGGCAAAGCTGCCGATATTATTCCTACCCTTGACGAATCTTTTGATCTCGTATTTATTGATGCAGACAAAAGAAATTACAGCCTTTACTATGATCTCGTTTTTGATAAAGTGCCTATAGGCGGCTATATTCTCGCAGACAATGTACTGTTTGAAGGCGAAGTAACCTGGCCCGAAGAAGACCGTGGCAACGCTGCTAAAGCCATGCATGCTTACAATGAAAAACTAAATAACGACCCGAGAGTAGAACAAATGCTGCTGCCGCTAAGAGATGGCATCATGATTGCAAGGAAGATTGCGGCAGTATAAATAAATAAAATTTTGATGATGAAGAAATGGATTGTTACATCTTTAATGGCCTTTTTATGTGCGCAAACGACCATCAAAGCGCAGAGCTACCAGGAAAAGGTAAATAAATACATACAACAACATAAAGCGCTTGCCATCGCCGAGCAACGCAGAAGCGGCGTACCTGCCGCTATTACACTGGCCCAGGGCGTTTTTGAAACAGCTGCCGGCTGCAGCGAATTAATGACCCAGGCCAATAATCATTTCGGCATTAAATGCAGAAAAGAATGGAAAGGAGAAACATTTGCTCATGACGATGATGCGCCACAGGAATGCTTCCGTAAATATTCCTGCGCTTATGATTCTTACAAAGACCATTCAGAATATCTCCATTCAGGCACACGCTATGCATCCCTCTTTCAACTGAGCGTAACAGATTATGCCGGCTGGGCACAAGGCCTGAAACGCTGCGGCTATGCTACCAATCCGAAATATGCGCCCCAACTGATCAAGCTGATCGAGGATTTTCATCTGCAAGACTACACTTTGCTGGCGATGAAAGCTGATGATGCCAACACGCAATCTTTGGCAGTTTCGGTAGTGCCGCACCAAACCAATTATCAGTCCGGACAACATGCCATTGATACCCCTGAAACACAAAAACAGACTGCAGAAGTAGTTCCTGATGACGATAAAGTAGATGTGGGCAATGCGGAAGGCACGCTGACGGTAAACGGACTCAAAGCATTCTACGCCCATAAAGGAGATGTATTGCTGGAAGCGGCAATGAAATACAATATCCGCTACGTGCGTCTTTTAGAAATCAACGATCTGCCCGATGCGCCATTGGAAGCCGATATGTTTGTTTATCTCGAAAAGAAAAACGGCAAAGGCACACATAGACGCCATATACTGCAGCGCAACGAAACCTTATTGCAAGTAGCGCAAGCAGAAGGCATGCAATTAAAGCAATTGCGTACGTTCAACCAGCTTAACCCTGGAGAAGTGCCAGTACCAGGTAGTACACTTTATTTGCAAGAGCCGTCCGGTTCAAAACCTGAGCTTGCAGACCCGGCTATGGCTGCGGCGACTGGGAGAACTTCAAAAATAAAAGTGACGACAGATGATAACATGTACGTTGTTAAAAAAGCGGTGCCCGCCGATGCTGTGGTAGATAAGCCGGTTATAAATAACCCGGCGCCGGCTACGGCTCTGCCCAAAACGGCCGAAACAAATCCGGGGCCACAACAAGCCGCTATGCCGCAGGCAAGCGTGCCGACTACGGCCGGCGAAACAATACCCGCACCAGCAACTGCGCCTGTAGCTTCACCCCCGGCAACAGCACAACCAACAGCCGTTCCTGCTACGGCAACAACAGATACCAGCATTAATATCGCGCACGAAAAAGCAGTAGAAGAAGGTGACGATGAAGACGACACAGAACACGCGCACACTACTGCTAAAACACCCGAACCGGACGATGAACTCTCGCGCCTGAAAGCGAAACTGGACAAGGTTGTGTATGCACCGGAAAATAAAACGGCTACACCTGTTGCCGCAAAGACTACGGCAGCTACGCCTCCTGCAACAACCACCGCACCCGGCACACAGCCTGCAGCTGCAACAGCCGATGGCGATAAATTCTACACCGTTCAAAAAGGAGATACCGCGTTCGGCATCGCAAAACGAAACAATATTTCGATGCGACAGCTGATGGATTGGAACCATCTCAATTTCGAAGACATTAAAGTAGGACAAAAACTGCGTGTGAAGCCATAACAACACCAATCGTCAAAACTCATACATGCCGAACATCCAAGTACACGACAAATTCTTTCAACCCTATATCAGTAAAGAGAAGATCGCAGCCCGCATTGCAGAACTAGGCGCACAGATCAGTGCAGATTATGCCGGGAAAAATCCGCTGGTGCTGGCGATCCTGAATGGTTCTTTTGTTTTTGCCGCTGATCTTTTCAGAGCATTGACAATTGATGCAGAGATTTCTTTTATCAAACTGGCATCCTATAAAGGCACTACTTCTACCGGAAATGTCATTACTGCGATCGGTATGGAAGAGGACCTGTACGAGCGCCACATCATTGTGATGGAAGACATCATCGATACCGGGAAAACGCTGAACTCTTTTATTCCCGATCTGTTGCACCGTCAGCCGGCATCGCTGCGCATTGCCAGTTTTCTCACCAAACCCGAAGCACTCAAATACGACGTTAAAGCGGATTATGTAGGATTTGAGATTCCGGATAAATTTGTAGTAGGTTATGGGCTCGACTACGACGGGCATGGACGGAATCTTCCAGCATTATTTCAGCTCGCTTAACTGATTTATGTCGCCAGCGAAAACCTGCTTATCTCTTTTATAAAAACTAACAGCCGACTTTTGTGACCAATCATAAAAAAACGGTCCCTGCAATATTGCGGGGACCGTTTTTTACTCAGCCATCCGATCAATGACGTACACTGATTTTGCTGGTCTGGATCGTATGATTATCGGTTTTGATGACCAATAGGTACTGACCGCCAGGCAACTGGCCGGTACCAATATGATAGTTGGTATTACTGCCGTCAAGCTTCAGCTCATAGATCACTTTTCCGAAGATATCGTAAAGCCCCATCGAACCTTTTGTGTTGGCGGGCAATGAAACATTTACCAGTTCATCAGCAGGATTCGGATAGATTTTTGCTCTTTCTGCCGGTGCAATATTCGTTACCGCAGACGGTGTGGTACCTGCGATATTATCATAGATAAAGAAATCATCGACTCCCGCTTCTACCACGCTTTGGCCGTTGTTGGGCAAATTAGCATTGGTGACATCGTTGGCGATAAACTGAAGCTGTACGCGAGCGCTGGTCGGCAGGTACTCGCTTACGGCAAAAATTCTTCTTCTCCAGTTGTAATCGGACTGATATGTTAGTTCTACATTTTTCCAAAGTGTATTGATGGTATCGCGGATCTGCACCTGCCATTGGTCTTTGCGCGGATTGGCGCCGCGATCGTTTGAATACCAGCGATAGTATTCCACCACTGGCTTTTGGTAACCACTCAGGTCGAATGCAGGAGAGATCACCGTTGTTTTTCCTTTAATTACCGCTGCTGTAGTGATCGTTTGTGTTGCAACAGCCGCATTACCGGTAATCAGGCACTGACCAGAACCACTGGTATGATCATTGCCTGTCTGACAAATCAGCGAACCTAATGCCGCAGATGTAGTAGATGGGATCGGCACTGCTTGTATCCAGACACCGCGAGTGGCATTATCTGAAGTATTATTACCGATACGCCATCCTGTAGCAGCAGTTTCAAATTGATTACTGTCGGTCGCAACAAGGCCCACACCAAACTGGTACGGTATAGTAGATTCTGTATTTGCGCTCACCGGATTGTATCCTGTCGGTGCATAAGCGCTGGCCGTACCGCTGATATCGGATACGGCAATGTAATAATCGATCAGTTGACCGGCAGAATCCTGACCCGGAATCTGAGCCGAGAAATTCATGCTGCCGTTATTAGTCATTGCAACCGTATCCCAAACGGTAGTGCCCCGCAGACGGTACACTAATTTTACATCTTGTAGCAGTCCCTGATAGGTCATGTTTACGGACGCAGTAACATTTATTGGCGTACTTACCGGTTGGTGTGCCAGTTCTTGATGGCTAATCGTGGCATCACTCAACAGATAAATGCCATGTTTCGCAAAAGCCTTTACAATTTCCACAAAATGCGGTGTGCCATTGTTGAGGTTGTTATCATTATCGTCACTCATCAATGCAGAAATCAATACATCATGATAGACGATACCCTCCGTACCTGTAGGGCCATCCGGAGTATCATAGTACACGTCTGTAAACAGTTTGGTCATCGTGTCTACGCTGCCGGTATTGACGGCCACATCCCACCAAGCCCCTGCAATGATCTCGCCATCGCCATGTACTTCACCGGTAATATCCTGCGGATAAATTTTCGGCGTCTGGTCGTAACGACGGATGAAAGAGTTGGGTGCATTCGTATAACAGTTTTGACCTAAAACCGGGTTGCGCGTAATGCTGATTGCCCAGATATCGGAGCTAGCCTCGTTGAGCGCGCCATTGATGATCGTGCTGCCCGAAGGACTGTGTGCCTGGTAAAATTTATCCGAGATACCATGCCCGTACTCGTGGTAAATAATATCGCCGATTTCGGAGAATGAAGTGCAACCACCACCCGCTGCATAAAAGTTGATGGAGCTACCGTTGTAGAATGCATTACAGGTACCGGTTGTAAGATCTACATTGGTAGGCAACACAATATCCATACCTGTGAATGTTGGATAATAGCCTTTCATGAAATCGTGCACCCGATTTACATGGTAATATGCATTTACGTGACGGCTGCTGGACGTACCTGTCATCGGATAGATATACAGGGTGCCCGTTGCGGTTAATGTGTCGTTGAATGTGGGCGTGATATTGCCATTATTGGAAGAGCGGACTTTCGACCATCTGCCCTGCAACGGAATATTAGCTATTGCAGGTAGTGTGAGATTCGGATCACTGAAATAGCCTAAGCTATCCGTATAGTAAGTGGTACTTCCGATCGTGACTGCGAGATCCGTCAGCGGCTCATTTGTAGCAGCATTCAGGGTTCCGTTTTTATATACGGTTCCTTTTACCGTAAGATCGCCGCCTTCTTTGATTTCATTGGTACGATACAGGACATCGCCTGAAATTGCATCTACAAAACCTGTCAACCTGAGGGGACCATTATTTTTAGTTGCCGCTTCTATGATATAAGACCATGCCGGACGAAGTGTGTAACCATTTTCGGAAGGTACCGGGAACCAGGTCCAGTCTGTACCCGCAGTTTGTGAAGTGATCACCGCATCTGTGAGATCATTGCCTGCTGCCGCAAGCGCTGCTTCGGCAGAGATGGCCGGCGTTTGCGCAATACCGTTCCGCCCGTAAGATTTCAGATTGATGCGTATTAGTTGTCCATCATTGGTAAAACGAAAACTGATACTGGAAAATTGAACTTTGCGGCCATTTAATATTTGCTGAAACGATACATAGCCGGCACGTGGTGTTATTTCGTTGCGGGTCAGTTGCCAGTCTGCTTTATTAAGGCCGGCCGACGCAAGATAATTATCGAAACAATACCGGGCTTTTTGCACTAATGTGTTTCCGGGAACAGTAATCGCAGGACCAAAAAGATCATTCACCGTAGTATTGACAGTATTGATATTCCAACCTGGGATATTGATGCGGCCTTCCTGCTTACGCACGTTTGCTGCATTACCTGTTTTAGCCTGCGCTAACGGGGCATTTCTAAACACAGATACTTCGTAAGAGCTTTTCTGAGCCGCTGCCGGGAAAAAAATAGCAGACAATCCCAGAAGGATTAGAGATCTTTTCATTTTATCGGAGAAAATATAAAATGAAAAAATAGTAAAAATCTGCCGCTTTGTCGACAAAAAGCGGCAAACATTTACATTAACAACATAAACAGGTTAGACATCATCCGGCTTATTCCGGTCGCGTTCAGCGATTAATAAAGGATGTGCTTCTTTAAACGTGGCCAGGATCTGATCGAGTATTACCGGGATCTGCTGGAGGTTTTCCCGTTTTTTCGCATAGCCTTCTATCTCCGCAAGACTATCGTACACATTTCTAATTTTAACAATACTCACGCTCGATTTTAGAAAATGTGCCTGCCTGTAAATCGCATCCCAGTCTTCGGTATTACGGATCAGGTCTTCCAATTTTTGCAGTCCCTCCGGCATATTAGCCAGGAAAATCTGCATTACTTCATACATATATGCAGGGTCGTTGCCGGAAAGTTCGTCGAGATAGCTAAGATCAATCAATGGTTCTGTTGTCTGTGGTTCGCTGTGTGACGTAGTGTTCATCGTTTTGGCATTAGTGATTTTGAGTAATTGCTGATAAAGATCGTTGGGATCAAAAGGTTTGGAAATAAAGCCGCTCATCCCTGCATCAAAACATTTTTCGGCTTCGCCTTTCAAGGCATCTGCAGTCATGGCAATAACAGGCACATCTAGTTTCAGTACCTGGCGAATATGCCGGGTCGCCTTATAGCCGTCTACCTCCGGCATCTGGAGGTCCATCAGGATCACATCATAATATTGGTCCTGCGCAAGAGCGATCGCTTCTCGGCCATTCGATGCAATGTCGACAATTGCGCCTTGTTTGGACAGTGTATTTTTTACTACTTTCTGGTTGATCACATTGTCTTCCGCAACCAATATCTGCATCCCTTTCAGTAACTGCATTCCCTCAGAGGCGAATGGTTTGTTTTCCTGGGCGACCGGCATTTCCCTACCGATTTCAAACGGTATCTCTACCGTAAATTCAGACCCCTTGCCTAGCTTGGAAGCCACTGTTATCTGGCCATGCTGCATTTCCGTGAGCTGCTTCACAATAGCCAGCCCCAGGCCGGTGCCACCATACTGGCGCGAGGTATTGACATTGTTCTGCGTAAAACTTTCGAAAATATAATCGAGTTTATTTTCCGGGATACCAATGCCTGTATCTGCGACGCTTAAAATAAGATTTACCACACTATCATGGTTTGGTTTACAGCTTACGGAAATGGTTACCGAACCAACAGAAGTAAACTTAATCGCATTACCGGCCAGATTGATGACGATCTGCTGCAGCCGCAACGGATCTCCGATCAGTATTTCCGGGATATCATCTGAGATGTCTATATTTAAACCGATGCGCTTTTCTTCCGCTTTAAACTGCAACGGATAAATCGCTTTACGGATAACATGACGCGGCCGGAACGGTGCATATTCGAATTGAAATTTACCGGATTTGATCTTCGAGAAATCAAGCAGGTCATTGATGATGGAAAGCAGGTTACTGGAAGACTCTAAAATAGTTTCCGTATACTCTTTCTGCTCAGCATCTTGTTTTGTACTCAGCAAAAGATTACTCATGCCAATAATGCCATTCATCGGCGTCCGGATTTCATGACTCATGTTAGCGAGAAATGTCTCCTGTGCAGTTTTAGCCTGTTCTGCCGATTTACGCGCGGCACGCAATTCATTTTCCGATTCCCGGTGCTCTGTAATATCGGTAGAGATGCCACAAATATGCGTCACTACACCTTCTTCATTCAGCAGTGGAAATTTCACGATCTGGAAATAATGCGTTACTCCGTTTACCGGATATTTCTCTTCAAAAGAAACAACGGCTTTATTGTTCAGCACCTGCCAGTCGGATTCGCTGTATTTATCGGGTATATTTTCTTGTTTGACGAAATTGGATATTTTAGTTGCAATCTCATCCAGAGACGCTACATTGATCAGTTCCTTCAGTTTCTTGTTGGCAAGCAGGTATTTGCCTGAAGCGTCTTTTACGAAAATGAAGTTGGGTAAGTTATCGAGGATATTCTGCAACAGTAGTCGTTGACTTTTTTGTTCCGCTTCCATTTGCTCCAGTTCCAGCCGCACTTTCTTTTCTTCATCCATATCCCAGAACGCAACTTGTAATTCTTCTACTTCATCATTATTTTTAAACAAAGGTGCAATCCGGCAGTTGATCCATTTATTAACCCTGGAGAAAGTAAAAATTTCCAGCTCGATCACATTACTGTAATTACCCGTCGACACCACATTTTTTATAGCTTCCATAATCCCCTCACGATAGGCCCTTGGCATACATTTTATGATCGGTACCCCTTTGAGATCTGCAGGTGCGTAACCTGTAAGCGCTTTCACATTTTTACTGATAAACCGGATATTTCCATCGGTATCGGCAATAATGGAAGTAATGGCAGAGTCGTCTATAAGCGATTGGTATTTTTTGTTACTCAACTTAGCCCTGTCTTCCGCTATTTTATTCCGGCGAATATAGATACCAACCTGGTAGATGGCCAGAAACAGCAGCACTCCCATAATGAGGTAGCCGGAAACGGAAAAGAAAAACCTTGTTTTGTTGTAAAAGATAAGATCGTCGGTACGTTTGTTCCACAACACTTTTTCTACCGTCGTCATGTTTTCAATTGCCTTGCTGGCCTGGGTGTGCAAGTCATCGAGCGAGCTGATATGGCTTATCTGCGCTCCGCTTGCGATTTGCAGGGCTGTATCTGCTTTTATTTTCTTGACCAGCGGAAAAAAACTGTCTTTAAAATAACCGCTCAGTTCTCCCAGCAACAGTTGTTGATCCGGATTATCCTTCGTCAGTTGTTTTAGTGTGTACAGATGTTGACCGATATCTTCGGTGTCGCTGGTCAGTTGCTCTTTATGCCGCACCGTAGGCGCCGCGATATAGCTTTTGGTAGCAGATTCGTATTTGTGGAATGCATTATTGAGCACTGTAAGCTCATTAAGCACACTGTCGGTATGATATACCCTGTAATGGAGTTGTGCTGATCTTTGGTAAAGCAGATATGCCTGGTATATATACCCCAGAAAAAAGACAGCTACGACCGCCCCGGTGAGTTTCAGTTTATCTTTTAATTGCATCACGTCTAGTGCTCTCTCCCAGCACAGTTATTTCATGAGATACAGTAAAAACGAAGGTAAAGTTATTTTTATAAAATCGCGCCGGTCAACAGTTCTGCAAATTACGAACCAGTTGATCGCCAACCCTGGCTTAGTAAACCGATAAGCGAGCGGTCTGGTGAACGGCTGCGTTTTGCAGTTGCAGCAGGTAACTGCCTGCAGTCATAGATGGCAGCGCAACCTGCACATCATTATTGCCGGCATTCAGCAATACATCTTCCGACCAGATAATGCGGCCGCTCATATCTGAAACAATCGCCCGTGCAGTACCGTTTTCGGCGGAGGTATAAATAATATGGACATTGCTCCTGGCGGGATTCGGATAAACCGTCATAAGATCGCCCGAATAAGCACGGGCAATATCTATGACCTGGCTATAATTCCACTCCCCGTTGTTGTCTGACATGGCCAGGCGATAAAAATTATTACCGGAAACCGGGCGTTCGTCCGTGTATGCATAATTATCGGCACCAGCGTTAGCGACGCTGCCGATATCTGAGAAAGATTTGCCATCGGCCGAACGTTGCACTATAAAAGGATGGTTGTTGTCATTATTGCCGGCCACCGTCCAGTAAAGATTATTTACCGAATTACTGGCTTTGCCACCAAAGTTGAGCAGGTGAATAGCAAGTGGCGCCAACGAGAACGTAAGCGTATAATCACGGGCTTCGCCAAGGTTGGTACTGCCGCACGGCGTAAGCGTAGCAAGAGAAGGATCTACATTTACCCGTACCCGCATCCTGTAATTGCCTTGCACTATGCCGTTCGGAAATGTTACCGGAAAAGAAGATGCCGTATTAGCAATCTGATTAGAAAATCCGACGAGCTCGCCAGGATCTGAGAATGTTTTATCGTTATTAAAGTCTACCCACACCTTCACATTGTCATAACCACTGGTTGCATTGGTGTGCAGACTCATTGTATAGGTATTATTGGCGTGTACGATTACACTGAGTGCCGTTTTATCGGCATAATAACTGCCACCGCCAATGCAGGTAGCAGCCGGATCATATAAAGTGGATCCATTGTCACCAGCTAAGGTTAGGGCCTCAATACGGTCGCCAAGAGAACAACCGGTAGTGTAAGCAGGCGTACAATAAGTTTGAGCCTGGGCAATTTGCGGCATCAGCCAGTTTAAAGAATACACTACAGCAAAGCGCGCCAGATTTTTAGCGTACAATTTTTTCATAAGCGTAATTTTTACCGTCCCCACACGGCATTAAAAAATTAAAACTTGTAGAGGTATGCTGATGTATGTTCGCAGATTTTACAAGACATTATTACCGCTATACGGATCACAGTCAGGTGATCTTATACAGAAAAACAATGAAATATGTATTGTAAAAAACGGAGTACGGTGGCTTTATTTTACTCCCCAGTTAAATAAAACCGTATTAAAAACGCCTTTGCGTTGCTTTCTTTCAAATAATAGCGTAAGATAGACATTCATTTTTGATAATACAAAATGAATTTCAAAATAAAATATTCCAGTAGCACAGACCGGGCGGTTTACGCAAAGTTTACGAAACATGTGAGCGCCCGTTTTATTTGCCTACCTTTGCGCCACGTTAAGCAATACGTACAGTGAGCCTTTTAGACAACTTCATAAAAAACAGGCAAAAAAATCCGCTGGCAGAAATGACTTTTCTCGATCATATCGAGGATTTGCGCTGGCATATTGTAAGGTCTTTGATCGCCATTCTCGTTATGGCCATCTTTGTCTTTATCAAAGTAGAATGGATTTTTGACCATATCATCCTCGGACCTACGCATTCGAGCTTTATATCTTATAGATGGCTTTGCGAATTGGGCAATGTCCTTCATATCGATGCGCTTTGTTTGCCCGAGGTAAAATTGAAATTCCAGAACACGGAACTTGCCGGCCAGTTTATCATGGCTTTTTCCGTTTCATTTATGCTCGGTTTTATCCTGGCATTTCCGTATGTATTCTGGGAGTTCTGGAAATTCATCCGCCCCGCGCTGAAGCCTACCGAATTGAAATATGCACGTGGCATTGTATTCTGGTGCTCACTACTATTTTTTGCAGGCGTATTTTTCTCTTATTTCCTGATTTTCCCTTATACGATCAACTTTTTCGCGGGTTACCAGTTGAGCCCGTCCTTCGAGAATATCATTACCATAGATAACTATTACGAAAACCTCTCCGATCTTATCATCGGTATGGGTATTGTTTTCGAGTTGCCGGTTGTAATTTTCTTCCTGTCGCGCATCGGCATCGTTACACCGGGTATGTTGCGCAAGCAACGCCGTTATGCGATTTTGATACTACTGATTCTGGCTGAGGTCATTACCCCGCCAGACTGGTTTAGTTGTTTTCTCGTGTTTATTCCTTTGTACTTTTTGTACGAACTTTCCATTGTGATCAGCGAGCGCACCGTAAGGGCACGTAAAAAAAGGCTGGCTGCAAAAGAACTTGAATAAAAAACAAACACCATATGCAATCTGTATTTAACAAAGAACTGCCGATCGCAATCGGCGCCGACCATGCAGGTTTCGAGTACAAAGAAGCCATTAAGAACATGCTGGAAAAAGACGGCTGGAAAGTAGAAGACAAGGGCACCTACAGCCTCGATAGCGTAGACTATCCAGACTTCGCACATCCGGTAGCCACAATGGTAGAAAATGGCGCAGCAGCAGCAGGCATCCTGGTTTGCGGCAGCGGAAACGGCGTATGCATCACGGCCAATAAACACGAAGGTGTACGTGCAGCGCTTTGCTGGAATGAAGAACTGGCAGCCTTGTCACGTCAGCACAACAATGCAAACGTATTGTGTGTTCCGGCTCGCTTCGTAGCGCCAGAGCTGGCAGACAAAATGGTCAATACATTTATCGGCACCGCCTTCGAAGGTGGCCGCCATGAGCGCCGTGTAGAAAAGATCAGCCTTTAAGTCCGCTGATTTCCGAGTTGATTTTTTGACTGTATGTAAATAACAATAGAAGCGGTTGCCTCTGTCAGGGGCAACCGCTTCTTATTTTGAACAGGTATTAAAAAATGTATGGCCTGTCTATGCAGGCATGCCAGCTATCCGGTATCGCTGTAAAAAAAATCAACATTAGCCTTTCAACGATTCCGCCCATGCATCTACTGTTGTTACATCGGCATAAGCAGGGAACAAAGTCTCTATCAGAAAATCGTGTACGCCTTCCTTATTGTCGGCACAGGCGTCGCCCAGAACCGTTACGGCAAAATCTTTGTCGATCGCTTCGCGAAGAGTGCTCAGTACAATGCCACTGGTGGAGAGCCCCAGCATTATCAGGCTTTCCGCTCCATGACCTCTCAAAATCATTTCAAGATCGCTGCCTGCAAACCCGCTGAAGCGTTTTTTATTTACAATCGCTTCGTCTTCCCTCGGCGCTATCGAAGCTGGGAATTCAGTGCTCTCATGACCTTCTGTAAAAAATCCCGGCTGTCCTTTCATCGGCCCGAAAACGCGATGTGCGGTATTAATCTCCGGATGCCCCTTACGGAAACACAGCCTTACAAAAACAACCGGAACGTTGGCTCCGCGCGCTGCTGCCACGGCTTGTTCTACTTTTGCCATCAATGGCGCTGCATCTGGCAGGCGGCTGATAATTCCCTTTTGAATGTCCATTACCAAAAGAACTGTTTTGTTTTGCATACTCATGCTTTGTTTTATTTTTCAGTGTTTTGTTTTCTGACAAAGCTCAATGAGATAGAAGCATATCAAATCGCCATTTATCAAAATAACTTTACAAAGCTACTTTGATAAATTAGATGCAACAAATTATTTTAAGGTTATTACAAGTCAGGAAGCCCGCCCAACAGTTCCAGTGCTTTCTGAATGGTTTTCTTTTGCTCGGCATCAAAATTTGCAGCAATCAGATTAGCCAGCCATTCTTCTTTCTGCTGACGCATTTCGTCGATTTTAGCAAAACCGGTTTTACTGAGCGAAATCAGGACTTTTCGTTTATCGGAAGCGGACGGTTTACGAACGAGAAATCCCATACTATCCAGCCGATTGAGGATCTGCGACATGAACTGCGATGAAATATTCAGTTGCGCGCACAATTCAGACGGGGATACCGGCTCTTTACTATGTATTAATACCGATACTACATTGACCTCCGTAAGCGATATCTGATCGGGTGTGTTTACTTGCCTGCGCAAACGTTTGTGCATTCTCGAAACCAAATCCCGTATACCGTGTGCGATCGCTTTATCTGTTTTTGAAGCCATACCCAAAGATACACGCTAAGTTTAAAGTCATAAGTTCAAAGTTGTGTAGCGCACAAATTTGACCGCTAACTTGTTGGGTACAACCTTTTACAGAAAACGTACGACTTAAAAAAAACCTTATCTTTGCCTGCTTATTTCCACGAAGTACATACGCAACATGTAGAAACAGATTTCTCTCGACCGAATTAAAATGCTGCTGCTCAAAAGAGCAGGCATTGTTTGTTTGTTCCTTTCAAGAAAGAAATCATGCTTACGTTACAAAACCTTACGTACGTACATCCGAACAAGGATTTACTGTTCGATCATTTAAATATAACCATCAACAGACACGAAAAAATTGCACTGATCGGCAATAACGGCATTGGCAAATCTACTTTGCTCCGAATTATGGCGGGCGTTTTGCCTCCTGCATCCGGAGCCGTAAAAACTGAGTCTAAACCGTATTATATTCCACAGCATTTCGGCCAGTATAATGAACTGACGATTGCGGCAGCCTTGCGAATCGACCAAAAACTACAGGCACTCCATTCCATTCTCGACGGTGAGGTGAGCGAGGAGCATATGGCTTTGTTAGATGACGACTGGACAATTGAGGAGAGGTGCCAGGAAGCACTGCAGCATTGGAACTTGTCGGGCCTTGACCTGTCGCAGCCGATGAGCAGTCTCAGCGGCGGGCAGAAAACAAAAGTATTCCTCGCGGGTATCATTATCCACGAGCCTGAGATTGTCTTGCTGGATGAGCCCAGCAATCATCTCGATGCCGCGAGCAGAAACGTTTTGTATGATTATATCCGCACAACCAACAATACGCTGATAGTAGTAAGTCACGACCGCACACTGCTGAACCTGCTGCCTGAAGTGTACGAACTCGGCAAAAAAGGAATTACCGCTTACGGTGGCAATTATGCATTTTACGCAACGCAGAAAGCCATAGAAGCTAATGCACTGAGCGAAGATCTTAAAAGCAGGGAGAAAGCATTACGCAAAGCAAAAGAAGTAGAAAGAGAAGCTATAGAGCGCCAGCAGAAGCTGGACGCTCGTGGCAAAAAAAAGCAGGAAAAAGCGGGCCTGCCCACTATCTCCATGAATACACTGCGTAATAATGCGGAGAAAAGCACCGCTAAAACAAAGGATGTGCATGCGGAAAAAGTCAACGCTATTTCGGATGAATTGAATCAGTTGCGTAAAGAAATGCCTGATAAGGATAAAATGAAAATCGGCTTCGATGATTCGGCACTGCATACTGGTAAAATACTGATCACCGCAAAAGACATTAATTACAGCTACGGACAAGGAATGCTCTGGCCACAGCCGCTCGATTTCCAAATTACGAGCGGTGATCGCATCGCTGTAAAAGGAAACAACGGGTCAGGAAAAACAACATTGATACGAATGATCCTGGGTGAACTACAGCCTAGCTCAGGTATTATGCTCCTTGCGAATAATACTTCTATTTATATCGACCAGGATTACTCGCTTATCGATAATGCGCTCACTGTTTATGAACAGGCGGAACAATTTAACGCCGGCCATTTGCAGGAGCACGAGGTGAAAAGTAAACTCACCCATTTTCTGTTCACCAGAAACTATTGGGACAAATCTTGTGGCACCCTGAGCGGCGGCGAAAAAATGCGCCTCATTCTATGTTGCCTTACACTGCAAAATATAGCTCCTGACATCATTATCCTGGATGAACCGACGAACAACCTGGATATTCAGAACATCGAGATACTGACCGCTGCCATCAATGAATACAGGGGCACTATCATCGTAGTATCGCACGATGCTTATTTCCTGGAGCAGATCGGCATAAAAAAGGAGAGTAACCTGACAAAAATGTTACGCTAAACACATGACGCCTCTTTTATATTATTTATATTGCAATACAAAAAAAACAACCCTATGGCAAGAAAATCACATATCGCATTTCTGGTCACCTTTCTTTATGCGCAAGCTACGATGGCACAAGTATTCCATTCTGCCAACCCTAAGATGACCTATTATGGATTCGACACTTCAGGCGTTTTTTCTGCAAAAGCTCCGGTAAGATTAGACACCACCAATATGCACCTCTGGCAGATCGGGCGCACGCAAAAACCATTTTTCAACATTTCTGACTCAATTGCCATGATGACTGACACAGTCAATGTTTATCCTACAAACGCGAATGATCACTTCACCATTCAATTCGATCAGCGGAATGATCGCATTTTCTTTTTTACCCACAAATACAGAACTGCCGCGGGGCATGACGGCGGCGTAGTAGAATATTCATACGATGCAGGAACTACCTGGAACAATATTGTAAGCGATTGCAACCAAAGCACTCTTCTAGGTGATATTCCGATCGAGGGTTTTTATACTGCAAACGATACATTGTCTGACGGATTGCCCGCATTTAGCGGTACCAGTAATGCCTGGATTACTTCGGAAATACAATTTCTCAACATAGTACCGATACGCACAACCGGCGGAACAGGCAATTGCCCTCCTCCGCCGGTGACCGTTTATCTGCGTTTCCGGTTTATTTCTGACAGCACGGCAGATTCACTTGATGGCTGGATTATCCGCGACATTGGCATCGAAAAATCGGATTATGGAGCTGCAGTCACGGAAGTAACGAGCTACAATATTCTGAAGGTTTATCCTAACCCTTCTTATGATGGCATTTACCGATTTCCTGCAATCCAGGATATGCCTGCTTTTCAGCTTACAATAACTAACGCAACGGGTAATATTGTGCTGCAAAAACCTTATGCGCAACGTGTCGATCTCTCGGCGTTGCCTCAGGGCATTTATTTTTACCGTGCGGGGAACGGCTCCGCAAACTATTATGGCAGCTTGCTAAAAGATTGATGCATTGTTAAAACCTATTAACCCTTTCGGAAGAATTGCAACTACAGCTCCGCGTGTTTTTTCTGAATCGGGCTGGTCAGTTTGTGCATATTAATACCTTTTAAACAAACAAATGGCGGAGAGAAAAGCATGATACCAAATTCAAATCCTGCACCATTGGAACCCTTAAATTCATTGCCGTAGGTAAATGCAAAAACAACATACTGGCTGGGCTCCCAGCGGATTCCGGCTTTGTACTCAGGTAGGGTTCCGGCTTCGCCGGTAGTACCGAATATTTCGCCAACGGCTGCCCATTCCATATTAAATGGATACCAGGCCAATCTTGTGGAGTACGTAAATCCCCAAGCATCGGTCTGATCTTTGCCGAAGTTGCGGGTGACACTAGCGCCGGGCATAATATCCCAGGACAGTTTATTGTCGAAAAAAGGAATCGTGCAGGGTACATTCATCCAAAAAGTCTTAAACGCATCCTTAGTCCGATCTTCACCGGCAATAGTTCCCGGTCGCATCCCGGTTCCGGCCTTTACGGCAGCACCGCCGGTCTTCGCTTTGTTTTCATAAAACATGTATTTAGCGTACAGGGAAGTAGAATAACCGTCGTCGGTACGCGGATCGCCATCATTATTATAAAAATATCCCGCTACTGTAAACTCCCATCGAGGCACCAAAGAGAAGGTGGTCATAAGCATCGAATTTCGCTGACCCAGGGTTGGAATAAGCGTTACCATACCGCAAGGCTTCGAAAGCCAGCTATCAGAATTAAATTGCTGTGCACTAACCTGCTCTGCCACCAATACTCCTGCAATAGCCAAAACTATTTTCTGTAAACGGATTTGGAAGCGGCGTTTCATTTGATGTGTATTTGATGAAAACTAAGGACTACATAAATATATTATATTTTATTATTTATCTGGTACTGTAAATTGAATCCACTAAAAAAAGGCATGACTTAACCGTTTAATGGAGAAAATGAATGCCAAATTATGTACCGCAAGAAGTTCTTTTCCTGCTTTTGAATGCTTTGAAATGAATCGCCCAAAAACGCAGAGGAATAGAGCGGAAATCAGAGATTATGGTGGACATAGTGAATAGTCCTGAAAAAAGTTGACAGATTTTAAATAGTCCCGGTTGCCTCAAGTAGCCGGGATTTTTTATGTACTTGTTGTGGCGTTTTCATGCCTAGAGAAAGATGAGGTCGTCGATTG
>Ga0265327_10000088_pt1 | contig 198019 bp, 166 predicted proteins | sample 41621metaG_FD_202089 | JGI IMG/M metagenome (GOLD analysis project Ga0265327, IMG submission 202089) | Rhizosphere microbial communities from Carex aquatilis grown in University of Washington, Seatle, WA, United States - 4-16-21 metaG | ecosystem: Host-associated > Plants > Roots >... | reverse complement strand
GTGCCGATGAACTCGTGGTATTCGATGCGGCCGCGGTCGCCGTTGAAGCAGACGCGCATGCCCTCGCGCGGGCTGTAGCAGGTGAGCGAGTAGGTCAGGAGCTCGCCCGTGCGGTAGCGGACGTTGAGCGACATCTGGTCCGGGATGTCGATGCCCTCGCGGAAGACATTCTGGTCGCGGAGGTAGCCGGAGTCCTTCTCGGCGTCGAGGTAGAGCCCGCGGAAGGGCGCGCTCTCGGAGAGGTCGAGCCGGAACGGGTCGTCCTTGGCCGCGGGCTCGCCGGTGTAGCGCGGGTATTTCGTGAGGGCGCCGTCGCCGCGGGCCTCGGCGTTTTTCTTCCCGTAGAACACGAGGTCGCCGTAGGCGAAGACCTGGGCCGGGATGGCGTCGAGCCACCAGTTCACGAGGTCGAAGTGGTGCGTGCTCTTGTGCACGAGCAGCGTGCCCGACGCGGCGGCGTGCGAATGCCAGCGGCGGAAGTAGTCGGCGCCGTGGTTGGTATCGAGGAGGTATTCGAGGTTCACCGAGCGCACGCGGCCGATGACGCCGGTGGCGATGAGCTCCTTCACCTTCGTGCGGAACGGCGCCCAGCGGTAGTTGAAGGCCACCCGCACGGACCGGCCGGTCTCGCGCTGGGCGTCGAGGATCGCGCGGCATTTCGCGGCGTCGATCGTCATGGGCTTCTCGGTGATGACGTCGCAGCCGGCGCGAAGGGCGCGGACGATGTAGTCGTGGTGCGTGTCGTCACGCGAGCAGACAAAGACAATGTCCGGCTTCTGCTCGGCCAGCATCGCGTCGAAGCGGTCGGCCGCGTAGGCCGGCACGGCGTGGTAGCCGAGCTCGCCCGCGAGCATGGCGTTGTAATAGGCCATGCGGGTGGCGCTGAGGTCGCAAAGGGCGACGAGTTCGTTGCTGTCGCGGTAGGTGGTCGCCAGCGGCTCGATGAAGCTCAGGGCGCGGCCACCGGTGCCGACAAAGGCGATGCGTTTCTTCTTCATTTAAGGGAGGGCCGCGAAGCCGGCGGCGGGGACTCGGCAGGATTGCGCGGGAAAATCTCGGTTCATGGGGCGGAAGATCAGCATCGGCGGTTATGGAGCCAAGGTAAGTTCCGTGACGACGGACAGTCAGACCGTAGCGACCGCAGCCGATCGCCTGCGCAGGGTCGGCCCGTCGACCCAGATGGATGGCAGGGTCGTGAGCGAGAAGGACTTGGGGACGCCCCGCTCGTTGCGGTGCAGTTGGGAGATCAGCACGTCCGCCCCGCGCATCCCGATAAGGGCGGGCGACATGTCAAGGCCCGCGCACGGGTGGTCGGCATGGACGAGGTTGAGGCAGAAGAACCCGTGCGTGCGCGGCACCGAGGCGCCGTCCGCCCGCATCCACGCAATGGCCTCCACGAGGTGCCCGAGCACGACGTCGGGTTTGTGCCGGCGAAACCACGCCGAAAACACCTTCTGGTCGATCACGTCGGCCACCAGCGGCGGCACCGGCCGCGGCACGGGGTGGTGCTGCTGAAAGGCCAGAAACGCCCCCTCCCACCGATGGTGCAGGCGCTGGTCCTGTTGCCGGGGCAGGATGACCCCGGGCCGCCGGTAACCCATCCCGTGCAGCCGTTGGAGCGACATCATCATCGAGCGGAAATGGTCCGAGCACACGCAGCGCAGCGCCGGCCTCTCGATGTGGTAGTCGAGATAGACGCCGGCGTAACGCGACCAGTCCAACTTCATGAAATCGGGGTCCCGCCATGTGGGCATGAGGATGATTCCCCGGATGCCGCGCGACTGCAGGATCTGGTTGAGCCGGCGCTGCGTCAGCTGCTCGCCGATGGTGAAATGCTCGACCTTGAAGCCCAGCTCGGCCGCGCGCTCGGTGGCGCCGCGGATGAGCTCGCTATAGAACCGCCCGGCGTAGGCCGGACGGTCCGGCTCGTCGAGGGCGACGATGGCCACCACCCCGCGGAACAGCTCTCCGCGCGACCGCCGCAGCTCGGACATGATCGCGCCGGCCAGCGGATTGTGGCGGTAACCGGCGGCCTCGGCCGCGGCCCGGATCCTCTCCGCCGTCGCCGGCCGCACCCAGGAGGAACCGCGGAGCGCCTCGGAGACCGTCGTGCGGGACACACCAAGCTCAAGCGCAAGGGAACGAAGGGTCGGGGCGGACATGGGTTCTGACTGTCAGGATTTGACCGCATCGCGCGACCGGCAACATCTTTCACGTTAACCTTTCCGCCGCGTTTTGAGCGTGGCGCCTGACCGCCACCCCCGCCAATTTCGCCTCACGCCTATGATCCGCAAAGCCTTCGTCATGTCGGTCCACCCCGGCCGCGAGCAGGAATACGCCAAGCGCCACCAGCCCATCTGGGACGAACTCGCCGCCGTGCTGCGCGCACACGGCAGCCACAACTACTCCATCTTTCTCGACCCGAAAACCCTCCAGCTGTTCGGCTACGTCGAGATCGAGGACGAGGCCCGCTGGGCCGCCGTCGCCCGCACCGAGGTCTGCCAGCGCTGGTGGAAATTCATGGGCGACATCATGCCAAGCAACCCGGACCACAGTCCGGTCTCGCGCGAGCTCAAGGAAGTGTTTCATCTCGCCTGATGGCGCGGGGCCCGCAGCCTGCGCCGAAGCCGATGGCAGCCACCCCTTCCACCCCCGCTCCCCTCCTGTCCCTGCGCGGCGTTGCCAAGAGCTTTGGCGGCGTTCGGGCGCTGCGCGGAGTGGACTTCGACCTGCAAGCCGGCGAGGTGCACGCCCTGCTCGGCGAGAATGGCGCGGGCAAGAGCACCCTCATCAAGGTCATCACCGGCGCCCACCAGCCCGACGCCGGCGAGATCACTCTCGCCGGGCGCATGCTCGGCGGCCTGACCCCGGCGCTGGCCCAGCAACTCGGCATCGCCTGCATCTACCAGCAGCCGGCGCTCTTCCCCGACCTGACCGTGGCGGAGAACATCGGCCTGCGGCTCGAGCCGGCCGCTGCCATCCGTCGGATCGGCTGGCAGCGGCGGCGCGCCCTCGCGGCGGAACTCCTGGCCCGCATCGGCGCGCACATTTCGCCCGAGGCCGAGGTGCGCGCGCTGTCGATGCCGGAACAGCAGCTCGTGGAGATCGCCGGCGCCGTCGGAGCCGGCGCGCGGGTGGTCGTCATGGACGAACCCACCGCCTCACTGACCAACCGCGAGCAGGAGCGGCTTTTCACGATCGTGCGCGAGCTGCGCGCCGCCGGGGTTGGCGTCATCTATATTTCGCACCGCCTCGAGGAAATCTTCGCCCTCGCCGACCGCGTGACCGTGCTGCGCGACGGCGCCAGCGTCGGCACGCACGGGGTCAGCGACATGACGGAGGCCGGCCTCATCAAGCTCATGGTGGGGCGCGAGGTCGCCCAACTCTATCCACCGGCCGAGTCCACGCCCGGCGAAATCGTGCTGAAACTGGCCGGCGTGGGCTGCGCCGATTCCGGCGTGCACGGGGTAAACCTAGAAGTCCGCGCCGGGGAGATTTTCGGCCTGGCCGGGCTGGTCGGCGCCGGCCGCACCGAACTCGCCCGCGTGCTGTTCGGGATCACACCGGTCACGGCCGGAGTCATCACCTTGGGTGGGAAAACCATCGCCCCGCGCTCGCCGCAGGAAGCCGTGTCGCACGGCATCGCCTATGTGCCGGAGGACCGGCGGCGCCACGGCGTCGTGCTGGAGATGCCCATTTCCGAAAACATGACGATGGCGATCCACCCGCGACTTTTCCCGGGCGCCTGGCTGCGTTTCGGTGCGGAGCGCTCGCTCGCGCTCGATTTCATCCGCGACCTCGCCGTGAAGTGCTCCGGTTGCGACGCGCCCGGCGGCAGCCTGTCCGGCGGCAACCAGCAGAAGGTCTCCCTTGCCCGCTGGCTGGCGACCAAGCCCAGGCTGCTGATCCTCGACGAGCCGACGCAGGGGGTCGACGTCGGCGCGAAGAGCGAGATCCACCGGATCATCCGCCGGCTGGCCAAGGACGGCTTGGCCGTCCTCATGATTTCCAGCGACCTGCCGGAGGTGCTCGGCATGGGCGACCGGATCGGGGTCATGCGCGGCGGCACGCTGACGACGGTGCTGCCTGGCGGCGCGCCGGCGTCCACGGTGATGGCGGCGGCCCTGGGCCAGGACGAAAACAAAGGCGCGGCATGAACCGGTATTTCCGCGAGCTCTCGGTGACGGCGGCCCTGGGTCTCGTGCTGCTCGGGCTGGCGGTGTTCGCCCCGGCGTTCTACCAGCCGCAGCCGCTGCTTTCGCTCGCCACGCGCGAGGCGCCGACGCTGGTAGTCATGTGCGGCATGGCGCTCGTGATCATCTGCCGGCAGATCGACATCTCGGTCGGCTCGCAATTCTCGGTCTGCAGCGTCTGCGCCGGCCTGCTCGCCGCCCGCGGCTGGCCGCTGTTCCTGGTGGTGCCCGCCTCGGCGGCGATCGGCGCGGTGCTCGGTTCGCTCAACGGCCTGCTCATCGCCGGCCTGCGGCTGCCCTCGATCGTCGTGACGCTCGCGACGATGGTCACGCTGCGCCAGGGACTCAACCTGGTCCGCCAGGGTGAGTTCGTGAACCTGCCCGACGGCGTGCAATGGTTCGGGCTCAGCCAAGCCACCGGACAGTGGGTGCTCGTGGCCGCCGCCCTGCTGTTGCTGGTGACGATGGGCCTGGCGCTGCGCCACCTGGCGGCCGGCCGCTGGATCTACGCGGTGGGTTCGGACACCGAGGCGGCGCGGCTGGCCGGCATCCGGCCGCAGTTCGTGACGTTCCTTGTCTTCGTGATCATGGGCGCCCTGACCGGTCTCGCGGCGACCATGAACCTCGTGCAGTCGCCCCAGATCCAGCCGCTGACGGGCGCGGGCCTGGAGTTGAAGGTGATCGCAGCCGTCGTGGTCGGTGGCGTCGCGATCTCCGGCGGCCGCGGCAACCTCTGGGGCGCCTTCGCCGGGCTGCTGCTGCTCGCCTGCATTTCGCCCGCGCTCACCCACCTGCACATCGAGGCCTATTGGGAAAAGGCGATCCAGGGCGCGATCATCTTGCTGGCCGTCGTCGCCGACGGATTGCGGCAGAGGACGGGAGGCCAGCGATGAGCGCGCCGACCAATGTGGAGGGCTCAGCTCCAGCTGAGCCGCGGCCCAGCTGGAGCTGGGCCCTCCAGTTCCTGCTGCGCTACGAGACGCTGCTGCTGGCCGTGCTCGTGGCCGAGTGGCTGCTCTTCTACCATTACGGAACGTCGACCAACCGGCGCGGCGTGGTCGTGGGCTTCGGGACGATCGACCGGCAATTCGACATCCTGCGCCACTCCTGCGAGATCGGCCTGCTCGCGCTGGCGCTGACGCCGGTGATCCTCACCGCCGGCATCGACCTCTCGGTCGGATCGCTGCTCGGCCTGTGCGCGGTCATCTTCGGCAAACTCTGGCACGATGGCGGGCTGTCGATTCCGTTGGCGGCTGCGCTGACGCTGGGCCTCGGCGCGCTCGGTGGCGGCCTGAACGCCACGCTGATCACCGCCCTCCGGCTTCCGCCCTTGATCGTGACGCTCGGCACCTATTCGCTGTTCCGCGGCCTGGCGGAGGCCATCACGCACGGGGCGGTGACCTACACGGATTTTCCCGCCAGCTTCCTCTTCCTCGGGCAGGAGCGCTGGCTCGGACTGCCGACCCAGGCCTGGCTCTTTCTCCTCGTGGCGGTCGTGGTGTGGCTGCTCGTGCATCGCACGACGTTCGGGCGGTCGTTCCGGGCCATCGGGTTTTCTCCCGAAGGCGCCCGTTACGCCGGCCTGCCGGTCGAGCGCCGGGTCGCGTTCGCCTACGTGCTGGCCGGCCTCATCGCCGCGCTGGCCGCCCTGATCTACACCTCGCGGCTCGGCCAGGCCAAGGCCGACGCCGGCACGGGCTATGAACTGTTCGCGATCACCGCCGTGGTGCTGGGTGGCACGAGCATCTTCGGCGGACGGGGCAGCGTCACCGGCACGCTGCTGGGCGTGGCCGCGATCGCCGTGCTGAAGAACGGCCTCGCCTGCCTGCCCGTCGTCATCCGGATGAACGCCGCGGAGGAAATGTCCGGCCTGCTGACCGGCGCCCTGCTGCTGCTCGCGTTGACGGGGAGCATCCTGCCAAAGATCTTGTCTACCTTCCGCGGCCGCCGTCAGGCTGGCTGAGTTTTCCACCCCTTCCCGCGCATGAAACCATACCTCCCACGCATTCTCCTGATCGCCGGCCTGCTGCTCGCCGGCGTCACGTCGGCCTTCGCCGCCGACACCAAGCTCATGGTCGCCATGATGCCCAAGGCCAAGGGCAACGCCTACTTCCTTTCCTGCAAAGCCGGCGCCGACAAGGCCGCCCGCGAACTCGGGGTCGAGCTCCTCTTCGACGGCCCGACCGACAGCAACGCCGCCAAGCAGAACGAAATCGTCGAGAACTGGATCACGCTCGGCGTGGACGTCATCGCCGTCGCCGCGGAAAACAAGGAGGGCATCTCCACCGCCCTGCGCAAGGCGCAGAAGCAGGGCATCAAGGTCATCACCTATGACGCCGACTCCCTGCCCGACTCCCGCTCGTTCTTCGTCAACCAGGCGACGCCGCAGGGCATCGGCTACGGCCTGATGGACGAGGCCGCCCGGCTCTGCGGCGAGGAGGGTGAGTTCGCCATCATCACGGCGACACTTACCGCCGCCAACCAGCGCGAGTGGCAGAAGCACATCGAGGCGCGCCTCGCCGAGAAATACCCGAAGATGAAGCTGGTCGCGGTGCGCCCGAGCGACGACCTCAAGGACAAGGCCCAGTCCGAGGCCACCGCGCTGATGAGCGCGAACCCGAACCTGAAACTCATCATGGCGATCTGCACCCCCGGCGTCCCCGGCGCGGCCGAGGCCGTGAAACAGGCCGGCAAGGCCGGCAAGGTGAAGGTCATCGGCCTCGGCCTGCCCAACGAGAACAAGCGCTACGTCCACGAGGGCGTGACCGACAGCGTCATCCTCTGGAACACCGAGGACCTCGGTTACCTGACCGTCTACGCCGGCGCCGCGCTGGCGACCGGCGAGCTCAAGCCCGGCGCCACCAGCATCCGGGCCGGCACGCTCGGCACCTTCGAGATCAAGGGCGACAACATCCTCCTCGGAAAGCCCTTCATCTTCAACAAGGGCAACATCGACCGGTTTGATTTCTAAACATCGCGGGCCGGCGCAAAAAAAGCCGGTCCCGTCGGGACCGGCTGCAAAGCAGGTGGGAATCCGTTCAGTCGCGGCTGCGGCCACCGCCATTAAGGATCATGAGCAGGTAGATCAGGTTGCCCATGGTGGCAACGAACGCCGCGACGTAGGTCAGGGCGGCAGCATCCAGCGTCTCGTTGACCCCCTTCATCTCGTCCTGGCCGAGGATGCCGAGGTTGACGAGCTGCACCTTGGCCCGGCGGCTGGCGTCAAACTCCACCGGCAAGGTCACCAGCTGGAACAGGGCGATGACCGCGAGGGCCGCGACACCGATCTGCAGCATGACGATGCCAAACGCCTTCGCCCCGAGCAGCGCCGCGAGCACGATGCCGAAGCTCAGGATGCCCCAGGCGATCGGCGAGGCGATCTGGACGACGGGCACCAGCGCCTGGCGGAAACCCATCATGGCGTAGCCCACCTTCTGCTGGATCGCGTGGCCGGCCTCGTGGGCCGAGACGCCGAGCGCGGCGAGGCTCGTGCCGTGGTAGTTGGCCGAGGAAAGCGCGAGTTGTTTCTTGGTGGGATCGAAATGGTCTGACAACTCCCCCTCCACCTCGACGATCTCGACGTCGTGGATGCCCGCGCTTTCCATGACGGCGGCCGCGGCCTCGCGGCCCGTGATGTTCCCGCGGGACGGGATCAGGATGTTCTTGCCGTAGGCGCTGTGGACGCGCATCTGCGCGTAAAGACCGAACAGGAAGGGAACAATGAGGAGGGCGACGTATATCATCATGGTGAAATTGGGTTTATCTGTAGACCCCACTGATTGCCAGAGGCGGCGGTTTTTCCAGCGGAAAATTGCCCGCTGGAAAGGCCCGGGGCGGTTGTAAGCCCTCAGGCCAGGCCGGCGCGCAGCAGCAGGGCCGACAGGTCCGGCGGACGACCCATGAAGTCGGTGAAGAGCTGCATGGGATCGGCCGCATTGCCCCGGCTCAGGATCTTGGCAACGAAGTCGGCGCCGGTAGCGCGGTTGAAGATCCCTTCGCGCTGGAAGCGCGTGAACGCATCGGCATCGAGCACCTCCGCCCACTTGTAGGAATAGTAGCCCGCGGCGTAACCCGTCGGGTCCGAGAATATGTGGGTGAAGCGGTTCTCGATGGTCGGGCTGGGCGGCTCGGTCGGCACGAGATAGTCGTGCAGCCTTTCCTGCAGCTTCGCGGAGACGTCGGCCGCCGCGTAATCGGCCGCATGCAGGTGCAGCTCGAGGTCCAGGCGGGAGAAGGCCAGCTGGCGCATCGTGGCGGTGGCGCTGCGGAAGTTCTTCGCTGCGACCATCTGCCGGAAGAGAACGTCGGGAATGACCTCGCCCGTCTCGTGGTGCCGCGCGAAGAGGTCGAGGGCTGCGCGCTCCCAGCACCAGTTCTCCATGATCTGCGAGGGCAGCTCGACGAAGTCCCAGGCGACATTGACGCCATTGAGCGACTTGATCTCCAGTTCGCCGAAGAGGTGGTGGAGCAGGTGGCCGAACTCGTGGAATACGGTCTCGACCTCGCGGTGCGTGAGCAGGGCCGGCTGCCCGGCCGCGGGTGGCGTCATGTTCCCGCACATCAGGCCGAGGTGCGGCGCACGCGCGCCGCCGGCCCGCAGCCCTCCCGTGATGAGATAATTCATCCATGCGCCGCCGCGCTTGGATTCGCGCGGGTGCCAGTCGGCGTAGAAGGACCCGATGTGCCGGTCCGCCGCATCGTGCACATCGTAGAACCTCACCTCCGGGTGCCACGTCTCGACCGCGCCGACGGGCCGCTCCGTCACGTGGATGCCAAAGACCCGGTGGGTGATCTCGAACAGGCCGGCGAGCACGCCTGGCAGCGGAAAGTAGGGCCGCAGCTGTTCCTCGTCGAACGCGTAGCGGGCGCGCCGGAGTTTCTCCGCCCAATAGGCCGTTTCCCAGGGCGCCAGCAACGTGGCGGGGGCCTTGGTTTGCTCCGCCTTGAACGCCTGCAATTCGCCCACCTCGCGGGTGAACGCCGGGCCGATCCGCCGGTGCAGGTCCTCGATGAAACCGAGGGCCTGCCGGCCGGTCTTCGCCATGCGCCGCTCGAGCACGAGGTCTGCGAAGTGGGGTTGGCCCAGCAGCGCGGCCTTCTCCTGGCGGAGGGTGAGGATGCGCTTGACCAGATCGCGGTTGTCCTGCTCGCCCTGCCGGCCGACCGCGATCGCCGCCTGCCAGACCTGCTGGCGCAGCGTGCCGTCCTCCGCATAAAGCATGACCGGCTCCTGCGACGGCGCATGCAGCGTGAAACGCCAGACGGGAGCGGCGTCCGTGCCCTGCCCTTTCTTCGCGGCGCTCGCCCGCGCCGCTTCGCGCGCGTGCTCGGGTAAACCGGCCAGGCGAGACGGGTCGCTGACGAGCAGTTCCCAGGCGTTGGTCGCGTCGAGGACGTTCTCGGAATATCTCTGCGTCAGCTGCGCGAGCTCGCCCTGCAGCGCTTCCAGGCGGGCCTTCCTGTCCGCCGGCAGATCGGCGCCCTGTTGCCGGAAATCCGCGAGGGTCTCGTCGACGAAGCGGCGGTGCTCGCCCCGCAGCGCTGCGACCGCAGGCTGGGCGGCGGCGGCCTTGAGGCGCAGCCAGAGACCGGCGTTGAGCGGGATGCCGGCGAAAAAGGCCGAGACCTTCGGGAGCATCGCGTTGTGCGCCTCGCGCAGCGCCGGCGCATCGGCCACGCTGGTCAGGTGAGTGACCTTGGCCCAGGTTTCATTAAGCAGGTCGGTCGCGCGCTCGAGCGCGAGGAAGGTGTTGGCATAGCCCGCCTGCTCCGGCGCCAAGGCCGTGATGGCGGCGAGACCCCGGTCGGCCTCGGCCAGGGCGTGTTCGACCGCCGGGACGATCCGGTCGGCGGAGAGTTGCGACCAGCGGATGTGAAACGAGCGGTCGAGAAAAGGATTGTCCATCGGCTGCGAAATGACCGCGCCAACGGCGGCGCTGTCAAACGAATTGGCCGCCTTACCGCCGCGCTGCAGGCAGGCGGCCGGTTACTACCTTCGCATCGGCCGGCCGCTTCCGACAATGCGCGCTTGTCACCCGTCTCCGGCTAAAATAGTCATCGGCCCATGAACGCTGGCGTAGCAGCGTTCGGCCCTCCAACCGCGATATGCTAAAGTATCTGGTCAGCGCCCTATTTCTTACACCGGCCTTGCTTCTCGCCCGGTCCGCCAGCGACATCGTCGACGGGTTTGTGGTTCCTCCCGCTTTTCAGACGGTGAAAGAGGCGAACGAACACGGAATCGCCCTCATCAGCCAGCACGTGGCGCGGCAATGGAAAGATCCCCTCGGCATTCGGCTCACCGTCGGGGTGGACGACACCAACGTGATTTCCCAAGCCTTTGTGTCATCCCAACTGGCGAGCATGATCGAACAGGTAAAGAAGGCTCTCCCCAAGGAGACCCTGGAGCTAGCCCGCGTTTTTGGTGTCCACGGGCACGACTGGATCCTCTTGCGGTTGCGGGGGGCCGACAACACCAGAAAATACCTGCGCGTTGTTGCGTTGGGTGAAAACGGCGGACTTCTATCGCAAATCGAGCTGTTTGGTGCCGAGGCCGGAGCCAACGACATCGGCCGCTATCTCAAATGGATTCTCGAGGACAACAGTCCGGAAGCGACTAATGCCAATCCACCGGCGCCGGTCACAATGCCTGGTCGCGGTGCGGAGCAAACCGTCACGCCGGAACGAGCAGTCAGCCTGGCTGCGGCAGCCGCTCCTGAGGGCATCGACGGCGTTTTCGAACTGACGGTGAAAGCAACCGGCCGCGTCAACGACACCGTTTACTTGAACTCGGAGGCCGACTATCGCGACCAGCGGAATCTCACGATCAAGATCCCACCCTATGTGGTGGCGATCTACACGAACCAGTTCGGAGTCGCGCCCGATGTGGCGCTCAAAGGGAAGACCATCCGGGTGCGCGGTGAAGCCCACAGGGTCACCATCTGGTTTTATACCAACGGGGTTAGGACCGAAAACTACTACTATCAAACCCATGTGAGGCTTATCGACCCAAGGCAAATTGAGGTGCCGCCGATTCACTGAGACCGCGTGTTCCGGCCTAGCTCCCGCGCAGTTGGGGATGAGCAATCCCTTGCCCGACGGGTTACCAGCGATAGGTGGCGCCGACGGAGAATTGCCGCCGGGCGGCGGGCACCGCGGGCACTTCCTGAAAGTCGCTGTCCCACAGGTTGTCGACCAGCAGCGAGAACTCCAGGCCACGCAGTTTCGGCGGCAAGTAGTAGAGGCCCAGCGCGGAAATGAAGGCGTCGTTGCCGCCGGTCACGCGCAGCAGGTTTTTTTCCTGCACGCGGTATTCGTTGTCCATGCGCAACTCGAACCCGGCGCCGAGGCGCAGCACGACCGCGGCGGTCAGACGCTGCCTCGCGTAGTTGAGGGCGTAGAAGCTCGCGTCGACCGCCGCCGATTGGTAGTTCGCGTCCTTGCCGAGCCAAGTGTAGCCCAGCACAAGATCGCAACGCCGCGTCCGGTGCGTGGCGACGATCTCCAGCCCCGCGGTGTCGACATCCACCGCGTTGGCGGTGCGGGCCGCGGGCACGCTACGGGCAAAGGTCCAGTCGACGAGGTTGTCGTCGCGACGGTAGAACAGGGAGGTTTCGACCGTCCACCCCGACGCCTTGAAGGAAACCCCCGTCTCGAGGTTGCGGCTGGTTTCCCGGCCGAGGTTGGGATTGCCGCGGAACAGGCCCGACGTGGGGCTGGAGTTCAGCGCCGTGTAGGTCGGCACCTGCGTGCTTTCCGCATATTGGGCATAGTAGCTGACACCATCCGGCCGGACCAGGGTGGCGGAGACGACGGGCGCGACGGCGGAGCCGTCGCGGTTGGTCTCATCAAAGGTCGCGCCCGCGCGCACCTTGAGCCGGCCGGCCGGCGTGTCCGAGGAGTATTCCGGCACGGCGGAGAGTTTGAGGTAGCTGCGCGTGTTGAAGCGGCCGAAGGTCAGGGCCGTCGACTGAAGGCTGTCCCACATCGCCTGGGCACTGAACGCGACGCCGAACGACTGGTAGGTCTGATGCCCGTCGAACGAGAGTGACCGCACGTAGGTCGTGTGTTGGTAGGGATTGAACTGCCCCGGCACGAACCGGTTGAATTCGTAGTCATCGTAGTTCCGCCGATACGAGGCGCCCCATTCCAAGTAGTCGTCCGGGGAAGACCAGACGCGATGATTGAGCACATACAGTTGCGTGTGCAGGTCCTCGGTCTCGTCGACGCCAAAGGGCGTGTAAAGGTCGGGCCAGCCGAAGAACTTCTGCTGCATGCCGGCAAACAAGTCGGTCTGGCTCTGCGGTCCGCGCAACTGGATCCGGCCGGACGCGCGCTTGAAACTGTGGTCGCCGAACGGCACGGAGCCGTCCGACTCCGACTTCGACAGGTCAAAGTCCGCGGCCAGGCTGCGGCCGGCTGCGTCGCTCGGCGACACCACGCCCTGATAGAGGCTTTGCCGGTTGGTGTCGTAATCGCCCACCGCCACCGACGCTTCGCCCCGCTGCTCGATCGGACGCCACCCGGACGCCACCGTGCCCACCTCGGCGTTCATGCCGGCGAGCGCATTGTCCGCCCCGGTGAGGATTTTCGGTGAAAGCAGCATCGCCGGAGCAATAGGAATCTCAGCCTGATAATGTCCCGTCTGCGGGTCGTAGAGCGAAAGGGCGCCGACCCTGAACCCCGTGTTCTCAAAAATACCGCCGCGAATGGAAACATCCGCCTGGGCTTCGGCAAGGTTGCGCTCCTGCACGTCAACCCGCGGCTCGAAGCGCAGGCCGGATACAGGCGTGGCGAATGAGGACACCGGAGTCTGATTGGCCACCTGGGGCGAATAGACGGCCACCTTGGGCAGTTCATAAGCCTCGTCCTGAGCGAGCAGCGCCGGGCCGGCACCGGCCAGAGAGAGTACGGTCAGAAGCGTGGCGGAACAAGTGGCACGCCGTGAGATTTCGGAAAATTGCGACATATGGTTAAATCTATTTACAACGGCCTTAACAAGGACCGTTCAAAAAAAGCCGCCTGCTTGAGGCGGCTCGGGATCCTTTGTTCAGGCGTCGCCGTCGTTGCCGATGGCTTCGACCGGGCAGCCTTCCAAGGCCTCCATGCAAAGCTGCACATCTTCTTCCGTGGTCGGCTGATTGTGGACAAACGAGTAGCCCCCTTCCTCTTCGCGTTTGAAAAAGGCTGGAGCCGTTTCCCGGCAAAGATCACAGTCGATGCACTGCTGATCGACGTAAAATTTGCCACTCGCGTTGTCTTTCCACTTTTCTGCTTTGTTGGCCATTTGACAGGTGACTCAACGATTAATCCGGGCCCTGTCAAGAAGCCGAAAGGGTTATGTCGCTGGCCTGAAACTGCCGGACTTGTGTTTGCCCACAAGCGGCTTAAGTTGGCCGCAATGTTGTCCGATCGCTCATATATGCGAAATAGCTACAATCGGGAAGGCACCGGTATTCACATCTGGTTGATCTCGGTCATCGGCGCTTCCTTCGTGCTTGAGCTCGTGCTCATGTCGCCGTGGTGGCCGGCGGGCGGGCGCTTCGTTTCCGACCTGCTTCTGACAACCTCCGGCGTGCGCGATGGCGAAGTGTGGCGCCTGCTGACCTACAGCCTGCTGCACGACAGCCATAATCCGTTCCACATTCTGTTCGTGTTGTTTTCGCTGTATTACCTCGGCAACGAGTTGGTGCCACTGTTGGGGACCAAGCGATTTCTTGCCGTCTATCTCAGCATCATTGTCGGCGCTGGGCTGGCTTGGACCGCCGTCAACTGGGTGCACGGCGGCGCCTACATCGGGGCGGGCGCGGGCGTGGTGGGTCTGTTTGTAGTCCAAACCGCGGTGTATCCCGACCGGGAAATGCGCCTGCTCTTCCTGCCCGTCTCCTTTCGCGCGCGGCATCTCCTGTGGGCCCTGATCATCATCGATGTTTTCGGGCTCGTGCTCTATGAGATCCTCGGTTCGGCCGCGCCTATTGGCTTCTCCCCTTCGGCGCATCTCGGCGGCATGCTGGTCGGTTGGCTGTATTTCCGGTTCCTGCACGCGAACAACGGCTGGGACCGGGCCGCCGGATTGAGCCTGCCGGCCTGGCTGCGCCGGCAGCCGGCCCGGCCTGCCGCGACGCTGGCGCTCAACCCGGACGGATCGTCCCGGAACCTGCGCGCCGAGGTGGACCGCATTCTCGACAAGATCAACAGCCAGGGCTTCGGCGCGCTTTCCGAGGCGGAAAAACGCGTCCTGGATGAGGCCAAGGACATGCTCAGCCGGCATTGAACCACGCCCTTGTCCCGACGATTTGACGCCTCAACCAATCCGTTCACAGTCTCCCTGGTGCAGCCGGTCGTTTTCCGGAAACAATTCTCGTTTTTCTGCCTCTAACCCGTATCCCATTCAGCATTCCCCCTCTGTGAAACCATCTTTCTTCTCTCGAACCCGGGTCATCGTCCTTTTTCTTTCCTTGCTGGCGAGCGCTTTCGCGGCCTCGGACCGCGAGTTCAAGACCACGCCGGTGATGCGCCTGGAAACCCGCACGCTGGTCCAGATGCTGGAATACTTCCACTACAACAAGGACGCCGTCACTCCCGCCGACTATCCCGAGCTGATCTCCGATTACATGAAGGAGCTGGATCCGCAGCGGCTGTTCTTCACCACCGAGGACGAACAGAATTTCCGCCGCCAATACGGTCCGCGCGTCGAGACCGACCTGGCCTACCTGGGCAACATCGACACCGCGTTCGATATCTACAAGGCGTATGAGAGCCGCGTGAAGGCGCGCACCACCTGGCTCTTCGACGAGCTGAAGAAGGACTACGAATTCTCCAGCAACGAGACCTACACCCCGGACCGGAGCAAGAGCCCCTTCGCCGCCTCCGCCGCCGAGACGGACGACCTCTGGCGCCGCCGCATCAAGTATGAGATCCTGCAGGACATGCTCGGCAAGAAGACCGCGGAGGACGCGAAGGCCACGGTGCGCAAGCGCTATGAGCGCATGCTGAAAAACATCCAGGACATCGAGTCGCAAGACGTGCAGGAAATCTACCTGACGAGCCTCACCCGGATGTATGATCCCCATTCGGACTACTTCTCGGCCGACACCTACGAGGACTTCAGCATCCAGATGAAGCTCACCCTGGTCGGTATCGGCGCGGTGCTCAGCATCGAGGACGACGGCAACTGCGTCGTGCGCGAAGTGGTGCCCGGCGGCCCCGCCTACCGGAGCGGCCAGATCCATCCCACCGACAAGATCGTCGCCGTCCAGCAGGACGGGGGCGAAACCATCGAGGTCATCGGCATGAAGCTCCGCCGCATCGTGGACATGATCCGGGGCGACAAGAGCTCCAAGGTCACCTTGACCGTGCTGCCGCACGACGCCGCGGATGCGTCCAAGACGAAGCAGGTCGTCATCACCCGTGACATCATCAAGCTGAACTCCGCCCGCGCCTCGGCTTCCATCTATGACGTGCCCGACGCGAACAACCAAAGCACGCCGGTCGGGGTCATCACCCTGGATTCCTTCTACGGGCCCTCCGACGATTCCAAGGACAATGACGGCAAAAACACGGCGAGCCGCGACGTGGCCGAACTGATCGGCAAACTGCAGCAGCAGGGCATCAAGGCCCTGGTGATCGATCTGCGCCGCAACGGCGGCGGCCTGCTGTCGGAAGCCGTCGACCTCACCGGGCTGTTCATCAGCCAGGGTCCGGTCGTCCAGGTGCGCGACTCCCTCGGCCACCTGACGGTGGACAGTGACAACAATACGGCCGTCACCTACGCCGGCCCGCTGGCGATCCTCACCTCGCGATTCAGCGCCTCCGCGTCGGAAATCTTCGCCGGTGCCCTGCAGAACTACGGCCGCGCCGTGATCATCGGCGACAGCACGACCCATGGCAAAGGCACCGTGCAGGCAGTCCTGGAAATGAAGAACTATCTGCCCCGGCTCAGTCAGAACGTCGATCACACCGGCGCCGCGAAGCTGACCGTGCAGAAATTCTACCTGCCGAACGGTTCATCCACCCAGAAAAAGGGTGTCATTCCCGACATCACCCTTCCCTCCATCGACGACTACCTGCCGATCGGCGAGTCCTCCCTGCCCCACGCGCTGATGTGGGACGAGATCAAGTCCACCTCGTTCGACGGCAAACCGCTGGCCCAGACCTTCATCAAGCCCCTCCTTGAAGCCAGCCGCGAGCGGCAGGAATCCCTCGGCGAATTTGCGTTCCTGAAGAAGAACATCGACTGGTTCAAGGAACGCCAGGCCCAGAAAACCGTCTCCCTCAACCTCGAGCAGAGGCAGGCCCTCAAGCAGGCGGACGACGACTTCAAGAAGAAGATGGACGCCGAGCGCGACGTGCTGGCCAAGGCGAACTATCCGACCCGGGCTGTAAAGCTGGACTCGGTCATAGCCGCCGAGGCCACGGGGCCCAAGGACGCGCCCACCGCGTTGGATGACGGCGACACCGATGCCTCGGATGCCGAAGCTCTCGCGAAGCTGGATGTCCACCTGCGCGAAACCCTGCGGGTCGTCACCGACGCGGCGCGGCTGAACAAGGATCCTCAGTATTGGGCGGATGGCCGGGCACCGCTCACGGTCGACGGCAGCCTACACAAAAGCTAGGAGGTAGCGGTCCCGCCCGGTCAGATCGGGCAGCGATTCGATCCGCACGTAGCCGGTAGCAGCCGCGAGTTCCTGCAGTTGGGCGTGCTGCGCAATTCCTGTCTCGCAAGCCAGCAGCCCACCAGGCGCCAGATGCGGCTTGGCGGCCGCAATAATGTGCTCCAAAGCCGCCGCACCGTTGGGGCCCGCCGAGAGAGCCATCTTGGGTTCAAAATCCTTCACCTCGGGTTCGGCGGCGTGCGTCTCCTCGTCTGAAAGATAGGGAGGGTTGGCCACGATCAGCTGAAACTGTTCACCCGCCGCCAAGCCGGACAACCAGTCGGCCTGCATGAAACGAATGCGCGAAGCCAGCCCGCTGGCGGCGGCGTTTTCCCGGGCCAGCGCAAGGGCCTCCGGGCTCTTGTCGACCGCGGTGACCGCCGCCTGCGGATAGATGCGCGCCAAGGCGAGCGCAATGGCTCCGCTGCCGGTGCCGAGATCCAGGATGTTGGCCGGAGCGACAGCGAGCCGCGGCGTCACCAATTCGATCAGGTGCTCGGTCTCGGGCCGCGGGATGAGGGCGCGCTTGTCGACCTTCAGCTTGAGATCGAGAAACTCCGTTTCGCCGATGATGTGCTGCAAAGGCTCACGGGCGCCGCGTCGCTTCACGAGCGGACGGATTTTCTCGAGGTCCGATTCGCCCAGCGGACGCTCGAACTGCAGGTAAAGCTGCATGCGCTTCAGGCCGAGCGCATGCCCGATGAGCTGCTCGGCGTTCAGCCGGGCCGACTCGATGCCCTTTTTCTCAAAGAAATCGGTAGTGAGCTTGATGATCTCAAGCAGGGTCGGCGTGCTCATTCGTCGTCGTCTCCCGCGCGCTGGCGCACCGGCAGCGGGCCGCCGGTCAGGGCGGCAAGTTTTTCCTCAAACTCGGCGCGTTGGAGCGCCTCGATGATGGGATCGATGTTTCCCTCCAAAATCGAAGGCAGGCTGTAGAGGGTCAGACCGATGCGGTGGTCGGTCATGCGGTTCTGCGGAAAACTGTAGGTGCGGATACGCTCGCTGCGACCGCCGGTGCCGATCTGCGTGCGCCGCTGCGCGGCATACTTGGCGTTCTCCTCGTCCTCCTTGAGCTTGAGGAGCCGGGAACGCAGCACCGCCATCGCCCGGGCCTTGTTCTTGATCTGGGAGCGGTCGTCGGCGCAGTAAACCGTGAGCCCGCTCGGCTTGTGGACGATGCGGACGGCGGAATCGGTGGTGTTGACGCCCTGCCCGCCCGGCCCGCTCGCGCGCATGACGGAAATGTCCAGATCCTCGGCAGCGATCTGCACATCGACCTCCTCGGCCTCGGGCAGGACGGCCACCGTGACCGTGGACGTGTGCACCCGGCCGTTGGCCTCGGTGACCGGAATGCGTTGCACGCGATGCACGCCGCTTTCGAACTTCAGCCGCTTGTAGACCTGTTCGCCGGTGACCAGGAAGATGATTTCCTTGATCCCGCCGCGGTCCGAGAAACTGGAGCTCATCGGCTGGATCTTCCAGCCCCGGCCCTCGGCGTAGCGCACATACATCCGGTAGAGATCGGCCGCGAACAATCCGGCCTCGTCGCCGCCGGTGCCGGCCCGGATTTCCATCACGGTGTTCCGGGAATCCGCCGATTCGGGAGGGATCATCGACATCAGCACCGTCTGCTTCAGGCCTTCGCGCCGGCGCTGCAGGTCCGGCAATTCCTGCTGGGCGAGCGTGCGCAGCTCGGCATCGGCCGCCGGATCCTTCAGCAAGGCGGCATGCTCGGACAGCTCCCGTTCCAGATGCTGATACGCGGCATAGTCTTCCACTAGGCGTCGCAGACCCTGCTGTTCCCGGGAAACCTCGGTTGCCTTGCGCGCATTGGCGTAGAACGACGGCTCCGCCGCCTGCGCCTCGAGTTCGTCGAGACGGCGCTGGAACGGGGCGATATCGGGAAGATTGTCCATGCAGGAGTGAAGGCGGGAAATTGCGAATTGCCTCGGGCCGCGAGGTGCGGCTTTATCAAGGGCCAAACCAACGGCAGCAAGTGCCGTCTAGTAGAAAACATCCGCGATGGCCTCAACCCTCTTCACACAGAACATAATCGCCTGCGTCTGGGATTTTGACAAGACATTGATCCCCGACTACATGCAGGCTCCGCTTTTCCGCCGCTACGGGGTGGATGAAGCAACCTTCTGGGCGGAGACAAATGCCCTCGCGGGAAATTACCTCAAGCGCGGCTACCACATCGCGCCTGAGATCAGTTACCTGAACCATCTGCTCACCTATGTGCTGGCCGGCCCGATGCAGGGGCTGAGCAACAAGATCCTGCGCGAATGTGGTGCGGATATCAGCTTCTATCCCGGGCTCCCCGGCTTCTTCGAGTCCTCCCGGGCCTGGGTCAAGGCCAAGCCCGAGTATTCCAAGCACGAGATCCAGCTGGAGCACTACGTCGTCAGCACCGGTCTGGCTGAGATGATCCGCGGCAGCGCCCTGGCGCCTTACATTGATGCCGTGTGGGCCTGTGAGTTCATCGAAAACCCGCTGCAGCCCGGCTTCCTGAAGCAAAACGAGTTCACGATGGAAGCCGCGGCGGAAATCGCCCAGATCGGCGTCATGATCGACAACACGACCAAGACTCGCGCGATTTTTGAGATTAACAAGGGCACCAATCGGAACCCCGCGATCGACGTGAACGCCAAGGTTACCCCGGAAGACCGCCGCATCCCCCTCCAGAACATGATCTACATCGCCGACGGCCCAAGCGATGTCCCAAGTTTCTCCGTGGTAAAGCAGGGTGGCGGCAAGACCTATGCGGTCTACAATCCAGCCAATAAGGCCGAATTTGAGCAGAATGACCGCCTGCGACAGAACGGTCGTATCGACCACTACGGCCCGGCCGACTATACGGAAAATAGCCCCACGGCGAATTGGCTCCAGCTGCAAATCGGCAAGATCTGCGACCGGATCGTCGCCGACCGCGAGGCCGCCGTAGCCTCACGGGTCGCCAAGCCACCCCGCCATCTGAACCCGTCACCCGAAGACGAAGCAGCCCGCAAGGCTGCCCGGCAGCCCAAACAGTCGTCTTTCCTCTAAAAGAGACGGGAGGGTGCGTTTGGCCGTTAGCCAGCGGCCAATACAAAACGCGGGCCGTCCTGCTGGACGCGGAAACGCAGCGATTCGCCGCTCTCCTCGAAGGGGATGTCGACATGCGCGGAGGACGGAGAGCCGGTCTTTTCCTCGGTAGCCACGGGATGGGACCGTTCCTTGAAGGTTTCCACAAGGTTGGTCACGCGCTGGGCGTAGGCGTAGGTAACGCTCGGGACGCGGCCGGCCAGCACCGCTTCCACGCCGCAATTCCAAGCCATGGCGATATTGAAGGCACTGGGCTCGACCCCGGCCTTCTCAAACATGCGCTTGATCCACTCATAGTGCTTGATGGCAACCTCATCGGCCGTGGCGCGTTCGACCGCCAACCGGAAAGGCTTGTCGGTGTGCATGCGCCAGGTAGCCGGGCGGAACTGATACGGCCCAAGCTCGCCAAACCGGCCCACCTGGGTCTGGTTGGTCGGGTTCTCCACCCAATTGATGGCCCGCAAGGTCTCCCAACGGTCGGAGGCCCTCGCTTTGATTGTAAAAGCGAGAACCGTGACCATAAGCAGGAACTGGGTGAGTCGTATTTTCATAGCCTAAGTGGCCGCGACAAAGACCATCTATACGACCCCGACAAGAGGGATTTTGTCTCCGAAAAAGTGTCCGCGACGGGGTGTCCCCACTTTTACCGCAAGACGGTTTTGAGCCGTAAAAACGGGTGTTTTTACGCGCCGTTCTAGCCCAAAAATTTTTGATCGGTTTTACGGCTTTTCAGTCGAAAATCCCTCGATGAGCCGGGCGACCAATGCGGTCCATCCAGTCTGGTGGCTGGCTCCCAACCCCTGCCCCGTATCACCGTGAAAGTATTCATGGAAGAGCACCATGTCCTTCACGCGGTCCGCATCGGCCAAGCCTGTGCCTTGCCCATGACACGCCGGCATGCCGTCGAGACCTGGAACGAACAATTTTACAAGCCGCTTGGTTAGTTCCTCCGCCGCTCCCTTAAGTGTCACCCGATGCCCGCTACCGGTGGGAAACTCCACCGTGAAACTGTCGCCATAAAAGTGGTGATACCGCTCCAAGGCCTCGATCAGCAGGAAATTGGTCGGGAACCAGACCGGGCCGCGCCAGTTCGAGTTGCCGCCAAACAGCCCCGAATCCGATTCCCCGGGCACGTAGTCCACCCGATACTCCTGACCGCCCGCTTGGAGCACGAACGGCTTGTCATGGTAGATGCGCGACAGGGACCGCACCCCGTAGGGTGACAAGAACTCCCTCTCATCGAATACATACCTGAGCACGCGCTCGAGGCGCTCACGCGACGGGATGGCGAGCAGGCGCCGGCCCGCCGCCGACTTCCCTTCCGACATGTAGGAAATGTCGGAGGCCAGATCCTTGCGATTCTCCAGGAACCAGCGCGTGCGCTTCGCGAACCCCGGCAGCTTGTCCAGCCTGTCCTCTTCGATGAACTCCACGGCGAAAAGCGGGATGACCCCGACCATCGACCGCAACCGGAGCGGGAACGACTTTCCATCGATCAGGAGCTGGTCGTAATAAAACCCATCCTCCTCATGCCAGAGCCCGGTGCCGCCGAGGTGGTTCATCGCGTCCGCGATGGCGACGAAGTGCTCGAAGAACTTTGAGGCGATGTCCTCATACGCCGGGTCCTCCTCCGCGAGCTCCAGCGCAATCGCCAGCATCGTGCTGCAGTAAAACGCCATCCACGCGGTGCCGTCCGCCTGCTCCAGCTGGCCGCCGGTGGGCAGAGGCTTGGAGCGGTCAAATACGCCGATGTTGTCCAAGCCGAGGAATCCGCCCGAAAAAAGGTGCCGGCCGCTCGGGTCCTTGCGGTTCACCCACCAGGTGAAGTTCACCACCAGTTTCTGGAACACGCGGGCAAGGAAGAGCCGGTCGCGGCCACCGCGCGGACCGGTCATCTTGTAGACACGCCAGCACGCCCAGGCATGGACCGGCGGGTTCACGTCGGAGAAATTCCACTCGTAGGCCGGGATCTGCCCGTTTGGGTGCATATACCACTCGCGCAGGAAGAGGTTCAGCTGCTCCTTCGCGAACACCGGGTCAATCCGCGCGAAAGGGATCATATGGAACGCCGTGTCCCACGCCGCGAACCACGGATACTCCCACTTGTCGGGCATCGAGATGACGTCGCGGGTAAACAGGTGCGGCCAGTCGCTGTTGCGCCCCTGCCGCCGTGCAGCCGGCGGAGGCGGCTGCTCGGAGTCTCCCGCCAGCCAGTCAGCAACGATGAAGTGGTAGAACTGCTTCGACCAAAGCAGGCCGGCGAAGGCCTGCCGCGCCACATTGCGTTCCTCCGCGCTCACCCCCTCGGGCAGCACGACGGCATAGAACTCGTCGGCCTCGCGACGCCGGTCCGCCATGACTCTGGCAAAGCCCTCGCCGAAGGCCCGGCCCGGCGACTCCTTCTCGGCGTAGAGGCGGGTCCGCAGCACGGCGGTCTCGCCGGGCGCAAGGTTTAGCACGCGGTGGGACGCCGCCTTGGTGCCGGTGCGCTTGGCGTTGACCGCCGCCACCTGCCCGCGCACGACGAACTCGTGGAACGCATCCTTCACGTGCGGGCTGGGATTGGCCGAATTGAAGAGCTTCTCCGCGTTGGTCTCATTCTCGGTGAATAGCAGCGGCGCATGATTGCCCGCGAGTGCCTCCACTTCCCAGGTGAACCGGCCCAGCGACGCGTGGCTGGTCTGCACCTGGCCCAAGCCCGCCTGCTGCATGCGCGGCTTGATCTCGCAACCCTCATGCTTGCAGCCCCACGACCAGGTGTTGCGATACCAGAGCGTCGGCAACACGTGCAGGATCGCGCGATCCGGTCCGCAGTTCGTCACTGAGATCTCCATCAGCAGGTCGTTCGGGCCGGCCTTCGCATATTCGACCACGACCTCGAAGTAGCGTTTTTCCGCAAACACCCCCGTGTCCTCCAACTCAAACTCCGGCTGCTGCCGGTTGCGTCGGCCGTTCTCCTCGCGCAGGCGCGCGTAGGGAAACTCCGCCTGCGGGTAGTGGTAGACAGCGCGCATGTGGCTGTGCGTCGGCGTGCTCGCGGTGTAGAAATACGCCTCCTTCACGTCCTCGCCGTGGTTGCCCTCGGGTCCGGTCAGGCCGAAGAGGCGTTCCTTCAGGATCGGGTCACGCCCGTTCCACAGGGCGAGTGCCAGACATAGCCGGCACTCGCGGTCGGTGACGCCCAGCAGTCCGTCCTCGCCCCAGCGGTAGGCTCGGCTCTGCGCCTGGTCGAACGTGAAGTATTTCCAGGCGTCCCCGTCCGCCGAGTAATCCTCCCGCACGGTGCCCCACTGTCGTTCGGCAAGATACGGACCCCAGCGTTTCCAGTTTTTCCCGCGATCCGCGTCCTCGGCAAGGCGCGCGTGCTCGGCGGTGGGCGGGGCGTCTTTCGTCACGCGAGGACCCTACACGCGATCAACGGCTTGGCACGGCAAAAACGAGCGACCAGCCGTCCCGTTGGTTCAGAGGAGCTTTTCCAAAGCCGACCGCCCTGTCTTGCTGACCACCACGTAGAGCAGCGAACTGTCCTCCCAGGAGGCGATGCTCGTGCCGTTGCGATCCACCAAGGATGGCGCAATCGCCGCCACCAGCGCGGGAAAATCCGCCCGTTGCGCGATGTAGCAGTGGAACCAGGCCCCGTCGCGCTTGAAGCAGACCTCCAGCACCTCGTGGCCGTTGAACCGCACCGTGCGGCAGCCGGCGTTGCGGAGCTCGGCAAAATTTACGGGCAGCTGTCCGCCCAAATGCGTGGAAGGCTGGCTAAGCGCCGCCTGCAGTTCGCCGGTCTTGTCGCCATGACCGCCGTGGGTCTCGCTGTGCAGGGCATCGATCAAGGCGAACTCCGTGAGTCCGGCGCTGGCGTCGGCCTGCTTGGGCCAGAAGGCCACGCCGACTCCCAGCAGGAGCGCCACGCTCGCAGCCATCGCCAGCAGAGCCGGATGCTGCCACCAGGCGCGGCGATGTCCCGCAGGCTCGGTTACGCGCCCACCGGCTAGGATCGCCTCGCGCAGGCCGGCCGGGGGACGGACCTGGTCAAGCTTCGCGCACATGGCGCGGTCAAAGGCCTGTTCGCGGGCGAACCAGTCGCCCAAGGCCGGGTCGACCCGGGCCTGTTCGAGCGCGGCGGAGAACGTCGCATCCGCGGCATCGGAGCCATCGGGCCGGTAGCCCTGCAGAATGAATTTTGCCTCCACGTTGTTCATGAGAGTTTCCTGGCTGAGGGTGTCTGAAAGGGAACGACCTTCCCACGCTGCCCGGCTTCTTTGCGGGCGAGTGCGGCGCGCAACTGGGCCTTGCCGCGAGACAGGCGCGACATGACGGTGCCGATCGGAACCTCGAGGATATCGGCGATCTCTTTGTAGGAGAGATCCTGCATGTAAAAAAGAGTGAGCGGCGCGCGGTAGACTTCATCAACCTCCTGCAGCGCCTCGACCACGAGACCGGCATCCATACCCGTGACGACATCGACCTCGGGTGCGGGCGGATCAGCCTCGACCGGTCCGAGGTCCTCGAGCGCGGTAACTCGCTCGGAGCGGCGGCGGCCCCGGAGAAATTCGCGGTAAAGGGTCGTGAACAGCCACGACTTGGCCTTGGCGGCCTCCCTCAGGGCATGACCTTGTTTGGCCCAGATGAAGAACGTCTGCTGCGTGAGGTCCCCCGCATCCGACGAGTTTTTCGTCAGGCTGAGGGCAAAGCGGAAGAGCGGCGTATAATGCGCGTCCACCAGCTGGTTGAATATATCACTCGCCATGCGGGGGTAAGAGTCTGCCTAAGGCCGGGATATTCCAACAAAAAGAGCCCCGTAAAACGGGGCCCTGAAAGTGGTGGCGAGTCTCGGAATCGAACCGAGGACACAAGGATTTTCAGTCCTCTGCTCTACCAACTGAGCTAACTCGCCATGAACAAAGGGGCCGAGTTAAAAGGGCGGCTCAATCGCGCGTCAACGGGGAATTTATCCTTTCGGCGGCTTCACTGGGAAAAGGTTTCCCCGCCACAATTCACGGTATACCGGGCGGTCCGGCGGATCGATCCGGCGCGGGTCAAAATCGCGCTGCTCCACGTAGTCCATGCCGTAGTGGAAGGCCGCCAGCAGGAGCGGATAGGAGAATTTATCCCGCTGATGGAGATAGCTCCGGCACCAAGCGAGATAATCCACGCCCGCGGCCAAATTCACCCTCCATTCCCAGACCGCCGGCTCGTAGGGCAGCACGCTGACCTGGCGCCAGGCCGCAGGTTTCAGCTGCATCAACCCGCGGGCCTCGCCGTTGCGCGCCTGCGGGTCGAAATTTGATTCAGCCGCGACCAACGCATAGATAAAGGCCGGTTCCATCCGATAGCGCGCCGCGTGCGGTTGAATCGCCGCCCAGACGGCCGCGTGCGTTGCGGGGTCGGGATCGGCTGGAGGCTTCCGGGCGCAGGCCGGAGACAAGAGCAGGACTAAAACCCAAACAGTAATTGTTAACCGCGTCATGTGGGAGCGAGCTTGCTCGCGATAAAACTCCCGCCCGGCGAAATCGCGAGCAAGCTCGCTCCCACACCCTCAGAGCTTGCGGAAGACCAGCGCGGCGTTCTGCCCGCCGAAGCCGAGGTTGTCGCTCATCACGGTGCGGACGGGGGCGCTGCGCTTGACGTTCGGGACGTAATCCAAGTCGCAGTCCGGATCCGGCACCTCGAGGTTGATCGTGGGCGGCACCTCGCCGGTCTGGATGGTCTTGATGCTGATTATGGCCTCGATCCCGCCGGCCGCGCCCAGCAGGTGCCCGGTCATCGACTTGGTGGAGCTGATCATGACCTTGCGGGCGTGATCGCCGAAGACCTTCTTGATCGCCAGCGTCTCGAACTTGTCGTTGTAGGGCGTGGAGGTGCCGTGCGCGTTGATATAATCCACCTGGTCCGGTGTGACCATGGCATCGCTGAGCGAGCGGCTCATGGCCTGCGAGAGGCCCTTGCCCTCGGGATCGGGCGAGGTGATGTGATAGGCGTCACAAGTGGCGGCATAACCCGCGAGCTCGCAATAGATGTGGGCGCCCCGGGCCAGGGCGTGCTCCAAACTCTCGAGCACCAGGATGCCGGCGCCCTCGCCCATGATGAAACCGTCGCGGTTGAGGTCGAACGGACGGCTCGATTTTTGCGGGTTGTCGTTGTTGGTGCTCATGGCCTTCATCGAGCAGAACCCGGCGTAGGCGAGCGGCGTGATAGCGGCCTCCGCGCCGCCGCAGACCATGACGTCGGCCTCGCCGTGGCGGATCATGCGCATGGATTCGCCGATGGCGTGGGTGGCCGTGGCACAGGCACTGACCACGGAGAAATTAGGGCCGCGCGCGCCGAGCTCGATGGCGACCAGACCGCTGCACATGTTGCTGATGAGCGCCGGAATCATGAACGGCGACACCTTGCGGGGGCCGCGCTCCATGAGAACCTTGTGCTGGTTCTCGATCGTCCACATGCCGCCAATGCCGGACCCGATGATTACGCCGACCCGGTCGGCGTCCTCCTTGGTCATGTCGAGCTTGGCATCGGCCGTCGCCTGGCGGGCGGCGCAAAATCCGAAATGGGTGTAGCGATCGTTGCGCCGAACCTCCTTGGGGTCCATGTGGGCTGTCGCGTCCCAGCCGCGCACCTCGGCGCCGATCTGGCAGCTGTGATCCTTCGCATCAAACAGGGACACCCGCTCGATGCCGCACTTGCCGGCCAGAATGTTTGCCCAGAAATCATTCACGTTATGGCCGACTGAAGCGACGACGCCCATGCCGGTGACCACGACGCGCTTGCGGGGAGAGATGGATTCCATCGGTGTGTTGGGTGGAAAATGAAAAAGCGTCCTACCGAGCCAGCACTAGGCTAGACGGCAGAACGCTTTCGTCAAAAGAATGGAGTTATTTCTTACCGGCTTTCGCCTCGATGTAAGCGGTCACATCGCCGACGGTCTGGAGCTTCTCGGCGTCAGACTCCGGGATCTCGCCCTTGATCTCATCCTTGAACTCTTCCTCGAAGGCCATGATCAGCTCGACAGTGTCAAGCGAATCGGCACCGAGGTCGTCGAGGAACGACGCCTGCGGCGTGATTTGTTCTTCGTTAACATTCAGTTGGTTAACGATGATTTCTTTGACGCGCTGGTCGATGGTTTTCTGGTCAGCCATGTGTTTAAAATTGGGTCAAAACTGTTTAGGTAGAGGCATCACATCACCATGCCGCCGTCAACGGTAAAAACTTGGCCGGTGATGTAACCGGCCTCCTCTGCACAAAGAAACGCCGTCATGTTCGCAATATCGGCCGCCTCGCCCAGTCGCTTGAGCGGAATGACCGAGGTTATTTTGTCCGCCGCTTCCGGGGGAAGCGCAGCCGTCATGTCGGTCTTGATGAAACCGGGTGCGACCGCATTCGACGTCACGTTGCGCGCAGCAAACTCCTTCGCGATGGCCTTGGTGAAACCGATCATGCCCGCCTTGGCCGCGCAATAATTCGCCTGGCCGGCGTTGCCCATGATGCCGACCACCGAGGTGATGTTCACGATGCGGCCCCAGCGCTTCTGGGTCATCGAGCGCCCGATGTGCTTGGTCCAGTGATAGCAGCTGTTGAGATTGGTGGCGATGACCGCGTTCCAGTCGTCCTCGGACATGCGAAAAAGCAGGCCGTCCTTCGTGATGCCCGCGTTGTTCACGAGAATGTCGATCTGGCCGAACTCGGCCAGCAGCTGGGCGCTGGCCTTCGCCACGGCCGCGCCGTCAGCAACATCGACCGCAAGGGCCTTGGCCTTGCCGCCGGCCGCCGTGATGGAGGCAGCCACCGCGCCGCAGCTATCGGCGGACTTGCTCACGCAGATCACGGTCACTCCGTTTTTGGCGAGCAGTTCGGCGATGGATTTGCCAATGCCCCGGCCCGCGCCGGTCACGAGTGCGATTCTGTTGTTGTAGGTCAGACTCATTGGATAAGTCGCCATACAGGGTCAGTCCCGCATCGTTTGTCAATACAGGTCGCGCCGGCGCGAAAGCCACGAATGGGCGCGGTTTTCCCGCGTGTGCACCCCGTCACATTTAATCTCGTTGCGCCGTCCTGCGGTGCCTGCCATTCAGCGGGTTCACATGGAACCCGTTCGCATCCAGAAATTCATCGCCGAGTCCGGCCTGTGCTCACGCCGCGCCGCCGAGGCTGCGATCGCCGCGGGCGAGGTCTACGTGAACGGCCAGAAGGCCGAGCCCGGCCAGAAGGTCGAGCCGGGCGTGGACAAGGTCAGCGTGCGGGGCAAGGCCGTCCGCGCCCAGGCCCAGCCGAAGCTGGCGCTCGTCATGCACAAGCCCCGCGGCGTCGTGTGCAGCAACAGCGATCCCCACGCGGAGCAGACCATCTTCGACCTCCTCCCGCGCGAATGGGCCCGGCTGCGGCTTTTCTGCGCCGGCCGTCTCGACAAGGACAGCGAGGGCCTCGTCATCCTTACTTCCGACGGCGACCTCGCGAACAAGCTCATGCACCCGTCCAACCTCGTGGTGAAGCGCTACTACGTTTCGCTGGAGGAGCCCTTCCCTGCCGGTCGACTGCGGCAGCTGCTGCGCGGCGTGGTCATCGAGGGCGAGCACCTGAAGGTGGAGCGCGCCAACCTCGTCAACCCCAAGACCGACCGCAGCTCGACCGAACTCGACGTCCACATGCACCACGGCAAGAAGCGCGAGATCCGCCAGCTCTTCACGGCCCTTGGGTTCCAGGTCCGCCGCCTGCGCCGCTACCAGATCGGTTCGCTGCGCCTGAAAGGAATTCCTTTGCGCGGCGTGAAACAACTTTCTACGAAAGAAATCCAATCCCTTTTCGTCGTCCCGGTCGCGCACTACCGCGAGATGACGCCCTCTACCCACAATGAAAATTAACGCCGCCCTCCTCCCCGGCCTGCGCCGCCTCGGTCTCGCCGCCGTCCTCGCCCTGTCCGCCGCGCACCTCGGGGCCGACACCCTGGCCGCCGATACGGCCGTCTTCATCCAGACCGACCCGCAGGCCGCCGTCATCGCCCGGCTCAAGGCCGGCACGGCGGTGACCGTCGTTGGCACGGCCCCCGCGGGCTGGCACCGCATCGAGCTCAGCGGTCCGTTCGAGGCCTACGTGCAGCGCAAGGATATCTCGAAGAGCCTCGACGTGATCGATGGCGCCAGCATCTACACCGCCCCCAGCAAAACCGCCGCCGTCCTCTCGGTCGCGCAAAAGGGCGACAAGGCGGAGGTGGTCGGCCTCGCGCCCGGCGATTTCTGCCAGATCAAATTGGAGAAGACGCTCCAAGGCTTCATCGCCGTCGGCGAGATGGCCAATACCCCCGCCGAGAACAAGCTGGCGTTCAGCCCCGTCGCCCCCGCGGCGCCCGCCGGTCCGGTCACGACCGTGGGTCGTCCCGTCCCGCTCAACGGCAACTCGGCCGACACACCCCGGCTCTTCGCCGGCAAGCTCGTCCTGGCCCGCCGCCCCATCCTGAACCCGAATCCGCTCTACGACTACCAGCTCGTCGACACCTCCGGCCGCCGCTTCGCCTACGTCGATACCCGACGCTTGCTGCTCACGGACAAGATCGAGACCTACATTGATCGCGACATCTCCATCACCGGCACGGTGCGCAATACCGTCGACGGGAAGGATCTCGTCATCTCCGCCGAGTCGATGGTGCTCAAGTAGACGTCTCCCACCCTTCGGCCGGCCGTCCAGGCCGGCTCTTTTTTTCCCCATGGAACTCATCGATGGCAACAAGATCGCCGCTGAAATTATCGCCGAACTCAAGGCCGAGGTAGCCACCTACACCGGCCGCCGACCGTGCATCGCACTCGTCCGCGTGGGCGAGGACCCGGCGTCGGTCTCCTACGTCACCAAAAAGCAAAAGACTTCCGCCGAGATCGGGATCGAGAGCCGCCTCATTCTCCCGCCCGTCACGATCTCACAGGCCGAACTCTTCGCCCTGATCGACCAGCTGAACGCCGACGCGACGGTCGACGGCATACTCGTGCAGTCGCCCCTGCCCAAGCACATCAACGACGTCGAGGTGTTCCGCCGCATCGCGGCCCACAAGGATGTCGACGGCTTCCACACCATGAACCTCGGCAAGCTCGCCCAGGAGGACGACACCGGTTTCGTCGCCTGCACTCCCGCCGGCATCATGGAACTGCTCCAGCGCTCCGGCGTGTCGCTAGCGGGCAAACATGTCGTGGTGCTCGGCCGCAGCCTGATCGTGGGCAAACCTGCGGCGCTCCTCGCCCTCCAGCGCAAGCCTTGGGCCAACGCCACCGTGACCGTCTGCCACTCACAGACCACCAACCTTCCCGCGATGACCCGCCAGGCCGACGTGCTCATCGCAGCCATCGGCAAGGCTGAGTTCGTCACCGCCGACATGGTGAAACCCGGCGTGGTCGTCATCGACGTCGGCGTCAATCGCGTGGCTGATGCGAGCAAGAAGTCCGGCTATCGCCTCACCGGCGACGTGCACTTCCCTTCCGTCTCGCCGCTCTGCAGCAAGATCACCCCCGTGCCGGGCGGCGTCGGGCCCATGACCGTCGCATTGCTGATGAAAAATACTGTCAAAGCCTACCGCTTGCAGCGCGAGGCGGCGGGGCAGAAATAGGCCGGCCGGCCTTAACTGACACTTGCCACGCCGTGTAAAACCGGCTTCCTGTAGCAGACCGACATGGCCGCACCCAAGATTCTCGTCGTCGACGACCAGCCCATCAACGTTCAGTTGCTGAAACGCAAACTTGAGCGGGAAGGCATGGCTGTAGCCACCTCCTACTCCGGGCGCGAGGCGCTCGACATGATCAAGGCGGACAAGCCCGATCTGATCCTCCTCGACGTCATGATGCCCGAGATGGACGGCATTGAAGTCTGCCAACGCCTCCAATCCGATGCGGAGACCAAGTCAATTCCCGTCATTTTCATCACCGCCCGCACCTCGAAGGAGGGCAAGATCGAGGGTCTCGGCGTCGGCGCCGTCGACTACATCACCAAGCCCATCGATCTCGACGAGACCCTGGCCCGCGTGCAAACGCAGCTCCGCTTCGTCGCGATCAACCGCGAACTCGTCGACCTCCAGCGCCGCCTCGGCGAATCCCGGCGCTCGGCCACCATCGGCGCCGTCACCCAGGGCATCGCGCACAATCTGAACAATCTCCTCGGCGTCGTCATCGGCTACGTCGACCTCATCAAGGCCTACAACGAGAAGCCCGAGCTGGTCCGCAAGAACGCCCAGCACCTCGAGGATGCGGTCAACCGCATCGTCTCGATCATCAAGCAGCTCACCGGCCTCGTGGTGAAGAACCGGCCGCCGCTCATCCGCGCCAGCCTGCCGCGCATGATCGAGAGCGGCATCCGCCGCTACCAGATCGATTTCAAGATCGACCAACCCATCACCATCGAGAACACCGCCGGCGACGCCCTGATCGAGACCAACGTCGAGGTGTTCGAGGACGCCCTGGCCAAGCTGCTCATCAACGCCTGGGAAAGCTACCACGACGAGAGCGACGACAAGCGCCTCATCAACATCCGCACCGAGATCATCGACCGGCCCGACGAGGGTCGTTTCGCCCTCGTGCATGTCGAGGATCGCGGCCGCGGAGTCGACCCGGAAATCCGCGACCACGCGTTCGAACCTTTCACGAGCACGAAGCACACCGTCGGCGTCGGCATGGGCCTGACCGTCGCGCGCCATTCGATGCGCAACCTCGGCGGCGACGTCACCCTCACCGACCGACCGGGCGGCGGCTCCATCGCCACCATCCGCCACCCGCTCGATCGGAAGACGAAAGGCTGAGGCCGCGCAGGCCGAGTCCTTCCGACTCCGCCAACGCTTCGTCGGACAGGCCGGACCAGCCGCGACGAGAATTGTCATTGCGAGGAGCAACGCGAGGCGGCAATCCATCTGTCCCAAGTGGGAGCGAGCTTGCTCGCCTCCACCAAGAATCCCGATGCCCTCACCCACCCTAGCCTTCCTCGGCGCCGGCAACCTGGCCTCGGCCATCGTCCGCGGCCTTCTCGCAAAAAAAGCCTACGCGGCCGGCGACCTTGCCTGCACCAGCAAGATGGGGGACTCCGCGCAGAAACTTGCCGCGTCCACCGGCATCGCGTTCCAGCCCGATTTGCCGCGCCTCCTTTCCGGGGCCGACACCGTCGTGGTCGCGTTCAAGCCGCAGTCGCTTGCCGGCGCCGACCCGCGCCTCGCCGAACTGACCGCCGGCAAACTCGTCCTCTCCGTCCTCGCCGGCAAGAAGCTCGCTCGGCTTTCCCAGTCATTTCCCGGTGCCCGCAACATCGTGCGCACTCTGCCGAACACGCCGGCGGCCATCGGTGCCGCGATCACGCCCTATTGCTCGCTGAAGCCGCTGGCGCCCGCCGACCGCGCCATCGTCGAAAAACTCCTCGGCGCCCTCGGCCAGCATCTCGAACTCGGCGAGGAACACATGGACGCCGTGACCGTCGTGAGCGGCAGTGGCCCGGCTTTCCTCTTTGAATTTGTCGCCGCCCTCCGCGACGGCGGCATCGCGGCCGGCCTGCCCCGTGAGACCGCCCACCGGCTCGCCGTGGAGACCGCCCTCGGCGCCGCCAAGCTCCTCGCCCACACCGGCCTCGAGCCCGACACGCTGCGCGACCAGGTCGTCTCGCCCAACGGCACCACCTTTGCCGGCCTCCAAGTCATGGACACCCGCCAATTCCGCGACATGATGAAAGAGGCCGTCCTCGCCGGGGCGCGGCGCGCCGGCGAACTGTCCCGCGACTGATCAGGGCTGGTTCGCCGCCGGTGAAGGCCGCGCGAACGTGTCCGCCGTGATCCCCGGGGGATTAGCCTCCATCTTGTCGATGATCATCACGTAGACCGTGTGTCCGTTGGCCATGGTCTCGACGCGATACGGCTGCAACACGCCGCCCACCGGGCGGAAGTCTTTGAAGTAGGTGTCCATCGCCACGCGCTGACCGTTGAAGATCCGGTAGACCGTGCGCTTCACGATCTCATAACTCTCGGCATCCACCCAGAGGAAGAAGATGCTGTCGCTCTTGTTCATCAGGAGCAGCTTCAGCGCCTTGTGTCCGTCGATGGTCTCCTCGCCGGCGTAATCCACGGAGTAACCCTTCTCCGCAAAATCGATGAGCGGCCCGTCAAAATCAGCGTTGGCGATGAAGTCCTTGGCCTCCGCCTCGCTCATGTCCTTCGCCCCGGCTCCCTTGCCCTCCGCCAGACTGACCCAGGGCGTCCCGGCGCCATCATAGGCCTGGATCACCCGGCGCAGCGGCGTGAAGCTCTCCACCCGCAGCTTGGCCGGCCGTTGCGCGACGACCGTGAAGGGCACCACCTCGCCGTTGATGAAGGTCCGCCCCTCGGCGCGCAAGCCGGTCAGTGCCGCCAGCTTGTCACCCGCCCGGTCCGCGTGCTTCTGCGCGATCTCGTGCCCCAGCTGGGCCCGGGCCGCGACGGCGGCAAAGAGGGCGAGGATCAGAAAAACGCTGCGCATGGATCCGCACATAGAGTCCCGCCATGGTGGGCAAGTTCCCGGCCCCGTCTAGAAAAACATTCGCCAACGCCGCGCTTGCCGCCGCCCGGGGAACGGTTAGCCCTACGCCATGGAATTCGGCTGGTGGGCAAAAGACGAGGAAGGCAGGAAGCACCAAGTGTGCGTGGATATCTTCGGCAAGAACATCACGTGGACCCGCAAATACGGCCGCAACACCTCGTGGGAACCTTTCGCGGTGCCGCCGACCGACGCCGAGTGGGACAAGCTCATCGAAGAGGCCGAGCGCCGCGTCCCACGCCGGCTCTTCTCGCAGAAGCAGTTCGAGTTCATCCTGAGCCAGCGGCCGAGGTGAACGACGCCTGCGGCAGAAGGGGCTTTACGCCCCGACTGCTCCGGCCGCGAACGCACGAATCGCGGCATAAAGCCGCTCCTACAGCCGAACCTTGTTGCAAAACCAAGCCCTCGCCCGAGGCCAGATGAACACGAAGGCCGGCGCCAGTTCCTGCGGCCGCTCGGCGATCCAGCGGTCAATCTGCTCCACCGTGAACCAATCGCCGCGCTTGATCTCCTCTTCCTGCAGGACAAACGGGCCTTCGGCCTCGACGCGATAGACCCAGACGAATTCCTGGCCCGTTTCCGACCGCGCCTCGATCTTGAACAGGGGCTGCGGCGGTCGTTCCGGCCGGCAACCGATCTCCTCCCCAAGCTCGCGGACCGCGGTCGAGTCATAGTCCTCGCCGGCGCCGACATGCCCGGCCGCCGAGGAGTCCCAGACGCCGGGAAACAAGTCCTTCTGCATGGATCGCTGGTGCAGGAAAACCCGGCCGGCCCGGTTTGCCACCAGAAGGTGCACCGCCCGGTGCCGCCAGCCGCGCGCATGAACCTCCCGCCGCGGCGCCTGCCCGGTCACTTGGTCATTTTCGTCCACCACGTCGAAGAGTTCGTCGAGATTCTGTGCCACAGATCACACGGATGAACACGGATGGATCGTTGTCCAGCCGTCACTTCGCAACTGGATGGCCGGTCTCTCGACAGGCCCGCAGTCTGCCAGGAGACGGGACCTCCAAATACCGTTTTTTTTCGTGTCCTTTCACGGGTTTCGTGGTTCATCCTGCCCTTTCCCATGGCCAAAATCGAAGTCAACCAAGTCGCCGAGATTCTTAAGAAGCACAAACTCGACCCCTCGATCCTCCGCGAGATCGTCGAGGAGATGAACGAGATCACCGCGCCCGCCGCGGACGAGGACATCAAGCCGCCGGCACCCAAGAAGCAGTTCGTCGTGCTGCTCTCCGACATGGACGGCAAGCTGCCGAAGAAGGACCTCACCGGCTGGGTCGTGCAGATCCCCGAGGACGCCAGCCCCTACTCGACCACCGACCGCATTTTCAAGGGCGCCTACGATTTCAACGCTTCCAAGCGCGGCCGCATGCTGCCGGTCAAGTCCATCGGCGAGGCCCTGGAGAGCGCCAGCGCCAAGTATTTCAAGGAGTCCGAGCTCTGGGTGAAGACCAAGCTCCCGGTCGCCGTCGTCGTGACCGACAACATCCTCCCGAAGGACGAGTTCAAGGTGGAGAAGGTTGATCGCCGCCGGAAGCTCGAGGACGAAGGCTGACGCTCAGCGCAGCCCCGCCGCCTCGGGCTTGAGGCCGCGGGCTTTCAGCGCCTCGGCCACGGCCTTCAGATCGAGCTGCGCGCCGGGTTTCACGCCGTTTCTCGCATACCAGTCTTGGTTCATCTCGAGGCAGAACTGCAGGTTGCGGCTGCGCGACGCCACCGTCTTTTCGTCGTGCGGATACATCGGGTAGATTTCCTTCAACTCGCCGGTCGGGTCGATGTAACCGATGTCGAGCGGCAGGGTTGTGTTCCGCATCCAGAAACCCATCGGCTGCGGCCGGGTGAAGACGAAGAGCATACCCTCGTCCGCCCCCATCTCCTTCCGGAACATCAGGCCCTTCTCCAGCTCGTCGGGCAGCGCCGCGATCTGCATCTGCACGGTGCGGTCGCCGATCTTGATCAGGAAACGATCGTCCACCGTCTTCGGCGCGTCGTTTTTGGCGGCGTCTGAGCCGCCGCAGGCGGTGAGGACGAGGGCGACGGCGAAGGCAAGCAGGGGGAGCAGGCGGGCGCGGGAAAACATTTTTGCGTTTTGGTGTGATTCCTAGCTAATGCCCGGCATGAACAACTCAACCCTACTCTGCTCGTGAAGAAAATCGCCCCCGCCCCGCTCCTTTTCGCCGACACCCACTCCAGCGCCGACATGCTCTACTTCGGGCGGGTCGAAGTGCACGATCCGTTCATCGCTTTCGGCGTCCGGGGCAAGAAGATCACCGTCCAAAGCGCCCTCGAGTTCGGCCGCGTTAAGAAGACCGGGGATTTCGACCTCGTGCTCTCGCGCGAAGCCTGGTTGGACCGCGCGCGGGAACTCTACGGGGACCACGCCGGCGCCGCCGAGATCATCGCCACCCTCGCCGGGGAATACCGCCTGCGTCACTTCCGGGTCGCCGACGATTTCCCTGCCTCCCTCTACGTCAAGCTCACCGCCCTCGGCCTCAAGCTCACCTTCGCCAACGGCCTGCTCTTCCCCGAACGCGAGATCAAGTCCGCCTGGGAGGCCGGCTGCATCCGCGAAGGCAATCGTCTCTGCTCCGTCGGCTACACCGTGGCTGAGAAAATCCTGCGTTCGGCGAAAATCAAGGGTCGCTCCCTCATCTACCAGGGCAAACCGCTGACTTCCGAGCGACTGCGCTTCGCCCTCGAGACCGCCATCCAGGAGCAGGGCGGCAACCCGCAGGATACCATCGTCGCCGGCGGCGACCAGGCCTGCGACCCGCACGAGCGCGGCTCGGGCCCGCTCCGTCCGGATGAGCTCATCATCATCGACATTTTCCCCCGCGTCGTGAAGACGGGCTATTTCGGCGATATGACCCGCACTTTCCTGAAGGGCCGCGCCTCGGAGGCGCAGCGCAAGCTGGTCGCCGCCGTGCGCGAGGCCCAGAAGCGCGCGACCAAAGCCATCCGCGCCGGCGTCGACGGCCGCGTCGTCCATAAGACGGTCACGGACTATTTCGCCAGCGCGGGCTTCGAGACGAAACAGGGCAAGGACGGCTCCGTCGGCTTCTTTCACGGCACCGGCCACGGCCTCGGTCTCGCGGTGCACGACCCGGGCCGCATGTCCCCCACGGTCGCCTATCCGCTCAAGAAAGGGTCGGTCATGACCGTCGAGCCCGGACTTTATTATCCCGGCCTCGGCGGCTGCCGCTGGGAAGACGTCGTCCAGGTCACCGCCACCGGCACCAAGCCGCTCTCAAAGCATCCCTACGTGTGGGAAATCCGCTGATTCATGAAACCCTTCCTCTTCCCTGCGATCGCCGTCGGACTGCTCTGCACCGTGCGGCTCGCCGCGCAGCAACCCGAGACTTTCATCTCGGTGCGGGCGCCCGTCGTCGTGCTGACCCACGCGCGCGTGATCGACGGCCTCAATCACGCACCGCTCGAAGAGCAGACCCTGGTCATCCGTGATGGCAAGATCGCCGCCCTCGGCGCCGACAGCAGCGTGGCCATCCCTGACGGCGCCACCGTGCGCGACCTCACCGGCAAGACCGTGCTGCCGGGTCTCGTGATGGTGCACGAGCACCTGTTCTACTCCTCCATCAGCAAGGGCCCGTTCCATATGAACGAAATGGAGTTCTCCTTCCCGCGGCTCTACCTCGCCGCCGGCGTCACCTCCGCCCGCACGACGGGAAGCCTTGAGCCCTACACCGACCTGCAATTGAAGGCCACCATCGACGCCGGCACCACGCCCGGCCCGAAGCTCCACCTCACCGCTCCCTACGTCGACGGTCCCGAGACCGGCATTGCGCAGCTCCATGGGGTGAAGGATGCCGCCGAGGCCGTCCGCCTGGTAAACTACTGGGCCGACACCGGGTTCACCTCTGTCAAGGTCTACATCAATCTCCCGCACGACACCATGGCGGCGACCATCGACGCGGCGCACAAGCGCGGCCTGCAGGTCACCGGCCACATCGGCCGCGTCAGTTACCGCGAAGCCGCCTCGCTCGGCATCGACAACCTCGAGCACGGCTTCATGGCGATGTCCGACCTCATCCCCGGCCGCAAGGAGGGCGACCTGTCCAACGCGATGAACAACTACCATAGCTTGGAGAATCTCGACGTCGAGTCACCCGCGATCAACGACCTGATCCAGTTCCTGGTCGGCAAGCACGTCGCCCTTACCTCGACGCTGTCGATCTTCGAGACCTTCACGCCCGGCCGGCGCGTCGCCGGCCAGGCCGAACTCGACACTCTCGCCCCACCGCTGCGCGAGAGCTACCTGACCCGCTGGGCCGCCATCGCCATCCAGAACAACCCGACGACGAAGGCTGCGTTCGCGAAGAACATGCAGCTCGAGGCCAAATTTTTCCGCGCCGGCGGCCTCCTCGTCGCCGGCACGGACCCGACCGGATATGGCGGCTGCATGGCCGGCTACGGCAACTGGCGGGCCATCGAGCTGCTCGTCGAGGCCGGTCTCACGCCGCTCGAAGCCATTCAGGTCGCGACCTCCAACGGGGCCAAGCTGCTCGGCCTCTCCGCCGAGACGGGCAGCATCGAGACAGGCAAGGCCGCCGACCTGATCGTGGTCAACGGCGACCCGGCGAAGAATATTTCGGACCTCCGCAAGGCCGAGACCGTTTTCAAAGACGGCACCGGCTACGACTCGAAGAAGCTCTTCGAGGCCGTGAAGGGCCTCGTCGGCGTCCAGTAACCGTGCCTGAGCTCGCCGAGGTCGAATTCTTCCGCAAACGCTGGAGCGCCGGACACGGCGCCAAGGTGACAGCCGTGCGGCTGCACGACGGAAAGAAGGTATTCCGTGGTGCTTCCCCCGCCCTGTTGAAACAAAAATTGACCGGCGCCACGCTGTTGGGCTCCGAGACCGCCGCCAAGCAGATGCTCTTCCGTTTCAGCGGCAACAACTGGCTGGGCATCCACCTCGGCATGACCGGCGAGCTCCGCGTCGAGCCGCCCCGCTACGTTCCGACGAAGCACGACCACTTCGTGCTCGTGCAGGCGAAACGCCAGCTCGTCTTCAATGACCCGCGCATGTTCGGCAGCGTGCTCTTCGCCAGCGGGCCGAATCCGCCCGCGTGGTGGACCCGGATCGCCCCCGCCATCCTGTCCAAGGCGTTTACGGTCGAGGCGGTGGCGGCTTTCCTGAAACGCCGCGGTCGTGCGCCGATCAAGGCCGTCCTGCTGATGCAGGAGCGTTTTCCCGGCATCGGCAACTGGATGGCCGATGAGGTGCTCTGGCGGTCCGCCATTCACCCCAAACGCCTCGCCGGCTCGCTCTCGCCCGCGGAGGTGCGCACCCTGCACCGCGAGTGCCGGCACGTGTGCCGCATCGCCCTAGACACCATCGCCGGCAAGGGCCGTTACCTGCCGCCCGACTTGAACCACCACATCCCGCAGTCGTGGCTGTTCTGGCACCGGTGGGAGGACGGCGGGATTTGCCCGCGCACGAAAAAGCCCCTGGTCCGCGAGGAAGTGGGCGGTCGCACTACATGCTGGTCGCCGGCGCGGCAGAAGCTACGGTAAGGTCATGACCGCACGCACCAGACTCGACGAACTGTTGGTGGCGCGCGGCCTGTCGCCCACCCGTGCCCAGGCGAAGGCGCTCATCATGTCCGGCCGCGTGCGCCACGGCACCGACCGCCTCGACAAACCCGGCAAGGAATACCCGCCCGACTTCGAGCTGAGCGTGGACCAGCCGCCGCGTTTCGTCAGCCGCGGTGGGGAGAAGCTCGCCGCGTTCCTGGAGAAATACCCGATCGACCTGACCGGCCTGAACGTGCTCGACGTCGGCGCCTCGACCGGCGGCTTCACGGACTGCGTCCTGCAGGCCGGCGCCGCCACGGCGACCTGCGTGGATGTCGGCTTCGGCCAGCTCCACGAGAAGATCAAGCGCGACCAGCGCGTCACCAACCTCGAGAAGACCAATGCCCGCCACCTCCAGCCCGGCGACCTGCCGCGACCGGACTATGGCGCGATCGTCATGGATCTCGCCTTCATCTCCTTGAAAAGCGTGCTGCCCGCCGTCTGGCCGTTCCTGGCGCCGGGCGGTTCCCTCGTCGCGCTCGTGAAACCCCAGTTCGAGGCCGGCAAGGCCGAGGTGGACAAGGGCCAGGGCATCATCCGCGACGACGCGGTCCGCCAACGCGTGCTCGCCGAGGTGCGCGAGTTCGCCCTGCGCGAGCTGCCCGGCGCCACCTTCGTCGGCGAGATGGAGTGCCCGGTGCACGGGGCCGACGGCAACCGCGAGTTCCTGCTGGGGCTCCGGCGCAAGGAATAGGCTCGCCCTGCGGCCCGCTGCGCAATTTTTTGCCTCTATGCCGCCGTTCCGCAAACTGGCCTTCGTCTTCAACTCGGAGAAACCGGGCGCCGCCGAGCTTGCCCAGGAGTTGATGGAGATCGCCCGTCAGACCGGCGCGAAGAAACTCAAGATCTCCGGCGACCGCCGGCTGCCCCGCGGCTACTTCCGGGACTGCGACGCCTGCTGCGTGATCGGCGGCGACGGCACGCTGCTCGGCACCGTGCGTGGCGCGGCGGCCGCGGACATCCCGATCATCGGGGTCAACCAGGGAAGCCTCGGTTTCCTCACCACCTTCTCCGCAGACGAGGCGCGGGCGCAGTTCGCCGCGCTGCTCGAGGGCGATTACCGCATCGCCCGGCGCTCCCTGCTCGACTGCAAGACCGGCCCGCGCCGCAGCGACGTCGCGCTCAACGACGTGCTCCTGAAGGACGCCCGGCCCTCGCGCATCGTGCGCCTGGAGGTCTTCGCCAACGACCGGCTGGTCACCGACTACACCTGCGACGGCCTCATCTTCTCCACCCCGACCGGCTCGACTGCCTACAATCTCGCGGCCGGCGGCCCGATCGTCCACCCGTCCGCCGGCGTGATCGCGATGACCCCGATCTGCCCGCATACCCTGAGCAACCGCACGATCATCTTCCGGGACGACGTGAAGCTCACGGTTGTCAACCGCACCGAGGGCGCGCGCCTGCTGGTGGCCATGGACGGGCAGCGCAACATGGTCGTCACCGAGGGCGCCCCGGTCGAGATCTCGATCTCGACCCGCACGCTCGCCCTCGCCCAGCGCCGCGACTATTCCCACTTCGAGGTCATGCGCACCAAGCTCAAGTGGAGCGGCGGCTTCCTCGACAAAAAATAAACCCCGGAGGTTTTCCGGGGTTGGCTGGCGGGAATTGGGAGGAGCCTACTTCTTTTCGTCGTCCTTCGCGGCTTTCTTGGCTTCCTTGGCCTCCTCCTTGGCCGCGGCTTTGGCGGCCTTCATCGCCGCCGTTTCCTCCTTGCTGAGCTTGCCGTCCTTGTCGGTGTCATACTTCGCCAAATCCTCGGCGCGTTGCGCATCGCGCTTGGCCTTGTCATCGGCCTTCATCTTGGCGGTCTCGGCCTCGTCCAACACGCCGTCACCATTGGCGTCATACTTCTTGAGGTCGGCCTTGCTGGGGCCCTTCGGTTTTTTCATGTCACTCTCCTGGGCGGAGACGGTGGCGGTCGCGAACGCAAGTGCCAGTAAGCCCGGCACGATCAGGTAGCGGAGGAACTTTGATTTCATGCGACGCGAAGTGAGGAGCCCGAGCCGGTCGCCGGCAAGGGCCTCAACTACGTAAGATGAAGTAGGCGCACCCTCAGGGTTTCACAACCAGCTGCACCCGCTGCGGGAGCTGAAAATACTTCCGGGCGAAGGCTTGAATGCCGGCCAGCGTGACCGAGCCGATCTTGGCGTCGTAGGTCCGCCAGTCGTTGACCGGCAATCCATAGATCGCATTGAGACCCGCCTGCATCGCGCGGGATGAATTGGTCTGCATCCCCATCCGCTTCCCCGCGATCAGCCGGACCTGACAGCGCTTCAGTTCCTCGGCGGTCACGCCGCCCTGCTGCACGCGGGCGATTTCCAGGTTAAGCTCGGTGATCACCTCCTCGTAGCGCTGCGGGCTGGTGCCCGCGTAGAAATAAAAAAGCCCTGTTTCCAAGCCGACGATCCGGCTGGAACGCACGAAGTAGGCCAGGCTTTTCTCTTCGCGGACCCGCTCGAACAGGTGCGAGGACATCCCGCTGAACAGCTCGTCGGCCACTTCGCTCACGTGGTAGTCCGGCGCAAGCAGGCCCGGTCCGGGGAAAGCCTGGAAGACGATCGCCTGCTGGCGCGGCTGAATCTCGGTGAATTCCCCCGCGGCCGTAGCAACCGTCGCCTGCACCTTCGGCGCGCGGCCCTTGGGCAGCCTGGCGAGGAATGCCTTGAGCTTCGGGACGAGTTTCTTCGGATCGAAATCGCCGGCGACGGCGAAGACGGCGTTGCCGGCCACGACCAGCCGGCCGTGCAGCGCGCGCAGGTCGGCCACCGAGATCGACTTCAGCCCGGTCTCGTCGCCGCCACTCTCGATGGCGAAGGGATGGGGGCCGAAGAACTTCTCACGCATTTTCTTCCGCCCGACGGTGACCACGTCGTCGAGCCCCTCCTTGAGGGCGGCCAGCGCAGACTCGCGCTCAATTTCCAACGTCTCCCGCTGGAAGGCCGGCTGCAGCACCGCCTCGGCAATGAGTTGCAGGGCGAGATCCGTATCGCCGGGCAGCACCTCGGCCGCCAGGCCGAAGCTGTTGTTGCCGGAAAACTCGTGGAAACTCCCACCCACGGCCTCGATGGCACCGGCCACGGCCTCGGCGCTGCGCCGCTTGGTGTCCTTCGCCATCAGGGTGGCGAGCAGCGACGTCAGGCCGCGCTTGGCCGCCGGCTCGAACATCGGCCCGCCGGCAAACGCGAGCCGCAGGTGCAGGTTCGGCAGCTGCTTGTTCGGTTGCAGCAGGAGACGGGCCCCGTTGGGGAGCGCGATCTCCTCGAAATCGAGGGACGCCACCGGCCGGGAGTCCCCGCCTTCGGCCTTGTCCGCCACACCGGCCGGATTGGACGAGACGACGGTCAGCCGCTCCGGCACGAGATAGGTGCGCATGACGCGCTGGAGGGAGGCCGGCGTCAGCTGGAACAGCCGCTTGAAATAGGACCGGGTGTAGTTGATGTCCCCCACCACCACCTCGCCGGAGCCAAGGCGCGAGGCCTGGCCCGACATGGTCTTGCGCATGTTGACTTCGGAGGTGACCGCCTGCCGGACGGCCTTGGCGAGGGCGGCGGCACTGATGCCCTTGATGGCGACGCGAGCCAACTCAGCGAGGATCGCCTGCTCGGCCCCGACGCGCTTGTCGGGGTCGCTCAGGTAGGAAATGTAGAACAGGCCGCTCGTGCCCGGGCTCCATGACATCGCGTCGATGGTGTGGACCAGGCGGCGTTGCTCGCGGATGCGTTGCCAGAGGATGGAACTGTCGCCGTGGCCCAGCACCATCGCGAGCATGTCGAGGGCGGGAGCGTCGGGGTGGGTCAGCCCGGGAATCTGCCAGCCGAGACCGGCCCGGGAAACCTGCACGTCCTCATGCAGGTGCATGTCCCGGCGGGAAAGCTGCGCGGACTCGTCCGGCACAAGCACGGGCGCCAGACGCACGCGCGGCGCCTTGCCAAAATGTTCCGTAATGGCCGCCCGGGTGGAGGCCGGGTGGAAATCACCGGCGATGACGAGCACGAGGTTGTTCGGCACGTAGCGCGCCTGGTAGTAGGCCAGCAGGTCGTCCCGCGTGCACGCGGCGAAGACATCGCGATGCCCGATGATGGGCTGGCGGTAAGGATGTGTGCGGAAAGCCGTCTCGAACAACGCCTGGGAAAGCCGCTGGTCGGGATCATCCAGGCACATGTCGATCTCGCGGAGGATGACTTCCTTTTCCTTGGCGACCTCCTCGGCCGGCAGGGTCGAGTGCAGGACGGCATCGGCCAGGAGATCGATGGCCACGGCCGTATGCTCGGAAGGAAGGTCGATGTAATAGACCGTGCGGTCAAAGGTCGTGTAGGCGTTGATGTAGCCGCCATGCGCCTGGACGGTGGCGGAAATCTCGCGACCGGCCCGGCGCGTCGTGCCCTTGAAAAGCATGTGCTCCAGGTAATGCGACAGACCCGCACCAAGCGCGCCGGCCTCGTGGATGCTGCCGGTCTTCACCCAAACCTGCACGGAAGAGACCGGCGCCGCACCGTCGTGCTTGAGCAGGACGGTGAGGCCGTTGGGCAGGGTGTAGCGTTCAATCGGCTCGCGCCAGAGGCTCTCGAGCAGGGCGAGGTCGCGCGGACGGGCAGTCGGTTTCTTGGGCATGAAGCGTGAGAGCAAAGACAGGTCGGGCCGGACTGCAAACCAGCAGTGCGTCGAGCGCTCGACGGGCCGCCTCAGGCCATGCCGAGCGAACCCCGCGAACGCCGCGCCGACCGCGTCGGAGCGAAGGGGCGGACGAACGCCTCGTCGAAATCGTAGAGATCGCTGAAATCCTCGCGGCGGTCGTTCTCGGTTTTGCTGAAAACATTATACTCGATCAGATTGAAGACGATGTCGCCGAAGTCGGAACAGCGCGTGACGCCCCATTGGTTCAGGACGGTCTTGGTCAGCGGACCATATTGGTCCAACGCGTAACTGCGTATGCCTTGGAGCAACTCGGCTCCCGTGACGTGTTGGGATTTGCCCGTGCGCTCCGGGTTCTTCCGCTTCAGATCCTTCACGGTCTGATCAAGCGCCTGCCGCACGAAGGTGTAGGCCTTGCGATCAAAGCGGCTGTCCTCCTTGCAGATGAGTCCGACGATTTCGGTAAATTCCAAGTCTTGCATTAAATTCTCAACCAATGAGTAGCACATCACTCGTCGGATCGCAATACCGCAGCCGACTCTCAGCAGGAACAACGCCCGGATGATCGACGCGCGCACGGGTTTTCACCGATGAATTTGTGACGTTCGGGTAAAAACCGCCCTCGCATTATCACAGATATAGTGCATTAAGAAAGGGCCCATAAATACCTCACCCTATGATCTCAGCGACTCAGTCAAACCACCCCTTGGCCGATGTATCGAACCCGAGTGCAGCGATCTCTCCGCTGGATGAAGCTCGCTCCCGGGTCCGTAACGCCGGAATGCGTATCACGAAGCCGCGCATTGCGATCATCGAATCGCTTCTGAAGCACGCGGGCCCGATCAGTATCGAAAGCATCCACAACGATGTGGGCACGGATGTCTGCGACCTGGTGACCGTCTATCGCTGCCTGTCCGCCTTTGAGAGCCTCGACATGGTTCGCCGCAGCTACCTGCACAACGGCACCTGCCTCTATGAACTGACGCTCGGCGCCCAGCGCAACTACCACATCGTCTGCAAGGCCTGCGGGGCCACCGAGCGGGTCGATTATTTCCCCGCCGAAGGCATGGAAAGAATGCTCCAGGACCGCGGCTATTCGCAGGTCAGTCACGTGATTGAGTTTTTCGGCGTTTGCCCGACCTGCCAGAAGTCCCATCCGGCCCGCCAGCTGGCTCCCGCGATGCCGAGCGTGCGGGTCTGACCAAGGCATCCCTCCCTCCTTCAAGGCGCGGCCCGAGCCGCGCCTTTTTTATTCGTCAACCCGTGGCGGCCGGAGCGTAGTTCACCGCGACCCGGCTCCAATCGAGCACATTCCAGAACGCCGTGACATAGTCGGCGCGACGATTCTGATAGTGCAGATAATAGGCGTGCTCCCAGACATCGAGGCCCAGGAGCGGGATGAGTCCGTCGCTCAGGGGGGAATCCTGGTTGGCGGTGGAATGGATCACCAGGGTTCCGTCGTGCTTGGCACTCAGCCAGGCCCAGCCGCTGCCGAAGCGTTTCATGGCCGCGTCGGTAAACTGCTTTTTGAGTTCGTCACGCGTGCCAAAGGCCTTGGCCTCCGCCGCGAGGTAGGCACCGCTGGCCGAAGCGCCGCCGCCCGGAGCCAACAATTGCCAGAAGAACGAATGGTTCACATGCCCGCCCGCGTTGTTGCGAATGCCCGTGCGGATGGCCTCCGGCACGCTGCCCAGGTCGCGCACCAGCGCCTGCGGACCGCGGGCCTGCAGGTCGGGATGATCCTTCAGCAGACCCAGGGCATTGGTGATATAGGCCTGATGGTGCTTCGTGTAGTGAATCTCCATCGTCTTCGCGTCGATGTGAGGCTCGAGCGCATCGTAGGAGAACCCCAGCTTGGGCAGCGTCCAATCCAGCGCGGGAGCGGACGGCGGGGTCTCGGCCGCGATAGTCTTGGTCAGGCCCATTCCGGCCAGAGCCATGCCGGCACCCATGATTTTCAGCGCGTCACGACGGGACATCGGGGAACCGGAAGGGATGTTCATGGGATGCAATTAGGCCGGATTTCCTCGCAGCGCAAGGGCGCGCGGGCTTGTTTTCTCCGGTGAACCCGGCAATGGATCGGGCGTGCTGATTTTCCGCCGAATCTTCAATTTCGAAAAAGCCAGGGTGGAGCAGTTGGAACAGCGGCTCAACCAGCGCTATACGCCCGGAGCCTCGTTCCCCTTGCAGGCCATGTTGAGCCTCGCCCCCCATCATTGGCAACCAGCGAAGGTGCTGAACCTTTCCGGCAACGGACTCGGTCTGCTGCTCGGCCGCGAGGACACCGTGCTCAATCCGCAGTCGCCCCGGGTGCAGTTGCGGCTGCCGGGGCACAAGCTGGAATTCGACGCCACGCTCTCCCATGTCCGGCCCGACGCCACCGGCACCCATTACGGCCTCGGTCTGAAATTTCCGGACTTCAACGCCCGCAAAGCCTATCAGCAGCTTCTGCAGCCGGTCGCCATCGGGCAGTCGTTCCAGCCGCTGCCCGCGGACCGGGTCATCCAGAATGAACCGCAGTTCGTCAAGCAGGTGTATGTTGGCGAATTCGACTCGGTGTTGACGGTGTGGCTGGCGATGACCGTGGGCACACCGTTGCACAGCTTCGAATTCCGGATGAAAGACTACTTCTGCCGGGCGATCGTGGCGACCGGCGTGCTCGAGGCCTATGCCTTGGAATCAACCGACAGCCATGTCGCGAAGCTCAGCACTCCCGTCTTCGACACCTCCGGCGGGTTGCACGACGAGATCCGCCAGCTCTTCAAATGGATCGTGCCCAACCTTTCCGCCGCCGTCCCCGATGATGTCCGAGCGTCGCTGCAACGATTCGCCTCATGATGGGGGCCGGGGGTTGACAAAAGAGACCGGGCTTCCCGCCCGGTCTCGGGACACAGTCGGCATCAGTCTTCAGCGCAAAACCGGCGGCGCGGCCACTGTTTCAGCGTGGCGCGCCTTCTTCCTCATTTTGTCGAAGTTGAACATGTTGAAGAAGTGCATCGCGCCCAGCACCAAGAGCACGAGGCCAAGCTTGGTCGCGAGGAACTCAAAACTGTCCTGCAGCGTGACCGGCTTGGTGCCGAGCGGCAGCCCAAGCAGCACATAGCCGACGTTGATCAGGTAGAACCCGACCAGCAGCAGGTGGTTGACCGCATCCGCCATGTCTTCCTTGCCGTGAAAGGCCTCGACCAGAAAGACCCGACCGTTGCGATGCAACGTCTGGCCCACCCAGACCGTCAGCGGGACGCCCAGCAGCAGGTAGATGATGTAGCATTTTTCGGTGATATTCATGGTGGTTCCTTTTTCGGCAGCCGGCGGAATCATTCCACCAGCTTGAAAATCTTGTCGCCCAGTTTCATCAGCCGGCGGAGCGAATCGGGGGAAAGCTTCTGGGCGCGCTCGCACCAGCCGGCGGTCAACTCGACCAGGCTGAGCAACTCGTTCAGCCGCGCCTCGGTGTAGGCCTCGTCGGCCTTGCTCTCGTCAAGCTCCTGGGTGCATTCCCGCAGGAGCCGCACCGAGGGATCCAGTTCACGCCGCTTCCGCCCCTCCATGATGATGCCGACCATCGCCCAGACGTCCTTCGTCGTCTCGAAATGGTCGCGGCGATCGCCGAGCAGGTGCGTCACCCGCGCCAGGCCCCAGCCCTGGAGCTCGCGCAGGCTGGCGCTGACGTTGGAACGGGCAATGTCGAGGGTTGTGGCGATGTCGTCCGCATGGAGCGGCTCCGGCGAGACGTAGAGCAGGGCGTGGATCTGCGCGACCGAACGGTTGATGCCCCAGCGGGTGCCCATCTCGCCCCAGTGGAGGATGAATTTGCGGGTGGTGTCGGTGAGTTTCATTTTTATTTCTCTTATTTCTGTCTTTACTGAAATATCTGTTTCATTAGTTGTCAAGCTGCAACCCAAGCCGCCATGAACACCACCACGACCAGTCACCTGCCGTTCAAGAACGTCCGCAGGCCCGCCCGGGAAGAGGCCGCCCCGAATTGCCCGCGGATGAGGATGCTGGCCCACGCCGGCGAGCCCCTGCTGGTGGCGGATTGGGACCGCACACTGATGATCCACTACGAAGTGGACCCGGCGGCCCTGGCCGCCTGCGTTCCCTTCCCCCTCGACCTGCACGATGGCCGGGCCTACGTGAGCCTCGTGGCCTTCACGATGAGCGACATGCACCCCTGGCTTGGGGGCCGTTGGACAGCACGGCTCTTCCGTCCGATCGCCACGCACGGTTTTCTGAACGTCCGCACCTATGTGCGGGTGCACGGCGAGCCCGGCATCTACTTCCTGACCGAGTTTCTGGACAACGCCCTGAGCGTGCGGCTGGGCCCGCCCCTGTTCGGCCTCCCCTACCACTTTGCGCGGACGGCCTTCCGGCACGACTGGCGGACCGGGGAAATCAGCGGGCGGGTTTCCGATCCACGCACCGGCGCGACCTACAGCTATCGCGGGCTGGTCGACGCCGATGAATCGGCCTACGCGCCCGCATCCGCCGGCTCGCTGACCGAGTGGCTGATGGAACGCCACACGGCGTTCACCGCCCGGGGAAAACGCCGCCGGCTCTTCCGTGTGCTGCACGAGCCCTGGCCCGAGGCGCCGACTGTGATCAAGGTGCGCGATGATTCGCTGCTGCGGGAGAACCGGCCTTGGTTTGCGAACGCCAACCTAGTCGGAGCCAACTTCTCCCCCGGTCTGCACGGCGTCTGGATGGGGCGGCCCCACTGCATCAGCCCCGCCGCGTTGGTGTCTCCCTAGGGGCCCAGTTGCCGGCGCAAGACCTCGTCGACGAGTTTGGGGTTCGCCTTGCCCGCCGACGCTTTCATGACGGCGCCCTTGATGGCGTTGAGCGCCTTCTCGTTGCCCGCCTTGAATCCGGCGGCGGCCTGCGGGTTCGCCGCGATGGCCGCGCTCACCCATCCTTCAAGGGCTCCCGTGTCGGTGGACTGTTTCAGCCCCTTGCGATCCACCACGGCCTCCGGAAGTTCGCCGGTCTGGAATATCTCGACGAAAACCTCCTTCGCCGCGGTGCTGGAAATCACGCCGGACTCGACCAAGCCCACCAACGCGGCGACGTGCGCGGGGCGGACCTTGCTGTCCGCCAGTTCCTGCTTCGCGCCCGCCAGCTCGCGCAGCAGGTCGTTGGCGATCCAGTTGGCCGCCGCCTGCGCCTTGCCGCACAACTTCGCCGTCTCCTCGAAGAAATCGCTCAAGGCCAGGTCGGGCACCAGCACCGAGGTGACCGTGTAGGGCAGCTGGTATTGCTCCATGAAACGCCGCTGCCGGTCAAAATGCAGCTCAGGAATCGTCGCGCGGATGGCGGCCTTCCAGGCTTCGTCCACTTTCACCGGCATCAGGTCGGGGTCGGGAAAATAGCGGTAGTCGTGCGCCATCTCCTTCGAACGCATGGACGCCGAGATCCCCGACTCGCCGTCGTATTGGCGTGTCTCCTGCACGATGGTTCCGCCGCTTTCGAGAACGGCAGTCTGCCGGCGGATCTCCACCGCGATGCCGTCCCGCACGAACGAGATGGAGTTGAGGTTCTTGAGTTCGACCTTCGTGCCGAGCCTGGTCTCGCCGACCGGCCGGATGGAAATGTTGGCGTCGCAGCGCAGCTGGCCCTTCTCCATGTCGCAGGCTGAGATGCCGCCCTGCACCATCGTCGTGCGCAGGGACGTCAGGAACGCAAACGCCTCATCGGCCGAGTGCATCGCCGGCTCCGAGACGATCTCCATCAGCGGCGTGCCGGCGCGGTTGTAATCCACGAGCGAGTCGGTCGCCCCGTGCGTCAGCTTGCCGACATCCTCCTCAAGATGGATGCGCGTGAGCGGGATCCTCTTGTGCTCGCCCATGAGGTTCCGGGCGGCCCCGGGCAGCTCGATCTCTACCGCGCCGGCCACACAGATGGGCTGGTCGTATTGGGATATCTGGTAGTTCTTCGGCGAGTCCGGATAAAAATAGTTCTTCCGGTCCCACTTGCAGACCGGGGCGATGGCGCAGCCCAGCATCAGGCCGGCCTTGATGATCTTGTCGATCGCCTCCTTGTTCATGACCGGCAGCGCCCCGGGCAGCGCCAGCACGACCGGATCGGTCAGCGTGTTCTCGGGTTCCCCGTAACCCGCCGCGACGCGCGTGAACATCTTCGACGCGGTCTTCAGCTGCACGTGGACCTCCAGTCCGATGACGGCTTCGTATTTCATCAGAGCACCGGGTGTTTGGTGTGCCAGTCGTGTCCCTGCTCGTAGGCCGACGCGATGGCGAGGAGCTCGGCCTCGCGGAAGGGCTGCCCGATGACCTGCAGGCCGATCGGCAGCCCGCTGCCCGTGAATCCGCAGGGGACGGAAATGCCCGGCAGGCCGGCGAGGTTCACGCCGATGGTGTAGATATCGTTCAGATACATGGCCAGCGGATCGGACGCGTTCTCCCTCAGCTTGAACGCCGCCGTCGGCGAGGTCGGGGACAGGAGCGCGTCGCACTCCTGGAAGACGCGCATGAACTCCCCGCGGATGAGGGTGCGGACCTTCTGCGCGCGCAGGTAATAGGCGTCGTAGTAGCCGCTGCTGAGCACATGGGTGCCAAGGATGATGCGGCGCTTCACTTCCTCGCCAAAGCCCTCGGCGCGCGATTTCGCGTAGATGTCGATCGCATCGACCGCCGCCGCGGAACGGTGGCCGTAGCGGATGCCGTCATAGCGCGCGAGGTTCGACGACGCCTCCGCCGTGGCGATGAGGTAATAGGTCGCGATGGCGTATTCCGCCGAGAGCGGCAGCGAGACCTCCCTGATTTCGCAACCGGCCGCACGGTAGAACTCGATGCCCTTCTTCACCGCTGCCCCGACCTCGGAATCCAGCCCCGCACCGAAAAATTCCCTCGGCACGCCCAGCCGCCACGGCCCCTTGCGCTGCTTCAGCTCGGCGCAGTAGTCGGGAACGTCCGCCTTGAACGAAGTCGAGTCGCGCTCGTCGTGCCCGGCGATGGCGCCGAGCAGCAGCGCTGCATCCTCGACGGTGTGCGCGAAGGTGCCGATCTGGTCGAGCGAGGACGCGAAGGCCGCCAGACCGTAGCGCGAAACCAGCCCGTAGGTCGGCTTCAATCCGACGATGCCGCACAGCGCCGCCGGCTGGCGAATGGAGCCGCCGGTGTCGGAACCGAGCGAGACGGGGGCCTCGCCCGCCGCCACCGCCGCCGCCGAGCCGCCCGAACTGCCGCCGGGCACGCGCGTCAGGTCCCACGGATTAGCGGTTGGGCCGAAGGCCGAATTTTCCGTCGACGACCCCATCGCAAACTCGTCCATGTTGAGCCGGCCCCACGGGATCGCGCCGGCGGCCTTCAGCTTCGTCGTGACCGTCGCGTCATAGGGGGAAATGAAATTCGCGAGCATCTTGCTCGAGCAGGTCAGCGGCTGGCCCTGGACGGCGATGACGTCCTTGAAACCCACCGGAATGCCGTCAAGCGGGCCCCGCGACTGTCCGGCGGCACGCCGGGCGTCCGATGCGGCGGCGAGCGCCAGAGCGCCCGCCTCGTCACGGGAGTTGAAGGCCCGGATGCGTCCCTCGACCGCGGTCGTGCGCGCGATGAAGGTCTGCAGCAGCTCGACCGCGGAGATCTTCTTCTCCTCGAGCAAGGCCGACAGTTCCGCGACCGGTTTGAAAATCAATCCTGCAGACATCGGCCTATTCCACGACTTTCGGCACGACGATCATCTGGCTGCGCTGGGCGGGGGCGTTGCGCAGGGCCTCCTCCGCCGTGAGGCCGGCGCGCGTCACGTCGGCCTGCCAGACATTGAACACCGGCGAGGCGTGGGCCATGGGCTCGACGCCGGTCACGTCCACCTGCCGGAGCTTCTCCACGTAATGCAGGATATTCCCCAGCTGCTGCGAGTATCTCTGCTTTTCCGCCGGGGAAAGCGCGAGCCGGGCGAGGTTCGCCACATACTCGATGTCGATGTCGGAAACAGGGTTCATGAAACGGCCGGTTGTGCCGATAAAGCAGGCGGTGGAACCGCCGCTTGGCAACCGGCAAAACACCTTATCACCCGGCACAACCCGCCTGCCGGTGCGAGCAAGCTTGAACCGGCGGCAGTTGTAGCTACGTCATACCTCGTGCTGTTCTTCAAAAAGATCCTCAATTTCTCCAAGGAGGAGGCCCCGCCCTCGGATCTCCGCCAAGCCCCGCGCCACACGGTGGGGCAGACCTTTCCGTTCAAGGCGGTGGTCAACCTCGCCCCGCATGACGCCGAAGGCACCCCCATTCCCAACGCCAAGGGTGGCCAGGACTGGGCCGGTCGCCTGACCAACATCTCCTCGACCGGCGCCAACATCCAGCTGCACGCCGCGGCCGCCGCGATCCGGGGCGAATCCTGCGTGTTCAAGCTCAGCCTGGACTCCTACCTGCTCGAGATCCCCAGCGTCATCGCTCACTTCCGCTGCTATCCCCAATACGCCCTCTGCGGTTTTTCCTTCGTGTTTCCAGACTTCAACACCCAGAAGGCCTACTTGCAGATCTTGGAGCCCGTGGCCATCGGCTCCTCGCTGACCCCCGTTGATGAGAAGCTCGTCAAGCAGGATGCGACCGGACTCCGCAAGGACGAGTTCACCGGGCATGCCGGCACCGTCCTGACCGTCTGGCGCCAGATCGCCAACAGCGAGATCCATGGGTTCGACCTTCGTCTGAGCGCCTACGGGGTGCGGTGGAGCGAGGGCATGGCTGAACTCGACACCTACGGCTTCACCCAAGCCCCGGCTCCCTCGCCGAAAAAGAGCCCCCCGCCCCCGGTTTTCCACAAGCTCACGGATGCCCAGCAGGAGGAGGTGCGCTGGCTGTTCTGCCTCGCCGTGCCGAATCTCGCCAAGGCCGTGCCGGCGGACGTGCGGAAGTTCCTGGGCAAGCTGGTCGCCGTCAACTGAGCCGGCGCAAGGATCCGACCGTGTGCGTCGCCGTCAGGCGCGCACGCTGGTCGAACCGTCCGCCACGATCTGCTGCTGGATCTTGGTGAAGGCCGCATTGACCTCGTCGTCCGTCAGCGTCCGCTCCTGCGAGCGGAACGACAGCGAGAAAGCCAGGCTCTTCTTCCCCTCGGGCAGACCCTTCCCCTGGTAGACGTCGAACACCGTGACCGCCTCGACTGCAAACGCGGCGCCGACGGACGCCTTGGCGATCCCGAGGAGCACGCCGCGCACTTCCTCGGCATGACGCGCCGTGTCGACGACCAACGCGATGTCGCGCAGCGCCGCAGGGAACAGGCTGAAAGGCCGGTAGCGGCGGTGCTCCGCGGCGACCGCCAGCTTCTCGGGCAAAATGGCGAACATACCCGCCCACACGGTGCCCTCGACGCCGGCGGCGCGAACCATCGCGAGATTGAGGAGGCCGAAGCGGCTGGTCCACCCGTCCTTCATTTCACCGGCGGCGGCCGAGTGGCCCTCCTGCCAGCCCCAGAATGCACCGCGCACGGGCACGAGCCCGGCGGCGTTCAGGTCGATGCCCGCCTGCTGCGCGAGGATCGCCATGTGGTGCTTCACGGCGTAGAAGTCCGGCTCGGGCCGGGCCAGCCAGGCGCGCTCCTTGGGATTGTGGCAGAGGAGAAAACCGGCGCCGACGCACTCCTGCACCACGCCGTTCAGCTCCATGAAAACCCGGCCCGTCTCGAACAACCGGGAGGCCGCGACACCGCGGGACTGGTTCAGCTTGAGCGACTCGAGCATGCCCATGACCAGCGTCGGCCGCAGGTGGGACTGGTCGTCCACGAAGGGATTGGCGAGGCCGAGCTCTCCGGCGGCAGCCTCCGAGACCCAGGTCGAGAGCTCCCGTCGCGAACGCAGGGTGTAATTGACGACCTCGTGGAACTGCTGCCCCACCAGATAGGCGGTCGCCTGCCGGTTGAAAATCGCGATGGGATCGTCGTCGCCGTCAACCAACGCCGGGCCGACACAGGGTGCTGGCGGCACGCGGTCGGTGCCGTAGATGCGCAGGACTTCCTCGACCAGATCGATCGGGCGCTCGAGGTCCGTGCGGTAGCTCGGCACGCGGACGGTCCACTCGATTTTCCCACCCGGATGATCTTCCTTCACGATGGCCAGGCTCAGGGACTCCAGGGAGGTGCGCATGTCTTCGTCGCTGACATGAAAGCCGAGCTTCGCCCGGACGTAGTCCGGACTGACGGTGATCTCTCGCTTCCAGGGGCGCTCCCCGCCCAGCTTGAAAGAGGGACCGACGACCGTTCCGCCCGCGGTCTCGAGGATCAGGTCCACGGCGCGGAAGGCCGCCTCAAGCGTGCCGTGCGGATCGATGCCGTGCTCGAAACGATACGAGGAGTCCGACGCCACACCGAGCCGCTTCGAGGTCCACCGGATGCCCTGCGGGCGGAAACAAGCGGCCTCGATGACGATGTCGGTCGTGGTCGAATCGACCTCCGCGTTGGCGCCGCCCATGATGCCGGCGACGACCAGCGGCTGGGTGGCGTCGGCGATGACGAGCATGCGGCTGCTCAGTGCGCGCTCCTTGCCATCGAGGGTGACGAGTTTCTCGCCATCGACGGCGCGGCGCACCACGATCTGGCGGCCGCCGATCTTCTTCGCATCGAAGACGTGCAGCGGCTGGCCAAGCTCGAGCATCACGTAGTTGCCCGTGTCGACGAGGTTGTTGATCGGGCGCAGGCCGACGGCCTTCAGGCGCTCCTGCATCCATGCGGGGCTCGGGCCGACCTTCACGCCGGCGACGGCGATGGCGACATAGAGCGGACAATCCTCGGGCGAATCCACCCGGACGCTGGCCAGGATGTCGGGGCGCGGGGCGCCGGCGATCTTGCCCCGGAACTTGATCTCGGGATACCGGACATCGTAGCGCAGCCAGGCCGCCAGTTCGCGGGCGATGCCGATGTGGTTGAGCGCGTCGGGCCGGTTGGGAGTGATCTCGATGTCGAACACCGTGTCGCCCTCCGGCATCACCTCGTTGATCGAGGCGCCGATGGGCGCGGCCGCGTCGAGCAACAGCAGGCCCGCATGATCGTCGCCGAGGCCGAGCTCGTCGGCCGCGCACATCATGCCGTCGGATTGCTGGCCGCGGATCTTGGACTGCTTGATCGTGAAATTGCCGGGCAAGACGGCGCCCGGCAGGGCCACGGGCACGCGGTTGCCCGCGTCGCAGTTCGGGGCGCCGCACACGATGGTCCGGATGCCGCCGCGAGTCGCGCCGACGTCGACGGTGCAGACGGAAAGCTTGTCGGCGTTCGGGTGCTTGTCGCGCGTCTTGATCTCGCCGACGACGACGTGCGGAAGCGGGACCAGGCCGGTATTGACGACACCCTCGACCTCGAAGCCGAGGAAGGTGATGGCGCGCGTCAGTTCCTCGGGGGAGGCGTAGATGCGGACGTATTGCTTGAGCCAGTTGCGGGAAATCTTCATCGGGACGGTCTCAGGCGAACTGCTTCAGGAAACGAAGGTCGTTCTGGTAGAAATAGCGGATGTCATCGATGCCATACATGAGCATCGCGAGGCGCTCGAGGCCCATGCCGAAGGCGTAGCCGCTCCACACCGTGGAGTCGTAGCCGACGCCGTCGAACACGGCCGGATCGACCATGCCGCAGCCGCCGATCTCGATCCACTCCTTGTTCACCTTGGGCAGGTGCTGGGCGGAGAGGTCGACCTCGAAGCTGGGCTCCGTGTAGCCGAAGTAGTGCGGCCGGAAGCGCGTCTTGGTGTCCTTGCCGAGGAGCGAGGCGAAGATGTAGTCGAGCAGCGCCTTCAGGTCGCGCACGGTGACGTTCTTGTCGACGTAGAGGCACTCGATCTGGTGGAAGTTCGCGCTGTGCGTCGCATCGGAGGTGTCGCGGCGGTAGACGCGGCCCGGCGACACGACGCGGATCGGCGGGTTGCCCTTGAGCATGGTGCGGATCTGCACGGACGAGGTGTGGGTGCGCAGCAGGTATTTCTCGCCCGGCGTCTTCTTCGTGACGTTGCCGAAGACGGACTTCTCGGGAAAATAGAACGTATCCTGGGCGTCGCGCGCCGGATGGTCGGCGGGCGTGCAGAGCGCATCGAAGCAGTAATACTCCGTCTCGACCTCCGGGCCCTCGACGACGGTGAAGCCGGCTTTCCGCAGGATGCGGCACATCTCCTCGCGCACGAGGGTGAGCGGGTGGCTGGTGCCGGGGCCGACGTCAGGCGACGGCAGCGTGGGATCGATCGCGGGCCCGAGCTGGGCGGCGATCTCGGCGTCGGCGATCCGGGCGAGCGCGGCGTCGAGCTGGATCTGCAGCTGGCCCTTGGTCTCGTTGATGAGCTTGCCCATGGCGGGGCGCTGCTCCTTCGGGATCGAGCCCATCTGCTTGCTCAGCGCGGTGAACTCGCCGTTGGGGCCGACGTAGCGGGCCTTGGTGGCCTCGAAGTCGGCGCGCGATTTCAGCGTGACGAGCTCGGCCGAGGCCTTGGCAAGGAGGGCGGAAAGGATGTCTTGCATGAAAATTAAAAAGGACGGGCCCGCGAGGAGACCCGTCCTTCAAAGAAATGGTCCGGAGACCAGAAGGCGAGCCCGCAAAGGCTCGCGATGAGTTAGGCTTTGGCGGACGCGGCCTTGGTCTTCAGCGCGGCCTGCGCCTGCTTGATGAGACCGGTGAAAGCCACGGCGTCGGCGATCGCGATCTCGGAGAGCTGGCGACGGTCGAGCTGGATGTTCGCGGCCTTGAGGCCCTCGATGAAACGGCTGTAGCTGATGCCGCCCTCGCGGCAGGCGGCGTTCAGGCGCACGATCCAAAGGCCACGCATGTTGGCCTTCTTCTTCTTGCGGTCGATGTAGGCGTATTGCCAGGCATGCTGGACCGCTTCCTTGGCGTAGCGGAACAGCTTGGATTTGTTGCCGAAATAGCCCCTGGCGTATTTCAGGACTTTCTTGCGGCGCTTGCGCGACGCGGGAGCATTGGTGACACGAGGCATGTTATATGGGTGGTTTTAGTGCCGGCGGGTCGTCTCGTTAGGATTCACCCGCCAGGCGGAGTTTATATTGTGCGCAACAGCTTACCGGAGACCGGTAGGCAGACAGCGGAGGAGCGGCGCGGCATGGCCGGGAGCCACGAGCTTGTCACGGGAGGCACGACGTTTGGACTTCGTGCTCTTCGCGGCCAGCAGGTGACGGAAGCCGGGCGTGCGGCGGATCAGCTTACCCGTTCCGGATATCTTGAAGCGCTTGGCAACGGACTTTTTGGTCTTTTGCATGAGGAGAGCGGAGGAAAACAGAGGAGGCCCGGGCGCTTGGCAAGTGTTTTGTCCGACAAAGTGGATGCCGCTCCGGTAAATCGCCTAACCCGCCCGCGCGCAGGCGGCTATGCATGAGGCATGAAAGCAATCACTCGGCGTCCTTTGTGAAACCGCGCCCACGTCGCCCCTGGGAGCGGCAGGGGACTGGAGCGCCACGCCCCATGGGGCCGGTTGTATCAGCGAAAGCCACCATCGCGTAGTCTCTATGATAGAGATCGGCGCATGTCTCCCTGCGCAAAATAATGTGCTGCCCGGTAGGCAGGGCGCAAAACGAATCCCCCAGACGAGTGGCCACGGAAGATGCCGCGGCAGAATCCCCGCCCTCACCGTTCGGAGGAGCACGGCGCACGCAGCAGCGCAAACCGGCGATCGCGGGAATTCCGGGACGGAGCGGCTTGCAGCACGCGACAAAATCAACGCCGCGCATATACGGTCCCGCCGACTTCCCGCATATTTTGCCCCGCTTTTCACGGCCAGCCGCGGAATGCGAGGGAACCACTCGAAGCGACGTGAATCGCGCCTTCGCCGCATTTATTGGCCGCCAATTTTCAGAGGGAAAACGAAGGAACCGCCAATATTCGGGAATGGGGTTGACAAGGTCCCGCCGATAATAATTTTGAACCTCCTGTTTTGACGGCTTCCTAGCTCAATGGTAGAGCAGTTGACTCTTAATCAATTGGTTCGGGGTTCGAGTCCCCGGGGAGCCACCAATTTCCGTTTTTTCCCATTTAAATTTTGCTTTTGCGCGCAGCGCGCCACGCCGGCGTAGCTCAACGGTAGAGCACCTGTTTTGTAAACAGGCGGTTGCGGGTTCGAATCCCATCGCCGGCTCCAGTTTCGCTGGCGCCGAGTGATGCGGCGACGAAAAATCAAACGCGCCGCGCACCTGAAAAAAATTTATCCACTGCCCGATTGTGTAATGGTAGCACAAGCGACTCTGACTCGCTTTGTCTAGGTTCGACTCCTAGTCGGGCAGCCAATTTATGCGCTGAAAATTTTGGCGAACTCTTAACAAGCGCATTGACACCCCAAAGTGAATGTCAGCACATTTACTTTCTCAAAAGTCCCTCGGTCACTTGACTCAGACGAATCCCCACTTCCGGCCAGCTACCCCCGCCTGCGAATGCGTTTCGCATGGCGCACCACTTGCTACAGGCCGCTGTCTATTTCCCTAAGGAATACAATCCATCCCCCGAAAACTTAATCCTCATATACGCACCCATGATCACTGCACATATGCCATTGGCGATCCTCCTCACGAATTCCGACGGCAGTCCCATGACGTCCATGGAACTGTTCAAGCATGGCGGTCCCATCATGTGGCCGATCCTGATCGTGTCCTTCCTCCTCATCACGGTCGCCGTGGAGCGCGTGATCTTCATCTTCCGTGAGAACGGCCGCCGCCAGCCCGACGTCGTCGAGAAGATGCTCGAGAAGGTCGAGACCAACGACATCGACGGCGCCCTCGAGCTGGGCAAGAAGAGCCAGGACTACGTCGCCCGCATCCTGGTCTACGCCATCAGCCACAAGGAACACTCGCTCGGCAACGCGTTCACCCGCGCCGCCTCCCAGGAAATGCAGCGCTTCAGCCAGGGTCTCCCCACGCTCGACACCTGCATCACCGCCGCCCCCCTCCTCGGCCTCCTCGGCACCGTGACCGGCATGATGGGCACCTTCGCCTCGCTGAATAGCGGCGGCGGTGACATCGCGGCGGCCGCCACCAACATCACCGGCGGCGTCGCCGAGGCCCTTATCGCCACGATGTGCGGTCTGGCCATCGCCATCACGGGCCTCCTGCCCTTCAATTACCTGAACGCCCGCGTCGAACAGGCCCGCCATGAGATCGAGGATGCCTCGAATTCCCTCGAGATCATCATCAACAAGTCCGTGACGACCCGCTAAGCGCGGCGTCTTCACCCGACTTCAACCTTCAAGCCCTAACTGTATGCACGGCGGCGGCGGAACAGGCCCAGGCGGCATAAAAAGAGCGCGCATTGAGATCATACCTCTCATTGACGTCATCTTCTTCCTGCTCGCGACCTTCGTCCTGTTCACCCTTTCCCTGAACAAGTCGAACGGCATCACCGTTCACCTGCCGGTCGCCGAGACTGGCGGCCCGCGGGATCCAAACGGCAGCGTGACGGTCAGCGTGACCGATGAGGGCACGCTCGCCTGGAACAAGGATCTGGTCACACTGGATGAGTTTCTCATCCGCCTGCAGCAATATAAACGGGAAGAGCCGGACGGCCGCATCCTGATCAACGGCGACGAGCGCGCCTTCTTTGCCCAGGCCGTCTACGTTTTCGACGAGGCGCGCAAGGCCGGCTTCCAGAAGGTCTACATCGAGACCCGCCAGCATTGAGCGCTCTCGGCCTAATAAAACCGCGCCCCGCACGTCTAATCTGTCAAACGCCACATCAATGGAAGGCACCAAAGTAAAAGTCCCGACCCGGAAAAAGGCGCGTATTGAGATCATCCCTCTCATCGACGTCATCTTCTTCCTGCTCGCGACCTTCGTCCTCTTCACCCTGTCCCTCAATCGCATCGTCTCCGTGCCGGTGGATTTGCCGCAGGCCACTCCGCAAACCCAAGATAAGCCGCCGGAGGCCGTCACCATTCAGGTGTCCGGCGACGGCGCCATCTTCTGGAACAAGGAGCTGATCGACATGACCGATGTCCCCTCCCGCCTCGCCTACTATAAGACCCAGACCGACGATCCTCGCATCCTGATCGCGGGCGACGAGAAGGCCCGCTTCGGCGTGACGGTCGGTATCCTTGATGAGGTTCGTAAGGCCGGCATCATGAAATTCTCCGTAGAAACCCGCACCCGCCAGACGGGTAAATAAGCCACCACCATGAACAAAGACCTGATCATAGGCATCCTGGTTTCCGTGGCGTTGCACTCCTCCATTATCGTGTTCAGCCACAAGGCTCCGCCGCCCAAGCACGTGAAGCCGCCCAAGGAGGAAGTCGTCCAGTTTGAAATGCCTCCCCTCGAGGAGGACAAGCCCGACAAGGTGGAAGATTTGCAGGACGAGCAGGTCGAGAATCAAATGGCCCCGCCCAGTCTCGTCGATATGCCGACCACCGTGCAGGTCGATTCCTTCACCCAGCCTTTGGCACCTCCGCCGCCTCCCGGCATGACCGCCAACTCCGGCGCGATCAGCATCCCGGTGATGAAGCCCGGCGCCAACTTCGGCAAGGGCATCTCGAATCTCTTCGACATCAACAATCTCGACCAGAAGCCCGTCGCCCGCGTGCAGCCCCAGCCTTCGTATCCCTACGAAATGAGCCGCGCCGGCATCAACGGCGATGTCGTCGTCGAGTTCATCATCAACGAAAACGGCGATGTCATCGATACCCGCGTCGTTCGCTCCTCCCACCGTGAATTCGAGGTGCCCGCGATGCAGGCCGTTCAGAAATGGAAATTCAAGGCCGGTCGCAAGGGCGGCAAAGCGGTCAAAGTCCGTGTCTCGCAGCTCATCGAGTTCAATCTCGAGGACTCCAAATAACATCGCCGACCCGCCATGTTGCACCTCCTTCCCCCCTCCTTCCGCTCCACCCTCGCCTTGGCCGGCATCTCCCTGCTGGCCGCGACCGCTCTCGCCGAGCAGGCCGCCCCCGTGCGGGACTACTCCTACAGCGACGCCACTGGCGAGGTCCTGCCGAAATACAAGGCCGCCGCGGATGCCAAAAATTACGACCTCGCCCTGTCGCTGCTCGATGCGCAGATGACGAAGGTCCCGGCCGACAGCTACGACATGGCTCTGCTCTACCAGATCAAGACGCAGACCCTGCTGCAAAAGGGCGACTTCACCAACGTGATCACGCCGCTGGAAAAGGGTATCGCCCTCTCCGACTCCAAGACGCCGACCTACTACGACGAGCGGACCACGCGCGAGTTCCTCTTCTTCCTGGCCCAGCTCTACCTGCAGGAAGCCGTGCAGTCCAAGAAACCCGAGCTCGCCGCGGAGCTTTACGAGAAGGCCGACGTCACGATGAACCGCTGGCTGAATCTGAACAAAAAGACCACCGCTGATGCGCAGCTGATCTATGCCCAGCTGCTCTACAACCGCGGCGTGCAGAATCCCGAGCACCCGGACAAGGTGATCCTCAAGCGCTGCTTGGATCAGGTCGAGATCGGCCTGCATCTCTCGACCCACCCCAAGGACACCTTCTACGTGCTGAAGCTGGTCTGCCTGCAGCAGCTGGACCGCAACCCGGAAGCCGTCGAACTCCTCGAACTCCTGGTGAAGTTCAAGCCCGACTCGTCCAGCTACTGGCAGCAGCTTGCCGCGCTCTACCTGCAGTCCAACCAGGATCTGCGTGCCATCACGGCCATCGAACGCGCCCAAGCCCACGGGTTCATGACCGCGCCGAAGGACAACTTCAACCTCATCGGCATCTATTTCAACATCGGCCAGTATGAAAAGGCGGCCGAGCTTCTCGAGGCCGGCCTGCACACCGGCAAGATCGAGAGTGACATGAAGAATTGGGAGCTGCTCGCGCTGGCCTACAACCAGATGGAACGGCCTTACAAGGCCATCGACGCCCTCAAGGACGCCGCCAAGTCCTTCCCCAAGTCCGGCCAGATCGAGTTCATGATCGCCCAGGCCTACCACTCGTTGGACAAGTCCGAGGAGGCGCTCCCCCACCTCCAGGCAGCCGTGGAGAAAGGCGGCCTGACCAAGCCCCATTCGGTCTACCTGTTCCTGGCCTACGTGGCCTATGAGCTGAAGAAATTCGACATCGCCCTCGACGCCGCGAAGAAGGCCGCCGCCACGCCGGAAGGCGCCAAGGACGGTCAGAACATGATCAAGGCCATTGAGGATATCCTCAAGGACCGCGAGCTCAAGAAGAGCAAGATGTAATCCCCCAAAATTTAAACGCACGCATCACCCGACCATGAACAAAGTCTATATCATTTTCCCGCTGATCGGCCTTCTTGTCTTCGGCGGCTTCTACTACAGCTTCTCGAAAGGCTACGAAGCCCACCTCGTCGAGCTGAAGGTCAAGGCCGAGAACACCAAGAAGGAAAAGGCCGCCCAGCAGGTCAAGGACCGCGAGAAGGCCATCGCCGACGCCATCAAGGCTTCCAAGGTCCGCGCCGAGGAGCGCGCCGCCAAGGAAGCCGAGGACGAGAGGAAGAAGACCGCCCGCCAGGAAGCGGAAGACCGCCGCCAGCGTGTCTATGACGACCGCAACAAGCTCCGTGACCAAGTTTCCCGCCTCAAGAAGGATCTGGAAGACGTGAAGGCTCTGGTCGCCAAGGTTTCGGAGGAAAAGAAAAAGCACGTCGACGAGGAAGCCTTCCTCAAGACCTACGTGAAGCAGGCCGAGGCCAACGTGAAGTATTACTACGACCTCCTCGACAAGATCACCGCCGCCGAGGCCGCCCGCGCCGCCGCCGAAGCCGCCGCCGCTGCCGCCGCCAAGAAGAGCTAAACCGCCCACTTCCGACCCACATGAACAAGTCATATCTTATCGTCCCCGTCATCCTGCTCGCTGTCTTCGGGTTTTCCTACAACAGCGCCCTGAAGGACATGCAGGCCAAGGAAGAGGCGAATCACGCCAAAGCCATGGAAAAGAAGAAAGCCGAGGACGCGCACAAGGCTGAGGTAGACGCCCGCGCGACCGCCGATGCCAAGAAGCACCAGGAAGAGCGCGACGCGGAAGACCGCAAGAAGCAGGAGAAGAAGCAGGCCGACTACGACGATGCCATGAAGAAGCTCCGCGACGAAGCCAACGACTACGCCGCCCAGGTCGATAAACTCGGCAAGGAAGCCGCGGACCTCGAGAAGCAGATTTCGGACGGCCGCAACGAGAAGGAAAGGCTCAACCGCGAGACCCTCGAGCTGGCCAAGGCGGTGGAACTCGCCAAGATCAACCGTCGCAACGCGGAACTCGAGATCCAGCGGATGATCGACATGGTCGCCAAGAAGCTGAACGACAGCTCCATCGCGGCGGCTCCGCCCCTGTCCCCTCCCCCCGTCGCCAAGTAACACGGCACCCTCCCTTTCAGCCGCACCTTCGGGTGCGGCTTTTTTATGCCCTTCGGGTCCAAGATTCCGGAGCTTGCCCCGGCCCGGATGTAACCGGCCTCGCCGGGGCCGGTCCGGGGTCGGCGACCCTGGCCACGCTTGAGCTGCCTTGCTCAAGATCCCCGGAGCCCGCCCGGGGATCTTTGCTGGCGGCGGCCAGCCTTCCGGCTCCCCGCCCTGCCCAGGGACGACAGCCGACGCTTGGCATGTGCCGTGCTCCCGACTGTCAGGCCCATTCCCGTCTCCCATGAAACTGATCGTCGCCATCATCAAACCGTTCAAGCTGGACGAAGTGAAGGAAGCCCTCTCCCAACTCGGCATCGAAGGCATGACCGTGACGGAGGTCCGCGGCTACGGTCGGCAGAAGGGCCACAGTGAAATCTACCGGGGCAACGAATACACCGTGGATTTCCTCCCCAAGGTGAAGATCGAACTGGCCATCCCGGCCGAGCAGGTCACTCCCGTGGTGAATGCCATCCGCACCTCCGCCCGGACCGGCAAGATCGGCGATGGCAAGATCCTCGTCCTGCCGCTTACGGACGTGTTGCGCATCCGCACCGACGAACGGGGCGGCGCCGCCATCTGATGCCCACCAGACCCGGCGTTCGCGCGCCGGAGTTGCATCTGGCGCGCAAAATGCTGTTTTCTCCAACCATGAAGCCGACCCGTTTCCTTGCCCTGGCTGCCTTCGCCCTGCCCGTGCTCGCACATGCTCATCCCGGCCACGACGGCCATGAACTGACCTGGGATTTCGCCACGGGCGCCAGCCACCCGCTGCTCGGTCTCGATCACCTGCTCGCCATGGTAGCCGTCGGCCTCTGGGCCGCCCAGCTTGGCGGTCGCAGCCGCTGGCTTCTGCCCGTGGCATTTGTGGGCCTTATGGCCCTCGGGGCCGTGACGGGACACGCGGGCCGGCCCTTTCCCGGACTCGAACAAGCCATTGCCGCCTCGATTCTGGTCCTCGGCCTCCTGATCGCGGCCGCCGTGCGGCTGCCAGTCTCGGCCGGCATGGCCGTCGTTGGCGCATTCGCCGCCTTCCACGGCATGGCCCACGGGGCCGAAATGCCGGCCTCGGCCGGCGGACTCGCCTACGGTCTCGGTTTTGCCGCCACAACCGCGCTATTGCACGCCGTTGGACTGGGATTGGGCCTCGCGCTGAAGGACCGGGCCCAGGCCGTGCGCCTCGCCGGCGGCGTGGTGGCCCTGGCCGGCGCCCTCGCCTTCGTGCTCTAAAGTTTCCGCAGGGAGCAGGCCATCGGCGGGAAGTGCGCGGACAGGATCCGGCGCAGGTCGGACAGTGCTTGCCGCAACCGGATGCTGTCGGGTGACACCAGCCGGATACTCCAGCCCCCGCGCCGCAGGGCGCTGACCCCGACCCACAGGCCGTCGCGGTGGAGGGCTCCAATCTCCGCGCGCCACGAGCCTTCGCCACCGTCGGCCAGCAGCACGGCGTTGGCAAAGCAGGCGGCTGGCCCCGAGCCCGCCAGCTCCGCGAGAGCGCGCAGTTCCTCGCCGGACTGGTCCAGCCTCTCGCGCAACACCAGTTCCCCACCCCGGCGCACGTCCAGCTCAAGGCACAGCCGGTCCCAAAGCCACACCTCGCCATGGGCGACCCGGCCCGGCTGCAGCTGGTCCACAAAGAACAAAGCCCCGCCCGGCTCAACCTCGACTGCGGTCCTCTGATGAAACCGGGCTCCCCGGTGGGGGACCAGCGGCTCGGGCGCCACTTCCAGCCAGCCTCCGGACGCGACGCGGAAGGTCTGGCGCGACTCCGCCGCCCCTCCCGCCATCTGGAAGATCCGGCTCGCACTGGGTGTCGTCACGAGCAGCGCCGCCCCGGCACCGACGGCGATTTCCGACTCCAACCGGTCGCCGCGCAGGATACCCGCCGTGGGATTCACCACCTGCACCAGCAGCACACCCGTCCCCGCGTCCCAATACGGCTTGCTGATGTGGTAGGGAGCACGGAACGACTGCGCCGCGAGGACCGTGGTGCCGTCGGCCCGCGCCTCGGCGCAAAGGGAAAGCTGGCCGGAAAAATCGGCCATGGGCTAGACGAGGCTTCTCCCCGCGTTCGCCTGCTGCGCGAACAGCACCTCGCGCTCGATCCACGTGATGACCTGATCGAGGTTGTGCTCGCGCTTGAGGTCGCAGAACAGGAACGGCCGCGCACCGCGCTGCACCTTCGCATCCCGTTCCATCACGCCGAGGTCGGCGCCGACGAGCGGGGCGAGGTCGATTTTGTTGATGATGAGCAAGTCGCTGAAACGGATCGCCGGTCCTCCCTTCCGCGGGATCTTGTCCCCTTCGGCGACATCGATGACATAGATGAATGCATCCACCAACTCCGGCGAGAAGGTGGCCGTGAGATTGTCGCCGCCACTCTCGACCAGCAGCAGCTGCAGGTCGGTGAACTTAGTTTCCAGCGCCCGGCAGGCCTGCTCGTTCATCGTGGTGTCGTCGCGAATCGCCGTGTGCGGACAGCCACCCGTCTCGACGCCCGCGATGCGCTCCGCGGGCAGCGCGCTGTGCTTGATGAGGAACTGAGCGTCCTCGGAGCAATAGATGTCATTCGTGACGACCGCCATCGAGTAGCGCGCGCGAAGCTGCTGGCAGAGCTTGAGGCAGAGCATGGTCTTGCCGGAGCCGACCGGGCCGCCGATGCCGATGCGAGGAGGACGTTTGGAGGTCATGATCAGGAAATAAACATGCGCGAATCCGCGGTCTCGTGACGGGCGGCGGCAATATCCAGCCACGGGTTGAACCAGCCGATCTTATCCACCGGCACCCGCTCCGCCAAGGCGATCACCTCCGGCGCGTGCGACAGCGCCTCCGTGAGCAGGGTCTGCGACGCGTTCTGCCCGAGCCGGAGGACCTTCATGGCCGCCGACAGCAACGAGGCGACGCTCGCGTAATAGACCCCCGCCAGCACCGCGGTCTGCGGCGCCCCGAGCACCCGGCCCTCCAGTGCGGCCGAGACCGGCGCGGCGAACGGCCAGCCTTCGTCGCCGGCTCGGCGGAGATACTCCGTGGCGAGCGGATGGGGCCGAAGCAACGCGGTAAGTTCGGCCCGCTGACGGCCGATGTTGTCGGAAGCGCGGCGCAGTTCCTGCGGGGCCTTGAGCGCGGCGGACAGTCGGCAAAGTTCGCCAATGACCGCCCAGTCTTCCGCCCCGAAAGCCCGCCAAGCCTGCGCGGCCAACGGCAGTTCGCTCTGGCGCAATGAAGGAATCACCGAGCGCAGCAAAAACTCGCGGAGCGTCGCCCGGTCGCGAATGACTCCCGCCTGCACGAGTCCCTCCAACCCGAAGGAATGCGCGTAGCTGCCCGTCGGATAGAAGGAATCACCCGCCTGCAGCAGACCCGTGATCCAGGCCGCGTCAGTGCCTGTGGCTTTGTCCGAGTTCATGCGTGGGCTGGTTGCCGCGGGCGAAGCGGCCCGGGCGGAAGACGGCGGTCGTCGTCGTGAAAGGCACGTTCAGTCGCTCCAGCAGCTGCCGCACGGCCGGCTCGTCGGGCGCCAGCAGGCGCTTTGCCTCGGCGGCGAGTTCGAGGTGCAGGTTGCCGACCGCCCAGCCGATCCCGGCGGCCGCGGACGGGGCGACTTCAAGCGAGATTTCCACCACCGGCTCGGGCAGCTGGGCGATCACGTAGCGAACCGTCGCGGTCTGCCAGAACACGTCGCCGTGCCGGAGCGGAGCGGCGAGTTCGAACCCGAATTCGGCGCCGTCCGCGGCCGTGCCGCGCCACAGCCGCTTGGCCAGCGTGATCCGCTCGACGCTGAGCGCCACTTCGGACAACGCCGCGTCGGGCGATACCACCGGGCCGGAAACAAGCTGCATGACGGGATCCAAGCAGGCGGTCCGGCTCAAAACAAGAAGTAGCGCTGCGCCATCAGCCTTCGCCAGGGCTTCGGCTGACAAGTGAGCAGGTTGGTGGGCGGGGCCGGGTTCATCAAAACAGGAAATAGCGTTGGGCCATCGGGAGGCTCTTCGCCGGCTCGCAGGTCAGGTGCACGCCGTCGGCCTTGACCGTGTAGGTCTCGGGGTCGACCTCGATCTTCGGCAGCGCGTCGTTCAGCACCATGTCCTTCTTGCCGATCTTCCGGCAACTGCTCACGGGCTCGAGGCGGCGACGGAGGCCGAGATCCTTCAGCGCACCGGTGGCGAGCGAGGCCTGGCTGACGAACGTCAGGCAGGTGGAACCGATCGCGCGGGCCGTGGCGCCGAACTGCGGGCGGTAGAAAGTCGGTTGGGGCGTCGGGATCGAGGCGTTTGGGTCGCCCATGTTGGCCCAGGCAATGAAGCCGCCCTTGAGCACGACCTCGGGCTTCACGCCGAACAACGCAGGCTTGAAGACGACCAGGTCCGCCAGCTTGCCGACCTCCACCGAGCCGACGATGTGCGAGATGCCGTGGGCGATGGCGGGGTTGAGCGTGTATTTCGCGAGGTAACGCAGCGCACGGAAGTTGTCAGCGGCCGGATGAGTGAGCCCCTTGAGATCGCCGAACTGGACCTTCATCTTGTGCGCCGTCTGCCAGGTGCGGATGACGACCTCGCCGATGCGGCCCATCGCCTGCGAATCGGAAGACATCATGGATATCGCGCCCAGGTCGTGCAGCCGGTCCTCCGCCGCGATGGTCTCTGGGCGGATGCGCGACTCGGCAAACGCCACGTCCTCCGGAATCTTCGCGTCGAGGTGGTGGCAGACCATCAGCATGTCGAGGTGCTCGTCGATGGTGTTGACCGTGAAGGGCCGCGTCGGGTTCGTGGACGACGGGAGCACGTTTGGCTCGCCGCAGACGCGAATGATGTCGGGCGCATGCCCGCCGCCGGCACCCTCCGAATGGAAGGTGTGGATTGTGCGGCCCTTGAAGGCGCGGATGGAGTCGTCGACGAAACCCGACTCGTTGAGCGTGTCGGTATGGATCGCGACCTGGACATCGAACTCGTCGGCAACTCCGAGGCAGGTGTCGATGGCCGCCGGTGTCGTGCCCCAGTCCTCGTGGAGCTTGAGGCCGATGGCGCCGGCGCGGACCTGCTCGCGCAGCGGCTCGGGCGTGCCACAGTTGCCCTTGCCGAAGAACCCGAGGTTCATCGGGTAGGACTCGGCGGCCTCGAGCATGCGGTGCAGGTTCCACGCACCCGGTGTGCAGGTGGTGGCAAAGGTGCCGTGCGCCGGGCCCGTGCCGCCGCCGATCATCGTGGTCATACCGGCACTGATGGCCTCGTCGATCTGCTGCGGGCAGATGAAATGGATGTGGGTGTCGATGCCGCCCGCGGTGATGATGCTTCCCTCGCCCGCCAGCACCTCGGTCGCGGCGCCGACGATCATCGGGTTTTTCTTCCCGGTGCGCGGGTCGACGAAGACTGACCCGAGCCCGCTCTGGATGCCCGGGTTGCCACCGTGGCCGATCCCCACGATGAGGCCGTGCTTGATGCCGATGTCGGCCTTCATGACGCCGAGAACAGGATCGAGGATGAGCGCGTTGGTGATGATCAGGTCGAGCACGTCGGCGTCGAGCGCGGTGGGCGACTGGCCCATGCCGTCGCGGATGACCTTGCCCCCGCCGAACTTGATCTCGTTGCCGTAGCCGCCGCCCTCGGCGATCAGGTCGCGCTCGACCTGCACGAAGAGTTCCGTGTCGGCGAGGCGCACGCGGTCGCCCACGGTGGGGCCGAACATCTCGGCGTATTGCCGGCGGGTGAGTTTGAGGGACATGGCGGGTCAGAGCTTGCCGTTGATCTTCGCGTTGAGGCCGTAGACCTCGCGCGCACCGGCGAGGGCGACGAGTTCCACGCGCTTGGTGTCGCCGGCCTCGAAGCGGACTGCGGTGCCGGCGGGAATGTTCAGCCGGAAACCCCGCGCGGCCGGCCGGTCGAAGCGGAGGGCCTCGTTGGTCTCATAGAAATGGTAATGCGAGCCGACCTGGATCGGGCGGTCGCCGGTGTTGGTCACGTCCAGCAAGAGGACGGGCAAACCCAGGTTGGCGGGCCGGCCTAGGTTGGTCGGATCGGCCGCAGTGATGATTTCGCCGGGAATCATGGTCAGCGGACGGGGTGGTGAACGGTGACGAGCTTCGTGCCGTCCGGGAACGTCGCCTCGACCTGCACGTCGTGGATCATCTCGGGCACGCCCTCCATGACGTCGGCCACCTTGAGGATCGTGGTGCCGTAGCTCATGAGCTCGGCGACCGACTTGCCGTCGCGCGCGCCCTCCATGATCTCGTAGGTGATGATCGCGATGGCCTCCGGATAGTTCAGCTTGAGGCCGCGGGTCTGCCGGCGGCGCGCCAGGTCGGCGGCGGTGACAATCAGGAGCTTTTCGCGTTCGCGCGGGGTCAGATGCATGGCAGAGCTGCCGTGCACAAGCAGGGCGGATGCCGATCGGCCAGCTAGCTCGTTCGCCGCGCAGTTTTCATCAACAGGATATAAACACCGCCCGCTGCGCCGGTCTGGCAACCGGCTCTCGTGCAATGTTCTGGGCCGGCGGCGTGTCATATTTTGATCGAACCTTCTTAAATTGCTGGCTTGGCCCGTTGCTTGCTGAACCCGGTGCCAGTGGCTGTGTCAACTTCCAGATCAGGCTTCAAACAGAGCGGAGGATTGGGTCCTCAAATTCAGCCTCTCTCCCTTGAAGCCGCTCTGTAGCTGACCACCACCAACCTAATCCAACAACCTAACCATGAAGAAAACTGCACTCATCCTCGCGTCGCTCGTTGCGGGCGCTTCCCTCTCGGCTCAGACCGCTGCTCCCGCGCCTGCCGCCGCGGCAACACCCGCCGCACCGGCCGCCGACGCAGCCCCCAGTTCGTCGTGGGTCTTCACGCCGTCCTTCGCCAGCCAATACATGTTCCGCGGGGCGCGCCTTGGCGGCCCGTCCTTTGAGCCTTCGTTGGAATATGACGCTGGCAGTCTCGCCGTCGGCGTATGGAACAACACTCCGCTGAAGGACAAGGTGGTCGGTCAATCCGACCCCGAGTTCGATTTCTACGGCTCCTATTCCATCGAGGTGATCAAGGACACCCTGTCCTGGGTGCCCGGCTACACGATCTACACCTACCCGAATGCGAAACAGGCCAATGGTTTCTACAAGGCCACCTACGAGCCCAACCTCGCCGTGAACTACACCGTCGGCGGAGTGAAACTCACCCCGAAAATCTACTACGACCTGCGGCTCAAGGGGCCCACGTATGAGCTGACCGCCGCCTACACGGTGCCACTCGCCGAGGCCAAGACGGAGTTGGATTTCACCGCGACGGCAGGAACCTTCAAGTGGACCACCGCCGCCCCTGACCAGGTAAACTCGCTCGGCCAGCCCGTTGATTTCAAGAACTACGGCAACTACTGGCTGGTCGGCGTCGCCGCCCCTTTCCAGGTCACCAAGGACTCGAAGCTCTCGGTCGGTTTTGCCTACACGAAGGGATCCGATAATTTCTTCAAGGCCGGCACGGACGCCAAGGTGGCCAATGCCGCCGCCGTCGGCCGCGGCGTGCTGACCGTCAGCTACGCGATCTCCTTCTGACCGCGCCGAGTCGAAAGCTCCTTGGCCCGGGCGTTTCGCGCCCGGGCCTTTTTATGAACCGCGCCCCCGGTTCAGACCGCGGCGGGCGTCTTCAGCGAATTCAACAGCCGCTCGATCTGGTCGCACGCGGCCGTCAGCTTCTGCTCGTTGGCCGTGAAGCAGGCGCGCACGTGCCCCTTGCCGGCTTCGCCGAAGGCCGTGCCGGGGACGACCGCCACCTTGTGCTCGGTGAGCAGGCGCCGGGCGAACTCCCCCTCGTCCAGGCCGGTCGAGACGACCGACGGGAACGCGTAGAATGAGCCGCGCGGCGAATGGCACTGCAGTCCGGCCGCGTTGATGCGGCGGACAAACAGGTCGCGGCGCTCGCGGTAGCGGTCGCGCATGAACTTCGTGGCGTCGTCCCCGAGCCGGAGCGCGGCGAGCGCGCCCTCCTGGCTGATGCTGGGGGCGCAGAGCATCGAATACTGGTGCACCTTCATCATCGCCTCGATCAGCGGCGCCGGGCCGCAGGCGTAGCCGAGCCGGAATCCGGTCATCGCAAAGGCCTTTGAGAACCCGTGCAGCAGCACCGTCCGCTCGCGCATGCCGGGCAGGCTCGCGATGCTCGTGTGCACACCTTCGAAAACGAGCTCCGAGTAGATCTCGTCGCTGACGACGATGAGGTCCTTCTCGATGGCGAACTTCGCGATGCGCTCCAACTGCTCGCGCGAGCATACTCCGCCGGTCGGATTGCAGGGCAGGTTCAGGAGCAGCAGCTTGCAGCCGGGCTCCCACGCCGCGGCCAGCGCCGGGGCGTCGAGCGAGAAAAGATCGCCGGCGTTCGTCGCGACCGGCACGCCGACGGCGTGCACGAGGTCGACGGACGGCGCGTAGGAAACATAGCACGGCTGGTGATACATCACCTTGTCACCCGGATTGAGCAGCGAGCGCAGCGTCAGGTCGAGGCCCTCGGAGACGCCAACCGTGACCAGCACCTCGTCATCGGGGCGGTAGCTGACCTTGAAGTGGCTCTCGGCGTAGCGGCAGATCTCCGCGCGCAGGGCGGGCAGCCCGAGGTTCGACGTGTAGTGCGTCTTGCCGGTGTCCATCGCCGTCTTCACGGCGTCGCGGATGGGCTGCGGGGTGTCGAAATCGGGTTCGCCGATGCCGAGGGAGATGACGCCGTCGGTCTTCGCGACGAGTTCGAAGAAGTCGCGGATGCCGGAGCGGCGCAGGCCCGCCACGTGGCGCGCGATGAAACGCGTCGTGTCGAGCGGCGGTTTGGAAGGGAGGCTCATGGAGGAAAGGTCAGTCGTGGTGGCGGTGGTGGGCGCCGGGATTCTCGGCGAGTTCAAGGCGGTCGCGGATCGCCTTGCCCATCTGGGAGGTGCTGAGCGGCGGTTTGCTGCCGCCGAGATCGGCCGTGAGCTGGCCGTCGTCGAGCGCGGCGGCGACCGCCACCTCGATGGCATGGGCCTCCTTCTCCAGGCCGAGCGAATGGCGCAGCAGCATGGCGGCGGAAAGGATCGTGCCAGTGGGGTTGGCAATGCCCTTGCCCGCGATGTCGGGCGCGGAGCCGTGGATCGGTTCGTAGAGTCCGTGGCGGCCTTCGCCGAGCGAAGCGCTGGGCAGAACGCCGAGGGAGCCGGCGAGCACCGCCGCCTCGTCCGTCAGGATGTCGCCGAACATGTTCTCGGTGACGATGACGTCGAACTGCGGCGCATGCGTGATGAGGCGCATCGCGCAGGAGTCGACAAGCTGGTGCTCCAGCTTCACGTCGGGGAACTCCTTGCCGACCTCGATAGCGACCTTGCGCCAGAGGCGGGAGGACTCGAGCACGTTGGCCTTGTCGACCGAAGTGACGAGCTTGCGGCGCCTCTGGGCCATCTGGAAGGCGAGCCGCACGATCCGGCGAATCTCCCAGTCCATATAGACGAGGGTATCGACGCCGCGCTCGCCCTCGGGCGTCATAGTGCGACCCTTCGGCGTGCCGAAGTAGAGGCCGCCGGTGAGTTCGCGGATGACGACGAAGTCAACCCCGGCCACGCGCTCGGGCTTCAGCGGGGAAAGCTTGGCGAGCGACGGATACGGGCGCACCGGGCGCACGTTGGCGTAGAGGCCGAGGGCCTTGCGGATGGCGAGGAGGCCCTGCTCCGGGCGCACCGCGGCCTGCGGATCATCCCACTTCGGACCGCCGACGGCGCCGAGCAGCACGGCGTCAGAGGCCTTGGCGGCGGCAAGGGTTTCGTCCGGCATGGCCGTGCCCTTGGCGTCGATGGCACAGCCACCGAGCAGGTGCTCGGAAAAATTGAATTGGTGGCCGTGGCGCTTGGCCACGGCCTCCAGCACGAGCCGGGCCTCATTGACCACTTCGGGGCCAATGCCGTCACCGGGAGTGAGGACGATTTTTGCGTTCATGGGAAAATCAGGCCCGGGCCTGGGCGGGTTGCGCGGCCGGGGTCAGGGCGTATTCGTAGCCGTCCGCGAGCGCGAGCCAGGTCGCGTCGAGGATGTTGGTGCCGGCACCGACCGTGCTCCAGCGGCGGACGCCGTCGTGCCAGTCGATGAGCACGCGGGTGACCGCCGCCGTGCCGTTGTTGGAATTGAGGATGCGGACCTTGTAGTCGGCCAGGGAGATGTCCTTCACCTGCGGGAAGAGCGGCTGCAGCGCCTTGCGCAGCGCCTGGTCGAAGGCGTTGACCGGGCCGTTGCCCGAGGCCGCCGTATGCACTTCCTCGCCGCCGATCGTGAGCTTGATGGTCGCCTCGGCCATGCTGCGGTCGCCGTGGCGGCTGACCATGCCACGATAGTCAATCAGCGTGAACAGGGGCTGGTAGTCGGGACCGAACCGGCGCACGAGCAAGGCGACGCTGGCCTCTGCCGCCTCGAAGGAAAAACCCTCATGTTCCTTCGCCTTGATCAGCTCGACAACCTTCGCACCGGTGGCCGCATCGACGTTCTGCAGCCCGAGTTCGCTCGCCTTCTCGACGATGTTCGACCGCCCGGACAGCTCGCTGACCACCACCCGCATCTCGTTGCCGACAAGTTTCGGGTCGATGTGCTGGTAGGCGTCCGGGTGGCGCTGCATCGCGGAGACGTGCACGCCGGCCTTGTGGGCGAACGCGCTGTTGCCGACGTAGGGCATCTGGTCGTTGGGCGCGAAGTTCGTCACCTCGGCCACGAAACGCGCGACCTCGTGCAGGTGGGCTAGGCCGCCCTCCGGCAACGCGCGCATCCCCAGCTTCAGCTCGATGCCCGGAATGACGATGCAGAGGTTGGCGTTGCCGCAGCGTTCGCCATAGCCGTTGATCGTGCCCTGCACATGGCGGGCGCCCGCACGGACCGCCGCCAGACTGTTGGCCACTCCGCAGCCGCTGTCGTCGTGAAGGTGCACGCCCACGCGGACTACGCCGCCGACTTTGGCGATCACGTCGCTGACGATCGCCTCCATCTGCCACGGCAGTGAGCCGCCGTTGGTGTCGCACAGCGCCAGGGTTTCCGCCCCACCCTTCACGGCCGCGCGAAGGGTCTGCACCGCGTAATCGGCATCAAGGCGATAGCCGTCGAAGAAGTGCTCCGCGTCGTAGATCACGCGCTTCCCTTGCGAGCGCAGGTAGGCGACGGTCTCCTCGATCATCTTCAGGTTTTCCTCGAGCGTGGTGCGGAGGACTTCCTTCACCTGCATGACCGAGGACTTGCCGAAGATCGCGCACACCTCGGTGCCGGCCTCGACCAGCCCGCGCACGCTCGGGTCGTCCTGGGGCTTCAGGCCCGCCCGCCGGGTCGCGCCAAAGGCCACGATCTTGGCGTGCTTCCACGTTTCCTTCCGTGCCTGTTCGAAGAACAGGACGTCCTTCGGATTGGAACCCGGCCAACCACCCTCGATGAAGGTCACGCCGAGTTCGTCCAGCTTGCGCGCGATGCGCAGCTTGTCGTCGACCGAATACGAAATACCCTCGGTCTGCGCACCATCGCGAAGCGTGGTGTCGAAGATTTCGACGGTAGGACGGTTATCGGGCGTGGACGGGTTCATGGAATTCTGGTGGCCGGGTCCAGGGCTCAGGCCGGCGCCTCGTTGGGCGTGCTGGTCTTCTGCGGGTGCTGCGCCCGGCCGGTCGACTGGCGGGACAGCACGTGGTTGAGCGAGGCGATATAGGCCTTGGCGCTGGCGACGACGATATCGGTGTCGGCGCCGTGGCCGTGCGAGGAACGCTGGTCCTCGTGGCGGACGCGGACGGTCGCCTCGGCGAGGGCGTCGATGCCCTCGGTCACGCCGTTGATGCCAAACTCGAGCAGGGTGACCGGCACCTTGACGATCGCGTCGATGGCCTTGTAGGCGGCGTCGACCGGGCCCGTGCCGATGGCGGCATGGGTGTGGTGGCGGCCATCAGGGTCGCGCAGGCGGACCGTGGCAGTCGGGAGGTTGGTCGTGCCACAGACGACCTGGAGATTCTCCAGCGCCCAGAGCTCGGGCACCGTGGTCCGCTCGTCGGAGGCGAGGGCGATGAGGTCGGCGTCGTGCACGGCCTTCTTGCGGTCGGCGAGTTTCTTGAACTCGTTGAAGGCCTTGAGCAGCGGGTCGCCCTCGAGCGGGTAGCCGAGCTCGGCGAGGCGCTTCGAGAACGCCGCGCGGCCGGAATGTTTGCCGAGCACGAGCATGGTCTGCGTCGCACCGACGTCCTCGGGGCGCATGATCTCGTAGGTCTGCGCGTTCTTGATCATGCCGTCCTGGTGGATGCCGGACTCGTGCGCGAAGGCGTTGGCGCCGACGATGGACTTGTTCGGCGGCACAGGATAGCTCGTGCTGCGTGAGACGAGCTTGCTGGTGCGGCAGAGCTGCGTGGCGTCGATGCCGGTGGTGAGGCCGAGCTTCTCGCCGCGAGTGCGAATGGCCATCACGACCTCTTCGAGCGACGCGTTGCCCGCACGCTCGCCGATGCCGTTGATCGTGACCTCCGCCTGTCGGGCGCCGGCGCGGAGACCGGCGAGCGAGTTGGCGACAGCCATGCCGAGATCATCGTGGCAATGGACGGAAATGACCACGTCCTTGGCCCCGGGCGTATGCTTGATGATGCCCGCGATCAGCGCGCCGAACTCGTCCGGCATCGTATAGCCGACCGTGTCCGGAATATTGAGCGTGGTGGCGCCCGCCTTGATGACGGCCTCGAGCACGGTGTAGAGGAACTCCGGATCGCTGCGGCCGGCGTCCTCGGGGGAAAACTCGACATCCGCGCAGAGCGAACGCGCATACGTCACCATCTCGACGGCGCGCGCGGTCATTTCCGCCCGCGACATGCGCAGCTTGTGCTGGAGATGGATGTCGCTCGTCGCGAGGAAGGTGTGGATGCGCGGGTGCTTGGCGCCCTTGACGCCGTTCCAGGCCGCGTCGATGTCGCTCTTGGTGCAGCGGGCGAGGCCGCAGATGACCGGCGGCTCGGATTGCGGGCGGCCTTCGACGGGAACCTGCCCCACCTCGGCGGCGATGGACTGGACGGCTGCGAGGTCATCCGGTGAGGCGGCGGGAAAGCCGGACTCGATGATGTCGACGCCGAGGCGGGCGAGGGCGCGGGCGACCTCGAGCTTTTCAGCGGAGGTCATGGAGGCCCCGGGAGCCTGCTCGCCGTCGCGGAGGCTGGTGTCAAAGATACGAACGTAGGAGGGAGAGGAAGTATTCATGGAAAGTAAGAGTGTTTTCGGATGGTTAGTTGGGAACGATCACGGGCGACTGGGACAGGAGCTGGCCGGTGGTTCCGGGGCAAAACGCCGCGGAACCAGCCGATAGCTCCCCAGTAAGTCGCAGTCGCAGGCCGGTCGCGCCCAAACCACGCCGCAGCGCCGCCCGAAGGGGGGCGCCGGACAGGTGGCATTGGTTGCGATCAGGCATGGAACACTCTTGCTTGCCGGTTACTTCGAGATGACGACGGGGTTGAGGAACGGCATCATCGCGCGCAGCTTGGCGCCGACGACCTCGATCTTCTGGCCGCGCTCGCGGTTGCGGAACTTGGTCATGGTCTTGCGGCCATACTTGTTGTTCTCGTCGATGAAGCGCTTCGCGAACTTGCCCGTCTGGATGTCCTTGAGGATGGCCTTCATCTCCTGCTGCGTCTTCTTGGTGACGACGCGCGGGCCGGAGACGTAGTCGCCCCACTCCGCGGTGTCGGAGACGGAGTAGCGCATGTAGTTGAGGCCGCCGCGATACATCAAGTCGACGATCAGCTTCAGCTCGTGCATGCACTCGAAGTAAGCGATCTCGGGCTGGTAGCCCGCGTCGACGAGGGTCTTGAAGCCGGCCTTGACCAGCTCGGCGCAGCCGCCGCAGAGCACGGCCTGCTCGCCGAAGAGATCGGTCTCGGTCTCCTCGCTGAAGGTGGTCTCGAGCACGCCGGCCCGGGTGCAGCCGATAGCGCGGCCGTAGGACAGCGCGAGCTTCTTGGCGTTGCCGGTGGCGTTCTGGTAGACGGCAATGAGACCGGGGACGCCGCCGCCCTCCTGGAAGACCTCGCGGACGCGGTGGCCCGGGGACTTCGGTGCGATCATCGTGACGTCGACGTTCTTCGGTGGGACGACGCCCTTGAAGCGGATGTTGAAGCCGTGGGCGAACATCAGCATCTTGCCGGCCGTCAGGTGCGGGGCGATCTCCTCGCGGTAGAGGCGGGCCTGGACGTGGTCCGGCACGAGCACCATGATGACATCGGCCCACGCGGAGACCGCGGAGACGGCGCCGACCGTCAGGCCGGCCTTCTTGGCCTTGGCGACGGATTTGCTCTTCGGGGAGAGGCCGACGCGCACCTGCACGCCGCTTTCCTTGAGGTTGAGCGCATGGGCGTGGCCCTGGGAGCCGTAGCCGATGATCGCGACTTTCTTGGCGCGAATGAGTGCGAGGTTAGCGTCCTTGTCGTAGTAGATTTTAGCCATGGTAGTAAAAGTAGTTGAGAGCTGAGGGATGAGAGTTGAGGGACGGGGCGGTTAAACGGACATCGAGACACCGGAGTCGTGCGCATGATCGTCAGCCTTGTGGCTGGCCACCTCCGCGCGGACCAACGGGGGATTCGAGGACAGCGGTTCGTGGCCGCGGGCCATCGCAACCACGCCCGTGCGGACCATCTCGACGATGCCGTAGGGGCGCATCACGAGCTCGAACTTGCCGATCTTTTCGGGCGTGCCGGTGACCTCGATGACGAGGGCCTGGTCGTCGACGTCGACCACGCGGGCGCGAAAAACGTCGACCAGCTGCAACACCTGCGCGCGAGTGTCCGGGGTGACGGTGACCTTCACGAGCCCGAGCTCGCGCATGAGCGCGGGCTTGCGGGTGAGGTCGTCGACGCGGAGGACATTGACGAGCTTGTAGAGGTTGGCCTCAACCAGGCGGGCGCCGGCCTCGGTCGCCTCGACGACGACCGTGAGGCGGGAGACCCCCGGCTGCTCGGCGCGGCCGACGGTGAGGGAGTCGATGTTGAAGTTGCGGCGGCGGAACAGCGAGGCGATGCGGTTCAGGACACCGGGCACGTCCTCGACGTAGGCAATGAGCGTATGTTTGGGCATGGCGGTAATCGGTTAGCGACGGGCGGTTGCTTTCTTCTTGGCGGGAGCCACGCGCGAGGGTTTCGCGGCGGCCTTGACGGCCTTCGCCGGCTTGGCGGGCTTCTTCGCCGCCTTGCCGTGGCCGTTGAGGACGGCCGCCTCGGCTGCGGCCTCGGCGAACACGCCCGGCAGCGCGGACGACGGCATCTCCCAGTCCTTGTCGGAACCGGATTCCAGCATGACGTCCTGCTTCGGGCGGCGGATCATCTTGTCGAGCGCAGCGCCGGCGGGGACCATCGGGAACACCGTGTCCTCCTTCTCGACGACGAAATCGATGACGACCGTGCCCTTGGTCGAGAGGGTCTTCTCGACCGTGGCCTTCACGTCCGAGCGCTTGTCGCAGAGCAGGCCGGTGAGGCGGTAGGCCTCGGCGAGCTTGACGAAGTTCGGACCCGTCATCGGCGTGGCGGCGTAGCGCTTGTCGTAGAAGAATTCCTGCCACTGGCGCACCATGCCGAGGAAGGCGTTGTTGATGATGGCGACGTTGACCTTGATGCCCTCCTGCTCGGCCGTGGCCAGTTCGCAGGAGGTCATCTGGAAGCCGCCGTCGCCGACGACCACCCAGACGTCCTTCTCGGGACAGGCGAACTTGGCGCCGATGGCCGCGGGGAGCGCAAAGCCCATCGTGCCGAGGCCGCCGGAAGTGATGAGCGAGCGCGGCTTCTCGTGGTGGAAATACTGCGCCTCCCACATCTGGTGCTGGCCGACGTCGGTGACGACGATCGTGTTGCGCTTCTGGGTGAGGCGCCAGATGTCGTTGATGACGTGGGCCGCGTAGAGGTGGCCGCTGTCTGGCAAAGCCTGGATGTCGCGGACGGCGGAGTCGCCCTTGGCGGTGGCGATGGTCGCCCACCAGTCGCCGCGGTCCGCCGTGCGGACGCCCGGGAGGAGTTCCTCCAGGACCTCCTTGAGGTCGCCGATGAGAGCGACGTCGACGTGGACGTTCTTGTTCACCTCCGAAGGGTCGATCTCGACGTGGATCTTCTTCGCGTGCGGCGCGTAGGTCTTGAGGTTGCCGGTGACGCGGTCGTCGAAGCGCATGCCGAGCGCGATGATGAGGTCGGCCTGCTGGATCGCCTCGTTGACCCACGCCTCGCCGTGCATGCCCATCATGCCGAGATTGAGCGGGCTTGACGCCGGGACGGCGCCGATGCCGAGGAGCGTGACGGCGATCGGGGTGCGGGTGGTGTCGGCGAGCTCGAGCACCTGTGCGGTGGCCTTGGCCTTGATGACGCCCTGGCCGGCGAAGATGATCGGGCGCTTGGCGTTGTTGATGAGGTCGAGCGCCTTCGCGTATTCGCTCGGGAGCGCACGGAGGTCGGGGCGGTAGCCGGGCAGCTTCGGCGCGGCGGCCTCCCAGTCGAACTCGCAGGTGAGCTGCTGGGCGTCCTTGGTGATGTCGATGAGCACCGGGCCGGGCCGGCCGCTGCTGGCGATGTAGAACGCCTCGCGGATGGCGCGGGCGATGTCGTCCGGCCGCGTGACGAGGTAGTTGTGCTTGGTGATCGGCAGCGTGACGCCGGTCACGTCCGTCTCCTGGAACGCGTCGGTGCCGATCGCCTTCGAGCCGACCTGGCCGGTGATGCAGACGATGGGCGACGAGTCCATCATCGCCGTGGCGATGCCGGTGACCATGTTGGTCGCGCCGGGGCCGGAGGTCGCGATCGCGACGCCGACCTTGCCGCTCGCGCGGGCATAGCCGTCCGCCATGTGCGTCGCGCCCTGCTCATGGCGCACCAGCACGTGGTGGATCTTCGGATATTTCGTCATCGCGTCGTAGGTCGGCAGGATCGCGCCGCCCGGGTAGCCGAACACGACGTCGACGCCCTCTTTCTGTAAGCATTCCCAGATGATTTCTGCGCCGGTGAGTTTCATGATGTCCCTTGAGTTTACGTGGATTGAAATGGTTCAGTTGGTGACCGCGCCTTCGGCGGCCGAGGAAACGGTGTTGGCATACTTGGCCATGACCCCGCGCCGGTAGCGCGGTGCCGGCGGCGCCCAGCCCTGCCGGCGGGCGGCGAGTTCGGCCGCGGGGACGTCGAGCTGCAGCTTGCGGCTGGCGACGTCGATCTCGATGGGGTCGCCCTCGCGGACGAACGCGATGAGCCCGCCCACGAACGCCTCGGGCGCCACGTGGCCGATGGAGAAGCCGCGGGTCGCCCCGGAGAAGCGGCCGTCAGTGAGCAGCGCGACCGTCTCGGACATGCCGGCGCCGGCCAGCGCGCCGGTGACGCCGAGCATCTCGCGCATGCCGGGGCCGCCCTTCGGCCCCTCGTAGCGGATGACGACGACGTCGCCCGGCTTGATCTGCTGTTTGTTGACCGCGGCCATGGCGTCCTCCTCGTTGTTGAAGACGCGCGCCGGACCGCGGAAATGCTTGATGGCGGTGCCCGCCAGCTTCAGCACCCCGCCCTCCTCCGCGAGGTTGCCATGGAGGATGACCAGGCCGCCGGAGGTCTTGAACGGCTTGTCGGTCGGACGGATGACCTGCTGGCCGGCCGTCTCGGGCGCGGCGCGGACCTCGTCGCCGAGCGTGCGACCGGTGACGGTGACACAGTCGCCGTGGACGTAACCGCCCTCGAGCAGGCGGCGGAGAATCAGGGAGATGCCGCCGGCCTGGTGCATCTCCACCGCGGTGTAGAGGCCGCCCGGCTTGAGCGTGGCGATGGTCGGCGTCTTCGCGCTGATCGTGTCGAACTCGTCGATGTGCAGCGGGATGTTTGCCTCGCGCGCGATGGCGAGCAGGTGCAACACCGCGTTGGTCGAACCGCCCGAGGCGGCGACGGAGGCGATGGCGTTCTCGAACGCCTTCCGCGTCATGATCTGCGAGGGCCTCAGGTCCCGGCGGACGAGTTCCATCACGAGCTCGCCGCAACGGAACGCGGCCTTGCCCTTGTCGGCGGCGGTGGCCGGGATGCCGTTGAGGCCGGCGGGGGAGATGCCGATGGCCTCCATGATCGTCGCCATGGTGTTGGCGGTGAACTGGCCGCCGCAGGAACCGGCCGTGGGGCACGCGGCGTTCTCGACCTTGAGGAACTCCTTCGCGTCGATCTTGCCGGCGTTGAACGCGCCGACCGCCTCAAAGACGTCCTGCACGGTGAGCGCCTTGCCGTTGTGGTGGCCGTGCTCGATCGAGCCGCCGTAAAGCGCGAGGCCGGGAATGTCCATGCGGGCCAGCGCCATCATGACGCCGGGGTTGGTCTTGTCGCAGCCGGAGAGGCAGACGAGGCCGTCGAGGCTGTTGCCGCGGGCGACGAGCTCGATGGAGTCGGCGATGAGCTCGCGGCTGATGAGGGAGGTCTTCATGCCCTCGGTGCCCATGGTGATGCCGTCGGAGATCGAGACGGTGTTGAACTCCAGCGGCGTGCCCCCCGCGGCGCGGACGCCGGCCTTGACGTGCTCGGCGAGCTCGCGGAGGTGGTAGTTGCAGGGCCCGATCTCGGTCCAGGTGTTGGCGATGCCGATGAGTGGCTTCGCGAGATCCTCATCCGTAAAGCCGATGGCTTTCATCATGGCGCGCGCGGGGGCGCGGCTCGGACCGTCGGTGACAACTTGGCTGTGGCGTTTGCCGGTTTCCATGGGGGTAAAGATCAGGCTACGCTGCCGGATTTATCGCGGCGCGGCGAGGATTGGTTCGTTGAGTATAACAGGGATTGCGTCATATGCGGAAAATAAAAAAGCCGCCCCTTTTCGGTGGGCGGCTTCCTGGTTTTGAGAGTGTTTTCTCTTAGGAGCTAGTGGCTTCAGCGAGCCGCCCATGTGTGTTCGGGTCCGCGACCAGAATGGCCAGGACTACGGTAATAAGCGCAATAAGTGCTACGCTGATGTTCATGGGAAACGCGGTGAAGCTGCTAATCGGCACATACCCTGTCAATCCCTAGTTTCATTTTCCGGGAAAAACAGGGGGACAAACCGGCGCAGGCACCGTCTGTATCTTTATTGGTTCGTTTTGCCCATGCCCACGGTCACACGCCACGCCCACCCCGCCCCTAGCGCCGGCCGCGGATGTTCTGAGCCAGGCGCAAGATATCGGCGAGCACACCGGCCGCCGTCACGGCGCCGCCCGCCCCTGCCCCACGGACGACCAGCGGATATTGGCGGTAGCGCTCGGTATGGAAGGCCACAAACGCCTCCGACCCGCGCAGCGAGGCCGCCGGGTGCGAGGCATCCACGTCGATCGGCCCGACGGTCACCTGTTTGCCGGCGGCTCCCGGCGTGATGCGAGCGAGGTAGCGCGGAAGCTTGCCTTGCGCCATGCTCGCCGCGACGCGCGCGGCGACCGCGGCATCGAGCTTCGTGAGCGACTGCAGGAATTTCTCCGGGTCGTCCTCGCGCAGGTTCTCGGCCGGCACGAACGGTTCCAGCACCACATCCGTCAGGTCGACCTGCAGGCCGAGTTCGCGGGCCAGGATGATCGCCTTGCGCGCGACATCGAGGCCGGAGAGGTCGTCGCGCGGATGCGGCTCGGTGTAGCCGAGATCCTTCGCCTTGCGCACGGCCACGGACAGCGGGTCGCCCTGCGCGAGCTGGTCGCAGAGGTAGCCCAGCGTGCCGGAGAAAGCGCCCTCGATCGTGATCACGTGGTCGCCCGTGCGGACGAGGTTCTTGAGGGTCTCGATGACGGGCAGCGCCGCGCCGACCGTCGTCTCATAGTGATACGCGCGGAAGTGTTTTCGCGCCGATGCGAGCAGCGCCACGCGCTCGGCCTGGGGCAGCGCCAGAGGCTGCTTGTTGGCGGAGACGACATTGATGCCGTGCTCGAAGGCCATCCGGTAGACTTTCTCCATGCCGGGCGCCGCCGAGCAGTCCACCACCACCGGGTTGGGGAGCTGCGAGAGTTTCTTCAGGAGCGAGGTGACATCCTTGGCCGCCTTCCCCGTCCCGAGTTCCTTTTCCAGGAGTGCGATCGCCTCGAGCGGCGGGATGCCCTCGGCGTCAAAGAGCGCGCCCCGGCTCGAGCCGATGCCGACCAGCCGCACCTGCACGTCGTGCTCGCGGCCGAGCGCCTGATTCTGCCGCTCGATCTGCTGGAGCAAGCTGCCGCCGACCACGCCCTTGCCCAGCAGCAGCACGCTGAGCTGCGTATGAGAGAGATTGAACGCGCCGTGCACGGTCCGCACGGCGGTCGCCGTCTGGTCGGCGTCCACCACGCAGGAAATGCTGCGCGCCGACGCGCCCTGGGCCACGGCGCGCACCGCAATGCCGGCCGAACCGATCGAATTGAGAAACTTGCCGGCCACGTTGGGCTGCGCGCCCATGTTCTCGCCGACGAGCGTCACGAGGGTGACGGGTGACAGGATCGGCTCGATGCGCAGGTCGCCCGACTGGATCTCCGGGGCGAGGGCCTCGGCCACGCTCTTGCGGGCCGCGGCGTCGTCCTGGGCGGGAACCACCACGGAAAAGGACTGGCCGAGGGTCGACTCGGTGGTCATCCAGACCCGCACGCCCGCCTCGTTGAGCGCGGCGAGGATGCGGCCGCCGAGCGGCCGCCCGAGGCCGGTCCGACGCGATTGCACGCCGAGCAGCGTGAGGCGCTCGAGGCTGGTCACGCAGGTCGGGCGGTTCGGGTCGGGATTGCCCGTCGCGTCGATGCGCGTGCCGGGGGCGTCAGGCTGCGTGGTGCTGCGGATGACCAGCGCGGCGCCGCACTCGCGCAGCGGGATGATCGTGCGCGGGTGGAACATCCGCGTGCCGAAATAGGCCAGCTCCAGCGCCTCGTCGTAGGAGAGCCGGTCGACGGGCGAGGCCTCGCGCACGAGCGCGGGGTCGGCGGTCATCACACCGAGCACGTCGGTCCAGACCGTGACGGCACTGGCCTTGATCAGGCCGGCCACGAGGGTGGCGGTGTAGTCGGAGCCGTTGCGGCCGAGCGTGGTCGTCGTGCCGTCCTTGGTGCGGCCGATGAAGCCGGTGATGATCGGCACGCTGCCGGTCCACTTGGGCGAGACCGCGGCGAATTTTTCCGCGGTGGCGACCTTGTCGACCGTCGCCGCGCCGTAGGTGGCGTCGGTCACCACGAAATCGCGCGCGTCCACCGGGATCGCCGGCACGTTGCGCTCCGTGAGGGCGCGCGCGAGCAGGGCCACGGAGATGCGTTCGCCCACGCTGATGATCGAATCGAGGGTGCGGGGCGAGCATTCGCGGGTCAGCTCGATGCCGGAGAGCAGGCGCTCGACGGGCGTCAGGATCTCGTCGAGGTCGTGCTTCACGCCCTTCTGGCCCTGGCTGTTGAGCACGGTGCGGCCGGTCGCGGTCGCGAGCTCGCGCACCTGGGCGAGTTGGCGGCGGGCCTGGCTGATGTTGCCCTCCTCGGCGGAACGGGCGGCGAGGATCAGCCAGTCGGTGCTGTCGCCAAGGGCGGACACAACCAGCGCGAGCGGACGCGGCGCCGCCACCACCAGCTCCAGCACCTTGGGCAGACGCCCCGAGGTGCCGAGGGAGGAACCGCCGAATTTGTAGACCTGCCAGCGTGTGCTCATCAAGCGGGAGCCTGCAGATGCAAGGCGCGTGTCAAGATAGGTCCGAGCGTCGCCCACTCCATGAGGAACGCATCGTGGCCGTGGATGCTCTTCACCGTCGTGCGCTCGACCGTGGCACCGGCGTGGCGCAGGTGCTGCACGAGCGTGTCGGCCTGGGCCGGAGTGAACAGCTGGTCGGTGTCGACATCGACCACGAGGGTCGAGGCGCGCACGCGGCTGATCGCCGGCCGGTTCTCGCCGGGCAGCGGTTGGACCAGGTCGTGGTGGTCCATCGCCGAGAGCTGGAGTTCGTAGGCCTGCGCGTCAAAGCGCCCGCGGAGCTTCTCGCCCTGGTGCTCCAGGTAACTCTGCACCGGGTAGCCGACGACGCCGGGCTTCGCCTGCGCCGGCCGCGGCTGCCGCGCGTCGAGGCCGGGCTCGGCGCGGTAGGTCAGCATGGCCAGCTGGCGCGCGATCTCGAGGCCGCGGCCGACGTTGTTCGGGTAGCCGGGATCGAGCCGGAGGATCTGCCGCGCAACGTGGTTCCAGCCGACGACCCACGCGCTGGCCGTCACGCTGGTCGCGAGCGGGGCGATACGTTGAAAGCGTTCCGGGGCCAGCGCCGCGAGCGTCAGCGTCACCATGCCGCCGAGCGAGCCGCCGGTGGTCAAGTGAACGCGGGCGATGCCAAGCTTGTCGAGGGCCTGCAGGAGCGCGCGGGAGATGTCGACGGCGGTCAGGTCCACGCCGGGATCGGAAGGGAATCCCGCCACGCCCGGGCCGCTGCTGCCGTAGCAGGAGCCGAGGTTGTTGAAACAGAGGATCCGGAAGTGCGCCGGGTCGATCACCCGGCCGGGCCCGAGCAACGGCTCCCACCAACCCTCCGGACCGCCCGCCACGGAGCTGCCGGTCAGGGCGTGCACGAGCAGCACGGTCGGAACATCCGCCTGAGGGTTTTCGGGGGTGTCCCCTTCCCGGCTCCACCACCAGCCCTTGCTGCGGTGCGCCCGGACTACGCCTCCGCGCGCCAGCGCGAGGTCTGGCAAAGCCAGCTCAAAGATACGCGGCGAAGCGGCAACAGTCGGCATGAGAATGGAGGGCATGATGCTTCCATTTCAGGCGGCCCGCGTCAACGCGCGGACGGACGATTGCTGCATACCCGACATCCCTTCCGTCACATAGTCGCCCCCATTGGAGAGGCATTTCGGGGACTTATGGCAAAGGACGGAGTTCGTGTTCATGGACGGGGATGGTCTGATTTTTGTGTTGGCTGCATCAGAATCCAGCCGGCCCGCGCGGACAAGGGGGCGCAGTGTCATAGTTAGTGGCGATGCGTCATAGGTTTCTGATGCTTTTGACCTAAATAAGACATACCTTGATTCCGGCTTGTTGCGCGGGTCCCTCTGACTACGCTGCGAATTTCATGGCCAAGAGTTCCCAACGCATCGTCCTCAAGTTCGGTTCCGGCATCCTGTCGACCAAACGGGGCATCGGCTTGAGCCGGCCGCAGATCGCGCGGCTCGCCCGTGAGGTCGGCGCCTTGGTCCGCGCCGGTCATGAATGCGTCATCGTCTCCAGTGGAGCCGTCGCCGCCGGTCTCGCCACCCTCGGCCTGGAGGCCCGCCCGAAGCAGCTCGCGGCCAAGCAGGCCTGCGCCGCCGTCGGCCAGTCGCAGCTCATGCACGCCTACGCGAGCGCCTTCGAGCGCCAGGGCCTGGCGGTCGCCCAGCTGCTGCTCACCCACAACGACCTCGACAGCCGCACGCGCCACGACAACGCCCGCAACACCCTCGCCCATCTCCTTTCCCGCGGCAACGTCGTGCCGATCATCAACGAGAACGACTCCGTCGCCGTCGAGGAGCTGAATTTCGGCGACAACGACCGGCTCTCCGCCGAGGTCGCCATCCTCGTCGAGGCCGACCTGCTCGTCATCCTGACCAGCGTCGACGGCCTGCTCGACTCCACCGGCAAGGTCGTGCCACTCGTCAGCGACTTCGCCGCCGTCTCGCACCTCATCCGCGACGAGAAGGGCCATCTCTCCACCGGCGGCATGGTCACCAAGCTCCAGGCTGCGCAGCTGGCCGTGAAGGGCGGCATCCCCGTCGCCATCGCCAGCGGCCGCAAGCCCGGCCTGCTCTACGCGATCGCGGCCGGCCGGCGCGTCGGCACCTTCTTCCCGGCGAAGTGAGTGCCATGGAAACTCCCGCCGCCATCATCGCCCGCATGGGCGGGCACGCCCGCGAGGCCGCCCGCGCGCTCGCCGGCACGCCGCCCGCCCGGATCGACGCCGCGCTCAACGCGATGGCGGACGAATTGCTCGCGAGCCAGGCCGCGATCCTCGAGGCCAACGCCAGGGATGTCGCCGCCGCCAGGGCCGCAGGGCAGACCGCCGCGCTGGTCGACCGCCTCACGCTCGACCCGAAACGCCTCGCCGCCTGCGCCGCCGGCCTGCGCCAGGTCGCCACGCTTCCCCATCCGGTCGGCGAGGTGTTGCGCGAATGGGCGCAGCCCAACGGCCTGAAGTTTGCCAAGGTGCGCGTGCCGCTCGGCGTCATCGGCTTCATCTACGAGTCGCGCCCGAACGTCACCGTCGACGCCGCCGGACTCTGCCTGAAAAGCGGCAACGCCGTCATCCTGCGCGGCGGTTCGGAGGCGCTGCACTCCAACGTCGCGATCGAAGGCGCGCTGCGCCGCGGCCTCACCCAGGCCGGTCTCCCGTCGCAAGCCGTGCAGCTCGTGCCGTTCACCGACCGCGACGCCGTGCGTCTGCTCGGCGAGGCCGTCGGCCTCATCGACCTGCTCATCCCGCGTGGCGGCAAGGGCCTGATCGAGGCCGTCGTGAAGTCCGCGCGCGTGCCCGTGATCAAGCACTACGATGGCATCTGCGCCCTTTACGTCGACCGCGCCGCCGACCTCGCGATGGCGGAGAACATCCTCATCAACGGCAAGTGCCAGCGCCCGGGCGTGTGCAACGCGCTCGAGACGCTGCTCGTGCACCGCGACGTCGCCACGCCTTTCCTCGCGCAGGCCGCGCCCGCGCTGCTCGGCCGAGGCGTGCGGCTGCGCGTGGATGACGATACCTGGGCCGTGCTCGGAGACTTTGCATCCGGCAACGCAAAGAACATCACGGCGGCCGTGGAAGCCGACTACCGCACGGAGTTTCTCGACCTGATCCTCGCGGTGAAGATCGTCGACAACCTCGACGAGGCCATCGCGCACATCGGGGCCAACGGTTCGCACCACACCGACACCATCGTGACCGCCGACGCCGCGACCGCGGAAAAATTCCTCGCGGGCGTCGACAGCGCCGTCGTGCTGTGGAACGCCTCGACCCGTTTCAACGACGGCTTCGAGTTCGGCTTCGGCGCCGAGATCGGCATTAGCACCGACCGCCTGCACGCCCGCGGCCCGATGGGCCTCGAGGAGCTGACAACCTACAAGTATATCGTCCGCGGCGACGGCCAGGTGCGCGGGTGAATGGGTAGATCGACTGTAGGGCTGGCGCTTGTAGCAATGCCGTCGGCCGCGGCGTGCCGACCAGCGGCAGCCCTACAAATGGAAAAGGCCCAGCTGGAGCTGGGCCCTCCACCAAACCCCTCACGCCACGAGATACGGCAGCTTGGCGGCGGTGAGCTTCACGGCGTCGCGGCCGTCGAGCAGCTCGCCGATGGCGTCCCAGCGGCCGTTGACCAGGGCATCGCGCGCGCTCTCGCGGAACGCGGCCTTCACCTTCTGGCCGCCGAAGCGGACTGCCTGGTTGGCCACGTCGATCGTGACCTCGAGATTGGGATTCGCCTCCACCGCGGCGGCGATCTTCGCGATGTCCTCGCGGGCGGCGCTGGCGCAGGGGATGCCGAGCGTCGTGCTGTTGCCAAAGAAGATCTCGGCGTAGCTCTCGGCGATGATCGCCTTGAAACCGTATTTGGCGATGGCCTGCGGCGCGTGCTCGCGGGAGGAGCCGCAGCCGAAGTTGGCGCCGGAAAGCAGGATCGTCGCGCCCTTGAAGCGCGCCTCGTTCAGCGGGTGCGGCTTCTCGGTGCCGTCGAGCTGGCGGCGGACGTCGTTGAAGAGGTATTCGCCGAGGCCGTCGAAGGTGACGCACTTCATGAAGCGCGCCGGGATGATGCGGTCGGTGTCGATGTCGTTGCCCGGGACATTGACGGCGCGGCCGGTGACGGAGGTGATTTTAGCTAAGGCCATGGGAGAGTTTGGTTTTTACCACGAAGGACACGAAGAGCATGAAGTTCTGTATCGGATGGGTTGGGCTTCGTGTCCTTCGTGGTTAATTGAGAGGAGAAGATTGGTTCAGTTGACCGAGAAGACCTCGCGGGCGTCGGCGACGGTGCCGGTGACGGCCGCGGCGGCGACCATGACGGGACTCATCAGGATCGTGCGCCCGGTGGTCGAGCCCTGGCGGCCCTTGAAGTTGCGGTTGGACGACGAAGCGCAGAGCTGGTCGCCGACGAGCTTGTCGGGATTCATCGCGAGGCACATCGAGCAGCCTGCAGCCCGCCACTCGAAGCCCGCCTCGGCGAGGATCTTGTCGAGGCCGAGCTTCTCGCACTGCAGCGCGACAATCTGCGACCCGGGAACCGCGATGGCCTTGATGCCCGGCGCGACCTTGCGGCCCTTGATGTATTTGGCGACTTCCTGGAAATCCGAGAGGCGGCCGTTCGTGCAGGAGCCGAGAAAGGCAACGCTGATCCTGGTGCCCTTGATGGGCTGACCCGCGGGGAGCTTCATGTAGGCCAGCGCCTCGATGATGCCGGCCTTGTCGTCGACCGAGGTCGCCGTCTCCGGGCTCGGCACGTTCTCGTTGATCGCGATGGCCTGGCCGGGATTGATGCCCCAGGTGACCGTCGGCGCGATGTCGGCCGCGTTGATCTTCACGACGTCGTCGTATTTCGCGTCCTTGTCGGAGGCGAAGGACTTCCAGCTGGCGACCGCCGCGTCCCACGCCGCGCCCTTCGGGGAATACGGCCGGCCCTTCAGGTAGGCGAAGGTCGTCTCGTCGGGATTGACGTAGCCGACGCGCGCGCCGCCCTCGATGGACATGTTGCAGACGGTCATGCGCTGCTCCATGGTGAAGCCGTCGAACACGCTGCCGGCATACTCGTAGGCGTAGCCCGTGCCGCCGTTGACGCCGAGGGTGCGGATGATGTGGAGGATGACGTCCTTGGCGTAGACGCCGGGCCGGAGCGCACCGTTGACCTCGATGCGGCGGACCTTGAGGGCGCCGAGCGCCATGGTCTGCGTGGCCAGCACGTCGCGCACCTGGCTGGTGCCGATGCCGAACGCGATCGCGCCGAACGCGCCGTGCGTGGAGGTGTGGGAGTCGCCGCAGGCGATCGTCGTGCCGGGCTGCGTGATGCCCTGCTCGGGGCCGACGATGTGGACGATGCCCTGCTTGCCGGAGGCGCGGTCGAAGAAGGTGATGCCGAACTGCGCGCAGTTCTTGCGGAGCTCGTCCATCATGGCCTGCGCGAGCGGGTCGGCGTAGGGCTCGACGAGCTGGTCGGTCGGGACGATGTGGTCGACCGTCGCGAAAGTGCGGTGCGGCATGCTGACCTTGAGGCCGAGGTCGCGCAGCATGCCGAAGGCCTGCGGGCTGGTGACCTCGTGGATAAGGTGCGTGCCGATGAGCAGCTGGGTCTGGCCGTTGGCCAGCGTGCGGACGGTGTGGGCGTCCCAGACTTTCTGGAAGAGTGATTTTGCCATGGAGGAAACAGGTAAAGGGTTAACCGAAGGGTAAAGCCTACCAGAATCTTGCCATGCCGGGAAATACTTCTTTAGTCACCGGTGATGCCTCGCGAGTATCAATTCAATTTCGACCTCCGCCACCTCGTCTACTTCCGGGAGGTCGCCCGCCACCTGCATTTCCGGCGCGCCGCCGAGGAACTGTCCGTCGCCCAACCAGCCCTGAGCCGGCAGATTGCGCAGCTGGAGTCCGCGCTGGGCACCCCGCTCTTCACCCGCTCGCAGCGCCGGGTCGAACTCACCGCCGCCGGCCACGCCCTGCTCGAGCGCATCGAGCCCATCCTGCGCGGCCTCGCCAAGATCCCGGCCGAGCTCCACGCGTTGTCCGAGGGCGAGACCGGGCAGGTGCGCGTGAGCTTCAGCGGCCTCGCGATGGCCACCGTGCTGCCGGGGATCCTGCGCGAGTTCCACCGGCGTTTCCCGGGCATCCGCCTTGAGCTGAACGAATCCCCCACGGCCGTGCAACTGAAGGCCCTCGCCGCCGGGGAGCTGGGCTGCGGTTTCTTCCATCCCGACGAGGCCACGCCCGGCCTGGCCACGCGGCAGCTGCTGCGCGAGAAGAACGGCGTGCTGCTGCCCGCCGACCATCCCCTCGCCCGGCAGGCCTCGCTGCGCCTGCGCGACCTGGCCGACACGCCTTTCGTCCTGTTCCCGCGCACGCACAATCCCGGCTTCTACGACCGCGTCCTCGCGGCCTTCGCCCGCGTGCGGGTGACACCGCGCATCGCCGAGGAGGTCTGGCCGCGCGCCAACGCCATCGGCCTGGTCCGCGCCGGGCTCGGGGCGACCTTCATGTGCCCGTCCGAGGCGCGCCAGCTTCCTCCCGAGGTCGCCTTCCGTCCGCTGGTGGGTTCCGCCCCGGAGAGCCGGCTGGTAGTAGGCTGGCACCAGACAGCCGCGCTGTCCCCCGCCCTCGCCTCCTTCCTTTCCGTCGCCACCGCAGCGAAATAGTGCCGCCCGCGGGCGGGCTAAAGCCAGGGCCGGGGCGTGACGATCAGGTGGGTAACGCCCAAACCCCATGCGTATCGCCCCTTCCCGTCTCCTGCTTTCCGCCCTGGCCCTGATGCTGGGACTTCCTACCGGCTTCGCCGAGGGCCACAAGATCGGCGTCCTGCTGAAGGGCCGCACCAAGTTCTGGAACGTCGTCGAACAGGGTGCGCTGGACGCCGGCGCCAAGCTCGGCGCCCAGGTCACCGTGAAGGCCCCGCCGGCGGAGACCGACATCGCCGTGCAGATCCTCATGCTCAACGCGCTCGCGTCCTCGGGCGTCGAGGCGATCGTCCTCGCGCCGGCCCACAAGAGCAGCCTGGCCCAGGCGGCCGCCGCCATCGCCGCGAAGGGCATCAAGATCATCGTTATCGACTCGCCCCTCGAGGGCAACGTCGCGAGCGCCTTCGTCGGCACCAACCACCGCGCGGCCGGCGAGGCCGCCGGGACGCTGCTCGCCGGCCTGGTCGGCGACGACGCCGAGGTCGCCTTCTTCCGCCACGCCCAGAACAACGCCGCCACCGGCGACCGCGAGGACGGCGCCCTGGAAAAACTGCGCGCCGCCCACCCGAAGCTACACCTGCACGGCGACATCTACGCCGGGGACGACAAGGCCACGCAGGCCGAGCGGGCCGAGCTCCTTCTTTCAAAATATCCGGCGACGAAGGGCATCCTGGCCTCCGGCACGCCGGGCACCATGGCCATGCTCGACCTGCTCGCCAAGCGCCAGCCGGCGGGTGACATCAAGCTGGTCGGCTTCGGTTTCAACCTGGACCCCGAGGCCGCCGCCGCCATCGAGGCCGGCACGCTGCACGGCTGGATCGCGCAACAGCCGCACGAGATCGGCTACAAGGGCGTCGAGGCCGCGGTGGCGCTGCTCAACGGTAAACCGGTCCCGCCCGTGGTCAACGTCGACGTCTTCGTCGTGACCAAGGCCAACCTGCACGAGCCGCAGACCCAGGCGCTGCTCAAGCTCTGAGCCACGCCCCGCGGCCGGGCGCCCTTGGGCGGTCCAACATGCAATCGGGCTTAGGGAGCCTGCCCCTCGTGCCGATACTCAAGCGGCTAGAGGCACCACCGCCTGCGCCGACCGCCACCCAACCCAATCCATTCCTTTCCGCCATGAGCATCACCTCCATCTCCTCCGCCACCAGCGGATCAACCGTGCAGTCGAGCGCCTCGGTCGACGCATCGATCGCCCGCCTCCAGAAACAGGTCACCAAGGTGCAGAAGCAGATCACCGACGAAACCTCCAGCAAGGACGACGCCAAGACGAAGGCTGAGCTGCTCGCGAGCTACGTCGAGGAAATGACCGCGCTGCAGGCGCAGCTGGCCCAGCTCCAGGCCCAGAAGGAGCAGGCCACGCAGAACGCGGCCAAGACCCAGGCCGCCGCGACGCAAAGCACCACGCCGGTCGTGCCGCCCACCAGCCGCTACTTCAACGGCATTGCCTGAGCACCTCACTCGGCGCTGGAGTCGTAGTCCACGACCAGCGCCAGCAGCAGGAGAATGAGAACGGCCGGAAACATGACGGGGCAGGATTCGTAGGTTCAGTTCCGATCGCCAGAAAGGGCACGCTGGCGCTCCATTTTTTCCACGCCGGATAACTCCGTCCGGATTTCCGCGACGCGTCCCGCGATGCCGGTGGCCACGTCGGCGGCATCAAGCCGGCCGCGGCTCTCCAGCACATAGGCGAGGTCGGCTAGCTCGGTGCGGAGGGCATCGAGACGTTCCAGGCATTCGCGGGCGGGATCAGTCGGCGGCAGCATAGCAATCATCTCCTGCCGGCTCACCGGCGTGCCCACCACGCCCTCAACTGGTCGACGGTGTGATGGATGAAGGGCGGCAGGTCCTGCAGCCACGCGTGGAACGCCGGCGAGTAGTGGTCGGCGACCCAGACCATCGCGACGAGGAAGCCCAGCCAGACCAGGCCGTCCAATGGACCGGAGTGAATGCCGCAACCCCAGCCCATGCCACCGCGGTAATACCACGAATAGCGCAGCACCTTGATCGGCCAGGTCACGAACTGGTAGGCGATGAGGACCGCGACGACGCCGACCCAGACGGGAATATCGACGGGCAGGAACATGCCGAAGACTCCGCCATGCGTCACCAGCGAGTAGATGGCATAGAACGCGAGGGCGAGGCACAGCAGCTTCACCCAGCGCAGGAGCATCATCGTGAAGCCCATCCCGGCCCAGCCCCCCGGATGCGGCGCGCCGGTCTGGCCCCAGTTCTGCTGCCACTGCGACGCGTTCTCCTGCATCTGCCGCCGGAAACCGTATTTCCAGCCGCGCATCTCCTGCCGGAACTTCCGCTTCCATTCGCGGTGCGCTTGCCGATCGTGGAAGGTCTTCATGCCCTCGTAGTAGCCCGCCTTGGCGCGGCGGATGAACTCCTCCGCCGTCGCGGCCGCGCCGGAGGCCGCCGCCTTCTCCTCGCTTGTGCGGGCCTCGGGCAGGATGAAGGCCAGCAGGATATAGGCCAGCAGGCCCATGCCCCAGACGACGGTCAGCAGCGCGAAGCCCACGCGGATGAACGACACATCGACGTTCAGGTAGGCCGAGAGGCCGTTGCACACGCCGGCGAGCATGGCGCCGTCGCTGATCTTGTAGAGGCGGCGGGTGCCCGGACGCGACGTGCCGGCGTCGCTCGCCGCCTGCGCCCCACCCGCCGGCTTGGCGCCGGCCGCAGCCTCAGTCGCCGCACCGGAGTCGCCCTGCACGGGGCCCATCTGCGCGATGACCTCGGACACCTCGCGCGTGATCACGACGGTCTTGTGGGTGCCGAGGAGCGCCCGGAACTTGTCGGCAATGGCCTGCTCGATGTCGGCGAGGATCTCGTCCTTGTCCGGGTTGCCCTCGAGGCTGCGGGCGGCGTGGTCGAGGTAGGCGCGCAGCGCCTCGTAGCCGGACTCCTCCAGCTGGTAGGCGACGCCGTTCAGGTTGATGGTGATGACTCTGTTCATGGGAGGATGCGGGGCCGGCGGGAGCGGATCCTTAGGGCTTGCCGAGTTTCTTCACGGTTTCGTTGATCTGCTGCCAGAATTCCATGGTCTCGCGCAGCTGGGCGCGGCCCTTGGCGGTGAGTTCGTAGTATTTCCGGGGCGGGCCGGACTCCGACTCCTTCCACTCGTAATCCACGAGCTCCTCGCGCCGCATCTTGCTCAGCAGCGGGTAGAGCGTGCCCTCCTGCGTGGCGAACTCCGTCTCGCTCAGCTGCTGCAGGATGTCGGGCACGTAGACCTTGTCGGCCGCGATGATCTTCAGCACGAGGAACTCGAGGAGTCCCTTCGTGATCGGCGCGAACTTTTCCTTGAAATCCATGGTTGGTGATCGGTCGAAGCTACCTTTATTTACCAAGGTAGTGTTTGAAACCAAGGCAGCCGTCAAGCGGATTGTGGCCCGATTGTTCATCACCAAGGCATGAAGAAGGGGAAAATCGCGGAGACGCGGAGGAGCGGAAGCACAAAACTCCAGGCCGGGCTTCGACCAAGAAGGTTCTGGCCATAAAAGCCGGGCATTCCCCCGTTCCGTGTCTCCGCTCCTCCGCGTTTTCGCGATCAGGATCGATCAACCCTTCGTGCCCTTCGTGGTAAAACCACCGCCGTTCGCCGGCAGTTCTCCCGGGAAGAAGAAATAGTAGTTCATCAGCCCCCAGCTGCGCGAGGGGCGGTAGAGCAGCACCGGCACCACGAAGGCGCCGGCGATCGCCAGCCCCTCCGCGGTCGGCACGCTGATCGCCCGCTCATACGCGAGCAGCAGCACGGGCAGCAGATAGCAGGTCAGCGTCACGCCGAAGTTCAGCGACGTTGACCGCAGGTAGAACCCCTCGTTGCCGCCCGCGCCCTCGTATTTGAAATCGCAGGCCGGGCACTCGGCGTGCATCCGGAACAGCTTCCCCGGCTCGAAGAGCGTGCGCCCGCCGCAGTTCGGGCAGCAGTTGGTCAGCCCGCGGGCGAGGATCTGGGTGCGGGTGACTTTCATCGAAGGATGAGACCTGAATGCACCACGAAGGTCACGAAGAACACGAAGGGACGGAGAAATCGCGGAAACGCGGAAGAGCGGAAACACGGAATGATCGGCTGGGATTGATGGCCGTCTTTCGGCCACGTGCTACCCGCGTCCCACCGCGAGCCCGGCCTGCATCCTGCCGTTTCCGCGCTTCCGTCCTTCCGTGTTTCCGCGATGAAGATCGATGCCGGCTTCGTGTGCTTCGTGCCCTTCGTGGTTACCTCGTCCCGTCGGCCCCAGCCAAACGGAATTGCCCTCCCGGCGATCCGCGTTCTTGCTGGCGGCCTCGTCGGGCCGGACGGGATCACCATGCAACGTCGCCATTCCTTCACGCTGCCGCTGGCCCTCGCCGCGGCGATCATCCTCTCCGGGTGCGGTCCTTCCGCCAAGGAACAGCAGGCCGCCGAGGCCAAGCGCAAGGAGGCGCTCGCCACCGCCGCCGCCTCCGCCCAGGCGCACGCTGCCACGGTCGCCGCCGAGGAGGCGGAAAAGGCGAAGGAGGCCGCCCGCGCCGCCGCCAGCACGAAGGCCAACCCCAAGTTCGCCGGCCTCGCCGCCGCGCGCGCCGAGAAGGGCTACGTCGCCGTCCTCTACGAGAACGGCCGCAAGGGCATGTTCCCCACCGCCCAGCTCAACGACGCCGAGAACGAGTGGCTCGCCGCCTTCGCCGCCGCCCACCCGCTCGCCCACGGCAAGTCCACCGTCGTCGTCGCCAAGACCGAGCAGACCAAGACCATCGTCAAGCAGGAGACCGTGAACGGCGTCGAGACCGTCCAGCTCCGCGCCCCGGCCAAGCTGCGCGACCAGATCGGCGGCACCTGCATGTTCTACGGCCGCGTGCACTACCTCGACATCGCCGGCTACCCGATCCAGGACGGCGAGATCTACAAGACCATCAACAACTGCCCGCACGACGAGCCCTACCTGAGCTACCAGTATTACGTCGGGATGCTCCTGCTCTTCGTCAACCAGCGCCCGAGCCCCATCCTCCATTTCCCAGACGGCACACTCACGCAGTTCGAGTGGGCCCGCCAGGAACTCCGCAAGGGCCGCCCCGTCCTCTCCGCCCTGCCCCACAGCATCTGGCTGTCGCTCCCCGCCGACTTTCTCGCCACCCATCGTTGGGACGGCAATGAGAAGGTCGGTCACCAGGTCGTCATCAACGGCTTCACCTGGAACCCCGCCACCAAGAAGGGCACCTTCCACGTGGTCAACTCCTGGACGGTGCTGTCGGAGTTCGACGTCCCGGTCGAACCGCGCGACGAGAAGAACTTCATCATGGAGCAGAGCCTCTCGCCCAAGGGCGAGCCGCAGGAGCAGGCCGTCAAGGTCACGGCGGGCGCCATCACAGTCATCAAACCCGTCGGCAAGCAGTTCCTCTATTCGGTCGAGACCAACCTCGGGCCGCAGAAGGTGATGGCCCCGAGCGAGGAGGCCGCCAAGGCCTTCGTCGAGATGGACACCAGCGCGAAGGACGTCGAGACGCTCTTCGGCGAGTTCGTCATCAAGATCTACGACTACATCTACACCAACGCCGACCCGAAGATCCGCGACGCCGCGGGCGCCATGCTCCTCTCGGAGGTCTTCAAGATCCCCGAGACGATCGCCCTGCCCCACGTCGACCTCGAGGTGAAGGGCGCGAACGGCAACGTCTACTTCGTCCGCACCGCCCCGCAGAAGGTCGTGAAGATGTATGCCGACTCGACCGGCGACGCGCTGGAAAAGGCGAAGCGCCTCATGCCGGGCGGGAAGGGCTAGGCGGCGGATTGTTCACCGAGAAGGACACGAAGAGCACGAAGGTTCGGCAGGGGCCGTTGCCCTCAACGGCCCGGCTCGGGCGCTTGAGGGCAAGCGCCCCTACCCTCAATCCCAACCCTCCGCCCGCCTCCGCCTGTCTCCGCGTTTGGCGGATCGATCCGTCCTTCGTGTTCTTCGTGCCCTTCGTGGTTGATTAAGACTCACGGCTTCGCCGCGGGCGCCGGCTTGAACACGTCGCGGAAGGCCTTCAGCGCCGCAGGGTGGTAGATCGTCGAGTGCTGCTCCTCGGGCATCGGCTCGTGGTGCCAGCGCAGGCCGGCGGGCGCGCTCTTCGCCAGGATCCCCGCGAGCTGCGTCGTGGGCTTCACGATCCCAGGCTCGTCGCTGCTGGCCAGCCACAGGGTCTTCCTCAGGCCGGGCTGGGCGGCGAGGCGCTCGGCGGCCGAGTTGACGAGCTGCTGCCGGTTCCACCACAGGCTCGGGTCGAAGGCGAGGTAGGTGTCGAAGAGGTCGGGCTCGACGAAAAACGTCTCCACCACGAACAGCCCGGCGAGGGACTCGCCGACGATGCCCGTCTCGGCCGTCGTGCGGTAGCGCTGCCTGATCCGCGGCATCAGCTCGTCGCGGATGAACTTCCGGAACGCCGCCGAGCCGCCGACCACCTTCGCGATCTTCCGGTCCTCGGGGTTGTCCGTCGGCCCCGTCAGGTCGCGGCGGCGCTGCGTGTTCTCGATGCCGACGAGGATGAAGGGCCGCATGCTGTTGTCGCCGACGAGCACCTCGACCAGCCCGGCCACGTGCAGGAAATCCTCCGCCAGGCCGCCGTCGGGCATGTAGAGCACGGGAAACTTCTCCGCCGGCACCTCGGCGTAGCCGGGCGGCAGGTAGACGTTGATGCGTCGCGTCTCGCCGAGCGCCGGCGAGTCGAGCGTGAAGGTATCGCCGATGACCAGCGGCCCGGACGTCTCGGCCGCGGGCAACACCGCGGCAAACAGACCGAGGAGGACAAGGAGAAGCGCGAACCGCGGGTGAGGCATGGGGTGGTTGTAGTGAACAGCACAGGGGTGCCGAGCCAGAATTGTCTTACACCAAGGACGCAAAGAGAGCGAAGTTCCCAACCCCGACAGGAAATTGGATCTAAACACGGAGGACGCGGAGTTCGCAGAGGACACGCCAGAGCCCCGATCCTTCGCGGCCTTTGCGATCTTGGTGTAAAGGTTCCGAACCTTCCGCGCCTCCGCGATTTGTTCCCACCTTCGTGTTCCCCGCTCCTCCCTGTCGCTGACCGTTTGCCCGTAGTCGGGGCTTATCGGGAGAAGCGGAGGCGCTACTGTTGCCAGAATAGTTTTGCGCCAGGAACGCGGCTCCCGCATCAGTCAAGGCCTCGTCGGGCCGGACGGGATTCATGCAACGACACTTTCTCGTGCAGTCCGTTGTGCCGCTCTGGTTGGGTGAAGCATTTTCACCCCGTGTCCCATGAGCGCGCCGGCGGAAGAAATCACCCCGCCGGTTCTGGCTGAGACGCTGATGCGGGCCAGTGCCGGCTTCGGCATCAGGTTCGGGGCCCGGCTGATTGATACGGTCTATGGCATCGTGTTGGGCGGCCTGTTTGGATTGGTCCTCGGGGTTGCCCTGGGCATCCTGATTGCGACCGGGAAAGTGCCTCACGAAGCGATCGAGGCGCTCCGGCACAATGCGTGGCATTCCTACGGCCTCGGGATCCTCGGTTCCTACCTCTACATCAGTTTGTGCGAGGGGATCTGCGGCACCACGATCGGCAAGCTGGCCTGCGGCCTGAACGTGGTCCGGGTCGACGGGAGCCCCTGCACGCTGGCCGCGGCCTTCAAGCGCGACCTCCTGTATCACTGGGACGCCCTTTTCTTCGGCCTCGTCGGCTACAATTCCATGGAGGACAGCCCGACCTCGCAACGCTACGGGGACCGCTGGGCCGATACCGTCGTGGTGAAAACCGACCGCTTCACGCCCGGCAAGAAGCGTCCGTCCTGGCGTCTCCCCGTCGGCCTTCTGGCCGGCTCGCTGGCCTGGCTCGTGTGCCAGACACTCGCGATGCTGCTCAAGATACTATGAGTCCTGACAAAAGTCCGTGAGGCGACTCAAGGCATTCTCCCTCTTGGCTCTGGCTCCCGCCGTTGCGTATGCCCACGGTGAACAGGTCATAGCCCTGCCCGTTGGCCAAGCGGTAGCCCTCGCCCTGCTATTGGTTTTTGGCTGCCTGCTAAGCTTCAAGGCCTGGGGACGGCTGATGTTTTTCCTGTGCCCCCTGATCGTGATCGCCGGCACTTGGTTCATGAGCGGTGACCTTGGGGCGGATGCCACTCCCTATTTCTTGGTCGGACTTATTCCCCCCGTTGTGGTTGCAGCTGCGTCCTATGCTTGGTTCCGAAAGAAAACCTCGTCGGAGGCAGTCGCCTCCTACTGGCGCGCCACCAGACGAGGCGGCGGCATCGCCGGGGCGGCCTTGGTCGCATTGCTCATTTGGTATCGACTGATCATCCCGTTCTTTACCGTGGAGTATGGTCCCGCGTCCAATCTCGCCTTCGGGTTTGTGACGCTCGGCCAACTGGCCGCCTCGATTCTTTTCCTCGTCCCGTGCTTCGAAGAACCGCGATCAACGGCCTGGTTGAAAACGACGGCGCTGTCCTTCGGACTGACGATCGCACAGGTGTTCGTCACAATCTGTCTCCTCATGGTCATTCCCAAACAGTGACCCACCGGTATCTCAACCCACCTCGTCCTCGTTGACGTCCATTCCAAAGGATCCTGTCGCCAACTTGTGGCTTATCGTGGCCGCTTTGGTTGCCGGCGGCGTCTACAGGCTGATCCTTTGGTTTACCAGTGGAGGAGGAGCGACAGCACTTAGCATGGGATTGGTTCCTGTGGCCATAGGAGTCGGCCTCGCCTGTTGGATGGTCGCGCAACGGAGATAGCCCCTTCATGGCTCCCAGAGGGCGTCTCCTCCGTGAACTCCGCGGTCTCCGCGTTTAAATGCCTTGGGATAGAAAAAGGCGCTCCGGTTGGGGAGCGCCTTGGGAAGCGGGGTGTCGGGCGTGAAGCCCGACCTACATCGGGGGAAACGCGCCCGGAGGTCGCGTTCCACCTAGGGAAGGTCGGTGCTGCCCATCAGGTAGCGGTCGCACTCTCTGGCGGCGCCGCGGCCTTCGTTGATGGCCCAGACCACGAGGCTCTGGCCGCGGCGGCAGTCGCCGGCGGCGAAGACGCCCTTGATCGACGTCGTGTATTTCTCGTGTTCGGCCTTGATGTTGGAGCGGGCGTCGGTCTCGACGTTGATCTCCTTCAGCAAAGCCTGTTCCGGCCCGAGGAAACCCATGGCGAGCAGCACGAGCTGCGCGGGGCGGGTCTTCTCCGTGCCGGGCTGCTCCTTCGGGATGAACTGACCCTTGTCGTTCTTCTCCCACTTGATCTCGACCGTCACGATCTCCTTCAGGTTGCCGGCGGCGTCGCCGGTGAACTTCTTCACCGTGGTGAGATAGATGCGGGGATCGGCACCGAACTTCGCGGCGGCCTCCTCCTGGCCGTAGTCCATCTTGTAGGTCTTGGGCCATTCCGGCCAGGGATTGTCCGCGGCGCGCTCCAGCGGCGGCTTCGGGAGAATCTCGATCTGCACGATGCTCTTGCAGCCATGCCGCATCGAGGTGCCCACGCAGTCCGTGCCGGTGTCGCCGCCGCCGATGACGATGACGTCCTTGCCCGTGGCGAGGATGGGGCTCGGGCCGTTGTTGCCGAGGACGGCCTTCGTATTGGCCGTGAGGAACTCCATCGCGAAGTGGACGCCCTTCAGGTTGCGGCCCTCGATCGGGAGGTCGCGCGGCTGGGTGGCGCCGGTGCAGATGACGGTGGCGTCGTATTCGTGCAGGAAGATCTGGGGCTCGACGTTGTCCTTCTCGCCGCTGCCGACGCTGGCGTTGCAGATGAACTTGATGCCCTCCTGCTCCATGAGCCTGATGCGGCGGAGGACGACCTCCTGCTTGTCGAGCTTCATGTTCGGGATGCCATACATGAGCAGGCCGCCCGGGCGGTCGGCGCGCTCGAAGACGGTGACGGTGTGGCCGGCGAGGTTGAGCTGCGCGGCGGCGGAGAGGCCGGCGGGGCCGGAGCCGATGACGGCGACCTTCTTGCCCGTGCGGACGGCGGGGGCCTGCGGGATGACCCAGCCCTCGTCCCAGCCGCGGTCGGTGATGGCGGCCTCGATGTTCTTGATGGTGACCGGCGGCTCGTTGATGCCGAGGACACAGGAGCCCTCGCAGGGCGCCGGGCAGACGCGGCCGGTGAACTCCGGGAAGTTGTTCGTCTTGTGCAGGCGGTCGAGCGCCTCCTTCCACTGCCCCTTGTAGACGAGGTCGTTCCACTCCGGGATGAGGTTGTTGATCGGGCAGCCCGACGCCATGCCGCTGATGAGCTTCCCCGTGTGGCAGAACGGGACGCCGCAGTTCATGCAGCGCGCGCCCTGGTTGCGGAGTTTCTTCTCATCCATGTGCTGGTGGAATTCCTTGTAGTCGTGCACGCGCGCGAGCGGCGCGCGGTCGACGGGAATCTCGCGGAGGTATTCGATGAAACCGGTTGGCTTACCCATGGTGTGTAGAAGAAATGATTTTAACCACGAAGCTCACGAAGAGCACGAAGGTGGGGAAAGGAGTGGGATTGGTGGGATGCGGGACGGGAAGACAGCCGGTTCGGTAACTTCGTGTGCTTCGTGGTAAATGGTTCGCGGATCAGTTGCCGCCGACGCGGGAGAGGTCGCGGGCGTTTTCCTCGAAGGCGGCCATGATGGCCTCGTCGCCGGTCAGGCCCTGGGCCTGCGCCTTGTCGATGCAGGCGAGCATGCGCTTGTAGTCCTTCGGGAGGACCTTGACGAACTTCGGCACCGAGGCCGCCCAGTTGTCCAGCACCTGCTTCGCGCGCGGGCTCTTCGTGTAGTCGTAGTGCTTCTCGATGAGTTGGCGGAGGGACTCGGTCTCGGCCTTGGTCTCGACCTTCTCGAGGCCGACCATGGAGGCGTTGGCCTGCTGGGCGAAGGTGCCCGCCTCGTCGAGCACGTAGGCGATGCCGCCCGACATGCCCGCCGCGAAGTTGCGGCCGGTGGTGCCGAGGACGACGACGCGGCCGCCGGTCATGTATTCGCAGGCGTGGTCGCCCACGCCCTCGACGACGGCGTCGACACCGGAGTTGCGGACGGCGAAGCGCTCGCCCGCGCGGCCGCGGAGGTAGAGCTCGCCCGCGGTGGCGCCGTAGAGCGCGACGTTGCCGACGATGATGTTGTCCTCGGACTTGAACGTGGAGTCCGCGGGCGGGTAGATGATGATCTTGCCGCCAGAGAGGCCCTTGCCGACGTAGTCGTTGGCGTCGCCCTCGATGGAGAAGGTCATGCCCTTCGTCATGAAGGCGCCGAAGCTCTGGCCGGCCGAGCCCTTGAAGCGGAGGCGGATGGTGTCGGCCGGGAGGCCGGCGGCGCCGTGCTTCTTGGTGACCTCGTAGCTGACGATGGTGCCGACGACGCGGTTGACGTTGCGGATCGGGAGCTCGGCGACGACCTTCTCCTTCTTCTCGATCGCCGGGGCGCAGAGGTCGAGGAGCGTCGTGATGTCGAGGGACTTGTCGATGCCGTGGTCCTGCTTGATGGAGCAGAAGCGGCCGACCTCGGAGCCGACGTCGGGCTGGTAGAGGATCTTCGAGAAGTCGAGGCCCTTGGCCTTCCAGTGGGTGATGGCCTTGCGCGGCTCGAGGCGGTCGGTGCGGCCGACCATCTCCTCGATGGTGCGGAAGCCGTATTGCGCCATGAGCTCGCGGAGCTCGGTGGCGATGAACGTCATGAAGTTCACGACGTGCTCGGGCTTGCCGGCATACTTGGCGCGGAGGCGCGGGTCCTGGGTGGCGATGCCGGCCGGGCACGTGTTCAGGTGGCAGACGCGCATCATGATGCAGCCCGTCGCGACGAGCGGGCCGGTGGCGAAACCGAACTCCTCGGCGCCGAGCAGCGCAGCGATCATGACGTCGCGGCCGGTCTTGAGCTGGCCGTCCGTCTCGACGGCGATGCGCGAGCGGAGGTTGTTCAGCACGAGGGTCTGGTGCGTCTCGGCGAGGCCGAGTTCCCACGGCAGGCCGGCGTGCTGGATGGAAGTCTGCGGCGAGGCGCCCGTGCCGCCGTCGTAGCCGGAGATGAGGACGACGTCCGCGTGCGCCTTGGCGACGCCGGCGGCGATGGTGCCGACGCCGACCTCGGAGACGAGCTTCACGCTGATGCGCGCGTGGCGGTTGCCGTTCTTGAGGTCGTGGATGAGCTCCGCGAGATCCTCGATGGAATAGATGTCGTGGTGCGGCGGCGGGGAGATGAGGCCGACGCCGGCGGTAGTGCCGCGGGTCTTGGCGACCCACGGGTAGACCTTGGAGCCGGGCAGCTGGCCGCCCTCGCCGGGCTTGGCGCCCTGGGCCATCTTGATCTGGAGCTCGCGGGCGTTGACGAGGTATTCGCTCGTGACGCCGAAGCGGCCGGAGGCGACCTGCTTGATGGCGGAGTTGCGGGAGTCGCCGTTGGCGTCCGGGGTGTAGCGGTCGGCGTCCTCGCCGCCCTCGCCCGTGTTGGACTTGCCGCCGATGCGGTTCATGGCGATGGCGAGCGTCTCGTGCGCCTCCTTCGAGATGGAGCCATAGGACATGGCGCCAGTCTTGAAGCGCTTGAAGATGGCCTCGATCGGCTCGACCTCCTCGATGGGGATCGGGGTGCCGGGCTTGAAGTCGAGCAGCGCGCGCAGCGTGCAGAGGGACTTGGCCTGCTCATTGACGAGCTTACTGTAGACGCGGAAGGCCGGGAGGCTGGCGGTGCGGACGGACTTCTGCAGCGCGTGGATGGACTCGGGCGTGAAGAGGTGGCCCTCGCCGTCGTTGCGCCACTGGTAGAGGCCGCCCGAGGGCAGCACGTGGCTGTCGACGCGGCGGCTCGGGTAGGCGGCGTGGTGGCGGAGGAGGACTTCCTGCGCGATGACGTCGAGGCCGACGCCGCCGACGCGGGAAGGCGTCCAGGTGAAGTAGTGGTCGATGACATCCTGGCGGATGCCGAGGGCCTCGAAGACCTGGGCGCCGCGGTAGGACTGGATGGCGGAGATGCCCATCTTGGACATGACCTTGATCACGCCCTTGGAGCCGGCCTTCACGAAGTTCTTGCAGGCGGTCTTGTGGTCGATGCCGGTGAGCACGCCCTCGCGGATCATGTCGTCGATCGTCTCGAACGCGACGTAGGGGTTGATGGCGGAGGCGCCGTAGCCGATGAGCAGCGAGAAGTGGTGCACCTCGCGCGCCTCGCCGGTCTCTATGATAAGAGAGACACGCGTGCGCAGGCCCTCGCGGATCAGGTAGTGATGCAGGCCGGCCACCGCGATGAGCGCAGGGATGGGGGCGTAGTCCTTGGTGACGCCGCGATCGGAAAGGATGAGGACGTTGGCCTCCTCCTCCTCGATGAGGCGGCGGGCCATGATGGAGAGCTCCTCCATGGACTTCGCGAGGCCCTTCTCGCCGCGGGCGGTGCGGAAGAGGATCGGCAGCACGCCGATCTTGAGGCCAGGCAGGTCGGTGCGGCGGATCTTGGCGAACTCGTCGTTGGTCAGGATCGGATACTTCAGCTCGACGCGGCGGCAGGCGGTCGGCTGCGGGTTGAGGAGGTTGCCCTCGGAGCCGAGGCGGGTCTCGGCGGAGGTGACGATCTCCTCGCGGATGCAGTCGATCGGCGGGTTCGTGACCTGGGCGAAGAGCTGCTTGAAGTAGTCGTAGATGAGGCGCGGCTTGTTGGAGAGCACGGCCAGGGCGGAGTCGTTGCCCATGGAGCCGGTGGCCTCGACGCCGTCCTTGGCCATCGGGGCGATGATGATGCGCTCGTCCTCGTTCGTGTAGCCGAAGGCGATCTGGCGCTGGAGGAGCGTCTCGTGGTCGGGCGCCTCGACGGTCGGCGCGTTCGGGAGGTCGCCCAGGTGGACGAGGTGCTCGTCGAGCCACGCGCGATACGGGCGGGCGTAGCAGATCTCGTGCTTGAGCTCCTCGTCGGGGATGATGCGGCCCTGCTCGGTGTCGACCAGGAACATGCGGCCCGGCTGGATGCGGCCCTTCTCGACGATGTCGGCGGCCGGGAAGTCGAGCACGCCGGCCTCGGAGGCGACGACGACGAAGCCGTCCTTGGTGACGTAGTAGCGGGAGGGGCGCAGGCCGTTGCGATCGAGGATGGCGCCGATCTGCTTGCCGTCGGTGAACGCGATGGCGGCGGGGCCGTCCCACGGCTCCATGAGGCAGGAGTGGTATTGGTAGAAGGCGCGGCGGTCGTCGGCCATCGTCTCGTGGTTGGACCACGGCTCGGGGATCATCATCATCATCGCGTGCGCCAGCGGGCGGCCGGCGAGGACGAGGAGCTCGAGGGTGTTGTCGAACATCGACGAGTCGCTGCCGTGCGGGTTGATGATCGGGAGGATCTTCTTGATGTCCTCGCCGAAGGCCTCGCTCTCGAAGAGGGCCTGGCGGGCGTGCATCCAGTTGATGTTGCCGCGGAGGGTGTTGATCTCGCCGTTGTGGGCGATGTAGCGGTAGGGATGCGCGCGCTCCCAGCTCGGGAAGGTGTTCGTGCTGAAGCGCGAGTGGACGATCGCGAGCGCGGTCTCCATCAGCGGGTTCGAGAGGTCCGGGAAATAGTCGGAGAGCTGCGTGGTGAGCAGCATGCCCTTGTAGACGAGGGTCTTCATCGAGAGGCTGGCGACATACCAGGTCTCGGCGCCGGAGATGGTGGACGTGCGGATGTCCGAGTAGGCGCGCTTGCGGATGATGTAGAGCTTGCGCTCGAAGGCGAGGTCGTCGGTCACGCCCGGGCCGCGGCCGATGAAGACCTGGCGCATGAACGGCTCGCAGGAGAGCGCGGTGTCGCCGAGGGCGGCGCTGTTGGTCGGCACGGTGCGCCAGCCCAGGAAAATCTGGCCCTCGGACTGGACGACCTGCTCGAACTTCTCCTCGACCTTGCGGCGGACGGTGGGGTTGCGCGGGAGGTAGACGAGGCCGCAGCCGTATTCGCCGGCGGGCGGCAGCGTGAAGCGCGAGGACTTGCTGACCTCGGCGAGGAACTTGTGCGGCATCTGCAGGAGCACGCCCGCGCCGTCACCCGTGTTGATCTCGCTCCCGCTGGCGCCACGGTGGTCGAGGTTGATGAGCACCTGGAGGGCGTTGCGCAGCGTCTCGTGCGTCTTGCGGCCCTTCATGTCCACGACGAAGCCGACGCCGCAGGCATCATGCTCGAACCACGGGTCGTAGAGGCCCTGCTTCGCGGGACGCTTGTTCAGGGTGGAAGCGGCGGCGCGGCGGGATTCCAGGGACGGGTTTTCGGGTAGGTTACTCACTGGTGGGATCGGTGGGAAAAATGTGCAGCTATTAGTATGCCACCCCTCGGCCAGTTCAGGTAGTCCCAGCCGCGGCGCGGGATGCCAATAAACGCGCCTCCGGGCCGCGCCTTGCAATCATGTTTTTCATCCGCCGCCGGCCGGGGCCGGCACAGCTCCCGCCCGCAGAGTGAAACAACTGCCACGCCCGCCGCTGGAAAGGCTGTCATAAGCCCTCGCGCAAAGCTCGCAGGCGCACGAAAATCTCCTCCTGAAATTCGCTCCCGGCGGCCTGATCGGGAGCGGAAACGACCTAGCTCGCGACGGGCGTCGGCCTGCGCCGGCAAGTCAACCCCACCGGCAAAACGGAGCCGCCGGCCACGCGAACCGGCTTTGATTCTTACTGTAAGACATCGGTCCCGTTGATGTCACTGGGACAACTTTCAATATGCTCAACATACCCCTCCAGAGAACAGTTCCCCTGTTCGTCTGTGTCGCCCCTCACCTCAAACCGTTAGCCCCACCCGGAACTGCCGCTTCGCGTTACCCTGTGCCCTGCCCTCCTTCCACGAACGAACAAGAACCTGACATGCCTATGAACCTCACACCCCAAACAACCACCTCGCGCCGACTCCTGCTGGCGCTGACCTGCGCGACGGCCATGGTGCCGGCCGCTTGGTCGCAAACCGTCACCACGCCCCCGGAAAACACCCCGAAGAAGGAAGACATCATTGAACTTTCACCGTTCGAGGTGAGGGCCAGCAGCGACAGCGGCTACTTCACGGCGAACACGCTGGCGGGCACGCGCCTCAACAACAACATCGCGGACCTGCCGGGATCGATCTCGGTGGTGACGAAGCAGCAGCTCGACGACACCGCCTCGGTGAACATCAACGACGTGTTCCGCTACGAGGCCAACACCGAGGGCGCGAGCACCTACACCCCGATCACCCTGGTGCGCGGCAACGTGGCCGACGTGCTGGGCAACAACCCCATCGTCTCGGGCAACCGCGTGCGCGGCCTGAACTCGGCCGACTTGGAAATGGACAACTTTTTCGCCCTGAGCCGCATTCCCTTCGACAGCTACAACACGCAGTCCCTGGAAATCGACCGCGGTCCGAACTCCATCCTCTATGGCACGGGCAGCCCGGCGGGCATCGTGAACCAGGCTCGGATCCAGGCCGAGCTCGACAAGCAGAACGGCAGCGTGACTTTCCAAGTGATGAACAACGGGGGCTACCGCGACACGGTGGGGCTCAACGTCCCGGTCATCCCCGGCAAGCTGGCAATCTATGTGGCCCAGGCCTACACCTCGGTGGGTTTCAAGCAGCAACCCTCCTATGATATCTCTCGGCGCCAATACGCCACATTCACGCTGGTGCCGTTCAAGAACCACAAGACCAAGCTCTCGGGCAGCTTCGAGTATTACAACAATTCCGCCAACGATCCCAACCAAGTAACCCCGGTCGATTTCGTCACCACCTGGCGCCAGAGCGGCCAGCCGATGTATAACCCGATCAACAATATGGTCACCTATACGTCCACGGGCCGGACATCGGGGCCGTATGCGCTCGCCACCACCTCGCCCGACTACGCGGGCATCCTCCAGACCGCGCTGACGACCGCGACTTCGCCGTATTTCGTGCCCTCCCTCACCTATGCGGGCGCGCACTGGATCCAGTTTGTCGAGAGCGACAACACCGTCTCCGGCTTCTACAAGCAGCAGCAGACCGGCTTCAGCGTCGCCGGCTGGGTGCCGGCAACGCTCACCCCGGCCCAGGCCCGCGTGAACGAGGAGAAGATCACCTGGTCCACCAGCCTGCCGGTCCCGGCCGCCTACCAGACCTGGCAGGCACCGAGTGTCACGAGCAAGAGCGTCTACGACTGGAGCTCGATCAATATCAATGCCATGTCGCTGGCCCAGACCAACGCCAAGACCTTCCACCTTGATTTCCAGCAGGAAATCCTGCCGAACCTGAACCTGGACGTGGGTTGGTTCCGCCAGGAGATGAAGCAGTTCACCGATCAGCCCGTGTCGCAGTCCAACGCCACCACGATCTATGTCGACACCAACTCCTACCTCCTGAACGGAGCCCCCAATCCCCACGCCGGCCAGCCGTTCATCGATGCCTACCAAAACGACGTGTTTCAGTCGCCGGAAACCAACAACAACATGCGCGCTTCGCTGGCCTATGAGCTCGACCTCGCCAGCAAGGTGCCGAACTGGCTGAAATTCCTGGGCCACCACCGGTTCATGGCGGTCATCTCCCAGCACGACGACGTGCAGAACAACCTGCGCTTCCGCGAGTCGATCGTCGCCGGCGACCCGAACTACCTGCCGACGACCGCGGCGTTCAACGCCGCCACCGGCTACGGCTTCGGCAACGCCAACAACGCCCTCGAGCAATGGTTTTACCTGGGCAACTCCGGCACCGCGAACGGCTATGGCGTCTCCGCCCCGGGCACCAACTCCCGCCCGCCGATCAACGGCGTGAGCAACGGGACGATCTCCACCTACAACTACGCCACGGGCGTGTGGCAGACCAGCACGGTTGGCATGCAGTCCGTCCTCTACCCGACCGGCGGCCTCCAGCAGAACGTGCAGGACGAGAAGACCTACTTCTGGCAGAGCTTCTTCTTCGACGACCGTCTGGTCGGCACCCTCGGTATCAATCAGGCCAAGATCAAGAACCGCCAGAATGTGTTCCCCGCGACGAATCCCCTGCTGACCGAATACACGAACGGCTTCCCGAACACCCAGGCCTGGAAAAACTACGGACCGTGGACCTATAACAGCGGCCGCACCCGCACGACGGGCGCCGTCCTGCACCCGTTCAAGGGCTGGAAGTCGATCGACTCGGCCGCGGACTCGGGCAACCTGTTCTACGGCTTCCTGCGGACCCTGAGCCTGACCTACAATGATTCCGGCAACTTCAATCCGCCGCCGGCCGCCTACACCGACTTCTTCGGCAATCCGCTCGGCAAGCCGATGGGCACGGAAAAGGACTACGGCATCGAGATCGCGACCCCGGACAACAAGTTCTTCCTGCGCGCCACGTGGTTCAAGACGACGAACCAGAACCAGCTCGTCAGCAACACGTCCAACGCCCGCGCCCTCTACATCGATTCGGTCGAGTTGAAGAACTGGGCCACGGCGGTGGTGGAAGTGCGCAACGGCCAGAACCCGAGCGACCCCAACTTCGGCAACACCAACGTCTACCCGATCACGCAGGCGATGCAGGACCAGATCGCCGCCATCACCGGCCTACCGTATACCTTCGGTGGCAACGTCGGCCCGACGGGCCAGTTCATGAATCCCTACGAGACCCAGAACGGAATCGCCAAGGGCGCGGAATTGGAGCTCACCTACAACCCGACCCGGAACTGGAGAATGAAGTTCTCCTTCGGCAAGCAAAAGACCATCCTCAGCGACATCGCCAACCAGGCGGCGGCGTGGATCGCCTACCGCCAGGCCACGTGGCTGACCTACAAGGCCACCGACCTGCCGGGCATCTACACCAAGTCGAGCGGCACCCAGATGTCGCTGTCCAACTTCTGGACCGGCTATGGCTATGACTCCAACATCTTCCAGGGCAATATCAACGGCTGGAATACCACGGCGGACTACTACAACATCGTCGTCGCCGGGCAGCTGGCCACGGACCGCGCGCTCAACAACACGCAGGCCACCAATCAGCGCCAATACACCTGGAGCTATGTCTCGACCTACGACTTCACCCGCGGCAAGCTCAACGGCCTGACGCTCGGCGGTGCGGTCCGCTACCTCGGCGAGGCGGTTGCCGGCTACTACGGCGACACCGTCCACCTGAATACCAGCGGCCTGATCTTCCAGCCTGACGTCAACAAGCCGATCCTGGCGCCGCACGAATATCACCTGGACGCCTGGGTCGCCTACCAGTTCAAGATGCCGTGGACCAACGGCCGGATCACCGGCAAGCTGCAGCTCAACGTCTCGGACCTGAATATCGGCGAGCGCCTGCAGACGGTGACCTATAACTACGATGGTTCGCCGGCCGCCCAGCGCATCATCGCCGGCCGCACCTACAGCCTCAGCACGAAGTTCTCGTTCTGAGCCCAACCGGGCCAGGCTAGCGATCCAGTCAACCTCTCAGGGCCGCCGCAGGGCGGCCCTTTTCTTTGCGGCGTCCGTCGGCCGCTTTTGACGGTTGCCTGCCCCTGCCCCGCACCGGCTAAATCGCCGCACATGGCCGAGGCCATGGACGCAAATCCCGCTCCGATCCAAGATGAAAACTCCGCTTCCATCGCCCACCGGCCCGGGCTCCGACGCCCGCACCAGCCACCTTCTGCGGGGCGCCGTGATTGCCCTGCTGTTGTTCACCTGCGCCGTCACCAGCCGGGCGCTGACGATGCTGGACGTCGCCCGGCCCTTCACCGACCACATGGTGCTGCAGCGCGACCTGCCGGTTCCGATCTGGGGCATGGCCGCCCCAGGCGAGAAGGTCACCGTGCGGTTCGCCCGGCAGACGCGGGAGACCACCGCGGATGCCACCGGCCATTGGGGCCTCGAGCTCAAGCCGCTGAAAGCCTCGGCCGAGGGCCGCAAGCTGGCCGTCAACGGCGACCACACGCCCATCACCATCGAATTCAACGACGTGCTGGTCGGCGAGGTCTGGCTGTGCTCCGGCCAGTCCAACATGGATTTCACCGTCGCGAAGACGGAGAAGTATTATTTCGCCGGCGTGAACAACGAGGCCGCCGAGGTCGCCGCCGCCGACTACCCACTGATCCGGATGTTCACCGGGGAATGGAAGCGCAGCTACCAGCCCGAGACCGTGGTCAGCGGCGAATGGAAGGTCTGCACGCCCGAAACCGTCCGGGAATTCTCCGCCGTCGGCTACTTCTTCGCCCGCGACCTGCACCGGGAACTGAAAGTCCCGGTCGGCATCGTCACCCTCACCTATGGCGCCAGCACGGCGCAGGCCTGGATCCGCCGGGAGGTGATTGCGGCCGACCCGCGGCTGCGGCCGGCCCTGGACGAATTCGATGCCAAGGTGAAGTCCTACGTTCCGCCGACCGAGGACGAACTGGTCGAGTGGTCCACCGCCGTCGAGAAGGCCAGGGAGGCCGGCGAGCGCCCGCCGAAGAAGCCCAAGCCCGATCCCGTCCAGGACCAGCACAACCCGACGGTCTTGTTCAACGGCATGATCGCGCCGGTCGTCCCCTACGGCATCCGCGGCGTGCTGTGGTATCAGGGCGAATCCATCACGGGGGACCGCGCGCTGTTTCCCGTCTGGACCGAGACGCTCATCCGCGACTGGCGGCTCATCTGGGGGCGCGGGCCGGGCGCCAGGAACGCCGAGCCGCTGTCGTTCTATTTCTGCCAGCTCGCCGCCCTGAACAACAGCAGCAACAGCCCCGAGGTGCGCGAACTGCAGGCCGCCGCGCTCAGCCTGCCCCGCACGGGCATGGTGGTGACGATCGACATCGGGGATGAGAAAAACGTCCATCCGAAGAACAAGCAGGACGTCGGCAACCGCCTCGCCCGCCTCGCCCTCGCCGACACCTACGGACAAAAAATCGAGGCCTCCGGCCCGCAATTCGTCTCGCTGACGCCCGACGGCGGCGCCCTGCGGCTGAAATTCTCCCATCTCGGCGGCGGACTGGTGGCCCGCGGCGGGCCGCTGCGGACCTTCGAGGTCGCGGGCGTCGACGGAAAATTCGTGCCGGCCGATGCGGTCATCGAGGGCGACACTGTCGTGGTCCGCAGCCCCGCGGCAGCCGCTCCGGTCCGCGTGCGTTACGCCTGGGCGGACTATCCCGCCGGCTGCAACCTCTACAACGCGGCCGGCCTGCCCGCCGCTCCGTTCCGCGCCAGCCCACCGTGAGCGATTCCCCCGGCCAATGGTTTCTTACTGTAAGACTCGCACCGTGTCGCCGCCCTCTGGCGCCGGGGTCACCCTGAATGTCGCCAATTACCCTGGGCCCCGCCGGACACCCCAACGCGCTGCCTGACTTGCTCCAACCGTCCATTTTCCCGTCCGTGAACATCGCGGACCCCTTGACCGCCCCATGCACACCACCCCCCCCCGCCCCCGTATCGGGTTGATCGGCGTGTCCGGCTACGCCCGGATCTACCTCGATCTCGCGCTGGCCGCGCAGGCGCGGGGAGAGGTCGACCTCTGTGCCGCCGTCATCATCAATCCCGCGGAAGAGCCCGCCAACGAAGCCCGGCTGCGCGCGCTGGGCTGTGAGATTTACCGCGACTACGAGGACATGCTCCGGCGGCAGAGCGGCCGGCTCGACCTTTGTCTGATCCCGACGGGCATCCCGTGGCATGCGCGGATGACGCTTGCCGCCCTGCAGTCCGGTGCCCACGTCCTGGTGGAAAAACCGCTCGCCGGCTCCCTCGCCGAGGTGGCGGCCATCCGCTCCGCCGAGCAGGCCACCGGGCGCTTCGTCGCCGTGGGCTTCCAGGATCTCTACAGCCCGGTGAACCGCTGGCTCAAGCAGGAGCTCTGCGCCGGGGTCATCGGCCACCTGCACACCGTGCGCTTCCTCGGCCTGTGGCCGCGGCCCGCCGCGTATTTCACGCGCAACCCCTGGGCCGGCCGCCTGCACGCCAACGGCACGCAGGTGCTCGATTCGCCGCTCAACAACGCCTTCGCCCACTTCGTCAACCTGAGCCTCTATTTCGCCGGCACGACGCCCGAGACGGCGGCCCGCACCCGGATCGAGTCCGCCGAGTTGCTGCGCGCCCATGCGATCGAGAGCTTCGACACGAGCGTCGTCCGCGCACGCTCACCGGAGGGCATAGCCTTCTGGTTCGGCGCCACCCACACGTGCCACGAGGTGCGCGAGCCCGAGATCTGCCTGGAGGGCAGCACCGGCCGCGTCGAGTGGAAGCACGAGCGCGGCTGCACGGTGATCCGTGCCGACGGCACCCGCGAGGAGCGCGCGCTGCCGGACATCACCGCCAACCGGCAGTCGATGTTCGATGCCGTGCTCGCCAAGCTGCACACGCCCGCGACGATCGTCTGCACCACCGCCATCGCCGAGCGCCACACGGCCTTCGTCGAAGCCGTGCATGCCGCCGCCAGTGTCCAGGATGTGCCGCCCGAACTGATCTCCTGGGAAAACCCCGCCCAGGGCACCGCCCCGGTGCCGGTGGTGAACGGCCTCGAGGCCGCGCTGACCCGCGCCTTCGAGACCAACGGTCTGCTGCAAGACACCGGCTTTGTGCTGACTCCATCGCCCTGAGCTGCCGCGGTGCCGTATCCCGGGGGTAGCGACCGGCGTCTAATCTTCACCCACGCTCCCATGTCCTCCTTTTCCCGCCGTGATTTCGTCCGCAAGACCGTCCTCGCCGTTGCCGCCGCCCGTTTGATCACATCCCAGGCCGAGGCCCGGGCCCGCGTCGTTCCCGGCGCGAATGTTCCGCTGAAGCCCGGTGTCACCGGCCTCCACTGGCTCGAGGGCTCGGTGCCCGGCGCCCTGACCGGCGCGACCTGGGGACTGCCCTGGCCGCAAGGCGTGCATGCCGCCGGCACAAGTTTCGCGCTCCATGCCTCCACAGGTGCGGCCGTGCCCCTGCAAAGCTGGCCTCTGGCCTACTGGCCGGACGGCTCGCTGAAGTGGACCGGCCATGCCCTGCCCGCCGATGCCCCCGCGGCCGAGAGCTTTGAACTCACCGCCGGCTCGTCCACGGTTCCGGCCAAGCCCCTGACCGTGCGGGAAACCGCCGACGCGATCGAGATCGACACCGGCGTGATCCAATGCCGCGTGGCGAAGCAGGGCGCGTCGCTCATCGCCTCGATCAACCGGGACGGGCGCGAGATCGCCCGCGACGGCCGCCTCGTCTGCCTGCGCCAGGATCAGCCCGACCTCGACGCCGCCGGCAGCGTCAAACAGGAGTCCTTTACCGGCGAGATCACCCGGGTGATCGTCGAGCAGCGCGGACCCGTGCGGGCCGTGGTCCGCCTGGAGGGCCAGCATGTGAGCGCGGCTGGCCGGCGCTGGCTGCCGTTCTCCGTGCGCCTTTATTTCTACGCCGGCGGCGAGGCCGTGCGGATCATGCACACCTTCGTCTTCGACGGGGACGAGCAGCAGGATTTCATCCGCGGCCTGGGCGTGCGCTTCGCCGTGCCCTCGCGCGATGAGCTCTACGACCGGCACGTGCGCTTTGCCGGCGAAGGCGCCGGTCTCTGGGGCGAAGGCGTCCGCAACCTCACCGGCCTCCGCCGCGATCCCGGCGAGGCGGTCCGGACCGCGCAGGTCGCCGGCCTCGCCTGCCCGCCACGCTCCGAGTGGGCGAAGGCCGTCAGCTCCCGTCTCGACCTGATCCCCGCCTGGGGCGACTACACGCTGGCCCAGCACACGGCGAACGCCTTCGAGATCCGCAAGCGCACCAAGCCCGGCTACGGCTGGATCGCCGCCGACCAGGGCGGACGCGCCGCCGGCACCGGCTACATCGGCGGCGCCTCGGGCGGCGTGGCCTTCGGCCTCCGCGATTTCTGGCAACGCCACCCGACCCAGCTCGATATCCGCGGCGCGCATACCGACGCCGCCGAAGTGACGCTCTGGCTGTGGTCCCCGGATGCGCCGGCCATGGACATCCGTTTCTACCACGACGAAATGGGGATGGGCACCTATGCGAAGCAGCTCGAGGGCCTCGAGATCACCTACGAGGACTATGAGCCGGGTTTCGGGTCGCCGCACGGCGTCGCCCGGTCGAGCGAGATCACGCTCTGGGCCCTCGCCGCCACCCCCTCGCGCGAACGGCTGGTCCAGATCGCCGACGCGGTCCGGACTCCGCCCCAGCTTGCGGCGCAACCTGCCGCCTACCTTGCGACCGGCGTTTTCGGCGACCTGTGGAGCCTGCCGGACCGCAGCACGCCAGCGCGCGCCGCCATCGAGGACCGCCTCGACTGGTCGGTGAACTATTACATCGGCCAGATCCGGCAGCGCCACTGGTATGGCTTCTGGAACTACGGCGACATCATGCACACCTACGACGCCGACCGTCACGTGTGGCGCTACGACGTCGGTGGCTACGCGTGGGACAACTCCGAGCTCTCGCCCGACCTGTGGCTCTGGTTCAGCTTCCTGCGCACCGGCCGCGCCGACCTCTTCCGGATGGCGGAGGCGATGATCCGCCACAACAGCGAGGTAGACATCTACCACCTCGGCCGCTTCGCCGGCCTGGGCTCCCGCCACAACGTCCAGCACTGGGGCTGCAGCGCGAAGCAGCTCCGCATCAGCACGTCGGTCTACCGGCGGTTCTACTACTACCTGACGGCCGACGAGCGCACCGGCGACGTGCTGCACGAGGTGGTCGACGGCGACCAGCGCCTCGCCGACCTGAATCCCGTCCGGAAGCTGCCCGGCGAACCCAAGGTCCTTGCCGAGGCGCGCATCGGGGTCGGCACCGACTGGGGCTCCGCCGCTTCCAACTGGCTTACGGAGTGGGAACGCACCGGCGACCCGAAATACCGCGGCTGGCTCGAGGCCTCGATGAAGGTCATCGGCGGACAGAAGACCGGCTTCTTCGCCGCCGCCTTCGGCTACGAGCCCAAGCAACGGAAACTGATCGCCCTCGGGGGCGACCGCATCGAGGCCTCCCACCTCAACGCCGTCTTCGGCCTCGTGGAAGTCTGCGCCGAGCTCATCGAGCTGATCCCCGTCCCGGAATTCGAACAGGCCTGGCTGAAATACTGCGAGCTCTACAACGCCAGCCCCGAGGAGCAGGAGCGCGTCCTCGGTGTGCGCCTGAAAGACCACAGCCAGACAGTCGCCCACTCCCGCCTGACCGCCTACGCGGCCCACCGGAAAAAGGACCCACGCCTCGCCGCCCGCGCCTGGAAGGAATTCGCCACCCGCGAATGGGGTGGCAAGACCGAGACCAAGACCGTCCGGGTCGTGGGGCCCGCCGTGCTCAACCCCATTGAAGAGGCCGCCTGGGTCTCGACCAACGACACGGCCCAGTGGGGTCTCGCCGCCATGCAGAACCTGGCGCTGGCGGGTGGCGCCCTGCCGGCATCACAAACGTGAACCCGCAATCTCTTTCAAATCCGCTCTCTGCCAGCGGTGGAACCCGACTGGCTCTCCTTTTTCTCAGTCTTGTCACCGCAGAGCTGGCCGGCGCACCGTCCGAATACCGTTTCGACTTCGGCCCGCCTCGCCCCGCAGAGGGCCGCATCGCGGTGCCCGCCGATACCGTCCACACCGCGGCACGGGGCTACGGCTTCGAGCCCGGCGCCGTCCTCACGGAGGGCAAGAATTCCTGTGCGAGCGACCGGCCGTTTTTCTTCTCGATGGACCTACCCGAGGGCAACTACCGGGTGTCCCTCACCTTGGGGGACGCCACCGGCGAATCGCACACCACGGTGAAGGCCGAGTCGCGCCGGCTCATGCTCGAGTCGGTCGACACCAAAAAAGGCGAGGTCGTCACGGTCACATTCACGGTGAACATCCGCACGCCGGAGATCCCCGGCGGCGGCACCGTGCGTCTCAAGCCGCGGGAAATCGACGCCCTCCACTGGGATAAGCGCCTGACGCTGGAATTCAACGGCTCCCGGCCTTGCGTCAATTCCCTCGAGGTCACCAAGGCGGACGATGTCATCACGGTGTTTCTCGCCGGGGACTCGACGGTCACCGACCAACAGATCGAACCGTGGGCCGCCTGGGGTCAGATGCTGCCGGTTTTCTTCAACGCCACTGTCGCGGTCGCCAACCACGCCGAGTCCGGCGAGACGATCAAGTCCTTCGTCGGCGAGCGCCGGCTCGACCGCGTGATGTCACTCATCCGACCGGGCGACTACCTGTTCATGCAATTCGGCCACAACGACCAGAAGATCAACGCCGAGCACACCGACGCCGCCACAGGCTACAAGGACCTCCTTCGCCGCTTCATCGCCGAGACGCGGGCGAAGGGGGCGAATCCGGTGCTGGTCACCTCGATGGAGCGTCGCAACTTCGATGCCGCCGGCAAACACATCGTGCCGACGCTCGAGGGCTACCCGCAGGCTGTGCGCGAAGTCGGGGCCGAGACGGGCGTGCCGGTCATCGACCTCAACGCGATGAGCATCCCTTTCTACGAGGCGCTCGGCCCCGAGGCCGCGAAGAAGGCCTTCGTGTATTTCCCCGCCAACAGTTATCCCGGCCAGGACAAGGCGCTCGCCGACGACACCCACTTCAGCGGCTACGGCGCCTACCAGTTGGCCAAGTGCGTCGTCGAGGGCATCAAGGCGAAAGTGCCCGCCCTCGCCGCCCACCTGCGGTCCGGCCTGAAGCCCTATGATCCGGCGCACCCCGACGCCTTTGCCGACTGGCACCTGCCCGCCAGTCCGCCCAAGCCGGTAGTCCGGCCCGAAGGAAGTTGAGTGGCGGGTTCGCCGTGACCATTGGTGAGCCCATGAAAGCGTCTCCTCCCGACGAGTGCCCCGCGTTGTCGCTCGCGGGTCCCTGGCAACTCGCGCTGGATGCCGCGGATCAGGGCCTTGCCGGCCGCTGGTTTGACCGGCCGCTGGATCGCGCCACCGTCGTTCAGCTGCCGGGCTCCCTGGCTGCCCAGCGGATCGGCGACGACGTGACTGCGGACACCGCCTGGACGGGCACGATCTTCGACCGCGCCTTTTACGAGTCGCCGGACTACGCCCGCTATCGGGAACCCGGGCGCGTCAAAATTCCCTTCTTCCTCCAGCCGGAAAAAACGTTCACCGGCCCGGCTTGGTTTCAGCGAGAAATCGACCTGCCCGCCGAGTGGAGCGGCCGGCGGGTGACCCTCACGCTCGAGCGCCCGCACTGGTGGACGACGGTCTGGCTCGACGGCCGGGAACTGGGTTCCCGCGATTCACTCTCCGTCGCGCACGAATACGATCTCGGACCCGCCGTGCCCGGCCGGCACCGTCTCACGCTGCGCATCGACAACCGCCTCCTCGTCGCCGTCGGCGAAAACGCGCACAGCGTCAGCGACCACACGCAAGGCAACTGGAACGGCTGCGTCGGGCGCATCGAACTCCGCGCACGGTCCGCCGCTTCAATTGACGACCTGCAGGTCACGCCGCACGTCTCCACGCGGTCGATCACCGTGCGCGGCACCGTGCGGAATCCCGCGCCCGGGCAGACCGTGATCATCGAGATCACCGCCGCCGCCACAGCCGCCGTCGCGGCCAACGGAAGCTTTTCCACCGAGCTGGAACTCGGAGCCGAGGCGGCGCTCTGGGATGAGTTTACCCCGGTGCTGCACACGCTCACGGCCCGGCTCTCAACCCTCAACTCTCGGCCTTCAACTCCCGGCACCACTATCCGCTTCGGCCTGCGCGAGATCACCACCCGAGGCCCGCAGTTTCTCCTCAACGGCCGGCCCGTCTTCTTCCGCGGCGCGCTCGATTGCTGCGTCTTCCCGCTGACCGGGCACCCGCCGACCGATGTCAAATCTTGGCGGAAGATTCTGCGCACCGTTCAGGCGCATGGACTCAACCACGTCCGGTTCCATTCATGGTGTCCGCCCGAGGCGGCGTTCACGGCCGGCGACGAACTCGGCGTATATTTCCAGGTCGAGGCCGCCACGTGGCCGAACGCGGCGGCCGTGCTCGCCTTCAACTCGCCGGCGGGCATTGGCGACGGCGCGCCCGTGGACGAGTGGACGCTCGCGGAGTCCGAGCGCATCGTGCGCGCCTACGGAAACCATCCGTGCTTCGTGCTCATGGCCGCGGGCAACGAGCCCGGCGGGCCGCATCACCGCGACTATCTCGCCCGCTGGCTCACGCACATGCGCGCCTTCGATCCGCGCCGGCTCTACACTGGTGCCGCCGGCTGGCCCGAGCTGTCGGAAAACCAATTCCACGTCATCCCCGAGCCCCGGTGCCACCAATGGGGCGACGGTCTCAAAAGCCGCCTCAACGCCCTGGCGCCGGCCACGACGGCCGACTACCGCGATACCGTGGCCCGCCGCGACCGGCCCGTCATCGCCCACGAAATCGGCCAGTGGTGCGTCTATCCATCGCTGCCAGATGCGACCAAATACACCGGTCACCTCAAGCCGCGCAGCTACGAGATCTTCGCCAACTCGCTGGCCGCCCATCATCTCGCAGATCATCTGGACGCCTTCATCGCGGCCTCGGGCCGGCTGCAGGCGCTTTGTTACAAGGAGGAAATCGAGTCCGCCCTGCGCACGCCCGGGCTGGGCGGATTCCAGCTGCTCGGCCTCCAGGATTTTCCGGGCCAAGGCACCGCACCGGTCGGCGTGCTGAACGCCCTCGGCGAAGACAAGGGCTACCTCTCCGCCGCCGACTTCCGCCGTTTCTGCGGGCCGGCGGTGCCACTGGCGCGTCTGACCAAGCGCGTGTTCACCACAGGCGAAACCCTCGAGGCCGACCTGGAGGTCGCCTGGTTCCGCCCTGAAGCGCTGCCCGGCGCGAGCGCGACATGGGCCCTCGTCAACGAAACCGGCCACGCCCTTTTGTCCGGGCGACTGCCCCCCCGGCCGCTAGCCGTCGGCAACGCAAACCCCCTCGGCCGCTTGCGCGCTCCCTTGGAAAATCTGCCCGTGCCCGGCCGCTACAAACTGGTCGTCCAGCTTGAAGGCACGCCTTTCGCCAACGACTGGGACCTGTGGATTTATCCCGCCGCCGGCGTCGCGGAGCCCTTGACCGGCGTCACGGTCACCTCCTCGTTGGCGGAAGCGGAAGGAGCTCTCCAATCCGGAGGCAAGGTGCTGTTCCTCGTCCCGCCCGCCACCGTCGCCAACGGCGTGGCGTTCGGTTTCACACCCATCTTCTGGAACACCTCTTGCACGCAGGGCCAGGCCCCGCACACGCTGGGCATTCTCTGCGACCCAGCGCACCCGGCCCTGGCGGGGTTCCCGACGGAATCCCACGCCAACTGGCAGTGGTGGCATTTGGTTACCCGGGCCGCCCCGCTGATCCTCGACGCCTTGCCGCGCGGGTTGCAGCCGGTCGTGCAGGTGATCGACGACTGGTTCAGCAACCGCCGCCTTGGCCTCGTGTTCGAGGTCCGCGTCGGTCCCGGCCGCCTGCTCGTCTGCAGTATCGGGCTGGCCGACGATCTCGCCGGCGAGCCCGTTGCCCGGCAACTGCGAGGCAGCCTGTTGGGCTACATGCAGGGGGGTGGATTCAATCCGTCAGAAATGGTTTCGCTTGAGGCCCTCCGCGCGGTCTTGCCACCCTGATCCTCCACTTTTCTCCATGAACTCCCCTTCCCTCACTTCCGGTGACTTCACCCTGCCGGGCGAAGCCGGCTACGAAAGACTGACGCTCGACCTCGCCAAGAAATGGGGCGCCGACACCATCCGCGACTCCGACGGCACGCAGCTCTCACCCGAGATCGTCAACGCGGGCTACAGCATCTACTCGACAGTCTGCCTCGTCCGCTCCGTGCAGCCCTGGGCACGCAAGAACCTCAACAAGCTCCAGCAGAACTTCCTGATGAGCTACCCGGTCGTGGCCGACAAGGGCACGGTCGTCATCGATCTGCTGCAGGGATTCTTCCGCGAGCAGTTTGTCGTCAACACCGCGGATAACCCGAAGACGTGGTGGCAGGTCTTCGACCGCACCACGGGCAAGGAGGTGCCGAGGAGGGCCTGGGCCTTCAACGCTCGCAAGGCCACCGTCACCGTCAAGGGCGCTGTCCCCGGGCACAAATACACCGCGAACTTCCTCACCTTCCGTCTCTGGGAGGAGATCTCGATGTATAACCACATCACGAACAACTGGGGCGACCGCGAGCACCTCGCGGCGGTGGACCCGATGCATCCCGAGACGCAGAAGGTGATCCTCGGCTTCCTCGAGCAATGGTTGAAGGACCACGCCGAGACGACCGTCGTGCGGTTCACGTCGATGTTCTACAATTTCTCGTGGTTCTGGGGCTCGGACCAGAAGACCCTCCGCGACGTCTACTCCGACTGGGGCGACTACGCGATGACGGTCAGCCCGCGCGCGCTGAAGCTCTTCGAGAAGAAATACGGCTACAAGCTCGTCTCCGAGGACTTCGTCAACGGCGGCCTCTACAACTCGACGCATAACGCCCCGTCGCGCCGCTACCGCGACTACATGGACTTCATCCACGGCTTCGTGATCGAGTTCGGCAAGAAGTGCATCGATCTCACGCACCAGCACGGCAAGAAAGCCTACGTCTTCTACGACGACCACTGGATCGGCGTGGAGCCGAACAGCCCCCGCTTCGCCGAGTTCGGCTTCGACGGCCTGATCAAGTGCGTGTTCAACGCCTTCGAGGTCCGCCTCTGCGCGCACGCCAAGGGCGTCGCAACGCACGAGCTGCGCCTGCACCCGTATCTTTTCCCGACCGGACTCAAGGGCGAGCCGACCTTCAAGGCCGGCGGCAACCCGACGCTCGACGCGAAGAACTTCTGGATCGACGCCCGCCGCGGCCTCATCCGCGCGCCCATCGACCGCATCGGCCTCGGCGGCTACCTGTCGCTGGTGCAGCCGTTCCCGGACTTTTGCGATTACATCGAGGGCCTGACGAAGGAATTCCGCCTGCTGAAATCATTCCACCGCGACGACAAGCCCTACACCGCGCCGTTCAAGGTCGCCGTGCTCACCGCCTGGGGCGACCTGCGCGCTTGGATCTGCTCCGGCCACTTCACCCGCGGGCTCGAGCTCAACGAGATCATCGAGGCGCTCGCCGGCCTGCCGGTCGACGTGGAGTTCATCAGCTTCGACGATCTCGTGAAGAAAGGCGTGCCGCGGGGCGTGAAGGTCATCCTGAACGCCGGGCGCGAGGGCAGCGCCTGGAGCGGCGGCCACAACTGGCAGGAACCGAAGGTGAGCGAGATCCTCACGCAATGGGTGCGCAAGGGCGGCGGCCTCCTCGGCGTCGCCGAGCCTTCCGCCGCCGCCAGCCCCGGATCGCTTTTCCGGCTCTCGCACCTGCTCGGCCTCGACCGCGACCGCGGCGAGCGTCTCGCCAACGGCAAATTCAAATACGCCGTGCCGCCCGCGCCGGTCGCGCCGCATTTCATCACCGCCGACCTGCCGGCCGCGCCTGACTTCGGTCGGGACGTCGACGGGATCTATGTGCTTGGTCCGGACTCGCAGGTCCTCGCCGACCGGGACGGCTCGCCCCGTATCGCGACCCACGGCTTCGGGAAGGGCCGGGCGGTTTATTTCTCGGGCTTCCGGTTCACGCCCGAAAACACCCGCCTGCTCCACCGCGCGCTCTTCTGGGCCGCCGCGCAGGAGGCGAAGTGGCCGGTGTGGAACACCTCCAACATCCGCACGGAGGCCGCTTGGTTCGGCAAGGCGGGAAAACTCGTCGTCATCAACAACGCCGGCGAACCGCAGGTGACCGCCGTCACCCTCGCCGACGGCACCACGGCAAAGCACGTCAGCCTCGAGGCCCACGGGATCGCGATCCTCGACATCTGACCGCGGCGGGGCGCCGCCGGTCCGACCCGCCCATCCCCTGGCGGCCCGAAAAGGAGCCGCAGTTGAACTTCCCGCTGGCCAGCGGGCGGCGGGGCCTTCTATGTTCTTACAGTAAGACCCCAACGATGAGCGCCCCCTCCATCCGCGAGATTGCCCGCACCCTCGGGCTGTCGCACACCACGGTTTCGGAAGCCCTGCGTGAGTCGCCGCGCGTGAACGCCGCGACCCGCCGGCGCGTGCAGAAGGCCGCCAAGGCGGTCGGTTACCGGCCCAATCCCCTCGCCGGCGCCCTGATGTCCGAGATGCGCCGCGCCCGCTCCGGCACCTTCCGCGGCCTGCTCGCCATCCTCGACCTTGACGGACCCGAGAGTCGTCCCGCCAGTTCGAACCGCTATCACCGTGAACTTGTGCGGGGCGCCGCCGCCCGGGCCGCTGAACTCGGATTCAAGGCCGAGACGATTGTCACGGGCGCCCAAGGCATCTCCAACACCCGGCTCGACACGATCCTCCAGGCGCGCGGCATCCGTGGCGTTTTGCTGCTGCCCGTGGCCGGCAAGGCCGATCTCAGCAGCCTGAATTGGCCGCACTACGCCGGTATCTACACCGACTACCTGATCGAGCGACCGGCCTTACACGCGGTGTGTCCGGACCACTACCGCTCGATGGTCTCAGCCGTGCAGCGGCTGCACGCCCTCGGTTACCGCCGGCTGGGACTCGTCCTCCACAACGAGCACGATTCGCGACTGCTGCACCGCTGGGAAGCCGCTTTCCACACTTACCACGAACACCACGCACAAAAGGAAGCCCTGCCGCCGCTGATCGTGCCGGAATTCGACCGGGCGAGTTTCAGCAAATGGTTCAAGGCCAAGCGCCCCGACGCCGTGCTTTGCCACCGCGCCGAGGTGATGGAATGGATGGAGGAGTGCGGCGCGCGCATCCCCGAGACCCACGGGTTCTGCTGCCTCAACGTCACCAGCAATACCAAGCCCTGCGCCGGGCTTGATCTCCAGCCGGCCCTGCTGGGTGCCCGCGGCGTCGAGCTCCTGATCGCCGCCCTCCACCGCAACGACTGCGGCGTGCCCGAGCATCCCTCCACCACCACGATTCCCGCCATCTGGGTCGACGGACCGACCCTTCGGAAGGCGTGACGGGGGCCTGATTCCCCGCGAAATCCCGGGCCATGTTCGCCGCCGGCCAGCCAGTTAGGGATTTCGAATATTTTGTTTGCTACGCACCGGCGTTTGGGGTCTTTTCACCGCTCTTCCGGTCCGACCGGAGCCGAAAAAACGGGACGTAGCTTAGCCTGGTAGAGCGCTTGCTTCGGGAGCAAGAGGTCGCGAGTTCGAATCTCGCCGTCCCGACCATTCGATAAGAGGGGTTGGTCTCCCTGCGTGAGGGCCGTTGCTCTCAGCCATCCGGAATATCGCCGAGGTGCCTCCAGAATCGATTCCGGCACAAAATGCGGCCGTCGCCTAATAGACCGGGGTTCCGCGCGTGGTAGTGGTTGTCCAGTTCGCGCACCCGTCCATCGGTTCAACCCCGCACCACCATGAACAAAGATTTCATCACCGGCCTGTTCGTTTCCGCGACCCTGCACTTCGCCATCGTCAATTGGGGGCATCCATCTCCACCGCCGGCGCACCCGCCGAGAACAAGGGATGAAGCTGCGCCACCGATTGTCATGCCGCCGATCGAGGAGGAAAAACCCGAGCCTGTTAACAGCCTGCCGCAAGAAACCCCGCAGCAACAAGTGGCCGTGCCCACCCTGCCGGACCTGCCCACCAACGTGACGATCAACTCGTTCACTGAACCACTCACCCCGCCTCAATCTCCGGACATTATCGGGGATAAAGTCGTTACGATTCCAATCACGCGGCCCACGGGTCCGGGAAAGTCGGATGGAATTTTCAATCCCGACCAAGTAAACCAGAAGCCCATCGCTCGGGTGCAAACCCAGCCCAATTACCCGTATGAGATGAGCAAGCAGGGCATCAGCGGCGAAGTCCTGGTGGAATTCGTCGTCGATCAAAAAGGCGACGTCATCGACAGCCGTGTGGTCCGCTCCTCGAACCGCGAATTCGAGGCCTCCGCCCTGCAAGCCGTCCAGAAGTGGAAGTTCAAGGCAGGCCGCAAGGGCGGCCAACCCGTGAAGGTCCGCGTCTCCCAGCTGCTCGAGTTCAATCTCGATGACTTGAAGTAACCCGCCCGGCCGGCGCCGCTTGATCGGCGAGCGCCGGCCCCTTGCCTGCCGGAGGGCCTGCGGCGCCTATACGGCTAGGAACGGATTGAAGCGGCGCTCGTTGGCCGCCGTAGTCAGCGGACCGTGGCCGGGGGCGATGATCGTGTCATCGTCCAGCAGGGCCATGATGCGCCGCGAGTGCGTGAGCTGCCGCTGGCAGCAGAAATAACCGCCACCCAGGGAACCGGCGAAGATCAGGTCGCCCGAGATGAGCAGCGCCGGGCCTTTCGCGCCGGTTGTGTCGCGAATGAGGTAGCAGTTGTGCTCGGCGGCGTGGCCCGGGGTGTTGAAGGCCGTGACCGAGATGCGGTCATACTGCACGGTCTCGCCCTCGCCAAGGCCGCGACACTGCGCCCAGCGGCCGTTGGCCGGCCCGTAGAATTGACCCAGGCCGGTCTCCTGCAGCACCACCTCGAGCCCGCCGATGTGCTCGGCCTCATAGTGCGTCACGTAGACGGACTCGATCTGCTGGATCCGCGCCGGCCAGGCACGATGCAGCTCGGCGTGGCTGGCACCGGTGTCAAACAGGATGGCCGTATCGCCACCGGTGGAGACGACGTAGGCGTTGGCCACGCCGACACCGAAGGGCATGCGCAGCGGGTTGACGATGAAAGGCAATCCGTCGAGCTCAGCGGTCGGATAGGCGCCCTGCGCCAGGGCATTGAGGCCGACCTCGTTCAACCCGAGCACCGCGGCCAGCCGGCCGAGCTCGGCCTGCGTCAGCTCCGGCCGGTAATCGAGCGCGTCCTGGATGCGGCTTAGTTCAACCTTGGCGGCGGCGGCAAGGTTCTCGGTTGTCAGCGCGGCATGGCGGGCGGCCTTCTCAATGACGTCCCCGAGTTCGTCTTCAAGGGCGGGTTTGTCGAGGGAGGGCTGCATGACGCGGAGAGGCTTAAATAGGCTTCCCCTTCCGATGCGGATTGCGCAACTTTTTTCGCATGGACGCCGTTCAACAAGAGGTCACCGATATTTTCCTGCGCACGAAGGCGCTGCTCCAAGGCCACTTCGTGCTGCGCTCCGGCCTGCACAGCGGGCATTTCTTCCAGTGCGCGCAGGTCTGCCAGAACATGCCGGCTGTCGAGCGGCTCGGCACGCTGCTCGTGCAGAAGCTGGGCGCCCTGAAGTTCGACACGGTGCTCGCGCCCGCTATGGGCGGGCTGGTCATCGGGCAGGAAGTCGCCCGCCAGGCGGGCAGCCGCTTCATCTTTGCCGAGAAGGAGAACAACGTCCTCGTCATGCGCCGCGGCTTCACGCTGCAGCCCGGCGAGAGGGTGCTCGTCGTCGAGGACGTCATCACCCGCGGCGGCCGCGTGCAGGAGTGCCTTGAGATCGTGAAGAAAATGGGCGGCACCACCGCCGCCGTCGCCGTGCTGGTCGACCGGAGCACCGGCTTGGCGAAATTCGACCTGCCGACCTACTCGCTGCTCGAGATGAGCTATCCCACCTATCCCGCCGACCAGGTGCCGGAGTGGCTGGCGAAGATCCCGGCGAGCAAGCCGGGCAGCTGAATCATCGGGGGACCGGTCTCCTGACCGGCCGCGGCCCGTCGCGAGACGGGCCCTCCAAGAAACCGAAAACAAAAAGGCGCACCCTGCCGGTGCGCCTTTGTTCTGTCGGCCAAAAAAAGGGTGGCTCAGCGGACGACAAACATGACGTAGCGGAAGGCGCCGCGGTAGTAGACGAAGGCCAGGTTGCGGCCCTCACGCACCTGCTTCTTGGCGCTGGCCAGGTCGGTCACCGGCACGCGGTTCAGCTGCACGATCACGGCCCCTTGCGGGAACGTCTCGCTGTAGGCGGAGTTGGCGGCGATGTCGGTGATCACGATGCCGTCGATGCGGTCGTCGATCCGGAGTTCCTTGCGCAGGTCGGCGGTGAGGGGGCTGACCGTCACGCCGGGCAGGAATTCGCCGTCGGGCTGGCCGTCGTCCGGCAGCTTGCCGAGCGTCACCTCGCGGGACTCGGGTTTGCCGTCGCGCAGGAACTTCACCGTGATTTTCGTGCCGGGGAGATTCTGGGCGATCAGGAGCCGCAGGTCGTCGCGGGTGGTGACGGGCTTGTCGTTCACCGCGGTGATGATGTCCTCGCGCTTCAGGCCGGCCGTCGCGGCGGGGCCGTCGGCGGGATTGAGGTCGGTGATGATGACGCCCTTGGCGTCGGGCTTGAGGCCGAATGACTCGGCCATGTCCGGCGCGAGCGCGTCGGTCGAGACGCCGAGGTAGCCGCGCGAGACGGTTCCGGTCTCGATCAGGCTGTTCATGATGCTGTTTGCGAGGTTGATCGGAATGGAGAAGCCGATGCCGATGTTGCCCTGCGAGGTCGAGATGATGGCGGAGTTGATGCCGACAAGGCGGCCACGGGCGTCGATGAGCGCGCCGCCGGAGTTGCCCTGGTTGATCGCGGCGTCGGTCTGGATGAAGTCCTCATAGCCACCCACCTCGTCCAGGATGCCGACGCGGCGGCCAGTGGCGGAGATGATGCCCATCGTGACCGTCTGGCCGACGCCGAGCGGGTTGCCGATGGCGAAAACCACGTCGCCGACGCGGAGCTTGGAGCTGTCGGCCAGCGTCGCGGCGGGGAGATTGTTGGCATCGATCTTGATGACGGCGACATCGGTCTTGGGGTCGGTGCCGATGAGCTTCGCAGTGAGCTCGCGCTCGTCGTTGAGGAGAACCTTCAGCTCATCGGCGCCCTCGACCACGTGGTTGTTGGTGATGATGTAGCCGTCGGCCGAGATGATGACGCCCGAGCCCAGGCCGCGCTGGGTCTGCTCGCCGCCGCGGAGTCCCTGCTGGCGGAGGAATTCCGGCACCTGCTGGCGCACGATCTTGCTGGAGTAGACCGAGACGACGGCCGGGCGGATGCTCTCGAGCGAATCCGCATAACTCATGACGACCGCGGACTTCGTGTCGCTGATCGGCGTGGGGTCGACCTTGAGCACGGGCTTCTTGACCGGCTCGGTGGACTTGGTGGCCGCCGCCGACTTGCCCGGGTCAGCCTTGGTCGAGGCCTTGTCCGCGGCGAGGAGGCCGACCGCAAGGCCCAGGACCGAGGTGAACAACGCAAAGAGGATGGCAACCGACTTGGTTTTCATAGGGGAAATAGTGCGCACAAAGACAGGCGGCGCAAGGGGCGGTTCCACCCGCCCGACCGATTAGAAGCCCTTGATTTTGAACAGGCTCGTGACGCTCTCGTTGGTATTGATGCGCAGGATGGCCTCGCCCAGCAGCGGGGCGATGCTCAGGACGGTGATGGGCAGCCCGCGGGTGTCGATCGGCACGGAATTGGTGGTGATCAGCTCGTCAATCAGGCCGCCCTTGAGGCGTTCGTAGGCGATCTCGTTGAGGACGCAGTGGCTGACGGCGGCGCGAATGCTCTTGGCGCCATGTTCCTTCAAGATCTTCGCGGCGGCGGTAAGCGTGCCCGCCGTCTCCGTGATATCATCCACCAGGAGCACATCGCAGCCGGCAACCTCACCGACGACGCTGATGGCCTCGACGGTGTTGGCGTCCTTGCGCTTCTTGGCGACAAGGCCGAGCGAAGCGCCGAGGATATCGGCGTAGGCGGAAGCCATCTTCATGCCGCCAACGTCGGGCGAGAAGACGACCAGGTTGTTGCTGCGCTTGGTCGCGAGATACTGGAAGAAGACCGGGGAGGCGAAGAGGTGGTCGACCGGGATGTCGAAGAAGCCCTGGATCTGCTGGCTGTGGAGATCCATCGCGAGGACGCGGTGGGCGCCGGCCGACATGAGGAGGTTGGCCACGAGCTTCGCCGTGATGGGCACCCGGGGCTGGTCCTTGCGGTCCTGGCGGGCGTAGCCGTAGAACGGGATGACCGCCGTGATGCGCTGCGTCGAGGCGCGCTTGGCGGCGTCGATCATGATCAGCAACTCCATCAGGTGATGGTTCGTCGGCGGGCAGGTCGACTGGATGAAATAGGCGTCCGCCCCGCGGATGTTCTCGTTGATCTTCACGAAGGACTCGCCATCGGGAAAGCAGGTGACGGTCGCGTCCCCGAGCGGGACCCCGATGGACTGGCAAATCTCCTCTGCCAGCGCGCGATTGGATGAGCCGGAAAAAATCTTTAGCTTCGTGTCCCTCATTGCCGTGGCATCGAAACGGAGAAGGCCAAACGCGGGAAGCCTATTCGGATTTTTTCTCCAGCGCCTCGACGCGCTTGAAGAGGTCGGGCAGCCGCTGGTGCAGGACCTGGAGCCGCCGCTCCAGCATGTAGGGGATGGCGGGGGTGCCATTGAGGTAGGCGCCCGCGGGCACGTCGAAGGCGATGCCCGTCTGACCGCCGGCCTTGGCTCCCTTGGCGATGGTGATATGGCCCCCCACCCCCACCTGGCCGCCCAGGATCACATAGTCCTCAAGGGTGGTGCTGCCGGAAATGCCCACCTGAGAACACAGGATGCAGTGCCGGCCGATGACGACGTTGTGGGCGACCTGGACCAGATTGTCGATCTTGGTGCCCTCCCCCACGACCGTCCGGCTGAACCGGGCGCGGTCGAGGGTCGAGTTGGCGCCGATCTCGACGTCGTCCCCGATGACCACGTTGCCGATCTGGGGTATCTTCACGTGGCGGCCCTGGACAAATTCATAGCCGAAACCGTCCGAGCCCACCACCACGCCCGGCTGGAGGCGGACCCGGTTCGCCAGCGTGCAATAGGAGGCGATCGTGCACCCGGGCATGACCCAGCATCCTTCGCCGAGGAAGGCCCCATGACCGATGAACACGGAGGCCTGGACCACCGAGCCGGCACCGATGACCACCCCGTCCTCAATGACGCATAGTGGGCCGACATGGGCCGTCGGATCGACCTTCGCCGTCGGAGCCACGACCGCGCTGGGGTGGACGCCCGCGGGAGGCTTGGGCCAGAGGGACTGCTCGATCCGGGCGCACAGCCGGGCCAAGGCCACGGAAGGGTTCTCCACGTGAAGGAAAATCTGGTTCGCCCGGGGCTCGCCGGCGTAGTCCAGCGGCAGCAGCAAGACCGTGGCTTCGCAGCCGGGCACCTGGGACCGGTATTTTGCGTTGCCGAGGAAGGACAGGTCGCCTTCACGAGCCGCGGCAAGCGAGGCGATGTCGGTGATCTTCCTGTCGGTGGACCCCATTGTGCGCTGGGCGCCGACGAAGGCGGCAATTTCAGCGGGGGTATAGGCGACCGGCATGGGCACAAAAAAGCCCTGTTCTCTGGGACAGGGCTTGGCAAGATTTCCTTGAGGCTTTTACGGCTTCTTGGGGTCCGGCTTCGCGCCGACATTCGGCACCGTGAAGGCGGGCGCCGGGGTCGCGGCGGCGGGGGCCGAGGCGGCCGGAGTCACGGCAGCGCCGGGGGCGGCCGGGGCGGGAGCCGGACGGTCCTTGTTCACGGCCTTGATGACATCGTCGGTGATGTCGTAGCCCGGGTCGGAGTAAAGGACGCTCGGGATGCCGAAGAGGGTCGGGCCGGATTTGTCGACGACGAGCGTGGCGCCCTTCGCCTTGGCGAGGTCGTTCACGACCTTGGTGATTTCCTCGAGGAGGAGATCGCGGTGGGTCTTGATGCGCTGCTGCAGGGAACGCTGCGTGTTGGTGCGGAAGTTCTGCACCTCGGCCTGCTTGCGCTGGATGTCCTCGAGCTTCTTCTGGCCCTCGCCCTCGGCCTTGCTGCGGGCCTCGGGGGTGAGAACGGTGTTCTTGGACTGCTCCATGAGCTCCTTGTATTCGTCCACCAGGGTCTGGCCCTGCTTGTTCAACTCCTCGACCTGTTCCTGCGCCTTCTGCTCCGCGTCGCGGAACTTGGCGTTGGCCTCTTCGGTCTTGTAGTGGTTGTCGTAGACCTTGGCCATGTCGACCACGACGAGTTTCACGGCCGGCTGCGCGAGCAGGGCGGTGGAACCGGCGCCGAAGGCGGCCAGGGTAAGGAGGGTGCGGATCATCTTATTCATAGAGGTGAACTGGGGGGTTAGAAGCGGGTGCCGAAGGAGAAATTAAACTGAGTCCCCTTCTTGTTAAGCTTATCCGCCGTCAAGGGAATACCGAAATCAAGGCTGAGCGGGGCGCCGGCCACGAAGAGGCGCAGGCCGAAGCCGAAGTTGTCGTTGTAATCGGCGGGGCTGAAATCGTAGGCATTCGCGTTCACGAAACCGGCGTCATAGAAGAAGGCGAAACGGACCGGTTTCACGATGTCGAAGGAGTATTCGAGGCTGATGAAGCCATAGGTCTTGCCGCCGATGGGCTCGCCCGTGGCGTCCTTCGGCCCGACGGTGCGAAATTCAAAGCCGCGCAGATCCTGGGGTCCGCCGAGGAAGAAACGGTCGTAGAACGGCACGTCCGGCACGAAGGGGCCGATGACGATCGGGGCGCCGGTCGTCGGGTCGGTCACCGTGCGGGTCGTGAGCTCCCTGCTCTTGCCAAAGCTCTCGGCCACGCCAGTGCGCGCGATCACAGCCAGCACCTGATCTTGAAGCTCGGCGACCGGGAAGAATTTCGAGCCACGGAACTCCAGCTTGTAATAGTTATTGTCGCCGCTCAGCGGACCGCCGGCCACATCAAGGGAGAGCGTCGCGTAATTGCCGCGGGTGGTGTTGACGATCTTGTCGCGGGTATCCTGGGTCAGGCTCAGGCCGATCTTTGACGTTTTCGTGTTACCCTCGGCAAACTGGACCTGCACGGGGGCGCCGGCCGCCACGTTGCCGATGTCGACGACCTCGTAGGTGTAGGACAGGCGGCCCTCCAGCCAGTTGAACAGGCGCTTGCGGAGGTAGACTTCGCCGCCGGTGCGGATTTCCTGGTAGTAGGAGCTGTTGTATTCGGAGGTGGTGCGGTAGAGCTGGTAACCGAGGGCAAGCTCGCGTTCGAACAGCCAGGGTTCCTCGAACGCCAGGATGATCTCGCTGCTCTGCGAGCCGATCTGGAAGCGCAGGCGGAACTTCTGGCCGTCACCCTGGAAGAACGAGCGGCGGTTGAAGAGGTCGAAGTTGGACTGGGTCACCTCGGCGAACACGACCGCCTTCTCCAGCGAGCTGAAACCGGCGCCGAAGGTCAGGTTGCCGGTGCGGGCCTCCTTGACCGAGATCTTGAGGTTGCGGCGGCCGGGGATGTTGGTCGTTTCCGGGGTGACGTTCACCGGGTCCTCGAAGAAACGCGTGTTCTCCAGGCGGAGCTTGCTGATCTTCATCAGCACGGAGCTGAAGACGTCGCCGGGGCCGATCACGAGCTCGCGCAGGATGACGATGCTCTTGGTCTTGTTGTTGCCCTCGATGTTGATCGACTCGACCTGGAACTTCTCGCTCTCGTTGATCTGGTATTCGACGTCGATGTTGCCGGTCTGCAGGTTGGGCTTGCGGACGAGGCGGACGCGGGTCTCGAGATAGCCGTCGCGGCCGTAGAAGTCCTCGAGGCTCTCGACATCCTTGTCCAGCAGCGACGGCACGAAGACATCGCCCTTCTTCTGCCGGGGGATATAGCGAAGCAAGCGGGACGGATAGAGCTTGTTACCGCTGAAGGTGACGTCGCCCACCTTGTAGCGACGGCCTTCGACCACCCGGATCGTGATGACCAGGCGGTCGGGTTTCGGATAGTCGAAGGAGATCTTGTCCTCGGCGATTTCCACGTCGAGGTAACCCTGTTCCTTGTAGTAGTCCCGCAGCTTGCCGAGGTCGTCGTCGAACTCATCGTCCTTCAGGCGGCCGCCACCGGTGAGCCAGGAGAACATATTCCACTTCTTGGTTTCCATTTCGCCGCGGAGCTTCCGCGGCTTGACGTGGTCGTTGCCGATGAAATTGACCGCGGCGATCTTCACCTTGGCGCCCTCGCGCACCTTGAAGGTCACGGTGCCGAAGCCCGTGCCGCGGTTACGGTCCACACTGTAGGTGACCTGAGCCTGGTTGTAGCCGTTCTTCTGGTAGAACTCGTAGATTTTCTGCGCATCGTCCTTGATCTGGCGCTCGTCGAGCGAGCCGTTCGGGACGGACTTGATCTCCTTGAGCAGCCGCTTCTCCTTGAAGGCCTTGTTGCCCTCGAACTTCAGCCCGAGCACCCGGAACTTGGGCGTCACCTCGAGCACCAGGTTCACCACGTTGTTGGCCAGCGCCTCGCGCTTGACCTCGATGAATTCAAACAGGCCGGTCTTGTAGAGGGACCGGATGTCTCGGTCGATCAGTGCCTCGTCCAGATCGGTGTCCTCCCTCAGCGCCATGTTTGCGCGCACGACCTGCTCACTCACGTTCGCCATGCCGACGAACTTGATGGTGATGGTGCCGATGTGGAAAACCGGCGCCGGAGCGTTGGCCGCCGCCGGTGCGGGCTGCTGGTCTTCCGCTGTCTGGGCGGACAAACGCGAAATGCCGGCAAGGAGGAAAATGAAAGCGAGCAGAACCCGCGAAAACGGGTTACGGAGTGAAGTTTTCAAAGCGCGTAATTTCTTGAATGAAAGTTAGTTTCAAATCTCCTACCGGTCCGTTACGTTGCTTGGCAACGATTAAATCCGCCGCATTGGCGGCAGTCTGGAACTTTTCGTCGGCATCCTTGGGGCGGGACAGCATGAGAACCACGTCGGCGTCTTGCTCGATGGAACCGGATTCGCGCAAGTCCGACAGGCGGGGCGTGCGGTTCTCCTTCTCCGACGAGCGGTTGAGCTGGCTTAGGACTATCACCGGCAGGTCTAGTTCCTTCGCCATCGCCTTTAATCCGCGGGATACCTCGGCCACCTGCTGCTCGCGCGGGGCACGGGGATCCGTGCCGTTGAGCAACTGGAGGTAATCGACGATGATCAGGCCGAGCTTCTTGCGGGCGTAAATGCGCCGGGCTTTGGCCCGCATCTCCATGATGGTCAAAGCGCTTGAATCATCGATCAGAATGGGGGTCTTCTTGAATTCCTCGGCCGCCTGGCCCAGCGCGTTCACCTCGCGGCCATCGCGTCCGACCAGTCCGTCGCGGAGCAGCTTCATGTTCACGCGCGACCGCGCGCAGAGCATGCGCAGGGCGAGCTGGGACGAGCTCATTTCCAGCGAGAAAATCAGGGTCGGCACCGGTTCCCGGCCCGGCTTGGGCAGCGCGGCGGCCTCGGCGATGTTCAGGGCGAAACTGGTCTTACCCATCGAGGGACGGGCCGCGATGATGATCATTTCCTGCCGCTGAAAACCAAAGGTCATGGCGTCAAGGTCCTTGAAGCCCGAGGTCACCCCCGTGAGTTCGCCCTTCTTCATGAGCAGCTTCGCGATGACGGTGTTGGCGTCCTTGACGGCCTCCTTGATCTCCTGGGCGCTGTCGCTGACGCGATCCTGCGTCACCTTGAAGAGATCCTGCTCAATCTTGTCGACGAACTCCTCGAGTCCGCCCGTGAAGCTGTAGGCCTGTTCCACGGCGCCGGTGGCCGACTTGATCAGCTCGCGCAGCAGGTGCTTCTCGCGGACCTTCTCGATGAAATACCCGGCGTGGGCCGTCGTCGGGATCTTGCCCGTGACCTGCATCAGGTAGGCAAAACCGCCCACCTGGTCGAGCAGGCGCCGGGTCCGCAGTTCCTCGGCCAGCATTTCCAAGGTCACCGGCGGGCTCTTCTGGTAGAGCTCGACCATGACCTGAAAGATCACCTGATTGGCCGGCCAGTAGAAGGAATCGGCCACGATGCGCGCCTCGAGACAGCGGGAGATGGTGTCCGTGCCGTCGAGCAGGCAGCAGGCGATCACATGCTGCTCCGCCTCCTCGCTGGCCGGCATCGAGCGCGAGCCCGCCCCGGGCGCGGCCCGGTCGGGACCGGTGGCAGCGGCTGCGCCCCGGCGAAAATCTGCGACTGCTTCTGCCATTAGTGGGCCACTTTTTTCATCCAGTGGCCGATATCAGCAAGGTTTTAATACTCTCAACTTGTTCTCAGGAGCCGGCCGGCAAAGGCCGGCGGCTGCCGCAAAAAAAGCTGCGATGAAATCACCGCAGCTTTGGGGCTGGAAGGACCGCGGATTACTGCGCGGCCGGCTCGATCGGGTTCTCGGAAACCACGTCGAAGGACAGCTCGACGCTCACGTCGGCGTGCAGCTTGATCTTCACCTCGTGCTTGCCGAGGGTCTTGATCGGCTGGCCGAGGTGGATGCGGCGCTTCTCGATGGTGATGCCGGCCGCGGTGAGCTTCTCGTGGATGTCGTTCGCGGTGACCGCGCCGAAGAGCTTGCCGCCTTCGCCCGTCTTGACGGCGATGGCGATGCCGGCCTTCGAGATCTGCTTGGCGAGCGCCTGGGCGCCGTCGAGCTCCTTGGCCTCGCGGAGGCCGCGGGCCTTCTTCAGGGCCTCGACGTGCTTGCGATTGGCCAGTGTGAGCGGAACCGCCTTGCCCTGGGGCAGGAGGAAATTGCGCGCGTAACCGGCGCGGACTTTGACCTGGTCGCCTTCGGCGCCAAGGCCGTCGACCGGTTTGAGGAGGAGAACTTCGTGATTAGCCATGATCGGATCTGAGTTGAGGGATTTGGTTTAAAGGGATGCGGCGGGCCGGGATTAGAAGGGCACGTCTTCGTCGAGATTTTCCTGCGCGGCGGGGGCCGCGGGACGGGGGGCGCTGGCGCGGGGGGCCGGGGCGTTGTAGCGGGGAGCGGCGCCTTCGCCACCGCCCTCGCCACCGGGAGCGCCGCCTTCGGCGCGGCCGCTGCCGAGGAACTGGAAGTTCTCGAGCACGACCTTCATGCGGCTGCGCTTCTCCTTCGTGGTCTTGTCCTCCCACTGGTCGAGGCGCAGGCGGCCCTCGACGAACAGCGGGCGGCCCTTGGTGCAATACTTGGCGATCGTCTCGCCCTGCTTGCTCCAGGCCTCGATGTCGACGTAGGTCACTTCCTCGCGCTCACCACCGCTCTCGTCCTTGAACTTGCGGTTCACGGCGAGGCTGAACTGACAGATGGCCGTGCCCTTCGGCGTGACCCGGAGCTCCGGGTCGCGCGTCAGGTTGCCGATAAGCATCACTTTGTTGAGATTGGCCATGGTGGGCGGGGCAGAGGGGGGACGCGATCAGGCGTTCTCGACCAGCGCGCGGTAAACGGTGTCGTTAAGGCGCAGGCGCTCGTGCAGCTGCGCGGGGGCGGCGGCCGGGGCGGAGAAGTTGACCTGGACGTAGACGCCCGCCGGGAACTTGTTGTCGGTCTTGCGAACGAACTCGCGGCGGCCGATGTTCTCGACGGCGGTGACTTCGCCCTGCACGGCGGCGATCTCTTTCTTCACGCCCTCGATGAGGGTCTCGACGGAGTCTTCCTTGCCGCGATTGTCGAGGATGAAGGTGGCTTTGTAATTACGCTTGGTCTGGCTCATGGTGGTCTCGGCGATTGAGGGTGTTCATGGCTTCGGCTGTCCCGCGGTTTAGCAGCAGGCGGAGGCCGTCCACGAAGGTGGTTAGTTTTTGATCAATTAGTTTGGTTTGTTCTGTGGAAAATTTCCCGAGCACGAAGTCCTTGATGTCCATCCCGGCGGGCCGGGGTTCGTTGATCCCGAGCCGGTAGCGGACGAATCCGTTGCCGAGGTGCTCGAGCAGGCTGGCGATCCCGTTGTGTCCGCCGGCGCTGCCGCTGACGGAGACCTTCACCCGGCCGGTGTCGATCGTGAGATCGTCGTAGGCCACGATGAGGGCGTCGACCGGGACCTTGTGGAAGTCGAGCAGGGCGCGGAGGGCGCGCCCGCTGTCGTTCATGAAGGTCTGCGGCTTGACGAGGAGTCGCGTGACGCCGGGTCGGACATCCCAGCGGGCGGTGGCGGACTCGAAGCGGGATTCTGTTTTCCACTTGAGGCCTTCGGCGGCAGCGAGCGCCTCAACCACGGTGAAACCGAGGTTGTGGCGGGTGCCGGCGTATTCGCGCCCGGGGTTGCCCAGTCCAGCGATCAGCGTGACGGACATGACTCAAAGAACAGCGTGCAAAACGGCCCGCGCCCGGAGGCGCGGACCGGAGACTGAGATTACTTCTTGGCCGGGGCGGCGGGCTTGGCGCCCGCAGCCGGAGCGGCGGCCTTCGCGTCGCCCTTGGCGGGCGCGGCGGCAGCCTTCGCGTCGCCAGGCTTGGCAGCGGCAGCACCCGCGGCCGGAGCCGCAGCAGCATCGCCGGCGGCAGGGGCGGCGGTGCCATCGGCGGCAACCGCGCCCTCGGCGGGCGTGGCGACGGCGACGACTTCCTCGGCCGGCGGCTCGACGCAGAGCACGACGGTCTGGTTCTTGTCATCGAGATACTCGACGCCCACGATGGGCTTCAGCTCGCTGACGTGGAGGGCCTCGCCGACCTTGAGCTCGGTGACGTTGACCTCGATGAAGGCGGGCAGGTCCTTCGGCAGGCAGCGGATGCGCAGGCGGTGGGAAGCGGTTTCGAGGATACCACCCTCGGTCTTCACGCCGTAGGCCTCGCCGGTGACGCTGATGGCTACGCTGATGATCATCTTCTCGTTTTCCTTCACTTCCTGAAGGTCGAGGTGGAGATACTTGTCCGTGATCGGGTCGCGCTGGATCTCCTGGAGGAAAGAGAGGGCGGCCGAACCGGCGTCGCGCTTCAACTCGATGAGGGCGGCCGAGCCGCGGATCTCCTTGAGGAGCTTGACGAACTCCGGCGCGTTGACGGCCAGATTCTCGGGTTTCGTGTGCTTGCCGTAGAGAATCGCGGGGATCTTCTCGGCCTTGCGCAGGCGGCGGGAGGCGCTGCGGCCGGTGCCTTCGCGCGTCGTAACGGTGAGTTGGTATTTCTTCATGGTTTCGTTCCCCCTGTGACTCCGGAATTGGAGGCAGGCGTAGTGGAAAAGGGGTCGGAGTTGACCGAACGCATCTCCGCGATGCAACCAAAACTTTCCACCCCCTCGTAAAAACACCCATTTTTACAGGAGAGAGAGGTTGACAAGGACTTCAGCTCGTCTCTTTTTGGCCGTTCCTTTTGCCACAACACTGCCTGGTAGCTCAGTGGTAGAGCAGGTGACTGTTAATCACTTGGTCGTAGGTTCGATCCCTACCCGGGCAGCCATTTTAGGCCAACGACTTACCCTCGTTGGCCTTTTGTTTTGAAGCCCGACCGGAAAACCGGCCTGCTTCCTTCCATGCTACTGCGTTTCTATCCCTACACCCTGGAACTGGCCCACGCTTTCACCATCGCGACCAGTTCGCGCACCACCACGCCGGCCATGATGGTCGAACTGGAAGCCGACGGCATCACGGGTTACGGCGAGGCCGCGATGCCGCCCTACCTCGGCGAATCGCAGGAGAGCGCCGCCCGGTTCCTGGGCTTGTTCGACGCGGCCGCGGTCAAAGATCCCTTCCAACTGGAGCAAATTCTCCCGCGCATCGACGCGCTGGCACCGGGCAACACCGCCGCCAAGGCCGCCCTCGATATCGCGCTGCACGACTGGATCGGCCGCAAGCTTGGCGCACCCTGGCACCGCATCTGGGGCCTCGATGCCGCGAAGACCCCGGTCACCTCCTTCACCATCGGTATCGACACGCCTGAAATGGTGCGGCGCAAGACCCGCGAGGCCGCGCCCTACCGGATCATCAAGGTGAAGCTCGGCCGCGACACCGACAAGGAACTCATCGAGACCATCCGTTCCGTCACCGACAAGCCGATCACGGTGGACGCCAACCAAGGCTGGCGCGACCGCGAGGAAGCCCTGCGCATGATCGAGTGGCTGCAGGCCCGGAACGTCGTGTTCATCGAGCAGCCGATGCCCAAGGAACAGCTCGACGATACCGCGTGGCTCCGCGAGCGCAGCCCCCTCCCCCTCATCGCGGACGAAAGCTGCCAGCGGCTCGCCGACGTGGCCCGGCTGCGCGGCGTCTTCGACGGCATCAACATCAAGCTCATGAAATGCACCGGCCTGCGCGAGGCCCACAAGATGATCACCCTCGCCCGCGCCCTCGGCCTGAAGGTCATGCTCGGCTGCATGACCGAAACCTCCTGCGCCATCTCCGCCGCCGCCCAGCTCTCGCCGCTCGTCGACTGGGCGGATCTGGACGGCGCCGTGCTCATCAAGAACGATATCTTCGACGGCGCGACGATCGTCGATGGAAAGATCACCTTGTCCGACCGGCCGGGCATCGGCGTCGTGAAGCGCTGAGCGAGCCCCGCCCTGCTCCGCCATGCCCTCCCCGACCCTTCGTGAAAAAATCGGCCAGCTGCTCCTCGTCGGCTTCCGCGGCCTCGCCCCGGCCGACTGCGAACTGATCACGCGCGACATCCGCGAACATCACGTCGGCAGCCTCATCCTGTTCGACCAGGACATGGCCGGCGGGACCATCGACAGCGGCCCGCGCCGCCGCAACATCGAGTCGCCCGCCCAGATCCGCACCCTCCTCTCCCACCTGCAGGCGCAGGCCGCGGTTCCGTTGCTCGTCTCCATCGACCAGGAGGGCGGGCGCGTCAACCGCCTCAAGCCCGCCTATGGTTTTCCGGCCAGCGTCTCGCATGAGGAACTGGGCCGGCTCGACCAGCCCGCCGAGACCTACCGCCAGGCGGCGCTGACCGCGCAGACCCTGGCCGGCCTTGGCATCAACCTCAACCTCGCCCCGGTCGTCGACCTCGACGCGCATCCCGACAACCCGATCATCAAGGGCAAGGGCCGCAGCTTCTCCGCCGATCCGGAGGCCGTCGCCCGCCACGCCGCGGAATTCGTGAAGGCCCACCGCGCGCACGGCATCCTCACCTGCGCGAAACATTTTCCGGGCCACGGCAGCGCCACCGGCGACACTCACCTCGGCCTCGTCGACGTCACCACGACCTGGCACGAGCGCGAACTCATCCCCTTCCAGCGCCTCATCGAGGCGGACTTATGCGACGTGATCATGAGCGCGCATGTCATCAACCGTCGCCTCGACCCCGATCTGCCCGCAACGCTTTCCCGGGCCGTGCAGACCGGCATGCTTCGCGAGCGGCTCGGTTTCCAGGGAGTCCTCACCAGCGACGACATGGAGATGCGTGCGATCTCCAGCCACTACGGCCTCGAGAATTCCATCCCGCTCGCCATCGAGGCGGGCATCGACGTCCTGTGCTTCGGCAACAACCTGAGCTACGATCCCGCGATTGCCGGCAAGGCAGCGGCCATCATCGCCCGCGCCGTCGAGTCCGGTCGGATCCCGGAGGCGCGCATTGACGCGTCCTATCGGCGGGTGCTCGCCCTCAAGCGCAAGGCCGGCCTTCGCGTCTGAGCGTCCGCCCGTTCTTTCGCAGTTGAGCCGGGGCGGTTCCTGCTTTTCCTCGCCCCATCCCCATGAGACGCCGCTCCCGCCTGTTTCTCTCCACCGCCCTCGTGCCGGCCCTGGCCCTGCTGTCCGGCTGCCAGCTCTTCAAGCAGCCCGGCCGCCCACTCGCCCGCCGGGGCGACGAGATCGTCGTCGCCGGGCAGCTCTATCACACCGGCACGCACGTCGTCACCTGGATGGATCCGGGCGGCTACGACGCCTACCGCGTCGAGCGCCGCTTTAGCCCGCTCGCGACCAGCGACTGGGCGCACTCGGCCGCCGAGGTCAAATATCTCAAGACCCCAAACCGCTACGGCATGCGGCGCGGCGGGCTCACGGACGCGGAGGTGGAGAAGTTTCGCGGCGGCGGCTGGGACTTGCCCGCCCTGCAGGGCGTGATCGACCAGTTCGTCGTGCATTATGATGAGGCCGGCATCAGCCGTTACTGCTTCGACATCCTGCAGGACCGCCGCGATCTCAGCGTGCACTTCATGCTGGATCTCGACGGCACCATCTACCAGACGCTCGACGTGAAGGAGCGCGCTTGGCAGGCGACAACCAGCAACGACCGGTCGATCGGCATCGAGATCGCCAATGTCGGCGCCTACGCCCCGAACGAACGCGGTCCGCTGGACGAATGGTATCACCGCGACGCCTCCGGCCAGCCTTTCATCAAGGTGCCCGAAGCGCTCGGCGACCCGATGTTCCGCACCCCGAATTTCATCGGCCGACCGACCCGCCCGGACGCGGTGCGTGCCGTCATCCAGGGTCAAACCCTCGAGCAATATGACCTCACCCCGCAGCAATACGCCGCCCTGATCCGCCTCACGGCCACGCTCTGCCGCCTCTTCCCCCAGCTAAGCTGCGACTATCCCCGCGACGCCAGCGGCCGCCTGATCCCGCACAAGCTGCCGGATGCCGACCTCGCCAAATACAAGGGCGTGCTCGGCCACTACCACGTGCAGACAAACAAGATCGATCCGGGTCCCGCGTTCCAGTGGGACAGGGTGATCAACGGCGCCCGCCGCCTGCTCCTGCTGCCCCCGCTGCCCGCGGCGAAGTAAGTTCCCCGGCGCCGCTCCGGAGTGCGTCTCACCCTGCGTGGAGGGCCGATCTCCTGATCGGCCGCGGCCCGTCGGGAGACGGGCCCTCCAACAATCTGCGGGATGAGCGCATCCCGCCTCCAACCAAATGGATCAAGACCCGCCGTCAGCGTTTCTCGATCGGCGGCAGCGTGACCCGTGCGCTCTCGTTGCCGAGCCGGTCCACCGCGGAAACCACCAGCCATTCGCCGGCCGCCGTCTCGATCACGGCCTCCCCGGCGGGCTGCACGGAAAATCTCCAAGCTCCCTCCTGCCCGCGCCACACCGCATAGTTGGCCGGTCGTTTGCCGGTTCCCGCAAAGACGACCACGCGGCCGTCTGTGCTCCGCGTCAACTCCGGCGCCGCCGGCGGCGTGGCATCGAGCCACGGCGTGGACGGAACGAGGGCCGGAGTCGCATAAGGTCCCGACAACAATTTCCCGTCGATGCCGCGTCGATCCTGCATCAGCGCAGCCATGCTGAAATGCACCTCGCCACCCGCGCGCGGATCCGCGCGGATCAGGGCGACCTGTTTAAGGATCTCCTCCGGCGCCCAGTTTTTCCCCGCTTCGCCGACCGAACTGGTGAAGAGCCCGGGCCAGAGATGGCGCTGCGCCGTGTTCTGCTTCGCCCAGTAATCCAGCAGCAAGCCGAAGTCCTGCCCCTTCTGGCCGGCCGGCCAGTAGAGCTGGGGCGTCAGGTAATCCAGCCAGCCCGCCTGCAGCCACTTCTCCACATTGGCGTAGAGCTTGTCGTATTGGCTGAAGCCCTCGATACCGGGCGGGCGGCGGTCCGGCCGGCCCAGCCCGAAGGGGCTGACGCCGAATTTCACCCACGGCTTGATCGAGTGGATCGTGCGGTAGAGCTGTTCGACCAGATGGTCGACGTTTTCGCGGCGCCAGTCCGCGCGGGCCAGCTTGCCACCGCCGGCGCGGTATTGCTTCCAGGAGGCGTCGTCGGGAAAATCCAGCACCGGGGCCGGCACGTTGGGGTTCACCTTGCCGCCGGCGGGCAGCGGGGCCGCGATCGGATACGGGTAGAAGTAATCGTCAATGTGAACGCCATCCACATCGTAGCGGCGGACGACATCGGCCACGACGTCGAGCGTGCGCTGCGCCGCGAAGGCGTCGCCCGGATCCATCCACCACAGGTCGCCATAATGCTTCACCGAGGCAGGATTCGTCTTTGCCAGGTGCGTTTCGGCAAAGGGCGACTTCGCCTTTTCGTGCCGCGCCCGGTAAGGATTGAACCAGGCGTGGAGCTCGAGGCCGCGGCGGTGCGCCTCAAAAATCCAAAGCTTGAGCGGATCGTAGAGCGGAACGAGCGCACGACCCTGGGCGCCGGTCAGGTATTCGGACCAAGGCTCGAGGGCCGATGGATAAAGCGCGTCGGCCGCCGGGCGGACCTGCAGGATGATCGCGTTGAGCTTCAACTCGCGCGCGCGGTCCAGGATGGCGAGCATCTCGGCCAGCTGTTGCGCCACCGGCAGCCCGGGCTGCGACGGCCAGTCGATGTTGGCGACCGTCGCCACCCACGCGGCGCGGAATTCGCGCGGAGCCGGCGGGGGGATAGGCGCCACCACAGGCGCCGCGGCCATAGGTTTCGCCGGCTTCGCGCGCGGAGGTGTGGCGCAACCCGCGAGCAGGAGAGTGCACAGCGTCGCGACAACGGTCCACAACCACGGGTGGAACGCGGTCGCCGGACGCGTTTCGAGCGCGCCCTTAGGCCGCACTCCACCCAGATCAGGCAAGGACATCATGAGTTGGCCGGAGCAAGCGCCCGACGCACGCTGCCGTCTGCGGCCGCGAGGGCGGCCTGCGCCGCGGTGACGTCGATCTTCCTAAGCAGCGCCACGATCGCCACCTTCACCTGGTAGTGACAGGCCTCGAGTGTGCGGCGCACGTCAACCTCGTCGGCCCCCGTCGCCCGCATGGTCAGCGCGACGGCGCGGCGGTAGAGCTTCGCGTTGGTCGGCAGCACGTCGACCATGAGGTTCCCGTAAACCTTGTGCAGACGGACCATGATGGCACTGGAGAGGGTGTTGAGCGCGATCTTCTGAGCCGTGCCCGCCTTCAGCCGCGTGCTGCCGGAGATGGTCTCGCTGCCGGTGTTGAGCGTGATGCCAACGTCGGCCGCCGCGGTCACGGGCGCGTCGGGGTTGTTGGCGATGCCGATCGCCAGGACGCCGGCGGCCTTCGCCGCTTCCAGAACCCCGAGCACATAGGGCGTGGCCCCCGAGGCGGCGAGCGCGATGACCACGTCGTTGGCCGTCGGCCGGAGTGCACGCAGGTCCGCGGCACCCTGCGCACGGTCGTCCTCCGCACCCTCCACAGCCTCGAACAACGCCGGCCGGCCACCGGCGATCAGCGCCAGCGCGCGGTCCTTCGGCCAGCCGAAGGTGGGAAACAGCTCGACGCTGTCGAGCAGTCCGAGACGGCCCGAGGTTCCCGCGCCGGCATAGATAAGCCGGCCGCCGGCCGCGATGCGCGGCACGGCCGTGTCGACTGCCCGCGCCAGTTGCGCGGCGGCGGCGTGCACGACCAAGGCGGCATGAGCCTGGTCGGCGGTGAAGGCGCGCACGAGTTCGTCCGTGGCGTAGAGGTCCAAGTCGGGATGACGGTCGCTGGGCGTTTCGGTGGGGAGCATGGCGGTGATTCCTCAGTTGCGACCGCAGGGCCGGCCGCTCATTTAAAAGGTGTCTTGAAACCGGAACTCTTCATCGGCGCGCTCTCGGGCACAAGCATCGACAGCATCGACGTGGCGCTGGTGGGCTTCGCCCCGCGACCCGCCCTGCTCGCCTCGCACACGCTGCCCTACCCGGAGGAACTGCGGCAGGAACTGCTGGCGCTCTGCACCCCCAGGGAAAACGAGATCGACCGGCTGGGGCGGGCCGACGTGCAGGTGGGCCGGTGTTTCGCCCAGGCCGTCAACGAACTGCTGGCCAAAGCGGGCAAATCCGCGGGCGAGATCCGGGCCATCGGCAGTCACGGCCAGACGATCCGGCACCGGCCGGGCCAGAACCCGCCTTTCACGCTGCAGATCGGCGACCCCAACGTCGTGGCCGCGCTCACGGGCATCCCCGTCGCCGCGGATTTCCGGCGCAAGGATCTCGCCCTCGGCGGCCAGGGCGCCCCGCTGGTGCCGTCGTTCCACGAGGCGGTGTTCCGCACCGGCGGCACCAACCGGTTGGTCGTCAACATCGGCGGCATCGCCAATCTCACCTTTCTCCCCGGCGATCCCGCCGCGCCGATCACCGGCTTCGACACCGGCCCGGGCAACACGCTGATGGACGCCTGGAGCCGTCGCGTCCTGCGCGAGCCGATGGATCGCGACGGCGCCTTCGCCGCACGCGGCGTCCCGGTGCCGGCCCTGCTCGCCCGGCTGCGGGCCGACCCCTATTTTGCCCAACCCCACCCCAAGAGCACGGGGCCCGAGCATTTCTCGATGGACTGGCTGCAACGCCACCTGCCCGCCGCCGGCTCGGCGAGCGACGCGGACGTGCAGGCCACGCTGCTGGCGCTCACCGCGCAAACGATCGCCGTCGCGATCCGTCAATGCGCGGGCGCGGCGGGCGCGGATGTATTTGTGTGCGGCGGCGGGGCCCGGAACTCCGCGCTCATTCGGGCCCTCGGCGAGGAACTGCCCGGCAGCAAGGTCGACCGCACCGACGTTCTCGGGGTGCCGGGCGGCTGGGTCGAGGCGATGGCCTTCGCCTGGCTCGCCCGCCAGCGCTGGCTCGCCCAGCCGGGGAACTGCCCCGGCGTCACCGGAGCGCAACGCCCCGCCGTGCTGGGCGGCATTTTCCTGCCGGACTGAAACGCACTCAAAGGATCGTCCGCACGCCGGGCAGGCGGCGCAGGATCTCCGTGAGTCCCCAGCTGAGCCCGATGGCGGCGACGGTTACGACGAGGGCCTTCGCGAGCCCGGGCCAGGCCGCACCGAGCAGGGCGTATTGCAGCCAGCTCACCACAGCGTAGTGGACGACATACATGCCGAAGGCGTTCGGCCGGAGCGCCGCCCAGAACCGGCTTTCCACGGAATGCCGGCGCGCGAAATAAGCCAGCAGGGCCAGGCTCGTCATCACGCTGGTCAGCGAAAAAAGCGCGTTGGTCGCGAGCCCCCACCCCGCCGGGTTCTCGCCGCGCGACGCCTTGATCGAGGTCACGATCAACACCGCGACAAACGCCACAAAGACCACGCCCGCCCCGGACTGCCACGCGATCCAGCGCCGCGCCAGGCCGCCGCCCGGGGCGAGGAGTCCGCTCGCCAGCCCGCCCCGCGCCCCCAAGGCGACGCCGAGCGCGAAGTAAACCGCGTAGAAAGGCACGCGCGACGTCTGGACGAAAAACGGCCCCCAACCCGCCCACTGCATCGGGTTCACGACCAGCGTCACTGGCACGTAGGCGAGCAGCGCCGCCATCGCCCACACGGCGAGGCAACGCCCTGGCGTTTCGCCGCACCATGCGCCGAACCGGCCCCAGGCCGCCATCAGGCGCGGCGCCAACGCGTGCCCAAGCGCGGCCAACGCACTGAAAACCAACAGCACCCAGAGAAACCACGTCGGACCCGCCGGCCATTTATCCAGCTGCCGCCACGCGGCCCAAAATCCCGCAAGGCCGTCCGTCCCGCCGCGCTGGAGGTAAGCCGGCAGATACGCCAGCGGCGCCAGCAAGGCCGCGCCGACGGCGAACGGGACGCCCAGCCGAAGCAACCGGTCCCGCAAAAAGCGCCCCGCGCCTTTCCGCGCCAGGCTCGGGCCGACGAAGAGGCCCGACAGCAGAAACAGGAGCGCCATGAAAAACGAGTCGTTCCACAACACCAGCGCGTCCACGCCCGGCGCCTTGGCGGCGTCGATAACCGGGAACGCCGCCCAATACAGGGTGTTGTCAAATTTCCCGAGCGGCGGCGCATAGATAAAATAAGCCAGCACCGCGTGGTGCGCGATGACGAGCAAGGTGAGCAACGAGCGCAGGCCGTCGATGGCGGCCGTGCGCGGTGCGCCGGAATCGGCGCCGGAGGATGTGGAGGGAAACGACATGGGTGGGTTGGGATGAAAGGGAAAGGGACAAAGCTCGCGCCCGCGTCGGCCCGGGGGCGACGGAAGACGGCGATCAGCGGACGGTGGCGCTGTTCAACCCGGCGGTTCGACCGGTCGGGACGGCCGGCCTACGCGGCGGCGCACGGCGCCGGCGTAAAGCGCGCCGGGCACGAGGCCCAGCACGACGATGAGCACGCAGAAAATCAGCCAATCACGCTCACCGTGGGGGTTGGCCAGCGCGCGGCGCGCGAATTCGTCGTTGGCGTGCGGCGCGAGCGCGACCGGCCCGAGCGCCACGTAGTGCGAAAACGCCAGCCCCATGCTCTGCGCCGAATGCCAGGCGGTCGCGGAAAGCGAGCCGACAGCGTGCCAGCCGACCGACACCGCCCCGAGCGCGACGCCGCCGAAACACAACGCACCCAGACTGAGCAGGCCCACGCTCACCGCGCCAAAGGAGAAAATCCCGAGCGTCACGCCGCCCACGCAGACACAGCCGACCGCCCAGCCGCCCCAAGCGAACAGCAGCCCCACTGCGCGCTCACCGCCCGCGATCCACCCGAAGGCCGGGCCCTGGTCCGCCTCGGGCGTCGCGAAGCGGATGTGCACCAGCGGGACGCCGAACAGCGTGGCGCGGCTGCGATACTCCGACTGCGGCGAGCCCACGCGGTCGGCGGGATCGGCGAAGGCCTCCGGCCGCCGCGCGCGCTCCGCCGTGCGGAGCCGGCCGGCCGCCCTCATCTGATGGAGCAGCGCCACCGACCAGCCGGCGGCAAAGATCAGCACGCTTGCATGGTGCCCGGCGGCAATGAGCGCCAATTGCCCCGGCCAGCGCAGGGCCGCGAAGCGCAGCGCGAACACAAGCGCGAGGAACACGACAAAGCTCCCGAACAGCCCCGCGGTCATGACCACGACCGCCCGGCGCTCCCGGTCGGTGCGCGCCTGGTCGAGGTTCATGCGCAGGCCCATCACCGTGCTGACCAGCCCGGTGACGGAGGCCAGGAGCGTCGCGAGCGCGGCCAGTTTCGCCAGTCCGCCGACGCCCTTCGTCGCGGCGGCGGCGGCGGTGCCGGCGGCAGCCTTGACCGGCGGCGTGAACGCCGGCAGCGCCGCCAGCACCCCCACGGTGAAGACCCGGCCCGGCGTGCTGCGCGCCAGCGCGCCCTCGATCAGGGCCAGCACCTGCTCCTTGAGCAGCAGGCGGCCGCGGGCGAGGCGCTGCTTCACGGCGTCCTCCGTGAGATCAAGTTCCGCCGCCACATGCTCCACCGAGCGGTGCTCACGGTAGAAGAGCACGAGCGGCTCGCGATAGGTTTCCGGCAAGCCCTGCAGTGCGCTCCAGACGAGCGCCTGTTCCTCGCGGTTCATGGCGGCCTCGTCGGCGGAGACTTCCCCGGCCGGGACCTCGAGCGCGGCATCGAGTGCCGCCGCGTTGCTGACGGGCTCGCGCCCCGCCCGGCGGCGCGCATGGCTGACCTTGAACCGGAGGATTCCGCAGAGCCACGGCCGGAGTTTATCCGGCTCGCGCAGTTCACCGAGCTTGAGCCAAGCGGTCACGAACGCCTCCTGCGCCAGGTCCTCGCTCGCGCGGAGGTCGCCCAGCGCCGAGTAAGCCAGCGAGCAGAGCAGGCGCTGGTAGCGCTCCACGATCTGCTCGAACGCGGAACGGTTCCCGCCCAGGCAGGCGGCAACCAGGTCGGCGTCGCTGGTGGTGTGGAGAAGGGCCATGACTTCGGGCGCTTTCATCGTGTGACACAATGCAGTGCCCGAAAAGCTCCAATCGGTGACAGGGTTTCGGCGGATTTTTTCGCGGGCGGCAACCCGGGGAAAAGCCAGGACGGTGTCCCCCTCGCCGGCCCGGTCAGCGCGGGAACTGAATCTCGCCCGCCGCCAGCCGATGAAGGAACAGCGCGACGTTCTGGGCGCGAGGTGCGATCGTCCCGACCCGGCAGAATTCACGCGCACTATGCAGGTGATCGCCCTCGGGCCCGATTCCGTCAAAGCACGGCAGGCCGGCCGCCCCGAGGAAATTGCCGTCGGAGGCCCCGCCACCATGGATCCAGTTGAAGGGCTTGAGCCCCACGTCGCGCCCGGCGCGCTGGAACTCGGGGAACAGCGCGGCCTCGGTCGGATGGTTCTCCTTCGGCGGCCGGTTGAGCCCGCCCGTGATCTCGATCGTCACGCCGTAGACGGCGGAAGTCTCGCGCGCCACGGTCTCCAGCCGGCTGAACAGCGGCTCTTTGTCGGCCATGCGTGTGATACGGAGGTCGATCTCGGCCTGGGCGAAGTCGGGCACGACGTTGGTCGCGGCGGTGCCGCCGCGGATGTTGCCGGTGTTGACCAGCACGCCCGGCAGCTCGGCGGGGATCTTCGCGATGGCCAGGAGATATGCGGCGAGCCCGAGGATCGCGCTGCGGCCGTCATTGGGAATCTTGGCGGCATGGGCGGCGCGGCCATGGCAGGTGGCGACGATTCCGCCCGTGCCCTTGCGCGAGTGGATGATGTCGCCGCTGGGGCGGGCCGGCTCAAAGACCAGGCCAAAGTGGTTGCGCTGGGCGGCGGCCTCAAACATCGCCCGGGTGCCGTGCGAGCCGGTCTCCTCGTCCGGAGTCAGCAGCACCTCCCAGCCGAGGCTGGCGGCCGACGGAGTCTGCTCAAAGGCATCGAGCGCGGCCAGGATCACGATCAGGCCGCCTTTCATGTCGGTCACACCCGGGCCGTTGAGCGAGTCGGCGTCGAGCCAGCGGCAGCTCTGGAAGGCGTCGTCCGCGGCGTAGACCGTATCGTAGTGCCCGCAGAGGAACACCTGCCGGGCAGCCTGCGGCCGCATCCGGAACCGCAGCGCCTTGGCGCCCGGCGGATTGTAGCCGGGGGCGTCGGCGGACAGTTCCTCGAATTCCGCGGCCGGGAACGCGCAAGTGAAGGCCGCGCGCAGGACATCCGCCATCCGGGTCAGTCCGGCGGCGTGGCTGGAGCCTGAGTTGATGTTGGCCCAGCTTTCGAGCAGCGCCGCAAGTTCGGGGGTGCGAGCGCCGAGGGCGGTGATGGCAGGGGGGACGGGCATGGTGGAGACGGATCAGAACTGGCCGCCATTGGGCAGCGTCACGCGGGGCGTGTCGGCGCCATCGATCGCACGGAGATTTGCGAGCGGGTCAGACTCGAGCCGGAGGAACTTGAAACCGAGCAGGCGGGCCTTGCCGGCGGCGTCGCGTTCCGCGTTGTGGGCGGTCTCGCGGGCGATGAACTGCTCGATCGTTTCCTCCCGGACCTGCGGCTCGGCGGAATGGATGATGTGCAGTGAACCGTCGGCGCCGTGCGCCACCAGGCCGATGTGCCCGACCCAGGCGCTGCCGCCGAAGACGTCGTTGGCCGGCATGCCGGGTTTCGCGATGCCGCGCACGACATTGATCATGTCTCCGTCCCGGAGCTGCGGGGCCGCGAGCGCGACGTCGGCATACGGGAGGTAGTTGTCGGTGTGGTCCTCGACGGGAATCGAGGTCCTCAGGCTGTAGCGGCCCAGCAGGAACCTGGAGCGGTCGATGCGTTCGAAGAATTTCACGGCCTTGCCGCCGGGAATGTCGCCGGTGACGTCGCGCACCAACCAGCGGTTGGACGGATTCCAGTCGGCCTCGGTGAAATGGTTGCGCGTGGCCACCCCGATATGGCCATCGTGGTAGCGGATGCGCTGCAACAGGCGCATGAAGCCGGTCCAGTCCCGGGTGAGCGCCATGGCGTAGGTGTGCTCCGCAAAGACCAGGCAGTCGCTCTTGGCGATGGAATAAAGCGGCTGCGGGTCGTAGGTCTCGAACGGCATTTCACCGAGAAGGTAGAGCTCGTAGGGCTGGCCGATGTTCTTTCGCGCGAGGGCGACGACGCGCTTCCGCAGGTCCGGCTCGGTCGCCTGCAGATGTTCAAGGTAGGGGCCGACCTCCGCCTCGGTGAACTGATAGAGCGGCTTGTCGTCCGGCGGCACCGGTGCGACCGGCTGGGCATCCGCGGCGAACGCGACGGCCCGGCCCAGTGCAAGGCCGGCCAGGAGCGGGAGGAAGCGGCGGTTCATGGTCAGTGGGAATGAAAAGGGGCGATCCGGAAGGACCGCCCCTGATGAGTTGAATTGAGGCGTGGGTTGGAAGAACCCAGGGCTCAGTAGAACTTGTATTCAGCCGACAGCACGAAGGAGCGGTCGCGCGGGTCGGCCACGCGCGGGTCCCAGTCGCTACCCGCACCGGTGTTGGTGTCGTAGTAGGCCGAGAACGGCGGCTGCTTGTTGAACAGGTTCTTGATGCCGGCGGTGATGGTCAGGTTCTTGATCAGGCCCTTGTAGCTGGCGGTCAGATTATAGAGCTCGTAGGAGGAAACCTTCGGATTCCAGTTCGCCGGCACCGAGGGCAGATAGGTTCCGGTTCCGATGGTGCCTTCCCACTGGTCGATGTAGCCGCTGCGGTAGACCTGGCTGAGGGTGACCGACCAGTCCTTCTTGCGATAGTTGAGTGAGGTGGTGGCCTTGTATTTGATGCCCAAATCGGTCGTATAGCTGATGAAACGCCCCACTTCCGAGCGCCCGTAGGGCTGGGAAGCGATGATGCGCGATTTCTTCACGAGCAGGTCGCCGAGATCGAAGTCCGCCGAGAGCACACCGCCCAGCAGGTCAGTGTTGGCATGGGCGCCGAACTCGATGCCCTCGGTGAAGGACTCGCCCGCGTTGATGTAGGTGTCATCGATCGTGACGAGGTTGCCGGAGCCGTCGCGAATCAGCCGATTGGGAAACAGCTGGTAATTGGTGAGAATGCCGGTGGCGCCGCTGATGGGCAGCGTGGTGATCGTGTTGCTGCGGTCGATACTCCACCAGTCGGCGCTGAAGCTCAGGTGCTTGTTGGGGGAGAGGACCACACCCGCAGACTTCATCTTGGCGGTCTCGGGCTTGAGGGAGCTTTCGCTGCCCGTGATGATATTGTAGGTGGTAACCTGGGCGCCGCTCACCGGGTCCACCAGCGCGGAGGAACCCGGGGTCGTGATCGCGGGGAAGTATTCCTGCGCGAACGTCGGCACACGGAAGCCGGTGCTGTAGGAACCGCGGAACAGCAGCCACTCGGCCGGTTGGATACGCAGCGTATACTTCGGATTGGTCGTCCGGCCAAAGCCGCTGTATTGATCGGTGCGCACCGAGGGGTTGAAATCGACGCCCTTGATGACGGGAATGTCGAGTTCGGCGAAGGCCGCCTTGACCGTGCGGGTCAGCGTGCCGAGGGTCGCGTTGGCGTTGTCAAACGGGGCGTTAAACACCAGCGCGGCCGCCGTGTTGGCATCCGGGCGGTTGTCACCGGCCAGGGTATAATCCTCCTTGGAGTAACTCACGCCCACCGCACCCTGCAATTGGCCGGCCGGCAGTTTCCAGATCGGCCCGGTGGCGGACGCGTCAAAATAATCCGTCTGGTAGGTGCCGCCGTAGAGCTTGACCCCGGCCGCGGAAACGCCCTGCAAGGCCGACAAGGCCGCGGAGGTCTGGGTCAGGGAGAACGGATTCAGGACACCGGTGTTGATGAGGTTCGCCAGCCCGACCGTATAGTAATAGCCGCTGTTCAGCACCGACGAGCTGTCGTCGCGGACCCGGGAAACACTGGCCTTGTAGTCCCAGTCCTTGAGGAAGGACAGCGGCCCCTCGGCCGAAACCAGCGCGCGCCAGGAATCACTCTGGGTGCTGTAGCCGCGCGGTCCACCAGCCGCCAGGCGCCAGCGGAACGTCATCGGGAGGCCGTTGTTGCCGGCCAGCTGCGGGAAGGCCGCGACCAGCGTGTTGAACACGGCGGCATAACCGGGAGCGGTGCTCGGATAGGCCATGCCCGCGAAGGGGTTCACCACGCTCGTGCCATTGGGCAGTGAGACCGTGCTGGTCGTCGCCGCGCTGCTGATTTGGTTGGCCGAGAAATATTTCTGCGAGGTCGCCCGGCCCCACATGCCCTCGAACCGGAAGATATTGTCGCCCATCTTGTAGGCGCCGGAGGTCACGAGGTTGGTGGTCTTGAGCGGCTGCTGCAAGGCGGCGGCCTCGCCCGTATCAAAGGTCGCGCCGTATTTATTGGCGGCGGACCCACCACCCCAAAGCTGCCAGTCATAGGGATACATGCCGGTTCCAGCATAGGCGCTTGGACCCTGCAGGATTAGGGTGTTGACCGAGGAAACCTGCAGGCCGGTGGTGGTATCAAGGAAACTCGTCTTGCTGGTGGCACCGCTAAGCACGCTTGAGACGGTGGAGAGGCCGAAGAGGGTGGCGTAGGGCGTGCCGCGAGTGTCAGGCGAGAGGCCGCGATCGGGCTGCTGGGTATTGATCCAGGAACGCTGGCTGGCGAGGAGCAGCGTGCTGTCGGAATACGACAGGGATCCCATGATGTTGAAATGGTCCTTGGCCAGGTTGCCGTAACCACCGATGATGGATGCCCGGTAGATGTCGGCGCCGCCTTCCTGGGTGACATCAAAGCCGGACTTGGCCGACAGCCCCTGGTAGTCGTCCTTGAGGATGAAATTGATCACACCGCCGATGGCGTCGGTGCCGTAGATCGACGAGGCGCCGTCCTTGAGGACCTCGATGCGCTGGATGGCCTGCACGGGAATCGAGTTGAGATCGACCACGCCGCCGCCGTTCAAGCCGGCTTGGGCCATGCGGTGCCCATTGACGAGGACGAGGGTGGCGTTCGAGCCCTGGAAACGCAGGTTGGCCGCGGAAATACCGTTGTTGCCGCGCGTCGCGGCGCCACCGGTCGCGACGTCGGCATTGCTGGCAAGATTGTCCAGCGAGTTGCCGTTGATGTTAAGGTTCATGACCATCTGCTCGACGCTGGTGACGCCTTGGGCGTCGAGGTCGCCGGGGGTGATGACGTCAATCGGCAGGGCGCCGTATTCACTCGGGCGCTTGATCATCGATCCGGTGACCACAAATTTCTCCAGCTTGACGGGATTCTCCGGCTTCTCGTCGCCGGTAGCGGGCGTTTGGGCGTTCACGGAAGAGGCCAGGGCGACGAACAAAGCGGTGGCGAAGCACCGCGGAACAGCATGCAACAGACGCATGCGACTAGGCGTAGGATTACTCATGTGGGTGTGTGATTTAGGCCACGGCCGGGACTCGCCGGGGCCAGCTAGGTGTTGGAGAACGCTCAGGACAATGAAAGGGCTAGGGATTCGCCGCAGTCATTTCAAAGAAAAATCCGCGCCGGCCCCGATGCAGTTGGGCGCTCCCGGGAGCGCGCCGGCTTTTCTGGCAGAAACGTTAAATAATTCATCATTTCTGCATACTGCGAAAATCGTTCTTCCGGCCCGTCCAGCGGCGGCGGCGGGCTCCGGGAGCCGAGCGCCCGCTGTGGCGGTAGGCCAGCGGCGAAACCCCGTAGGCGACGCGGAAGGCGCGGCTGAAACTGTAGATCGAACTGAACCCGCAGAGTTCCGCGATCTCCGACACCCGCTGCGGGCCCAGCCGGAGATGACCGCAGGCCTGCTCCAACCGCAGGTGGCGCAGGTGGCGGCCGATGCTCACGCCGCACGACGCGCGGAACCGGGCGCGCAGGTGGCTCGGACTGATCCCGAGGGCGCGGGAAATGTCCTTGATGCCGGGCGGCTCGGCGCTGCGCTGCGCCAGCTGGTTCACCCGCAGCATCAGCCCGGACTGCGGCGCTGCCGTCCCCGGGGCGAGCGCGGCCGGCTTGAGCCGGCGGAGCCGGGCCAGCATCACCGCGAGGAGCAGCACCGGCAGGTCCGCGGTCCGCTCGACCTCGTAGGCCTCGACCAGCTCCGCCGCGAGCGACCGCAGCTGCGCCGTCAGCCGGAACGGCTGGTAGCGCAACGCCTCCAACTCCGCCACCTCCGTGAACTCGAACGTGACGAACAGCCAGGAGATCGTCTCCCCCGCCGCCTCGGCATAGTGGTGGAACTGGAAGGGAAACACCAGCAGTCCCTCCCCCGCCCGCAGCCGGATCGAACGCTCGTCCACACACACCGTCGCGGCAGTGCGCAGCGCGCAGATCAGGACGAAGCGGTGGTGCAACGCGCGGCCGCGCCGCGGCCGGTTCAGGTCGGCCGCAGTCCGGCGCTGGAAACAGACCACGTTGTCCGGCAGGGCGAGTTTCGTGACGGAACGGCCGACCAGCTGGTGCTGCGGCTGGGGCAACCGGGCGACCAATTCCTTGAGATGGGGCGAGGGGACGGTTGGCATTTATGTCAAAAACATCGTCATTTCTGCTATTGGTTCGGCCGAGGGCCAGCCTTATCATCACCATTTTTCATCCTTCTGCGCCGCCCACCCATGATCACCTCCCACCTGCTGGAGAGAAACCACCACGAGCACTCCCCCGTCGCCGAGTTCCCGGGCAGCCTCGAGGCCTCGCGCGCGGTCGCCGGCGAGATCGCCGGCCTCATCCGCGCGCGGGCCCGCGAAGGCCGCCCCTGCGTCCTGGGCCTCGCCACCGGTTCCACCCCGGTCAGCCTCTACGCCGAGCTTGTCCGCCTGCACCGCGAGGAGAAGCTGAGCTTCGCCCACGTCACGACGTTCAACCTGGACGAATATTACCCGCTGCCGCCGGAACACGCGCAGAGCTACCGGCGCTTCATGCGCACGCATCTCTTCGACCACGTCGACATCGATCCCGCGCGCACGCACCTGCCCTCCGGCACCGTGCCCAAGCCGGAGGTCGACGTCCATTGCACCGCCTATGAGGCCGCGATCGCGGCCGCCGGCGGCATCGACCTCCAGATCCTCGGCATCGGCCGCACCGGCCACATCGGCTTCAACGAGCCGGGCAGCCCGCGGCACTCGCTCACGCGCCTCGTGACGCTCGACCCGCTGACCCGGCGCGACGCCGCCGCGGATTTCGGCGGCGACCAGGCGACACCGCGCCACGCGCTCACCATGGGCGTGCGCTCCATCCTCAACGCCCGCCGCGTGATCCTGATGGCGTGGGGCCAGCACAAGGCCGACATCGTGCGCCAGGCGATCGAGGGCGAGGTCAACTCCCACGTCACCGCGTCCTTCCTGCAGGAACACGGCGACGCCCTCTACGTCCTCGACGCCGCAGCCGCCGGCCTGCTCACCCGGCACCGCACGCCGTGGCTCGTCGGCCCGCTGTCCGACCAGGGCCTCGCGTGGGACGAGCGCATGACGCGCCGCGCCATCCTCTGGCTCTCCCAACTCAAGCAGAAGCCGATCCTCAAGCTGACCGACGACGACTACAACGAGGCCGGCCTCCAGGACCTCATCCGCGCCCATGGCTCCGCCTACGAGGCTAACCTGATCGGCTTCTACCAGATGCAGCACACGATCACCGGCTGGCCCGGCGGCCGCGATCCGGCGAAAGCCCGCCCCGGCGACGCGCCGGTGCGGCCGCTGCGCGCCTCCTCCGCCGACGTCTTCCCGAAGCGCGTGCTCGTGCTCTCGCCGCATCCGGACGACGACGTGATCTCCATGGGCGGCACGCTCTGCCGCTTCGTCGACCAGGGGCACGAGGTGCATATCGCCTACGAGGTTTCGGGTGCGAGCGCCGTGGCCAACGAGGCCGCGTGGCGCCTGCTGGCCTTCGTCCGCGACAGCGGCCTCGCCACGCCGGAATCCGCGGCCCGGCTCCGCCCACTCTGCGCCTCCCTGACGGACGACGCCACGCCGGCCCCGACGCCGGAGCTGCTGCGCTGGAAGGGCCTGATCCGGCGCCACGAGGCGATCGCTGCCGCCCGCGTCTGCGGCGTGCCGGAGAGCCGGCTGCATTTCCTAGATCTCCCCTTCTACGAGGCCGAGGCCCGGAGCCGCCGCTACGGCCCCGCCGACGTCGCCGCTCTCGCCGCTCTGCTCGACAAGGTCCAGCCGCACCTCATCTATGCCGCCGGCGACCTCGACGACCCGCACGGCACGCACCGGCTCTGTCTGCATGTGCTGCGCGACGCCCTCGCCGCCGCCGCGCAGGCGAAGGCCCCGTGGCTCCCCGGCGCCGAGCTTTGGCTCTACCGCGGCGCGTGGGCGGAGTGGCCGCTGGACGAGATCGACCTCGCCGTGCCGCTCAGTCCGCAGGAGGTCTTGCGCCGCCGCCGCGCTATCTTCCGCCACGAGACCCAGAAGGACCAAGCGCTCTTCCTTGGCGAAGACCGCCGCGAATTCTGGCAGCGCACCGAGGACCGCAGCCGCCGGCTCGCGCAGGCCTACAACGCCCTCGGCCTCGCCGAATACGAAGCCATCGAGGCCTTCAAGCGCTACGCCCCGGCCGAGTTCGCCGTCTCCACCGCGTTCTGAGGACGCCAAGGATTAGTTGACCACTAATGAGTTTCGCTACCGCGAAACTTACAAGGTCCCCTCCTACTAATCGTCTCCGACCTAGGATTAGGGGTCTGCTAATCGCAGACCAGGTTCCCAGCTTGCGATTAGCAAGCCCCTGGAGCCTACAGGTGGCGACGATTAGTCGCCACGCACCTCGAAGAATTCATCGTTAGGTGAATTCATTAGTGGTTAAATCCCTCCGGCCGGATCGGGTGAAACACGTCTGGAAGCTGCGGTCCACCGGTATGGACGTCGCTTGACGACGCCCGCAAATACCTCGCGGTGTGCGCTCGGGCGTCGTCAAGCGACGCTCCTCCAGGGTCACACCCGCACGAACCACCGGCGCCGCCACATGAACCAGGCGACGAGCAGGTGCGACCCGACGAACGCGAGGGCGAACAGCAGCGAGGCGTTGCGCGGGCTCGCGAGCGGCACGAACCAGCCCTCGTAGATGAATCCCTTCAGCGTCACGCCGGCCCCCTGCCCGTCCGTCCACTTGATGTAGTTGAAAAGCCGGCCGACCAGGCCGGACAGCACGAACAGCGCGAGCGCGTTCATGCCGTAGATCACGAACGGCGTCGCCCAACGCCGCCAGCCGCGCACGTCGATCAGCCAGAACATCGCCGCAAAAATCACCATGGCCCACCCGGCCATGAACAGCACATAGGAGCTGGTCCAGAGGTTCTTGTTGATCGGCAGCCAGAGGTCCAGCAGCGCGCCCGCGAGCAACAGCGCGGCGCCCCCTGCAAGCATGCGCCCGGTTTTGGCCGCACCGGACAAGGAGGAACGCAGCAAATGACCGGCGAGCACGCCGCACAGCGTCGTGCCGATGGCTGGCAGCGTTGAGAGGATTCCCTCGGGATCGAAACCCGGCGCCGGTGCTCCCGACCACGTATGTCCGACCAGCAGATGCGAATCGATCCACCAGGCAAGGTTGCCGATCGGCTCAAGCACACCCGCGCCGAAACCGGGCACGGGAACCAGTTTCAGCATGAGCGCGTAGATGATCAACAGGCTGCCCGTCCACGCGACCTGGCCGCGCACCCCGGTCCGGAGAAAGATCGCCCCGGCCGCCAGGTAACAGAGCGCGATGCGCTGCAGCACGCCGGGGATCCGGAGCTTCGTCAGGGAGAAATGATGCGCGGGCAGCAAGCCGAAGGGAAACGCGGCGAGGAGCAACCCGAGCGCGAAGATGATCGCGGAGCGCTGCACCACGTGGCGGAAGAGCTCGCCGCGGTCCGCGCCCTCCTCGACGCGGCGGGCGAAGGAGAACGTCAATGAGACCCCGACGATCCACAGGAAGAAGGGAAAAATCATGTCGGTCGGGGTCCAGCCATTCCACGGCGCATGATCGAGTGGCGGATAAACGGCGTCCCACGAGCCCGGGTTGTTCACCAGCAGCATCGCCGCGATCGTCGCGCCGCGGAACGCGTCGAGGGACACGAGCCGCGGGGACTGGACGGGCGGTGCGACAGGTGTCATGCGAAAACTCCCGACACAACGGAGGTAGCCTCGGAGGGCTCAGCTCCAGCTGAGCCGCGGCCCAGCTGGAGCCGGGCCCTCCACGAATGAAACCAGTCATTCCAAGCCGGACGAAGAATGACTGATCGATGCATTTTCTGAATATTCTGCGGGTCCGTCGCGGCCCTGGTATTGGGCCAGCATCACGGCGATCTCGTCGAGCGCCTGCGTCGCCTTGTGCTCGGGCGGCGCGACGTAGCGGTTCAGCATGAGGCTGAAGGCCAGGCGTTCGCCGGCGGCGGTCGTGACGTAGCCCGACAGCGAGTTGGCCCAGCGCAGGCTGCCGGTCTTGGCGTGCACGTTGCCATCCGCCGCCGTGCCGCGCATCCGCTTCGCGAGCGAGCCGCTCACACCGGCCGTCGGCAGCGAGGCGAGATAGGCCGCCGCCTCCTTGTGCTGGGCCATCGCTGTCAACAGCCGCACCGTCGCCCCGGCCGTGACCAGATTGTTGCGCGAGAGGCCGGAGCCTTCGTCAAAGAGCACCGAGCCCGCGGGCTCGCCGATCTTGGCCATGAACTCGTCGAGCGCCGTCACCGCCAGCTCGTCGGAGCGCAGCCAGGCCGGCGTCGCGGCCGTGCGCTGCCGTTCGCCCACGTGCGTGAATATCAGGTCCGTCTCCAAGTTCTGGGACGGCAGCATGAAACCCGCGACCAGGTCCCGCAGCGGCGCGGAGGTCAGTTCGCCGAGCACCACGTCGCCCGCGGCGGGCGCGTCCGGCCAGCGCAGGCCGCGGGCCTGGCCGTCGACGGCGATGCCGGCCTTGATCAGCGCCTCGCGCAGCGCGCGGGCAAACCAGGCGGCCGGGTGCGGCACCGGCGCCTCCGTGAGCTCGTCCTTTCCACCGAGCGGCAATGTGCCGAAAAGATGCACGGTATTCTCGCCCGGCAGCCGCTGGACGCGGATCTCCCGCGCGCTCCCGGCCGGGCCGGTCGTCGTGCGGTTGTCGAACGTCAGACCGCTCAGCGGCTGCAGCACCTCAACCGTGCAGGGCTGCCCGGCCGCAGCGGCCGGTGTGACGCGCAAGTCGATGTAGTTGTCAGCGAGCGTGACCGCCGAGACCTCGGCGCCATAATCGTAATCCATGTCGTCCGCAGTCCAGCTCCCGCCCTGCGGCGGCACGCGCAGCCACGTGGCGTCGGCCACGATGTCGCCGGTGATTCGCTTCACGCCCGCGTGCTGCAGCGCGGCAACGAAAGGCCCGAAGATGCTCCAGAAATCCTTCTTCCCCGGGCGATGGTTCCAGCCGGGGTCGCCGCGGCCGGCGACGATGAGGTCGCCCCTGAGCACACCCGCGGCATCCGGTTTCGTCGTGGCGCGCAGCGGCGTGACGATCCGGTAGTCGCCGCCGAGGCGGTCCAAAGCCAGCGCGCCCGCGTAGAGCTTGCAGTTCGAGGCCGGGCTCTGGAGGCGGCCCGACTCATGCTCGAACAGGACCTTGCCGGAATCCACTGCCGCCACCTGCACGCCCCAGATCGCGCCGTCGAACCGGGGCTGAGAGACATAGGCCTCGAGCTGCGCCTGCAGGGCCACCCGGTTGCCGGCGAAACGACAGGCCATGCCGGGCTTCGCGCCGGTGTGTTCCCCCTTGGCGATGACGGGCACGCCGTTCACGAGCACGTAGGGCAGGCCGACGGCGTAATGATGCGGATCGGCGTAGGTCGACGGATCGCCGATCTTATCCGGGTCGAAAACCACGATGTCGGCCCAGTTGCCCGCGCGGAGTTCCCCGCGGCCGGTGAACCGGAAGGTCGTGGCGGGCAGGCTGGTCATCTTGCGGACGGCGTCCTCCAGCCGCAGCACCTTCAGGTCGCGGACGTAATGGCCCAGCACGCGGGCGTTGTTGCCGTAGCCGCGGGGATGGGGCACGTCCTTGCCGAATTCGCGGATGCCGCTGTCGGACGCGATCATCGTGTTCGGGTGGCGCATGAACGTCTGCAGGTCCTTCTCGTCCATGCCGTGAAACACGCCCTGGGCGCCGCCGTTCTTCTCGAAGTCGAGGATCACCTCAATCTGGTCGTCAAGGGAGTCCGAGCCGCGCAGCTTCTTCGCCGCCTCCAGGATGTTCATGCCGTTGATCGAGATGTCGTGCCGGAACGAGGCGACCACCGCGTAGGCATAATCCGCCCGGCCGCGGGTCAGGATGTTCTGCTTCATGCGCGCCACGAGGTCGGCCTTCTTCGCCGGATCGGCGAGCATCGCGAGGAAATGCTCGTGGCCGCCGTCGAACGCGTCGTCGGGGATCAGCTGCCGCATGGTCGTGCTCGACGCCGTGTAGGCATACTGGTCCTGCGTGATGTCGAGGCCGCTCGCCCGGGCCGCCTCGATGTAGGCGAGGACCTTGTCCGCCTGGCCCCAGGCATTCTCGCCGGACAGCTTGATGTGGGAAACCTCCGCGCGCACGTGCGCCTCGCGGGCGACCCGGAACACCTCGTCGAGCGAGGCATAGATCCGCGCGTCCTCGTGCCGCATGTGGCTGGCGTAGATGCCGCCGTAGGGCGTGACGGCCTTCGCCACCTCGACGACCTCGTCCGTCTTGGAAAAAGTGCCGGGCAGGTAGATCAGGCCCGTGGACAGGCCCACCGCGCCGTCCTGCATCGCGCGGTCGACCAGGGATTTCATCTTCGCCATCTCCTCGGGCGTGGGCGCCCGGTCGAAGTTGCCGCCCATCGCCGCCGTGCGCACGGTGTTGTGGCCGATGAGCGTCGTGACGTTGATCGAGACCTTGTTGTGCTCGACGTCGCGGTAGAACTTGGCGACGTCCAGCGCCGAGCCGCCGCAGTTGCCGACGACGATCGAGGTGACGCCCATGCGGAGAAAATTCTCGGCCAGCGGCTGGTCGGCGACCTCGTCCGCGTGCGTGTGCACGTCGATGAAACCCGGGGCGACGATCAGCCCGGCGGCATCGATCTCGGTCTTGGCCGTGCCGTCGACGACGCCGATGCGGGCGATGTGACCGTCGCGCACCGCGACGTCGGCGAGGAAGGACGGATTGCCAGAACCGTCGACCACGCGCCCGTGGCGAATGATAAGATCGAAGTCTTCGCTCAACGCCGGGGAAACGCAGGCCAGCATCGCGGCCACGCAGAGGATGAATCTCATGAGGCGATACTTCACCGACCGGACAGCCGGTGTCCAGCCTGCGTCGTTCGGCTGCAGGGTCGCCGCTTGTCGGCGGACCGTTTCACGAAATCGCGGCACGGCGACAAGCGCCGGCCCTACAGGCGATCTGGCCTCACGCCGCTTTATCCTCGCCTTGCCCCGCGCGTTTTCTCTCGATGGCGGCCCTCAGGATGAACGGCTACCTCAACACCGGTGACTGGCTGGTCATTGTCGCCTACCTCGGCGGCATCATTGGACTCGGCATCTGGCTCGGCCGCGACCAGCGCAACACGCGGGACTACTTCCTCGGCAGCCGCAACATCCCGTGGTGGGGCATCGGCTTCTCGATCGTCGCCGCCGAAACCAGTGCGCTCACCGTCATCGGCGTGCCGGCCATCGCCTACGGCTCGGACCTGATGTTCATCCAGATGATCTTCGGCTACGTGCTGGCCCGGATCATTTTGGCCGTGGTAATGGTGCCGCACTATATGAAGGGCGAAATCTATTCGCCCTATCAGTTGCTCGAACAGCATCTCGGCCGCGGGCCGCGCCGGCTTGCGGGCGCGTTTTTCCTTTTCCTCGAAACACTCGCCGCCGGCGTGCGCGCCTACGTCGCTTGCATTCCCATCCGGCTCATGCTCGGCCAGCGCGTCTGCAGCCTGGGCGGGATCGTGGATCCCATCCTCGGCGCGATCCTGATCTTCGTCATACTCTCGCTCCTCTACACGTATATCGGCGGCGTGAAAGCCGTGATCTGGACCGACGCCGTGCAGTTCGGCCTCTTCCTCGGCGGCGGCCTCTTCGCTCTCTGCTACCTCCCCTCCCTCGTGGACGGCGGCTGGAGCGCTGCGTGGCAGCAGGCGGCGGCGGCCGGGAAGCTCGTGTGGTTCAACTCCCACTTCACCTTCTCCGCGCCCTTCAACATCTGGATGGGGCTCCTCGGCGGCACGGTGCTGGTGCTGTCGTCGCACGGCGCCGAGCAGCTCATCGTCCAGCGCGTGCTCGCCTGCCGCGACGTGGCGGACGGCCGGAAGGCGCTCGGGCTGAGCGCGGTGCTGATCTTCCCGCTGTTCCTGATCTTCCTGCTCGTGGGCGTGATGCTCTGGGTGTTCTACCAGGGGCACCCGTTCCAGATCCCGCTGCCCGAGGCCCGGCCGGGCATCAAGTCCACCGACTTCATCTTCCCGATCTTCATGCTGACCGAGGTGCCGCACGTGCTGAAGGGTTTCCTGCTCGTCGCGATCCTCGCGGCCGCGATGTCGTCCATCAGTTCCGCGCTCACGGCGCTGGCGTCCGTCTCGACGATGGACTTCGTGCGGCAGATGGTGCGCGGCCGCGACGAGGAGTATTTCCTGCGGTTCAGCCGGCTCTCGACGATCTTCTGGGCGGTCGTGCTTGTGGGCGTGGCGTGGCTGTCGCGCGAGGTGCAGTTCGTCCTCAATGCCGCCTTCTCGCTGCGGGGCCTCACCAGCGGGGCCCTGCTGGGCGGGCTGATCCTCGCGCTCTTCGGCCGGCGGGTCGGGGCCGGCGCGGCAATGGCGGGCATGATCGTCTCGTTCCTCGTGATGAACCTGATCTACTGGCCGCCCAACGTGCCCGCGCTGCACGACTGGTGGCAGCGAACCTTCGGCGGCGAGGTCTTCTGGCCGTGGTTCACCCTGATCGGCACGAGCCTGACACTCGGCACCGCGTGGATCGTGAAGACTGTGTGGCCCAATACCCGGCGTCCGGAAGGCAGGTAACCACTAATGCGTTTCGCCAAGGGCGAAATTTTAGTGAACCCCTCCGACTGATCGTCTCCGGTTTAGGATTTTGGGGCTGCTGATCGCAGACCGGATTCCCCGCGTGCGATTAGCAAGCTTCCGAAGCAAAATGGCGGCGACGATCAGTCGCCGCGCACTTTTAAGAATTCATCTACCGATGAATTCATTAGTGGTTAAATCACTTCGGCACCACGCCGTGGCCCGCCTTGATGTGCGCCACGGAGAGCGCGCCGCCATCCGCCGTGAAGCCGCCCACGAACGGGTTGGCCGCGAGAAACCACGGCGTATCCAGATCGGCGAAGGTGAACCCACCCTGTCCCGCCGCGAAACAGGCCGAGCCCGTCATCGCGAGGATCGACTCGACGTTGCCGCCGATCATCAGGCCGAGGCCCGTGCGCTTCGCAACGGCGACGATATCCTGCGCGACCGCGAGGCCGGCTTTCATCAATTTGATGTTGAGCACCTGCGCCGCCTTGGTGTCGGCGATCTTCTGCGCATCGGCGGCGGAGCAGACGCTCTCGTCGCCCGCCACGAGCCAGCCGCTCTCCTCGCCCAGCGCCCGCAGGCCGGTCAGGTCGTCCTTCGGCAGCCACTGCTCGAGCAGCGCAGGCCGGATGCCCCGTCCGCGCAGGCCCTGCACCAGCGCGGTGGCGTCGGTCCGGGAGACACCGGCGTTGCCATCAAGGATGAGCGGCGCGTCCGGCGCCACGGCGTGGATCGCCGCCAGCCGCGCCAGGTCGTAGGCCGGGCCCTTCGGGCCGCCGACCTTGACCTTGATCATGCGGATGCGGCGGTCGCGGATCGCGCGCGCGTCCGCCGCCGCCTGCTCCGGTGTCCCCGTCGTGACGGTCATGTCGGTTTCCAAGGCCGTGCCGGCCCCGCCAAAGAACTTCCACAGCGGCACGCCGTCGCGCCGGCCGAGGGCGTCGAGCAAAGCGAGTTCGAAGGCACACTGGGCCGAGCCGCACTGCGCGCCGCCGCGGGCGCGGAATTCCCCCGCCAGCGCACACCAGTCGTCCGCCGGCCGGCCGGGAAGCCAGCCGCGGGCCGCTTCCAGCGCGGCGAGTGCCTGCGCCTGCGTCTCGCCATTGTAGGGAGGCAGCGGGGCCGCCTCGCCGTAACCGGTCGCGCCGCCCTCGAGTTCGAGGCGAACGAGCACGTTGTTCGCCATCGCCTGGGCCCCGCCGGAGATCCCGAAGGGGGTGTGCAGCGGGATATCGAGCGGCTGGACGGTGAAGGAGCGGACGAGGCAGGGAGCGGGCATCGCGGCAGGCTAGCGCCCGGCCCGCGGGGAGGAAGCCGTTTTTCCGGGCCTAATAAGACATTGAAAACCCATGATAGTTATCAAAGGGTCGGGCCGTGCGCCCCAAGAAAAAAATCTCGCAGACCCAGCTCGCCAAGGAACTGGGCGTCTCCCAGGCGCTGGTTTCCCTCGCCCTGAACGGCCGCAGCGCCGGCATCAATCCCGACACCTACAAGCGCATCTGGGAGCACGCCGTCGCGCTCGGCTACCTGCCGAAGGGCATGCGGGTGGAGTCGACGCCCGATTCGGCCCGCGCGAAACAGATCGGCTTCATCCTGCGCGCGCCGCTGCGCCTCTACATCCCGAGCACCTACTTCGGCCACGTGCAGCACGGGCTCCACCAGGAGCTGGAGGAACACGGCTACCGCGCCGTCTACCTCGGCGCGGAGGATGAGCTCACCCCGGAAAAGCTCCGGAAGCATTTTCACCCCAGCCATCACCTCAGCGGCGTGATCGTGCTGGGCGAGGTCGCCCGCCCGTTCATGGAGGAACTCTGCCGGCTGACGCGGCGGGTCGTCGCCGTTTCCGCCCGCTATCCCGGGCTCTGCCATTCGGTGCTGGGCAACGAGTCGGAGGGCCTGACCGAGGTCGTGCGGCACCTTTTCAACCTCGGCCACGAACGCATCGGCTGGCTCGGCGGCAACGCGGGCCTCGGTCGCCACGACGCCCGCCTCGCCGCCTGCAAGGCCGCCATGGGCCAGATCGGCCTGAAGCTCAACCCGCGCTACACCGTCGTCCTAAAAGAGGCCGACCGCGCCGAGGGCGCCGAGGCCATGCACGGCCTGATGAAATTCGCCCGGCGCGCCGATTTTCCCACGGCCTTCGTCGCCTACAACACCGGCATGGCCGCCGGCGCCGCCATGGGTCTGCAACGCGAGGGCTGGAAGGTGCCCGGCGACATCAGCCTCGCCTCCGCCGACGTCTCCCGCCTCAGCATCGAGGGCGCCCTCCGCATCACCGGCGCCGGCACCAGCCCGGACAAGCTCGGGGAGGCCGCCGCCCGCCTCGTGCTCGGCGAGGGAGTGCCGGCCGAGGGCTACACCGACCTCGTCCTCCCCGCCCCGCTCGTGATCGGCAACTCCACGGGCCCCCTGAAGTAGGCCCCGCATGCCGGCCCTCCCCAGCCCCGCCGGCCCGCAGGATCAAGGAATCCCGCGATTAGCGCTTGGCAGTTTATAATTATTATATTTGCCTGATTCCTGCTCCCCCCGCCATGACCCCTTACGACTACCTCGTGATCGGCTTTTATCTCATCTTCATGATGGGCATCAGCTGGGTGTTCCGCCGGTTCGTGCACAACGTCAGCGACTACTTCCGGGGCGGCGGCAAGGCCCTGTGGTGGATGGTCGGCGGCTCGGCGTTCATGATGTCGTTCAGCGCGTGGACCCTCACCGGGGCGGCGAGCATAGCCTACAGCACCGGCTGGCCGATCGTCACCATCTACGTGGCCAATTCCATCGGTTTCCTGATCAACGCCCTGCACTTCGCGCCGAAGTTCCGCCAGATGCGCGTGGTCACGGGCATCGAGGCCGTCCGGCTGCGCTTCAGCCGGGCCAACGAGCAGGTCTTCACCTGGCTGCAGCTCCCGCTGGGCACGCTGCAGGCGACGCTGCACCTCAATGCCGTCGCGGTCTTCTTCTCCGCCGTCTTCGGCTTCGACCTCACCCTGACCATCATCGCGCTCGGCGTCGTCGTGCTCTCCATCGCGCTGCTCGGGGGCAGCTGGGCCGTCATCGCCGGCGACTTCATCCAGATGCTGATCCTCATGCCGGTCTGCCTGACGATCACGGTGCTGGCGCTTGCCCACCTCGGTGGGCTCTCGGGCTTCCTAGCCCGGATCCCGCCCGGCCACCTCGACCTCGGCGCGATCTGGAACAAGGACTTCCTCGGCCTCTGGTGCGCCGCCATGCTGCTCAAGCAGGTCATCAGCACCAACAACCTCCTCGACGCGAACCGCTACCTCAGCGTGAAGGACAGCCGCCACGCGCGCTGGGCGGGCTTCCTCGGCAGCGGCCTTTACCTCGTCGGCATCGTGATCTGGTTCGTCCCGCCGATGGCGGCCCGCGCGCTGTTCCCCGACCTGCACGCGCAGTTCCCCACCCTCGAGCACCCCGACGAGGCGGCCTTCATCGCCATCACGCGCGCCGTGGCGCCGGTCGGCATGCTGGGCCTGCTGGTCAGCGGCATCTTCGCGGCGAGCATGTCGGCCATGGACGCCGGCCTCAACAAGAGCGCTGGCATCTTCATCAAGAATTTCTACCAGCCCGTCTGCCGCCCGACCGCGCCGGACGGCCATCTGCTGAAGGCCGGCAAGCTCGTCACGCTCTGCCTCGGCATCACCATCATCATCGTCGCGCTGCGCCTGAGCCAGCTGAAGGAGTTCAACCTCTTCATCCAGATGCAGCGCGTGAGCATCCTCATCGGCGTCCCGATCACCGTGCCGCTGGTGCTGGCGCTGATCGTCAAGCGCACGCCGGCCTGGTCGGGCTGGAGCACCGTCGCCGTGGGCTTCGCGGGCTCGATTCTTATCGACCGCTACCTGCCTCCGGGGTGGGCCGCGGAGTTCTTCCACAAGACCGGCCCGCTGGACACCACGACGCAGGAATACTGGCGCCAGGGCATCCAGCTGATCGGCAACGTCGCGCTGGGCACCCTCTGGTTCCTGTTCAGCTCGCTGTTCTGGAAGGCCAGCCCCGCCGCCCATCAGGCCGAGGTCGAGAAATTCCTCACCCGCATCGACCAACCCATCGACTTCGCCCGCGAGGAGGGCGCGACCGCCGCCAACGACTCCCGCCAGTCCGCCGCCGTCGGCTGGCTCTGCCTCACCTACGGGAGCTTCGTGCTGCTGCTCGCCCTGATCCCCAACCCACTCACCGGCCGCCTCGCCTTCCTCGGCTGCGGCGGCCTCGTCGTCCTCGTCGGCGCGCTGCTCGTCGTGTCCGGGCGCAGGACCGCCGCCGCCAATGCCGCGGCCAAGCCCGCTGCTTAACCATCCAACCAACACCGGCCTGCCGTTCCGCCGCCCTCCGGCTAATCTCTCCCCCGCCCCTGTTCATGTCCGCGTTCCGTGGAAAACTCGCTCTCCTGCCCCCCAACCGCGTCTGGCGCACCTACCCCGGTGGCCGCACGCTGGATGCGCTCGCGGGCAAAACCCCGGCGGAGGATTCCCATTTCCCCGAGGATTGGGTCGCGTCGACCACCCGCGCCATCAACGCCGGCCGGGAGACGATCAGCGAGGGCGTGTCCACCGTCACGCTCGGCGGGGTGCCGCATGATTTCGCCCGGCTGCTTGCGAGTGACCCGGAGTATTTCCTCGGCACCGGCCATGCCGCGAAATTCGGCGTGCAGCCGCAGCTGCTCGTCAAGCTGCTCGATCCCGCCATCCGCCTGCACTTCCAGGCGCACCCGACCGCGGAGTTCGCGCAGCGCTTCCTCAATTCCCCGAGCGGCAAGACCGAAGCCTACCACATCCTCGGGTCGAGGCCGGGCACGACGCCCTACATCTACCTGGGTTTCCAGCGCCCGCCGACCCGCGACGCCCTCCGCCGCATGATCGAGACCCAAGACACGGCCGCGCTCGAAGCGTGTTTCGACAAAATCCCGGTCAACCCCGGCGACACCTACCTCGTTCCCGGCGGCGTGCCGCACGCGCTCGGCGAAGGCCTCCTGCTCGTCGAGATCCAGGAGCCGAGCGACCTGGTCGTGCGCTGCGAGTTCGAGCGCGGAGGCTACGTGCTCCCCGAACCCGCCCGTTTCATGAATCGCGGCCTGGAGTTCTGCCTCGGCATCTTCGACTACACCGCGTGGCCGGCCGACCGGCTCGCCGTCGAGGCCTCCTGTCCGCCGCGCCGCCGCCGGGCGCTCGGGCCGGATTCCTACCAGGACAACCTGATCGGGCCGGAACGCACGGCCTGCTTCCGCGTCCGCCAGTCCCACCTGCGCGGCGAGGCCGTCAAGACCGAGGACTCGTGCTACATCGGCATCGTCACCGCCGGCGCCTGCTCCGTCGAGGCGGGCGGCGAGACACACCAGCTGAAACCCTGCGACAAATTCTTCTGCCCCGCCGGCCTCGGCGCCGTCCGTTTTCAACCCGCACCCACCGCCACGCTGCTGGAGTGCTATCCACCCGCCTGACCCATGCCCCGCCCCGCTTCCATTCTCGCCGCCGTCACCACCCAGGAACTGCGTGAGTTCCTGCCGGAACCGTTCCTGACCGACGTGCGGTCCCTCACCGCGCGCTTTGAGCACGTCGACACCACGGAGATCACCACGGCCGCCTTCCACCATACCCTGGCGACCGTGAATCCCGAGGTCCTGATCACCTGCTGGAAGACGCCGCCGCTCCCGGCCGTGCTGCCGTCCAACCTCCGCTACGTCTGCTACCTCGCGGGCTCCGTCAAGCGCCAGATCACCCGCGAGCACGTCGCCGGCGGCCTGCTCGTCTCGAACTGGGGCGGCTCCATCAGCCGCATCGTCGCCGAGTGGGCCTTGTTCCACATCCTCTCCTGCCTGCGCCGCGCGACCCACTGGACGCTCGAGATGCACCGCGCCGGCGGCTGGAAGGACGGCGGCACCCAGACCGCCTCGCTCTTCGGCCGGCGCGTCGGCCTGCACGGCTTTGGCCAGGTGGCCCGCGAACTCATCGCCCTGCTGAAGCCGTTCGGCTGTATCATCTCCGCCTACGCGCCCGACGTCGACGCCACCACCGAGACGCGCCACGGCGTGAAGCCCGCGGCCTCCCTCGAGGCGTTGTTCGCCGACAACGAGATCGTCGTCGAGCTCGCCCCGCTCATCCCCGAGACCACCGGCCTCGTGACGGAAAAACTCCTGCGGCTCATCCGCCCCGGCGGCGTCTTCGTCAACGTCGGCCGCGGGGCCGTCGTCGACGAGGCCGCGCTGCTCCGCGTCGCCCAGGAAGGCCGCATCGCGGTGGGCCTCGATGTCTTCAGCATCGAGCCGCTGCCGGCCGACTCCGGCTTCCGCGGCCTGCCGAATGTCACGCTCACCCCGCACCTCGCCGGCCCGACCACCGATCGGCGGCGCGACGCCGGGGAATTCGCGCTGCACAACCTCCACGCCTACGCCGAGGACCGCCCGCTGCAGGCCGTCATCACGACCCGCGTCTACGACACGTCGACCTGAGCGTCCCCGTTGCCATGCTTCCCGCCACCTACCGCCACTGGCAGGAATCCGCGCGCCGCCTCCTTGAGCCGCTCGCCGCGCTCATGCAACCGGGCCGCGCCAGCCTGGATATCCACGGCGCCCCGTCCGACCACGACGCGCAGGCCGACCGCCTCGAGTCCTTCGCGCGACCGCTGACGCTCGCGGCCTTCTGGCTGCAATCCGCGCCGCGGCCCGAGGATGCGGCCTTCCGCACGCGGCTCGCCGAATGGTTCCGCGCCGGGCTCGTCCTTGGCACCAACCCCGCCGGCCCGGAATATTGGGGCCCCGACGCCAGCTACCATCAGCACCACGTCGAGATGGGCCTGATGGCGATCGCGCTCCAAGTCGCCCCGCGCGAGCTCTGGGCGCCGCTCTCGCCCGCCAAGCAGGCGCAGGTCGCCGCGTGGTTCGCCACCTGCCGCGGGGGCGGCATCGTCAACAACAACCACCTCTTCATGTCCGTGCACATCCTCGCGTTTCTCGGGCGGCACGGCTTCGCCCACCGCACCGACTGCGCCGTCATCACGGCGCACCTGAACCAGCTCGAGACGATGCACCGCGGCGGCGGCTGGTTCGAGGACGGCATCAACCAGGCCTACGACCACTACAACGCCTACGCCTTCCATTTCTACGGGCTGATGTGGACGCACCTCCACGGCGTCGGGGACCCCGTCCGCGCCGCGCGCTGGCGCGAGTGGGGCCGGCAGTTCGTCCACGACTACCAGCATTTCTTCGCGGCCAGCGGCGAGCATCCGGCCTTCGGCCGCTCGATCACCTACCGCTTCAACTGCCTCAACGTCTTCGGCCTCGCGCTCGCCGAAAAGTGCACCGACCTCGCCCCCGGGCTGCTGCGGCGCCTCTGCACACGCAACCTCGACTTCTTCCTTTCGCGCCCGATCTATCAGGAGCAGGGCTGCCTCAACGCCGGCTTCACGGACGGCTTCCCCAAGATCACCGAGCCATACTCCTGCGCCGCCTCGCCCTACTGGGCCGCGAAGGGATTCACCCCGCTGCTCCTGCCGCCCGATCACGCCTTTTGGCACGACGCCGAGCAGCCGCTGCCGGCCGAGCGCGGTTTTGTCCACGTCATGAAGGCCCCGGGGCTGGTCACACGCAGCGTCCCCGGGGGCGACGTCGAGATCCTCAACGCCGGCTCGATGGTCGGCAATACGCAGCTCCGCTACGGCGCGTGGAAATGGAGCAAACTCTCCTACCGCACCGGCGTCCACTTCACCTACGCCTTCCCCGAGATTTCCGCCGTCTCCCTCGACAGCGCCTTAACTGCGCAGGTGGACGACGGGCGGATCTTCGGCCGGCACTCGACCACGACCGTCGAGTTGGACGACTCGCATCTCGGCTACGCTTGGAATCTCGGCTTCAAGACCGGCCAGGTGAACACCGGCATCGAGACCTTCGTCTTCTGGCGCGCCGGCTGGCTGCTGCACGTCCACCACTACGACGCCCGCCAGCCCGTCGTGCTGCGCGTCGGCGGCTTCGCGCTGCCGTTGGCCGTGCCGTCCGTCGAGCGCACGAGCGCCCTGGCGGCCTTCGCGCCCGACGGTCGCGGCACCGCGCTGCAAACGCTGCTCGGCCTGGGCCGGTTTGAGTGGGACGAACGCCTCGACGACTCGACCGAGCGCCGCCATGTCGCCGCGCCCTATCACGTCACGCCGATCGCCAAGACCGCGCGCCTTTCCGGCCCCGGCGTCCTCGCCGCCCTTTCCTGGGCCGGCCGGGATCGCGTCGGGTCCGCGCCGTGGACCGTCGTCACCGGCACGGCCGGCCTCTGGAGCCTGCGCCACGCGCAACTGGGCGACTGGGAAATCCGCCACTGGGCGCTGCCCGACCTCGCATGAAATTGCTCCGTCACCTCACCCCGGTCCTTGTGGGAGCGAGCTTGCTCGCGATTTGCTCCGCCCGCGACAAGGCCCCCGCCGGCCTCTACGATTCCTACACCGGCTTCGCCATCGCCGCGGAACCGGTCCTGCCCGCGCGGGAAACGCATCCGTCGCTCTGGTTCAAGGCCTCCGACCTGCCCGCCCTCAAGGCCAGCCTCACGGCCGACGACTTCGCCCGCCAGCGGTGGGCGGCGCTGCAGAAGCTCGCGGACCTCACCGCGAAGATTCCGCCTCCACCCGCCGCCACCGGCAAGGGCGACAAGAGCGAGGCGATCCACAAATACTACGCGGCCGCGTCCATCGCCGCGCGCGCCCACGGCCTGATGGCGCTGCTGGCGGACGACGACGTATCCCGCGCCGCCCACCGCGAGCGCGCCGAGGAACTACTGCTCCGCGCCTACGACGGCCCGATCTTCGAGCTCGATTCCAGGGTCCAGGGCAGCGCCGTGGACGAGATCTACCGGGGCTCGTGGCTGCAGAACTACGCCCACGCCTACGACTGCATCCAGCCGAGCCTGTCTCCCGAAACGGACAAACTGATCCGAGCCCGCCTCGCCCGCGAGGCCCAGTGCGTCTACGAAAACCTTTACGAGTGGACGCCCGACAGCCCCCACAACCACCTCTCGAAACCTGCCTGGGGTCTGGGCTCCATCGCGCTCACCCTGTCGGACGACCCCCGCGCCAGGGCCTGGCTCGGCCGCGCGATCGAGGCCACGAACAAAAACACGCGCTACTTCTTCAGCGGCGACGGCATCTACCGCGAAGGCAGCCACTACCTCGTCTTCTCGCTCACGAACTTCGTGCCGTTCCTCTACCACTACCGCAACGTATCGGGCGTCGACGCATTCCCGGTCTTCCAGCCCGCGTTCGAATACATGGTCGAGGCCCGCAACAGCCACGGCTGGCTGCCGAACATCGAGGATTCCTACATCCGCCCGACGCCCACGCACCTCGTCGCGGCGGCCTATCGCCACCGCCCCACGAAGCTCCACTCCTCCGCCCCCCTGTCGGAGATCCTGACCTGGAGCTACCAGCACTCGGACCTGTCGCCATTTGAGCAGGAGAAAGGCGGCAGCGGCTTCAACTACACCGGCGCAAGCTGGGACTATCCGCTCGAGATCGACGAACTCCTCACGCACGACGCCGCCCTCCGGGCGACCGCGCCCGACGCCGCGCCGGATGTTTTTCTCCAGGGCGGACAGACCATCCTGCGCAACAGCTGGACGTCCGCCGACGCCGGCCAGCGCTACCTCCTTTTCCACGGCGTCGCCGTCGCGGACAATCACAACCACGACGACCAGCTCAGCTTCATCCTCGAGGCCGCGGGCCAGATGATGTGCTCGGACGCCGGCTACTCGCGCGGCACCTACACCGGCACGGAGCGCACGGCGTGGTATAACACCGCCGCCGCCCACAACACGCTCACCTTCGACGGCCAGCCCGCCGGCAAGAATCCATCCAACGACACACCGGCTTCGTCCCATCACGAGGAGCCCGGCCTGGCGTTCGAGGAGAAGACCGAGACGGCCCTCCCCAAGAGCGCCACCTGGTCGCGGTCCATCGCGTGGATCGCCGGCGACTATTACGCCGTCGTCGACCGGGTCGACGCCAAGCAACCGCTCGAGGTGAAGGCCTACCTGCACGGCGGGCGCGGAACCCTGACTGCTTCCGGCGGGGAACGCACGTGGAACTACCGGGCCGACCGCTATGGCCCGGCCGCCCAGCTTCATTCCTGGATTGCCGCCCCCGGTGCCACCACCTCGGTCAGGCAAGGCGAGCTCACCTACATCAAGGGCGACTACGCGGAGTTTCCCTACCTGGAGACGGCATCGCCCGCCCCGGCCTCACCCTGGATCACCCTGTTGAAGCCGGCCGCCGCCGGAGATCGGGCCCCGTTCTCCGTGCAGGATCTCAGCACCGCCAACCTCTCCGCCCTCCTCGTAACCGCTCCCGACCACCGCACCCTGATTGCCGCCCGTGGCCGGGTCTCGCCGGTCATCGCGCTCGATGATGTTGAGACCGACGCAATCCTCGTCATCATCCGCCGCGACCTTTCTGGAAAAATACTCAACCACTTCGCCCGCGGTGCCACCTACCTGCGCGTCGCCGGCACACCCGTCTCGCCATGATCACCCCCCGCCTCTTCGTCATCGCCATCCTGCTCGTCACCGCGGCCCGCGCCGACGAGCCTTACCGGCTGAACGCGGCCGACGTCGCCGCCCTGGCCGCCGAGGCCCCCGCGGCCCTCAAGAAGCCCATCGCCACCGTGGTGGACAAACCGCAGGCCTCGCCCACCGGCGACGCCCATGACTACGTGAGTTACGCGCGTTACTACTGGCCGGACCCCAATACGCCTGACGGGCTCCCCTTCGTCAGCCGCGACGGCCAGCACAACCGCGAGCAGGTGGCGCGCGGCGACCGCGACCGGATCGGGAAATTCTGCGAGATCGTGCCCGCCCTGGCCGCCGCCTGGCAGGTAAACCACGACGAGGCCGCCGCCCGCCGCGCCGGCGAATGGCTGCGCGCCTGGTTCATCACCCCCGCCACCCGCATGAATCCGCACCTGGAATACGCGCAGGTGCGGCTCGGCCACAGCCAGAACCACGGCAACGCGGCCGGCGTGCTCGATGCCCGCGGATTGGCCGACGTGGTCGACGCCCTCCGGATCCTGCGCGGGTCGCCGGCGTTCGCCGCCGGCGAAGAAGACAAGATCCGCGCGTGGTTCGCCACCTACCTCGGCTGGCTCACGACGGCCAAAAACGCCGTCGACGAACGCGCCGCCAAGAACAACCACGGCTCCTGGTTCCTCGCCCAGGCCATCCCCATCGCCCGCTACACCGGGCACGACATCCTCGCCCGCGAACTCTGCGAGGAGGACAAGGTCCGCATCGCCTACCAGTTCAAGCCCGACGGCAGGCAACCCGAGGAAATCCGCCGCGTCGACGGGCTCGGCTACAGCCGGTTCAACCTGGAAGCCCAGTTCCAGGTCGCCCGCTTCGCCGCCGGACTCGGCATCGACCTCTGGAACTACACCGCGCCCAACGGCGCCAGCCTGCGCGGCGGGCTCGAGTATCTGCGTCGCTTCAACGACAAGCCCGGCTCCTGGCCCACCTCGCAGAACGAAAAGCTGAAGCCCGGGTTCCTCAAGCCCCTGCTCGACGAGGGCGACGCGGTGTGGAGCAAGAAGCCCGCCGAATGAAAGCCCGGCCGCTGGGCTTCCTCGTCGGTTTCGCCCTTCTCGCCACACTCGCCATCGCACAAGAAAAGCTGCCCGACGAGAAGGTCCCTGCCAAGGCGGTCGTCACCCCCACCTCCCTGCCGGGTGCGGAGACGTTCATCTATCACGACGTAAAGCCGGAGCCGATGCGGCTCTTTGTCTTCAAGCCCGCCGGTTGGAGGGCCGCGGACCGGCGCCCGGCGTGGATCCATTTCTTCGGGGGGCGGCTTCGTGAACGGGACGCCGCTCCAGTCCGCCGGCCAGGGCCGCACCGCCGCCAAGCTCGGCATGGTAGGCGTCGCCGTCGACTACCGCGTGCACAATCGCCACGGCACCGACGCCACGGCCTGCGTGGCCGACGCCCGGGCCGCGCTGCACTGGGTGCAAGCCCACGCCGACGAGCTTGGGGTCGATCCGGAGCGCATCGTCGTCAGCGGCTCATCCGCGGGCGGGCACCTCGCGCTCTGGACCGCGATCACGCACACGCCCTTCGGCAGCGATCCCGCCGAGGCCCCGCTGTTCAAGCCCGCCGCTCTCATCCTCATCAGCGCGGCCGCGGACACCTCCGCCTCCGGCGGCCAGCGCTCCGACCGTTTCGCTGGGCACGGCACCGACCTATCGGCCACGCAGAATCTGGACGGGAAAATGCCGCCGGTCCTCATGTTTCACGGCGACGCTGACACCACCGTCCCCTACCACTACGCCGTCGAATTGCACCAGGCGCTCGCCGGCTCGGGGAACGATTGCGAGTTCGTCACGATGCCCGGCGGAGGCCACGGGCTTGTCACCGACGAGTGGAAGGCCAGAGCCGCGGCCCTCTCGAAGTCCTTCCTGGAACGGCTGAAAATCCTGCCGGTTGAAGCCAAGTTGTGACTGAACTGTAGGGCTGCCGCTTGCCGGCATGCCGCGATGGGATGCCAACCGCGGCATGGCGACGAGCGCCGGCCCACATTGATCTCACCACCACCCACGCTCCGCGGCCGCGGTGAGCGCCGCACCGAGCGGGGGCAGATAAGGGTGCCAGAGCTTTTCCCACTCCAGGCTGACGAAGCCCCCATACTCCGCCCGCAGCACCGAGCGCAGGGGCGCCATCGGGAAATCCCCGTCGCCCGGCAGGACGTAGGTGTGATCGTGCCGTGCGCTCGGGCGGCTGACGCTGTCCTTCACGTGGACATGGACGACCCCCGGCTTGATCGCGCGCCAGGTCGCCACCGGGTCCTCACCGCCGCGCCGCCAGGTGTGATGCGTGTCCCACAGGATGCCCGTGCCTGGCGCCCGGGAGACAAACGCGTTGATCCTGGCCGCCGTGAACAGCGAATCGTGGGTCTCGACCATCAGGTCGGCGCGCCAGCCGCGCTCAGCCCGCAGTGCGCGCCACCAATCCATCGTCGCCGCGCCTTCCGCGATTTCCGCGGCGTCGCCCGTGTTGCCGCCGTCGAAAACCCGGATCCGCTCCGCGCCGATCGCCTCGGCCCAGGGCACGAACTGCAGCAGCGCATCGCGCGCCGCCGGCGTCGAACCGATCACCTTGAAGGAAGTATCCAGCGCCACGACCCGCACGGCCGGCCGCTGCGCGCGGAGGCCTTCCGGCGTCCCGAATTTCTGCGTGAAATACGCCGGCAGGTCCACCGTGCCGGCGAGCGAACGCAATTCGACCGCGTCGATGCCGTGTCGCGCCGCCAGCGCCACGACCTCGCCCAGCGGCAGTTCGGGGCAGCCCAGCGAGGAAAAGGCGCGCAGGTAAGGCATCACCCGAGGTTGCGAAGCCGCGGCGCCGTTGGACAGAAAAAAGGGCCGCCCGGCGGCGGCCCTCGTCGAACCGGCTTCCACCGGTGATCAGAACTGGGTGCCGACGCTCAGGATGAACTGGCGGGGTTTGCCGCGGGCCTGGTTGGCCGGATAGTAGACGACGTCGCCGATGTTCTTCACGTTCAGTGCGACATTCCACGCCTGCCCGCGACTCTTCCAGTCGTAGCCGACCGCGGCGTCGAACAGGTAGTAGGCCGGGAGAAAAAGCGCCGGATTTGCGGTGCGCTGCGCCTTGGGCGAGGTGTAGTTGCCGCCGCCGGCGACCCACAGGCCCTTCAGAAAGGTGTCCTTGAAGGTGTAGCGCGTCCAGAGCGTCGCGAGCCGCTCGGCCGAGCCCTCGGGCACCGCTCCCTGGAGCAGCGCAATGGCGTCGTTGTAGCCCTTCACATAGGAGGCGTAGTCGCCGGAGACCTTGGGGTCGGTCGCCGGGCGCAGCGGCGGCGCCGTGATCTTGGTCGTCTTGATGTCCATCCCCGCGTAGGTGGCGTAGACCTGCCAGTTGTCCAGGGGCGACCAGGTCATCTCAAATTCCACGCCTTCGCTCTGGTCGACGGTCCCCTGTTTGGTGAAGGTCACCTCCGTGCTGGTGGGCACGCCGGCAGCCGTAACGCCCGGCACCGGCTGACGGACGCTCACCGTGCGGTCCGCGCGCTCGAGGTGGAACCAGGTCAGGGTCGAGGAGATCCGCCCGCCGAGGAAATCCGTCTTCAGTCCCGCCTCGTAGCCCAGGCCCGTGGTCGGGGTCGCGGGCGCCTTGATGGTCTGCGAATTGGTCGTCGTGTTGGCGACGATCGTGGGATCGTAAGCCGGGTTGGGCAGAGTCAGCGACGTGTTGTCGACGAGGAAGGACTTGCTGTAGTTGGCGAAGAGGAGCGAGTCCCTGGTCACATGGTAGCCCAGGCCGAACTGCGGCGTGGTCTTGTGGACATCGTAGCTGTAGCCGGTCTCGCCGCCGGACTGGAAGCGGTCGTAGCGGGCCCCGCCCACCGCGATCAGCCGGTCATGGAACATGTTGGCCGTAAGGACACCGTAGTAGGCGGACTCCTGCGCGAAGGTGAACCCGCCCGCGGCGCTCACTGGCAGGGAGAATTCGTCGTAATTGGGTGTGCGGTCCCACGTGGACTGATCGAAATAATTCCACGGCGTGAAGGGCAGTGAGCCATCGGTCGCGCTGTAGGATCCGTAAGCGGAGCCCGAGCTCAGTGTGTAGCCGCCGCCCGTCCGGCTGTATTGCCGGTAGGCGCCGAGCAGCGGGTTCAGCTTGATGCCGCCGAACTCGTATTTGCCCGAGAGATCGGCCTGGTAGGTGTTGAAGAGATCGCTGCTCGTCTGGATCCGCTTGCGGCGGTTCAGCAGCACGCTCGTCGTCTTGGCCGGGTCGGCCAGCACCGCCGCGGGATCGGCCAGGTATTCCTTCAGGTAGTCGAAATAGGAAACCGTCGCCGTCCGGTAGGCCGCCGAGGGCGTGACGTCCCACTGGGCCAGGCCGGTAAGCTTGTAGAGCGTGTCGCGGGTGTTCCAGCTGTAGTTGGCCCGCGCCACCCAGTGGTCGCCCAGGTTGACGTCCAGCTCGGCGTTCATGTTCTCGTAGGTGGAATTCTTGTAGTCGTGGTCGCCCTGGTAGTTGAAGGTGCTCGCGATGCCGGGAGGCGCCCCGAGGAAACCCAGGTTCACGGCGCCGGCGTCAAAGAGACCCTGCTGGTAGCTGCGACCGGCGAGATTCACGAAGACCGCCGCCGTGGGTGCGGCGCTGAAGCCCGCGATCTGCACGTTCGGCATCATGCCCAAGGGCGGCTTCTCCTCGCGGCGCAGCTTTTCGTAGTCGAGGATCAGCGTCATGTTCCGGGCCAGGCGGACCGACAGCGACGGGGCGATCATCCAGGACTTCGTGCTGCCGGAGACCGCCCATTGGGGATCCTGATTGTAGGACCCGACGACCCGGACTCCGATCCGGTCGCCCAAGGGGACGTTCGCGTCGACGACCGTGCGGTAGTCGCCCTCGTTGCCCACCGATTGCCGGATGCTCACGGATTCCTTGGGCATCGGGCGCTTGGTGATGTAGTTGATCGTGCCGCCGGGGATGATCTGGCCGTAGAGAAGCGACGCCGGGCCCTTGATCACCTCCACGCGCGCGACATTGGCGGTGTCCACGTCGCGGTTGCCGGCGAAGCCGTTGCGCTGCGGCGGCACGTCGCCGTCGAAGCCGCGGATCGAGAAGCGGTTGTTGCCCGCGACAAAGGACTTGTCCCCGCTCGTGACGCCCGGGGCGAACCGCATGATGTCGAGCAGGTCGTTGGCCCCGATGTCGTCGATGAACTGCTGGGTGAAGGCGCTGATCGTGAACGGCAGGTCCTTGATCGGCGTGTCGATGCGGGTGGCTGACACGGAATTGCCCGCGCGATAGCCGACATCCTGGGCCGTCGAGACGGTGAACGTCGGCAGCTCAACGGTTTCCCCGGGGGGGGCGGAGGCGGCAGGCGCGGTCTGCGCGGCGGCGGGGACGGCAAGGCGGAACAGGACGGCACAGCAGCCCAGGCTGAAGATGCAGGCCCGGCGGGACAGGACGGGGATACTTGGTCTCATGGTGAGGGGTGGGGGTTGTTTTGTTTATAATTATTATAATTATTAAATTTCAAGCTATTTTATGAACATTACCCTCTATGTTTTCTATGAATTACTATGAATATGTCGGCCGGAGCCCGGCCTACGTGGAAAATTCTGAAGGACTTTGCCTCGTGGCGGTGTTATGCCGTTTACGTCAGCCCCTCCCCTCATGACCACCCCGCCCGATCCCCTTGATCCGCTGCTGGACCGCTGGTCCGACCTCCCCCCGCCCCCGCCCCGGCTCTCCGCCGAGGTCTGGCAACGCATCGCCCAAGCCGAAGCGAAGCCCATCCGCCCGGCGACTTGGTGGACGTCGGTCGAGGCGTGGTTCGCCCGGCCGCCCTTCGCCGTCCTCTTTGTCGCCTGCTGCGCGCTGCTGGGCCTCTACCTGGCCGAAGTGCGCGTCAACCGGCTCGAGAGCGAGCGTAGCGCCCAGCTCGCCCGCAGCTACCTGCAACTGATCGATCCGCTGCTCGCGACGCTCCCGGCGGACCCTCGCGCATGAAACGCACCCTCCTCACCCTCGCCCTCGGGCTGGCCGTCGGCCTCGCCACGCATTTCGCCTATTTCCGGCTGCATCAGCCTCCCCCGACCGACACGCTCGACGGTCAGCTGGCCTGGATGCGCACGGAATTGCAGCTCACCGACGCGCAATTCGCCCGCATCAGGGAGGTCCACCAGGCCTCCGGCCCGCGGCTGCGCGCCATCGCCGCCCAGCTGGCGGGATTGCAGGATGAATTCCGGGCCTTCGAACAGACTCGCCGCACCAGCGACCGGGTCGATTTCCTCGAATTCGCCCGCTACGTCGAGCTTCGCCGCCATGTCCGCCGCGCGAGCCAGGACTCCACGCGCCAGCTGGTGCTCGCCGCCGCCGAGGTCATGACCCCCGAACAGCGGCAACGCTATATCCAGCTGGTCGAGACGGTCGAGCCCCCGCCTTTCATCCCGCCCAACTGATGCGCCCGCCCCGCGCGCTGTGTCCTCCCCCGATACCCCGTCCGACCACGCCAGCCTGCTCGCCCTGCAGCAGGGCGAGGCGGTCGCGCTGAACCGGCTGATCGCCCGCTGGCAGCGGCCCCTGCAAAGCTTCGCCTACCGCTACGTGCAGAACACGGCGGACGCCAACGATCTGGTGGCCGAGACCTTCGTCCGTCTCTATCAACAGCGCCTCCGCCTGCGGCCCGACACGCGGCTCAGCGCCTGGCTCTTCACCACGCTCACGAACCTCTGCCACAACCATCACCGCTGGCAGCGCCGCCACCCGACGGTCGCCCTCGACGCACCCGCCCCGGACGATTCCGATCGCCCCGTCGGCGAACCGGCCAGCAGCCAGCCCGGGCCCGACACCATGCTGGAACGCGAAGAAACCCTTGCCGCCGTGCGCAGCGCCATCGACCGCCTGCCGCACGACCTGAAGGTCGCCTTGCTGCTGCACCACTACGAACGCCTCTCGTATCAGGAGATCGGCGAGATCACCGGCTGTTCACCCCGCGGAGTCGAGACCCGGCTTTACCGGGCCCGCCAGCAGCTGCGCGAGAGCCTGTCCGGCCTGATGAAGGAGCCCTCGGAGCGCTGAAATCGCGCAGTCCTCCTCACCGGTCCGCGTCGGGCCGGAGTCCGACAAAAAGGGCGGGATCTTTGATCCCGCCCGAGTCCCGCGGACAATTCGCCCGTCTTCAGGACTTCTCCACGAAGTTGAACTCCTGCCTCGCCAGCACCAGCACCGGGCGCCCACGGACGAGCGGCGGCTCGAAGCGCCACTGTTTGACGGCATCAAGGGCGCTCGCCGCAAACGCCGTGCCGGCATCGTCCCGGGAAACCGAAGGCATCCGCACGCGGCCCTCCTCGTCGATGTAGAACTCCACAACCAGGGAGTGTCTCGCCTGATTCGCGGCGAGCGCCGGCGCCAGCGGCGTCACCACCTTGACGGGCGTGGGAATGCGGTCCAACTCGCGCAAGGACCAGGTGCGGTAGACCAGCCGGCCCTTGAGCAATTCATCCATCTGGCTGGTGATCAGGTCCATGCCAGTCATGCTGACGACGACGCCCGTCCGGGAAAAGTCGAAGCGCAATTCCTGGACTGAAGCCCAGGCCTGGCCGTTGAGCCGCGGCGGCGAAAACTCCCATTGCCGCAGCGCCTTGATCGCAGCGTCAGCGAACTCCTTCCGCGAACAACCGGTCATCAGCACGTCCGTGAGCCGGCCGTGCTCGTCGACGTCGATCGCGACGCTCGCGTTGCCGTTCATCACTGCCGAATTCTGCAGCACCAACGGAAACATGACCTCCTCCGTCTGGACGATCTTGAGCCTGGACTGGTCCGCGGGATTACCCGCGGGCTGCGCGGCAGCCGGGAGGGCAAGCCACAGGGCCGAACAAATCATGGGTAGGTAGGTGGTCTTCATGGTGGGGACGGGGTTGTCCGGCATAACACCGCCGCTGCGGCCAACCCTTCAACCTCGGCGGGGAAATGCCCGAAAAACAGGCCCCGAGGGGTATTATTTCGTTGACGCTGTATTATCGGCCATTTCTTGTCTCCAACGAAAATGACAGTTGCCGCCCCCAAGTTTGATTTTTCCGTGCTGCGCCGCCTGCGCGAACAGCATGAGATGACCCTCGCCGAGGTCTCCAAGGCTTCCGGGGTCTCCGCCGCCGTCATCTCCAAGCTGGAGCGCAACCAGCAGTCCGCCGAACTCGACACACTCTACCGACTCGCCCGCGCCTTCGGCCTGAGCGCGACCGATCTCATGGCCCTGGCCGAGTCGCCCCTCGCCCATCGCTCCACGGAAAAGTCCTACCGCTCCGGCGACTTCAGGTTCCGCCAGCTGAAATACGCCAACGTCGTGGCCCTGCTCGGCTCCGCGCCCGCCGGCGCCAAGGTCTCGCGCCCCGAGATCCATCACGACGACACCGAGGTCTGCTGGGTCACGGCCGGCAAGCTCCGCCTTCGCCTCCCCCACGAGGAGTGCACGCTCGAGGCCGGCGGGAGCATCCAGTTCGACGCCATCCAGCAGCACACCTACGAGGCCCTCGCCGACTCCGAGTTTGTGATCCTCCACCTCCGAAAGGACAAACGCTACTGAGCAATAGACCACAGAACACACGAAATACACAGAAACCGACCCAAATCCTTTCACAGGAGACAACGGAGTTAACCGAGTTTCCAGAGCCTCTGTTCCCTCCTGTAAAATAGTTTCTTCTGTGTGTTCTGAGTTTTCTGTGGTGAATCCCTAATCCTCCCTCTCTGCCTTCTTTCTCCGGCCCATGAAGATCGACGCCCAACTCCAACCCGCCGCCCTCGCCCCGGCCCTCGAGAACTTCTGGAAGGTCTCCGGCGAGAAACTCAACCTGACCCACCGCGACTACGATCCCGCCAAGGGCGCGCCGGTCTTCACCGTCGCCGGAAAATACACCGCGCGCGGCTGGACCGAGTGGACCGAAGGCTTCCTCTACGGCTCCGACCTCCTGCAGTTTGACGCCACCGGCGACAAGTCGTTCGCGAAGCGCGGCGCCGATTACACCGTGAAGCGGATGGCCTCGCACGTCTCGCACGTCGGCGTGCACGATCACGGTTTCAACAATCTCTCCACCTACGGCAACTGGCTGCGCCTCCAACGCGAGGGCAAGCTGCCGGCCGATCAGATCGAATCCTGCGAGCTGGCCATCAAGGTATCCGGCGCGATCCAGGCCGCCCGCTGGTCCAAGATCAACGGCGGCGGGGGCTACATCTATTCCTTCAACGGCCCGCACTCCCTCTTCGTCGACACCATCCGCTCCGTCCGCATCGTGATGGTCGCCCACGCGCTCGGCCACCGCCTCATGGGCGAGAACGACGCCGCGTTCTCCCTCCTCGACCGCGGCCTGCAGCACATCGACGCCACGGCGAGATACTCGATCTTCTACGGCGAGGGCCGCGACAGCTACGACGTGCCCGCCGAGCGCGGCCGCACGACCCACGAGGCGATCTTCAACCCGAACGACGGCCGCTACCGCTGCCCGAACTCGCAGCAGGGATTCTCGGGCTTCACCACCTGGACGCGCGGCCTCGCGTGGGCCATGGTCGGCTTCGCCGAGGAACTTGAGTTCCTCGACACCCTGCACGAGTCCGAGCTCACGCCCTTCGGTGGCCGGACCAAATTGCGTGAACAGATGCTCAAGGGCGCCCAGTCCACCTGCGACTGGTTCATCGCCAACACCGCGCTCGACGGCATCCCCTATTGGGACGGCGGCGCCCCGCACCTCGGCCGGCTCGGCGACTGGCGCTCGCGCCCGGCCGAGCCGTTCAACGACTTCGAGCCCGTCGACAGCTCCGCCGCGGCCATCGGCGTGCAGGGCCTCCTCCGCCTCGGCCGTTATCTCGGCCTCGAGACCGCCGACGGCAAGCGCTACTGGCAGGCCGGTCTGACCACGATGCGCACGCTCCTCGCCGAGCCCTACCTCGGCACCGCACCGGATCACCAGGGCCTGCTCCTCCACTCCGTCTATCACCGCCCGAACGGCTGGGACCACATCCCCGCCGGCCGCAAGGTCCCCTGCGGCGAAGCCTGCCTCTGGGGCGACTACCACCTCCGCGAGGCCTCGCTCTACTTGCAGCGCATCATCCGCGGCGAGAAATATTACACCTTCTTCGGCTGCCTGAAGGGCTGAAGTTTAACCACGAAGGGAAACCCAAGACATAGTTTTTCATCCTCTTTGTTCCGGCCTTCGTGCTCTTCGTGGTTAAGTAAATAATTCTCCCATGCCCAACGCGTCACTCGACAATCTCTGCATCCACACGATCACCACCAAACCGTGGTCGATCGAGACCGCCGCGGCGAAGTTCGCCCGGGCGGGCGTGAAAGGCATCACCGTGTGGCGCGACACCCTGGCCGGCCGCGACATCGCCCAAACCGGCCGGCTCCTCCGCGACCACGGCCTGTCCGTCGTGTCCCTCTGCCGCGGCGGCTTCTTCCCCGCGGCGACCGTTGCTGACCGCGCGAAGGCCGTCGATGACAACCGCAAGGCGATCGCCGAGGCCCATGCGCTGGGCGCGCCGCACGTCGTCCTCGTCTGCGGCGCCGTCCCGGGCCAGCCCCTCACGGAGTCGCGCAAGCAGATCCTCGACGGCATCGCCGCCGTCCTGCCCGACTGCCAGGCCTCCGGCGTGAAGCTCGCCATCGAGCCGCTCCACCCGATGTATGCCGACGCCCGCTCGGCCGTGAACACCCTCGGCCAGGCCAACGATATGGTCCAAGCCCTGAGGTCGCCCCACGTCGGCGTCGCCGTCGATGTCTACCACCTGTGGTGGGACCCGGCGCTCGAGCAGGAGATCGCCCGCTGCGGCCGGCTGAAGGCCCTTCTCGCCTACCACGTCTGCGACTGGCGCACGCCGACCATCGACTTTCTCAACGACCGCGGCCTCATGGGCGAAGGCTGCATCCCGCTCCGCCAGATCCGCGCCTGGGTCGAGGCCACCGGTTTCCGGGGCTTCAACGAAGTTGAGGTCTTCAGCACCCGCCTCTGGGCCATGGACCAGGACGAATACCTCATGAAGATCGTCCAAGCCTACCGCGACCACGTCTGATTTCTAGTCACCACTAATCCACACTAATTAGTCACTAGTCGCCAAAACCCATCTGTCTTCATTAGTGAGACCTTAGTGTCCATTAGTGGTGACCAAATTCCTCTTCCTATGAAAGTTCACCAAATCGGCATCATCATGAATGGCGTCACCGGACGCATGGGCACCAACCAGCACCTCATCCGCTCCATCAAGGCCATCATCGACCAGGGCGGCGTGAAGCTCTCCGACGCCGAGGTCATCATGCCCGACCCCGTCCTCGTCGGCCGCAGCGAGGAGAAGCTCAAGGCCCTCGCCGCCCGCACCGGCGTGTCGCGCGTCTCGACCAACCTCGACGCCGAGCTGGCGAACCCTGCCAACCAGATCTACTTCGACGCCACCCTCACCGGCCAGCGTCCGATCGGCGTCCGTAAGGCCATCGCCGCCAAGAAACACATCTACTGCGAGAAGCCCACCGCCACCACCTCCGCCGAGGCCCTCGCCCTCGCCAAGGAAGTGTCGGCCGCCGGCCTCAAGAACGGCGTCGTGCAGGACAAGCTCTGGCTGCCCGGCCTTGTGAAGCTGAAATACCTCATCGACACCGGCTTCTTCGGCAAAATCCTCTCCGTCCGCGGCGAGTTCGGCTACTGGGTCTTCACCGGTGAGCACGAGAAACTCCAGCGCCCGTCGTGGAACTACCGCAAGGAGGACGACGGCGGCATCATCGTCGACATGCTCTGCCACTGGCAGTATGTCATCCAGAACCTCTTCGGCGAGGTGAAGAGCCTCACCTGCCTCGGCGCCACACACATCCCGACCCGCTGGGACGAGTCCGGCAAACCCTACAAGTGCACGGCCGACGACTCCGCCTATGCGACCTTCGAGCTCGTGAACGGCGTCATCTGCCACTTCAACTCATCGTGGGATGTCCGCGTCGACCGCGACGACCTCCTCACCCTCCAGGTCGACGGCACGATGGGTTCCGCTGTCGCCGGCCTGCGCGACTGCAAGGCCCAGTCCCTCGCCGCCACGCCCCGCTGCATCTGGAATCCCGACGTCGACAGCCCGATCAAATACAAGGACGGCTGGGTGCGCGTGCCCGACCAGGGCGTCTACGACAACGCCTTCAAGGTCGAGTGGGAACTCTTCCTCAAGCACGTCGTCACCGGCAGCCCGTTCCAGTGGGACCTCTTCCAAGGCGCCAAAGGCGTGCAGCTCGCCGAGCTCGGCCTGAAGTCCTGGGCCGAACGCAAGTGGGTCGACGTCCCTGTCTTGAAGTAATCTGAGATCAACCACGAAGGACACGAAGAGCACGAAGGTTTCGGATGTCTGGATTGCGAACTCTCACTGCCTTGAACTTCGTGCCCCTCGTGCTCTTCGTGGTTAAATAAAAAATCTTCCGATGAAAAAAGTAGCTCTAGTAACGGGTGGCAGTCGCGGCATCGGCTTCGGCATCGCCGAAAAGCTCGCCGCCGAAAAATGGGACCTCGTCATCAACGGCGTGCGCGAGGAATCCGCCGTCGCCGAGCCCCTCGCCCAGCTCCGTGCCCACGGCGTAAAGGTCGGCTACGCCCGCGGCGACGTCGGTTCCGCCGAGGGCCGCGCATCGATCCTCCGTGCGACCCGGGAATTTCTTGCCTCCAGCCCCACCCCGCGGACCTCGATCAACCTCCTCGTCAACAACGCCGGGGTCGCCCCAAAAGTCCGCGCCGACCTTCTGGAAACCAGCGAGGAATCCTACGACTACGTGGTGAACACCAACCTCCGCGGCGTGTTCTTCCTGACCCAGCTCTTCGCCCGCGACATGGTCACCGCCAGGAAGGCCGACCCAAAGTTCGCAGCCTACATCATCAACATCACCTCGATCTCCGCGACGGTCGTCTCGATCAACCGCGGCGAATACTGCATCGCCAAGGCCGGCCTGAGCATGCTCAGCCAGCTCTTCGCCACCCGCCTCGGCCCCGACGGCATCCCCGTCTACGAAGTCCGCCCCGGCGTTATCAAGACCGACATGACCGCCGGCGTGACGGAGAAATACGACAAACTCATCGCCGGCGGCCTCTGCGTGCAACCGCGCTGGGGTCACCCCGAAGATGTCGGCAAAGCCGTTGCCGCTCTCGCTAGAGGCGACTTCCCATTCAGCACGGGCCAAGTCGTTATGGTCGACGGCGGGCTTATCATCCCGCGCCTGTGACATGCGAAGCGCGGCAGCGCGAAGATGAGCAATAGAGACTCTTTTGCTCTAACCGTGGGGGCCGGCGGCCGGCGAAGGTATCAAGTTCCCAATTCGCGGCAGGACGCGTGCGGCTATCCAACGCTCTAGGATGTCACGTTTGCGACTATACAGGATGCCGAGATAAATGATCCCCAGGCCGATGAAGCTCAGAGCGAAGGGGAAGGCGAACGAATCCTTAAACACTTCGTGAGCCAAATGCCCGAGGTAGGCAAATACGCCCAGCTTGCCGAATACGATGAACGTCCGGCGCCGCAGGATTAGCGATACGGCCACGAGCCCAAGATTGATAAGGCAATAGATGAATTTCCCTAGCTCGCTGTCGCTGTCCATGGCGGTGAGCCCGCCCCAGAAGGCCATCAACCCGAACAGGTATCCCCAGAAGGCGAGGTCCTCATGCTTCCGCTTCAGATCGGCGACATAGGTGAATCCAAGCATGACGAGCCCGAACACGAGGGAGAACCACTTCTTTTCATCCCAAGTCAGGGGAGTCGCATAGAACAGTTCGGGCACATCCATGGACGCAAACCAGAGCGCGTAGGCAATTGGAGCCGTAAGGAACGGGAACCGCCATTTTCTGAGTGCAAGCAGACCGGCGAGGACCGTTCCTGCCTCCATAATGACCCAGCTTCCGTTGATATAGGGATGGAACCGCGTGTAGCTGCCGGGATTGTTTACCGGCCAGAACCCGGTGGCCTTCTCCACCCCGTATATCGCCAGAGGCGTCATACAGACGGCCACAGTTATCAGCAGTCCGCCGGGAATGCGGCGATGGGGCGTGTCCCAAAATCGCCGTCCAATCAGACCAAACAGCACGGCATAACAAACAGCGACCATCGCGAGTCCCCATCCGTTGAGAAAATCCCACGCGTCGTTCATAAACCATCCCATGGCCCCGATTATCACAAGGGCCCCAAAATAGTAGGCGACGTTCTCTGCATCGAACTTCGGCGTGGAGGCCGTTGAGGTTTCCGACTGCAGGTTCAGCCATAAGCGCTCCGTCTGCTCGGAAGAAATACCGACGAGCCCGGCGGCAGTTTGCAAGCGGGCGTGGCTGATTGTTGCGGTGTCGTTGGGCTTCATCTTTTTTCTCTGACTTTACCCGGATTCAAAGACCGGAGTGTGGTTGGGTAAGGGATGCCGCCCCCGATCATCTGGGGCGTGTTTCGAAAAGTCATCGGCCCATGACTTCGCCTGATTTCCAGAATCTACCGTCCATCGATTTGAGTTCAACGCTGCTTTACCTTTAATCTCAAGACTGCCAGCAAACTGAACCGAGCGCGTAGGCTTCTCAGACAGATGCTTTGAGCGCGTGATCCGCTGAAATATTGGTCCCCGACCACGCTTTCCCCCAAGTCGTCGGCTGCGCCGGGTCGGTCCAGAACGGGTCGGCGGCAGGCAGACCGAGGGGCAGGAATGCGGCGGTGCAAAGATAGAGGCTGCCGGTGGAAATGTAGGTCTCGGCCAGCGCCGGCTGGTGGCCAGCCAGACCGATCCGCAGCCAGCCACCGGAATCGAAGGTGTCCGGCGCACCGAGCGTCCGGCGGATCACCGCCGTCAGGGCGCCCCGGGCCTGTGCAGGCTCAACCGCCGCAGGCAATTGCCTCCGGTGGGCGGCCAGCGCGAGGCCCTGCATCGCCCCGCAGCGATAGGCGATTGACCGTCCCATAACGGGAAACGAGCCGTCCGGCGCGATCATCCGTTCCTGCACGGCGGCAAAGCGCGTCAACCGCTCGCCCGCTTTCGCCCGCAGGTCGCGCCACTCAGCCGCCTCGTCGCCGACGACATCGAGCACCTCGACCATCATAGGCTGGATGACGTAGGCGTTATAATAGTCGGTGTGAAACTCCGGGCCGTCGCCATACCAACCGTCGCCGGCATACCACTTGTCCATCTGCCGCAAACCGTCGAACAACCGGGCTTCGTCCCGCGTTTCCCCGACGTGGTGCAGGCAGGCCTCGACCATCGCGGCGAAAAGAATCCAGTTGTTGACCGGCGGTTTCACCGCACGGGTCGCCTTCAGGGCGGCGACAACATTGCCGCGAACACGTCCGTCCAGCTTTCCCCACAGTTGCCGGGGCGCACGCAGCAAACCCTGAGCGAGGAACGCGGCATCCACCAGCGTCTGGCCGCCGTGGGCAAAGTTCAGGAAATCGGCTGAACGCGGATCCGTCGCCGCATCGATCGCCTCGCGGGCCAGGGCGCCGACCCGCGCACGTTCGCGACCCTCGACCGTCTCGTCGACAGGCAGTTCCAACCACGGGGCCAACCCGGCCAGTGCGCGCCCCAGCGCCTCAAGGTGCGTATACTCCGCCCGTTCCTTCACGTTGACGGCTTCCACGGGCATCGTCGCCCGGAGCTCGCGCCGCGCCAGGGCACCGAGCACCGGGTCCGTCACTTTGGTGAGCCAGTGGCACCATTCCGCCCGCCCATCCGACGGTTCAGCCAACGGAGGCGTCGCGGCGGCCGCGGCGCTCCGGCCGACCGACGTGCTTCCCGCCAATCCTGCCACCGTCAGGGTTTTGATGAATCCGCGCCGTGATTGCATGGCGACTGCCTAGCATGTCCGCACCCGCAACCCAAGGAAGGGATTACTGAATCACCACGGCGCGCATTGTGCCGCTCGCGATGGCAGCCCAATCAAGAAGCTTTCACCATCCGCCCTGCTTGCGTCCGAGAATCGCACTGACATGGTGTGGCCAACTCCATCCCATGCCCACCAAACGCATCATCGTCACCGGCGGCAGCGGCAAGGCCGGCCACTGGATCGTCAAGCACCTCGTCGAATCCGGCTACGACGTCATCAACATCGACAGCCGCCGCCCGGCGGTGGAGCAGTGCCGCACCATCACCGCCGACCTGACCCAACTCGGGCAGGTCGTCACCGCGTTCTCGCCGCATGGCACGCGCAGCCGCACGCCGTATGACGGGGTGATCCACATGGCCGCGATCCCGCGGGCCCATGAGCAGCCGAACGACGAGATCTACCGCGTCAACACCCTCTCCACCTACAACGTCCTCGAGGCCTGCGGCCTGCTCGGCATCAAGAAGGCCGTCGTCGCCTCCAGCGAGTCCTCCTACGGGATCTGTTTCGCCCACGAATTCTTCGAGCCGCACTACCTCCCGATCGATGAGGCGCACCCCCAGCTGCCCGAGGACACCTACGGCCTGAGCAAGGTGGTCAACGAGGTCACGGCCGCAATGTTCCACCGGCGCGACGGCACGCAGATCCTCTCCTTCCGCATCGGGAACGTCGTCTGCCCCGAGGACTACGCCGGCCTCGAGACCCGTCTAGCGCACCCCGAGGACCGGCTCCGCATCCTCTGGTCCTACATCGACTCGCGCGACCTGGCGATCGCCTGCCGCCTCGCCATCGAGAAGGATGGGCTCGGGTGCGAACCGGTCATCGTGGCGGCCGACGACACGTCGTCGAACCTCCCCACCGCCGACTTGATGAAACGCTTCCTGCCCGGCGTCAAAAATTTCAAGCAACCATTGCCCGGCCGGCAGTCACTCATCTCCAACGCTCGGCTGAAGGCGCTGCTCGGCTGGCAGCAGCAGCATTTCTATCCGTTTTGAGCGCAGGATCGGCACCCGGGCCGGCGGCAACGAAATCCGCCGGCCGGATGCGACGGTGATGAATCAATTTGTGATATCGAACGTCGTGCTCTCCTCGCGGGCCAGTTGGTAGACCTTATACCACTCCTTCTGCGCCGGGCTGTCGGCGTAGGCCTTCAGCGCGGCCTCGTCGGCGAACTCCATCACCAAGGCGTGCGTCCGCGGCTTTGCCGCACCGGGAGGACTCTGCACCTTGACGGACCGAATCCAGACATGAGTGATGCCCGGGAATGCGGCCGGGAGCGCCTTGGCGGCATCGAGGGCGGCTTGAATCTGTGCGGGCGTGGTGCCGTCCTTCCATTTAACAGTGACGACGTGGATCACGGACTTGGGCGCAGTCTCAGCCGAGACGCCCGCGGCGCCGAGCGACAGCACGGCGGCGGTAAACAGGGAAACGAGTAGCTTTTTCATGGTGTTGACCTGACTGGTTGGGGATTGCGTCCGGCCAACGGCCGGGATGGATCCGCCGTCACGACGACGACAGGCGGTTGCCATGTTTGCCCGAACCCCGGCGGATGGAAAGCCCACATTCACAACCCAAGCATACGGCACAGACCCCATAGGCGGCATCGCCCCCGGCTGGCATAGTGCCGATGTGTATTAGGTGTGTAACAGTGTTAGATATGAAAGGCCGTCCCAGGGTGGACGGCCTTTCCTGTGTTCGAGGACGCAGCCGCGAAAACTCGCGGCGCCAAAAAAAACGCCAGGCCCCCGAGGAGCCTGGCGGCGATAGGGACGCTGGGCGTTGTCGCTCAGTTCTTGGCGGCCGGGCCGGTCAGGCGGTCGCGGAACATCTGGGCGGCAAGCATCTCGACGATCGAGGAGTTGCCAGAGCTGCCGCCGGCGACGATGTCCGGCACCAATTTCTGGCCGCTACTCGCGAGGGCACGGGCGACCTCGATCGCAACGTAGCTCTCGCGGTTGATGGCCTCGGCCTTCTGCTTGATGACGGCAGCCTCGGCCAAACCGATCTTCTGGGTCTTCTCGGCCTCGGCGCCACCGACCAGCTTGATGACGCCGGCATCAGCCTCGGCGTTGGTCGTCTTGGCCTTGGCCTCACCCTCGGCGCGCTTGACCGAGGCCTGCGCCGCATATTCGGCGATGGCCACGCTGCGCTCCGAGTCCACGACCTTCGCCTGGGTGTCGGCGATGGCCTTGGCCTGCTGGAGTTCCTTGCGGACGACCTCCGCCTGACGCTGCGTCTCGTAGGTGACGCGCTCCTGCTCGGCGATCTTGCGATCGGTGAGCGTCTTCATGAGCTCCTCCGGAGGCGTGATGTCGCCGATGAGCGTGTCGACCGCGCCGACGTTGTAGTCGTCGAGCGCCTCGGAGATCTGCTTCTTGGCGTCGGCTTGGCGCTCCGCGCGCGACTTGAGGAATTCGATGACGTCCGAGTTCTGGGCCGCATTGCGGAAGTAGTTGCCGATGGTGGGCTCGAGCACCTGCGTGACAAGGTTCACCATGCTGCCGAAGCGCGCGATCACCTTGGGGGCGTCGTTGCGCGGGATGTGGATGATCTGCGAGACGTCGAGGTTGAACTTGAACCCGTCGGAGGAGCGCACCGTGATGGTGGATAGCTTCTCATCGAGCTTGTGCGCCTCGGTCTTGCCCGTGGCCCAGTTGAGCACGACGTTCGCGGTCGGAACGTTCTCCACGCGGTGGGTCCGCGGGTTGATGGCGTAGCGACCCGGGTCGAGCGGCTCGGCCCAGACACCTTTCTTGCCTTTCTCGACCAGGTTGCCGTGACGGAAGCCGTCGCCCGTGACGTCCTTTCCAGCCTCGCCGACGTAGGCGATGACGACACCCGCGTGGGCGATCGGCACCTCCGTCATCTCGACGGTCTCGACCGTGGCGAACTGCGGGTTGATGAAGTAGCGGCCGGCCAGGAGCACCTGCTCCTGGAGACCCTTGAAGCCGCCGGCCTTCAGAAAGCTCTCGCCGTCCTGGAAGGAGTTGTGGCCGTCGACCTTGACGCCGGCGATCTCGCCCGTGGGCAGGCCGCGGCCTTCCTTGGTGGTGACAACACCGACCTTGTTGTCCTTGATCTCGAGGACGGGAACTTCCGTCACCGTGAACAGGGCAGTGTTGATGCGGTAGGTGCCGGGCGGGATGACGGTGATCTGCGGACCGCGCTGACCACCGTTCTGGAGGAAGGCGCGCGCATTCTGGTAGGAGTCACAGTCCACCTGCCCGGCGAGCACCCGGCCCCCCGAGAGCGGAACACCGTCCCGCGCCTCCACGATGCCAATCTGCCCTTCCTCCACGGTGATGAAGGGCACCATGGTGACGGCATATTGCCACGGCCAGAGCCAAGTGTGCAGGCCCGGCGCCAACGTGTCCGCCTGGATGCCCGCCTCGCCGGCGAGCGCGACGATCTTGCCATCCGGCAGCGTGGCGTTGGCGCCGCCCAGCCGGAATTTCTTGGTCACGATGCCAACCCCGTTGTTCGGCACGATGACGATGCCGAACAGGCGGAGAAAGAACCGATAGGTGAGGCTCAGCAGCACCAGCGCGCCGCCGAGCACAAGGAGGAGGATGAGGGCATTCGTAGTCATGGGAGAACAGGGTTGAGATTGTCTGACGGCACCGAGGGTCGCCGGGCCCGCCAGCGGGTGCAACCATAACTGTATTATAACAGCACTGCTTTATTTTATTTCTATAACACGTATGCTTATCCATTTGCTTTTTACACCCCGGGAAACATCCTCCGGGCTATGCCCAAGGCCAAGGCAGTCACCAATGCGGAACGAGAATACCTGGAGCGCCGGCTGGCACCCGTGCTGCTGGCCCTGCGCGAGAACGAGACGCTGCGGGAGGAGTTCCTGCTTTTTGTCCAACAGCGCGGCGGCAGCATCAGCCTCACCTTGGAGCGGCTGAAAACCGTCTGGTGGCCGAGCCGCAAGTCCATGTATCCCGGATTCTTTGTGCTCGCGGTCGTCGAGTTTGGGCTGGCGTGCGGTCTTTTCGCCAGCAACCCGCCCAAAGTTAAAGCCCGCGGGAAGTGAGTCGCCTCATTCTCAGCGGGTAATGCTCCTTGGCGGACTAACAGTAACACGGGAGATATCTTGGCTACCCGGGCCAAGAATCCGAAACTCCCTCTTCCCTCCCCGCATGCCGCCCACCGCCCGTCTGCCCGCCCTGTTGTTCGGATTCACCATGCTCTTCGTTGGCATGCACGCCACCGAGGCGCTGCATAGTCCGGACGGCAAATTGGCCGTCACCTTCACTCTCGGCCCGGATGGAGATCCCCACTACCGTGTAACCCTGAGCGGTCGCCCGGTGCTCCTGGAATCCCGACTCGGCCTCTTGCGAGACGATGCCGACTTCACCCGGGGCCTGGCGCTACTGGACGCTTCTGCCGTCACCCCGGTTGCAGACCACTACGAATTGCTCACCGGGAAACGTAGGCTCAACATCTACCGGGCCCAGCGCCAAATCTATCATCTGGCCACCTCCGCCGGCCTCAAGCTCGATGTCATCTTCCAAGTATCAGACGACGGCGTGGCATACCGCTATTTTTTCCCCGAACCGACCGGCGCCGAGCATAGCATCAACGAAGAGGTAAGTTCCTTCCATTTCCCCGCCGGCACCAAGGCCTGGCTGCAGCCGATGTCGGTCGCGAAATCGGGCTGGAAGGCCAACTGCCCGGCCTACGAGGAATATTACCAACGGGAGATCGACGCTGGCACGCCGTCGACCCTGGGCGCCGGCTGGGTTTTCCCCGCGTTGTTCCACACCGGCGGCACGTGGGTCTTGCTGACCGAGGCAGGCCTCGGCCGCACCTATTGTGGTTCCCGCCTGCGCCATGAATCCCCGGGCGGCGACTACACCATTGGCTTTCCAGACCCGCGTGAGACCATGGACAACGCCCCGGTAAATCCGTCATCGGTGCTGCCTTGGAGCACGCCCTGGCGCATCATTACCGTTGGCCCGCTCGCGACGATCATCGAGTCCACGCTCGGCACCGACCTCGCCGACCCCACGACCGAGGCTCGTGACCCCGGCATCCGTCCAGGGAAGGCATCCTGGAGTTGGCCTCTGCTCGGCGACCAGCAGACGGTTTACGAAGTGCAAAGGCGTTTTGTGGATTTCGCCGCGGACATGGGCTGGGCCTACTGCTTGGTCGACGGCCTTTGGGACACCCAGATCGGCTATAGCCGGATCAAGGAGCTGGCCGACTACGCCCGGACAAAGAACATCGGCCTGCTCCTGTGGTATAACTCCAACGGCAACTGGAACGATGCCCCGCAGACGCCGAAGGACCGCATGGTCACACACGCCGCGCGCATCGCTGAATTTGAGCGGCTCAAGGCCATGGGTATCCGCGGCCTGAAAGTGGATTTCTTCGGCGGCGACGGCGAGCGTGTCATCGGGTATTACCACGACATCCTGCAAGACGCCGCGCCCTACGGATTCCTGATGAACTTCCACGGTGCGACCCTGCCGCGCGGCTGGCAGCGCACCTATCCGCATCTTATGACGATGGAGGCCATCAAGGGCTTCGAATACATTACCTTTGACCAGAAGAACGCCGACGAGGAGCCCGTGCACGCGACGACAATCCCCTTCACCCGGAATGCTTTTGACCCGATGGACTTCACACCGGTGTGTCTCGATCGCCTTCCCGGCGGCAAACTGCGTCGCACGACCGGCGCATTCGAGTTGGCTCTTTCGATCGTGTTTTACTCCGGTATCCAGCATTACCCGGAAACCCCAGAAGGCATGGCCAAGATGCCCGACTACGTGAAGGACTTCATGCGGCATGTGCCCGCCGTGTGGGACGACACAAAGTTCCTCGACGGTTACCCAGGCAAGTCCATCGTGCTCGCGCGTCAAGGCGATGGCCGCTGGTTCGTAGCCGGCCTCAACGGCGAAGCCATGGGCAAATCCATCACCCTCGACCTGAGCCGGATCGCGGCGACGGGCCATGGCTGGCTGATCACCGACGGGACGGGCTCCCTGTTTCAAAGGGCGGAGATTTCGTGGCGGCAGGGAGAACCCGTGAATCTTACCCTCAAGCCAAACGGCGGCTTCGTGCTGGTGGTTGAGCGGAGTCACTGACCCGCCAAGGGCGTCCATCAGAGACCCTGTAGGCCCCCCTGGAGCCCGTCTCCGCAATAGAGCGATCCTACCCAAAGCCGCCCTCAGCGCCCTGGAAATCTACGAAGCTACCGGCGCGGATGATGATCGGCCACACCACTCGGTCCACGGAGGAAGTCCGGTCGACGGCCCCTAGGCATCGGACCATCAAGAGCTCCGCTACAGAAACGCCCCGGGGAAGCCCGAGCCTCGCCAGTTCCAAGTCAGAGTAGCGGATGGCTCATCGCTCCAAGGCCGCCTCGATCTGCCGGCTGGCCGAACGCAAGACCTCGAGGCGGGCAAAACGCTTGTTATCGGCGGGGATGAGATGCCAGGGGGCATTGTCCTTGTCCGTCAGCGCAAGCATATCCCCCACCGCAATTTCATAGGACTGCCGTTTCTTGCGGTTGCGCCAGTCCTCCAGATTCATCTTGTGCCGTTTGTGGGGAGTAGCCTCGCGCTCCCGGAACCTTCGGAGTTGCTCCGCATGCGAGATATGCAGCCAATACTTCAGAACGATGGCTCCATGATCGGTAAGGTGGGCCTCAAACTGGTTAATTTCGCCGTAGGCCCGGCGCCACTCTTCCTCGCGGCAGAAGCCCTCGATTCTTTCCACCAACACTCGTCCATACCAAGAACGATCAAAGACCACCATCCGGCGGTCGCGCGGAACATCGCGCCAAAATCGCCAGAGGTAGTGGGCATGCTTCTCCTCCTCGGTCGGCTTCGCGACGGGGATGACCTTGTAGTCGCGCGGATCAATGGCACTCGTTAGCCGGCGGATAGCCCCACCCTTCCCCGCGGCATCCCAGCCCTCGAAGGCAAATATGATCGACCGACCGGAGGCAAAGGCGGTTCGCACCGCGCGGTTCAGGCGGCCCAGCCATTTTTCGCGAAGCATGTCATAGTCTTTTTCGGACAGCTCCTGGTCAAGCGGCAGCACTTGCAATCGCTTTGTCCCGGAAGGCCGAACCGCCTTGATGGGCTCCATGCGGATGGACCGCGCGCGAGGAGAGAATTTTATCTTTTGCTGCCGAAACCGGGTCAGCAGCAGTTGCCCGACCTTGAGGTTGCGCAACCGCTCGTCACCGGCATCGATAATCGACCATAGGGCCCCGGGACGATGGGTCTTTTGGCGGATGATCAATGCCGTCTTGGCCAGCCGGTCATAGATGCGATGATGATGCCAGTCCTCCTCAGTCACCCGCCAGGCGGTGGCCGCGTCCGCCCGCAGGGATCGCAGGCGGCGTCCCTGCGCCTCCTTGGATAAGTCGAGCCACACCTTCACAATGAGCGTTCCGCCATCGGTGAGCAATTGCTCGAACTCACGAATGCGCTCAGCCTCTCGTGCGACGTAAGCAAGGGCACGCCCACTCCGCGCCTCCTCACGCAGGGTCTCGGTATACCATGAGCCCGCATAGAGACCAATTCGGCCTATCCCAGGCAGACTACGCCAAAGGCGCCATTGGGGCGGATGGGTGCGTTCTTCCTCGGTCGGCTCGTGATAGGAAAATGTCTCCACCCCGCGTGGATCCAGCCACTCCGCGAGTGTGTTCAGGAGATTGCCGCGGCCGGCACCTTCGGGACCGGCGACAATGAGCAGCAGTTTGAAGGGCGACTTCTTCAAGTCGATCTGCAGTTTAATCAGAGCAGCCCGCAACTGAGCCGCTCGATGCTGATAGGTTCTTTTTGTCACCCGCTCCCTTGCTTTTGCCATGCCACTGTAAACTCATCCCGGTCAATCCCGATGTCGAGCCACGGCTTTCCGCACGCTATTCGGTGGGGCATACGCTTCACGGCACGTTATCGACGGGAAAACCCGCGCACTCAATTTTTCCGGCGGGTGCCAGTCTGCCAATATGAAGCGGAGCCGTCGACTCCGGCTTATTTAAGGAAGATCGAATGATGCCGAATGATAACCGATGAAGCAGATCCTACGGGCGACCATACTTGTATTTGTAGCAAGCGTGGCCGCCTGCGCGGACCCGAACGCCCGACCGCCCAACTCATCCTTGCGCGTGGCCACAGCAATTGAGCGCCAAGCTAGCCTATCGTTGCTGCGGCACACATGGGAGCAACGCCCTCGAGGCCTGACAGACGATAATTTTTGGCATGAGCGCCGTTTCTTGGATCGAAGCGCCTTTTTTGGGCGGAAGATCAGAAACACAGAAACCTATGTGGAGGCTTGTAATTTCTGGATGCGCTGCGTGCGCGAGCACGTCGACCGATACGATGATACTCGCTACAGATAGAATTAAATTCCGTGCGCAAATCCTACTGTAGCGAGGATACGGGGACCGCAAGAGCTGATGCGCATATAGAAAGAGTTAAGCCTTCCAAGCTATTTCATGTATACGCCCTTGGAGGGAATTGAGAGAGGGCATAGTCGGCCGGCGAGTTTCCTCGTCTATTTGCAACTCAAGAACGGTAAGGCAATCATTGCATAAAAAAGGCCCGGTTCTTCTTTCGAAGAACCGGGCCATAAACCTGGCAACGACCTACTCTCGCGGGACCTAACGTCCTACTACCATTGGCTACGCGGGGCTTAACGGCCGTGTTCGGGATGGGAACGGGTGGAACCCCCGGTATATGGTCACCAGG